>Ga0335397_10000098_pt1 | contig 93964 bp, 77 predicted proteins | sample MAT04_FD_205740 | JGI IMG/M metagenome (GOLD analysis project Ga0335397, IMG submission 205740) | Freshwater microbial communities from Lake Fryxell liftoff mats and glacier meltwater in Antarctica - MAT-04 (spades assembly) (version 2) ...
CGGCCGGCCCGTTCGGCGGCGGCGTCTGCGGCGATCGTTGCACTGCATTCTGCGGGCTCACGCTCGGTGCATGCTCACCCGACGCGGCCGTCGCTCCTTACGGCAGCTACCCCGACTGCCAGACCGCGTGCGCCGGCTATTCCTACGGGGACGGCGGGGTCGACGGCGGCGGCGAGCCGCCGAACGGGCCGACCAGCGGCGACACGCTGAACTGTCGGCTCTTCCACGCACGCGGCGCCGTCCGCGACAGCGCAGAGTGCGGGAATCTCGGGCCCGACAGCGGCGCCTGCCGCTGACGGAACGCTAGCGCCGGCGCGGAGGAAAGCCGCCGAACGACCCGGGCCCACCGTCGGTGAACGAGCCGGCCGTCACCTCGGTGTGGTCGTCGCGCATCTGGATTTGCGGCGGCGGCGCGGGCTGACGGCGGCGCGCGTTGCCCATCACGCGACAGACCTTGCGCCATGCTTCGAGAGCGTCGACCGCGGAGCCGAAGCGCTTCTCGCGCTCGCGCGACATGATCTTCGAGAGAAACCTCTCGATCGCCGCGGGCCACGTGTCGCCCGTCGTCTGGGCGAGCGTCGGCGGATCGCGATCGAGCTTGAGCGCGATGAGCGTCAGGGCGTTCGAGCCCTCGAAGGGAAGCCGGCCCGTGAGCGCGCGGAAGCCGACGGCACCGAGCGCGTAGAGGTCGGCGCGTTCGTCGACGCGCGCCGAGCCTCGCACCTGCTCGGGCGCCATGTAGGCGAAGCTGCCCAGCGTGGCGTCGAAGGCGGTCAGCGAGGGCTCGCTCCGGCGCGACGCGCTCGACTTCATCTTCGACACACCGAAGTCGAGGATTCGCGTGCGCTCCTCGTGGTCGCCCTGGGCGATCTCGTCGGGGGTGAGCTTCCGCTTCTCGATGAAGAGGTTCGCGGGCTTGATGTCGCGATGGACGACATGTGCGTTGTGGGCGGCGCTCAGCCCTTGGAGCGCGTCCTCGACGATCGGCGCGACCTCGGCAAAGGAGAGGTATTGCTCGCGACGGAGCCGCTCGTCGAGCCCCTCCCCGACCAGCCGCTCGAAGGCGATCCAGAGGCGGCCGTCCTTCTCCTTGCCAGCGCCCAGGATGGCGGCGACGAAGGGCGACTGGATCTGCTTGGCGATGTTCGCTTCACGATTGAAGCGGGCCACCAGGTCGGGGTCTTGGGCGGCACGTTCGTGGAGGACTTTGAGGGCGACCTTCTCGCCTCCACGACCCTCCGCAGCGTACACCTCACCCATCCCACCTTGGCCGATCAGCCGGCGGATCTTGTAGATCCCGCCGATTATCGATCCTGGCGCCAGGCCAGGCTCGGAAGCCATATCCCGCCGAGCGTAGCACGGCCTTCATGGCCCGCGACAAGCACGGCGTTCACGAAGGCAACGTTCGTGGTCCGAACGGAATTCCGCCGATCGGATCGGTTGAACGGCGCGCCGACCCCCTCTACGCTCGACCCCCCGTGCCAGGCCCAGGGAGGGTTGGCCGGCTCGATCGCGTGGTTAGCTTCATCGCGCGGCGGAGTTTCGTTCGCCATCCCGCCCCACACCGCGCCCGTTACCGGAGAGACACACGATACCCATGCGTAGCGTTGAAGACGTCGAGGCGTACCTCGGCAAGATGAACCGGCGTTTCACCCACGTCGACGATCAGCCCAGCACGTTCCTCGTCCACGGCGGCGACAACATGCCCCCCACGGTCCTGCGGGTCGACCCGCCGCTCGTGGTCCTCCGCGTGCACGTCGGTGACATCGACGGGGACGCCGCCCACAATGGCGAGCTCTACCAGAAGCTCCTGACCATCAACGCCAAGTCGCTGGTGCACGTCAGCTTCGGCCTCGAGGACGGAAAGATCGTCCTCTCGAGCGCCCTCGAGCTCGAGAACCTCGACTACAACGAGCTCGCCGCCGCGCTCGACGAGATCGACGTGACGCTCGCGCAGCAGGTCGCCAAGCTCGCGGAGATCTCGAAGGCCTCCCACTCGTCTCGTCCAAGGAAGGCCTGATCATGGGCATCTTCAGCCGCCTCGCTCAGCTCATCAAATCGAACCTGAACGATCTCATCAGCAAATCCGAAGACCCGGAGAAGATGCTGAACCAGATCGTTCTGGACATGAACAACCAGCTCGTCGAGGCGAAGAAGCAGGTCGCTTCCTCGATCGCCGACGAGAAGCGCCTGGCGAAGCAGTTCGAGCAGGAGATGGCCCACGCTGCCGAGTGGGAGCGCCGCGCGATGATGGCGCTCCGCGCCGGCAACGAGGAGCTCGCGAAGGAGGCCCTTGCTCGGAAGAAGGAGCACGACCAGCTCGCCGAGACCTACAAGGACCAGTGGACCAAGCAGAAGAATGCGGTCGATCAGCTGAAGAAGGCTCTTCGGATGCTGAACGACAAGATCGAGGAGGCGAAGCGTAAGAAGAACGTCCTCGTCGCTCGGAAGAAGCGCGCCGAGGCCCAGAAGGCCATCCAGGAGACCATGCACGGTCTCAAGGACCAGAGCGCCTTCGAGACGTTCGACCGCATGGCCGGCAAGATCGATCAGCTCGAGGCCGAGGCCGAGGCCGCGGGCGAGCTGCAAGAGGAGTACACGGGCGACGTGCTCGCCTCGAAGTTCCAGAGCCTCGAGCGAGGCGCCGGAGCCGACGAGGAGCTCCAGGCGCTCAAGCGCAAGATGGGCATGCTTCCTCCGGAGGAGGGCCCCGCCGTGCGCGCAGAGACGCCGAAGCGCGTCGAGGCGCCCGCCGCCCCACCGCCTGCCGCAAGCCGCAACGAGCAGGACGAGCTCGCCGCTGCCCTCGAAGAGATGGAAGCGGAGCAGAACCAAGAGCAGCAGCGAAAAGCGGGCCGCTAGTCGGCGCTCCGCGGGGCGCTGTACGACCATGCTGGGAACCCAACGACAGCGACGGGCGAACGTCGCGTTCCTTCTGCTGTCCTCGCTGGTCGCGATGAGCGCCGTGCGCTCGCTCGGTGCCTGCGCGGATCCGTACGATGCCAAGGAGCGCTTGCCGCTCGCCGACGCCGGGCCGAAGAAGGACACGGGCGTGATCACGCCCGCGGACTCGATGGTGGCGAGCGACGGGGGCTGCGGCGAGCCCGTGTGCATGACCCAGCTCGCGCTGGGTGGCAGCTTCGGCTGCGCGCTCGGCGACGACTCCGTCGTGCGGTGCTGGGGAGACAACGACAAGGGGCAGACCGGCGCGCCCGACCCTGCGACGCCGACGCAGAAGCCGCGAGTGGTCGGCGGCCTCGGACAGGTGAAGCAGGTCGCGACGGGCACGCGACACTCCTGCGCGCTGCAGGTCGACGGCCGGGTCTTCTGCTGGGGCGACGACGAGCACGGCCTCGTCAGCGGGACGCCCGGCCTCGCGGCACACGCGGTTCCCGTCGAGATCCCTGGCCTGCTCCGTCCGGTCGAACAGCTCGTCGCCGTCAGCGATCACCAGTGCGCGATCCTCATGGGCGGCGATCTGTTCTGCTGGGGGAACAACGAGTACGGCCAGCTCGGCGCCGCGAACATCGACAGCGGCCCCCCCGTGAAGAGCATTCCGCGGCCCACGCGCGCGCTCGACAACGTGGTGCAGGCCGGCGGCGCGGAGGAGACGACCTGCGCGCTCCGCACGAGCGGTGAGGTGAGCTGCTTCGGTCGCAACTTCTCCGGGCAGCTCGGGAACGGCATGTCCGACACGAGCGCGCACCCCGCCGCGGTCTCCGTGACCGGGCTCATCTCGCCGGTCGCGCAGCTCACGAGCAGCATGGGCTACCACGTCGGCGTCACGCTCACCGACGGCCGCGTGCAGGCGTGGGGCTCGAACGCGCGCAACGCCATCGTCCCCACCGCCGGCGTGTTCCAGCTCGCGACGGCCACGCAGGTCCAGGGGGTCTCGGGGGTCGCCGAGATCGCGGCGGGCGGCTACTTCACGTGCGCGCTCGCGAAGGCCGGCAAGGTCTCGTGCTGGGGCGACAATTCGGGAGGCCAGGTGGGCTTCCTCCCCGACGGCGGGGCGAACACGGACCCGCCGAAGGAGGTCGCCGGCACGGAGGGCGCGCAGCACGTCGCCGCCGGGCGCGGCGCGTTCGCGTGCATCGTCGCGGCAGGCAAGGTCCTCTGCTGGGGCGCGAACGACAAGGGCCAGCTCGGTCGTGACTCCGTCGGCGGCATCTTCCCGGCGCCCGCGAGGATCGCGCTCTGACGAGGCCGACGGTGGGGGTCACCCGATCAGCCTCGAATGGGGCTTTTCCAGAGCCCCGAGGACGCTTTACGCCGTAAAGTATCGAAATCTGATAGCAGGTCCAGGTAGGATAGTGTGGCATCCCGCGTGCAGCAGGGACTCGTCATGAAGCTCTCGATGTCCAAGCTGCTCGGCGTCGAGGCCGGCTCCGAGTCGGCGTTCACGTCGTCGGATCGGAAGGCGCAGCTCGACGCGCTCCGGACGCGCGTGCAGGGCGACTTCGCAGGCGTCCAGTCGCTCCGCGACAAGAAGCTCGTGTTCGTCGTGAAGAGGCTGACCGCCGACGCGAAGCGCGCCGTGGTGTTCGCGCGCATCATGAAGCGCGACGCGGCCGGTCACGACTCGGAGCTCGCGGACGCGGACTACAAGGGCTCGGCCTACGAGGAGCTCATCGCGGACGGCGTCTTCGACGGCCCCGAGGTCATCGCGGTGCTCGGGAAGACGAACGGCAAGTGGGGCGTCATGAAGAAGGGCACCGGCGACAGCGCCCAGGAGGCCTTCGTCGTCGGTCCGACCGACGTTGCGTACACCGACTGGGACACGGGGTTCGGCGTTCCGCGCGCCTGGTTCGGCCTCTGAGCGACGTCACCCGTTCGGGGTAGTGCCCGATCCCACGGCTCGCGCTAGGATCGCACGTTGCAATTCGCAACGAACGCTTTCCGAGCCCACGGGGTCACCTGCATGTCGCTGCCTTCTCTGTCGCTGCGCTCTCGTCTCGGCGCAGGCGTCTTCGTCGCGCTCCTCGCGGGCTGTAACTCCGGCTCGGACGCGGACCCGATTCCCGGCGAGCCTCTTGACGAAGCGGGCACCGACGGAGGCGGCCTCGGCGTCGACGCGACCGTGCCGCCGACCTGCGGTCCGGTCACGACGCTCTGCAAGGACGGCGAGAAGTGCGCGGGCGCGGCCGACTGCGTCTCGAAGATCTGCTTCGGCGGGACGTGCCAGACTCCCGCCCCCGCCGACGGCATCAAGAACGGCGACGAGACCGACGTCGACTGCGGCGGGTCGAAGTCCCCCGCATGCGCCGACGGAAAGGGCTGTCTCGCAGTCGCCGACTGCACGAGCGGCGTCTGTACGTCCGGGAAGTGCCAGGCCCCGACCGCGACCGACGGAGTACGGAACGGCGACGAGACCGGCGTCGACTGCGGCGGCACCAAGGCGCCGAAGTGCGCCGCCGGGCAGGGCTGCCAGACGAACGCCGACTGCAATCAGCTGAAGTGCGACACCACGCAGAAGAAGTGCCTGGCCGCCTCGCACACCGACGGGCTGAAGAACGACGGTGAGACCGGTGTCGACTGCGGTGGCACCGCACCGACCAAGTGCCCGACGGGCCAGGGTTGCCTCGCGACCGCCGACTGCGACCTCGCGAAGTGCGATGTCGGAGCGACCAACCTCTGCCTCGCGCCCTCGCACACCGACGGTTTGAAGAACCTCGGCGAGACCGGCACCGATTGCGGCGGCGCTGCGCCGACCAAGTGTCCGACGGGCCAGGGTTGCCTCGCGACCGCCGACTGCGACCTCGCGAAGTGCGATGTCGGCGGCACGAACCTCTGCCTCCCGCCGTCTCACACCGACCTCATCAAGAACGCGGGCGAGACGGGCATCGACTGCGGCGGCGCAGCGTTGCCGACGAAGTGCCCCACCGGCCAGGGCTGCGCGAACAACGCAGACTGCAACAACGTCCTCTGCACCGCCGGGCTCGTCTGCGATTCGCCGACGAAGACCGACGGGCTGATGAACGGCTCCGAGACGGACATCGACTGCGGCGGCGGCGCACCGACCAACGCGCCTGGCTGCGCCGCTGCCCAGAACTGCCTCGTCGACAACGACTGCGGGTCGAAGGGCTGCAACTACGCCAAGAAGTGCGTCGAGTCGATCTCGTGCAAGACGCAGCACGGCGGCGACACCTGCGGACCGAACGGCAACGAGAGCTGCTGCATGAGCCTCACCACCGGCGGCGCGACCCCGGTGAACCTCGACAAGTACAACATCACCGCGGGGCGCTTTCGTCAGTTCGTGCAGTCGCTCGGGGCGGGCGGAAACATGCGCGCCTGGCTCCAGGCGAACACGCCGGCCGGCTGGCCGAGCAACTGGACGAACATGCTGCCGACGATGCTCGACAACGGCGGCACCGATCCGGACTTCACGGGCATCTACCAGGAGGTCGGCCCGAACGTTCACCCGCCGTCATCGGTCGGTGCGAACGAGGGCTGCTTCATCGACAACTTCGGCGCGCGCACGTATCGCCTGCCCAACAACGTCAACACGCGGATGAGCGACCCGCAGTACTACACGCAGGACTTCCTCGACGACCGCCCGCTCAACTGCGTTCCCGTCCCGATGCTCGCCGCGTTCTGCGCGTGGGACGGCGGCAAGCTCGCGACGAAGGAGCAGATCGATGTCGCCTGGGGCGCGGCGAAGTACCCGTGGGGAGCTCAGGCGCCGGCCGGCTACCGCTACGCCTACGACACGGACCCGATGGGCGGCGCCGGCTTCGAGGAGGCGTTCGGCGGCTTCCAGGGAGCCCCGATCGTCGTAGGCCCCTTCCCGCTCACCGCATTCTATGCAAACTACAACTACAACTTCTGGGGCGGAGCGGCGAAGACCGGAGCGCCGGCCGCCGAGGACTACTCGGGCAAGAGCTGTACGGCCCTCGGCCGTGCAGCCGGCACGTGCGGCTGGCGCGACTACTCGATCTTCCTCGCGCCTCCCGGGCGGTTCCCGACGGGCAACTCGGCGACCGGACACGCGGACCTCGCGGGCAACGTGTTCAACGGTGTCCACCCGACCGCCACCGACGTGGCCAGCTACACGAACGGCACGAACGCGCACTGGTCGCGCAGCGGGTCCTGGCAGGGGCACGACATTCCCTGGACGGCCAAGGGCAACTGGCTCGGAGTCCCCGCCACCTACAAGTACTGGGCGATGGGCGGCCGCTGCATCCACTGACGGACATAGCGGGACGCCGTCTGGACCTCAGCTCTTCTTGAGGTACTTCGCCGGCTCGGCCTCGAACTTCTTTTTGCAGCCGCCGCAGCACATGTAATAGGTCTTTCCCTCGTGCTCGACCTTCGGCGACGAAGCGTCGACGACGAACTCCTCGCCGGAGACGGGGCACTTCGTGGTGTCGCCGATCTTCGCTTCGCCCGGCTCCTTCACGTTCGTGGAGGTGGCGGCCTTGGCGTGCTCGCCGGCGGGAGCGGGAGCAGCCGCACCGGCAGGAGCTCCGCCACACGCGGTAGCGGTAGCGAGAGCGAGGAGCGAGACGACGACGACGGACTTCAGCGTGCTGCGCATCATGCGTAAACGCTTAGCATACGGACGGACGTGCCCGCGAACGAGCCGACGGCGCTCGTGCTTCCGTCGACACGTCGTGCAAAACGTGCGCACCGCGGAGATCTACTTGCAGGCGATCGCGTCGAACGTGCCGGCCATCGCGTTCGTCTTCGCGTCGAAGAGGCGCTTCGAGGGCACGAAGACGGGCCGGCCCGTCGCGTCCTTCGCGATGCACCACACGTCGATGTTCGACCGCGCCTCACCCGTCGTCAGATCGAAGTCCAGCGGGCCCGACGCCCCGTCGAAGTCGAACGTTCCCGGCGACGTGAGCGCCTGGAGGCCGGCATTCATGCTGGTTCCCCCGACGTTGACCTTCGCGCCGGAGACGAGCCGACCGAAGCCCTTCTGCAGCTCTTCGCCCGTGATGGCCCGCGAGCCTGCCGCCGCGACGGAGTAGCCGAGCAGGAACACCGAGTCGTACGCGCCCGCCATGCCGAAGACGCTGGGCGCGGGGCCGCCGAACTGCCCCTCGTACTTGAAGACGAAGGTGTCGAAGTTGCTCGACGTGCGCGAGGCCGCGGGGACGCTCCCTCGCACGCGCTTGCGGAGCGAGTCGTCGGCGGCCGCGAGGTCGAGCAGCTCTGTCTTCTGGCCGCCGTCGGCCAGAAGGTAGAGCGGGCGCGGCGCGGAGGTCCCCCAGCGGCTCTCGAGCGGGCCCATGAACTTCGTGATCACCTCGGTCGTCCCGAAGAGCACGACGATCGCCGGGCGCGGGCTCTCCGCGAGAGTCGCGGCGATCTGAGGCTCGAGATCGGTCGGATTCGGCGCATAGCTGCGTCCCTCGGAGAGGCCGGCATTCGTGGCCTCGCCGATGGGCTTTCCGTTGAGCAGGCCGTTGCGCGTCACCGCCTCGTAGAGTCCGAGCCCGTAGGACTCGTTCACGTAGACGAACGTCACGCCGAGCTTGGTCCCCGCGGGGACGACGTTGTCGGTGCGGTACTTGGCCTCTAGCGCAGGCAGCTGATCGACCAGCGCGATCGACTGCAGCGCGTCGCTCGGCGACGTGCGCCAGACGAGGTTCGCGTCGGGCAGCGAGGTGAGCGCGGGCGTCGTTGCCGTGGGCGAGATGAGGAGCACGCCCTTCGGGATCGTCACGTTCGTCGCGACCTCGATGACACGCGAGCTCGACGCGACGCCGAGGATCGCCTGCACGCCAACGTCGTCGACGAGGTGCGTTGCGGGGCGCACCGAGTCGACGTTGTCGTCGCACTCGACGAGCGCAAGCGGCCGCGGTCGACCGTCGACGCCCGAACGGATCCCGCCGACGCTCTGCTTGATCTCGTCGAGAGCGAGCTCGGCCGAGCGCTGGCGAGCGAGGCCCGCCGGGCCGTTGTTTCCGGTCAACGTGAAGATCGTCCCGAAGACGAGCGTGTCGTCGTTGGTGATGTCGCCGTACACCGCGGGGCACTCGGGAGAGAGCAGCGCCGCGCACCTCCGGTCGCTGGCGCGGCAGATCGCCGGGCCGCCGAGCTTTTGCGTGCACTCAACATTCGTACTGCAGGTCAACTTCTCGAAGGGAACGACGACACACCGCGAGTCCGTGCAGACGGACGCTGCGAACTCCGGACCGCGCGACAGGCAGTCCGCGTCCGTCGAGCACTGCGAGGGCGATGACTCGAGCAAGAGCGAGCAGGCGCTCGTCCCGACGAACGCCGCACCGAGGAGGAGGAGTTTCCACATCTCAGAACCGACCCGACGCCGAAAGGCCTCCCGGCCATGGGGTCACGCGAACGGCCGCGGCCTTCTCGGAACGGGACGGAAGCGTCAGCGTCAGATAGAGCGACAGCACGCCCGAGCCGATCGCGGCGACCGCCAGGAGGTCGCTGACGAGCCCGAACGTCTTCACGCGCTTCGAGTCGTCGTGAAGCTCGGTATCCGTGACGTCGAGGCGCCCCTTCGCGGTATCGAGCTTCGAGGCTGCGTCGAGCGCGAGGATGCCGGTGGTCACCGCGCCCGCGGTGAGCACCCCGGTCACCGTCCACGCCTCCCATGGGAAGTGACTCGCCGGCACCGGAGGCCGTGGCTCTTGCGCGGGGGAGCCCCGTACACCGCTCACCGGCTCGAGGACGGCCTCCACGACGCGATCGTCACCGCTGGCCACCTCGACCGACTGGGTCCAGGGGATGTAGCCATCCTTCTTGACCGTGACGCGACGCGCGCCGACAGCGACGTAGCGTGTCACTGGCGCGGCTCCGGCAGCGTCGTCGTCGACGCTGACGAGCGCCTCCTGCACGCTCGCGCGGATCGTGATCCGCCCGACGCGCGAGCGGAGCCGCGCGATCTCCTTGTCGACCTCGGCTCGGCGCTGGCGAGGGAGCTTGTCGCCGCCCTCGCGCAGATACGTCTCGAAGCTGGCCAGCGCCTCGGCGTAGTCGTGCGCCTGGTACTGCGCCTGCGCCACGTTGTAGAGGAGCCGCCAGTTCTTCGACAGCTCGTACGCGCGCTTGAACTCGACGAGCGCGGCCTTGTAATCGGCCTCCTGGTAGAACACGACGCCTCGCTTGAAGTGGCTCTCCGCTTCGGCCGGCGACGTCTGGGCGAGCGCCGGCGAAGACGCCACGAGGAGCGCCACGAGGAGCGCGGTCACGACGATGACGAGCGATCTCACCGGGCGCTCACCGCGGGAAGCTCGTGTCGATCGGGCGCGTCTGCCGGGACGAGGGACGCGCGGAGGACGAGGGACGCGCCCCGCCCGCAGGGCCTCGAGGGCTGGTCGTCGGCGCTGCCGAGGGGGTGGCCGCCGCGACCGGTCGCTGCTCGGGCGGCGGCGCCGCCCCGACGACGGACGCGCTGGGGGGCGCGATGACGGCCGGAGCCGGCGGCGCCACCGGCACCGGCACCGGTACCGGAGCCTGCTCCCCTGTCGCTGCCACGCCCCTCTCGCTCCCGTCGGTCGCGCCGCCTCGACGCGTGAAGACGAGGACCACCGCAAGCGCGAGGATCGCGACGGCGAGGAGAAGGACCGCGAGCGCCGTGCGGCCTTCCCGGCGCGGAGCGACCAACCGCGGCGTGACGATCGCCGGTCCGTTCGTGTCCCCCCCCGCGACGCCGCCGGGGTCCGGGCCGATGTCTCCGCCCATGTCGACGATCGACGTGATCGCGGTGGCCATGCCGGGCCCCCGGGAGACGGTGTCACGCGCGTCCGCGATCCGGTTCTTCAGCGACGCGCTCGACTGCATGTGCGCGCGGATCTTCGTCGACATCTGCTCGCGCGACGCCGAGAAGAGCTCGCCCACGATGCGCCCGAGGTCCGAGGCACGCACCTGCTCCTTGGCGATGGCGATGTAGCTCTCGAGGGCCTCGCGCATCTCGAGAGCCGTCGCGTAGCGGTCTGCGGGGTCACGCTGGAGCGCACGCATCGCGATCGCCTCGAGGATCGGATGAACGTCGTCCGCCTCGCAGGAGAGCGGCGGAAAATCCATGGTCAGCAGGTTCTGGAGGAGCTCCGCCGACGTCGCGCCGGTGATGAGCCGGCGCCGCGCCACGAGCTGCCACAGGATGAGGCCCATGACGAAGACGTCGGAGCGGCGGTCCACCTGCTGCGACCGCGCGTGCTCGGGCGCCATGTACGCGAGCTTGCCCTTCACCGAGCCGACGTTGGTGAGGACCTGGTTCATCGTCGCCTTCGCGATGCCGAAGTCGACGACCTTGATCTGCCCCTCGTAGGTGACGAAGATGTTGTGGGGGCTCACGTCGCGATGGACGATCTGGAGCGGCGTACCGTCGTAGTCGCCGAGCTCGTGCGCGTAGTGGAGCCCCGCGAGCGCATCCGCGGCGATACGTGCGGCCTGCACATGAGTGAGGCCGAGGCCGTTCCGCCCCATCTCCGCGACGACGCGATGGAGCGGCTGTCCCTCGAGGTACTCCATGGCGAGGAAGATCTCGCCCTGCTCCATCCCCACTTCGTACGTCTGCACGACGTTCGGATGGTTGAGGCGCATCGCGAGCCGCGCCTCGTCCATGAACATGCCGACGTATTCGCTCGTCGTCTCGCGCGGGCGCTTCAGGACGACGAGCTTCTTCGCGTCGAATGGGCCCGCGGCGAGCGCGAGGAAGACGTCGGCCATGCCGCCCGAACCGAGGCGGTCGAGCAGCGTGTATCGCCCGAACGGGACCGGCAGCTCCGCGCGCGTCACGTCAGGGGAGAGGCTGGAGTCAGCCGAGGCCACGCTCGCATCGTATCGCGCCACGCGCATCCGCGGCGATTCGGCGACGACGCCCGATGTGCGAATTTGTGCGCAAGAACGTGCGCAACGCGAGCGCGACCACGACCGCGAGGAGCGAGGCGATCGACGTCGCGGCGTCTCCCTGTCGCTCGGTGCGGCTCACCGCGCAGCCGCTGCTCGGCTGTGCCCTCGGAGGCTCGACCAAGGGGTCGGCCCCGGCCCGCGCGAAGCCTCGCGTGAGCAGGTCGCGGAACGGCGCGATCTTCGTCGCGAGGTTCGTCGCCTTCGTGCAGGTCGAGGCGAAGGACGTGCCCGTCGTCCCGTTTCCGCCGCGCGAGACGACGCCGACGATCGCTCCGCTCTCCTCGGACAGGACGGGACCGCCGCTGTCGCCGAGACAGATCGACTCGTCGAACGCGAGCTCGTTCGGCGTGAGGACGGGGTCGGTATCGTCGGGGCCGACCCGCGTGACGACCACGCCACCGCGTTGCTGCCGAGAGGCAGGCTCGTCGGCGGTCGACGTCACCCCCCAGCCGACGGTCGTGAGGCGCTCGCCTTTCTCGGCCGTTCCGTCGAGGCGAAGCGGGGCGAGCGGCGTCCCGCTGATCGGCTGCTCGAGCAGCACGAGCGCGAGGTCGTGGTTGCAGAGGTTCTTCGAGCCGTCGTCGAGGACCTCGAGGCCGCGCCCCGCCGGCTTCCAGCTCGTCGGGTCGAGCTCCGGCCGACCCTTGCCGGTGAAGACGTAGAGCGAGCGCGCATCGTGGTTCGCGTTCACGACGCCGCCGGTCGCGGGAGAGCCGTCGACCGAACAGGCGACGTCGGCGTCGGTGTCCGCCACGCAATGACGAGCCGTGAGGACGAGCCGCGGGGCGATGAGGGCCGCCGTGCAGATCCCGCGGAAGCTCGTCGCCGTATCCAGGAACACGAGCATGACGACGGCGTCCTGCGACGCATCGGACGGGGTGCCGCCGAGAATGGCGGCCGACGCCCGCCCGAGCCTCTCGTCGGCGGACAGATCCGTGCCACCCGGTGGGGCGCAGGCCCCCAACGCGAGACCGGCGCCGAGAAGGGCGGCGGCAGGCGCGAATCGGCGCGAATCGGCCGTGACTGTCGCGCATCGCCACATCCTCGGCATGTCCGGACGAGCCTATCGCGACGCTCCCCGCTGGGCGAGCAGCCGTAGTAGGCTGCCCGCCACGTGGGCACGGAAAAACAGCCGTTATCGGCAAGACCTTCGCGGGATGCATCGGTGCGGGAGCTCTCGAGCGTCGACCGCACCGCAATCTGGCACACGGGCGAGTGCGAGGTGCTCTACGAGCGCTTCGAGGCCGACCCGGTCAAGGGCCTGACGGACGACGACGCGAAAGCGCGCGTCGCCAAGTACGGGCTGAACGAGCTCCCCTCCTCGCCGCCTCCGAGCGCGTGGAGGCGGATCATCGCCCAGTTCGCCAATCCCATCGTCCTCACGCTCCTCGCGGCCGCCGTGGTCGCGACCGTCAACGGCGCGAGCAGCGGCCAGGGCAACGCCTCGTGGCTCGCGCGGTACGGCGACGCGCTCGCGATCGCGCTGATCGTCGTGCTCAACGCCTTCCTCGGCTACTACCAGGAGCGCCGCGCCGAGGCCGCGCTCGACGCCCTCAAGAAGATGCAGACGCCGAACGCCCGCGTGCGTCGCGGCGATCAGGTGAAGATCATCCCGGCCGTCGAGCTGGTGCCCGGCGACATCCTCGAGGTCGAGGCCGGCGACGCCGTGCCCGCCGACGCGCGGCTCCTCCAGACGATCAACCTCGCAACGCTCGAGGCCGCGCTCACCGGCGAGTCGCTCCCGATCACGAAGGACGCCCGCGCCGAGCTCGCCGACGACGCGCCCATCGGCGACCGGTCGACGATGCTGTTCACCGGCACGTCGGTCATGCGCGGCAAGGGCCGCGCGCTCGTCGTCGCGACCGGCAAGGACACAGAGCTCGGCAAGCTCAGCACGCTGATGAGCTCGCAAGAGCAGGGCAAGACGCCCCTCGAAGAGAAGCTCGATCACTTCGGCAAGCGCGTGCTCTGGGCTTGCCTCGCGATCAGCGCGTTCATGTTCGCGCAGGGCATGATCCGCGGAAAGGCCTCGTGGCACGAGCTGCTCCTCGAGGCCGTGAGCCTCGCGGTCGCCGCCATCCCCGAGGGCCTGCCCGCGATCACGACGATCACCCTCGCTCTCGGCATGCAGCGCATGGCGAAGAAGGGCGCGATCATCCGCAAGCTCGCGGCCGTCGAGACGCTCGGCTCCGCGACGGTGATCTGCTCCGACAAGACGGGCACGCTCACCCAGAACGAGATGACCGTCCGCGAGATCTACGCGGGCGCAGCCTCGTACAGCGTGACGGGCACCGGGTACGACCCCGCGGGCGAGATCGTCGACCTCGACGGCAAGACGGTCGACGCGAGCCTCTCGGACGGCCTCCGGAGCCTCCTCGCCAGCATGGCGCTCGCGAACACCGCGTCGCTCGAGAAGAAGGAAGGCACGTGGCGGGTCGTCGGCGACCCGACCGAGGGCGCCCTCCTCACGCTCGCCGCCAAGGGCGGGCTGCCGAAGGAGTCCATCGTTCCGTCGCATCAGGTCGTGCGCGAGCTGCCGTTCGACAGCGACCGGAAGCGCATGACGGTCATCGCCCTCGACGAGATGGGCAAGGAGATCGTGCACACGAAGGGCAGCGCCGACGTGCTGCTCCCGCGCTGCGTGGCCCAGCACACGGCCACCGGCGTCGAGCCGCTCGACGAGGCGGGCCGTCAGGTCATCCTGGCCGAGGCCGAGCGTATGAGCCAGCTGTCGCTGCGCGTGCTCGCCGTTGCGCGACGCGAGCTCGGCGCGCCCTCTTCGCGCGAGGGCACGCCCTCCACCCCGCCCCAGAGCGGAGAGCCGCGGTCGCACGGCGACGTCGAGCAGCGCCTCACGTTCCTCGGTCTCGTCGGGATGATCGACCCTCCGCGCGTGGGCGTGAAGGAAGCGGTCAAGGCCTGCCACGACGCGTTGGTGCGCGCCGTCATGATCACGGGCGACCACAAGCTCACCGCCGTCGCGATCGCACGCGAGCTCGGCCTGTGGGACGAGGGCGCGATCGCCCTCAGCGGCGCGGAGCTCGAGAAGCTCACCGACGACGCCTTGCAGAGGCGCATCGAAAGCGTGCGCGTGTTCGCGCGTGTCACGGCCGAGCAGAAGCTCCGCATCGTGAAGGCGTTCAAGGCGGCCGGCCACATCGTCGCGATGACCGGCGACGGCGTGAACGACGCGCCCGCCCTCCGCGAGGCCCACATCGGCATCGCGATGGGCAAGGACGGCACCGACGTCGCGCGCGAGGCCGCCGACATGGTGCTCGCGGACGACAACTTCGCGACCATCGTCGACGCCGTCCGCGAAGGTCGCGCGATCTGGCGCAACATCCAGAAGTTCATCTTCTTCCTGCTGTCGTCGAACGCCGGCCTGCTCGTGACGGTCTTCGTCGCCAGCGTGATGCCGAACATGCCCGGCCTGCGCCCGCTCATGATCCTCTGGATCAACCTGGTGACGAACGGCCTGCCGGCGCTCGCGCTCGGCATCGACCCGCCCGACCCCACGCAGATGATGGAGCCGCCGCGCAAGGCGAGCTCGAGCCTGCTCGGCAGGCGCGAGTACATGGGCATCGGCTTCGTCGGCGTCCTCATGGGCGGCCTTGCGGTGGGCTGTTACTACTGGCCGTGGACGCTGCCCGGCGTCGATCGCTTCGAGTACGGACGGGCGATCGCCTTCTCGCTGCTCGCGCTCTCGCCGCTCTTCCACGCGCTCAACTGCCGCTCGGCGACGGCGTCGATGTTCTCGCTGCGTCCCATCCTCCCGATGGCTCTGCTCGCCTCGATGTTCGTGAGCGGCGGCATCCACCTCGTGGCGGTCGTCGTGCCCTCCCTGAACGACGTCTTCAAGACGTGGTCGCTCAGCGCAACCGAGTGGCTCGTGCTGCTCGCGCTGTCGGCCTCGATCATCCCGATGATCGAGGTACTGAAGCTGCTTCAACGCAAGGGCGTCGTAGGCAAGGACATGGAGCCGATGTCGCGCCGCGGGTGAGTCTCCGGAGAGGGCGTTCGGATGAAGCATGTATATTGCACGGTCTCGATCCTCCTCCTCGCGGCGTGCGGAGGCGGCGGAGGCGGCGCGGCCAAAGGGCCTGACTCCTCGAGCGGGGGCGGCGGCGAGAAGCACGAGTCGATCGGCGACGCAGTGGCGGCCCAGGGCGGCCTCGCGTCGCTCGGCGGCGCGGGCAATCGCGAGGAAGGCTCGACGGGCGTCGAGGTCGCGTTCGGAGGCTCGCTCCATGTGGAGAACGTCGACCCGAAGTCACCCGTGAAGCTCGACGGCGTGCTCAAGGAATGGCCCGCGCGCACGCGCGCGAGCGAGAAGCTCTCGGGCAAGACCGACGGTCTCGAGCTCGGCGTCTCCACGCAGATGGACGACGCAAAGCTCTACGTCGGCGCCGAGATCACCGACCCGCGGCTCGCGCGCTCCTCTCGCCACGGCGAGTCCGACGATCACGTCTCGATGACGCTCGCCTTCCCCGCCGGACGCGGCGGCCTCAAGGCCTACGAGATCGGCTTCTTCCCGGGAAAGCCCGGCGAGAGCTCCGGCGCCGTGAAGTGGCTCGCCGGTCCGAGCAAGGGCCAGGAGCTCGCCGGCGCCAAGCTCGTCGAGAGCGACATCAAGGGCGGCGTCGCATTCGAGGCCTCGCTCCCGTGGTCGACGTTCCCCGAGGCGCGGACCATGCGCGTCGGGCTCCGTGCGGCCGTGCGCTATCACGACGGTGACGGCTCCGCGGTCCGCGGCGTCATCGGCACGGGTCAGGGCAGCGTCGAGCGCCCTGGTGACCTCCCCGCTCTGCCGACCGGCGCGGAGCAGGCCGTCGCCGATGGCCTGCTCGCACAGAAGAACCTCCTCGGCACTGCGCCGAAGATCGACGTGTTCGCCGACGTCGCCGGCGACGAGCGCAAGGAGCGCATCAGCGTCTTCGGAAGGTTCTTCACCATCTGCGGGCCAGGGTATCGCGGCGGGCGTCAGTTCTTCTGGCGCGAGGTCTCGGGCGAGCTCGCTTCCTTCGAGACGCGCGAGCTCACGGGCCGCGGCAAGGACGACATGATCGTCCGTCGCCGCGTGACGAACGGCGCGGTGATGCACGAGATGATCGAGGTGTGGGCGATCGCCACCGGCGACGAGCCGACGACCATCTTCACGCAGGAGATCGCGGTCGTCGACGGGCCCGGCAAGCGACGCGTCACGAACGCGGTGCGGGTGAGCGCGAAGGAGATCGAGGTGAGCGTCGAGCCCGCGGTCGGGTGGGACGCCACGTCGTTCCGCGAGCCGACGGCCGGCACGGTCGAGGAAGGCATCCTCCTCCCGTGGGGGACGGTGAAGTCGCGGACGTTCAAGCTGGAGAAGGGGAAGTTCGCGAAGAGCGGAGAGGTCGCGCAGGCCGCGACCGCGGCAGCCGGAACCGGAGCGGGCACGGGCACGGGCACGACGGCGAGCACGACCCGGGATCTGCCGGCGCCTACGGTCGCCAAGAGCACCGACATGAGCAAGCTGGTCATGGAGGCCTACCTGCGTGATCAGGGCGTCGCCGCGGGGACCAAGCCTCGCTTCGACATCGAGGTGCACGTCGACGGCGACAACAGGCCCGAGCGCGTCGCGCTCGTCGGACGCGACATCGTCGTGCTGGGTCCGGGCTTCAAGGGCGGCAACGGCTACGCGCGCATGTCACTCACGCAGTTCGCCGACGACAAGGACGTGAGCGAGCTCACCGCACGCGACGTGACCGGCGACGGCGCCGCCGAGCTCGTCGTCCGAGGCGTGCGCCACGTCACGACGCCGAGCGGCGATCACGTCGCCGTCGAGGCGCTCTTCATCTACCAGGTGAAGAGCGGAGCGATCAGCCGGGTCTTCTCGGTCGAGACCGGCCGGGAGCAATCGGGAAAGCGCATCCAGGGCCTCGTGCAGTTCGTCCCCGCGAAGGGTGGCAAGGGCTTCGACGTCGACGTCCGGCCCGGAGTCGCCCGCGGATGGACCGAGAAGACCTACCCGTGGCCGCAGGACAAGCCCGGCGGCTCGATCGAGCCGCTGCTCCTACCGTGGGGTGGCGTTCCTTCGCTCCGCTACTCGTGGAACGGAACGCAGTTCGCGACGCCGTGAGCGAGCAAACCCTCGCTCACCCCTTCCTGGACGGGCGCGCAGACGCGCCTGTCCTGGACGGGCGCGCAGACGCGCCTGTCCTGGACGGGCGCGCAGACGCGCCCTGCGCGGCGGTAGCCGCTCGGTGGGTGATTCAGTGGCACTTGCCGTCGAACGGATCGCGGAAGCGCGGGGGCTCGCACGGCCCCGCCGCGGGCACCGCGGGCGGCGGCTTCGAGGTCGGCGGAGGCAGCGCAGCACCGGCGGAGGTCGGCGGCTTCGCGGTGGGTAGCTTGCCCGCCGTGGGCTTGGGAACGGCCGTGCCCGGCAGCGGCTTGAGCGTGTAGAACCGCCAGGCCGCCGTCCGATCGATCTCGGAGCCCTTCAGCGTGACGAGCAGCGGCGCGAAGCCCTTGCTCTCGATCCGGATCTTCGCCTCCTCGTTGGCGCCGATCGTCACCGTCGCGGGCGTCGGCTGCATCTTCCCGTCCGGGAGGCCGATCGTCGCCTCCTTCGGGTCGACGGTGATGAGCACCTTGATCTTGTCGTCGGTGGCAGCAGGCACGGGCACGCCTGTCCCGACTCCGGCGGCGCTGCCGACGTCGGGCGTCTCGCTCCCCGTCGCGGTCGGGTTGCCGTGAGGGTCGTGCTTGGACTGGCCGGCCCTGCTCGTCAGACCGTACGCCACACCGATGATCACCACCGACACCGCCGCGAGCGAAGCGAGGACCATCGCGAGGACGGGCTTCTGCTTCCGGAACGGAGGCGACGCGGGGAGCATCCCCGCGCCGGTCGGGAGCTGCGCCTTGCGGAAGTAGTCAGCCGGGACGTTGAAGCCGCCGGAGCGGCCCATCATCTCCTGGACCGCCTCGGGGACCATGCCGCGCTCGCTGCGCTCGAGGTCGGCCGCGACCTCCTCCATCGACTGGTAGCGGAGCTCGACCTTCTTCGAGAGGCACTTGAGGACGATCGCCTCGAGCCCCGGCGGAACCTCCTGCGGCTGCGGGATGAGCGCGCGGATGGGGGCCGGCGACTTGTACATGTGCTGCGTGAGGATCCCCATGAAGTTGTCGGCGTCGAACGGCACCTTGCCCGACGCCATCTCGTAGAGGATCACGCCGAGCGAGTAGATGTCCGTGCGCTGGTCGACCGGTACGCCCGCCGCCTGCTCCGGGGACATGTAGTGGGGCGTCCCGAAGACGCTGCCCGCGCGTGTCAGCCGCCCCGCCTCACTGCTCACCTTGGCGATGCCGAAGTCGAGGATCTTCACGAAGTCCGGGTCATCGCCGCGTGCGATGAGCATCACGTTGTCGGGCTTGAGGTCGCGGTGGACGATGCCACGCGCGTGCGCCGCCGCGAGGCCGCGTGCGATCTGCTTGGCGATGTGGACGAGCCGCGGGATCGGGATCACGCGGTTGCTCGTCATGAGGTTGGCGAGGGCCTGGCCCTGCAGATACTCCATGACGAAGAACGTCGCGCCGTCCTCGAGCCGCCCGAAGTCGGAGATGTCGACGATGTGGGCGTTGCCGATGCTCGAGGCCGCGCGCGCCTCGTTCAGGAAGCGCTCGACCATCTCGGCGTCGGCGGCCATCTCCCCGCGGAGGATCTTGATGGCGACCTGCTTGTCGATGACCTTGTGGCGGCCTCGGTAGACGACGCCCATGCCGCCTTCGCCGAGCTGCTGCTCCACGAAGTAGCGGCCCTCGAGGGTCTTGCCGATGTACGGGTCGATCCGGTGCTGCGCCGAGCTCGTCGACCCGACCGAACCGTCCGGTAGCGAGCGCGCGGTGCTCGCCATGAAGTCCGCGTCCGGGGCGGCCGCCATGGTGACCTGGTTCGGTCCGGTGCGATCGTTGGGGTCGGCCACGCTACGCTCTACTCAAACGTTTACGAGGTCCGAGGCGGTTCGGAAAGCGGCAAGGCGCCGCCTACATCCACATTCATGTGATCCTTTTCCCCCGCCCGAGGGAAACGGGAACGAAGGACCCTGGGCGCGTGCTAAACCCGCGGCAAGGCGATGGGCTACCCCGTCCAGATAGCGCTTCGATACCTCGGGTCGAAGAAGCGCGCGTTCGTGTCCGTCGGCACCGCATTCGCGATGCTCGGCGTCGCGCTCGGCGTCGCCGCGCTCGCCATCGTGATGAGCGTCACCGGCGGCTTCCAGGATCAGTTCCGCGAGAAGGTCCTCGGCGTGAACGCCCACGTCATCGTCCTCAAGTACGCGATCCACTTCCGCGACTACCGCGAGGTCATGAAGAAGGTGCAAGCGGTGCCCGGCGTCGCCGCGGTCGCGCCCTTCGTCATCAACCCGATGATGATCACCCATGGGGATCGCACGGCGACCGGCGTTCTCCTCAAGGGCGTCGACCCCGAGCAGATGCCGAAGGTGCTCGATCTCCCCCGGCACATCGTCGAGGGCTCCCTCGAGGGGATGCGCAAGGCAGGCGCCAAGCCTCCCGAGCCGCCCCGCGAGATCTTCTCACCGATCCCGAGCCCGAGCACGGGCAGCTACGACTCGGCGCCGGACGCCGGCAAGCTCAGCGTCCTCGACGCCATCGAGAAGCGAATCGCCGACGACCGCGCGAACGACCTCGCCGCGGACGCCGGAGCCGGCGGCTATGCGTCGATCGACGCGGGGGCCACGGACATGGCCACGCTCATCGCGACGGGCGCAGCGCGCGACATGGCGAAGAACCCGGCCGGCACCGTGAAGCCGTCGAAGCCGTCGACGAGCACAGCTGACCTCATCGCCGACCTCGCGGGCGAGGCTGCTCCGTCGGGCGGGAGCGCGAGCGCGGCCGCGAACGCACCGCCGCCCGAGCTGATGAAGCCGGGCACCGTCACGCCGTCGGGAGGCTTCAAGAGCACGCTCCCCGACGAGGACGTTCTTCCCGAGAACATCGACCCCGATCCGTGCCGCAGCCCCGCGCAGGTGAAGGCGCTTCCCGGCGTCGTCATCGGCAAGTCGCTCGCGAAGCGGCTCGCCGTGGGCCTCGGCGACTGCCTCCAGGTGACCTCCCCGCAGATCGGCATGACCTTCGGCGCGAGCGGCGCTCGCCCGCCCATCGCCAAGCAGTTCAGGGTCATCGCCATCTTCGAGGCCGGGTTCGATCAGTACGACTCGAAGCTCGTCTACACCGACCTCTACGAGGCGCAGGCCTTCTACGAGCAGGGCGACAGCGTCACCGGCGTCGAGGCGAAGGTCGACGACATCGAGCGCGCCGCGGACATCGCGAAGGAGGTCGACAAGATCCTCTCGAACGGCGTCTACCACACGATGGACTGGCGTGAGCTCAACCACGGGCTCTTCACGGCCCTGCTCATCCAGCAGATCGCGATGAGCGTCGTGCTCACGTTGATCATCGTCGTCGCCGCCTTCACCGTCATCGCGACGCTCATCATGGTCGTGCTCGACAAGAAGAAGGAGATCGCCCTCCTCAAGGCGATCGGCGCGAGCGACGACGCGATCCTGCGCGTGTTCCTCTACCAGGGAGGGATCATCGGAGTCGTCGGCACGGTGCTGGGCTTGATGATCGGCTGGGTCGGGTGCAAAGGGCTCGCGGCGTACGGATTCCCCCTGGATCCCAAGGTCTACTTCATCTCGAAGCTGCCCGTGAACATCCGCCCGACCGAGTTCTTGATCACCGGTGCGGTCGCGATCGTCATCTGCCTCGTGGCGACGATCTTCCCGGCGCTCTACGCAGCTCGACTGCGTCCGTCCGACGGCCTGCGCGCGGAATAGGTATTCCGCGTCGAAAATTCACGGTGCCATAGGGCGCCGAGGTGATGGTAACGTTCCTCCGCGCATGCGTTGGCTCGTCGAAGTCTCGTCCCTCGGCAAGACAGACACCCAGAAATTCTGTGTCGAGGCCGAGTCTTGGCAGCGCGCCCTCCAGGCTGCGCGCGGGCAGCGGGGCGAGGACGGCCCGATGAGCGGGTTCTCGATCGAGCTGCTCGAAGAGGGCTATCGGGCCGTCGACCCGCTCGCGCGGGTTCGGTTCGTCGTGAAGCGCGCTCCCGACGACATGCCGATCACGGCCGTCGCCTCGAAGGAGCCCAAGGGCGGCGTTGCTCCCGCCACGACCCGCGCCGCCACGGGGAGTGGTCGCGCCGTCGCTCCTGCTGCGCCGACCTCGTCCGCGGCTGCGCTCTCGTCCGGCCCGCTCTCCGCGGACGCGACGACTCCGAACCTGCCCCCATCGCCGAGCTCGTCCTCGCTCGCCGGGAGCGCGAAGAAGTCCGCGCCCCGTCCTGGGCAGAGCCAGCCTCCGCCCGCACCGGCGACGGCCAGCTCGGGACAGCTGCCGGCCATCACGGACCCGACGAAGAAGGCCGCCACGATGGTGTTCGCCTCGTCGGGTGACGCGAGCGTCGCGGAGAAGCCGGTCGAACGCGCCGCGCCGCCGGCGATCGGCTCTGCGGTCCCCGGGCTGCCCGCGGTGAAGCTGCTGACGTCACGCGAGCAGAACCCGAACGACGCGTCTCCGCTCACCTATCGCGAGTATGCGTTCGCGGTGCCCGAGGGCACGTCCGAGGAGGCTGCGGTCGAGGTCCTTCGGGCGCAGCTTCACTACGTCGAAGCGCACATCGCGACGGCGAAGACCGGGAAGCTCGTCAACCTCGCCGTGTTCGACGTCGAGTTCACGGGCAAGCCGACGCGGCCGCCGGTCGCCACGCTGACGTGGAAGGACTGGAAGGGCGAGCCCGTCCTCGCCTACCCGCGCCGGAGCGGCGCGCAGAGCAAGCCGCCGCGTCCGCCGTCGATGGCGCCGCCGCCGATGGACCCGGGCGCGCTTGCGCCTCAGCCCGTGCCGGCCGTGCAGGTCGCCCCCGTGGCAGCCCCCGCGCCTCCCCCCGCGCCCCCGCAGGTCGTCGCAGCGTCCGTGGTCGCAGCGCCGGTCGCTGCCCCGCAGGCCGTTCAAGGTCCTCCGACCGGCAGCACCACGCAGCCGCTCTCGCCGCAGCAGACAGCGCAAGCGCAGCAGGCGGTGCAGCAAGCCCAGCAGGCGGTGCAGCAAGCCCAGCAGGAGCCGCAGTACATCCCGCAGCAGCCCGGCCAGCACGTGCCCGTGCAGGCGGCGCCCATACCGCAAGCGCAGCCGGTCTTCCCGGTGCCGCAGCAAGCTCCCCCGCCCGCGGCGCAGCCCGCGTTCACCCCTGCGGCTCCGCCGGAGCCGACGTTCGCCGAGGCCAAGCATCCGTCGCAGCCTCCGCCCGACGGCGGCATGGTGAAGACCCCTTCGGGGCGCTTCGTTCGCGGCCGCATCTCGGGCGACGAGCTCATCACCTCGCTCTTCGAGTCGATGCACGATCTCCACTTCCTGCGCGACGCGCTCGACGGGGGTCAGTTCTGCCTCGCGCTCGCGACCGAGGTCCTGCCTTCGCGCGCGGCGATCATCCACTTCTTCGACATCGAGAAGCGCGAGTGGGTCGTCGCCTGCACGCGTGGCAAGGAGATGCAAAAGCTCCTCACGATGCGCGCGCCCGAGACCGACGAGATCCTCCGCGAGGCCGCCCGGAAGCGCCGCGCGCTCGTCGTGCCGAACGCGTCGGCGGCGGGGAGCGACCGCTATCGCCAGCTGAACGGCGCGCGGAGCCTGATTGCCGCGCCGATCATGCAGGCGGGTCGCGCCCTCGGCTGCCTCGAGATCATCAACCCGCTCGACGGAATGCCCTTCACCGAGGACGAGGGCAACGCGATGACGTACATCGCGGAGCAGTACGCCGAGTACCTCGGCTCGCGTGGCATCGTGCTCGATCGCGAGCGCATCCACTCCGCGGCAACCGCGCGCTGAGACCTCGTCCCGAGCCGTCATTCGCTGCCGGCTGAGCCTCGGTGCTACGCTCGGCGCGAATGTCGCGCTGGCGCGGACGTCTGAAGCAATTCGTGCTGCTGCCGCTGGTCGTGGCGGCCGTGGGCATCCTTGCCTACTTCACGTTTCGCACGACGCTCCAGATCGACACGCTCCGCCAGCAATCCGTCCTCGAGGCGACGCTCGGCCTCGCCACCGAGAAGGCGAGCCGTGTCGACCGGCAGATCATCGATCAGGACAACGTCGTGATGGCGGTCGCGGACCCGGCACGCTTCGAGGTGCTCGCCGAGCGCTGGCTCCCCACCGCGCAGCGCGAGACGCCCAGCGTCCGCGCGATCCTCATCCTCGACGAGAGCCGCACCGTGCTCGCCTTCGCCTCCCGAGCGACCGGCGCGCTGGCCGAGGAGGAGAGCTTCCGCAGGCTCCTCGTCGATCGCATGCTCGGCGACATGGAGCTCGGCGTGCAGGCGCCCGACGAGCTCCGCCACCTGCATCGCGAGTATGCGCAGCAGAGCTACCTGCTCAGCTACTGGCAGCGCATCCACGAGGGGCGTCGCTATGTCGTCGTCGCGTGGCACGACATCGGGCGCATCGTGCGCGAGACGCTGCCGATGATGTACGCGGACCCCGCGACACCGGGCGGCACCCCCGCTCCGCCGCGCAGCAGCGCCGCGAGCCGCGTGAACGTCGTCGACGAGGAAGGCCGCATCATCTACGGCCCCCCCCTGCGCTCCGGTGAGTTCACGGTCGGCGTCCGCTTCCCGACGACGCTCTACAACTGGCGCGTGCAGGTCTCACCGCTCGCGAGCGAGGAGCTCGCATCGCGCGTGCAGAACCGCCGCTTGCTCGAGATCACGATGGTGAGCCTCTCGTGCATCGTCATCGTGGTGGGGGCGATCGCGATCGTGCTCGTCGCCGAGAAGGAACGAAAAATCTCGGCGCTGAAGAGCGAGTTCGTCGCGAACGTGAGCCACGAGCTGAAGACACCGCTCGCGCTCGTCCGCATGTTCGCCGAGATGCTCCAGTCGGGGCGCGTCGCATCCGACGCGAAGAAACAGGAGTACCTCGACATCATCGTGCGCGAGAGCGAGCGGCTCTCCGCGCTCATCGAGAACGTCCTCGACTTCGCGCGGCTCGAGCGCGGCCGTGGGAGCTACGAGTTCATCGAGGGCGACGTCGGCGACGCCGTCACGCGAGCCGCGAACGTCTACCGCTACCGTGCCGAGCGCGAGGGCGTGAAGCTCGTGCTCGAGGTCGCGCCTTCGCTCCCGCGCGCACGCATCGACGAGCGCGCCATCCAGCTCGCGGTCATCAACCTCGTCGACAACGCGCTCAAGTACGCGCCGGGCGGCGAGACCATCACCGTCCGCGCATGCGGTCACGACGGCGGAGTGAAGGTCCAGGTCGGCGACCAGGGCCCAGGCGTCCCGCCGGAGGAGCGTCAGCGCATCTTCGAGCGGTTCGTGAGGCTCCCCGGCTCCCGTGAGGAAAAAGCGGCCGAAAAGGGCCGATCCCCCGTGCGCGGCAGCGGCATCGGCCTCGCGCTGGTGAAGCACATCGCGGAGAGCCACGGCGGAAGAGCCTGGGTCGAGAGCGAGGTCGGCCGCGGATCGACGTTCACTTTCACGATTCCCGCGCGCCGTGTTCTGCCCGGGACGGAGCCGGAAACAGGGAAAACCTCAGTGGAAAGCGTCTCGGATGAGGGAACTTCCGACACTTCCCCCCAACGGGTCGGTTGACGGCCGGCGGCTAAGGGATATCGTGTGCTTTCGCGGGGCCCCGTCCGTCGTGGTCGAGGTCCATACGCAGTACCGGAGGTATGTAGGGTTAACGGCATGGTGGGTCAGAACGAGGATGCGAAGCTATTCGTAGCGGGGCTCCCAGACAGCGTTTCGGAAGATGTGCTCAAGACGGTCTTCGAGGCTACGGGCGGCAAGGTCGTCAGCGTAAGTCTCCCGAAAGATCGTACGACGGGTCGTCCGCGTGGTTTTGGATTCGTAACGATGTCGTCCCCTGCCGAAGCGCAGGCGGCACGCGATTCACTCGATGGATCGCTGCAGGGGGGTCGTTCGATCTCCGTGCGGCCATTCCAGCAGGAGCCTCCCCGTCCGGGTGAGCGCGGCCCGCTGTCGTCGACTGGACCACGTTCCGGGCCCATGAGCGCAGCTGCGCCTGCAGGTGGCTTTGGCGGCCCGCCTCGCGGCGGCCCGCCCCAAGCTCCTGATCGCACGCTGTACGTCGGCAACTTGCCGTACGACATCACGACCCAGGAAGTCGAAACGCTCATCAACGGTGTCTGTGGCGACGGAAGCGTCGTGCGCGTTCATCTCCCCATGGATCCGGACGGCCGCAAGCGCGGCTTCGGCTTCGTGACCATGTCGAGCTCGGAGACGGCCAAGACCGCCTCGGAGCAGCTCAAGACGGCCGACATGCGCGGCCGGCGCCTGATCGTGAACATCGCTCATCCCAAGGGTGAGCGGCCCGCGGGCGGCGGTTACGCGGGCAGCGGCGGTGGCGGCGGCGGCTACGCCGGTGGCGGCGGCGGCGGTGGATACAGCGGCGGCGGTGGCGGTGGCGGCTTCGCTCCTCCCCCTCCCGGCTTTGGTCCCAATGCGCTTCCGGCATCGCGCAAGACGTTCGACGATCGTCGTCGCAAGGGTCCCGCCACCGATGGTGGTGGCGAGGGCGGGCCGCCGAAGAAGAAGACCGGCGGCGGCAAGCGCGACCGCGGCGCTGGAGGTGGCGAGGACTTCGACTGGCGCACCTCGGCCCTCCCCGACAAAGACGACGACTAAAACTGAGCGCATCCTGGGGCGATCCCTGCGCGCTGCCTGCGTCGCGTCGCTGCGACGTACAGAAGTACGTCTCGCTCCGCTCCTTGGCACCGCTTGGTCTCAACCCAGCCTGCACCCAGTTTTTCGCGGTGTTTTACGAGTGTTGACTTCCATGGCGGGGCGACTAAGTTCGCCCGTCTCACTGCCCACTATGGCCAGCCGCTTTCAGGCGCCTCGGTTCGTAGCGGCGGAGCAAAAATATGCGTGACATCATCAAGATGAGCTGTGCGAACTGCAATCGCGCCAACTACGTGACCACGAAGAACAAGCGCACGATGGCGGAGAAGTTCGAGATCAAGAAGTTCTGCCCCGTCTGCCGCAAGCACTTCCCGCACAAGGAAGGGAAGATCTCGAAGGGCTGATAGCCCGTTCGAGCGCTTCGCTTCGTGTGAAGCCCGCCAGGCCGGAAGGTCTGAGCGGGTTTTGCCCGTTTTGTCGCGGGGGGGGGCCTCAGGCGGGTCTTCGGCGCGAAGCGCCGGTCGCCGCAGGCGAATCCCGCCGGGCAGGTCGCCTCCCGGGGAGCCTCGCAAAGCGAGGGGCGGAGCCCCGCGGGTAGACGCGCGGGCCCCCTGTGCTAAGAAGGCCGCCTTCCTGAGGTAACCCGCACGGGACCTCGGAAAATAAGCCTCCCCTTGCTGACCCCCACCAAGAGCAACCGATGATCTTCGACTGGCTCCACGGCCTGTTCTCGAACGATCTCGCGATCGATCTCGGGACGGCCAACACGCTCATCTACGTGAAGGGCAAGGGCATCGTGTCCTGCGAGCCCTCCGTCGTCGCCGTCCAGAAGGATGCGCGGGGTGGCAACAAGGTCCTCGCCGTCGGCCGCGAGGCCAAGGAGATGCTCGGGCGCACGCCCGGCAACATCAAGGCGGTCCGGCCCCTCCGAGACGGCGTCATCGCCGACTTCGAGATCACCGAGGCCATGCTGCGGTACTTCATCGCGCGCGCGCACAACCGCCGCACGCTCGTGAAGCCGCGCATCATCATCTGCGTCCCCTTCGGCATCACCGAGGTCGAGAAGCGCGCGGTGAAGGAGTCGGCCGAAGGCGCCGGCGCCCGCGAGGTCTACCTGATCGAGGAGCCCATGGCCGCGGCCATCGGCGCCGGCCTCCCCATCACCGAGCCGTCCGGCAACATGGTCGTCGACATCGGCGGAGGCACGAGCGAGGTCGCCGTCATCTCCCTCGCCGGCATCGTCTACTCGCAGTCGGTCCGCGTCGGCGGCGACAAGATGGACGAGGCCATCCAGGCCTACCTGAAGCGGAAGTACAACCTCGCCATCGGCGAGCAGACAGCCGAGCGCATCAAGATGGAGGTCGGCAACGCCTACCCCCTCGAGCAGCAGCTCACGACCGAGGTGAAGGGCCGCGACCTCGTCGCCGGTATCCCGAAGACGGTCGTCGTCAACTCGGACGAGATCCGCGAGGCCCTCGCCGAACCCACCAACGCGATCGTCGAGGCCGTCCTCCTCGCGCTCGAGAAGACGCCCCCCGAGCTCGCGGCCGACATCGTCGACAAGGGCATCGTGCTCACCGGCGGCGGCGCTCTCCTCAAGAACATCGACGTCCTCCTCCGCGAGGAGACGGGCCTCCCCGTCATGGTCTGTGACGACCCGATCAGCGCGGTCGTTCTCGGCAGCGGCAAAGCGCTCGACCACATGGAGCTCTTGAAGGAGGTCACGATCGGCTGAGGGCCGACTCGCGACTTTCGGAGTAGTACCTGTGACTGCGTACAAGCGGTACCGCGACGTGGGGATCGTCATCATCCTCCTTGCCGTCCCGTTCTTCTTTCTCCGCGCCAACATGCGGCGCCCGGAGAACCTCAACGGGCTCGACAAGGCCGTCCTCCGCATCAGCGCGCCCGTGGAGTTCGCCGCCTCGAGCCTCGCGCGCGGCGTCTCGAACCTCTGGGAGAGCTACGTCTATCTCGTCGACGTGAAGTCCGACAACGAGCAGCTCGGCTACGAGAACGCGCGCCTTCGCGATCAGGTCCATCGCCTCGAGCAGAAGGAGACCGAGAACCGCGAGCTGCGGCGGCTCCTCCAGCTCCGCGAGTCGCTGCCCGGCGATCTCGTGAGCGCCCAGGTCGTCGGCAAGGACTTCACCGAGTTCTTCCGCGTCACTCGCGTCGTCCTCGACCGCGGCTCGCGGAACATCCGCCCGCACATGCCCGTCGTCAGCCCGGACGGCGTCGTGGGCTCGGTTCTCCGCGTCGCCGGCGACGCGATCGACGTCCAGCTCTCGGTCGACGCCGCCTTCGGCATCGACGTCATCGACGAGCGCACGCAGGCGCGCGGCTTCGTCCGCGGCACCGGCGACCCGTCGAAGTACTCGTGCAAGGTCGAGAACGTCGACTCGCGCGACGAGGTGGAGATCGGAGATCTCCTCGTCACGAGCGGCAAGGGCAAGTGGTTCCCCAAGGGCCTGCCCGTCGCGCGCGTCTCCAAGGTCGTCAAGCGCGAGCCCGGCCGCGATCAGGAGATCGAGGCCACGCCGACCGTGAACTTCTCGCGCCTCGACGCGGTGCTCATCCTGGTCGGCCCCGCGGCGGACGAGGACACGCCCCCCGGCCACACGCCCTCGACCAAGCCGACGGCCAACGCCAAGCAGGGAGGCGGCAAGTGAGGAACACCGCGTTCTTCATCGCCGGCGTTCTCCTGCTGCTCGTGCAATCGAACCTGTTCCGCATCATCGGCGTCACGCTCCGCGGCATCGGGTGGATGGTGCGGTCGAACCACGATCTCACGGTGCCCGGGCTCGTCCCGTCGCTCGTCCTGCCGCTCATCCTCTTCATGGGCGTGCACGAGTATTCGCTCGTGCGCGGGGCTTGCGTCGCGTTCGCGCTGGGCTACCTCACCGACCTCGTCGGTGTGGCGCCGATCGGGCTCTACACGTCCACGTACGTCGCGATCTACATCCTCGCGCGTGCCGCAGGAGTCCGGCTCGCCGCGCAGACGATGCTGATGCAGCTCGGCCTCGCGCTGGCATTCACGCTCGTGCACAGCGTCATGATCCTCGTGCTCCTCGCGATCTTCGGCCGCGACGCATGGGTGCCGCGTGCTCTCTACCTGATGGCGCTGCCGCACGTGCTCGCGACGGGCGCGGTTGCGCCGCTCGTCTTCCGGCTCGCGCAGCGCATCCATCAGGCGACGATGTCGGGGTCGCCGAAGGAGACAGGAGGCCGCGCGTGAGCGCGTTCCTCGTCCCTCGGTCGGACGTCAGCGAGTTCCGAAAGCGGTATCGCTGGATGGCGCTCGTTGCCTTCCTCGCGTTCGGCGCCGTCGGCGTGCGGCTCTTCCAGCTGCAGGTCGTCAAGGGCGCCGAGTACGCGCAGACGGCACACGAGAACGTCATCCGTCGCGTCACGATCCCGACGACGCGCGGCATCGTCCGCGACTCGCAGGGGCGCGTGCTCGCCTCGAGCCGTCCGTCCTTCAACGTGCTCATCGTTCCGGGCCGCGTGATGCCGAGCGCGCGGCCGCAAAAGCCGAATCGCGCGATCGTGGCGATCAGTGACGAGGTCGACTCGTGGAACCGCATCGCCGACACGCTCCGGCTCAATCCGGACGAGCGCACGCGGCTCACCGCTCGCATCAAGGACGCCTGCACGACCGACGAGGACCGCTCGCCCTGCTGGCGCGCCATCCTCGTCCGTGAGGATCTCTCGCGCGACATCGTCGCCGAGCTGAAGCAGCATGCCTCCGAGCTCCCCGGCTGCGAGGTGGTGAGCCAGCCGATCCGCTATTACCCGTACAAGCACCTCGCCTCGCACTCGATCGGGTACACCGCCGAGATCGACGCCGAGACGCTCGCTCGCTTCCGCCCGCCGGGCTGGGAGAACATGACCGCCGAGGAGCGCCAGAAGGCGAACCCGCTGGGCTACGACCCGGGCGACGTCATCGGCGCGACGGGCGTCGAGCGCTCGTGGGAGAGCTACCTGCGCGGGCAGCGCGGCTGGGAGAAGCGCGTGGTCGACGCGCGCGGGCGCTATCGCACGGGGCCCGAGGCCGAACGCCTGCTCGATGCGCCGTCGCGGCAAGAGCCGCTCTCGGGTCGCGACCTCCGTCTCACCATCGACATCGATCTCGTCCAGTCGATCGAGCGCGCGATGCGTCCGCATGCAGCCGGCTCGGCTGTCGTGGTCGACGTGCGCACCGGCCGCCTGCTCGCGATGTACAGCAAGCCGGACTTCGACCCGAACGATCTCTCCGGCGGCGCCGGACGCGACCGCATCCGCGAGAGCTTCAACAAGCTCTACACGGACTCGCTCCGTCCGATGCTCGACAAGACGACGAGCGGCGCCTTCCAGCCCGGCTCCACGTTCAAGCCGTTCAGCGCGCTCGCGGCCCTCGAGGACAAGATCGTCGACCCGAGCGAGCACGAGCGCTGCGACGGGTACCTCTCGTTCGGCCGCCGCATCTTCCACTGCACGCACGTCCACGGGCGCGTCGACATGCGCGATGCCATCGCGGAGTCGTGCAACATCTACTTCTTCAAGCTCGCCGAGTCGGTCGGTATGGACCGCATCGCGCGCATCGCCACCGAGTTCGGCCTGGGCCAGAAGACGGGTATCGGCGTGAACCCGGAGTCGCCGGGCCGCATCCCGACGCGGTCCTGGTACGCGCTCCGGTACAAGGGCCAGTTCCGCATCGGCTTCACGCTCAACACGTCGATCGGCCAGGGCGCGACGACGGTGACCCCGCTGCAGCTCGCCCTCGCGTACGCCGCGATCGCGAACGGCGGCACGGTGTACTCGCCGCAGCTCGTGCGCGCCGTCGAGACGACGAACGGCGACGTGGTCCAGGACTTCCCTCCGCGCGTCCGCCAGAAGGCGAAGGTCGCGCCGGAGAACCTGGCGCGAGTCAACGAGGCGCTCGCCGCGGTCGTGAACGACAGCAAGGGAACCGCGTTCCCGGTACGCGATGCGGCGCTCGACGTGGCCGGCAAGACGGGCACGGCCCAGACCGGCTACGTGAACACCGGCGGTGACGAGCCGAAGAAGGCCTGGTACCTCGCCCGCGACCACGCGTGGTTCGCGGCGTATTCGCCGGCGAAGGCGCCGGAGATCGCCGTCGTTGTCCTCGTCGAGCACGGAGGCTCCGGTCCGACCGTCGCGGCCCCGATCGCGATGCAGATCGTGAAGGAGTACCAGCGGCTCGCGGCCTCGAGGCAGAAGCCCTCCGCGAAGGGCGCTGCGCCGAAGGACGTGAAGGGGACCACCGACGCGGGGGTCGCCAAGCCCGCGGGCGGAGCGGCGCCGGGCCCTGCCCTCGGTCCGGACGGGCTCCCTGCCGTCGACGATCCGCTCGCGATGCCACCGCAAGGACGCCCCGAGGATCCCCCGCCGCCCCCCGGTGCACCGTGAGGCGCCGCGATCAAGCGCGCTTCTTCGGAATGCCGCGCGACAACTTCGACTGGGCGCTCTTCCTCACCGCCGCCGCGCTTGCGGTCATCGGCGTCATCAACTTGTACTCTGCAACGAGCGTGTCGCGCGCCGCGCTCTCCGAGATCTACATCCAGCAGGTGTACTGGCTCGTGCTGGGCGGCATCCTCGGCGCCGTCGTCACGGTGATCGACTACCGCCACTACGAGCGCCTCGGCTACGTGCTGTACGGGGTCGGTATCGTCTTGCTCCTCCTGGTGTTCATCCTCGGCAAGGACATCCGAGGAAGCTCACGGTGGATCTCGATCGGAAGCTTTAGCTTCCAGCCGAGCGAGTTCATGAAACTATTCATGATCATCGCGCTCGCGAAGTACCTGCACGACGACCCGAAGACGGAGGAGCGCTCCCTGAAGGATCTGCTCATCCCCGCCGTGCTCACGGCGGTGCCGATGGTGCTGATCCTCAAGCAGCCCGACCTCGGAACGGCGCTCATCCTGAGCCTCATCTTCGTGACGATCTGCCTGCTCACGAAGATCCGCTGGCAGAGCCTCGTCACCCTCGTGATCAGCGGCGGCATCGCCGCTCCGCTCCTCTGGACGTACGTGCTTCGCGACTACCAGAAGCAGCGCATCCTCGTGTTCATGAACCCCGAGGCGAACATCCTCGGTTCGGGTTGGCATGCGCACCACGCGCGCGTCGCGATCGGCGCGGGCGGCTGGACGGGCCAGGGGTTCATGCGCGGGACGCAGAACCAGTTCCTGTTCCTTCCCGACCAGCACTCGGACTTTCCCTTCGCCGTCTTCGCCGAGGACTGGGGTTTTCTGGGCTGCGCCGTGCTCGTCGGCCTCTACGCGTTCCTCGTCCTCTGGGCGGTGCGCATCGCGGCCACGGCAAAGGACCGCTTCGGCGCCGTGCTCGCGATCGGCGTCGGCTCGCTCATCTTCTGGCACGCGTTCTTCAACCTCGGCATGGTCACGGGCATCCTTCCGGTCGTCGGCGTGACGCTCCCGCTCTTCTCTGCCGGAGGCTCGAGCGTGCTCACGATCATGATGGGCATCGGCCTCCTGATGAACGTCTCGATGCGGCGCTACTACGTCTCGCCTGCGCGAACGACCGGCCTGCTCACGAGCATGTGAGCGTGCGAACGGCCCCGGCGAGGGCCTTCGCGAGCGAGCCCTTTCGTGTCACCTCGATCGTCTCGAGGCCGAGCCAGCTCGCGACGTCGCGCAGCTCGGCGGCGAGCGAGGCCGCGGTCTTCTTCATGTCGGAGCCTGGCTCGAGGTGCACGGCCTGCACGAGGAGCGTGCTCGCGTCGCGAGCGGCCTTGAGATCGACGCGCGCCGCGAGCGTATCGCCGTCGAGGAACGGCAGCACGTAGTAGCCGTGCTCGCGCAGGTGCTCCGGCGTGTAGATCTCGATGCGGTAGTGGAACCCGAAGAGGCGATGCGTGCGCGCGCGATGCCAGACGAGCGGGTCGAACGGCGAGAGAATGGCCCGCCCGGTCGCGGCACGTGGAAAGGCTGCACCGACGGCGAGATACGCCAGCTTCGCGATCCCAGCGATGCGCACGGGCACGAGGACCTTCTCCTCGACGAGCTCCGCAATGCGCGGGCGAACGTCGCCCAGGCGGAGGCGGAAGTAGTCGGCGAGATCGTCGTCGGTTCCGATCCCGAGCGCACGACTCGAGATACGGACGAGCTCGCGGTGGGCGTCAGCGAGCGAGGGCGTCGGGGCCGCGACGACGTCGGGCGGGAGGACGCGCTCGGTGAGGTCGTAGACGCGCTCGAAATTCTTGCGGCCGCTCGTCGTGACCTTGCCGGCCCAGAAGAGGAACTCGAGCGCGCGCTTGGCGTCGCTCCACCCCCACCAGCCGCCGTTCGCGCCCTGACGCCGCGGCGTCGACGACGTTAGCTCGCTCGCGCGGAGCGGGCCGCGCGCGGCGACCTCGGCGAGCACGCGGTCGACGTAGCTGCGGCGCTCGCGAACGAAGCGGGCGAGGCCGCCGTAGATCTGCTCGAGCGAGGCCGCGCGCTCCATTCGCCAGCGGAAGAGCGGCTGGAGGGAGACGGGGAGAAGGGACGCCTGATGGCCCCAGTACTCGAAGAGCGTGCGCGATGGGCCATACGCGGCCGCATCGAGGCGTCCTGTGTCGTAGACGCCGTGGCGACTGAAGAGCGGCACGTAGTGGGCGCGGGCGAGGACGTTCACGGCGTCGATCTGCAGGACGCCCAGGCGATCGACCGTCCGGAGGAGCGAGGCGGCGGACCTCGACCGTGGACGCGGCGCGTCAAGGGCCTGCGCACCGAGGGCAATCCGGCGCACCTCCGGCAGGGAGAAGTCGACGCGAGGCCTCATTTTACACTGTATCACCGTGCCCTGGACCGTCCCTGTAAGGCGCTGAAAGACCGGGAAGAACGGTGTTCTCGGAGAAGTGGTTACACGTAGGAGTCACCTGAGCGTCTCTCCATGGAGACATGCGAGCGCCATACAAAGCTCCGCTGCTAGTGTACCCGCCATGCGTCGCTTTGCCCTCATCCCGGTTGCTGCCCTGTCGCTGGTTGCCCTCATCTCCGCGTGCGCAACGTCGCCCGACGAAGGCCTCGGCGCGACGACGGAGGAGACGAAGTCGGCGGACCCCACGCCCGAGGACAACAGCACGAAGCTTCCGCCCAAGTCGCTTCCCACGCCGGTCGACGCCGGGACCACGGACTCCGCCAAGCCGGACACCGGCTCGACGACCTCGTCGAGCGGCGCCAGCGGCACGTCGGGGTCCTCGGGCAGCTCGGGCAGCTCGGGCTCGTCGGGCTCCTCGGGCAGCTCGACCTCGTCGAGCAGCTCTGGCGGCGTCGGTCCCTCGTGTGACATCAGCGACCCGCTGAAGCTCATCATCTACCAGTTCGAGGTCTCGAATCAGTCGAGCCCGGTCCCGTGCCCCTGCGCGGCGTCGAAGTGCTGCTACCTCGGCGTCACCTGCATCGCCCCTTAGTCAGGTGGGGCTACGCCCCTCACGCTTCGCGTGAGCCTCCCCCTCGCGTGACCTGCCCGGCGTGATTCGCCTTCGGCGAACGGCGCCTATTTCACGCCTGGCTCGCGAGAAGGAAATAGAGCGGGCGCGCTTCGCGCTCGCTCTATTTTTTTGAAGACTGGAGAACCATGAGGTGGAACTTCGCGAACTCGGACTGACCGAGCGTGAAGAGCACCTCGACGAGCAAGCGATACGGAGTGTTGGAGTCGGCGATGACGATCGCCTCGCTGGCGCTCGGATCCTTGCCGGTCGCGAGACGAACCTGACGATCGCGCTCACGCCAGCCCTGGAGGGCATTGGCGAGGGGCACGATGTACAGGTCGGTCGGGCCGCTGCGCTTGTACTTGGCTTCGACGCCGTGGGTCGCGTCGGTCGGGACCGCGCAGACCGTGTTGTCGTCGACGACGATCTGGCTGCGCGAGATGAGGACCGCGACGCCCTCCTGCGAGGCCTCCGTCGTCAGCACGCTCTTCGGCATCGTGAGGTCGGCGGACTGCGGGAGCGACGCCGACGACGAGCTCATGCTCTTGAGCAAGAAGACGAGGATGATCGTCATCATGTCGAGCATGGCGGTGATGTTGAGGAAGTTCGCCTCGTGCTCGACGTGGCGCTTCTTGATCTCCTTGCGGAGCATGCGCTTGTAGACCGCCATGCTGGCGGGCTTCTGCCTCACCATCGGCTTGGGCGGGCCGCCAGGCGGCGCGCCGCCGGGGGGAGCGCCACCAGAAGGATTGTGCGGAGGGACGTTTGCCATGTCTGCCTCGAGCTACCGCGCGATGCCGAAGGAGACTTCGGGAAACAGGTCGTCACCGGCGGCGTTCTTGCGCACGGCGTCCATCGTCCCGATGATCACCTGGTACGGGATCGATGGGTTACCGCTGATCGTCACGCCCATCTCGTCCTTGAACTCGGCGGCGGCTCCCTTGAGCTTCGTCGCGCAAGCCTTGAGGCCGTCGTAGTCGTAGTCGTTGTCCTTCTTCGGGATCGCAATCCCGGGCCCGGTGTCGCTGCAGCCTGGCGCGACGTTGCCGCCGCGTGCCTTCATGCTGAAGCCGTCCGGAACGACGAGCACCGTGAGGCCCAGCGTCGGCGTCGTCGGTGCGCGCGCGCCGCTGCCGGCGCGGGGCGGAAAGGTGTCGATCGTCGCCGTGAACGTGACGCTCACGGTCGCGAGCACGAACATCAGGACGTTCATGACGATGTCGAGGAACGGGACGATGTTGAGCTCGCCGCCCTCTTCGTCTGCAGCAAGCTCCTTCGGCGCGGCGAGCCGACGGATCTTGCTCCGCTGTCCTGCGCTGAGTTTTTCGTCGGCGGCTGCCACGAAATTCCCCTCAGTAACCGCCCGGACGCGTCTGGATCGTGAGGAGGTTGAAGACTCGCTCCTGCGTCGCGTCGAGATCGTGCGTGATGTTCTTCGAGCGCTGGTGGAGGACCAGGTGAGCGACCATGCAGATGACGGCGATGCCGAGACCCATGGCGGTGTTGTACATGGCCTCTGCGATACCGTTCGCGAGGATGCGCTGGCGATCGGCCGCTGACAGGCCCGGGGCCGAGACGGCGCCGAACGTGTGGATGAGGCCGAGCACGGTTCCGAGGAGCCCCACGAGCGTCGCGATGTTCGCGAGCGACCAGAGCGAGCCGATGCGCTTCTCGACCGCGGGCTTCAGCTCGCCGATCTTCTCGCTCATCGCCGCGTCGATCTCGTCCGGCCCCTTGTTGGCGTGCGTGAGGCCAGCCTTCACGAGCTGCAAGGTCGGGTAGTCGCCCGCGTCGCAAAGCTTGATCGCGCGGTCGATGTTGCCCGCGGTGACCAGCTTCTTGATCTGCGCGAAGAACTCTTTCGAGTTCACGCGATACTTGGAGAGCTGAAAGGCAGCTCGCTCGACGATGAGCGCGACGACGATCGCACTGACGACGAGGTTGATCGAAAGGAAGGTGGGGTTTTCTTTGAAAGCGGCCATGAAACCGCCGCTTCCACTCTCACCACCGGCCGCTGCCGCCGGGGCGTTACCCAGGCTGCTCAAGAGAGCCACGAACATCCCCGATGCTCCTTTCTAAACCTCAACACACGAAACACGAAACGGAGCCCCCACGCTATCTCTCTCGATCAGAGAACGAGGCCGAATTTTCAGCCTTTCGCGGGTGCCGTCGAATCGCTCGGAGCACGATAGCCGGGCTGTTAACGCGAAGTCAACGACGCGAAGCGCGGAAGCGATCGCCCGCTGCATCTGCTCCACTTTCGATCGCAAATCTGGAAAGTGAGCATTACAGCCACACTGCACGTTTAGCCAACCGCGCGATACTGCGAAACTTTAGCGTCGGTTGAAGTGCAGTTGAGACCCAAACTCTATTGACGCGTGGGGGTCTCAACCGTCAGACTCCCGCGCATCGGTGGTCTCCTTCTCAGGAGGCTTGCGTCTTTCGAGCACGAGACGATATCGTCCGCGCCGCGTTTGACCTGGCGGGCACCCACCTACCGAGCGCGTATCGAGACCTGAACGACGCTAACGGCGACCCCGGACAGCGAGGAAACAGCGAACATGTCTACTCTGTGGAAGCACTACAAAGAGGGCGGTCTTGTGATGATGTCGGTGATTCTCCTCTGGAGCATCATCACCATCGGAATCATCATCGAGCGCGCGCTCTATCTGTACGGATCGTCCATCAACAAGGACGTGTTCCTCGCCACGATGCAGAAGTGCATCCTCGCGGGTGACGTCGCCAAGGCCGTGAAGATGTGCTCGGCGGCCAATGCGCCCCTCGCACGCATCGTCCAGGCCGGTCTCGTGAAGGTCAATCGCCCCGACGAGGAAGTCCAGGCGGCGATGGACGAGGCGGCACTCCGTGAGATCCCCCGCATCGCGAAGCGCACGGGCTACCTCGCCCTCCTCGCGAACCTCGCGATGCTCACCGGCCTCCTCGGCACGGTCTCCGGCCTGATCACGAGCTTCGGCGCCGTCTCCGGCGAGTCGGTCGACCCTAGCCAGAAGGCGCGCATCCTCGCTGAAGGTATCAGCGAGGCCATGAACTGCACGGCCTTCGGCCTCATCGTCGCCCTCATCGCGCTCATCGGCTTCGCCGTCCTCAACGGCAAGACGCAGCAGATCGAAGACGACATCAACGAGGCGAGCGTCCAGGTGCTCAACCTCGTCGTCAACAACCGCCAGAAGGTCAACCTCTCGGCCGTCGCGGCCTGAGACCTTCCTCTCTCTCGAGTAGCCATGTAAGGGCGGGACTCTCTGTAGAGTCCCGCCGTTTCCTTCACGGATTCGGAGCGCGAGAATGGCTGGAGTAGACGTCGGCGGTGGTGGTGGTGGCAAACGGAAGCTCGACTCGGAGATCAACATGATCCCGTTCATCGACCTCCTCATGGTCACGATCTCGTTCCTGCTGATCACGGCAGTGTGGTCGCACATGGCCCGCATCAACGCGGATGCCCAGGTGCCCGGACCGCCGCGTGAGGTCGAGCCCGACAAGGTCGAGCCCGAGAAGCAGCTCCACGTCGAGATGCGCACCCCGGACAAGTTCGTCCTCATCTGGAAGCAGTCGGGAACGGTCATCAGCACCGTCGACGTGCCCCGCAAGGACAACCTGATCGTCAAGGACGGCAAGAAGAGCATCCGTTATCCGGAGCTCGCCGCGAAGATCGAGGCCGAGTGGAAGACGGTGGGTACCCACCGCGACGGCACCGACAAGAAGTTCGATCAGGCGATCCTGCACACGGACAACGAGACGGCCTACGTCTACTTGATCGGCGTCATCGACGCGATCTACCAGGCCCACCGGCCCTACAACGTGGGCGGCAAGGCCGAGCAGGTCCCCTCCTTCAACGTTACCTTCGCGGTCAACTGAGGATCACGCCATGACGATTCACCAGCCCGGCCGGCGCTTGATGCACTCGGTAAAGCTGCACTTCGTGCACAAGAAGGTCACCGGCCACGGCGGCCGTCCGCTCGCAGCAGGCCTCTCGCTGACGAGCATGATCGACTTCCTCGTCGTTACCGTCGTCTTCCTCCTCATGACGTTCAGCGCGTCGGGCGAGACCCCGGTCAACAAGAACGTGCGCCTGCCCCAGGCAGAGAACACGCTCGACATGATCGACGCGCCCATCGTCGCCATCACCGGCAGCGCCATCCTCGTCGACGGCAACGCCGCGGGTAACACCCGCGCCATCGAGGACAGCAAGCGCCTCCAGCGCATCGACGAGCTCTTCAACATCCTGAAGGGCAAGCGCGAGGTCTGGAAGCAGCTTCACCCGGGCAAGGACTTCCCGGGCGTCGTCGTCCTCCAGATCGACCAGGAGGTCACGGCGGTCGTCGTGAAGAGCGTCTTCCAGACGTCGGCGTTCGCGGGTTACCCGAACGTCAGCTTCATGGTCAACAGCCTGCCGAAGACCAACCGGTAGTCTTCGGGCACGTACGCTCGTGACCGAAAAGCGCGAGCTGGGCCTCAAGGCCGTTCACTCCGCGCGAGCGGAGCGCAGCAAGTCGAAATACGGCAAAATCCCCGGCTCCGTCTGGCTCGTCGCCGGCGGGGCCGTTGTCGTTACACTCGTGCTCGCGTACCTGCTCAGCGACAAGACGCTCTCCACCGAGAAGGACGAGATCCTCTCGCAGCAGCGAGCCGCCGTCGCCACGGTCGGCGCCGAGTGGTTTCCGCTCCGCGACAAGCTCGAGAAGATCACCCTCGACGCCGCGGCACGCTTCGACGGCGACAAGGTCGACCTCGAGGCCGCGAAGATGGATTTCCGGAGCTCTCCCGGCATCTACCTGCGCCTGCGCGTCGACGACGCCCGGAACGTCGACTCGCTGCGGACGCACGCCAAGGACTCCGTGAAGGACGCCTTCACCGGCTGCCTCCTCCGCGAGCCCAACGTCGCCCTCGCGCGCGGCGAGGCTGACGCCGGCACCGCGCCCGAGCAGCCCTGGAACCTCCGGCAGGCCTACACGTCCACGCGCATCCTGACCGACGACTGGACCAAGGAGGTCAAGGCCTCCGAGGACAAGAACCGCCTGCGCGTCTTCCAGCAGCAGTACGACAAGGCCAAACGCGACGAGATCCCGCTCGCCATCGACATCATCAAACGCGCCCAGTTCTTCCTGCTCGTCCTCGACGAGGACGTGCCCGAGGCCCGTGAGCTGTCCGGTGACGCCGGAACGATCACGGAGGAGGGCCTCCAGCAGGTGCCGCACCCGGCGCGGGTCCTCATCGTGAACCTCCGGACGGGCGCCGAGATCGCGCGCCTCCGCAAGACGGCCGAGGCGGACTTCCAGTTCGTCGGGGGACAGCCCGTCAGCGACCCCGAGACCCGCGCGGCGATGAAGCGCAACGTGAACAACTGCGCCCTGGCGCAGTCGGTATGGAGCTCGCTTCGTCCGAGCGCGCCCGCCGCCGACGCCGGCGCCAAGGCGCCGAGCCCCGCCCCGTAGCGAGCGCGTCTCAGGGCGCCGAGTCGCGAAGCCGCGGCCGACGCTGGCGCACGCTGACGTCGGTGACGTCCCTCACGAGGGACACCGTTCCACGAAGGACTCCCTGGTCGGGGTCGTCACGCACGTAGCGACGTCGCGCTGGGCCCTCCCCTTCCGGCTCGAGGTCCTCGGGGCGCGTCGACTCGTCCGACCGAAGCGCACGGTCGACGTCGTAGGCGCGCGGGGCGCCGTCGTGGTGCGCGGGGGTGAAGACGAGACCTCCCAACTGCATCCTCACGGCCGTGTCGCGCTCGACGGGGTTCGATAGGGCACGAGCGAACCGACAGCCGCTCGCGCCAAAAAGTTCACGCAACGACGAGCACGTGGAGGTCGGCGAGGTTCTGGCCTGTTGGCGCGAGGGAAACCGCCGTCTCCATCAGGCGATGGAGGGTGCCCGTGTCGAAGGATGCAATCGCAAGGTCGACCGCGCCAGCGCCCAGGCGCGCCTCCACCCGCCCCACGAATCGCGAGTCGATGATCGCGCCGCCGGTTCCGCTGACACCGTCGACACCGTCGGAGGCGAGCGCCGCAAAGCGAACGAACCCCGGCCGATGGGTATTCGCATCGGCGAGCGCCCGACCGACCAGGGCGGCGAGGTGCGTGCAGCGGCCTCCGTTGCCGCCGCCGTTCCCTTCCCTTCTCCCGGCCTCGACCACGATCGACGGCTCGGCGGCGCGCAGGAACACGCGCGCCTTCCCGGCGGCACGCGCCGCCCGACGAACGAGCGCGGCATACTCCGCGGCCAGCTCCCCCGCGGACGCCTGCGAGGGCGGAAGTACGCGCACGGTCGCCCCCGCGTCGGCGAGCAGACGCCCGACGGCATGCGGCAGGTCCTCTGGCGCGAGCACGACCTTCGCGCCCAGTCGCTTCGCCTCGGCCTTCGAGGGAGGGAGCGTGCGAACGAGCGGAACACTCGCCCACGACGGCGCGAACGTCCGGAGCAAGCGGCGCGCATCTCGCACCGTGCTGGCGTCGGGCACCGAGGGCCCCGAGCCGACGTCTGCCGGCGAGCCGCCGATGACGTCGCTCGCGACGATCGTGAGGACCGGATTCGGTGCCGCCGCGCGCGCGAGGCCTCCGCCCTTGATTCGCGAGAGGTGCTTGCGCACGACGTTGATCTCCTGGACCGACGCTCCCGACTCGAGCATGGCGCGCGTGATCGCGCGCTTCGTCGGCAGCGGGACGCCGACGGAAGGAGCGCACGCGAGCGCCGACGCACCGCCCGACACGAGGACGACGATCGTGACGCCCTCGTCGGAGCGCGCCGTCGCGAGACAGGCTTCCCCGGCGCGAACGCTGCGCGCATCGGGAAGCGGATGCGAGGCGCGGAGCACGGTGAGCCGATCGGCAATCCCCGCCCGCCTGGCTGCAGCGACGGGATCGGCGGTGGGCGCACCGTCCGGCGCGACCACGAGACATCGTTCGATCGACGCTCCGAGTCGCGCGATCGCGCCCGCGGCCATCGACGGCGCCGCCTTCCCGACGGCGATCACTCGAAAGCGCCGCCCGCGGGTGACGCGCGGCAGCGCCAGCTCCACCCGCGAAGCCAGCTCGAGCTCACGGAGCGCGACGCGAAATGCGCGCTCGAGCGTCGCGCGGCCGATCGCGCGAGCCTTCGTGCTCATCGTGGCGCGCGATCCCCGAGGTCGACGACGTGCGCCTTGAACGCCTGCTGCCAGGCGATGGTGAGGAGCAGGTAGAGCGCGCGATCGCTCGGGCCTTCGATCGGGCGACCGGCGAGGGCGGCGTCGCTCCAGCGCGCGCCACCGTGAACGCCGATGACCGGCCCCGTGACGTCGGGGAGCACGGGGAGCTGGAGGCCGATGCCCGCCTGGAGCCCCGGCCGACTCCCGAAGCTGCGCCCCTCGGGCTCCATGAACACCGCGCCGAGCTCCAGCCCGAGCGAGTCGATCGTGAGGTCGAGGTAGCCGTTGCCCGTCTCGAGGCCCTGGAGCCACCGCACCAGGAAGAGCGGACGCAACTCGATGCCGGTCGCGAACGCGCGACGAGGCTCGCTCGCGCTCCCGAACAGCAGGCCGTCCTCGTAGGTCGCGAACAGCCCCGCGGTCCATAGGTAGCGGAGGCGAAGGTCCGCGGCCGCACGCGGACCGCGAGGGCCGAACGCCGCGCCGATGCCCACGGAGGCGGAGAGGTCCCCCTCGATGCGACCGTAGCTCGTGTCGGTGTCGTCGTCGGCGTGCGCCGCTCCTGCCGTCGAGAGGAGGACGAGAGCGACGGCGGTGCAGGGCCCGAGGCGCGGCATCTACGCCCCGAGCGCCCTCGTGATCTCCTCACGCAGCTCCGGCGCAACGATGAGCCTCACGCGCGACATCACCTGTCCGGCGAGACGCGCGAGCAGGAACGAGACGTCGCTCAGCGGCCGCGCGGGCCCCTTCGCATAGACGACCATCAGCGGCTCGGCCTCGCCGCCGAACGGCGTGTCGCTGGCGACGTCGAGCGCGACGTACATGTCCGGGTCGAGGCCACGCCCACGAGCGACCTCGCGGGCGACCTCGAGCGCGTGTGCGCGCCCGTCGGGGAGCGCCTGCTCTCCGAAGAGCTCGTAGGTCTTGAACAGCTTGCGCTCGCGGACGCGCTTGCACAGGTCGGCGAGCGCGGGGTCGCGGGCGGACTCCCACGCATGCATCGCGACCGTGATGACGGCGTCGTCGAGGTCGAGGTAGTCGGCGAGCGTCGGCGGGGCCCCGTGCGCGCTGAGCTCGATGGCGCGGGGCGTTCCGTTGATGCGCTCGCCGTTCGCGATGAGAGAGCTGACCCGCCCGAGCACGGTTCGGATCATCCACTCGGCCGAGCGAGTCGCCTTGTGCAGGTAGACCTGCTGGAACATGAAGAGCCGCGCGAGGATGAACGCCTCGATCGCGGGCAGCCCCTTGGCGCCGTCGATCGCTAGGCCTGGTGCCTGCGCCATCCCGGACGGAGGCGGAGACGAGCCCGCGGGGCGCGCTTCGATCGGCTGGAAGCGCAGACTGCGAAAGAGCCAATCGAGGTCGAAGACGCCGTAGCGGACGCCGGTCGAGTGCGCGTCACGCAGGAGGTAGTCGCAGCGGTCGACGTCGAGCGTGCCGCTCACGGCGCGGGCGAGGTACGGGAGCGGATGCTCGCCGCGAACCAGAGCGGCGACGCGCTCCGGCATGTGCGGGTCGATCCCCGCGAGCACGCCGTGCACGCCCGTGGACGGGTCGAGGATGATCCGCTCGGTCCACTCCTCGTGATGGGAGGTGCCCGGGATGGCGTCCTCGAAGAGGTGCGAGAGCGGGCCGTGCCCCGCGTCGTGGAGGAACGCGGCCGCGATTGCATCCTGCGCGCGCTCGCTCGTCACCTGCTGCCAGAACGGCAGCTCTCCGTGGATCTGACGGAGGCGTGCGAGGAGCTTCTTCATCACGAAGGCGGCGCCGATCGCATGCGCGAATCGAGTGTGCTCGGCGCCGGGGAACGCGACGTTCGCGACACCGAGCTGCCGGATGCGGCGGAGGCGCTGCATCTCCGGCGTATCCATGAGACGCGGGATGACGAGCTCCTCGTCGGCCTCGAAGGCAACGAGACCGTGGACGGCGTCGCGGAGGATCATCGGCGCGTGCTCCCGATCGGACGCGTCGTGACGCTGCCGTCGTCACCCCAGACGCGGACGGCCTGCGCCTGGTGCGGCTCGACCACGGCCTCCAGCGGCGCGCGAACGGCCTTGGCGCCGAGGCCGCGCTCGGCATGCCATGCGCTGGTGAACACGTCGCCTTCCAGCGTGCCGACGGCCCACGCCATCGGCTCCGTGGGCTGCGCGAGCGTGACGCGAACCTGTGATGTGTCTCGTTCCTCGGCGCTCGTCACGATCACCTCCGTCTCCGGCGCTTCCATCGCGCCGGCGGCACGCTCGATCCTCACCCCTGCTCCGTCGCGGAGGAGCCTGGCCCGTGCGGTCGCGATGGCGACCGGGCTTCGATCGCAGACCATGGCTCGCCTTCCGAGCGCGTGCGCCGCCACGGCGGTGGTTCCGCTTCCGGCGAACGCATCCACGACGAGGCCTCCGGGGGGCGTCGCGCAGGTGATGATGCGCTCGAGCAACGCGCGAGGCTTCTGTGTCGGGTAGCCCGTCCGCTCCGAGGCGGCCGCGTGACGGAGCGGCGGCACGTCGGTCCACAGCGCGTCGACACGACGCTCGCGGCACCAGACGCCGTCGGCGTCCTTCACGAGGAAGTACTTGATGTAGACGCGACCACTCGGGGTCCGGTGCACGCGACCTTCGAGCTCGAGCCGCGCGATCGAGATGTCGGTGTAGTCGCCGCGCGGCGCGCTCGTGAACGGCCGGCCTTGCTCGTCCCATTTGATCGAGCCCTCGTCGATCGGCTCGAGCCGCGTGGGAGGCGTGAGCGTCGCCTCGGGCTTGCCGTACACGACGAGCGTGTCGAGCGTGCGCCCGAACTGACCGCTCGTCGCCTGACGGCCGAGGTTCGGCGCGCGACGCCACACGATCTCGTTGAGGAACGCATCGCGGCCGAGCACCTCGTCGAGGAGCGAGCGGACGAGGTACGCGGCGCGCCAGTCGAGGTGAACCCAGATCGTGCCCTTCGGCCCGAGGAGATCCGCGAGCGCCTCGAGCCGCGGCGCGAGCATGTCGAGGTACGCGCCGAGACCGCCGGTGCGCGAGGTCCACGTGTCCTCGTAAGCCTTCGAGCGCACGACGCGACCGTCCGCCGGACCGTCGAGCCGCGACTCGGCGACGTAGTCGCGATCGGACGCGTAGGGCGGGTCGACATAGACGAGGTCGACCTTGCCGGAGAGCCCCTCACGCGTGATCGAGCTCGTGAGATCGAGCACGTCGCCGTGGACGAGCCGCTGCCCGCCGTCCCCGCTCACATCGAACAGGCGAGGAGCCGTACGTGCTCCGGACCGAGGGCCACCGCCCTCAACCGATGCGTGCGCCGGATCGGCATCGTCCATTCGCCAGCGACGGCCGGGCCAGACCAGCCGCACGCCTTCGTCGGACGGTTTTCCGCCACGCGGGGCGCGACCGATCGGCCGAGACGGGCGCGCTTTGCCTGCCGCGAGGGACTCGGAGGGAGCGCGTGCGGACATCGCGCGCGAGCTTAGCTTAACGTCGCTGCTCGCCTTACCTGGACTTAGCTGTGGCTGCCCCCGCCGTGCACTGGACGCAGGTTTGCGGTAGAGTCCCTGGTCTATCGTGGGAGGCAAGTCCCAAAAACCCCTGCGCCTCGTCGACATCCTCAAGGCCCTGCCGGAGGCCGAGTTGGCGTCGCTCGTGTCGCGTCTCGGCGTGCGGATCGACGCGGCCAAGCGTCTCGACCCTCCGCAGCAGATCGCGCGCGCGCTCGTCGCGCTGCCCGACGTCCGCGACCCGAGCCGGCTTCCTCACGCGAGCGTCGAGCTGCTCCATCGCATCGCGGAGGCACGCGGCACGCTCGTCGTGCAGGCGGTCCCTCCCGCGCTGCAGCCGCTCATCGAACGCGGGATCGTCTTCGCGCGCGTCGAGAGCAAGGGCAACGTCGAGCTCCTCCTTCCCGCCGCGTATCTCGTGCAGCTCCGCGCCTGGGAGGGTGAGGACCCGCGTGGCATCCGCGCGCTCCTCGCACAGGCGCCCTTCGAGACGGTGAGCGCAATCGCGGGTCACTACCTCGGTCGCCCGGCCACGCCTCCGATCGCACTCTCGCTCGAGTCCGCATGGGACCTGCTCGGCGATGCCGACAAGCTCGCCGAGGAGATCGACAAGCTCTCCGCGACCGAGCGGCGCGTCCTCGAGGGCGTCGAGCAGCTCGGCGGCGAGGTCGATACCGAGGAGCTCCTCGAGCTCGAACGCGAGCCGCTTCGCATGCGCACGGCCTCCGGCGCGACGCCGTCGCGGCGCGGGGTCGGCTTCTCGCTCGAACGTCGTGGCCTCTTGATCCCGGTCCATCCGAACCGGCACGTCGTGCCCACCGAGGTGGCGAAGATCATCGGCGCTACACGTAACGCCGAGCGCGAGGCTCGCCGTGAGCAGGTCCGCTCGTTCGTGCTCTCGGGCGATCACGCTCCGCGGCGCGCTCGCTTCTCGCACGACCCGGGAGCGTTCGCGATGGCCCTCGCCCTCGCGGTGCGGGAGCCGGGCAACGAGGTCCGTCCCGCCATCGGCACGCCGAAGTCACTCGTCACGAAGCTCGCGACCCGCTTCGGCCGCGAGCCCTCACAGGTCGCGCTCCTCGTCGCGCTCTCGCGCGCCGTCGGCCTGTGGGACGCGTCGGCGATCGGCGCGAGTGCGCCTCCGGGGTCGCTCGCGATGCACGAGCTGGCGCGCCTCCTCTTCCTCGCATGGAAGCGCGGCGGCGCATGGGACGAGGGGCGCAGCGAGCCCGAGATGCTCCGCCTCCCCCCCGACCAGCGCGACTCGAGCGCAAGCGGCGTCGTCCGCGATCTCGTTCTCGAGGCGCTGCGCGACCTCGGCGAGAATCGCTGGATCCCGTGGGAGAGCCTCGAGGGCTACCTGCGGACCGATCATCGGATCCCCGGCGTGGAGCGGCTGCTGCGTCGCTGGGCAGAGCGCGTCGGTGTCGAGCCCGTGCCGCCGATGGAGGTCGCACGGCGGGTGATCATGGAGAGCCTCCCGGCCCTCGGCATCCTCGATGTCGGTGAGGAGGGCGAGGGCAGCGGCGACGAGCAAGCGCCGCAGATCGCGCTGCGTCTCACGCCGCGTGGCCGCGCGCTGGTCTCCGACAGGGCGCCGCCGCACGACGGTACGCCTTCGAAGTTCCTCGACACACACGTGCTCCGGCTCGGCCCGACGGCGAAGGTCGCGTCGATCCTCGCCATCTTCGGGTTCGTCGACGTGGGGCGAGCCGCCGAGACGCTCGATCTCATCGTCGCTCCCCAGACCCTCGCGCGCGCACTGTCTGCCGGCTACGAGGCGGAGTCCCTCCGGCAGCGCATCGAGGCGATCGCACCGCTCCCCGAGACGCTCTCACGGACCCTCGCGGCGGCGAGCGTGGTGGTCGGGCGCGGCACGTACGTGCCGTCGAGCGGGTTCCTGTGGGTCGACGACGCGAACGTGCGCGAGCTGCTACGAACGCGCCGCTCGACCGCAGAGCTCTTCCTCGAGCCCTCGCCTCCCGGCGGCCTGCTCGTCTCGGCGCAGGTCGACCTCGACCGCCTCGTCCGACGTTGCCGCACGGTGGGCGTCGAGATCGTCACCGACGGCCAGGTCGTGAAGGCCCGCGCGGTCGCTCCGGCGGCGGCGACCACCTCGGCCACGCACCGCAAATCCTCGTCGCGCGGGATGGCGAAGGTCGAGAAGGCCGACAAGGGCTAGCTAGTTCTCCTTCGCGCCCTCGGTGATCCACTTCCGGAACGTGTCGAGCTTGGCGGCGGGAAGCAGCGCGTCCGGCGGCATCGCCACGCCGCATGTCGGGTAGGTCGAGGCCGCGCACTTCGAGGCGAGGTCGGCCTGCTTTCCTTCGAGCTTCACCATCAGGTAGCTCTTCGCCGGATCGCCGGGAACGACGAACGGCTCGCCCACGGCGGTCGGGCTCGTCTTCTTGAATTCGGCGTAAATCTGCGCCGAGTCGTAGGCGAGGAAGATGCCGAGGTTCGACTCCTTCGAGGCATGACAGGCCGTGAGGGAGCAGGACTCCTGGACGAGCGGCACGACGTCGTCGCGGAACGACGGGTACGGCCGGCGCGCGTCGACCGCGCTCGACCCTGCGTCCTTGGTGCTGCTCACGAGCCCCGGCTCGGTGCTCGACGAGCATGCGAAGACGAGCGACAGCGACACGAGCACCGCACCGCAGATCGAGAGAGAGGCTTTGGTCACGCCCCGATCATACCAAAGGCGCGCCCGCGCGAAGGCGGTCTTGGACCCACTCCTCCACGGCGCTGCGGGCCGTCGCGCCCACGATCTTGCCGCCGCTCAGGAAGACCTCCGAGGCCATTGCGCGGCCATTGTAGCGGCTCGCCATCGAGTAGCCGTACGCGCCGGCATCGAGGATGGCGACCTCACGGAGGTGGCTCTGCGCCGTGTCGTCCGGGAGATCGTGGACGCCGAAGTCGTCCGAGCTCTCGCAGACGGGGCCGACCACATGATAGGCGCTCGCCGCGGCCGCCGCGTCGAGGACCACCGGCACGATCCTGTGGCGCGCCTGATAGAGGGCAGGCCGCATGAGATCGTTCATGCCCGCGTCGATCATCGTCCAGCGGCGCCCCTCGGCGACCTTGCGCTGGATGATGCTCGCGACGAGCACGCCGTGCGCACCGACGAGCGAGCGACCCGGCTCGCAGTAGAGCGCGAGGTCGTCGAGGCCCTTCTCCTTCTGGAGCGCGCGCGTCGCGCGGACGAAGTCCGCCGGGCGCACGGGGCAGCCCTCACCGTAGTCGATGCCGAACCCGCCGCCGGTATCGACGAACGTGAGCGGAAAGCGAGCGCGCACCTCGCGCGTGAGCTCGAACAGCGCGCGCGCCGACGCGACGTAGCCGTCGACGGCCGTGAGCTGAGAGCCGACGTGCGAACCGACTCCGACGAGGCGAAGCGAGGGGGAGCGTGAGACGCGGTCGAGCGCCCCCGGGACGCTCGACAGAGGCACGCCGAACTTCGCCTCGTCATGGCCCGTCGCGATGTAGCTGTGCGTGTCGAGCGCCTCCTTGTCGACCCCGGGGTTGATCCGGAGTGACACTCGCGCGACGCGCCCGGCGGCCGCGGCGCGGGCGGCGATGCGGGGGATCTCCTCGACGCTCTCGACCTGGATGGAGCAGATGCCCCGCTCGCCGGAGCCGATCGCGAGGTCTAGCTCCGCGTCGGTCTTGGCGACACCGCTGAAGACCACGCTCTCGGGCGAGACGCCGCACCGCAGCGCGAGCGTGAGCTCGGCGCCACTGACCACATCCGCGCCGCACCCGACCGCGGCCAGGGCCTTCACGATCGGACCGGCAGAGTTCGCCTTCACCGCATACGCCACCAGGTGCGGCGCATCGTCGAACGCCGCGCGGAGGTCGCGCCCCTCGGCGGCGATGGCGTCGACGTCGTAGACGTACGCGGGGGTGCCGAAGCGTGGATCCCTAGCGACCTCGGCGAGGGAGACGTTACCGAGGACGAGGACACCATCCGAGCGGCGCAGGGTCGGCATGAGCGGTCACGGAGTTACGGCAGGGCCACGCAAAGAGCAAGCGTGGGCTTGCCTTCGCGGCGTCCTCGTCGGATGCTCCGGCGCCTTAGGATCATGTCGATTAGACGCACGAAGCTCATCTGTACGCTCGGCCCCGCGTGCGACTCCGTCGAGGCGCTCAAGGCGCTCATCGACGCGGGTATGGACGTGGCGCGCTTCAACTTCTCACACGGCACCCATGCCGAGCACGGCGAGCGCCTCGCGCGGCTACGCCAGGCCAGCGCGGAGGCCAAGAAGCCCATCGCCGTCCTGCAGGACCTGTGCGGCCCGAAGATCCGCACCGGCAGCTTCGATGCGCCGTTCGATCTGGCGACGGGCGCGCAGATCGTCCTCGTCGAGGGCGAGGTGACGACCAAGGGCCAGCCCGATCTGATCCCGATCACGTACGAGGGCCTCGCCGCCGACGTGCGCCTCGGTGACCGGATCATGTTCGACGACGGTCGAATCGTCCTGCAGGTGACCTCGATCGAGAGCGAGAAGGTCGTCTGCAAGGTCACGCAGGGCGGCGGCATGCGGAGCAAGGTCGGCGTCTACCTGCCGACGCGCACCCTTCGCATCAGCGCGCTCACCGAGAAGGACAAGGCCGACCTCGGCTTCGGGCTCTCGAACGGCGTCGACTACGTCGCACTCTCGTTCGTGCGCCGTGCGGAGGACCTCCGCCTCGTACGCGAGATCTGCCAGGAGTGGGGCAAGCCCACGCCCATCATCGCGAAGATCGAGACGCCCGACGCCGTCGAGAACCTCGAGAGCGTCGTCGCGGCCTCCGACGGCGTGATGGTCGCGCGCGGCGATCTCGGCGTGGAGTTCCCGCCCGAGCGCGTGCCCGTCATCCAGCGCCAGATCCTGCTCGTCGCGCGCCGCGTGCGCCGCCCCGTCATCGTCGCCACGGAGATGCTCCAGTCGATGACCAAGAGCACGCGCCCGACGCGCGCCGAGGCAAGCGACGTCGCGAACGCCGTCTTCGCCGGCGCCGACTGCGTGATGCTCTCGGGCGAGACCGCCAACGGCGATCACCCGACGCTCGCTGCCGCCATGATGAGCGCCATCGCCATCGAGGCGGAGGCCAGCCCCTTCTTCGAGCAGCAGCCGTACGCTTCACGCGCGACCAGCGTGGCCGAGGCCATTGCCCGCGGCGCCGTGAACACGTCGCGCGAGATCGGCGCGAAGTTCCTCGTCGCGTTCACCGAGTCCGGCTCGTCCGCCATGAACGTGAGCCTCGCGCGGCCGCCCGTCCCGTTCGTCGCATTCTCGCCGAACCCGCAGACGCGCCGCCGCATGGCGCTCCTCTGGGGTGTCATCCCGCGCGAGCTGCCGTCGCTGAGCGATACGGATGCGCTCGTCGACTGGGTCAGCGGCGACCTCATGGCCAACGGCCTCGCATCGCCCGGCGAGCGCGTCGTCATCGTGTTCGGCGCACCGCTCGGCGTGAGCGGCAGCACCAACTCGATCCGCGTGCACGTCGTCGGCTGAGCCGCCGAGCCGCTGAGCGCGGTTCGCCCACCGTAAGGGCGGGCTTCACAATGGCGTGCGGAAAATACGTACGCGTGCGCGCCATGGTTTTGGTCCGCTCGTACGTCTCATGTCCATGAGCCACACGTACTCGCGCCGTCACGCGCTCTGGCTTTCAGCGGGCCTTGTCGTTGCGTGCCGCGACCGCGCGGACGGCGCCGAGGCGAGCGCCCCGCTCGCGCCGGCTCCGGTCGGCCCGCCTGCCTCCACACCTGCGCCCATCTCCGCGGCCCCCGACGGCGCGACCCCGTCGTGCATCGAGACCCACGCGAACATCGAGGGCCCGTACTACCGCGCCGGCGCTCCAGAGCGCGCGAGCCTCCTCGACCCGGGGGTGGCAGGCGTCCCGATCGACATCCAGGGAAGGATCACCGGCCTCGAATGCAACCGGGGCCTCGCCGGCGTCGAGCTCGACGTGTGGCACGCGACCCACGACGGCCACTACGACAACGACGGCACGATGCGCCTCGGGCGCGAGCGCTTCCTGCTGCGCGGCCGCCTCCGCACCGACGCCGACGGTCGCTACAAGGTGAACACCATCGTCCCGGGGCGCTACTTGAATGGGCCGCAATATCGCCCGGCGCACGTGCATGTGAAGGTCCGGGCGCGGGGGTTCGCCGAGCTCACGACGCAGCTCTATTTTCCCGACGACCCCTACAACGACGTGGACCCCTTCATCCACCGCTCGCTCGTGATGGGGGTGGAGAAGGCAAGAGATCGCATGCTCGGGCACTTCGACTTCGTGCTGCGGCAGGCGTAGCTAGCGCCCGGCTCGGCGATTCGCCGTTGGCGAGGAGCGCACGGCAGGCGACCTTCCCCGGCGGAGGTTACTCATGCGCCGCGCCATCTTCGTTGCCCTCGCTGTCGCTCTTCCCGTCCTCGCCTGTGGCAAGAAGGGCATGCCGCCCGAGTGCGAGCAGTACCTCGTGAAGTACGAGTGCTACATGACCAAGTCCGGCATGGCCGCCGCCAGACCGGCAGAAGACCCTCGACGGAATGCGGACCACCTGGACGACCAGCTCGAGCACCGGTCCGGGCCGCACGGCGGTCCTCGGCGCGTGCCAGCAGATGGACGGGCAGATGACGGCGAAGTTCGCCGAATCCGGCTGCAAGTGACGTGAAGGGCTCGAAGCCGGTACGATCGACGGGATGTCGAAGGACCGGCTGAAGATCATCGAGCCCATCCGCCGCGCCTCGGGGACGGTCGCGCTGCCCGGCTCGAAGAGCATCTCGAACCGGGCGCTGCTTCTCGCCGCGCAGAGCCGTGGGACGACGACGTTGCGCGGGCTGCTCGACGCTGACGATACACGCATGATGCTCGGCGCCCTGCGCGCCCTTGGCATCGCGGTCGAGACGAACGGCGAGGAGACCGTCGTTCACGGCTGCGGCGGACGCTTTCCCAACGCTTCGGCCAAGCTCTTCCTCGGCAACGCGGGCACGGCGATGCGCCCGCTCGCGGCCGCGCTCGCATTCGCGGGCGGCACGTACGAGCTCGACGGCGTGGCGCGCATGCGGGAACGTCCCATCGGCGATCTCGTCGATGCCCTCAATGCGCTCGGCGCGCGCGTCCGCTACCTGGGAAACGCCGGCTATCCGCCGCTCGCGATCGAGCCCGCGGCGCCGCTCGGCGGCGACCTGGTGGACATCAAGGGCGACGTGTCGAGCCAGTTCGTGAGCGCGTTGCTCATGGCCGCGCCGCTCATCGCTCCCGAGGGCGGGCTTCGCATCCGCGTCCCGGGCGCGCTCATCTCGCAGCCGTACGTGACGCTGACCCTCAGGCTGATGTCGCGCTTCGGGGTCGAGGTCGAGCGCGAGGGGCAGGTGTTCCGTGTATCGCGAGGCGAGTACACGAGCCCCGGCGTGTTCGTCGTCGAAGGCGACGCCTCCGGAGCGTCGTACTTCCTCGCGCTCGGCGTCATCGCGGGCGGGCCGGTCCGCGTGACGGGCGTGGGGAAGACCAGCGTGCAAGGCGACATCGCGTTCGCGCGCGTGCTCGAGGCGGCGGGCGGGCACGTCACGTGGGGCGAGGACTGGATCGAGGCGCGTGGCGGCGACCCGCTCCGCGCCTTCGATGTAGATTGCACCGATATCCCGGACGCCGCGATGACCGGAGCCATCGTTGCCTGCTTCGCGACCGGTCGCTCGGTGCTGCGCGGTATCGGGTCGTGGCGCGTGAAGGAGACCGATCGCATCGCGGCAATGGCGACCGAGCTGCGAAAGCTCGGGGCGAACGTGGAGGAGGGACCCGATTTCCTCGCCGTCGACGGCCCCGTTGCGTGGCGCGAGGCAGAGATCGATACCTACGACGATCATCGCATCGCCATGTGCTTCTCGCTCGCCGCCGTGTCGGGCAAGCGCGTGGGCATCCGCGACCCGGACTGCGTCGCCAAGACGTTTCCCGACTACTTCGACCGCCTCGCTACGCTCGACAAGGCCGCCGCACGGTAGATTTCAGCGACGCACGGGGAGGACGATCGAGACCTCGGTCCCCTTCCCCACCTCGCTGCTGATCTCGACCTTGCCGCCCATCGAGGCGACGAGACCGTAGACCGCGGAGAGCCCGAGGCCGCTCCTGCCCGGCAATGGCGGCAAGAGACGGCCGCCGGTCAGCGTGTCGACGCTCTCGCGCGCGTAGAACGGGTCGAAGATCTTCGCGAGGCGCGCGGGGGGGATGCCGCTGCCCTCGTCGGCGACGGCGAGGATGACGCGTTCTCCATCGCGGCGTGCCGAGGCGCGCACCGTGCCGCCCCGCGGCATCGACTCGACGGCGTTCTTCGCGACCTGGAAGAGCGCCTCGGCGAGCGCGCCGACGTGGCATTCGACCTGACCGATGCCCTCCAGGTACGCGCGATCGACGATGACGCCGCTGCGCGCGCGGCCGATCGCGCTCTCGAGCGCGAAGTCGAGCATCGCGGTCACGTCCGCCGGCTCGAGCACCGACTCCTCGGCCATCGCGAAGCGACGCAAGCGATCGATCGTGCCGCGGATGCGAACGAGCCCGCCCTGCGCACGCTGCGCGGCCTTGACGACGCCCGCCGGGTCGTTGCGCTCCGCGACCTTGATCACCTGGTCGGTCGACGCGAGGCTGATGGCGAGCGCGTTGTTGATCTCGTGCGCCATGCCGCCGACGAGCACGCGGAGCGCCTCGAGCTTCTCGACCATCACGAGCTGCTCCTGCACACGACGGATGCGCGCGACCGCGCCGGCAAGACGCTCGACGCGACGAAAGGAGAGGAGCGAGCGCTTGCGACGAGTGCGTGCGATCGTGAAGCCGCCGAACCCGAGCAGCACGAACACGACGAAGGCCGAGGGCGGAGCGCCCGGGCACGAGAAGTACATCGCAACGCCGCCCATGAGCGCGAGGACGGGCGCGATGCGCGGCGGGAGCGGGAGTGTCATCACCATCACGGTGATGCCAAGGGGAATCGCGAGCGCGTACAGGCTCGTCACTCCGCCGCCGAAGAACGTGACGGCGCCCCACCCCGCCGAGTATGCAGCGGCGGCCACGAGCGCGACGGCGGTGAGGGCGACCAGGTTCTTGCGGGCGAGGCTCGTCGCGAGCGCGAGTGAGGCAAGCAGAGTCGCCGTCAGTCCTTGCGCGAGCGAGACCCATCGCGAACCGGCCGGGTCGCGGAAGAGATCCGTCACCGCCGCGGCGCCCGTGCCGACGGCGAGCATGGCGAGCGTCGGGAGGAGACGAGCGACGACGCGATGCCGTTGCTCGCGGAGGAAGCGCCTCCGTGGCGTTCCCGGCAGCGCGGCGCGCTCGCCTACACGGTTGGCCTGGTCACGCAGTGCCTGGGCAGTCGGCAGCGAGATCGCGACCGGCGTACCGGGCCTCGCCAGCGGCGCCAAGCCCGCGGGTCGGCCGGGCAGCGGACCGGCCTTTTCGCGTCCTTCCACGCCAGAATCCTACCAGCGAAGCGTGGCCGAGCGCGCAACGTCGGACGAGCCCTTGCCGAGATCGGTGAAGAGGAGCACGAGCGCCGCCGCGCCGCTGAGGAGCGCCACGCTGAGCGCGACGTCCGCGGTGGTGCGGAACGTGATCCCCTCGGAGCGCGCTGCGCCGTCCTGGAAACGAGCGCTCTCGGGATCACCGTACTCGTCGGAGAGGGTCTTTGCGCGCAGCGCCGTGATGCCGCCGGTGATGAGGGCGGCACCGGCGAGGCCGGCGAGCGACCACCCCACGATGGTGCGTGGGCGCGGCCCCGTCTCGGGCAGCGGTCGGTCGATGTCGACCCGCACGAGCGCGATCGTGACTACGGCCTCGCCTCGCGCCACGACCTGCACCTCGCGGCGCTCGCTCGTGAAGCCCTCGGCGTCGACGGCCACGGCGTGGAACCCGGGCTTCGCGCGCGCCTCGGCGACGACCTCCTGTCCGCGCTTCGCTCCGGGGTCGGCACGCCGGACGGTCTCGACCGCCTTGCCGTCGATCGCCACACGGGCCGAGGCAGGGCTGACGACGACGCGCAGCGTGCCGATCTTCGTCCGCGCCTCGGCGAGCGCCTCACGTGCGCTCGCGAGCTCGTCGGCCGAGGCTCCGACGTCCTCGCTGAGGAAGCGAACGAGGTCCTGCTCGGCGAGCACCGGCTCGTCGGTGCGCAGGCGCGCGATACCCAGGTTGAGGAGGATGCTCGGGTGCGGGTAGAGGGCCAGGGCAGCCTCGAACGAGGAGCGCGCCGCGGCCCAGTCCTGCGCGCGAAGCTGCGCGACGCCCTTGCGGAACGCCACGCGCGAGCGCTCGCGCGCGTCCGCGTCGGCCTTGCTGGGCGGCTCGTCTGCCCGTGCCGCACGCGAGAGCGAGGTCGCGCAACACAAGAGAACGAAGGACGTGACGACGACACGCGAACGCATGGGACTTCGGCGAGGCTCAGTAACGGGGCTGCGATGTGATGTGCGGCCCGCTGGTCCTCGGAGCAGCGGGCGCCGTCGGACGTCGGACGTGCGGGGATGCCTTCACGGGGCTCGCCTTCGCGGCGGCGGCGGCGTCGACGTTGCTGTCGACGGCCGCAGGCTCGGGCTCGAGCTCCATCGACGAGGCGGCAGGCTCCGCCTCGGTCGAGGTCGGCGTCGGCGTCGGCGAAATCGAGCTCGAGGTCGACGCGGTCAGCGCGCCGGTCGCTGCGCTCGCTCGCGCGGCGTCGGGGCCGCGCGCGAAGAAGACGGCCACCGAGCCCACGCCCGCGACGAGCGCGCAGGCCGCGAGCGCGAACGCGACGCGGCCATTTCCGCCCTTCCGCAGCGAGATCCCCTGCGTGAGCGCCGTCTGCGTCGGGTGGGCCTCGAGCGGAATCTGCGACTCACCGTGCGCGGTGTCGGCATGCTCGCCGATGTGACGCGTCGTCGGCGCGTCGTGCGGGTCATGCGCCTGGCCGGCGGGGGGCAGCTCCGGCGCCGAGGCGACGTCGGGCGCGCCCAGCTTGCGCCAGGCCTTGAGCAGCTCCTGCGCCGACGCGAAGCGCGCGGCCGGATCGCGGACGAGCGCCTTGTCGACGAGCGCGTCGAGACCGATGGGGGTCGGTACTCGCGAGCAGTCGCGGAGACGGGCTGGGCTGTTCTCGAGCTTGCTGGCGAGGATGGCCATCTGGCTCGGCCCGTCGTGCGGGAGACGCCCGCACACCAGCTCGAAGACGAGCACGCCGAACGCGTAGAGGTCGGCGCGGTCGTCCACCTTCGAGGCGCCGCGGATCTGCTCGGGCGCCATGTACGCGACCGTCCCGATGGACTCGCCGGTGCCGGTGAGGTGCTCGGCGTCGACCGTGTCCGTCTTGCAGACGCCGAAGTCGAGGACCATGGCGCGCGTGCGCCCGCCCTTCGACGCGAGGAACACGTTGCTCGGCTTGATGTCGCGATGCACGACGCCCGCCGTGTGCGCGTCGATGAGGCCGCGCAGCACGTCCTCGCCGATCTGGACGACCTCGCTCCACGGCAACGGGCCCTTGTCGCGCATGCGCTGCGAGAGCGGCTCGCCGACGAGACGCTCCATGACGAGGAACATCTCCTGGTCCTCCGTATCGGAGACCTCGACGACGCGCGGCACGTACTCGCTGCGGATGCGCGCGGCAGCCTCGGCCTCGCGACGAAGGCGAGCCATGAGCGTCGGGTCGAAGACGACGCGACTGACCACCTTGATCGCGACGGGCTGCGGAGCTCGCGACAGGTCGCTGATGTCGGTCGCGGCAAACACGTGCCCCATTCCGCCTCGACCGATCAGCGCGTCGACGCGGTACTTGTTGCCGAGAATGTCGCCCGGTTTGACCGCCAAGGGAGCCCAGCAGTCTACCACATGGCGAGCTACGGCCCCATTCCGCGGAGCTCGCGTTTCAGGACCTTTCCCGTGGGATTTCGCGGCAAGTGCTCCATGAACACATAGTCGCGGGGCACCTTCGGGCCGGCCAGCCGCTCGCGCGCGAACGCCTTCAGCGTTCCTTCGTCGAGCGTGGAGCCGCTCTTCTTCACGACGAAGGCGCGGACACGCTCGCCCCACTCGTTGTCCGGGACGCCGATGACCGCGACCTCGGCGACGTCGGGATGCTGCTCGAGTACCCCCTCGACCTCCGCGGGGTACACGTTCACTCCGCCGGAGATGACCATGTCGCGCTTGCGCCCCTCGATGAAGAAGTGGCCCGACGCGTCGCGACGAGCGAGGTCGCCGACGCTGAAGAAGCCGTCGATCATGCTCTGCTCGGTGGCCGCCGCGTCGTTGTGGTAGCCGGCGACGAGCATCTGGTTCTTCACGTAGAGCTCGCCGACCTCTCCCGGCTTCACCTCGCGCCGGTCCTCGCCGAGGAGGAGGATCTCGTTGCCCGGGAGCGCCTTGCCGATCGTGCCCGGCGCGGCCCGCAGGTCGGCAGGCTTCGCGAGGGTGACGAGGCCGGTCTCCGTCGCTCCGTAGAAGTTGAAGAGCACGTCGCCGTAGGCGTCCATGAAGTCGGTCGCGAGCGGCGCGGGAAGCGGAGCGCCACCGGAGAACACCGCGCGAAGCGTGCGGGCGTCGTACTTCTTTCGCGTCTCGAGCGGCAACGACAGGACGCGATGAAGCATCGTCGGCACGACGGCCGTGGTCGTGACGCCGTGACGCTCGACGAGGTCGAGGAACGGCTCGGGCTTGAACTCGTCCATGAGGACGACCGTCTGGCCGAGGATGGCCGAGAGCGACATGAAGCCGAAGGCCGTGGAGTGGTAGAGCGGACAGGCCACGAGGTGGACGTCGTCGACCCGCAGCGGCGTCTCGTTCAGGAAGCGGAAGGCCGCCTGCATCGTGTCCTTCGGGAACTTGCGCACGGCGCCCTTCGGCTTGCCGGTCGTGCCCGAGGTGTAGATGACGACCGCCGCGTCCTCGTCGTTGGAGGCGTCGAGTGCGCCCTTCGGGGCGGGGTCCTCGAGGAGGGTGTCGAGCGCGATGGTGCGAAGGCCGCCCGACGTGCCGTCGCGGCTCGCCCCGACGACGAAGACGTTCTCGAGGAAGTGCGTCGGGAGCTCGTCCTTCGCTTGCTCGAGCGTGCTCAGGAGATCCGCCTCGATCGCGATGCCACGCGCGCCCGAGTGCGTCGCCAGGTACACGAGCTCCTTCGGGGTCGACCGCCACGAGATGCTCACCGCCGCGGCGCCGGCACGCGCCGCCGCCGCGCCGAGCTCGACGAACTCCTGACGGTTGCGCATCATGAGGATGATGCTCTTCTTGCGGCCGATGCCGCGACGGGTGAGCCCGGCCGCGAGGCGATCGATCCGCTCGTCGAGCTCGGCCCAGGTCGTCGTCCGCCCCCGCCAGATCAGCGCCGGCTTGCTCGGCGTGTTCCGCGCGTTGACGCGATAGATGAGCGAAGGGTTCTGCGAGCCGCTCGCGAGAACGCGTGCGAGCTCGACCACGCCGGGGGTGGTGAGCGACCAGAGCATCCCGCTCTGCTGGCTCAGGCGAACCGACGTCCGTACCCGCTCCGGGATCTCCCGCAGCTCGGCCAGCCCCTTCCCCACGCGCCCTGCCGCTCCGAGACCGAGACGTGCGCTCAACACGTTCCACATGTCGACAATCTATCAGGTATCCTGCGGCGGATGACGGAAGCGACGGACGACAAGCGCGAGGAGAACCGCGCGCCCATCACCCTTCGCGTCGAGTACAAGCGCATCAACACGTTCTTCGCCGACTACACGAAGAACATCTCGAAGGGCGGGACCTTCATCCGCACCAAGCGCCCGCTCGACATCGGCACCGAGTTCATGTTCGTGCTGTCCTTGCCCGAGGCCGTCGAGCTCGAGCTGAAGGGCGTCGTGAAGTGGGTCGTGCCCGAGGCCGAGGCGAGCGAGGAGAAGCCCGCGGGAATGGGCATCCAGTTCGTCTACGTCGACGACGCGCAGCGCATGGCCGTCGAGGCCGTGGTCTCCGGAATGATGCACGTCTCGCTCGGGCCCGCCCTCGCCGGCAAGCTCCTTCGCGAGAGCTGAAGCGAGCTTTACCCGGGGTCGCGCCGGCCCTACGTTGAGCGCATGATGACTCGCTCGCTCCCCATCGCAGGGCGCGTTCTTGCCAAGCCGATCGACTCCTCGCTCGACCTCGAGGAGGAGATCTCGCGCCTCAAGAAGGAGAAGAACGCGGTCATCCTCGCGCACTACTACCAGGACGACGAGGTCCAGGACGTCGCCGACTTCATCGGCGACTCGCTGCAGCTCGCGCAGGCCGCCGAGAAGACGACCGCCGACGTCATCTGCTTCGCCGGCGTGCACTTCATGGCCGAGACGGCGAAGATCCTGAACCCGCAGCGCATCGTGGTGGTGCCGGACATGGAGGCCGGCTGCTCGCTCGCCTCGGGTGCGCCAGCCGAGAAGGTCGCTGCATGGAAGGCGCGCTACCCGGGCTCCGTGCTCGTCAGCTACATCAACTGCTCGGCCGCGGTGAAGGCGATCTCGGACTACATCGTCACGTCGTCGAACGCCGAGAAGATCGTCTCGTCGATCCCGAAGGAGACGACGATCCTCTTCGCGCCGGACAAGAACCTCGGCGGCTATCTGAACAAGAAGCTCGGGCGGAGCATGCACCTCTGGCCGGGTACGTGCATCGTGCACGACACGTTCAGCGAGCGAAAGATCGTGGGGCTGAAGGAGCGCCATCCGGGCGCGCTGCTCCTCGCGCATCCCGAGTGCGACGACGTGATCCTGCGGATGGCCGACTACGTCGGGTCGACGACGGGCATCCTCAACTTCGCGACGAAGAGCGACAAGCGTGAGTTCATCGTCGCGACCGAGCCGGGCATCCTCCACTCGATGATCAAGGCTTCGCCCGACAAGGTCTTCATCCCGGCGCCGCCAGAGGCCAACTGCGCGTGCAACGAGTGCCCGCACATGAAGAAGAACACCCTCGAGAAGGTGTACCTCGCGCTCCGCGACCTCGAGCCCCGCCTCGAGATGGACCCCGCGTTGCTCGTGGCGGCAAAGGTCCCGATCGATCGGATGCTCGCCCTCTCGAAGTGACGTGGGCGCCCCCGGCTCAGATGTCCGTCATGATCGTCGTGATCACATAGTCGGCCGCGAAGATGGCGACGATGCTCGCGACGACCGCCTTCGCGGTCGCCTCGCCGACGCCGCGCGCGCCGCCCGAGGCGCGGAAGCCCTTCTTGCAGCAGATCGTGCTCACGATCACGCCGAAGATCGCGGACTTCACGACGAGCATCCGGATGTCGGCCCACTTCACGAACGTCTGGATGCGGTCGAAGAAGACGCCCGGGTCGATGCCCTGCCACTGGACCGCAACGACCCACGCCCCGAACATGCCGGCGATGGCGAAGATGACCGCAAGGAGCGGGAGCACGAGCGTCGTCGCGAGCACGCGCGGGACGACGAGGTACTGCACCGGGCTCACGCCCATGGTCGTGATCGCGTCGATCTGCTCGGTCACGCGCATGTTGCCGAGCTCGCTCGCCATCGTGCTGCCCGCGCGCGCCGTCACGACGACGGCGGCGAGGACCGGCGCGAGCTCGCGCGCCAGTGCGAGCGCAACGACACCACCGACCATGCCCTCCGCGGAGAACTGCCGGAAGCCCACGATGACGCTGACCGTGAAGGCCATGCCCGTGAACATGCCGACGAGGATGGCGATGAACATGGAACCCGCGCCGATGAACTCGATCGCCAGCGTGAGCTGAGCGATGCGGTACGGGGGACGAACGAGCCAGCTCAGGGCCTGCGCGAAGAGCAGCAGCGTCGAGCCGATGTCGTCGAGCACGTCGAGGATCGGGTCGGCCACGAAGTCGACCACGCGCATGGCCGATCGCATCGATCGCTCCTTCGCCGTGGCCGGTTCGCCCGTGGTCGTGCTCGCCAAAACGGGCCGAGCTTAGCGCGAATGGCCCTCGGACGCCCTACGGTTCGCGGTAGAAGCGCGGCACGCGGCGCGAGATCGAGGTGAGGACCTCCCATGCGATCGTGCCGCCGTGTGCGGCGACCTCGTCCGCGGTGATCGCGTCCTTGCCGAGCGCGCCTTCCTGCGCGCCGAGCACGACGACCTCGTCACGCAGCGCCGTGCCGGGGATGTCCGTCACGTCGATCATCGACATGTCCATCGAGACCGCGCCGACGACGGGTGCACGACGGCCCCGCACGAGCACGTGCCCGCGGTTCGAGAGCTGCCGCGACAGGCCGTCCGCGTACCCCATGGGGACGGTCGCGATGCGTGTCGGGCGCGTCGCGCGGTAGAGCGCGCCGTAGCCGACGCTCTCCCCTGCTTCGACCGTGCGGATGTCGACGATCTCGCTGCGCACCCTCATGGCCGCGCGCAGCTCGCCCTTACCGGCGAGGACCGGCGACACGCCGAAGAGCGCGATGCCGGGCCGGACCGCATCGAAGATCGCGTCGCCGCGAAGGAGCGCCGCGCTGTTCGCCGCGTGCCTGATGGTGCTCTTGTCGATCGCGCCCGCGCGGAGGAGGCGCTTCGTCGCCTCCTCGAAGCGAGCCACCTGATCGGCCGTGAAGCCTGCTTCGACCTGCGTCTCCTCGGCGTCGGCGCACGCGAGGTGCGTCATGAGGCCTGTGATGCGCACCTCGGGGTGCTGGGCGAGGCGCTCCGCGAACGTCTCGAGCTCCGCCATGCGGACGCCGAGGCGGGCCATGCCCGTGTCGACCTTGAGGTGGGCGACCGCCGGACGACCCATCGCGCGTGCCGAGCGAGCGAGGCCCTCGATCTGCGAGAGGTCGTAGACGACGGGGATGATGTCGCGGGCCGAGATCTCGTCGTACGCGCCGCGCGAGTCGCCGTTGAACCCGCCCATCACGAGGATGGGCGCGGTGATGCCGGCGTCGCGGAGCTCGACCGCCTCCTCGAGGAGCGCGACGCAGAAGCCCTCGGCGCCCGCACGCTCGAGCGTGCGCGCGACCGCAGGAGCGCCGTGGCCATAGCCGTCGGCCTTGAGCACCGGCCAGACGCGGGCGCCCCCCGCCTCCTTGGCGTGGCGCGTGACGACGCGGAGGTTGTGGCGCAGGGCCGCGAGGTTCACCTCCGCGCGCGTCGGACGCACCGCATCGCCGGGGGCCGCACGGCGCGGCTTGAGCACGCGGACGCTGTCGGCCGCGCCGGGAACGTCGGCCTGCCGACGGCTCGGGCTCGAGGGGGGCGACGGCGGTACTTCGTTGTCGTTCACGGCGGGCGTCACTTCGCGTGCAGTGCGTGCGTTCATGTGCGCGGTCCTCGGTGGAGCAACGCTCGTGAGCCTTCGAGCTATTCTCCCCATCGCACGAAGGCGTCAAGACGGGAAAGAAAGCAGCGGGATCCCTCGCCTATTCGCCGCCTCGAAGACCGCCGGCCGCGAGGGTCCCGGTGCTCGCACCGACCTTTGCCTCTTCCTTGGCGAGTTCCTCGACCGCGAACTGAAGCCGGTAGAGCCGCGCATACACGCCGCCCTTCGCGAGGAGCTCGTCGTGCGACCCCGACTCGACCACACGGCCGCGATGGAAGACCACGATGCGATCGACCGAACGGATCGTGGAGAGACGGTGCGCGATGACGAGTGCCGTCCGCCCCTGCATCACGACCTCGAGCGCAGCCTGGAGCCGGGACTCGGTATCGGAGTCGATGCTCGCGGTCGCCTCGTCGAGGATGAGCAGCGGCGTGTCCTTGTAGAGCGCCCGAGCAAACGCGATGAGCTGCCGCTCGCCGGCGCTGAAGTTGGCGCCGCGCTCGTCGACCCGCGCCTCGAGACCGCCGGGACGACGCTGGAAGAGGTCGAGCGCGCCGATCCGGGAGAGCGCCTGCTCGACCTTCGTGAGGTCGGGGCTGTCGTCGCTCATCGCCACGTTCGAGGCGACCGTCCCCGCGAAGAGGAAGACGTCCTGCGGAACCACGGAGAAGAGGTCGCGCAGCTCGCGGCGGTCGTAGGCGGCGATGTCCTTGCCGAGGACGCGGGCGTGACCATGGTCGAGCTCGTAGAGGCGAAGGAGCAGGCTGGTCACCGTCGTCTTGCCGGCGCCCGTCGCACCGACGAGCGCGACACGCTCGCCCTTCTTCACGTGCAGGGACACGTCGCGGAGCACCGGGACGCCCGGCTTGTAGGCGAACGTCACGTTGTCGAGCGCGACCGCCTCGCCCTCGACGATGGGCGCGCCAGCGGTCGCGGTGGGCGCGGCGTCGCTCTCGAGGCTCTTCTCGTCGAGCAGCTTGAAGATGCGCTCGGCCCCGCTCATCGCCGACTGGAGCACGGTGAAACGCGTCGCGAGGAGGCTGACGGGCTCGAAGAACTGCTTGATGTACTGCGTGAACACGACGACGAGCGGAAAGGTGATGCTGCCGTCTGTGATGCGCTTGAGCCCCGCCCACCAGAGGATGCTCGCGATGCAGACGGTGCCGACCATCTCGATCGTCGCGTCGAGGACGGCCTCGTAGAACACCGACGACTTGTTCGCCTCGCGATACTCGACGTTGATGGTGTCGAACTCCGAGGCCATGCTCGTTTCGCGCGCATACGCCTGCACGACGCTCATTCCCGAGACCTGCTCGTTCAGGAACGCGTTGAGCCGTGCGGTCTTCACGCGAATGTCGCGATAGGCCTGACGGGCGCGACCGCGCACGTACCAGACCACGACGCCCACGACCGGCAACGCGCAGAAGGCGATGAGCGACATGCGCACGTCGAGGACGAGCATCATTATGACGATGCCGACGAGCGCGACGAGATCGCCGATGGCGTTGAGCACGCCGGAGGCGAAGAGCTCACCGACCGCGTCGACGTCGTTCGTGGCGCGCGTCACGAGCCGACCGACGGGCGTGCGGTCGTAGTAGCGCAGCTCGAGCTGCTGCATGAACTCGAAGAGATGCGCGCGCAGATCGGCCATCGAGCGGGCGCCGGCGATCTGCATCGTGTACATCTGCACGAAGGTCAGGGCCTGAGTGCCGACGACGAGGAGGGACAGCAGGATCCCGTACGTCATCAGACCGTCGGGGTGGTCGTTCTGGGCGTTGGCCACGAGCCGCCCCATCACGACGGGGCGGACCAGACCGAGGACCGCGGCCAGGAGGATCATCGAGAGCGAGGCCACGAGGAATCTCGCGTGCGGCCTCATGAACGGCCACAAGCGCGCGAGGAGCTGAGAGTCGTACGCCCGGCCGAGGCGCTCCTCCTCGTGGAAGTCGCGCAGCGTCCCTGCTCCCTTGCGCGCTCCCTCGACCGCGTTCAGCGCGGCGGACTGCAGCGCGTCACCGCTCGCGGCCAAGGGCGACTTGGTCGGCTCGGGCTCCGGCGGCGGCGTCGGTGCGGGCTCGGTCACGCGCGCGCTCACGCGGGCACCGGGGCGGGCAGCTCGGGGGCGCCGGCCGGGTCGTCGACCTCGACGGCCTCGAGCTCCGACTTTGCAGACTGCTCGGCCGCGAACTTCGCGTAGAGGCCGCCGCCCGCGGCGAGCTCGTCGTGAGTGCCGCGCTCGATGACGCGGCCTTCGTCGAGCACGATGATCTGATCGCAGCGTGCGGCAGCGGCCACGCGATGCGTGATGAGGACGACCGTGCGTGACTGCGCCTGGCGCTCGACCGCGTCGAGGATCGCCGACTCCGTCTTCGCGTCGACCGCCGAGAGCGGGTCGTCGAGCACGAGCACCTTCGGCTCGCGCACGAGGGCGCGAGCGAGCGCGATGCGCTGCTTCTGGCCGCCCGAGAGCTGCACGCCGCGCTCGCCGACGACCGTGTCGAACTGCTCGGGCAGCCCGAGGGCCTCCTCGAGCACCTGAGCCTCGCGCGACGCGGTGCGGATCCGCGTCGCGCCCTCCTCCGAGTCCGGGTCGTCGAGGCAGAAGCCGATGTTGCGCGAGACCGTCGTGGAGAAGAGGAAGGCGTCCTGTTGCGCGTATCCGATCGACTTCCGGACCGCGCGTAGCGGCAGCTCGCACACGTCGTTGCCGTCTATCCGCACGGAGCCGGACGGCGTGGGCAACAGGCGCGCGAGGAGCATCGCGAGCGTGGATTTACCGGAGCCGGTACGCCCGACGATCGCGATCGAGCCTCCCGCGGGCACGTCGAACGACACGTCGTCGACGACCTTGTGATCGCCGTAGGCGAACGACAGGCCGTGCACGGCAATGGCGCCCTTGACCTCGGCGGGCTCGGGCAGCGGCCCGTCCGTCACCTCGGGAACGGCATCGAAGATCTGCTTGAGCCGCTCGTACCCGGCACGTCCGCGCTGGACGATCGAGATCGAGAAGCCGAGGGCAATCATCGGCCACGTCATGCGGCCGTAGGCCAGCCAGAACGCGAAGAAGTCGCCGCGGGTGATGCCGCCGGCGTCGGGACCGCGCTGGAGCAGCGATGCGCCGTACCAGAAGAACGCGAGCACGCCGAGCGAGCTCGCGGCGCCGACCATCGGACCCATGAGGCCGCGCAGGCGTGCGAGCGAGAGGCTCGCCTCGAGGTAGGCGTTGTTCGCCTTCTCGAAGCGGCTCCGCTCACGCTTCTCGAGGGCGAAGCTCCGGACGATGCGGACGCCGGCGAGGTTCGTCTGGAGCACCTCGCTGAGCTTCCCGAGTGTCTCCTGGTTGGAGCGCGTCTTCGCGAACATCGCGCGCGAGAAGGAGCGCGTGATGAAGATCATGAACGGCAGCATCACGAACGACACGAGCGAGAGCTTCACGCTGACGCGAACCATGACCTGCAGCGCGCTCGCGAACGCGAGCGTCACGTTGACCACGTTGAGTACGCCGAAGCCGAGCAGCAGACGGACCTGCTGCAGGTCGCCCGTCGAGCGGCTCATGATCTCGCCGGCCGACATGGTCCGGTAGAACGCGGTGCCGAGACGGTGCAGCCGGTCGAGCAAGAGCGCCCGCAGCTCGTACTCGGCGTCGCGCCCGGCGTTGAAGATGAACCAGCGGCTCGCAACGCGCGCGATGAACGCGACCACGGCGAGCACGAGGATGATGATCGCCGGACGGGTCACGCGTTCGGGCGAGCCCCCGAACACGGCGTCGATCGCCGCCTTCGACATCCAGTCGATGCGGTTCAGCGAGAGCTGGAAGACTCCGAGGACGAGCGTGCCCGCTACGTACCGCGGCAAGTGCCTGCGGAACTGGCCGCCGAGCGTTACGGGGAACCCGGACGGATCCTGGTTGTCGTCTGACGAGGTTTCTCGGGACACGCGGCGGACCGATTCATACCAGGAGATCCCGGGCTTGTGCCTTGGATGCTCAGCTCTTGCGGACGTTGCGCGGACGCCGGTGAGAGCTCGCCAGCATGGGGCGCGTGCCCTCGGTGCTGGCCACGATGTCCTTCAGGTCAAGCGTTGCGGCAAGGAGGCCGAGGCGGACACGCGCGCGGCCCTTCGAGTCGAGCTCTTGCACGATCCCGACCTTGTTGGCGAAGGCCCCGGCGAGCACGCGGACGCGCGTTCCCTTCTCGATGGCAAGCTTCGGGTCGACCTCGGTCGAGGGCGCCGGCCTCCCGCCTCGCGCCCGCATCATCGTCTGGAGCATCGGCCGGCGTGAGGGGACCGAACGGCCCTGCCCCTCGCCGCGTCCGCGATCGGCGGCCTCGGCGGCCTGCGGATCGTCGCCCGCCGCAGGGGCCCTGGTGCCCGCCCGCGACGCAGGGCCTGCTCCTTCGCGCTCCGCCACCGTCAGAAGGCGCCGCGCGTCCTCGCGCTCGCGCCGCGACCCCTCGATGCGAACCGGCTTCTTGTGGACGCTGCGTCGCTTGCGGCGCTCTTCACGCCCGCGCTCGCGTCGCTCCTCGTTGCGTGCGCGTCCGGCGCGCCAGGCGCCGCGGCGTCCGGCTCCGATGAGATCGTTGTCGGGCGCCCAGGCGATGAGCTTGTAGGCCTCCGCCAGGACGACGAGCGCGTCGGCGAGCTGCTCGTCGAGCTCGCTCGAATGGACGAGCGCGACCTCGCGCTTGACGCTCCATCCGACCCACAATGCCCGGCGGCTCCGCTGGCTGTCGTCGAGCAGCGCGCGGACGTCGTCGGCGCTCGCATGCTCGGCGCTCGGAAAGCTCGGCACTCCGATGACGCCGATCGCGAACTCCTGCGGCAACGTCTCGAAGAGCGTCGTGAGCTCGAGGAGGCGCGGAGGATCGCCGAGGCGCGCGCGAAGGTTCTTCACGTCCGCCTCGGCCTCCGGACACACCTCGAGGCTCACCTCGACGTGCACGCTGTCGATGGTGAGCGCGAGGTACGCATGAGAGCGAAGCGGATCGCCGTCGGACTCGGAGCGCGGCACCCCCGAGCGACCGAACTGATCGCGGACGAAGATCACCCGCTGGGCGATCGAGCGAGGTGCGCGCGACGAGAGGTGCTGCTCCACCTCGTCCGGCACGACGACCTCGAGGGCGAGCCCGAGCTGCTCGAGCCTCGGCACGATCCCACGCGCCCAGAGCTCGATCCGCTCGCGGAGGCCGCGCCGCTGTGCCGCAGGCGTGGACGCCTCGGCGCTGAACCCGCGTGCGTGGCTCGCAGCGCGGCCCGCCGAACCACCGCGCGAAGGCGGATGGGTCGGCTCGAGGAATGCGTCGAAATCGGCGCTCGACAGGGCGAGCTCGGCGAACGCAGCGGGAGCGCCTTCCGGCGCAGCGGCCTTCACGGGGTTCGAAGATACGGCCCTCGTTCGCAAGGGTCAACGGCGCCACGCCACAAGTGCCGAGAATTTCAGCCTTTGCGCTAGCAGAGCCAGGCCTTGACGCATCGCGTTATCGGCCCCAGGTTGGAGGGCATGCCGATGACCTTCCCCACGATCTCCTCCGAGTCTTGCCCGAGCGAGCCACCAAGCTCTACCGCCAGACCCTCGCGCACGCCGGCGCGCGGAATGACGTTGGGACACGAGGTGTTGCTCGCCCTGATCATGGCCATCGCGATGGGCGCGACGGTCTTCCTCTACCGCTGAGAACGACGCCGAGGGCTCCACTGACTCGAAAGAAAAACCGTGGTAGATCCGGCACCGTGCCTCGATCCCCCAAGCCCTCCCCGGGCGGAGTCGCGCCGCCGAAGGCAGCCGGCGAGCGCGCTCCGCGCGCCCGTGGGGCGAAGGCTCGCAAGGCGACCGCGCCGGCCGGCACGGCCGACGGCGCCAAGGTCACCGCACCGCAGGACGGCGACGAGATCGACGAGCTCGAGGCTGGCGGCGACGTGAAGCCCGGCGGCGACGACGACGGCGATCACGACGACGCCGGGCCCGCGAGCGTCAGCGGCGCACGCGACTCCGAGCCGGTCGCGGCACCCGACGACGACGCATTCGCAGAGCCTCGCGACAGCGACGTCGAGGTCGTCGACGCAGACGCCGACGAACCGCACTCCATTCCGCTCTCGCGCGACCTCACGCGGTCGACGAGCGGCTCGATGGAGCGGCTCGACCCGATGGCCGCGTACCTCCGCGAGATCCAGCGGCACCCGCTGCTGACTCCCGAGGAGACTCACGCGCTCGCGTCGCGCTTCATCGCCACCCAGGATCCGAAGCTCGCGGCGCGCCTCGTGACCGCGAATCTGCGGCTCGTGGTGAAGATCGCGTACGAGTATCGCCGCGCCTACAAGAACATCATGGACCTCGTGCAGGAGGGCAACATCGGCCTCATGCAGGCGGTGAAGCGGTACGACCCGTACCGCGGCGTGAAGCTCTCCTCGTACGCCGCGTGGTGGATCCGCGCGTACATCCTCCGCTTCATCCTCAACAACTGGCGCCTCGTGAAGCTCGGCACCACGCAGGCCCAGCGGAAGCTCTTCTTCAACCTCCGGAAGAAGCGCTCCGAGCTCCAGGCGATGGGCATCGACCCGACCAACGAGGAGATCGCCAAGCAGCTCAACGTGCCCGAGAGCGACGTCGCCGAGATGGACGTGCGCCTCGCGCAGAGCGAAAACTCGCTCGACGCGCCGGTGGGCGACTCGGACGGCCGCTCGATCTCGAAGGTCGACATGATGCCGAGCGTCGGCGCCGGACCCGAGACGCAGATGGCCGACAACGAGCTGCAGGCGCTCGTGAAGGACAAGCTCGCCGAGTTCCGCGGCACGCTCGTCGGCAAGGAGAAGGACCTCGCCATCTTCGACCTACGCCTCGTCGCCGACGACCCGCTCACGCTGCAGGACCTCGGCGATCGATTCGGCATCTCGCGCGAGCGCGTGCGCCAGCTCGAGCAGCGCCTGCTCGGCCGACTCCGCGACTACCTCAAGCGCGAGATGGGCGACGCCACGGACTCGCTCTGAGCCACGCGCGTGGCGGGTATCCTCTACGTCGTCGCAACTCCGATCGGCAACCTCGCCGACCTGACCCTCCGCGCCATCGATGTCCTCAAGACGAGCGAGCGCGTCGCCGCGGAGGACACGCGTCGCACACGCCAGCTGCTCTCGCACCTCGGAATCGAGGGGAAGCCGCTCGACGCACTGCACGCACACTCCAGTGCGCGCGACGTGACGAAGCTCGTCGAGCGTCTCCTCGCGGGTGACTCGGTCGCACTGGTGACGGACGCTGGAACCCCGGCGGTGAGTGATCCAGGAGATGCGCTCGTGAAGGCCTCGATCGCCGCGAACGTGAAGGTCGTTCCGATCCCGGGCGCGAGCGCGGTGCTCGCGGCGCTCGTGGCCAGCGGCCTCGCGACGGGCGTGGGCTTTCGCTTCATCGGCTTCTTGCCACGCGACGGCGTGGCGCGACGGGACGGCGTCGCGACGATCTGCGCGACGCCGGAGCCCGTCATCCTCTTCGAATCTCCCGAGCGAACCCAGGCGACACTTGCGGAGCTCGCGGACGCGATGCCCGAGCGTCCGGCGTGTGTCGCGCGAGAGCTGACGAAGCTCCACGAGGAGGTAGTGCGCGGGACGCTCGACTCGCTCGCCAAGGACCGCGACTCCTGGCGCGGGGAGATCGCGATCGTGCTCGGCGGCTGGACTCCCGACATGCGGAGCGAGGAGATCGACGACGCAGCCATCGACACGCGAATCGATCGCGAGCTCGAGCTCGGCACCCACGCGAAGACCGTCGCCGACGTCGTCGCCGCGTGGAGCGGGCGTCCGCGGCGCGAGATCTACGAGCGCGTCGTCCGCCGCAAGTCGAGCCGACGCACCTGAATCGTCACACGCTCGGGGCTTCGCGCTTCGGGCTGCGCGCGGACTCGGCGCGTAGCGCGCGGAGCTCACGGAGCCAGTAAGCCGTGCCTGCCGCCGCGCCGACGACGGCGGTGCCCGCGAGCAGCCCGAGCCTGCCCGGGGCATGCACGATCACCGCGACCACGGTGGCGAACTCGAGCACGGTCGCGACCTTCCCGAGCTTGTTGGCTCGGCGGTCGATCTCGGTGAGGCGGGCGCGCTTGCTCGTGAGCACGCGGATCGCGAGCGGCAGCTCGGCGAGCTCGCGCGTGGCGAGCAGCAGCGCGCTCAGGGGCGTGAGCATGCCTGTGGCGATCAACGTCCCGAGGACGGAGGCAGCGAAGACCTTGTCAGAGATGCCGTCCACGAGGGCGCCCACCGGGGTCGCCTGACCGAGCTTGCGGGCCGTCCAGCCATCGAGCACGTCCGTCAGCCCGGCAAGACCGAGGACACCGAGCGCAAGCGGTGCGTCTCCCGACGCAAACGGGAACGCGACAGCGAGGGGGATCCGCGCGCCGCTCAGGAGATTCGGCAGGAGCAGGAGATCTTTGAGTCGATACTCGGCCACACGAGCAAGCGCTGCATGAAGCGTTCCGATCGCGCTTGCGAAGCAACGGCTCTGCTCACGACTGGCGCAGGTCGCCGATTGAACAAGCGGAGACGCTGAGGCGCGGGGACAACGCGGAGGGGTCACGCCTCGATCTCGAGCTGAACGCTCGTGGTTCCGGAGAGAGCCCGCAAAGCCGGGCTCTCCCCGGTGGGGAGTCCTCCCCTCCGTGCTTCAATCTCGTTCCTCGCTCCATCGTCTCGCCTTGCATCGGAGCTCTCTCCATCGACGACGTGGACGACGAGATGACCGATGCAGGGCGAGACAATGGAGCGGGAGAGGACCTTCGCAGTGCTGGATTGAGTCTCCCCCACCGGGGTGAACCCGGCTGCCGGGTTCTCCCCGGCACGACGAGCGTCCAGTGAGCGATCGGCGCCCACCCCCTTCCGCGTCGTCTCCGCGCCTCAGCGTCTCCGCCTGTTCAATCGGTCTTCCCGCGCAGCGCCGCCGGACGTCGATCAGAGTGCCTGGCCGAGCGCCTGATCGACGGCACGTGCGTCGAAGCCGACCAGGATGCGGCCGCGCACGTCGAGGACGGGAATCGAGCCGCCACGCATCCCCGCCTTGGCGAGCTTCGCCTGCATCTCGCGTTGCTTCGAGCTGTCCTGCTCGATGTCGTGCTCGACGAACGCGACGCCCTTCTGCTTCAGGTAAGCCGCGGCTTGGTGACACGGCCCACACCACGATGCACCGTAGATGATGACCGCAGGTCGAGCGGCGACGTCGCCGACGGCTCCGCCGCTCGCCGCCGCAGAGGGAACGAGAGGAGCTCCCTTCGGCGCGAGCACGGCGGTACCGCTCTTCGATCGGCGCTTGACCGCGACGTCCTCGAACTCCGCGCGCGCCACGGTCCGCACCGCGTAGGTGCCGTCGCCGCTTGCGGTGCGGAGGTCGACCACGAACACGCGATCGCCGCCCGGGGCGTCGGCCGCGGGGTCGAGCGCGCGCACGCGAACGAAGTCGCGCGAGGCCGCAGGCACGTCCGCCACGCGTTGCTCGACGTGGAACTCCCCCTTCTCGTCGATCCAGGTGAGCTGGAGGCCGTCGGTCAGATCACGGACGACGGGCGGCTCGGCCGTCAGCTCGGCGACCGCGTCGGCCTTGCGCTTGCACCCGCCCAAGAGCACCGCGGCCCCGCCGAGCGTCGTCAAGACGAACGCGAGGACGAGGACCCGGGCCGCGAGGCGACGAAGGAAGCGCACCACGCCCGAGGATGCAGTGTCCGGCGTTCCCATACAAGCTCAGCCGGTGAGCTCTTCGCCGAGCTTGGTCCATTCGGTCATGAGGAGGTCGACGCGCCTGGCGAGCGCCTGCTCCTCGGCGGCCATCTTCGCGAGCTTCGCCCAGTCCCCCGCCGGGTCCTCACGCAGCTTGTCCCGCATCTCGCCGAGCTGCTTTTCGCCTGCGGCGATGAGGTCCTCGAGCTCCTTGAAGCGACGCGCGCGCTTCTCGCGATCGCGCGAGGACTGCTTCTGAGCGTCGTGTTGCTTCTTCTTCGCCTGCTCCGAGATGGGCGGCGGGACGTCGCTCTTCTTCGCCTCCCGGGCCTCGCGCGCCTCGGCCTTCTTGTCCTTCCGCGGCTCGGGCTTCGGCGGCGCATGTGCGGCAGCGAAGTCGGAGAAGCCGCCCGGGTAGACCTCGACGTTCCCGTCCCGGACGCTGACGATGCGCGTCGTGACGGTCTCGAGAAAGCGACGGTCGTGCGAGACGAGGAGCACCGTCCCGTCGAAGCCGACGAGCGCCTCCTCGAGGATCTCCGCGGCGGGAATGTCGAGGTGGTTCGTGGGCTCGTCGAGGAACAGCAGGTTGCGCGGCTCGAGCAGCAGCTTCGCGAGCGCGAGGCGTGAGCGCTCTCCGCCGGAGAAGCCGGCAACGACGCGCAGCGGGTCATCGCCCCAGAACCGGAAGCGCGCGAGGTACTGGCGGGCGCCGTCCGCGTTGAGGTCGCCACGGATGCTGCGGACCTCCTCGATGGCGGTGTTCGACGGATTCACCGCGCCGAGGTGCTGGTCGAAGTAGCCCTCTTGCAGGTTCGTGCCGCGCTTCACGAAGCCCGTGTCGAGCATGGGGTCGCCCTTGCCGGCGAGCAGCTTGATGAGCGTGGACTTGCCGGCCCCGTTCGGTCCGACGATCCCGATGCGTTCGCCGCGACGCACGAGGAGGTCGACGCCCTCGAAGAGCACGCGCCCGCCGCGCGAGGCCGCGAGGCCCTTGGCGTCGATCACGATGTCGCCGGAACGCGCCGCCTCGGCGAAGCGGAAGCTGATGCGATCGGCGACGGCCCACACGTCCTCGGGACCGGCCACGCGATCGAGCTTGTCGAGCATCTTGCGGCGGCTCTGCGCCTGTCGCGACTTCTGACCCGCGATGTTCTTGCGGATGAAGTCCTCGGTCTTGTCGACGAAGGCCTGCTGCCGCTCCATCACCGCGCGCTCGCGGGCGAGGTCGCCCTCGCGCGCGACGGCGTACTCGCTGTAGCGAAGCGGATAGACGCGCAGGCCACGGCTGCCGAGCTCGAGCGTCTGCGTGGAGACGGCGTCGAGGAACGCGCGATCGTGAGAGACGACGAGGACGGCGCCGCGATAGCCGCGCAGCCAGTTCTCCAGCCACGAGATCGTGTCGAGATCGAGGTGGTTGGTGGGCTCGTCGAGCATCAGGAGGTCGGGCTCCTGCGCGAGGATGACGCCGAGGTGCAGGCGGCCTCGCTCGCCTCCCGAGAGCGACGCGACGGGCCGAGCGAGGTCGGCGGTCGAGAAGCCGAGCTTCGCGGCGATCGCCGCCACGCGATGCTCGAGGTCGTCACCTCGGGCCACGTGGTAGCGGTCGCTCACGTGAGCAAGGTGCGCAAGGGCTCGCTCGTCGCCGCTCGCCGCCTCGTGCTGGGCGGCCGCGAGCTGCTCACGGAGCTCGACGATGTCGCCGAAGCCGGACAGGAAGGCCGAGAGCACGTCCCCCTTCGCGACGAGCTCGTGCGATTGCCGGTAGTAGCCGACCGACACCTCCTTCTTCACGACGACCGAGCCGCCGTCCGGCTCGACCTCCTTCGCGAGGAGGCGGAGGAGCGTCGACTTGCCGGCGCCGTTCGGCGCGACGAGGGCCGCGCGTTCGCCGATGGCGAGCGTGAACGTGACGCCCTCGAAGAGCGTGTCGCCGGCATAGCCGAAGCGCAGGTCTGCGACCTGGAGGACGGTCATCGAGCGAGCGATATAGCCGGTGATGCGCGCGAGGTCACTGCCGCTGAAGGCAGAGCCTCACGGCACCTTCTTCTTCGCCGTCGGCACGTAGGCGGACTTCGGCGGCGCGTCGCGTTCACGGCGCGCGTTCAGGTCCGGGTCGTTCGTGATCCGGCGGAGGTCACGCGCGAGATCTTTCGCGTAGTCGATCCAGAACTCGCGCCCCGGGTCGCCCTCGGTCTCCGGAACGACGGCACGCAGCGCCTCGATGACCTCGGGTGGGGCGACGTTCGCGAGCAGAGCGATCGCCTCGCCGCGGCTCGGGTAGAGATCCGACGGGGCCGGCGGACGGTACGGGATCGCGGTCCCGGACGCGCCGACGACGAACACGTCGCTCAGCCGATCCCGTGGGCCTTCGCCCTTCGTCAGCCAGTCGACCGAGACGCCGAGCGCGTGCGCGAGCTTGCGCGCGGTGTCGAGCGGGAGGCGGGCGCCCCTCTCGCCCGAGCGGAGCGAGTTGACGTATTGCGACGTGAAGCCGGCGCGCCTCGCCAGCTCTCCGCCGCTCAGCGCACGCGACTCCATCGCCTGGCCGAGCCGCGCCTGCCAGTCCTCCGGGGCATCCTCCGGAGGCGTCTCCCGTTCGCGGCGCGTCACGAGACTCAATCTAGCCGGGAAAGAGGGTGGCGTCATCTGGTCAGGTGACATCAGTTGACAACTATAGTTTCTGTTTCAGATTGTTGTCATGAGATTCTACCGAGCCGAGCCCGACCCCTTCCCCGCAGCCCCCTCTCCCCCAGCCGCCTCGCCCCCAGCCCCGGCGACGGTCATCTCCGCGGCCGCGAGGACCGACCAGGGCCAGGAGCGAAGCGACAACCAGGACCGCGTCCTCCTCGCCAGCGCTGCGAGCGGGCTCGCCTGGGACGCGCCCGCGGCGCTGACGATGGCGGTCGACCCCTCGGCCGGCTTCTACGCGCTCGTCTGCGACGGCATGGGCGGCGAGGCCGGAGGTGCAATCGCGAGCGGGCTCGCCGTCGAGACCATCGCCGGAGCGATGCGCGCGCGCTGGGTGCAGCGGTCCGCGGAGCCGGCGGGGTCGATCGAGCTCGACGAGGCGCGGATCGCACTCGCGCTGAAGGCCTCTCTCGAGGCCGCGTCCGGACGCATCCAGCAGGCGGCGCGGGAGGAGCCGCTCTTCGCACGCATGGGAACGACGGCGACGCTCGCGACCGTCGCGCACGGGGTGCTCCTCTGCGCGCAGATCGGCGACAGCCGCGCGTACGTGCTCCGCGGCGACTGGCTCGTGCAGCTCACGGAGGACCAGACGATGGCGGAGTACCTTCGCAAGAGCGGTGCGGTGCCGCGAGACCAGATCGCGTCGGTCGTCGGGCCCAACGTCATCCTCCAGGCGCTCGGGAGCTCGACGCGCCTCGAGGTCGCGATCACGCGCACGCCGCTCGCGCAGGGCGACATCGTGCTCGTCTGCTCGGACGGCCTCTTCGGCGTCGTCGAAGACGCCGAGATCCGCGGCCGACTTCGCGCAACGAGCGATCTCGCGGTGGCATGCGAGCGCCTCGTCGCGCGCGCCAACGAGCAAGGCGGCCCCGACAACATCTCGTGCGCCGCATTCTCCGTCGTGGGCGACGCGCTGCCGCCTCCGTCGTCGCCCGTGTCGACGACGTCGCTGACGCCACCCCTCACCTTCCGGTGAGCCTCTCAGCCGACGACTTGTTTGAGCATCGCGACCGTGTCTTCGATGGAGACGCGATCGTGCGGCGACTGGGCGAGAAACTGCTCGATCTTCGGCATTCGCGCGAGCGCCTCGTCGAGCTGGCGGTCGGAGCCCTTGGCGTATGCGCCGAGCATGACGAGATCGCGCTTGGCTTCGTAGTGAGCCACGAGCGCCCGGAGCTTCCGCGCGGCGTCGCGATGCTCGGGGCCGACCACGGCATCCATGACGCGCGAGAGCGAGACCGTAGGGTCGACCGCCGGGTAGCGCCCTCGCGCAGCGATCGTGCGGTCGAGCACGACGTGACCGTCGAGGATGCCGCGCACCTCATCGGCGATCGGCTCGTCCATGTCGCCGCCCTCGACCAGCACGGTGTAGATCGCGGTGATCGAGCCGCGCGAGCCCTGCCCCGAGCGCTCGAGCAGGCGCGGGAGCATCGCGAACACGCTGGGCGGATAGCCTCGGCGCGCGGGAGGCTCACCCGCGGCGAGGCCAACCTCGCGCTGCGCGCGCGCGAAGCGCGTGACCGAGTCGACGAGGAGCATCACGCTCTTGCCTTGATCGCGGAAGTGCTCGGCGTAGGCCGTGGCGACCTGCGCGGCGCGAAGACGCTCGAGCGCGGCGACGTCGCTCGTGGCGACGACGACGACGCTCCGCGCGAGACCGGCCGCGCCGAGCGCATGCTCGAGGAACTCGCCTACCTCACGACCGCGCTCACCGACGAGCGCAACGACGACCACGTCGGCCTCGGTGCCTCGCGCGATCGCGCCGAGCAGCGTGCTCTTTCCCACACCCGAGCCGGCGAACAGACCGACGCGCTGCCCTTCGCCGAGCGTGAGCAGACCGTCGAGCACGCGCACGCCCGTGGCAAGCGGCCGGCTCACCGGGCGACGCGCGAGCGCGGCCTCCGGATCGCGATCGACGGGCACGAGCGCGCCGCCCTCGATGGGCCCGCGACCGTCGAGCGGGCGACCGAGCCCGTCGACGACACGACCGAGCAGCGCATCGGACGCGCGAACGAGGAAGCCACCGCCCGTGGCCTCGACCTCGTCGTCGGGACCGACACCCGAGAGCGCTCCGAGCGGCATGCCCACAGCCTCACCGCGATCGAAGCCGACGACCTCGCACGCGAGAGGCTCGCCTCGTCGCTTCACGTGGACGACGTCACCGACGCGCACGCCGGGCATGCTGAAGCGGAGGCTCAGGCCGGTGACCGCCAGCACGCGGCCGGTCGCACGCAGCGCGGGGGTCGCTGCGAGCTTGGCCTTCAGGGCGTCGAGCGACGAGCTCACGACGGCGAGCGTACTACTTCGCGGCCGCGACGCGCGCGCGCTCGGCGCCGTCGGCGGACTCGCCGGTGGAGGAGGCCGGCATGAGCTCCTCGTGGAGCTCCTGGATCAGCTTCTTCGCGCGATCGCTCAGGGACGTCGGGACGTCGACCTGCACGACGCCGATGAGCGAGCCGCGGCCGCGACCGTCGAGGCGAGGGATCCCCTGGCTCTTGATCGTGAAGACCGAGCCCGACTGCGTGCCGGCGGGGATCTTGAGGGCCACGGTGGGCTGCGCCTCCTCGGTCTCGGCGTCGCCGAGGGCGGGAACGCGGACCTCGGCGCCGAGCGCCGCGTCCGCGAACGACACATGGAAGCGCGTGACGAGATCGGCGCCGTCGCGCTCGAAGCGCGTGTCCTCCTCGACGTCGATCTCGACGTAGAGATCGCCGGCAGGCGCGCCCATGGGACCGGGCATGCCCTGGCCGGGGACGCGCAGACGCTGACCGGCGTCGATGCCGGCAGGGAAAGCGACGACGACCTTGCGCGACTTCTCGACGGCGCCGCGCCCCTCGCACGACTTGCAGTGGTGCTTGATGACGACGCCCTGACCCTGACACTTCGGGCACGGCGTCGTGAACATCACGAAGCCGCGAGCGTTCGAGACGTGGCCGCTGCCGCGGCAGTGCCCGCAGGTCTCCGGCTTCGTGCCGGCCTTGGCGCCGGTGCCGCTGCAGTCGTCGCAACGAACGGGAGCGTGGACCGTGACCTCGCGCTTCACGCCGAAGGCGGCCTCGCGAAGGGTGAGGCGTGCCTGCATGCGGAGGTCGCCGCCGCGGGCCTGGCGCCGCTGACCGCCGCCGCCGCCGAAGCCGCCGCCCGAGAACATCTCCGCGAAGAGGTCCTGCATGTGGGCGAAGACGTCCGAGGCGCCGCTGAAGCCGCCGCCGCCACCCTCGAGCCCGGCATGGCCGAACTGATCGTAAATACGCCGCTTCTCGTCGTCGGAGAGGACCTGATAGGCCTCGTTGCAGGCCTTGAACTTGGACTCGGCCTCGTTGTCGCCAGGGTTGCGGTCGGGGTGATGCTTCAGCGCTTCGCGCTTGTACGCTTTGCGAATGTCATCGGCGCCCGCTCCGCGCTCGACACTCAGGACTTCGTAGTAATCGCGCTTTTCCGACATACAACCTGGTCCGTCCATCTCCCCGCGCGTCGCCCGTAAGGTACGGCCGAACGCGAGGTCACGCGCAGCGACTGCCGCGGCAAGGTAAGACGTGGATATTCCGTGTCAACGGGCCCACGGCTCAGCTCGAAGCTGCGCCAATTCTAGCCTTCGGGGTGCGTTACGCGCCCCTTCATCTGTTCGAGCAGCACGGCCTGTCGAGCGAGCTCCTCGCGGGCTCGTGACAGCTCTTCTCCCGATTCTGCGGCGACGCGCGCGGCGTGCTCCTGCGTCAAAGCCTGTCGCAGTGCGTCGATCTCGTCGCGCGAGCGAGCGAGCTCGCCTTCGACGTCGGCGCTTGCTCCTGCAGGGATGCGCGCTTTCGGCGCCGGAGGCGGCGGTGCCAGGCGCGCAGCAGCGGCGGCCGCCGCCTCGCGCTCGAGCGCCACGACGAGACGTGCCTTCTCGTTTTCGAGCTCCGTGATCCGCCACGCCTGCGCGACCAGCTCGCCTTCGCGACGCGCGACCTGCAGGGCGAGGTCGTCCAGCTTGCGGCGGAGCCGCACGACCTCCTCGGGCGCGACGCCCGGCATCGCCGGAGCCGCCTCGAACACGTGGGGCGACGCCCCGCCCTCGCGAGCCTCTTCGAGCGACACGACGAGCTCGCGAACGAGCTGCTCGCGACGTGCGAGCTCCTTGTCCATCGCGGCGATCACGCGGGCGCGCTCGCGGAGCTGCTCCTCGAGGCCGGCCGTCTCGCTCGCATGGGCTTCGCTCAGCTGCGCGAGATCGGCGACATGGAGCGCGAGCGATGTCTCGGCGCGCTCCGCGCGCCGGAGGAGCTCTGCCGCGGCCGAGGGGTCGGCGCGCTCGCCCGTGGAGCGCTCGGCGGCGTCGTCTTCGTTGTCGCGCGCGTCGAGCTCGGCATTGAGCGCGGCGATCTGATCGTCGCGCTCGAGCAACCCTTGCTCGGCAGCGACGAGGCGCCGGTCGAGGACCTCGAGCGCCTGCTGAGCGGCACCGAGGATGCTCTCGAGCTCGGAGGCGCGCGTCAGGGCGAGGTCGCGCTCGACCGCGACCCGCTCGAGATGTGTGGCCTGGTCGGCGCCGCGGCTGTCGATCGATGCGAGCCGCGCGCGATGCTCGTCGAGCTGCGCGGCGAGGAGCTCGGCCTTGAGCTGCATGGCCGCAAACGCGGTCGCCACGTCGTGCTCGCGCGAGTCGACCTCGCGCCTCGCGACGTCGACCGTGACCGTGTCGAGGGCGTCGGGCTCGCGATGACGCGACACCTGCACGATGGCATAGGGGTCGAGGAGCGCGGCCTCGCGGCCCGCCGTGACGACGAAGACGCTGGGCGGCTCCGGGTCGACGAGGCGCGTGTCGACGCTGACGGCGAGGTCGTCACCCGCGCCGAGCTCCGCGAACACCACGCCGGCGAACGGGAGAACGCCGGTCATCGTCACGCTCTCGAACTGGAGCGCAAAGAGATCGTAGAGCTCCGCGTACTCGACCACGGGCGGCGACAGCTCGGGGAAGAGGGCGTCGTGCGGGTCGTCTCCGCGGGAGGTGCGCGCGCGGCCCATCGCCACGACCGCGCCGCGGGGGTCGACGACGCGACGGAGACGGACGATCGACGCGGCCGCGTCGGGGAGGACGCCGATGTCCGGGATCACGACCAGGTCGAACGCACCGTCGCGGACGTCGAACTCGTCGCGGAGCATGCGCACGGAGACGCCGCGCGGGACGGCGTCCGAGATGCGGGCCACGCGCTCGGGGTCGGGGTCGTAGAGATGAACGGTGCGCGCGCCGAGCTCGAGCAACCGCTCGTGGAGCCCTAGCTCGCCGTCACCGACCACGGCGATGCGCGCATCGGGGACCAGTGGTTCGACGTACACGGACAGGGCGGCCACCACGGCGGCGGGACGCGCATCCGTGCGGTCTTCGCCATCATCTGCGGCCTCTGTCGCGTGAGAGGGATCGAGCGCCATTTACACGCGCGGTTGTATCACAATCCAGGGCGCCGGCGCCGCGTTCAGGCGGACGCTACGGCCCCGCCGAATGCGGCTGGCACGAGCGTCGGCGGGACCGGAGGCACGGTGACGGGACGCGTGCGGGGCGCGCGTCGATCGGCGCCCGTGAAGCCACGCGAGGGCGACTTCGGCGTCGGCGCGGAGGCCACGGCGGAGGTCAGGCGGTCGGTGGCGCGACGGCCCTCGAGCTCGGAGGCGAGGCGGGCCAGGAGACGCGCGGCGCCCGACGGCGTCGGGGCGCGCGGGGCGAGCCGGAGCACCTTCTCGTCGGGACCGCGACCGGTGACGATGCGGATGCCCGGCGCGAGCTGAGCGATCTTCGACGCGGCCTCGGAGCGGTCGTCGAAGCGCACCAGGACCTCGGGCAGCGCGGCCGGTGCGCCGGGCTCGAGCGTGGCGAGCGCGAGCTCGATGCTGCGCAGGCCGGGGATGCGGTCCGCCGGAGCGCACGAGAGGCGCACCTCGTCGTAGCTCCGGTCGCCTTCGCGGAAGCGCGCGAGGCAGCGGACCTCGACGTGCGTGAAGTCGACGAGCCGGCCGAGCAGATCGCGCGCCGGACCGAGCACGCGAGCGGCAAGCTCGGCGGGGCTGCGCGGCTGCTGCGCGTGGGTCCCGGTCGCGAAGAGCGGCACGAGCGCAGCAGCGACGAGCGGAATCGAGATGGCCGCGCCTGCCACGCGCGTGCGCAGCACGAACGAGACGAGCGCGAGACCGACGACGAGACCCAGCGCGGTCAGCTTGCCCGCGCGCGTCCCGATGTCGAGCGCGTCACCCGGTGCGGCGTCTCGCGCACGCGCGACGAGCACTGCTCCGTCGGAGATGGGCTGCCATCGACCCGGGCCGCGCGGGCGAGCGATCGGCGACGGCGAGCGATGCGCGGCGAGCGCCATCGCAACGACGACGAGCACCGCACCGTAGGCCGGCGTACCCCAGAGGAGCTCGGCGAGGGCCCCCACGGCAGCGGCGCCGTACGCAAAGGGCGCGAGGCCCCAGCGAAGCGGGATCAGCGGGCGCGGGCGCACCGGCACGGTGGCCGACGCGCAAGCGCGCGCGACGAAGCGCTGCTTCGCGCCGAGCGCGAACGCGAGCGCGCCGGCGAGGATCGCGAGCAAGGAGGCGACGAGGACGGCGGGCACGTGGTTCGGCACGGGCGCCGCGGCCGTGATGGCAGCGACCGGCGGGCGAAGCTCCGGCGAGAGGACGCGCGGGAACGCCTTCGGGTCGACGCGCGCCGACCAGACGACGGTCTCTCCGCGCGGGATGTGAGCGCGCACGAGCTCGAGCTCGTCCTTGTCGGGCTCACGACGCAGCGTCGCGAGCGTCGTCGCGGCCTGCTCGGGCGACGCGAGACGAGGCTCGGTCGGTGCGGAGGGCACCTCGAAGACGACGCGAGCGCCGTCGTGACCTTCCGGCGAGACGGGCGCGGTCCACGAGAGCCGCCACATCGCCCCGTCGCGGACGAGCATCTTCGACGCGACGAGGTCGAGCCGGTACTTCACGTCGATGACGTAGACGCCACGGCCGATGCCACGCGGCTCGTCGAACGCGATCTGGAGCGCCCCCGGCACCTTCGCGTTCGGGATGACATGCGCGGGGAGCTCGCCGCCCTTCTCCATGAGCGCGGTCGTGTCGGTGACGAGCTCCGCGGTCGGCTCGATGCCCGTGAAGTCGAGGGTCTTGAAGTGTCCCGCAACGACGCGATAGCGGAGATGGTGCTGCACCGTCGCGACGCCGTCGGCGCCGACGGTCAGGCGGACGTCGTCGGAGGTCTGGTGGACCTCCTCCCATCCGCGAGCATGGCTGCTCGGCGTGAACGCAAGCGCCCCAAGGGTGAGCCCGAACGCGACTAGAAGAGGAGTCCTCGGCACTGACCCACATCTACCCACACCGGGGCCCAGCCCCAAATTTTAGGGGATCCCGAAGGTCGCTCAGTGGCTCATGGCGAGCTTCACGATGTCCTCGATCGCGGCGCGCGGAAGCTTGAACGTCGCTACGGCAGAGCCCCCCGGAGCGGACGGCGAAGGCCCCTGCGAGAGGAACGTGAGGAGGAGCGGCGTCTGCGCCTTGCCGGGGAGCGAGCCGACCATCGAGAACGGCGTGCGCGAGCCGTGCCCGAGGGCCGTGTAGACGAGGAGGCCGCGGAGCGTGGCAAACCACGCGCCGTTGGCCTTCGCTTCACGAAGTGCTTCGGCCCCCTGGACCTTGGCGAGCGTCGCCGTGTCCGGTGCGCTCGAGAGCGAGGCTGCGGCCTTCTGCGCGAGGAGCTTGCCGTCGAGGCCGACGCCGACCCACGTACCGCCCTGATCCGGAACGGCGATGACGTGGAGGACGAGCGGCTTGCGCGGGATCTTCTTCACCTTCACGACAGCAGCAGCGGGCTTCGGCGCCGTCGGTGCATTCTTCGCCCCACCCGCACGAACCGGCGGCGGCGGCGGCGCGGCGGGCATCTCCTCGAGGTCCGCGCGCGGCATCACGATCTCGAGATGCACGGCGTCCTTCGGAAGCGTCACCCCGGCAGGCGCCGGCACGATGCGCATCGTGGCGAGCATCTTCGCCGACGACTGCTGCTTCGCCCACTTGGCGAACGCCGGGCGATTCCAGAGCTGCGCCCAGTCCTTGAGCATCGGACCGACCTTCGTGATCGGCTCGTTCACCTGCACGAGGTGCCAGCCGAGCACCTGCTCGGCGAGGACACGCTCGGCCTCGTCCTTCGCGCCGAGGTCGCCGGGCTTGACGGCGCCGCGCCCGGCGAGGGCCTTGTCGACCGCCGCGGCGTCGTAGCCCTTGCCGTAGACGAGCGGCCCCGTGAAGAGGCCGAGCATGCGATCGACGACGAGCTCGCGCACGGCCTTGCGCTCCGGCTCGGGCATGCCTGCCCCCTCGGTAGCCTCGAGGAACACGTTGCCCAGCAGCTCCTTCGGATGCGCGAAGAGCTTCGGATCGGAGCCCTTGCCGTAGAGCGCGACATCCGTGTCCGAGGGCAGGTGCCAGAACGCGGGCGGCGGCGCACCGGCGAGCTGCGGGTTCGAGGTCGCGAGCTGCGCGATGAAGCTCTGGGACTTCGCGTAGTCGACCTTGACGGTCGCCTGCATGCCGCTGTCGCCGAGCTGCGAATCGAGCGTCATGCGGCCGGTGTCGCCGACGAAGTCGACGAGCTCGTTCACTCCGGCATCGACCAGCTTCGCGAGCGCGGGGCTCGAGCCGCCGAGCATCGAGCGCGCGAGCACCGGAAGCGCCGCGCGCACCTGGCCGAGCGGCTCGCGCACGGCCGCGAGCGACACCTCGACGTGGATGTCGGAATTCCAGGTCTGCCGCGGGACCGTCCGCGTCAGGTAAGGAGAGAGAGCGTCGAGCGCCTCGCGCTCGCCGCAGACGAGCCGCGCGCCGGAGGACGCGTGCGCGAGCACGCAGGTCTCGCCGTCGTCGTCGTCCTCCTTGTCGTTGCCCTTGAAGTCCTTCCCGCGGCCGCTCTTCTCCGACATGGGCGAGCGACCGATGCCCTCGACCCAGAGCTGACCGTTCTTCCCCGACGTGAGCTTGTGCTTCGCCGAGAGCTTGGCCTTCGCGTCGTCGAACGAGCGGACGGCGATCGACACGGCGATGAGCGGCTTCGGGTCGCGGGCTCCGCCACCGAGCGAGATCGCACCGTCGATCGGCTGCGAGAGGTCGACGGAGTCGGCGACGCTGTCGTCGGCGATCGAGCGAACGAGGTCGGCGCCGCCCGGAAGCGGAAGCCGCGTCCACGCGCCGAGCGTCTTCAGGATGCCGTCGGCCTTCGAGACGCGACCGACGAGCACGAGGCCCGCCGGCTCGGGCACCGGCGTCACGTCGGGCGGCGGCTCCGGGATCGCGATCGGCACCGGCTTCGCGGGCACCACCGGCGCCTGCGGCGGCGCTCCTCCACCGCAGGCGGCAAGCGCGAGCATGGACGCCATCGATGCGGCGAGGAACGGCAGGCGGGACCCGGAGACGCGAAGGGAACGCATACGCGCGCGAGAATACCGACACCTCGCACGGCGGCGACGGGAATCGTCCGCGTGCGGACGAGTCAATCTTTTCTCCGCCGGGACGCCGTGTATGAATCCGGTTCGCAACACCGTGGCGACCGCAGCACCCGCTATGAACCCCGCCCAGCAGGAGGCGGTCGAGCACCAGAACGGCCCCATGCTCGTTCTGGCCGGCGCCGGCTCCGGCAAGACGCGCGTCATCACGCACCGCATCGCTCGCCTCATGGAGCGCGGCGTCCCCGCGCACATGATCTGCGCGCTCACCTTCACGAACAAGGCCGCCGGCGAGATGGCCGAGCGCGTCAGTCACATCGTGAAGGAGCGCCGCCTCGGCGGGAAGGACGGCGGCAAGGGCCTCGTCATCTCGACCTTCCACTCCTTCGGGCTGATGGTCCTCGGGCGCGAGCGGAAGTCGCTCGGCGGCACGTTCACCATCTTCGATCAGGGCGACTGCCTCTCCGCGGTGAAGGAGATCCTCAGCCGCACGGACGCCGGCAAGAAGTTCGACGCCTCCCAGATCGTGACGCGCATCTCGAACGCCAAGAACGCGTTCCAGTCGCCGGAGGAGTACGCCGAGCGCGAGGGCGACGACTACGACGAGATGACGAAGCTCGTCTACCCGAAGTACCAGAGCGCGCTCAAGAGCTTCCGCGCGTTCGACTTCGACGATCTCGTCTGCGAGGTCGCTCGCCTCTGGAAGGAGCGCGAAGACATCCGCGATCGCTGGCAGAAGGAGTTCCTCTACGTCCTCGTCGACGAGTACCAGGACACGAACCGCGCCCAGCTCGAGGTGCTCCGGCTCCTCGTCGATCGCCACAAGAACATCTGTGTCGTCGGTGACGACGACCAGTCGATCTACGCGTGGCGCGGCGCCGACGTCCGCAACATCCTCGACTTCGACGAGCAGTTCCCCGGCGCCAAGATCGTGAAGCTGGAGCAGAACTACCGCTCCTCCGCGCCCATCCTCGCGGTGGCTAACGCGGTCATCTCGAAGCGCGCCGACTCGAAGTACAACAAGGCGCTCTTCACCGACAAGCCGGGCGGAGAGAAGGTCCGCCTCGGCGTCGCCGCCGGGCCCGAGGCCGAGGCCGCGTACGTCGCGCGCGAGCTGCACCGGCTCACCCGCGAAGAGGGCATCAAGCCGAAGGACTGCGCGATCCTCTATCGCTCGAACGGCCAGGCGAAGCTCCTCGAGGAGCAGCTCCGCGAGCAGGGCGTCCCCTACCGTATGATCGGCGGGCAGCAGTTCTTCGAGCGCAAGGAGGTGAAGGACCTCCTCGCCTACCTCAAGGTGTTCCTGAACCGCGCCGACGAGATCAGCCTGCGCCGCATCATCAACTACCCGCCACGTGGCATCGGCGACACGAGCGTCGAGAAGCTCTCGCAGCACGCGCTCGGGAAGGGCTGGACGCTCTGGGAGGCGATCGAGCGCGTCGACGCCCTCGACGGCATCCCCACGAGCGCGCGCGAGGGCTGCAAGCAGCTCGAGCGGCTCGCCTCTGACATGCGAAAGAAGCTCATGATCGATCGCTCCAAGGCGAGCACGGTCACGCGCGAGCTCTGCGAGTCGATCGGGCTACGCAAGGACATCGACGCCACGTCGACGTCCACCAACGCGGCGTCGCGGCGATGGAGCAACGTCGAGGGCATCATCGGCGTGCTCACGCGGCGCGAGGCGCGGGTCACCGGCAAGGGGCAGGACGACACGGCGGAGCGCGAGCTCATGTCGTTCCTCCACTCGCTCACCCTGCAGATGGACGACGCGGAGGAAGACCCCGGCAACGTGGTCACCCTCTCCACGCTCCACGGGAGCAAGGGCCTCGAGTTCGACAACGTCTTCTTGATCGGCTGCGAGGAAGGCCTCATTCCCCACCAGCGCACGCTCGACGTGAAGGTCTCCGACGCGATGCCGCAAGACGTCGAGGAGGAGCGCCGCCTCTTCTACGTCGGTGTCACCCGCGCGCGGAAGCGCCTCGATCTGCTGCGGTGCAAGTTCCGCATGATGCGCGGCAAGCCGTTGCCGCGCACGCCATGCCGCTTCCTCTCGGACATCCCCGAAGAGCTCGTCGAGCCCTTCGAGGTGAAGGACGCCGCGAAGATGTCGACGGACGCGATGGCCGTGCAGGCCACCAACCTCCTGGCCATGCTCGACTCGATCGGCAAGTAGCGGCGTTCGGCCCTCCGGAGTCGCGGAGTCGCTGAGACGCGGAGCCAACGCGGAGGGGTCCCGCCTCGATCGTTTGCTGGACGCTCGGGGGATGCTCCGGAATTGCCGAAGACGGCAATTCCCTGCGCGGGGTTCTACCTCTCCTCCGGGCCGCAGCGTCTCCCGGCCCATCGACCGTTGACCCGGGCCTCTCGAGGAGGACGCTAGTCCCGTCCGGACGGAGGCCCTCAGCACGGAATAGAGGGGGAAAGCCGCGCAGGGAAGTCCCGTCTGCGGAACTTGCCGAGCATCCCGGGAGGGTCCAATCAGGAACAGCAGCGGGGCCGCTCCGCGTTGGCTCCGCGCCTCCGCGTCTCCGGTCATCGGCCGTCGCGGGTCTCAGCCGATTTGCACCGAGCGGCGCGTGAAGGCGGGGGCCATCTTCCAGAAGCCGGTGATCGGGAATTTCACGTCGCCGCCGCCGTCGATCGCGGCGGCCGCCGCGCTGATCACCGGCGCGAAGTGCTCCTCGCGTGGGTGCGCGAGGCGCGCCGACGGAGCGCGCTTCTTGAAGTCGACGAGCGCGTCGACGTCGCGGCGCGAGATCACCTCGGCGGACCAGTCGTCGAACTCCTTCGCCCAGCTCGGGGTCGAAGGCTCGCCGAGCGCCCGCATGTTGTGCGTGAGGAACCCGCTGCCGGCGATGAGCACGCCCTCGCCGCGGAGCGGCGCGAGGGCGCGACCGAAGTCGTAGAGCTCCTTCGGGTCGAGGCCGGGGAGCGAGACCTGCAGCACGGGCACGTCGGCCTCCGGGTACATCGACATGAGCGGCACGTACGTGCCGTGATCCAGGCCGCGCCCCGGATCGTCGACGAACGCGATGCTCTTGCCGCGCAGGAGATCGCGAATGCGTGCGGCGAGGTCGGGCGCGCCAGGCGCCGCATACTGCAGCTCGTAGTAGCGCTTGGGGAACCCGTAGAAGTCGTAGACGAGCGGGATCGCGGTCGTCGCGCCGATCGCGATCGGGTGAGCCTCCCAGTGCGCGGAGAGCGAGAGGATCGCCTTGGGCCTCGGCATCGACTTCGACCACGCGGCCAGCTCGGCCTTCCAGGGCTCGTCGTCGAGCAGCGGCGGGGCGCCGTGCGCGATGAACACCACGGGCATCGTCCCGGTGTTGCTCGAGGTCGTGTTCGTCGTCATCGTGCCCTGCCTCGTCCGGCTGCATGCCATCGCGCTGGCGCCGAACGGCACGCTCATCGTGGCCGCCAGCCAGCGCAGTGCACTTCGCCGATCCATCGAGACTCACATCCTAGGGACCGGCCGGACCTCTGCAAGGACGGTCACCAGCAACGAACTGTTCCACGGGCGACAACGACCCGCGCACAGCGCAAGGAAGCTCAGTCGACCGCGGCCTTCTTCTGCTTCGCGCCGCGTGCCTTGAGGAGCTTGACCACGGCGTCGTGGCCGCGCGCGTCGGCGGCCTCGAGCGGAGTCATCCCGTCGACGGCGTCCTCGACGCGCGCGCCCTTCGAGACGAGGAGCGTCACGAGCGACTCCGTCCCCTGCTGCGCGGCGGCAAAGAGCGCCGTGCGACCGTCGCGCCCTCGCTTGTTCGGGCTCGCGCCGTGCTCGAGGAGTACGCGCACGACGCGGACGGCCTCCTCCGACTCTCCGGCGGCGGCGGCGACGGCCGCGAGGAGCCCCGTGTCGCCGTTCTCCCCCATCTTGTCCATGGGCGCGCCGGCGTCGAGGAGCGCGGTGACGAGGGCGACGTCGCTCGAGAAGATCGCGCTCGCGAGCGGGGGCGTCGCGTGCGCATCGAGCGCGGACCACGCGATGCCCTTCGTCGCGAGCCGCTTCAGCGATGCCGCGTCGTGGTTGTCCGCGGCGAAGGTGGCCGCGCGCACGGTGGCGCTCGGCTCGACCTTTCCGGCGAGGAGCACGTCGAGCAGCGCAGCGCGACGGTCGTCGTCGATCCCCATCGCCGTGACGAGCGCGTCACCGTCGACCTTCGCGCCCTTGGCGACGAGCTTGCCGACCAGATCGACCGCGCGATCGCCGGGCTTCGCGTCACCGTCCGTGTGGCCGGCCGCGGCCGCGAGCGCGACCGACAGAGGCGTGTCGTCGTCCGACTTCGCGTTCACGTCGGCGCCGGCCTTCAGGAGCGCGTCGACGATGACGCGACGCTTCTCGCCAGCGGTGTTGTGCAGGGCCACCATGAGAACGGGCTCGCCCTCCGCGTTCTTCGAGGTCGCGCTGGCGCCCTTGCCGAGCAGTCGAGCCACGGCCTTCCGCGCGCCCACCGCGACGGCCTTCGCGAGCGTCGGCTCGTGCGCGCCCTTCGCGAGGAGCGTGGAGACCACCGCGTCGTGATCGTCGGCGGCGAGGAGCGGCGGGACAGCGAGGTCCTCGTCCTCCTTCGCGGACACGCCGTGGTCGATGAGCCAGGCGACGAGCGTGGCATTGCCGGACTTGGCGGCGCTGCCGAGCGTTCCGTCGAGGTTCACGCCCTTCAACACGAGCGCCTCGACCTTCGCCTTGTCCCCCTCGGTGCAGGCCTCGAGCAGCGCGATGCGGTCGGCCTGCGTCGGGCCGGTCGGCCTCGCCTCGGCCGCGGGCTTGTCGGGCGTCGGTGTCGTGGGTCGCTCCTCCGGGACCGCGGGCTGCGGACGGGCGCTCGTCGCGACCACGTGGGCGCGGTCCGTGCTCGAAGGCCCGGCGAGCCTCGCGCGGAGCATGCCGAGGCCGACGGCGACGGCTCCGATCCCGAGTACGACCGCTATCTTTGCGCCTGCGGAGTCACGGTTCATCTGGAGTGCTACGTCCGACGCCTGGGAGCGATCTAATGTTCCCTGTTTCCCGCGGCCGGGGGCGTTTTTCCGGGCCGCGTGAGGGGTCCAGGGTACCCTCTTCCACCATGGATCGGGTCGCGGCATTTCTTTCCGAGAAGACCCCGCGTCGCTTCGTTGCGATCGCCTCGTTCGTCGGGCTTCTGTACCTGTTCCGCCACCTTGCGCTGCTGCTCGTCTTCTTCGTGACGTTCGAGCGGCTCCTCGGCTGGGGAGCGCGATCGATCGCCGCGCGCAGCGGCCTCAGTCGGAAGAAATCGCTGCTCGTCCTGGTCCTCGGAATCGTCGTCGCCCTCGGCATCGGCGCGTGGCTCGGCATCGGAAAGACGATCCGCACCGTCGCCGCCGTCCAGGACAGCTTCCCGGACCGGCTCGCCGAGCTGAAGGAGAACCCGCTCCTCGTGAAGGTCCAGGAGCAGGTCGGCGGCACCGAGAAGATCGTCGAGGGCATCAAGCACTACGCGGGCGATGCGATCTCGGCGGCGTCGGCGATCGGACACTTCTTCGTCTACGTGCTCATCGGGTTCATCCTCGCGCTCGTCTACACGCTGGAGGAAGAGGAGCTCGCGGAGTTCTGGGAGCGCGTCGACACGCGCTCGCTCGGCGGCACTCTCGGTCGATGGCTCGGGCACGTCGCCGACTCGACGGTCGTGACCGTGCAGCTCCAGCTCGTGGTCGCCGTGTTCAACACGGTGACGACGCTACCTGTCCTGCTCTTCCTCGGCGTTCCGCACGTCGGCCCGCTGATGCTGCTCATCTTCGTGTCGGCGCTCGTGCCGGTGATCGGCAACATCGTGTCCGGCACGGTCCTCTGCCTGCTCGCCTATCAGGCGAACGGCTGGCTCGGCGTCGGCATCTTCATCGCGCTCACCTTCATCCTGCACAAGGTGGAGTCGTACTACCTGAGCCCGAGGCTCACCGCGCGGCACGTGAAGATCCCCGGGTTCCTCCTCATCGTCAGCCTGCTCGCGTGCGAGCACGTGTTCGGGTTCAAGGGCCTCTTCCTGTCGTTCCCGATCCTGTTCGTCGCAGGTCGGATCCGCGGGGAGTTCCTCGAGGAGGACGCCGTGGTCTCGAGCGCGAGCTCCCCCATCGTGCTGACGGACAGCCCCGATCAGCTGCCCGGGCACCACTCCGACGTCTACGACGACGCCGAGAAGCCCACGGGTTTCGAGCTGGAGCGAGACCACGTGCCCCTCGACAGCGTGCGGCCCGGACCGCAGAGCGGCGAGACCGGCCCCGCGGTCGAGGTTCCGACCACGGCTGCGACGGCGTCTGCATCCACGAAGACCGCCTGACGCTTCGAAGGCGGACGCGCCGCGGCGCGGACCGCTAGACTGTTGCTTCGCGGGAGGTATCGATGGACCTGAACGATCTGCTGAGCGGCCTGATGGCGGACATGCGCAAGGTGTCGGATACGGCATCGTTGATGGGCAAGCCCGCGAAGGTCGGCGACAGCCACATGGTCCCGCTCCTCGACGTGAGCATCGCCTTCGGCGCGGCGGCGACCGACCTCTCGGGCAACGGCGAGCAGCGCGGCGGCCGAGCAGACGGAGCGGGCGCCGGCGGAACGATGGTCGTCACACCGAAGGCGTTCGTCGTCGTCGGCGGCGACGGAGTTGCCCAGCTCGTCGTCTTGAAGGACGGAAAGTATGGCTCCGTCCGGAAGGCGATCGTGCTCGAGCTGAACGAGCAGGAGGCCGCACCGGGAGCAGCAACGCCGAAGCTTCCCGCCGGCGGAGGCTCCAATCCCTGAGCCGTGGCCGTCCGTCGTCGTGATCGTGCTGGCGTCATTGGCGCTCGGCGCGCTCGGCGCGCTCGTGACCTTCGTGGCGGTCGCCCTGTGGCCGTGGCGTGTCGAGGCGACGCTGAAGGCGACCTCCGGTCCGTCGGCGGTCTCGCTCGCAGGAGGCCTCGAGGTCGCCGGGCTCTCGGGGAGCGCCGCGGCGATCCTCGGCGGTCCTGGCGTCGTCGCGGTTCACCTGCGCGGGCGGGAGCTGTTGCGTCGGTCCATTGCGCACGTCTCCGTCGAGAGCGTGCTCGACCGGCTCGAGCAGCCGGCGGACCCGCGCACGAGCACCATGAGCCGCCTCGCGCAGCGCGCGAAGGACGCGCTTCTCGCGAGGACGGACCTCGCAGAGCTGCCGGAGCTCGGGCTGCGCGTGCTGCTGGACCTCCGCCAGGTGTCGCTGCATGGCGCGCTCCTGTGCGGGTTCGCGGATCCGGCCATCACCGGGAAGGCCGCCGCATGGCTCTACCCGATCGCAGGTGCCCTCGCCCCGCTCGGCACGCTCGACGTGACCTTCGACTGGACCGGCCGTACCGTTCTCGACGGCGAGGTCGAGCTCTCGTTCCGCATCGTGCCGGCTCGCGTCGCCATCGAGGGGCTTCGCTTCGCGCGGCGCAACGTTCACCTCCGCCGCAAGGGCGCGACCACTTCGTCCACGATGGCTGCCTCCAGCACCACCTGATCCCGGAAGAGAGAGCTCATGGCTTCGAACAACAAGTCGACGAATGCCCCGACGAAGATCACCGGCGTCGTGCACACGCTGCTGGAAGGGCTGCACTCGATGTCGAAGAGCGAGACGCTCATCGGCGAGCCTTACACGCTCGGGGATGCCACCATCGTGCCGGTCCATCGCCTCCGTGTCGCGCTCGGCGCGGGCGCGGTCCACGGCGGAGCGAAGCAGGCCGCGACCTCCGGCGAGTCGGGCGCGCTCGGAGCGGGCGGCGTGGTCCAGATCGAGCCCGTGGCCGTCATCACCGTCGGGCGCGACGGCGTTCCGCGGATCATGTGCGTGGAGAGCGAGCCGAACGCGGCCGAGAAGCTGCTCGAACAGCTACCCGACCTCCTCGGCCGCGCCGCGAAGGTCCTCTCGGAGCGTGTCGCACCGCTCGTCGGCAAGCTCGTGAACCGCGAGACCGCGAACGCGATCGCGTCCGCGGCGAAGGAGGCGCTCCCGGAGGCCGCGACCTCGCTGCTGACGCCCAAGCCCGAGGACTGACTCGACGTCGCCCATCAGAGCGCGTGGTTCGGGTCCATCGCCGCGCGGAGCCAGTCCATCGTCTTCCCATCGGGGCCGACGCCTGCCTTGCGGGGCAGCTGGCGAAACCACCACTCGTAGTAGCCGAGGTCCGTGCATCCCCAAGCTGCGCAGGTGACGGGCTGGAGCGACTGCCCCGCGGGCAGCATGTTGGGGTACTTGCCGAACTCACCGCACGTCGACGAGGTCGAGCGAGTCGCGTCGTACTCGTAGTCTTGCAGCGCGTTCGGCGGCCGGTGAGTCGTCCCGCAGCCGCTGAAGCCGAAGGCCGGCGACTGCGAGGCGACGAGGCCGAAGCGGTCCCACGCGCTGGCGAGCGAATTCTGCGACCAGCCCCCGTACACGAAGGCCATGGTCGACTCGGTGCGGTGCCCGAAGTCGTGAATCGCGTTCGCGAAACCCGCCTCGGGATTGAAGCCCATGATGGGCATGAGGCGCGCGCACGTCGTGCCGGTGAGCACCGGCGCGTTGTAGAAGAACGCGTTCGGCCCGGCGAGCCGTGACTCGTAGTAGCCGTACCAGGGGCCCCCGATGAGCCAGAGCTCGTCGATGGTTCCGGCGTTGAGCGCCTCGCATGCCTTGAAGCGCGTGAGGATGGCGTTGTAGTCGGCCCCGTCGGGCCTTCGCGCCTTGGACGGATCCGCGAGCACCGCGAGGTATCCCGACTCGGTGTAACGGAAGCCGCCCGTGAGCAGCGGGAACTCGTTCACGGTCTGATGGCTCACGATCTCGAAGCCGAAGCGGCCCCTGGTGGTCGAGACGAACCACTCGGCAACGTGCTGCATCTCCGTCTTCGGGTCGAGCCAGCCGCGCGCCTGCGAGATCTTCATCCCGCCTCGAGTCGTGAGGACGGGATCGAAGTCGATGACCATCACCTTGCGGACGATGTCGGGCTTCACCGCGGCGTCCCCCGCGTCCGAGGCCTCTGCGTCCGCCGTGTCGGCCGGAAGCCCACCGTCCTCGGCGCCCTCCGGCCCGACGCGACGAGGAGGATCTGCGGAGGGAGCGACGTCGGCAGAGGAGTCGGCGGGCTGACTGCACGCGCCGAAGGCGAGCGCGCAGGCCGCGAGGAGAGCGACGAGCAGACGAGAGGACGCGCGCATCATCCGGCCGGGGGCGCCTTCAACCGAACGAAGCTGTACGGGATCGTGAGCGAGCCGTTCACGCAGTGGAGGCGAACCGTCCCGTGATCGGCAGCCGGGCCGAACTGCGGGCCCCACTCGGCCTCGCTGTAGACGAGCGGAAGGTAGAAGCCGTGCTTGAACCCCTCGTCCTGCTTCTCGGTGAAGCGCTGATCCGGGATGGAAAAGCCGTCCT
>Ga0335397_10000099_pt1 | contig 93069 bp, 93 predicted proteins | sample MAT04_FD_205740 | JGI IMG/M metagenome (GOLD analysis project Ga0335397, IMG submission 205740) | Freshwater microbial communities from Lake Fryxell liftoff mats and glacier meltwater in Antarctica - MAT-04 (spades assembly) (version 2) ...
CCACCCAGGTCACCATCGAATAGGAGTCGACCTGCGTTGCGGCGACTTTTTCGAGCTCGGAATTCTCGTTGTTGGCCTTCTTGACGATGTCGTCGATGATGCTGCGATGAGCCTGATAGATCGTTTCGAGCTCTGCATACGCCGCTTCGGCGCGGGCCTTGTCGCCCTTGCTCAAAGCGGGGATCATGTCCTGCTCGGCGACCTTCCAGAACTTCTGGACCTCGGCGTCGGAATCGACCGTCAGTCTCTTCTTGACCGACGGATCGAGTTCGGATTTCGACGACCAATAGTCCTTGCGTTCCGAATAGCTCTTGTGAAGCTGCGCCAGTCTCGCCTGGTGGGCGGCCAGTTCCGACGGTTTGCGTAGCGCCAGCGTCGCTTCCAGATAGGCTTCGATGACGTAAGCCGGAGGCGGCAGAATATCGGCGACGAGATCGTTGCCGAGCTGGATCTGCGAATACAGCGGCCCGCCGACGCGCAATTGCTTGAGTGCGATCGTGCTGGTGGCCAGCATCGCGGCAAGGCCGATCGCGGTGATTACGCCGAAAAGCACGATCATCGCCGAAATTGTGATCCGGATTTTCATCGAGGACGGTTCCAGTGCGCTGTGAGAAGACGCGCACATAGTAGCCGGATCAAATTTATCAGGAGTTACCCGGTTGCCGCGGGTAACCACGTAGCAATACGTGGTAAGAGGTCGATCATCATAGTTCTTAGGCGCAATTTCACAACTAATCGTTGTGCGGAGTAGCTGGGTCTCGTTATGATGCGCGTCATGCTATGTGGCGTGCGCTCCGGTCGACTTGCAGCTGCGGCGCGCCCAAATCTCGCGCGGCGATCGCCCCGACCGGTTTCCGCCTTTTGAAAGCGACGATCGAGCCGCGCAGCGGCCCGATCGAAGTCATCAGGCCCAGGCGCGTTCGGTCTTCGCCTTGTCCTCGTAGCTGTCGATCGAGGCCTTCTTCTCGAGCGTCAGGCCGATGTCGTCGAGGCCGTTGATCAGGCAGTGCTTGCGGAACGGATCGATCTCGAACTTCACCGTGCCGCCGTCCGGCCCGCGGATTTCCTGCGCCGGTAGGTCGATGGTGACGGTGGCGTTGGAGCCGCGCTCGGCGTCGTCGAACAGTTTGTCGAGGTCGGCCTGCGAGACGCGGATCGGCAGCACGCCGTTCTTGAAGCAGTTGTTGTAGAAGATGTCGCCGAACGAGGTCGAGATCACGCAGCGGATGCCGAAATCGAGCAATGCCCAGGGTGCGTGCTCGCGGCTCGAACCGCAGCCGAAATTGTCGCCGGCGACCAGGATCTTGGCGTTGCGATAGGCGGGCTTGTTGAGAATGAAGTCCGGATTCTCGCTGCCGTCGTCATTGTAGCGCTGCTCCGAGAACAGGCCCTTGCCCAGACCGGTGCGCTTGATTGTCTTCAGGTACTGTTTCGGGATGATCATGTCGGTGTCGACATTGATGATCTTCAGCGGCGCGGCAACGCCTTCCAGCGTGGTGAACTTGTCCATCGTCAGGTCTCCCGGGGTCTGGCCAAGGTCATAACGCCCCCGAACAGGGGGTCAAGCGCCGAAACCGCGGACGGTGATGCGCCGGCCGGCTCAATCGGCAACTTGCGACTCGATCTCTTCCATATCGTCGTCGGACAAGCCGAAATGGTGGCCGATCTCGTGAATCAGGACGTGGCTGACGATGTGGCCGAGCGTCTCGTCGTGATCGGCCCAATAGTCGAGGATCGGCCGACGATACAGCCAGATCATGTTCGGCAGCGGAGCGATGTCCTGGTTCGACCGCTGCGGCAGCCCGATGCCCTGGAACAGGCCGAGCAGGTCGAACTCGGTCTCGGCCTGCAGCTCGTCGAGCACCTCGTCGGTGGGGAAATCGTCGACGCGGATGATCACACCCTCGCACAGGGCGCGAAAATCGTCCGGCAGCTTGCCGAACATCTCGTGCGCCATTTCCTCGAATTCGGCGAGCGAGGGCGCCTTGGCGGTTGTCCACATCGGGGCGTTGTAGGGGATGACGAGGGGTTCGGCAAAGGCGGCATGTTGCTGCGGTTGACGGCGGCGTTCTGATCGGGGACGGTGCCGCCGAGGATTTGGGGACGGGACGGTTGCGATGATCCGACGGATGACACTGGCGGCGGCAGGGCTGGGGCTCGCCGTTTCGCTGCTGCTGCAGGCTGCGGAACCGGCGCAGGCGCAGCCCCCCAAACCGGTGCGGCCGTCCGTCTCGTCGGCTCCCGCCGATCTCTCATCGACCGATCTCTCGTCGCAGCAGCGCCGCCCGCCACGGCGATTGCGGATCTATCCGCGCAACGCGCCGGACGGCGTCTATCCGCGCTTCAATCTCGGGCCGAACGCGGTGCGCGAATGCACCGCGACCTATGTCCAGGAGTATCGCCCGAGCGGAACCGTGATCACGCCGCGGATGAGTTGCTTCTGGCGCCGCGGCTGAGCGCACTCAGCGCTGCCGCGCGCCGACCAGGCCGGCGCCGATCGCCCGCCGCCATCGACCCATAGACCACAAGCCATCGCCGTCTGAACCGTCGTGCTGGCCTCGCCCGGCACGTGCCCGGCCACGGCGACGCCGATGCGGCGCTCGCCGGCAGCGCCATGATGCCGCAGATCGCGACCCCGGCCAGTCGTCGCCAGCGTGAGCGAGCCACCCTCGTCGTCTCCTCGCTTGCTGTCGTCACTTGCTGAGTTATCGAATGAATGCCGTCGCAAGACGCGCAGTTCGTCGATTTATTTCTCTTTGCATTCGGCAAATATCACCGATGCGGGAACCACTGCGGCGCGATGCGCATTGGGTCGCACGCGGGGACGCATTCACTTCGCATTCACGTCGCGCGCTCCAGCATGATCACAAGCAGCGCCAGTCGCTCTGCGGTCCGGCAACACGCCGGCCGCATTATTCTGGTCGCAGCGAATCTCCAACCTAAGGAAACTCGTCCATGAACATTCTGAAACTCACCGGTCTCGCCGCTGTCGCGGGATTGCTGCTGATCGCCGCGCCGGGCGATCGCGCGCAGGCCGCGCCGATGGCGGCCGCCGGTCTCGCCACGAGTGTCCAGCGGGACGTGATCTCGGACGTCAGCGAAGTGCAGTATCGCCACCATCATCACGGCTACCGGCATCATCGCCACGTCCGGCCTCATCATTACCGCGGGCATCATTACGGGCACCGCTCCCACCGGCACTACGGAGCGCCCCGTCACCACCACCACCATCGCCACTGGCGCTGATCGCAGCGATGTTCAGCAAACAGGCCCGGTTTCCGGGCCTGTTTTTATTCCGGCTGTTGTTGTTGGGGCTGTTGCGTCACCGCGCGCAGCGCTAACATCGTCTGCGTCAGATGCGCGCCGGGAAGGACGATGCGATGCGAATAGGGATCGGAGCAGCGATCATTGCAGCCGCGCTCGGCGTAACGTCGCCGGTCGCGGCGCAGGTATCGATTCCGACGGCGGCAAGCGCAACCCGCGCCGGCGTCTCGATGCCGACCGAGTTCAGCTCGCGCCATCGCGCGCGCCATGCGCATCGTGAGTTGCGGCGATCCGCGCACCGTCATCATGCAAGGGGTCCGCGTCCCGGCTACTACGCGCCGCGCTATTATGCGCGGCCACATGATTATCGTCCGCACGGCATGGCGCCGTTCTTCCCGTTCGGCTTCGGCGGTTACGGCTTCCAGCCCTCCTGGTAAGCGCTCGCGCGGCTGCGGTGCGCTCGCTCATTCATGGCGCGTTCACCTCGCGGCCCCTAGCTTTGATGTGGGAGCGACAGGGAGTCCAACTCGTCAACGCGCCGCGTGACGGCGCCGGGGAGCCGCCGATGGCCGCATACGCGATGGCAATCACACCACGTCGATCTCATCCTCCCGCTCTGGCAAGCCGGGTCGGCTTGTTCGCCGTCGCGGCGGTCGCGGCACTGGCGATGTCGATCGCGACTGCGCCGCGTGCGCAGGCGCTGTCGCCGGCGAGCGCGGGCGCGGCGACTGCCAACAAGGCGACTGCGAACAACACGGCGACCGAGCGCCTGATCCAGGTGCGCGCCGGCCACATCGGCGGCGGCGGTGGCGGTCATCATGGCGGTGGGGGTTTCCACGGCGGCGGGTTTCATCATGGCGGGGGATTTCGCGGCGGCGGTTTCCGCCCTGCGTTCCACGGAGGCGGATATCGTGGCGTCGGCCATATCGGTCGCGGGCCGGTGTTCCATCATCGTCAGTTCTACGGCGGCCCGCGCTTCGTCGGTCACCGTCACTTCGGCCATCGACACTTCGGCCATCGATACTCCGGCTTCCGGCCGTACTACGGCGGCGCGCGCTACTACGGCTATTACAGGCCGCGCTACTATGCGCCGGTCTACTACGGGCCACGTCGGGTCTGCCGCGTGATCTACACCTATTACGGGCCGCGCCGCGTCTGCCAGTTCCGGCCGTGGCGGCATCATCTGCACCGCCATCATTGGCGGCACCATCATCGCCATCACCGCGCCTGGCGGGTGTACTGGTAACTCATCGTGATCGTTGAAAAGCAAACAGGCGCCCATCGGGCGCCTGTCGTGTTTTGGCTAATTCGTTATCTCGCCGTTCGGCAATGCCGCGAAGGCGCTCAGCGCCACTCGCGGATGTCGACGAAATGGCCGGCGATCGCGGCTGCGGCGGCCATTGCGGGCGACACCAGATGGGTGCGGCCCTTGAAGCCCTGACGGCCTTCGAAATTGCGATTCGAGGTCGAGGCGCAGCGCTCTTCCGGCGCGAGCTTGTCGGGATTCATCGCGAGGCACATCGAGCAGCCCGGCTCGCGCCATTCGAAGCCGGCCTTGATGAAGATCTTGTCGAGGCCTTCGGCCTCGGCCTGCTCCTTCACCAGACCCGAGCCCGGCACGATCATCGCGCTGACATTGCCGTTGACGGTCTTGCCCTCGGCGACCTTGGCGGCGGCGCGCAGATCCTCGATCCGGCCATTGGTGCAGGAGCCGATGAACATCCGGTCGATCTTGATGTCGGTGATCTTGGTGCCCGGGGTCAGGCCCATATAGGCCAGCGCGCGTTCCTTGGAGATGCGCTTGGCTTCGTCGGCGATGTCGGCCGGGTTCGGCACGCGGCCGGTGATCGAGATCACGTCCTCGGGGCTGGTGCCCCAGGTGACGATCGGCGGCAGCGCCGCGGCGTCGAGCCGGAGCTCGTGGTCGAAATGCGCGCCCTCGTCGGAACGCAGTGTGTCCCAGTAGCGCATCGCGGCGTCCCAATTGGCGCCGGTCGGCGCCATCGGGCGACCCTTCAGGTAGGCATAGGCCTTCTCGTCCGGCGCGATCAGGCCGGCGCGGGCGCCGCCTTCGATCGACATGTTACAGACCGTCATGCGGCCTTCCATCGACAGCGCGCGGATCGCGTCGCCGGCATATTCCAGCACGTAGCCGGTGCCGCCCGCGGTGCCGATCTCGCCGATGATCGCCAGGATGATGTCCTTGGCGGTGACGCCGTCCGGCAGATCGCCGTCGACGGTCGCGCGCATGTTCTTGGCCTTTTTCTGGATCAGCGTCTGGGTCGCCAGCACGTGCTCCACTTCAGACGTGCCGATGCCATGCGCCAGCGCGCCGAACGCGCCATGCGTCGAGGTGTGGCTGTCGCCGCAGACGATGGTGGTGCCGGGCAGCGTGAAGCCCTGCTCGGGGCCGATGACGTGCACCACGCCCTGCCGCTTGTCGTGTTCGTTGTAATAGGTGACGCCGAAATCGCGGGCGTTCTCGGCGAGCGCGGCGATCTGCTCGGCGCTCTCCGGATCGGGATTGGGCTTGGAGCGATCGGTGGTCGGCACGTTGTGATCGACCACCGCCAGCGTCTTCTCCGGCGAATGCACCTTGCGGCCGGCGGTGCGCAGCCCCTCGAACGCCTGCGGCGAGGTCACTTCGTGCACCAGATGGCGGTCGATATAGAGCAGGCAGGTGCCGTCGTCGGCCTCGTGCACCAGATGGTCGTTCCAGATCTTGTCGTACAGCGTGGTGGGCTTTGCAGCGGACATGGTGTCAGTCCTTGAACCGGAATTTGAAGCGGAGTTTTGGAAGCGTGCGTCGCATCAGCGCGACAACCGCGCGAAGCGTTTGCGCTCAGGCCGCGAGCGCCGACGTCGTCAGCCGCCCGAAGAACCGCCACGGCAGGCGGCTGCGGTCGTCGAGCACGATCGGCAAGGTGGGCGGGCTATCTGGAAACATTCCATCCATATAGCACGTCATGCGCGGCCGACAATGTATCGGCTGCCGTGGCCAGGGCGCGGTTCCGTGCTGCAGCATCTACGACAGTCGTGCCCCGGACGCATCGCAACGCGGCGCGCAGCGACGTGGTGCGCTGCAGATCCGGGGCCCCGGTTTTGGACGTGGCGAAAGCAACCGGGGTCCCGGGTCTGCGGAGCAGCGTGAACAACGCTGCACCGCGCCCGGGACACAAGCAGGAACCGACACCAACGAAAAAGCGCGGGCAAAACCCGCGCTTTCGCAAAGCAATGACGTCGTGGAGAAGATTACTCGGCGGCGCCGGCGGCGACCTTGGCCGGGCGGTCCTGCTTCTTCTCGACGATACGGGCCGACTTGCCGCGCAGATTGCGCAGGTAATACAGCTTGGCGCGACGCACCTTGCCGCGGCGCACCACCTTGATCGAGTCGATCATCGGGGACAGCAGCGGGAATACGCGCTCGACGCCTTCGCCATACGAGATCTTGCGAACGGTGAAGCTCTCGTTGATGCCGCCGCCGGAGCGGCCGATGCAGACGCCTTCATAGGCCTGCACGCGCGAGCGCTCGCCTTCAACCACCTTGACGTTGACGATCACGGTGTCTCCGGGGCCGAATTCCGGAATCGTCTTGCCGGCGGACAGCTTGTCGAACTGCTCTTTTTCGAGCGTCTGAATCAGGTTCATCGAAAATTCTCCATCGGCGGCGCGCCCGACCATCCCGGCGCGGGCTGCGCGAAGATCCACTGTCCTGCCATTGCACGGATTTGCCGGTGCTATACGGCAATCCACAGGGCTTGTCACCCGTCCGTCGTGTTTTTTGGCGTTTTTCGTGATTGGCCCTTCGCCGGGGCCTTTCCCACGGTTGCCGCGGCCCAAAGATCGGGTCGGCGCGCCCGCGTCAAGGCCTCGGCCTCGGCCTGGCGCCAGGCCGCAACCTTGCCGTGGTCGCCGCTGGTTAGGATCTCGGGGATCGCCCGGCCCTCGAAGAGTTGCGGTCTGGTGTATTGCGGATATTCCAGGAGTCCGGCCGAAAAGCTCTCTTCGGTCGAGGAATCGAGCTTGCCCATCACGCCGGGCAGCAGCCGGACGCAGGCATCGATCAGCGCCATCGCGGCGATTTCGCCGCCCGACAGCACGTAGTCGCCGATCGACACCTCTTCGAGGCCGCGCGCGTCGATCACCCGCTGGTCGATGCCCTCGAACCGGCCGCAGACGATCAGCGGGCCGGGGCCGCGGGCCAGGTCCGCGACGCGCGCCTGGGTCAATGGCCGACCGCGCGGGCTCATCACCAGCCGGGGCTGGTCCGGCGTGGGAGTGGCGGCGTCGATCGCGGCGGCCAGCACGTCGGCGCGCAGCACCATGCCGGGGCCGCCGCCGGCCGGGGTATCGTCGACGCTGCGGTGCCGGTCAGTGGCCGAGTCGCGGATATCCCGCGCCTCGAGCCCCCACAGCCCGCCCGCCAGCGCCCGCCCCGCCAGGCTGACGCCGAGCGGTCCGGGAAACATCTCCGGAAACAGGGTGAGGACAGTAGCGCGCCACATCGAAGCAGTCCGTGAGTTGCGCAGGCTCGCTGCAAACGAAGCGTCATGCGCGGGCTTGACCCGCGCATCCATCATCTTCGCAAGGCGATGGATCGCCGGGTCAAGCCCGGCGATGACGCGGGAGCTAAATGGGTAGCACCGTGCCCCGGACAAAGTGCAGCACGCCGAAGGCGTGGTGCGCTGCAGATCCGGGGCCCCGGTTTCTGACACCCGAGATAGTAACCGGGGTCCCGGATCTGCGACGCAGCACTGCGTGCTGCATCGCGTCCGGGACACGGGATTGCGTGAGGCTTACGCCTCCGGATGGTTGGGCGTATCGCCCTCGATCTCGGTCGGCAGCTCGATCACGACGTGGCCGGCCGAAAGGTCGACCGTCGGCACCACCGCGTTGGTGAACGGCAGCAGCAGGGTCGCGCCCTGCGGCGGCGCGATCTCGATGATGTCGCCAGCGCCGAAATTATGGATCGCGAGCACGCGGCCGAGCGGTTCGCCGGCCGGCGTGATCGCGGGGAGGCCGATCAGGTCGGCATGGTAGTACTCGTCATCCTCGGTCGGCGGCAGCCGATCGCGCGGGACGTAGAGCTCGAGACCGTTGAGGCGTTCGGCCTCCTCGCGCGTGGCGACGCCCTTCAGCGTCACGACCAGATGGTCCTTGGCCGGGCGCGCGGTGGCGATCTCGAACGACCGCGCGCCGTCCTTGGTGGCGAGCGGGCCGTAATCCATCACCGCGAGCGGTTCGGCGGTGAAGCTCCACAGCCGCATTGCACCGCGCACGCCATGCGGCGCGCCGATCCGGGCAATGCAGATCAGCCCGGCCGGCATCCGCCGCCCTGCTTACTTGCCGGCTTCGGCGGCCTTGCGCTCCTTGCGCGGCACCGCCTTTTCCGGGTTGTTGCGCGCTTCGCGCTTCTTGATGCCGGCGGTGTCGAGGAAGCGGGCGACGCGGTCCGACGGCTGGGCACCCTTGGCGAGCCAGTCCTTGACCTTGTCGAGGTCGAGCTTGAGGCGGGCCTCGTTGTCCTTCGCCATCAGCGGGTTGAAGTAGCCGAGCCGCTCGATGAAGCGGCCGTCGCGCGGAAAGCGCGAGTCGGCGACGACGACATGGTAGAACGGGCGCTTCTTGGTGCCTGCGCGCGCGAGGCGGATGACGACGGACATTTAGGTCTCCTGGGTGGGTTCGTTGTGTGTTGCTGATCAGCTCGTCATTCCGGTGCGCGCGTGAAACGCGCGAACCCGGAATCCCGAGGTGTTCTGTGCGAGAGATTCCGGGTTCGCCGCTGTGCGGCGCCCCGGAATGACTGAGAGGGCGAGCAAGGCGCTCATTTCTTCTTCCCGAAGCCGGGGAACGAGCCGAGGCCGGGCAGCGTCGGCTTGCCGCTGAGGCCGGTCAGGCCGGGCAGCTTCGGCAGGCCGGTGCGCAGGCTGGCGGGCAGATCCTTCGGCAGCTCGGGCAGGCCGCCGGGCAGCTCGCCGCCCTGCTGCGCCTTTTCCTGCATCGCCTTGATCTGCTCGGCCGTCGGCAAGCCGCCGCCGAAGCCCATCGCCTGCGCCAGGCCGGCCATCGGGCCGCCCTTGCCGCGGCCTACGGCCTTCATCATGTCGGCCATATTCCGGTGCATTTTCAAAAGCTTGTTGACGTCCTCGACCTTGATGCCAGCGCCGGCGGCGATCCGCTTCTTGCGGCTGGCCTTGAGGATGTCGGGGTTCTTGCGCTCCTCGCGGGTCATCGAATCGATGATCGCGACCTGGCGCTTGAGGACCTTGTCGTCGACGCCGGCGGCGGCGATCTGGTTCTTCATCTTGGAGATGCCGGGCATCATCCCCATCAGGCCGCCGATGCCGCCCATCTTGGTCATTTGCTCGAGCTGTTCGCGCATGTCGCCGAGGTCGAACTTGCCCTTGCGCATCTTCTCGACGGCGGCGGCGGCCTTCTCGGCGTCGAGCGTCGAGGCGGCCTTCTCGACCAGCGAGACGACGTCGCCCATGCCGAGGATGCGGCCGGCGATCCGGCTCGGGTGGAAATCTTCCAGCGCATCGGTCTTTTCGCCGGTGCCCATCAGCTTGATCGGCTTGCCGGTGACCGCGCGCATCGACAGCGCCGCGCCGCCGCGGCCGTCGCCGTCGATCCGCGTCAGCACGATGCCGGTGAGACCGACGCGCTCGTCGAAGGCGCGCGCCAGATTGACCGCGTCCTGGCCGGTGAGGCTGTCGGCGACCAGCAGCACTTCGTGCGGATTGGCGGCGGCTTTGATTTCGGCCGCCTCGGACATCATGTCTTCGTCGAGCGTGGTGCGGCCGGCGGTGTCGAGCAGCACGACGTCGTAGCCGCCGAGCCTGCCGGCTTCCATCGCGCGCCGCGCAATGTCCTGCGGCTTCTGGCCGGTGACGATCGGCAGCGTGTCGATCTCGAGATCGCGGCCGAGCACCGCGAGCTGCTCCATCGCCGCCGGGCGATAGACGTCGAGCGAGGCCATCAGCACCTTGCGCTTGTCGCGCTGGGTCATCCGGCGCGCCAGCTTGGCGGTGGTGGTGGTCTTGCCCGAGCCCTGCAGACCGACCATCATGATCGGCACCGGGGCGACGGCATTGAGGTCGATCGCCTGGCTGTCGGAGCCGAGCATGGCGATCAGCTCGTCATTGACGATCTTGACCACCATCTGGCCGGGCTTGACCGACTTGACGACGGTGGCGCCGACGGCCTGTTCGCGAACCTTCTCGGTGAACGAGCGAACCACTTCCAGCGCGACGTCGGCCTCGAGCAGCGCGCGGCGGATCTCGCGCATCGCCGCATCGACGTCGGCCTCGCTGAGCGAGCCGCGCCCGGTCAGACGATCGAGAATGCCACCAAGCTTTTCCGACAGATTGTCGAACATCGATCCCAACCCAACCACGGCCTCTCAGGGAAAGGCCTTTGATCCAAAACGGCCTTTCGGGGAAAGGCCTATGACCCAGCAACGGCCCTTCAGGGAAAGGCCTATGGCACAAAACACGTTCGCGCCCGAGGGCGCATCGCGCTGTCGGGCGTTGACCTCCGGCCTCCAGGGCCGGTCGGCGGATCGAAAAGAGAACTTTTCGAGATTTCGCGGGGATCAATACGCGTTCGGACCTCCGAATGCAAGGTGCGACCCATCTGGCGAACCGGAGGCCGAAGGCGAATTGCAGTCGGCGTCCTCGGAAGCTCTAAACAACTGGTCAAATTGACCGGACTGTCCTCATTCTGGGTTTTCCGCATGACCTTCTACAAAGGCCCGATCACCGATCATTTCGACGGCGAGCGCTTCTTCGATCGTGACGGGATGCCGCCGAAGAGCTGGGCGGACCTGCTGCGCTGGCGCTTCGGCCACAAGCCGGCGCCATGGCCGGACTGGGCGCCAAGTCCCTATGCCGATACGCCGCCGCCGCGCGTCACCGGCGACAAGGCCCGGCTATCCTATGTCGGCCATGCGAGCTGGCTGATCCAGACCGGCGGGCTCAACATCCTGATCGATCCGGTGTGGTCGCAGCGCGTCTCGCCGGTGAGTTTCGCCGGACCGAAGCGGCACAATGATCCAGGCATCGCCTTCGACGCGCTGCCGCAGATCGACGTCGTGCTGGTGTCGCACGGGCATTACGATCATCTCGATCTGGCGACGCTGTCGCGCCTTGCCGCAAAACATGCACCGCGGGTGATTACGCCGCTCGGCAACGATCTGACGATGACCGCGCATGACGACGCGATCCGCGCTGAGGCCTATGACTGGCGCGACCGGGTCGAGCTCGGCTCCGGCGTCGCGGTGACGCTGACGCCGACCCGGCACTGGACGGGGCGCGGCGCGTTCGATCGCAATCGCGCGCTGTGGGCGAGCTTCGTGCTCGAGACCCCCGCCGGCAAGATCTACGTCGTCTGCGATTCCGGCTATGGCGACGGCAAGCATTTCCGCGATGTACGCCACGCTCATGCGCCGTTGCGGCTGGCGATCCTGCCGATCGGCGCTTACGAGCCGCGCTGGTTCATGAAGGATCAGCACATGAATCCGGCCGAGGCTGTGCAGGCGCTGGCCGATTGCGGCGCCGCGCAGGCGCTGGCGAACCATCACGGCACATTCCAGCTCACCGACGAAGCGATCGACGCGCCGGAGACGGATCTTTACGCCGCGCTCGACGCCGCCGGGGTGCCGCGCGAGCGGTTCGCCGTACTGAAGCCGGGACAGGTGTTCGAGGTCTGAGTCCGACCGCGCCGCGCGCGAACTTATGGGGCGGCCTTGATCGCCCAGCTCACCATCACGGTGACGCTCAGCGTTTCCTGGCCCGCGGCGACTGGCGCCCCGGCATCGAAACTCGTCGCCATCTTGCGCATCGGCGCAACGCCCGGGCTGGCGTCCTCGGAAATCACCAGCGGCGCGCCGAGCGTGACGCCGGCGGCGCGCGCGTAGATCTCGGCCTTGCGCCGGGCGTCGGCGATCGCCTCGGTGCGGACGTCGTCGAGCACCTTGGACGAATTGGCGACGCGGAAGCTGATGCCGCGGATCTCATTGGCGCCGGCGACGACCAGCGTGTCGACCAGGCCGGCGACGCGGGCCATGTCGCGCGCCTGGACGGTCACGAGGTTGCTGGCGAGATAGCCCGTGATCTCGCTCGGCCCCGACCGGTTCGATGCGTATTGCGGCTGAATCGACAGGCGCGAAGTCTGGATGTCCTTGGCGTCGATCCCGGCGTTTCTCAGCTCGAGCAGCACCTTGCCCATCGCATTGTTGTTGGCCTCGGCGGCGGCGCGCGCCGTCTTCGCCATGTTGGAAACGCCGGCTTCGACCTGCGCGATGTCCGGCGGAACCGACTTCTGCGCTTCGCCGATGACAGTGATCGCCGACTGCTGCTGCCATTGCTGGGGCGACGGCACGGGTTGAGCGCGACCCGGCGCAGCGCCGAGCGTGGCGAGGATCAGGGCGGCGGCGGTGAGGGTGTGGAGCTGCATGGTCATTTCATCGGCACATAGACGTTGATTACAAGCTTGTCTTCCGCGGTGGTCAGCGGGTCGGTGATGTATTCCTCGACGAAGGTGTCCTTGGCCTCGATCTTCTTGTCGTCGAGGTGATTTGTGATCGCCTCGTAGGTGTTGTCCATATTGTCGTAGGAGCCGCGATGGACGAATTTCAGCACCTTGCCGTCCGGCGTCGGCCCCATGCTCATGGTCTTGGGCAGATTCTTCGGCGCCTCGGGCACCGGAATCTCGGCCTGGAAGGTGAAGCCGTTATCGTCGGTCGAGGTGTAGACGATCATCGGATTGCCGTTCGGCTTGATGCCCTGCTTCTCGAGCAGGCCCGTCACTGATTTAATGGCCTCGATCAGGCTTTCGAACGCGTTGTCCCAACTGGCCTTGCCCTTCAGGACCACCGCCGTCTTCGGTGCGAGGGTGATCTCCTCGCCGAACGGATCGGCGGTCTGCACCTTGGCGGCCGGCGGCACGGCCGGCGTCTGGGCCGCGGGCGGAGGCGTCGCAGGCGTCTCGGCCGCAGCGGGCTGGGTCGAGGGCGCTGGTGTCGCCGGAGCAGCGGTCGACGGAGCAGGTGTGGACGGGGCAGGCGTCGGAGACGGCGTCGTCGCGGCGGGCGGCGGCGTGGTCGTCTCGGCCGGCTTGGTCTCGGTGGACTTGGTTTCGGTGGACTTGGTCTCGGTCTGCGCCGGCGTGCCGGCTGCGCCCAGCGTCAGCGCGGCGGCAGACACCAGCCCGAGCAGAGCGGGGTGAAAAAAGCGGTGGCGGTTCATTCCAAATGTCTCCCTGGCCACAGGCGGATGGCCGCATCGGGTCACCGCGATCCTGTACGCCCGGCGGATCGGCGGTCCCGGCCCGACCTTAACATCCGGCGGCCGCTGCCGTCCCTTGCGATCGGCATGTGGCTTGACTGTGGCGACGGCTGGTCGCGGTCGAATCGGAGAGGTTTTGCCGGGCTGGCCAAAGCCAGCGGCCTTCGCCATATAGGCCGCACAAGGACGTGGATCATGAGCGCGCTGGACAATCGCCCCTTCGCCAAGATGAACGGCATCGGCAACGAGATCGTCGTGGTCGATCTGCGCGATCAGCCGGCGCCGGTCACGCCGGACGATGCGCGCGCGGTGGCGGCGCATCTGCCCTATGATCAGCTGATGCTGTTGCAGCCGGCGCGGCTGCCGGGCACCGAGGCGTTCGTTCGGATCTACAACAATGACGGTTCCGAGGCCGGCGCCTGCGGCAACGGCATGCGCTGCGTCGCCCGGCAGATGTTCGCATCGACCGACAAGCAGGGACTGACTTTCGAGACCCGCGCCGGTCTGCTGAATTGCTGGCGGGGACCGGCCGACGGGCTCTACACCGTCGACATGGGCGAGCCGAAGTTCGGCTGGAAGGACATTCCGCTCGCCGAGGAATTTCGCGACACGCGATCGATCGAGCTGCAAATCGGGCCGATCGACGCGCCGCTGCTGCACACCCCCTCGGTCGTCAGCATGGGCAATCCGCACGCGATCTTCTGGGTCGACGACATCGAGGCCCACGATCTCGGCCGGTTCGGGCCGTTGCTGGAAAACCATCCGATCTTTCCGGAGCGCGCCAACATCACGCTCGCCCATATCGTCGATCGCGATCACATCACGATGCGGACCTGGGAGCGCGGCGCGGGACTGACCCGGGCCTGCGGCTCGGCCGCCTGCGCCACGGCGGTGGCGGCGGCGCGGCTCAAGCGGGCCGATCGCGTCGTCGAAATGACGCTGCCGGGCGGCCAACTCAGCATCGCGTGGCGCGAGAGCGACAATCACGTGCTGATGACCGGCGGCGCGACCTTCGAGTTCGAGGGCCGGTTCGATCCGGCGCTGTTCGCCCGTTCACGCGACAAGACCTCGGCCTGATGGCGGTCGAGATCGTCACCTTCGGTTGTCGCCTCAACGCGTTCGAATCCGAAGTGATCCGCCGCGAGGCCGAAGGTGCGGGTCTTCACGACGCCATCGTCATCAACAGCTGCGCGGTCACCAACGAGGCGGTGGCGCAGGCGCGGCAGCAAATCCGCAAGCTGAAGCGCGAGCGGCCGGGCGCCCGCATCGTCGTGACCGGCTGTGCGGCGCAGACCGAGCCGGCCACCTTCGCAGGCATGGACGAAGTCGATCGCGTCATCGGCAATGACGACAAGATGCGCTCCGAGGCCTGGCGCGCCGCGCGCATCGCATTCGACGCCGACACTGCTTTCGGCCTCGGCGCCGAACAGAAGATCGCGGTCGCCGACATCATGGCGGTGCGCGAGATGGCGCCGCATCTCGTCGACGGTTATCAGAGCGGATTGCCGCGGGTGTTCGTGCAGGTCCAGAACGGCTGCGACCACCGTTGCACGTTCTGCATCATCCCGTTCGGCCGCGGCAATTCGCGTTCGGTGCCGATCGGCGCGGTGGTCGATCAGGTCCGCGCATTGACCGAGCGTGGCCATGCCGAGATCGTGCTGACCGGCGTCGATCTCACCAGCTACGGCGCCGACCTGCCCGGAACGCCGAAGCTCGGTGCGTTGGTTAAGAAAGTGTTGCGCCACGTCCCGGAGCTGCAGCGGCTGCGGATTTCCTCGATCGATTCGATCGAGGCCGATCGCGATCTGCTCGACGCGCTCGCCGGCGAACAACGGCTGATGCCGCATCTGCATCTGTCGCTGCAGGCCGGCGACGATCTGATCCTGAAGCGGATGAAGCGGCGGCATTTACGCGCCGATGCGATCGCGTTCTGCGACGAGGTGCGGCGGCTGCGCCCGGACATTGCACTCGGCGCCGATCTGATCGCAGGTTTTCCGACCGAAACCGACGCGATGTTTCGGCGCTCGCTCGATCTGGTCGACGACTGCGGCCTGACTTTCCTGCACGTGTTTCCGTATTCGAAACGCCCCGGCACGCCGGCGGCGCGGATGCCGCAGCTCGATGGCCGCATCATCCGCGAACGCGCCGCGCGGCTGCGCGCCGCAGGCGAAGCGGCTTTGCAACGGCGCCTGCAGGCGGAAATCGGGCAAACCCGCGCCGTGCTGATCGAAAGCGCGACCCAAGGGCGCACGGAGCATTTCATTCCGGTGGCGATGTCAGGCGCGACCCCGGGGACGGTGCAGAGCCTGACCATCGCCGGGCACGACGGCGCGCGGCTGACGACTACGCGCCGCTCCAGCCACACGCCGCAAGCCGCGGGTGCAGATGCGGCGGCGGCGGCGCGGTGACGATCACCGGCGGCTTGTTGCGCGACAACGGGATGACGATCTCGCGCGCGTGCAGATGCAGCTTCGGTTCGCCGAAGCGCGGGCCGTTGCCATAGATGTTGTCGCCGACGATCGGCCAGCCCATCGCCGCGCAATGCACCCGCAATTGATGGGTGCGGCCGGTGATGGGTTCGAGGGCGAGCCAGGTGAGGCGCTTTCCACGCGCACCGCCTGCTCCCTCTCCCGCTTGCGGGGGAGGGTTGGGGTGGGGGGCCCCCGAAGCGAAGCTCCCGTTGTCGACCCCCACCCCCGACCCCTCCCCGCAAGGGGGAGAGGAGTCGCTTGCCACAGGCTCACTGCTGATCGCAGCAGGCGCGGGCGCAACAGGATGGGACCGCCCCAGCACCGTCCATTTCGTCAGCGACGGCAGGCCCTCGGGATCGACCTTCTGCCACCAGCCGCGCTCGGCGTTGAGGCGGCCGATCGGCAGGTCGATGGTGCCATGGTCCTGCTCCGGGCCGCCCTCGACGATCGCCCAGTAGGTTTTTGAAATCTTGCTGTGTTTGAACAGCAGCCCGAGCGTGGCGGTGGCCTTGCGGTGGCGGCCGAGCACCAGGCAGCCGGAGGTGTCGCGGTCGAGCCGATGCGCCAGCACCGGCGGGCGCGGCAGACCGAACCGCAGGAATTCGAACGAGGTTTCGAGATTCGGCCCGCCCTTGGGGCCGCGATGCACCGGCAGGCCGGCCGGCTTGTCGATCACCAGCATCAGCCCGTCGCGATGCAGCACCCGCGCCTGAATATCCTCGGGCGACAGTTCCGGCACGTCGAATTGATCTGGGTGGCTTTCGTTCATGGCCCGAAACGGCTAACACAGCGCCCAGATGAGTGACACTCCGGAAACACAGAAACCGAGCTGGTGGCGGCGGCTGTCCAGCGGGCTGAAGCGCACGTCGAGTTCGATCGGCACGGCGCTCTCCGAATTCATTTCCAAGCGCAAACTCGACCGGGCGATGCTCGATGAGATCGAGGACGTGCTGCTGCGCGCCGACCTCGGCACCGAGGTGGCGTCGCGGATTTCGGATGCGGTCGGCGAGGGCCGCTACGACAAGATGATTTCGGCGAGCGATGTGAAGGAGATCGTCGCCTCCGAGGTCGAGAAGGTGCTGGCGCCGGTGGCGAAGCCGCTGGTGATCGACGACGCCAAGAAACCGTTCGTGGTTCTCGTCGTCGGCGTCAACGGTTCGGGCAAGACCACCACGATCGGCAAGCTGTCGGCCCGCTTCGCGGCGGAAGGCCGCAAGGTGATGATGGCCGCCGGCGACACGTTCCGCGCCGCGGCGATCGAGCAGTTGAAGGTGTGGGGCGAGCGCACCGGCACGCCGGTGATCGCCGGCGCGCAGGGCTCGGACTCCGCGAGCCTCGCCTTCAACGCGCTGACTGCGGCCAAGGAGCAGGGCCGCGACGTGCTGCTGATCGACACTGCGGGCCGGCTGCAGAACCGCAAGGAACTGATGAGCGAGCTCGAAAAGGTCGTTCGCGTCATCAAGAAGGTCGACGACACGGCGCCGCATGCGGTGCTGCTGGTGCTCGACGCAACTGTCGGCCAGAATGCGCTGTCGCAGGTCGAGGCGTTCACCAGAACCGCCGGCGTCACCGGCCTGGTGATGACCAAGCTCGACGGCACCGCGCGCGGCGGCATCCTCGTGGCGATCGCGGAGAAGCACAAGCTTCCGGTGCATTTCATCGGCGTCGGCGAAGGCGTCGAGGATCTTTCGCCGTTCACCGCGCGCGATTTCGCGCAAGCGATCGCCGGCACGGAGACGCAATGACCAAGGACTCCGCCACCAACGATCTCGTGCCGAAGAACCAGCCGCATCCGCTGTTCAAGCTCGCGACCGAGCTCGGCCCGCTGCTGGTGTTCTTCTTCGTCAATGCGAAGTGGAATCTGTTCGCCGCCACCGGCGCTTTCATGGTCGCGGTGATCGCGGCGATCATCGCGTCCTACGTTGTCACCAAGCACGTGCCGATGATGGCTCTGGTGACGGCTGTCGTCGTGCTGGTGTTCGGCACGTTGACGCTGGTGCTGCACGACGAGACCTTCATCAAGATGAAGCCGACCATCGTCTACACGCTGTTCGGCGCGGTGCTCGGCGGCGGGCTGTTGTTCGGGCGTTCGTTCATCGCGATCATGTTCGATCAGGTGTTCAACCTGACGGCGGAAGGCTGGCGCAAGCTGACGCTGCGCTGGGCGCTGTTCTTCTTCGCGATGGCGGTGTTGAACGAGGCGGTGTGGCGGACGCAGACAACCGAGTTCTGGGTGTCGTTCAAGGTGTTCGGCATGGTGCCGCTGACCATGCTGTTCGCGATCCTGCAGATGCCGCTGACCAAGCGCTATCAGGTTGCGCCGGCGACGCTGGAGCAAAGCGCGACCGATGAAGGCGACGTCTCCGGGCGGTAGTTTTGAGCCGTCATCGCCGGGCTTGACCCGGCAATCCATCCTTCTTCAAGTGATGCATGCCCGGGTCAAGCCCGGGCATGACGTGTTCCTTCGTGGCGACGGATGCGCGCCGCTCAGCCTTTCTGCTTGGCGATGATCTTGTCCTTGATGCCCTCATAGGTCTTCTCGGGCACGACCTTCTTCTGCACCAGCTCGTCCTTGCCCTTGTAGGGGCGGCCCTTGATGATCGCGGCCGAATAGGCCTTTCCGATCCCCGGCAGCACTTCGAGTTGCTCCACGGTGGCCGAGTTGATGTCGAGCAGGTCCACTTTCTCGGACTTGGCGCCGGCGGTCGGCGACGTCTTGGTCGCGGCCGGCGGCGGCGCCATCTTGTCGGTTTGGGGCGTGGTCTGGGGGGCCTGGGCCATCGCCGGGGCGTTGACGAGCAGGCCGAAGGCGAGCGCGGCGGCGAGCGGCGCAAGCGTGAGATGACGCAGCTTCAAAGTACGCAGCTTGAAAGTACGCATGGCGATGTCCCTCCACGGACGTTGTTAGTAACGACGTGAAGCTAGCCGTCTCTTCATGGCGGCGACATGGCCGGCAAATGAACCGCCGATAAACGCTGCAAATAATTTCGTGCGGCTGCTAACTCTGCGGCGCGGCGAGCGCCTTGCCGATCTCGGCCTTGAGGAGCTTGTCGAGATTGTCCGGCGTGATCGGGCCGACCAGCTTGTAGGCGATCCTGCCGTCGCGCCCGACCACGAAGGTCTCCGGCACGCCATAGACGCCCCACTCGATCGCGGCGCGACCATTGGGGTCGACGCCGACGGCGACGAACGGATTACCATAGCGGCCGAGGAAGCGTCGGGCGTTGTCGGGCTTGTCCTTGTAGTTGATGCCGACGATCTGGATGCGCTTGTCGTCGGCGAGCGCGGTCAAAAGCGGCGCCTCGTCGTGACACGGTACGCACCACGACGCCCAGACATTGACGACGCTGACCTTGCCCTTGAACAGTCCCGGGTCGAGGCCGGCGACCTGGACGCCGTCCCGTGTAAGGCCTTCCAGCGACGGCAACGTCGTCTGCGGGGCCTCGCGGCCGATCAGCGCCGACGGAATCCTCGAAATGTCGCGATCGCCGAGCCTGAACCAGAACAGCGCCGCCAGTCCCGCGAACACCAGCAGCGGCAGCGCGACCACAAGCGAGCGGCGCTTCGGGGAGGGGGCGTCGGGTGCGGTCGTGCTCATGACAGATCCGTTGCGCTTCGGCCAGAGCGGCGGACCGCGCCGCGCGCTTCCAGGTCGCGCAGCCGCGCCTTCTGGCGGCGATAATCGATCACCACCCAGAGGATCAGCAGCACGACCACGATCGCGGTCGCCGCATAAGAGGAGACGATGAACTCGGCGTAGCGACCGAACATCACGCCGCCTCGGCCCGGCTGGCCTGCATCATCTGCAGGGTGCGCACCCGCCGGCGCAGGATCTCGTTGCGCATCGCGGCGACGTGCAATGTGAGAAACAGCAGCGAGAAGCCGACCGCCATCACCAGCAGCGGAGACAGGAACGCCTTGTCCAGCGCTGGGCCGCTCATCCGCATCACCGAGGCGGGCTGATGCAGCGTATTCCACCAGTCGACCGAGAATTTGATGATCGGCAGATTGATCGCGCCGACCAGCGTCAGCACCGCCGCGGCGCGCGCCGCGCGGGACGGGTCCTCGACCGCGCGCCACAGCGCGATCAGGCCGAGATACATCAGGAACAGGATCAGCATCGAGGTCAGCCGGGCGTCCCATTCCCAATAGGTGCCCCACATCGGCCGGCCCCATAACGAGCCGGTCAGCAGCGCCAGGAAGGTGAAGGCGGCGCCGATCGGGGCGGCGGTCTTGGCGGCGACGTCGGCGAGCGGATGCCGCCACACCAGCGTGCCGAGCGAGGCCAGGCTCATCACGCCCCACACGAACATCGCCAGCCAGGCGTTCGGGACGTGCACGAACATGATCTTGACGGTCGCGCCCTGCTGGTAGTCGTCCGGCGCCAGCATCGCCAGCACCAGCCCGACGGTGAGCAGCAGCGCGGTCGCGCCCGCCAGCCACGGCAGCAGGCGGCCCGCGAGCGACAGGAACCGGGTCGGATTGGCGAGTTCGGTCAGCGTCATGCTGTCTCTGATAATGGGAGGAGCGTGCGCAGGCAATGACGGCGGGCAGAACCTGCGGGGCCTCCGTGGGAGTTGATCGGGCGGGAAGGCGTCATGCTCAAGCAGGATGACGCATCTTCGAATGGTTATCCTGCTTTAGCTTCTTGATTGAGCATGATCTTTTCCGAAAAACGGAGTCCACTTTCCGGGATCTAGTCCAGCCCGTGCCGCAGGCTGGCGGCGGCGGCGAACGGGCCGATCACCAGGCTCGCCAGCGACAGCGCGCAGAGAATCGAGAACGGTGTGCCGAACGGCACCGGTCCGACGATGGCGGCCTGCGACGCCGCGACGCCGAAGATCAGCACCGGGATCGACAGCGGCAACACCAGCACCGCCAGCAGCAGCCCGCCGCGGCGCAGCGTCACCGCCAGCGCGGCGCCGATCATGCCGGTGAAGGTCAGGGCCGGGGTTCCGGCGAGCAGCGTCGCCATCACCGCCAGCGAGGCCATGCCGTCGAGGTTGAGCAGCAGCCCCAGCACCGGGGTCGCGACGATCAGCGGCAGGCCGGCGGCGAGCCAATGCGCGAAGGCCTTGGCGGCGCAGGTCAGCTCCAGCGGTGTGCGGCTCATCACGATCAGATCGAGCGAGCCGTCCTCGGCGTCGGCGGTGAACAGCCGGTCCAGCGTCAGCAGGCTCGCCAGCAGCGCGCCGAGCCACAGGATCGCGGGGCCGAGCCGCTGCAGCAGCTTCAGGTCGGGACCGACCGCGAACGGCATCAGCACCACGACGGTGAGGAAGAACAGCACCCCGACCAGCGCGCCGCCGCCGACCCGCAATGCGATCCGGATGTCGCGGCGAATGATCGCTCCAAGCGCGGTCATGGGCGGGCTCCTGTGGCTCGCATCACCAACGCAATCAATCCAAGCCCGCTCACGCCGCCGCTCCGATCCGCATCTCGCGCGCGGCGATGCCGAGCGGGCTGTGGGTGGCGGCGATGATCAGTCCGCCGCCGGCGAGGTGATCGCTCATCAGCCGACCGAACGCCTCCTGGCCCCTGACGTCGAGCGCCGAGGTCGGCTCATCCAGCAGCCAGATCGGCCGCCGCACCACCAGAAGCCGCGCGATCGACAGCCGCCGGCGCTGGCCCGCGGACAGATAGGCGGCCGGTAGCTCCGCGGCGTGGGCGAGACCGACGGCTTCGATGGCGGCCGGCAGATCGGTCGGTTCGCCGCCGAGGAACTCGCGCCAGAACGCCAGATTTTCAGTGACGCTGAGCGATGGCTTCAGCGCGTCGCGATGGCCGAGATAATGCGCCTGTTCGGCGACCGGCGTGTCCGGCTCGCCGCCGTCGAAGGTGATGGTACCAGCGGCGGGCGCCAACAGGCCGGCGATCAGCCGCAGCAGTGACGTCTTGCCCGCGCCGTTATGGCCGACCAGCGCCAAGGCCTCGCCGCCCGCGGCCTCGACATCGAGCCCGTCGAACACCTCGCGGCCGCCTCGTACACATCTTAGCCCGCGTCCCGAAAGCCGCATTCGTCGTGCCTGTTCCGCGCCCGGAATTCGGGACCGCCTTGCTCACAATCGACGCTGACGCTAGTCGTTGTCGAACTGGCGGCGCATCTGGAAAGGTTCTATAAGCCGGAACTTGATGCAGTACACCATCGGCGCCTGCAAGCCAGTCGGCTCGCCCCTTTGGGTGCCCGCATGACGCCCGCCCCATTGAACCGATAAATCTGGGACCCGCCTTACATGACCTCGCTCGACAGCTTCAAATGCCGGAAGATCCTCAAGGTCGGCAGCAAGTCTTACGTCTATTACAGCCTGCCGACCGCCGAGAAGAACGGCCTGAAGGGCATCTCCCGGCTGCCCTATTCGATGAAGGTGCTGCTGGAGAATCTGCTGCGCAACGAGGACGACCGCACCGTCAAGAAAGCGGACATCCAGGCGGTGGCCAAATGGATGCGCAAGAAGGCGCTGGAACACGAGATCGCGTTCCGCCCGGCGCGCGTGCTGATGCAGGACTTCACCGGCGTGCCCGCGGTGGTCGATCTGGCGGCCATGCGCAACGCGATGCAGGCGCTCGGCGGCGACGCGGAAAAGATCAACCCGCTGGTGCCGGTCGATCTCGTCATCGACCACTCGGTGATCGTCAACTTCTTCGGTGACAACAAGGCGTTCGGCAAGAACGTCGCCGAGGAGTACAAGCAGAACCAGGAACGCTACGAATTCCTGAAGTGGGGCCAGAAGGCGTTCTCGAACTTCGCGGTGGTGCCGCCCGGCACCGGCATCTGCCATCAGGTCAATCTCGAATATCTGGCGCAGACGGTCTGGACCCGTAAGGAGAAAATGACCATCGGCAAGAAGAAGGGCACCTTCGAGGTGGCCTATCCGGATTCGCTGGTCGGCACAGATTCGCATACCACCATGGTCAACGGCCTCGCCGTGCTCGGCTGGGGCGTCGGCGGCATCGAGGCGGAAGCCGCGATGCTCGGCCAGCCGCTGTCGATGCTGCTGCCCGAAGTGGTCGGCTTCAAGCTCAAGGGCGCGCTCAAGGAAGGCGTCACCGCCACCGATCTGGTGCTGACCGTGACGCAGATGCTGCGCAAACAGGGCGTGGTCGGCAAGTTCGTCGAGTTCTTCGGCCCGGGCCTCGATCACCTCTCGGTCGCCGACAAATCGACCATCGCCAACATGGCGCCGGAATACGGCGCGACCTGCGGCTTCTTCCCGGTCGACACCGAAACCCTCGACTATCTGAAGACCTCGGGCCGGGCCTCGGCGCGGGTTGCGCTGGTCGAGAAATACGCCAAGGCGCAGGGCCTGTTCCGCACCGCCAAATCGGCCGACCCGGTGTTCACCGTCACGCTGACGCTCGATCTCGCCAGCGTGGTGCCGTCGCTGGCCGGGCCGAAGCGCCCCGAAGGCCGCGTCGCGCTGCCGGCGGTTTCGGAAGGCTTCACCGCGGCGATGGACGCCGAATACAAGAAGGCGCTGGACGGCGCGCGCTACGCGGTCGACGGCCGCAAATTCGATCTCGGCCATGGCGACGTGGTGATCGCCGCGATCACCTCCTGCACCAACACCTCGAACCCGAGCGTGCTGATCGGCGCCGGCCTGCTCGCCCGCAACGCTGCGGCGAAGGGCCTGAAGGCCGCGCCGTGGGTGAAGACCTCGCTGGCGCCGGGCTCGCAGGTGGTGGCGGAGTATCTCGCCAATTCCGGCCTGCAGAAGGACCTCGACAAGGTCGGCTTCAACCTGGTCGGCTTCGGCTGCACCACCTGCATCGGCAATTCCGGCCCGCTGCCGGAGGACATCTCGAAGTCGATCAACGACAACGGCATCGTCGCCGCCGCGGTGCTGTCGGGCAACCGCAACTTCGAGGGCCGCGTCTCGCCGGACGTGCAGGCGAACTACCTCGCCTCGCCGCCGCTGGTGGTCGCCTATGCGCTCGCCGGCACCGTGACCAAGAATCTCGCGGTCGAGCCGATCGGCACCGGCAAGGACGGCAAGCCGGTGTACCTCAAGGACATCTGGCCGACCACCAAGGAGATCAACGCCTTCGTCAAGAAGTACGTCACCGCCGCGATCTTCAAGAAGAAGTACGCCGACGTGTTCAAGGGCGACACCAACTGGCGCAAGATCAAGACCGTCGACTCCGAGACCTACAAGTGGAACATGAGTTCCACCTATGTGCAGAATCCGCCTTACTTCGAAGGCATGAAGATGCAGCCGGAGCCGATCGTCGACGTCGTCGACGCCCGCATCCTGGCGGTGTTCGGCGACAAAATCACCACCGACCACATCTCGCCGGCGGGTTCGATCAAGCTGACGTCGCCGGCCGGCAAGTATCTGTCGGAGCATCAGGTGCGTCCGGCCGACTTCAATCAGTACGGCACCCGCCGCGGCAATCATGAAGTGATGATGCGCGGCACCTTCGCCAACATCCGCATCAAAAACCACATGCTGAAGGGCGCCGACGGCAATATTCCGGAAGGCGGACTGACCAAGCATTGGCCCGACGGCGACCAGATGTCGATCTACGACGCCGCGATGAAGTATCAGGCCGAGCAGGTGCCGCTGGTGGTGTTCGCCGGCGCCGAATACGGCAACGGCTCGTCGCGCGACTGGGCGGCGAAGGGCACCCGGCTGCTCGGCGTCCGCGCGGTGATCTGCCAGAGCTTCGAGCGCATCCATCGCTCGAACCTGGTCGGCATGGGCGTGCTGCCGCTGACCTTCGAAGACGGAACGTCGTGGGCCTCGCTCGGCATCAAGGGCGACGAGAAGGTGACGATCCGCGGGCTGCAGGGCGATCTCAAGCCGCGACAGACGCTGACGGCGGAGATCAAAGCCGGCAACGGCAAGGTCAAGCGGGTGCCGCTGCTGTGCCGCATCGATACGCTCGATGAGCTCGAATACTACCGCAACGGCGGCATCCTGCACTACGTTCTCAGGAAACTCGCGGCCTAGCGCGATCTGGAGCTTTTCCGGTTCTGATGGACATCAGAACCGGAGCTCTAACTTGATGGTCTGACGCGTTTCTTCACGCGAAAAGGTGTCCGATTCGCTCGAAAACGCTCTCACCAAAGTAGCAGGATGCCTCACTGCGAAGTGAGTGGCAGGTGAACGGAAGGCGGCCTATGCAAAGGGCCGCCTTTTCGTTTCAAGGCGTCCGGACGGCGGCTGACGCCCGCTTTGTTCCGCTCCCGGCAAAGGTGACGATGATCGGTGTAGTTGGCATTTCGCGATGGTCAGGCGCACTCGGTCTGTGCGCATTGATCGCGATGGTGCGGCCCGCCGCAGCCGAACCGCGCGCGGTGGTCGAGCTGTTCACCTCGCAGGGCTGTTCGTCGTGTCCGCCGGCCGATCAGATCATCGGCGACCTGTCGAAGGATCCGTCGGTGATCGCGCTCAGCCTGCCGATCGATTACTGGGACTATCTCGGCTGGAAGGACACGCTTGCGGATTCGCGCTTCAGCGCGCGCCAGCGAGCCTATTCGCAGATGCGGGGTGATCGCGACGTGTACACGCCGCAGGTCGTCGTCAACGGCTCGGCGCATGTGGTCGGCAGCAATCGGGCCGGCATCGACGACGCGATCAAGAGCACCGACAAGGCCACCGGGGTGATGACGGTGCCGGTGACGATGGCGGTCAACGACAAGGAGATCAAGGTGTCGGTCGCCGCCGCGCCGCCGGGCGACGGCGAGAGGCGCGGCGAGGTCTGGATCTGCTCGGTGTCGAAGGCGGTGCCGATCGCGATCACCCGCGGCGAGAATCGCGGACGCGAGGTCACTTATCACAACGTCGTCCGCACGCTGCTCAAGGTCGGCGACTGGACCGGTGCGGCCGGCAGTTGGTCGGTGCCGCTGGAAAACATCGCGCGGGACGGCATCGATGCCGCCGCCGTCTATGTGCAGGACGGCAGTCGCGACAGGCCGGGACCGATGCTCGGCGCGGCCTTCACCTCGCTGCACTGATCCCCAAAGCAAAAGGACCAGCTTGCGCTGGTCCTCCGACAAACAAAAAGGACCAACTCGCGTTGGTCCAGTATGGGGATTTGGCTGCTGCGACAGGCCCGATCCCGACCGCCTCGGGGGGCTGGGGGCTGAGGAATCCGAGACCGAAAGGACCGGGCCAACGCAGTGATGATGTTCTCGCAAGTCGAAGGGGCTTTCGATTGGCGAAATTCGGGCGGTAATAAGATTGGTTTAACGAAGGCGTGAGCCGATCGGTCGCTTGGTTCGCCGGTTGTTGTTGCGGGCGTTTGCGGCTTTCGGTGCCCTTGCGGTGCAGCGCTGTCGGCGCAATCATGTCGGCGCCATGACAGGAGGCGTCGATGAGCGTGATTTCCGAGGAGGCCGATCCCAGCGATAGCCGCTTGGCGGAGCGCCAGGGCGCCGCTCCGCCGCAGCAGCGTGTGACGTTCAATCGCCTCGAACTCAATCGCATCCTGAATCTCTACGGCCGGATGGTCGCCGACGGCGAGTGGCGCGATTACGCGATCGACTTCCTCAAGGACCACGCCGTGTTCTCGGTGTTCCGCCGCGCCTCCGAAGTCCCGATCTACCGCATCGTCAAGGACCCGCGGCTGGCGCGCAAGCAGGGCGCCTACAGCGTGGTCGCGGCCTCCGGCCAGATCCTGCGCCGCGGCCACGAACTCGACCGCGTGCTGCTGGTGATCGACCGCAAGCTGGCGCTGGTGTGAGCTCTCTGCGGGGGGGCGCGGACGGATTGCTGCGCGCTCACCCCGCAATCAGGAATTCGGAGCGGGCGCGGCAATCTATATCTCGCGCTGCTCCGGCACCGTCTCGCCGCCGTCGCCCAGCGCGCGCTGCATCATCACGGTGTCGAGCCAGCGCCCGAATTTGAAGCCGACATTGCGGTGGGTGCCGATCATGTCGAAGCCGGTCTTGCGATGCACGCCGACCGATCCGGAATTGGCTGAATCGCCGATCACCGCGATCATCTGACGGAATCCGCGCGCCTCGCATTGCGCGATCAGCTCGCGCATCAGCGCGGTGCCGAGGCCGCGGCGGTGCGTCGCCGGATCGAGATAGACCGAATTCTCGACGGTGAAGCGATAGGCCGGCCGCGGCCGGTACGGCCCCGCATAGGCATAGCCGGCGACGCGGCCATCCAGCAGCCCGACCAGATAGGGAAAGCCGCCGCCGGTCAGCGTCTCGAACCGCCGCGTCATCTCGGCAAGGTCCGGCGGCGTCAGCTCGAAGGTCGCGGTGCCGGTGCGGACGGCCTCGTCGTAGATCGCGGTGACGGCGGGCAGGTCGTCGGTCGTGGCGGGGCGGATCAGGAGGTCGGACATGCAATTTGGCCGGAGATAATGCAGGCAGCGGGAGTCTTGGTGTGTGCGTCATACGCAAGCGAGGTTCGCGATTCCACCCCCGCCGTCACCCTCCGCGAAAGCGGAGGGTCCAGTATCGCAGAGAGCCGATGATCTGCAACCGCGCTCCGGAATACTGGGTCGCCCGGTCAAGCCGGGCGATGACGGTCGTGGGTGGAGGCGAACGGCGCCGGCGCAACAAAAAAGCCCCGGCGCGAAGGCCGGGGCTTTCAAGAGCTTCACGGGTGCGAAGCGGTTATTCCTTCTGTCCCAGCAGCTGCAGCAGCAGCGTGAACAGGTTGATGAAGTTCAGGTAGAGCGACAGAGCGCCGGTGATGGCCGCGCGTTCCGCGACCTCGCCGCCTTCCGAGGCGTAACCGTAGATGTAGTCATTCTTCAGGCGCTGGGTATCCCAGGCGGTGAGGCCCGCGAACACCAGCACGCCGACCACCGAGACGATGAACTGCAGCATCGACGAGGCGACGAACAGGTTGACCACGCTCGCGATCACGACGCCGAACAGGCCCATGATCAGGAACGAGCCCATGCCCGTCATGTCACGCTTGGTGGTGTAGCCGTAGAGGCTCAGCGCACCGAACGAGGCCGCGGTGATGAAGAACACCCGCACGATCGAAGTGTGCGTGTAGACCAGGAAGATCGACGACAGCGAGATGCCCATCAGGGCCGCGAAGGCCCAGAACAGCAGCTGCGCGGTGGCCGGCTTCAGCCGGTTGATGCCGAACGAGATGGCGAACACCATCGCCAGCGGCGCGAGGATGAACACCCACTTCAGCGGGCTCGCAAACATCGCGACGCCGAAGGTGGTCAGGTAGGTGTTGCCGATCCTGCCCGCGGCGCCGACGTCGTTCGGGGTCACGGCGCCCATATAGACGCCAAGAGCGGCCAGGCCGGTGATGGCCAGGCCGATCGTCATGTAGTTATAGATGCGCAGCATGTAGGCGCGCAGACCGGCATCGACGGCCGCGCTGTCGACGCGGCCGGCGGCCCGGCCGAAAGGAGATGCGTAGTTGCGGTCCAAGTCCGACATGGTCGAGATCCTGAGTTGGTCCAGCCGTCGCGAAGGGTTGCGAAGGCCAGTGCGAAATTATCCCGAACGGTGATGCGCGGTAGAGATTAATGTCCGGTGATTAAGTCCGGTCATTAAAGTCCGGTCAATCCGCGCGCCGTCCGACCCATGCTGGTATGTGGTAAACTAACACAATCGGGGCAAGGGTTTATGCGCGGCCGAATGTCGCTCCGCAGCATCAGGGTTAAATCAGTCCACCCCGACTTTGGTCGAAGCCGCGGGTTCCCCGCTGCGCTCGCGCGCGGCGCCGAAGTCGCCATGCAGCCTCGCGTCCCGCCAGCACCGCCTGCTTACCTACAGATTCCGCAGAACGGAAGCCGGTTTCTGGTTCAGCGCCAGCAGAGTTCCAACCAGTCCCAGGCCGACGGTGACCACCAGAGCCGCGACGACCACGCCGGCGGCGGAGCCCGCCTGCCAGGCGAAGCTCAACGACATCAGCCGTGTGACGATCAGCCACGCCGCGGCCGAGCCCGCGATCACGCCGAATACCGCCGTGGCGAGTCCGATCATCATGTATTCGAGCGCGAAGGCGCCGATCAGCCGGCCCCGCGTGGCGCCGAGCGTCTTCAGGATCACCGCGTCGTAGACGCGATGGCGGTGGCCCGCGGCGAGCGCGCCGCCGAGCACCAGGATCGCCGAAATCAGCGTCACCGAACTCGCGCCGCGCACCGCCAACGCCAGATTGCTGACAACGCCGCCGACCGTCTCCAGCGCCTCGCGGACCCGGACGCTGGTGACCATCGGGAATTTGTCCGCCACCTGTTTGATCAAAGCGGCGTCGCTCTCCGGCGTGCTGCCGGTCTCGGTCAGGGTGGCGATATGCGTATGTGGCGCGCCACGGAACGTATTCGGCGAGAACACCAGCACGAAATTGATCCCGAGGCTCTGCCAGTCGACGCTGCGCAGATTGCTGATCGTCGCCGTGATCTCGCGGCCGAGCACGTTGACGGTGACGCTGTCGCCGATCTTCAGTCCGAGCCCGTCCGCCAGCTTCTTCTCGAACGACACCAGCGGCTTGCCGTCATAATCCTTGGGCCACCAATGGCCTTCGACGACCTTGGAGCCCGCCGGCATCTCGGCCGCATAGGTCAGGCCGCGGTCGCTCTGCAGCACCCATTCGGCGTCCTGCCCCGGCTTGAGATCCTCGGCGCGAACGCCGCGCGCCGCGACGATCCGGCCGCGCAGCATCGGCACGTCCTCCAGCGTCGCTTTCGGCGCGATCCGGGTCAGGAAGCCGCTGAACTGTTCGGTCTCGCTCGACGGGATGTCGATGAAGAAGAAGGTCGGCGCCCTCTCGGGCAGCGCGGCGAGAAATTGCCGCCGCAGATTGCCGTCGATCTGCGAGATCGTCACCAGCACGGCGAGGCCCAGGCCCAGCGACAGCACCACCGATGGCGTCAGCGCGCCGGGGCGATGGATGTTGGCGATCGCCAGCCGCAGCATGGTGATGCGCGAACGCGGCAACCAGCGGGCGATCGCCATCAGCCCCGCGGCGACGCCGCGCAACAGCGCGAAGACGACGACCGCGGCAACCACGAAGGCGATCGCGACGCGCTTGTCGTAAGCAAGGCCGATCACCACCGCGAGCAGCAGCGCGATCACCACGCCGATCCAGACGATGTGCCGGAATTTCGGCCGGTGCGCGTCCGCCGTGGCGGCCTCGCGGAACAGCGTCGCCACCGGCACGTCGCGCACCTGCGCCAGCGGCCACAGCCCGAAGGCGAGCGCGGTCAGCAGGCCGTAGACCAGCGACAGCGCCAGCTCCTCGGGATGCAGCGCCGCCACCACCGGCAGCGGCAGCAGCTTGCCGAACAATCCGGTGATGACGAACGGCAGCGCGGCGCCGAGCGCGAGCCCGATCAGCGAGCCGATCGTCGCCAGCACCAGCACCTGGGTGAGATAGATCGCGAACACGTCGTGACCGGTGGCGCCGAGCGCCTTGAACGCCGCGATCACGTCGCGGCGGCGGTCGATATGGCTCTTCACCGCATTGGCGACGCCGACGCCGCCGACCAGCAGCGCGGCGAGGCCGACCAGCGTCAGGAATTGGGTGAAGCGGGTGATGGTGCGCTCGAGCTGCGGCGAGGCGTTGCCGCGGCTGCGGATTTCCCAGCCGGCCTGCGGCAGCGCCGCGCGGGTCGCATCGGCGAAAGCCTGCGCGGCCTTGTCGTCGGCGCGGTTGTCCGGCAGCCGGACGCGATAGATCCAGCGCACCAGGCTGCCGGGCTGCAGCAATTGAGTGGCGCGCAGCGCCGCGTCGCTGATCAGGAAGCGCGGGCCGAAGCCGACATTGCCGGCGAGCTTGTCCGGCTCGGAGGCGACGACGCTGCGGATTTGAAACGCGGCGCTGCCGACCGTGACGCGGTCGCCGATCTTGAGATCGAGCCGGGCCAGCAAGGCGGCGTCGGCGGCGGCGCCGAATGCGCCGTCACGCTCCGCCAGCACCTCGGCGGTCGGCAGTTGCGGCGCGAGCTTCAGTTCGCCGAGCATCGGATAGAGGTTGTCGACCGCCTTGATCTCGACCAGCGCCGATTGGCCCGCAGCGGTGCGCGCCATGCCGCGCAACGTCGCCGCGACCGAGACCGGGCCGCGCTCGCGCAGATAGCCGAGCTCTTCGGCGGTGGCCTCGCGCTGAATCAGCGAGAACGCGACGTCGCCGCCGAGCAGCGTGCGGCCTTCGCGGGCGAGGCCGTCGCCCAGACTGGCGGCGACCGAGCCGACGCCGGCGATCGCCATCACGCCGAGCGCGATGCAGGCGATGAAGACATAGAAGCCGTTGAGGCCGCCGCGCATCTCGCGCAGCGCATAGCGCAATGGCAGCGACAGCCCGCGCGATGTCGGCGCAGACGTGGATGGGGACTTGGCGAGGGGATCGGCGGCCAGCGTCATGGCTCAGGCCGATCGCGCTTGGGCGTGGCCCGGCTGGGTGGTGTCGATCCGCCCGGAGCGCAGCCGGACGACGCGGTCGCAGCGCTGCGCCAGCGCGGTGTCGTGCGTCACCAGCACCAGCGTCATGCCGCGTTCGGCGTGTTTGGTGAACAACAGGTCAACGATCTGCCGCCCGGTCGCCTCGTCGAGATTGCCGGTCGGCTCGTCCGCGACCAGGATCGCCGGATCGGGCGCCAGCGCCCGCGCTAATGCGACGCGCTGCTGCTCGCCGCCGGAGAGCTGCGACGGATAATGATGCAGCCGTTCGCCGAGCCCGACCGACGCGAGTTCGCGCGCGGCGCGGGCGTCGGCGTCGGGGGTACCCGCGAGTTCGAGCGGCACCGCGACGTTCTCCAGCGCGGTCATGGTCGGGATCAGATGGAACGACTGGAACACGATGCCGACTTTGCGGCCGCGGAAGCGCGCCAACGCGTCCTCGCTGAGGCCATTGAAAGCGGTGCCGCTGACCACCACCTCACCGCTGTCGGGCCGCTCCAGCCCGGCCATAACCATCAGCAAGGTGGATTTGCCCGATCCCGATGGGCCGATCAGGCCGATCGCCTCGCCGGGTGCGACGCGGAGGCTGATATCCTTGAGGATGTGCACCCGCGCGGCGCCACTGCCCAGCGACAGATTGACGTTCGAAATGGAGATGGTGTCCGGCTCATCGCCGGGCCGTGATGAGGGTTCGATGAAACTGTCCATGGTTGGTGCATATGGCAATTGTTTCGGTGCGGTCGAGAGGGCGGGGCGCACGATTGCGTGGGCGATGGTTATCGCGGCGTTGGCGATGACGGCGATGCCGATCCAGCGCGCCGCGGCGCAGGCGGCTGCGAAGCCGCTGAAGGTCGTGGTGCTGGGAGATTCGCTGTCGGCTGGTTATGGATTACCGGCCGAGGCCGCGTTTCCGGCGAAGCTGCAGAAAGCCCTGCAGGCCAAGGGGATCGCGACCGACATGATCAATGCAGGGGTGTCGGGCGACACCGCGAGCGGTGGGCTGCAGCGGCTCGACTGGTCGGTGCCGCCGGACGCCGATGCGGTGATCGTCGAACTCGGCGCCAATGACGCGCTGCGCGGCACCGACCCCAAGGTCCCCCAACAGGCGCTGGACGAGATCGTCAAGCGCCTGAAGGCGCGCAACATCGCGGTGCTGTTGTGCGGGATGCTGGCGCCGCCGAATTATGGGCCGGACTACGCCAAGCAGTTCAACGCGATCTATCCCGACCTCGCCGACAAACACGGCGTGCCGCTGTATCGGTTTTTCCTCGACGGCGTCGCCGCAGTCGCGAACCTCAATCAGCCCGACGGCATTCATCCGACCGCCGCCGGCATCGACGTCGTGGTCGCGAACATTCTGCCCACGGTCGAGGCATTTCTCCGATCGGTCGCTGCGCAGAAGGGCTGAAAAACCCGGCAATTTCCCCTAAGGGGCGGATTGCCCTCAACTTTTTAGTGGCCTCCGAGTTGTCGCTGTAGCGCTGTTACATAGACGCGCTACAGAATTGGTGTGTTGATTCGCCGGACGGTTTGCGGAAAGCAAAGTCCCGGACGTCAGGGATGGCTGCCGCAATCGGGCCTCAGTTGGGGGAGTTCCGATGCCGCGTTTGTTCACTGGACTGGAAATTCCCGCCGAGGTCACCAGCACCCTGTCCAATCTGCGCGGCGGGCTTCCTGGGGCTCGCTGGATCGAGCCGGAAAACTACCACCTCACGCTGCGCTTCATCGGCGATATCGACGGCGTCACCGCCAACGAGATCGCCTCGACGCTGTTCAGGATCAACCGCAAGCCGTTCGAGGTCGCGCTGCAGGGGCTGTCGAGCTTCGGCGGCCGCAAGCCGCGCGCGGTGGTGGCGTCCGTGGTGCCGTCGAAGCCGCTGATCGAATTGCAGGCCGAGCTGGAGCGCCTGCTGCAGCGGGTCGGGCTCGATCCGGAGGGTCGCAAATTCACCCCGCATGTGACGCTGGCCCGGCTGCGCGACGTATCCTGCCAGGACGTCGCGGATTATCTGTCGATCCGCGGTTATTTCCCCACCAAGGTGTTCAAGGCCGAGCGCTTCGTGCTGTTCTCGTCGCGCGCCTCCACCGGCGGCGGGCCGTATGTGGTCGAGGCGCCCTACGAACTCACCCCCTGAGCGCCGCCCCGTCCGAACTGCATAGCCCTCAGGACTAATCCCGGCTTGCATTTTGTCGCAGGCTGGGGCGGTAAGGGCGTCCATGTCCTCGCCGCTCTCGTTCCGTCAGCAATATCAGTCCCTGGTCGCCTCCGGCGCGATCGAAGCCGACCCCGCGCAGGCCCGCGCGGTCGAAGCCTTCGCCGCGCTCGACGACACGCTCGCAAATTACAAGCCACCGAAAAAGCAGAGCTTTCTCGGGCGGCTGTTCGGTGGCGGCGACGCCGAGCCACCGCCGCGCGGGCTCTACGTCCATGGCGAGGTCGGCCGCGGCAAGACCATGCTGATGGACCTGTTCTTCGATGCGAGCCCGGTGGCGCACAAGCGCCGCTCGCATTTCCATGAATTCATGGCGGAGGCGCACGAGCGCATCAACGCGTTCCGGCAGAACATCAAGCGCGGCGAAATTCCCGACGGCGACGTGATCGGGCTGACGGCGGCGTCGATTTTCGAGGAAGCGTGGCTGCTGTGCTTCGACGAATTTCACGTCACGGATATCGCGGATGCGATGATCCTGTCGCGGCTGTTCGGCAAGCTGTTCGAGCTCGGCACCGTGGTGGTGGCGACCTCCAATGTCGCGCCCGACGATCTCTACAAAGGCGGCCTCAACCGGTCGCTGTTCGTGCCGTTCATCGGCCAGGTCAAGCAGCATATGGCGGTGCTGCGGCTCGACGCCCGCACCGATTATCGGCTGGAGAAATTCGCCGGGATGAAGGTCTGGCTGGCGCCGGACGATGCCGAAGCAACCGCCGCGCTCGACCGCGCCTGGGGCCGGATCACCGGCGGCGCCGTGGGCTTGCCGCGCGACATCGCGATCAAGGGCCGGCATCTGCACGTGCCGAGGGCCGACCACCATGTCGCGCGGTTCGATTTCGCCGATTTGTGCGAGAAGCCGCTCGGCGCTTCCGATTATCTGCGGCTCGCGCACGAATACCACACGCTGATGATCGACCATGTGCCGGTGATGGACCACGCCGACCGCAACGCCGCCAAGCGCTTCATCGCGCTGATCGATACGCTGTACGACAACGCGGTGAAGCTGATGGCTTCGGCCGAGGCCGAACCGGCCGGTCTGTACCGCGCCACCGAAGGCTACGAGGCGATGGAGTTCAACCGGACGGTGTCGCGGCTGATCGAGATGGGCTCGGAATCATATCTGGCGCTGCCCCACGGCCGCAGCGACTCGAGCGCCTCCGGCTCCACCACCGGGCTGGTGGAGACCTGAGGAGTGGTCCGAGGCCCCGCCGGCCAACAATTGGCGCGGCCCGACTTGAACGCTTCCGGCGAAAAGGATAACCACCGAAGCGGATTTTCCACCCCTCCCCACCTTCGGGCTCAAAGGACTATCTTCCCATGGCGCGCGACAAGATTGCTTTGATTGGCTCCGGCCAGATCGGCGGAACGCTGGCACACATGATCGGGCTGAAGGAGCTCGGCGACGTGGTGCTGTTCGATATCGCCGAGGGCGTGCCGCAGGGAAAGGCGCTCGACATCGCGGAATCCTCGCCGGTCGACGGCTTCGACGCCAAGTTCACCGGCGCCAATTCCTATGAGGCGATTGAAGGCGCGAGCGTCGTGATCGTCACCGCGGGCGTGCCGCGCAAGCCCGGCATGAGCCGCGACGACCTCCTCAGCATCAATCTGAAGGTGATGGAGCAGGTCGGCGCCGGCATCAAGAAATACGCTCCCGACGCGTTCGTCATCTGCATCACCAACCCGCTCGACGCGATGGTCTGGGCGCTGCAGAAGGCCTCCGGGATGCCGGCGAAGAAGGTGGTCGGCATGGCCGGCGTGCTGGATTCGGCCCGTTTCCGTTATTTCCTCGCCGACGAATTCAATGTCTCGGTGGAAGACGTCACCGCTTTCGTGCTCGGCGGCCATGGCGACACCATGGTGCCGCTGGTAAAATATTCGACGGTGGCCGGCATTCCGCTGCCCGATCTGGTCAAGATCGGCTGGACCTCGCAGGCCCGGCTCGACGAAATCGTCGACCGCACCCGCAATGGCGGCGCCGAGATCGTCAACCTGCTGAAGACCGGCTCGGCGTTCTATGCGCCGGCGGCGTCGGCGGTCGCGATGGCCGAGAGCTATCTGCGCGACAAGAAGCGAGTGCTGCCGGTCGCGGCCTATCTCAACGGCGAATATGGCATTAAGGACACCTATGTGGGCGTGCCGGTGGTGATCGGCGCGAAGGGCGTCGAGCGCATCGTCGAGATCGAGCTGGCCGGCAAGGACCGCGAAGCCTTCGACAAGTCGGTCGGCGCGGTGCAGGGCCTGATCGACGCCTGCAAGAAGATCGCGCCCGATCTGCTCGGACGCTGAATTTAAGACGAGCCGTGTGCGCCGCCGCTCGTCAATGAGCGGCGCGCCAGGGCCCAACCGGCTGGACGCGATCTGGCGAGGGGCATGAGATGAATATCCACGAATACCAAGCCAAAGCGGTGTTGCGCGAGTTCGGCGTACCGGTGTCGCACGGCTATCCGATCTTCAAGGCATCCGAAGCGGAGGCTGCCGCCAAGCAGCTCGGCGGTCCGGTCTGGGTGGTGAAAAGCCAGATCCATGCCGGCGGCCGCGGCAAGGGCAAGTTCAAGGAAGCCTCCGCCGGCGACAAGGGCGGCGTGCGGCTGGCCAAGTCGATCGACGAGGTCAAGGACTACGCCCAGCAGATGCTGCATGCGACGCTGGTGACGGTGCAGACCGGCCCGGCCGGCAAGCAGGTCAATCGGCTGTATGTCGAAGAAGGCTCCGAGATCGACAAGGAGTTCTATCTGTCGCTGCTGGTCGACCGCGCCACCTCCCGGATTTCCTTCGTGGTCTCGACCGAAGGCGGCATGTCGATCGAGGACGTCGCCCACGACACCCCTGAGAAGATCGTGTCGTTCACGGTCGATCCGGCCACCGGCATCATGGCGCATCACGGCCGCGCCGTCGCCAACACGCTGGGGCTGAAGGGCGAGCAGGCCAAGCAGGCCGAAAGCCTGGTGACCAAGCTGTACACGGCCTTTTTGGCCAAGGACATGGAGATGCTCGAGATCAACCCGCTGGTGCTGACCAAGCAGGGCGACCTCAAGTGCCTCGACGCCAAGATGTCGTTCGATGGCAATGCGCTGTACCGCCACGCCGACATCCAGGCGCTGCGCGACGAGACCGAGGAAGACGCCAAGGAAATCGAGGCGTCGAAATACGACCTCAATTACGTCACCCTCGACGGCACCATCGGCTGCATGGTCAACGGCGCCGGCCTCGCGATGGCGACGATGGACATCATCAAGCTCTACGGCATGACGCCCGCCAACTTCCTCGACGTCGGCGGCGGCGCCAGCAAGGAGAAGGTGACCGCGGCGTTCAAGATCATCACCGCCGATCCGAACGTGAAGGGCATCCTGATCAACATCTTCGGCGGCATCATGAAGTGCGACATCATCGCCGAGGGCGTCGTCGCCGCGGTGAAGGAAGTCGGCCTCGACGTGCCGCTGGTGGTCCGCCTCGAAGGCACCAACGTCGAAGCCGGCAAGAAGATCATCAAGCACTCCGGCCTCAACGTGCTGCCCGCCGACAATCTCGACGACGCAGCGCAGAAAATTGTCAACGCAGTCAAGCAGGTAGCTTGATTGACGTGTCTCTCGCCTCCACATATCCTGTGTAACTGTGGAGGCGACGCATGCCTAAAAACATCACACTGGCGATCGATGAAGCTGTTTTGGACCGCGTTCGGGTCATTGCAGCCGAACGAAAGACGACCGTGAACGGACTGGTGCGGAATTATCTCGAAAACCTGTCGGGCGCAGACGATAAACGTGCGCGCTTGGCAAAACGGATCGACGAGTTGCGCGCCAAATCGACGCTGGAAGTCGGTCCGGTGACGTGGACACGCAACGATCTCTATGAGCGCTGAAGCAATGCTCGACGCCAACGTGCTGGTCTACGCAGCCTCTACGGCCGCCGCCGAGGCCGCCAAGGCGCGTACCGCGACGCAGCTTCTCAAGACGGGTAACGTCGGCATTTCGGGGCAGGTGATGCAGGAATTTTACGTCACCGTTACCCGAAAGAGCCCGACGCCGTTATCGGTCGACGATGCCCTCGATTGGCTCGACGTGTTCAATGAATTGCCGTGCATCCCGGTGGATGCCGCCCTTGTCAGATCCGGCGCCGAAATCGCCCAACGCTATCAGATCTCCTACTGGGATGGCGCCGTGCTCGCCGCAGCCCATCGTCTCAACGCCACCGTCCTCTACTCCGAAGACCTCAGCCACGATCAGACCTACGGTTCGGTCCGCGTCGTGAATCCCTTCCGCGCCAATTAAGTCGAGCTTTTCATGTCCATCCTGATCGACGCCAACACCAAAGTCATCTGCCAGGGCTTCACCGGCAAGAACGGCACCTTCCATTCCGAGGCCGCGGTGGCGTACGGCACCAAGATGGTCGGCGGCACCTCGCCGGGCAAAGGCGGCACCACCCATCTGGGCCTGCCGGTGTTCGACACCGTGCGCGAGGCGCGTGACAAGACCGGCGCCGACGCCTCGGTGATCTATGTGCCGCCGCCGGGCGCGGCGGATGCGATCTGCGAGGCGATCGACGCCGAGATCCCGCTGATCGTCTGCATCACCGAGGGCATTCCGGTGCTCGACATGGTGCGGGTGAAGCGCTCGCTGGTCGGCTCGAAGTCGCGGCTGATCGGGCCGAATTGCCCGGGCGTGATGACCGCCGGCGAATGCAAGATCGGCATCATGCCGGCCAACATCTTCAAGCCGGGCTCGGTCGGCATCGTGTCGCGCTCCGGCACGCTGACCTATGAAGCCGTGTTCCAGACCACCAGCGAGGGCCTCGGCCAGACCACCGCGGTCGGGATCGGCGGCGATCCGGTCAAGGGAACCGAATTCATCGACGTGCTGGAAATGTTCCTGGCCGACGACAAGACCACCTCGATCATCATGATCGGCGAGATCGGCGGTTCGGCCGAAGAAGAAGCCGCCCAGTTCCTGATCGACGAGGCCAAGCGCGGCCGCAAGAAGCCGATGGTCGGCTTCATCGCCGGCGTCACCGCCCCTCCCGGCCGCCGCATGGGTCATGCGGGCGCGATCATTTCCGGCGGCAAGGGCGATGCGGCGTCGAAAACCTCCGCGATGGAAGCCGCCGGCATCACCGTGTCGCCGTCCCCGGCGCGACTCGGCAAGACGCTGGTCGAGGTCTTGAAGGGCTGATAGCCGACCTTCGCCGACTGGATGCGGATCGGCAAGGCTCAGCCCTGCCGATCCTTCAGGCAACAATCGCCGCCGCCTGACGCGGCTGCACCGTGCAGCAGGATGACTGATCTTCGAATCGTCATCCCGCTTCGGACCCGAACGCGGCGCAGACAGCGGCTGTTGGTGCATGTGGTGGCGGGTGAGCCGCAGCAGGTTCAACACGATGGGAAAAGACGCTCGTAAGGCTGCGCTGCAGGGAGTTGTCCGCCTCCGATGAGGCACCCGGTATTCTGGCGGTCCGCGATGGACAGGCCGTCGGCTGGTGTGCGGTGGCGCGCCGCAGCGCATATCCGGTTGTGACACGCTCCCGTGTCGCTGCGCCGATCGAAGACCTCTCGCCGGAGAAGATATGGTTCATCTCCTGCTTGTACGTCCGGGTCGGCTTTCGCCGTCACGGACTTTCCGGTCCGCTGATACGAGCCGCCGTCGACCACGCTCTGGCCCGGGGCGCGTTGTGTATCGAGGCCTGTCCCACGACATCCGCCACAACCTCGGCGGAGGGATTCGTAGGTGCATCAGCGAGGTTCGCGGATCTGGGCTTCGTTGAAATCGCGCGCCGCTCCCCGAAACGGCCGCTGATGCGCTGGACGCGCACGAGCGGCCTCGTCGAAGCGGCGCGCGGAGCCTGATACAAGCAGGGTGCTGCGCGAGGCCTGGTCGGGACGAGGACATCGGTGTGAAAGAGCGCGCTGCAAAAATCTCTGGGGAGTGATCTTCTGGAACCTGGTGCGGTAGCTTGGACAGCTTGCGGCGTCGCATCAGACAGTCCGGATGCCGGCCAACAGCATCACGCCGGTCTCATCGGCAGCGGCTCGCGCTCCGGCGCCCTGAACCGGAACGCGGTGTCTCAGACTTCGGCCGGTGCAGCGGTCGGGAACCTTTTCAGCAGGCCGGTGAATGGCGCGCTCTTGACGGGGGCGGCAGGACCGAAACGGCGATCATGACCGGCGCGATCGATAAAGCCGACCTGCGGTGAGTTGCGGCCGCGCCCGAACTTGCCGAAAAATTGAATTCATAATTCAAACCTTGTCTCTTTCCGAGCTTACATTTCCCTGGAATCCGATAAAAGGTGCACTATGTTGCTGATCCGGTAACTGGATCGGCTTATCGCGTGTGTCTCGCGATAATCATAATCAGGAAGCAATCATGTCTCGCCAGGACGCGAATGCCGCTTTCGCCCTTTCTTCGTTTCTCCAGGGCGCGAATGCCACCTATATCGACGATCTGTACTCCCGCTACGAAAACGACCCGTCGTCCGTCGATGCCGATTGGCAGGCATTCTTCAAAAGTCTGAAGGACAATCCGGGCGACATCCAGAAGAACGCCGAAGGCCCGTCCTGGGGGCAGGCCAACTGGCCGCTGACCCCGCGCGACGATTTGACCTCGGCGCTGGACGGCAACTGGGCCCAGGTCGAGAAGACCGTCGGCCAGAAGATCCAGACCAAGGCGCAGACCCGCGGCGTCGAACTGTCGCCGGCCGACGTCAACCAGGCCACCCGCGATTCCGTCCGCGCGCTGATGCTGATCCGCGCCTACCGCATGCGTGGCCACTTCCACGCCAAGCTCGATCCGCTCGGCCTGTCGCCGCCCAAGGATCACGAAGAGCTCGACATCCGCAGCTACGGCTTCACCGAGGCCGATCTCGACCGCAAGATCTTCCTCGATCACGTGCTGGGCCTGGAATATGGCAGCCTGCGCGAGATCGTCGCGATCTGCGAGCGCACCTATTGCCAGACCATGGGCATCGAGTTTCTGCATATCTCCAACGGGGCGCAGAAGGCCTGGCTGCAGGAGCGGATCGAAGGTCCGGACAAGGAAATCAGCTTCACCCGCGAGGGGCGTCGCGCGATCCTGATGAAGCTGGTCGAGGCCGAGGGCTTCGAGCGGTTCTGCGATCTCAAATTCACCGGCACCAAGCGGTTCGGCCTCGACGGCGGCGAATCGCTGATCCCGGCGCTGGAGCAGATCATCAAGCGCGGCGGCAATCTCGGCGTCCGCGAGATCGTGCTCGGGATGCCGCATCGCGGCCGGCTCAACGTGCTGACCCAGGTAATGGGCAAGCCGCACCGCGCGCTGTTCCATGAATTCAAGGGCGGCTCGGCCAATCCGGACGAGGTCGAAGGCTCCGGCGACGTCAAATATCACCTCGGCGCCTCGTCGGACCGTGAGTTCGATCACAACAAGGTTCACCTGTCGCTGACCGCCAACCCGTCGCATCTCGAGATCGTCGATCCGGTGGTGCTGGGCAAGGTCCGCGCCAAGCAGGACCAGCATGGCGACTTGCCGGAAGAGCGCCTCTCGGTGCTGCCGCTTCTGATGCATGGCGACGCGGCGTTCGCCGGGCAGGGCGTGGTCGCGGAATGCTTCGGCCTGTCCGACCTGAAGGGCTACCGCACCGGCGGTTCGATCCACTTCATCGTCAACAACCAGATCGGCTTCACCACCTATCCGCGCTATTCGCGGTCCTCGCCGTATCCGTCGGACGTCGCCAAGATGATCGACGCGCCGATCTTCCACGTCAACGGCGACGATCCGGAAGCCGTGGTGTTCGCGGCCAAGATCGCGGTCGAGTACCGGCAGAAGTTCCACAAGCCGGTCGTGATCGACATGTTCTGCTATCGTCGTCACGGCCATAACGAGGGCGACGAGCCGGCCTTCACCCAGCCGATGATGTATCGCAAAATCGCGGGCCATCCGTCGGCGCTGGAACTGTATTCGAAGCGGCTGATCGCCGACGGCGTGATCACCGAAGGCGAGGTCGAGAAGGCCAAGGCCGACTGGCGCGCCCGGCTCGACGCCGAGCTCGAGGCCGGCTCCAGCTATCGCCCGAACAAGGCCGACTGGCTCGACGGCAAATGGGCCGGCTTCAAATCCGCCGATCAGGAAGAGGACCCCCGCCGCGGCATCACCGGCGTCGATATCGCGCAGCTCAAAGAGATCGGCCGCAAGATCACCAAGGTGCCGGAAGGCTTCCGGGTTCACCGCACCGTGGCGCGCTATCTGGAGAACCGCGCCAAGGCGATCGATTCCGGCATTGGCATCGACTGGGCGACCGGCGAGGCGCTGGCGTTCTGCACCCTGCTGCAGGAAGGCCACCGCGTCCGCCTGTCCGGTCAGGACTCCGAGCGCGGCACCTTCTCGCAGCGCCATTCGGTGCTGTTCGATCAGGAAGACGAGACCCGCTACACCCCGTTCAACCACCTCACGCCCGAGCAGGGCCATTACGAGGTGATCAACTCGCTGCTGTCCGAAGAAGCGGTGCTCGGCTTCGAATACGGCTACTCGCTGGCCGAGCCGAACGCGCTGACGATCTGGGAAGCGCAGTTCGGCGATTTCGCCAACGGCGCGCAGGTGCTGTTCGACCAGTTCATCTCGTCGGGCGAGCGCAAATGGCTGCGGATGTCCGGTCTCGTCTGCATGTTGCCGCACGGCTATGAGGGCCAGGGACCGGAGCACTCGTCCGCCCGGCTCGAGCGCTTCCTGCAGATGTGCGCCGAGGACAACATGCAGGTGGTCTACGCCACCACGCCGGCGAATTTCTTCCACGTGCTGCGCCGCCAGCTCCGTCGCGAGATCCGCAAGCCGCTGATCCTGATGACGCCGAAATCGCTGCTGCGCCACAAGCGGGCGGTGTCGCGGCTCGACGAACTCGGCCCCGATACCAGCTTCCACCGCGTGCTGGCCGACGATGCGCAGTTGCTGCCGGACGAGAAGATCAAGCTCGCCCCGGACAACAAGATCCGCCGCGTCGTGATCTGCTCCGGCAAGGTCTATTACGACCTCTACGAGGAGCGCGAGAAGCGCGGCGTCGACGACGTCTATCTGCTGCGCGTCGAGCAGCTCTATCCGGTGCCGCTGAAGACGCTGGTGCAGGAGATGTCGCGTTTCAAGGAAGCCGAGCTGGTGTGGTGCCAGGAAGAGCCGCGCAACATGGGGGCGTGGCACTTCATCGAACCTTATCTGGAGTGGGTGCAGAATCAGGCGGGGGCGACCCATCGCCGTCCGCGCTATGTCGGCCGCCCGGCATCCGCGGCCACCGCGTCCGGCCTGATGTCGAAGCATCTGGCCCAGCTCAAGGCGTTCCTCGACGAGGCGCTGCGCTGACCCCGCGGGCCGCCGCAGGCCGGCGGCCGGCGTTGTTCGAGACATTTGGATCAGGGGCGGATCGCCCGGCGGCCAGCCGGCGACACGCCGCAAGAGGAAAGAAACGATGACTGACATTCGCGTTCCGACGCTCGGCGAATCGGTGACCGAGGCGACGATCGGTCGCTGGTTCAAGAAGCAGGGCGATGCCGTCGCGGTCGACGAGCCGCTGGTCGAACTCGAGACCGACAAGGTCACCATCGAAGTGCCGGCGCCATCGGCCGGCACGCTCGGCGAAATCATCGCCAAGGACGGCGAGACCGTCGCCGTCGGCGCGCTGCTGGGCCAGATCTCGGAAGGCGGCGGCGCCGCCAAGCCGGCCGCCAAGGACACCCCGAAGGCGACCGCGGCAGTCGCGCCGGAAACGACCACCGGCCGTCCGGATCTCAAGACCGACACCACCAAGCCGATCAATGCCGGCCCCGAAGAGGTCCGGCCGAAGCCCGAGCTGAAGACCCCGCCGTCCGACGCGCCGCAGGCGCCGTCGGTGCGCCGACTGTCGAGCGAGAGCGGCGTCGACGCCTCGACGGTGCCGGGCTCCGGCAAGGACGGCCGCGTCACCAAGGGCGACATGCTGGCGGCGATCGAGAAGGCGGCCTCGGCGCCGACCCCGGTCAACCAGCCCGCCGCGGCGATGCAGGTCCGCGCCCCGTCGTCGGCCGACGACGCCGCGCGCGAAGAGCGGGTCAAGATGACCCGGCTGCGCCAGACCATCGCGCGACGGCTCAAGGAAGTTCAGAACACCGCCGCGATGCTGACGACCTTCAACGAGGTCGACATGACCAACGTCATGGCGCTGCGGGCGCAGTACAAGGACGTGTTCGAGAAGAAGCACGGCGCCAAGCTCGGCTTCATGGGCTTCTTCACCAAGGCCTGCGTGCAGGCGCTGAAGGACATCCCGGCCGCCAATGCCGAGATCGACGGCACCGATCTGATCTACAAGAACTACTACCATGTCGGCGTCGCGGTCGGCACCGACAAGGGTCTGGTGGTGCCGGTGGTGCGCGACTGCGATGAGAAGTCGATCGCCGACATCGAAAAGAGCATCGCCGATTTCGGCAAGCGCGCCCGCGACGGCCAGCTCAAGATCGAGGAGATGCAGGGCGGCACCTTCACCATCACCAATGGCGGCATCTACGGCTCGCTGATGTCGACGCCGATCCTCAACGCGCCGCAATCGGCCATTCTCGGGATGCACAAGATCCAGGAGCGGCCGGTGGCGATCGGCGGCAAGGTCGAGGTGCGGCCGATGATGTATCTGGCGCTGAGCTACGATCACCGCGTGATCGACGGCAAGGAAGCGGTCACCTTCCTGGTCCGCGTCAAGGAAAGCCTGGAAGACCCGGCGCGGCTGGTGCTGGATCTGTAAGAGCGCCTTATGCGCCGGCATGAGCGCCGGCGATTCGTCGAAGCGAATGGGGGGACCTGATGCAGCCGATGCCGATCGAGATCACCGTGCTGGGGTGGAGCGTCGTGTTGCTGATCGTGCAGATGTTCCTCGCCTCGGTGCCCGCCATGCTCGAACTCGGCGGCCCCTATCAGGCCGGGCCGCGTGACGAGGGGAAGGTGGCGCAGGGCCGGTTCGCTGGCCGCGCCAATCGCGCCTTCCGCAATCTGCTCGAGACCTATCCGGCCTTCGTCGCGCTGGCGCTGGCGCTGGCCGTCACCGGCAAGACCGGCGGCTATGCCGCCACCGCCGCGGTGATCTGGCTGGTCGCCCGCGTGCTCTACGCGCCGCTCTACATCATCGAGATCCCGTTCGCGCGCAGCCTGGTGTGGTTCGTCGCGCTGCTGGCGCTGATCGCGATGCTGATCCGGCTGATGTCGTGAGGTCCGCATGAACGATCGCGTCGTCGTCATCACCGGCGGCAGCCGCGGCATCGGCCGCGCCACCGCGCTCGCCGCCGCCGCCCGCGGCTTCAAGGTCGTGGTCGGCTACGCCAGCAACGAAGAGGCGGCGCGCACCGTCGTTTCGGAGATCGAGGCCCGCAACGGCAAGGCGATCGCGGTGAAATGCGACGTCGGAAGCGAGCCCGATATCCTGGCGCTGTTCACAGCCGCTGATGAATTCGGAACGCTCGGCGCGTTGGTCAACAATGCGGGCATCGTCGGGCCGACGACGCGGGTCGACGAGATGTCGGCCGAGCGAATCCAGCGGATGATGGCGGTCAACGTCACCGGAAGCATCCTGTGCGCGCGCGAGGCGGTGAAGCGGCTGTCGACCCGCCATGGCGGGCCGGGCGGCGTGATCGTCAACCTGTCCTCGGTCGCCGCCAAGCTCGGCTCGCCGAATACTTATGTCGACTACGCCGCCTCCAAGGGCGCGATCGATTCCTTCACGGTCGGTCTCGGCCATGAGGTCGCGGGCGAAGGCATCCGCGTCGCCGCGATCCGGCCCGGCCTGATCGACACCGACATCCATGCCTCGGGCGGCGATCCCGACCGCGCACACCGGCTCAGCGCCAACGTGCCGATGCAGCGCGTCGGCCGCGCCGAGGAAATCGCCAATGCCATCGTCTGGCTGATGTCCGACGAGGCCTCCTACGTCACCAGCGCGATCCTCGATGTTTCGGGCGGACGGTAGGATCGGGACCTTGGTCGGAGACAGCCATGCCGGTCGTTGCGATGGTCGACGGGGTCAAGATCGAATTCTATCCCGACGAGCATCCGCCGCCGCATTTTCACGCCCGCTACGCCGAACACGTCGCCCAGATCGAAATCCGGACCGCCAAGGTCTTGCGCGGCTCGCTGCCGCCCGCGAAACTCGGGCGCGTTTTGTCCTGGGCGTCGAGGCACTATATGGGCCTGATGGACGCCTGGACCGCGGTCGAGGAACTACGCAAGCCGGAGAAGATCGATGACTGAGATCGTCGCAATCCAGAGCGCCGAGCCGGTGATCTTCGGAGTTCTGAAGATCGTCTGGAGCGACGGCTTCGAGGGCGTCGTCGACCTGCGCCCGCTGATCGCCAAAGGCGAGATGTTCGAATTCCTGCGCGCAGCGCCGGCGCGGTTCGCCACCGTTCAACGCGAGCCCTATGGTCACAAGATCTTCTGGCTCGACGATCAGGGCGACGAGATCGATTTCGGATCGTCTTCGCTTCGTCAACGCGCCGAGCGTCAGGCCGGCCTTCTCCATCTCGCTAGCTGAACGGAAAGCACTTCATGGCCACCTACGATCTCGTCATCATCGGCACCGGCCCCGGCGGCTATGTCTGCGCGATCCGCGCGGCGCAGCTTGGTCTCAAGGTCGCAGTGGTGGAAAAGAACGCCACGCTCGGCGGCACCTGCCTGAATGTCGGCTGCATGCCGTCGAAGGCGCTGCTGCACGCCTCGGAGCTGTTCGAGGAGGCCGGGCACTCGTTCGCCAAGATGGGAATCGGCGTGCCGGCGCCGACGCTCGATCTACCGGCCATGATGAACTTCAAGCAGCAGGGCATCGACGGCAACGTCAAGGGCGTCGAATACCTGATGAAGAAGAACAAGATCGACGTGCTGGTCGGCCGCGGCAGGGTGCTGGGCGCCGGCAAGGTCGAGGTCACCGGCAATGACGGCAAGGCCCAGACGGTTGAGACCAAGTCGATCGTGATCGCCACCGGCTCGGACGTGGCCAAGCTCAAGGGCGTCGCGATCGACGAGAAGCGCGTGGTGTCGTCGACCGGCGCGCTGGCGCTCGACAAGGTGCCGGGCAAGCTGATCGTGGTCGGCGCCGGCGTGATCGGGCTCGAGCTCGGCTCGGTGTGGCGGCGGCTTGGCGCGCAGGTCACCGTCGTCGAATTCCTCGACCGTATCCTGCCCGGCATGGATTCCGAGATCGTCAAGCAGTTCCAGCGCATCCTCGAGAAGCAGGGTTTTGCCTTCAAGCTCGGCGCCAAAGTCACCGGCGTCGATAGTTCGGGCGCAAAGCTTGCGGTGAAGGTCGAGGCGGCGGCCGGAGGCAATCCGGAGACGCTCGAAGCCGACGTCGTGCTGGTCGCGATCGGCCGGGTGCCCTACACTGAAGGGCTCGGGCTGAAAGAGGCCGGCGTCGCGCTCGACGAGCGCGGCCGCGTCGTGATCGACAATCACTTCGCCACCAGCGTCAAGGGCGTCTATGCGATCGGCGACGTCGTCAGAGGTCCGATGCTGGCGCACAAGGCCGAGGACGAGGGCGTCGCGGTCGCTGAGCTGATTGCCGGCAAGGCCGGGCATGTGAACTACGACGTCATTCCGGGCGTAGTCTACACCACGCCGGAGGTGTCGTCGGTCGGCAAGACCGAGGAAGACCTCAAGCAGGCCGGAATCGCCTACACAGTCGGCAAATTCCCGTTCACCGCGAACGGCCGCTCCAAGGTCAACCAGACCACCGACGGTCTGGTGAAGATCCTCGCCGACGCCAAGACCGACCGCGTGCTCGGCGTGCACATCGTCGGCCGCGAAGCCGGCGAGTTGATCCACGAGGCCGCGGTGCTGATGGAGTTCGGCGGCTCGGCCGAAGATCTCGCGCGCACCTGCCACGCTCACCCGACCCGCTCGGAAGCCGTCAAGGAAGCCGCGCTTGCGGTGGGAAAACGCGCCATCCATATGTGAAGAGCGCCGGCATCGTCCGGAAACCGGACGACATCATGAAGCGCCGCCTGCTGCAACCGCTGTGGTTCATCCTCGCCGTCCTCTTCCTGATCGAGGCATGGCTGTGGGAGCATCTCGAGCCGTGGGTGGCGCGGATCGTCGCGGCGATCCCGCTGCGCGAGCTGAAGGCGTGGACGGCCGAGCGGGTCGAGCATCTGTCGCCGCCGATGGCGTTGATCGTATTCGTGGTGCCGCTGATCCCGCTCTACCCGTTCAAGCTGTTCGCGCTGTGGCTGATGGCGACGCAGCATTTCATCGCCGGCCTCATCGCCTTTGCGCTGGCGCAGTTCGTCGGCCTCGGCCTGATCGCCTTCATCTTCGACGTCACCAAGCCGAAGCTGATGCAGATGGCGTGGTTCGTGCGCGCCTATCAGTTCGTGCTGACCGTCAAGGCGAAGGCGCGCGAGATCGTGGCGCCGGTGATGGCAAGCATCAGAGCCAGCCTGGCCGACCTGCTGAGAGGCGACGGCTCCGGCTGGAGCGCGCGGGCGCTGCGTCGAATCGGAGCGCTGCGCCGACGAATCCGCGCCGAACGTTAGCGCGCCGAGCGGCCGGCTATCGCGTTTTCATTACGCGAACCGGTACCCACTTCGCTTGAAAACGCTATAGCAAGCTCCAGGCGCCGGCCTCGCGCTCAGAACAGATGCACGGCGTGCGGCGCGAACAGGCCGATCGCCGTGAAGCCGAGTCCGGTCAGCGCCAGCAATCCCGAAATCCAGGCCAGCGCGAGCATCCCGGTGATGATCGTCGCCGACGCCAGCACGATGCCGATCTGGAACGCGGCCGACGCCAGCTCGTAGTGGTGGTATCGCGCCTGGGCGAGGTCGCGGGCGTGCTCGGCGTGTTTGGCGCGCTCGGCGAGCTGCTCGGAGCCTTCGCCGGTCTCCGGCTCGGAGCGATAGCGCTGCGCGGTCTTCTGCCATTCCTCGATCTGCTTCTGCAGCGCCGCCTTGGCGGCGGCGTCGCCGATCGTGCCCATGCTCAGACGCGCCTCTTCGGATACCGTCTGCACCACAGTGCGGCGGATGCTCTTGGCCTGGAAGAACGCCCACAGATTGGAGGCTTCGACGTTCTTGGCGATCGATTCGGTCTGCGACGCCTTGCCGAGCGTTTCGGAGAAGGCGAGGAACAGCGCGATCACCGAGATCAGCAGCGCAATGTTCTTGTTCGAGCCTGACGCATGTTCCGCATGTTCAGCGTGCTCCATGCTTTCGTGCGCGCCCATGCCATTCTCCCGTCATGAATTCGTCATGCCCGACACCTGCCGGGCCGTGATCATCAGATCAGGAACTTGTCAGTTGGAAGGCGATGCGGGTCAAGTCCGGCGATGGCGGACTAACAACTTCGCGGGGCTCATGCCCGCGGGTGGGCGCTGTTGTAGACTTCCAGCAGCCGTTCGGTATCGATGCCGGTGTAAACCTGCGTGGTCGACAGCGAGGCGTGGCCGAGCAGCTCCTGGATCGCCCGCAGATCGCCGCCGCGGGTCAAAAGATGCGTCGCGAAGGAGTGCCGCAGCGCATGGGGCGTGGCCGAGTCGGGCAATCCCAGCGAGCCGCGCAGCCGCTCCATCGCGAGCTGGATGATTCGCGGGCTGAGCGGCCCGCCGCGGGCGCCGACGAACATCGGCCCGTCCGGCGGCAGCGGATGCGGGCAGGCGCTCGCGTAATCGGCGATCTGCGCCAGCACGTTTTGCAGCACCGGCACCATCCGGGTCTTGTTGCCCTTGCCGAGCACGATCAGCGTATCGCCCTGGCCGGGCGCCGGCACATCGCGGCGGCGCAGCCCAAGCGCTTCGGAAATGCGCAGGCCTGAGCCGTATAACAGCGCCATCACCGCGGCGTCGCGGATGAGGATCCAGGTCTCGCGGTCCTCGCCGGCGCGCTCGTCGGCGTCGGCGAGTCGTTTGGCGGCGGCGATCTGGATCGGTTTGGGCAGGCTTTTCTTGATCTTGGGCGCCCGCACCGACGACAGCGCGCCGACGCTGCCCTTGCCTTCGCGTTCAAGGAAGCGGCCGAACGAGCGCAGTCCGGCCAACGCCCGCATCAGCGAGCGGCCGGCGATCGCATCGCCGCGCCGCGCCGCCATGAAGGCGCGGACATCGGTGGCCTCCAGCCGTGCGAATCGACCGAGCGTGACCACGCCGCCCCAATGGCCGGCGAGGAAGATCAGGAACTGGCGCAAATCGCGCGCATAGGCCTCCAGCGTCTTGCCGGAGAGCCGTCGCTCGGCGCGCAGATGCGACAGCCAGCGGGTGAACTCGGCGTTGAGATCGGCGCTGGCGCAGGCGAGCTCGATCGGCGCGGGGGCGAGTTGGGCTTTGGCCATAAAGGAGTCCGGGCGCATCTTGCGCGTTCGACGACATTCAACGGGCTCTGGCCGTCATCCTGAGACGCTCACGCAGCGAGGGCCGCTGCGCGGCCACCTCAGGGTGACGGCAAGTCGTGGGAGGCTACGTTCGGATCATACCTGATTTCCTTTCCCATTGATGAAGGCCGGCTTTGTCGGCACACCGGGGCGATGGACGACTCCCGAACCAGCCCGACCTCGAACGCCTCCACCCGCGTGGTCGACGTGCAGGTGCCGGTCGCGGTCGATCAGGCCTATTCGTACCGGGTGCCGCGCGGGCTCGATCTGAAGCCCGGCGATGTCGTCGCGGTGCCGCTCGGGCCGCGCGAGGTGCTCGGCGTGGTCTGGGCCGAAAACCCCAATCCCGATCCACGGCTGCACAACCGTCTGAAAGACGTCGCCGAGAAGCTCGACGTGCCGCCGTTGCGCGAGGAGCTACGCCGGCTGGTCGATTGGGTCGCCAATTACACGCTGTCGCCGCGCGGTCAGGTGCTGCGGATGACGCTGCGGATGGGCGAACTCGGTCCCGAACGTCAGCGCATGGGCGTGCGGCTGGTCGGCCCGCCGCCGCAGCGGATGACGCCGGCGCGGCGGCGGCTGATCGAGATTCTGTCGGACGGCCTGCTGCACGGCAAATCCGACGTCGCCAAGGAAGCCGGCGTCAGCCCCGGCGTGATCGACGGTCTCGTCGATGAGGGCACGCTGCACGTCGAAGCGATGCCGCGGGAGCCGGCGGCGCCGACGCCTGATCCGGATTTCGCGCCGGCGGATTTCTCGCCCGAGCAGGCGCGGGCCGCCGAGACGATGCGCGAACTGGTCAAGCCGGGCGGCGGCTTTCAGGCGGCGCTGCTCGACGGCGTCACCGGCTCGGGCAAGACAGAAGTTTATTTCGAGGCGGTCGCCGAAGTCGTTCGCCAGGGCCGGCAGTGCCTGATCCTGATGCCGGAGATCGCGCTGACCGGACAATTTCTCGACCGCTTCGCGCTGCGCTTCGGCGTCCGGCCGCTGGAATGGCATTCGGAGCTGACGCCGCGCACCCGCGCCCGAAACTGGGCGGCGATCGCGGCCGGCGAGGCCCAGGTGGTGGTCGGCGCGCGCTCGGCGCTGTTCCTGCCCTATGCCGATCTCGGTCTGATCATCGTCGATGAGGAGCACGACCAAGCCTACAAGCAGGAAGACGGCGCGCACTACCACGCCCGCGACATGGCGGTGGTGCGCGCGTCGATCGCCAGGATCCCGATCGTGCTGGCGTCGGCGACGCCGTCGGTCGAGACCGAGGTCAACGCCCGCAAGGGCCGCTACCGCCGGATTCCGCTGCCGTCGCGATTCGGCGGCCAGCACATGCCGCAGATCGAGGCGATCGATCTACGCCGCGAGCCGCCGATGCGCGGGCGGTTCATCTCGCCGCGTCTGGCCGAGCAGGTCGGCCATGCGATCGAGCGCCGCGAACAGGCGCTGTTGTTTCTCAACCGCCGCGGCTATGCGCCGCTGACGCTGTGCCGGGCCTGCGGCCATCGCTTCGCCTGCACCATCTGCGATGCCTGGCTGGTCGATCATCGCTTCCGGCAACGGCTGGTGTGCCACCATTGCGGCTTCTCGATGCCGCGCCCGCTTCAATGCCCGCATTGCGCCGCCGAGCAATCGCTGGTGGCGGTCGGCCCCGGCGTCGAGCGGCTGCAGGAGGAGGCTTCGAGCCTGTTTCCGGATGCGCGGACGATGGTGCTGTCGAGCGATCTGATCACCTCGATCGAGGCCATGCGCAGCGAGCTGAACGACATCGCTGAGGGCCGGGTCGACATCATCATCGGCACCCAATTGGTGGCGAAGGGCCATAATTTTCCGCGGCTCAATCTGGTCGGCGTGGTCGACGCCGATCTCGGCCTCAGCAACGGCGATCCGCGCGCCGCCGAGCGCACCTTCCAGCTTTTGAATCAGGTGATCGGCCGCGCAGGGCGCGATCAGGGCCGCGGCGTCGGCTTTCTGCAGACCCATCAGCCGGAGCATCCGGTGATGAAGGCGCTGGTCGCGTGCGATCGCGAGGCCTTCTACGCCAGCGAAATCGAGGCGCGCGAACGGACGCTGTACCCGCCATTCGGCCGACTCGCGAGCCTGATCATTTCCGCCGGCGACCGGCCGACCGCGGAAGGCTTCGCGCGGCAGCTGGCGTCGAGCGCGCCGGTCGACGAGCGCGTGCAGGTGCTGGGGCCGGCCGAAGCGCCGCTCGCAGTGATCAAGGGCCGCTATCGATTCAGGCTGCTGGTGAAGTCGGTGCGGTCATTCGATCTGTCGAACTACTTGCGGCAATGGTTGGCGCAGGGTCCGAAGACCAAAGGAAACCTGAAGCTCGAGGTCGACGTCGATCCGCAAAGCTTCCTGTAGTCTCAGGAAGCCGAAGTCATACATCGACGCGCGACGAAAAAATAAAGCCTGCCGTCATGGCTGACGGCAGGCCGCAGATCGGGCGCGCGAGGGATCGCGGCCATACGAAACTCGATGATGTTTTTCTTGTTTGAAGGGAAGTGTAACCCGCGTTCTGCGGTTACATGACTTCCGCGACGACCCGGCCGACTCCGCGGCTGGTCAGACCGATCGCGCGCGCGGCGCCGGTCGACAGATCGAGCACACGGCCGCGAATGAATGGGCCGCGATCGTTGACGGTGACGACGACACTGCGGCCGCCATGGGTGACGCGCAGCTTGGTGCCGAACGGAAGGCTGCGATGCGCAGCGGTCATCGCGTTGGCGTTCATGCGCTGGCCCGAGGCAGTGCGGTTGCCGGATTCATTGCCGTAATACGAGGCCACGCCGGAGAAGCTACGGCCACCCGACCCCAGCGCTGCGTTGGCGTCACGCCAGTCGTTCTGGGCGTTGTTGTGTTGGGCGTGATGATGATGACGCTTCGAACGGGCCGAAGCCTCGGTTGCAGCTGCTCCGCTCATCAGAACAGTTGCGGCGATCAGCGCGAAAGCCGTACGCGGCCGGGTTACTAATCCCGGCGGAGACTTCTTCGTGTCAGTCATAATTGTATGTCCTCAGTATTGCCACGTATGCGGCAAGTGGAACCCCCGTCCCGTTTGCGGTGTCGGACCGTTCGCTGCGTAATGAGGCAAGAAATTGACGAACTGCCGATTCGTTTCTGGCCTGTAATATCTTTTGACGCGATGCGCCCGATCAAAAAGCCCTGCATTGCGTTGGATGGAAAATTTCACCACTACTTTCGTACGCATACGAATACTAAAGATGTAAGTCTTTTTGACCGAATGACTCGGGTCTTCAAATCAAACGCAAGAAATCGCGGACTATCGCAGGGTGCTTTGTAGGTCTGTGAAAGGTCTCCTGTCCGGCCGCCGGGAGCTGCAACATTTTTTTGGCGAAGCTGGAGTGACGCTTGGTGCGGCCGGGCCTCGTGGGTACCCGAATTCCGCCCGGCGAGACCGCAGACCGATGAAATGCGACAGACCGTCATCTTGTGGCAGGTCATGTTGCGCCTGCGCGCGCGCTATGTTAGCAAAGCCGCGATTTTTAAGGTCGCCGGCTACGATCGTACCGGCCGAAAATCGAAGTCCAGCTTGAATTCCAAGGGCTTAAATCGGGGACGCCGCGGCTTGGCGACGGTTTTCTCCTTGGCAATTTGACAGCACAAAAGAGCGCGTCTGTGGCATCTGAAGATCCATCGGTTTCCGGAGTCTCTGGTCGTTACGCGACCGCCCTGTTTGAACTGGCTCGCGATGAGAAAGTCATCGACGCGGTCAAGGCCGATCTGGACAAGTTCAGCGCCATGCTGGTCGAAAGTCCTGAGCTTTTGCGGCTGGTTCGCAGTCCTGTATTCGGCGCCGAAGCGCAGACCAAGGCGCTGGGCGCGGTGCTCGACAAGGCCGGGATCGCCGGCATCAGCGCCAACTTCCTGAAGTTGCTCGCCGCCAATCGCCGGTTGTTCGTGGTCGCCGACGTGATCGGCGCCTATCGGGCGCTGGTCGCCAGGTTCAAGGGTGAAGCGACCGCCGACGTCACCGTCGCCGAGACGCTCAGCGACAAGAATCTCGAGGCGCTGAAGCTGGCGCTGAAGTCGGTGACCGGCAAGGACGTCACCCTCAATATCAATGTCGATCCGGCGATCATCGGCGGGCTTGTCGTCAAGCTCGGCAGCCGCATGGTCGACAGTTCGATTCGCACCAAACTCAATTCGATCAAGCACGCGATGAAAGAGGCAGGCTGATGGACATCCGCGCCGCGGAAATTTCCGCGATCCTCAAGGACCAGATCAAGAACTTCGGCCAGGAAGCCGAAGTCACCGAGGTCGGACAGGTGCTGTCCGTCGGCGACGGCATTGCCCGCGTCTACGGTCTGGACAACGTCCTCGCCGGTGAAATGGTCGAGTTCGAGAACGGCACGCGCGGAATGGCGCTGAACCTCGAAACCGACAACGTCGGCATCGTGATCTTCGGCGCCGACCGAGAGATCAAGGAAGGTCAGACCGTCAAGCGCACCCGCTCGATCGTCGACACGCCGGTCGGCAAGGGGCTGCTGGGCCGCGTCGTCGACGCGCTCGGCAACCCGATCGACGGCAAGGGGCCGATCCAGGCGACCGAACGCAAGCGCGTCGACGTCAAGGCGCCCGGCATCATTCCGCGCAAGTCGGTGAACGAGCCGATGGCGACCGGCCTCAAGGCGATCGACGCCCTGATCCCGGTCGGCCGCGGCCAGCGCGAGCTGATCATTGGCGACCGTCAGACCGGCAAGACCGCGATCGCGCTCGACACCATCCTGAACCAGAAGCCGCTCAACGTCGAAGGCGCGCCGGAAGGCCAGAAGCTTTACTGCGTCTACGTCGCGGTCGGCCAGAAGCGTTCGACCGTCGCGCAGTTCGTGAAGGTGCTGGAAGAGCAGGGCGCGCTCGAATATTCGATCGTCGTCGCCGCCACCGCCTCCGACCCGGCGCCGATGCAGTACATCGCTCCGTTCACCGGCTGCACCATGGGCGAGTACTTCCGCGACAACGGCATGCACGCCGTGATCATCTATGACGATCTGTCGAAGCAGGCCGTCGCCTACCGCCAGATGTCGCTGCTGCTGCGCCGCCCGCCGGGTCGCGAGGCCTATCCGGGCGACGTGTTCTATCTGCACTCCCGCCTGCTCGAGCGCGCCGCCAAGCTCAACGAAGATCACGGCTCGGGGTCTTTGACCGCGCTACCGATCATCGAAACCCAGGCCAACGACGTTTCCGCCTACATCCCGACCAACGTGATTTCGATCACCGACGGCCAGATCTTCCTGGAAACCGACCTGTTCTTCCAGGGCATCCGCCCGGCGGTGAACGTCGGCCTGTCGGTGTCGCGCGTCGGTTCGTCGGCACAGACCAAGGCGATGAAGAAGGTCGCCGGCAAGATCAAGGGCGAGCTCGCGCAGTACCGCGAAATGGCCGCGTTCGCGCAGTTCGGCTCTGACCTCGACGCCTCGACCCAGCGCCTGCTGAACCGTGGCTCCCGCCTGACCGAACTCCTGAAGCAGCCGCAGTTCTCGCCGCTGAAGATGGAAGAGCAGGTCGTGGTGATCTACGCCGGCGTCAACGGTTATCTGGACGCGCTTCCGGTCGCCAAGGTGCGCTCGTTCGAGGACGGCCTGCTGTCGCTGCTGCGCGGCAAGGAATCGGCCATCCTCGATGCGATCCGCACCAGCCGCGACCTCTCCGACGACACCGCCGCCAAGCTCAAGGCTGTGATCGAGAGCTACGCCAAGACGTTCGCGTAAATTCACGCTCCGGCCGGGCTCGTCCCGGCCGCGACGTGTTGCGCGTCGACAATCGACGATGTGGATGCCCGGCGCGCGGCCGGGCATGACCAGTGTGAGGTTCGCGGTCGGATCTGATCTGATCGCCGGGGTGGACTGAGAATGGCTTCACTTAAAGACATGCGCGTCCGCATCGCCTCGACCAAGGCGACGCAGAAGATCACCAAGGCGATGCAGATGGTCGCGGCTTCGAAGCTGCGCCGCGCCCAGATGGCGGCGGAAGCCGCGCGGCCCTATGCCGAAAAGATGGACGCGGTGATCTCGAACATCGCCGGCGCCGCTGCGGGCTCGCCCGGCGCACCGGTGCTGCTCGCCGGCACCGGCAAGGATCAGGTTCACCTGCTGCTGGTCTGCACCGGCGAGCGTGGCCTGTCCGGCGCGTTCAACTCGTCGATCGTCCGCCTCGCCCGCGAACGCGCTTACGCGCTGATGAACCAGGGCAAGACAGTCAAATTCTTCTGCGTCGGCCGCAAGGGCTACGAGCAGCTCCGCCGAACCTTCGACAAGCAGATCATCGAGAACATCGAGCTGCGCTCGGTTCGCCAGCTCGGCTTCGTCAACGCCGAGGACATCGCCCAGAAGGTGATCGCCCGCTTCAACAACGGCGAGTTCGACGTCTGCACGCTGTTCTATTCACGCTTCAAATCGGTGATCTCGCAGATCCCGACGGCGCAGCAACTGATCCCGCTGGTGGTCGAGGCGCCGGCTGCAGGCTCCGTGGCCACCTCCTACGAATACGAGCCGGAAGAGGACGAGATCCTCTCCACGCTGCTGCCGCGCAATCTCGCGGTGCAGATCTTCCGCGCGCTCCTGGAAAACAACGCGTCGTTCTACGGCGCCCAGATGAGCGCGATGGACAACGCCACCCGCAACGCCGGCGACATGATCAGGAAGCAGACGCTGATCTACAACCGCACCCGGCAGGCGATGATCACCAAGGAGCTGATCGAGATCATCTCGGGCGCCGAGGCGATCTAGCAGCACTTCTGCAGACTTACATCCGGTCGACGACCGTGATTTGGATTTCGGACTTCAGGGAGAGAGTTTAATGGCTACACCCGCCAATCAGACCGGACGCATCACCCAGGTCATCGGCGCCGTCGTCGACGTGCAGTTCGAAGGCCATCTGCCGGCCATTCTGAACGCGATCGAGACCAAGAACGGCGACAACCGTCTGGTGCTTGAAGTTGCCCAGCATCTCGGCGAATCGACCGTCCGCACCATCGCGATGGACACCACCGAAGGTCTGGTGCGCGGCCAGGAAGTCACCGACACCGGTTCGCCCATCATGGTGCCGGTCGGCGTCGGCACGCTCGGCCGCATCATGAACGTGATTGGCGAGCCGGTCGACGAGCAGGGTCCGGTGGCCAATGAGGGCCTCCGCCCGATCCACGCGGAAGCGCCGCTCTACACCGACCAGTCGACCGAAGCTGAGATTCTCGTCACCGGCATCAAGGTCGTCGACCTGCTGGCGCCCTACGCCAAGGGCGGCAAGATCGGCCTGTTCGGCGGCGCCGGCGTCGGCAAGACCGTGCTGATCCAGGAGCTGATCAACAACGTCGCCAAGGCCCACGGCGGCTATTCGGTGTTCGCCGGCGTCGGCGAGCGCACGCGCGAAGGCAACGACCTCTATCACGAGTTCATCGAATCCGGCGTCAACAAGAAGGGCGGCGGCGAAGGCTCGAAGTGCGCCCTCGTGTACGGCCAGATGAACGAGCCGCCGGGCGCCCGCGCCCGCGTCGCGCTGTCGGGTCTGACCGTCGCCGAGCATTTCCGCGACCAGGGCCAGGACGTGCTGTTCTTCGTCGACAACATCTTCCGCTTCACGCAAGCCGGCTCGGAAGTGTCGGCGCTGCTCGGCCGCATCCCCTCGGCGGTGGGCTATCAGCCGACGCTCGCCACCGACATGGGCGCGCTGCAGGAGCGCATCACCACCACCCATAAGGGTTCGATCACCTCGGTGCAGGCGATCTACGTGCCGGCCGACGACTTGACCGACCCGGCGCCCGCGACCTCGTTCGCGCATCTTGACGCGACCACCGTGCTGAATCGCGCGATCTCCGAAAAGGGCATCTATCCGGCGGTCGACCCGCTGGACTCGACCTCGCGGATGCTGTCGCCGCTGATCGTCGGCGAGGAGCACTACCAGACCGCCCGTATGGTCCAGCAGGTGCTGCAGAAGTACAAGTCGCTGCAGGACATCATCGCCATTCTGGGCATGGACGAACTGTCGGAAGAGGACAAGCTCGCGGTCGCCCGCGCCCGCAAGATCGAGCGCTTCCTGTCGCAGCCGTTCTTCGTCGCCGAAATCTTCACCGGCTCGCCGGGCAAGTTCGTCGACCTCGCCGACACCATCAAGGGCTTCCGCGCGATCTGCGAAGGCAAGTACGACCATCTGCCGGAAGCGGCGTTCTACATGGTCGGCGCCATCGAAGAAGCCGTCGAGAAGGGCAAGAAGCTGGCCGCGGAAGCGGCCTAAGTATCTCGTCATTGCCGGGCAAGAGCGCGAAGCGCGTCTTCACGAACATGCCCCGGCAATCCATCTGGAAACAATGTCATTGATTGATGGACCCGCGGGTCAAGCCCGCGGGTGACAGCCGAGAGAGTAGCTCCATGGCCACCTTCCACTTCGATCTGGTTTCGCCCGAACAGGTTGCCTTCTCCGGCGAAGTCGATCAGGTCGACATCCCGGGCGCCGAGGGTGATTTCGGCGTGCTCGCCGGTCACGCGCCGGTGGTGGCGGTGATCCGTCCCGGCATCCTGACGGTGACCGCCGGCGGTGCTCAGCAGAAGATCGTGGTGCTCGGCGGTATCGCCGAAGTCTCCGAGAAGGGCCTGACCGTGCTGGCCGATGTCGCCACCGCGGTGGCCGACGTTGACATGCAGGACTTCGCCGCGACCATCGCGACGATGGAGCAGCAGCTCCCCGGCAAGGTCGGCGACGTCCTCGATCGCTCGATCGAGCGCCTGGATCACTACAAGAGCATCCAGCACCAGATCTCCACGACGGCGATGCACTGAGCCGACACGCCTGCGGCCGTTGATAGGCCAGCCGTGCTGACGAAATAGCTCATACCCCGTGTCGCCCCCACCCCAACCCTCCCCCGCAAGCGGGAGAGGGAGCGCGTACGACTTGGGGCGAGGCAGCGGCTGATCTTGGAATCCGCTTCATCCAACGTGATGGCACTGCGCTTCATCGAACGCAGCGCGCGCCCTCTCCCGCTTGCGGGAGAGGGTTGGGTGAGGGCGCGCCGACCGCTGCGTTAGCGTTCAGCTTCCCTCACACAAACCGCGCAAAGCTCCGCGCGACTTCGCGATAGATCTCGCGGCGGAACGGGACGACGAGGTCGGCGACGCGGTCGAGCTGCTCCCAGCGCCAGGCGTCGAATTCCGGCGGCATGTCGTTGCGCACCGCCAACGGATCGATCTCGGCTTCATCGCCGGTGAAGCGCAGCGCGAACCATTTCTGGCGCTGACCGCAAAACACCCCGAGCCGGTGAGGCGGACCGTCATAAGGCGGGAAATCGTAGGTGACCCAATCGGTCTCGCCGAGAATCTCGGCGTGCCGGACGCCGGTCTCCTCCCACAGCTCACGCATCACCGCGTCCCGCGGCTCCTCGTCGGCGTCGATGCCGCCTTGCGGCATCTGCCATTCGAGACCCGGCAGGATGATCTCGGGGCCGTCGTCGCGGAAGCGGCGGCCAATCAGCACCCGGCCTTCGGCATTGAACAGCGCGATGCCGACATTGCGCCGGTAGGGCAGCGATCGCGCAGGCGGCGTTTCGCTCACGACGCCAGCAGCTTGCGGAAATAGCCGATGGTCTCCTTGAGCCCGTCCGCCAGCGCCACCTTCGGCTCCCAGCCGAGTTCACGCCGCGCCAGCGTGATGTCGGGCTGGCGCTGCTTCGGATCGTCCGACGGCAGCGGCAGATAGACCAGTTTGGATTTCGAGTCGGTCATCGCGATCACCATCTCGGCGAGCTCGCGCATGCTGAACTCGACCGGATTGCCGAGATTGACCGGGCCGATGAATCCGTCGCCGGTCGCCATCAGTCTCGCAAAGCCGTCGAGCAGGTCGGTGACGTAGCAGAACGAGCGGGTCTGGCTACCGTCGCCGTAGATCGTAATGTCGTCGCCGGACAGCGCCTGGACGATGAAATTCGACACCACCCGGCCGTCACGCGGATGCATCCGCGGGCCGTAGGTGTTGAAGATCCGGGCCACCTTGATCTTCACCTTGTGCTGGCGGTGATAATCGAAGAACAGTGTCTCGGCGGCGCGCTTGCCTTCGTCGTAGCAGGCGCGGATGCCGAGCGGATTGACGTGGCCCCAATAGCTCTCCGGCTGCGGATGCACGGTCGGATCGCCATAGACCTCGCTGGTCGAGGCCTGGAAAATCTTCGCGCGGGTGCGCTTGGCGAGCCCCAGCATGTTGATCGCGCCGTGCACGCTGGTCTTCAGCGTCTGCACCGGATCGTGCTGGTAATGCACCGGCGAGGCCGGGCAGGCGAGGTTGTAGATGTCGTCGACCTCGACATAAAGCGGGAAGGTGACGTCGTGGCGCATCACCTCGAAGCGCGGCGTGCCGACGAGGTGCTCGATGTTGCGCCGCCAGCCGGTGAAGTAATTATCGACGCAAAGGACTTCGTGGCCTTCGGCCAACAGTCTGTCGCACAGATGCGAGCCGATGAATCCGGCGCCGCCGCTCACGAGAATTCGCCTTGAAAGTCGCATCGCTCATCCCGGCCAGGAGATCGGTTCTGACGCTGCGTCCCGCCGTGAACCGCTGTGCATTTCGCTCGAAAACGCTGTGGGCGCCGATGGTGCGACGGCCGTTTTCCGCCGCATTGAATGGCAAGAAACCCCATGCTAGGCAAGCGCCGAAACCGGCTGCTGCGGCGCCCCCGGCGCTTGACCGGCCGTGGCGACCCCGGGTCGCTCCGATCCGACCGAACCCAGGGCGCCAGCGTGCCTGCGCGCGATCTCACGCAAGAGGCGATCTCACGCGATGACCGCGCCCGTCGACATCTCCAACGCCCGGATCCTCGAAATCGGCGGCGGCTATTTCAAGCTGCAGTATCCCGAACGCACCACCTGCCTGTGGACCTGGACCAAGCTCACCAATGATTTCGGCCCGCTCGACGGCTTCTCGACGCCCGACCGGATCTGGCGCGAACTGCGCGCCGCGGGCGAAGGCAAATACGACGTGGTGGTGGTCAACACGCTGCGCTATTCGCCGTGGCATCCGCGCTATTGGGCGCGCGGCATGTTCTACACGCCCAAGAGCCCGTGGGCCTCGTTGACGCGGCAGTTCGGGCCCAGCGTGTTGCGCTGGCTGAACGTTCCGGTGCCGCTGGTCGCGGTCGAGATGGACGATTCATTCGGCATCTCGAAAAGCAGCGTGTTCCTGCTCGACAAGGCCAAGGCGTATTTCAAGCGCGAGCTGCCGGCCGATAAATGGCAGGTGCTGGCCGGCACCATCCATCCGCATCTGCCGACGCTGCGCTATCGCCGGAGCGAAAAATGGCGCCGCCGGATCGACCGGCTGCAGCCGATCTCGCTGCCGCAGTTCCGGTTCGACCAGCGCTGGCGCGATGCGCCGTTTCCGGAGAAGACCCACGACATCTTCTTCTCGGGCGCGGTCGAGGGCAATTCGACGGTGCGCGCCGCCGGCCTGCCCGAGCTCGAACGGCTTCGGGCGATGGGCGTGCGGATCGACCAGCCGACCGAGCGGCTGCCCTACGATGCCTTCATGGAGCGGATGTCGCATTCCTGGCTGGCCTGGTCGCCGGAAGGCATGGGCTGGGACTGCTACCGCCACTACGAGGCGCCGCTCGTGCAGGCGGTGCCGCTGATGAACAACCCGACCATCTTGCGCTACGCGCCGCTGCTGTCAGGCGTCCATGGCGTGTATTACGACATCGAGCCGGGCGGGCTCGTGCGCGCCGTCACCGCGGCGCTCGCCGACAAGGACAAGCTCCGCGCGATGGCCGTGGCCGGGCGGGAGCATGTGCTCGCGCATCACACCGTCAAGGCGCATTGCGACCACATCCTGCAGGCGGCGCTGGCGGTCCGATAGAGGGCGTTGAGTAGCCGTCATGCTGGCGTTCTTGCGCCCGAAGGATGGCAACAAGCGACGTGCCTCGCCGCATCCTTCGAGGCTCGCTACGCTCACACCTCGAGGATGACGGCCTTCGAGGCTCACTGCGCTCGCACCGGTCGTATCGAGGGCCTCAGACCGCCACCGCGAGCTGCGAGAATTCCTTCACCACCCGCTCATAGACCGGCCGTTTGAACGGCACGATCAGATCGGGGAGATTCTGCATCGGCTCCCAGCGCCAGCCGGTGAATTCCGGCTTGTGGCCGCCGGGCGCGCCGACGTCGATCTCGGAATCTGCGCCGGTGAAGCGCACCGCGAACCATTTCTGGCGCTGGCCGCGGTAGCGGCCTTTCCAGGCTCGGCCGGCGACGGTGCGCGGAATGTCGTAGATCAGCCAGTCGGGAACTTCGCCGATCTTTTCGACCGAGCGGACGTTGGTCTCCTCGTACAGCTCGCGCTTGGCGGCTTCCCAGGTGTCTTCGCCGGGATCAACGCCGCCTTGCGGCATCTGCCAGACGTGGGTGTCGTCGACATGCTCGATGCCGCCAGCGCGACGCCCGATGAAGACGAGACCCTCCCGGTTGATCAGCATCATGCCGACGCATGTTCGATAGGGCAGGTCTTCGTAGCGCGCCATTCCGTCAATGCCTCATCCGTCCGCAGATCGCGGACTCTCGAGCGTTTTCAGGCGAAACCGGTATCGGATGGCGCGAAAAACGCTTCAAAACACCAATCCAGAGGGTCGATTCGAATTCTAGCAGAACCGCCGCCCTAGGTTGATTTTGATTTCAGCATCGCCATTGTCAATGGCACCAGCAGGATGCCGCGGCTCTCCAAGCTCTTGCTCCAGCTAACAATTCGTTCAATCGACACCGGAAGCGCCGAGGCCGTGCCGACCGCGCTCCCGCGCTCCTTGGCGAGCGCCTCGAGCCGGGCCAGCGCCTTGTCGATTTCGGCCGCGGTCGGCACGGCGTCGATCGCGGAATCCGCGCGCGCGAACGGCATCGCCAGCGATTTCGCCAGGCTCGGCGCGACGCTGCGCGGGGCCGAGCCGTCGTCGAGATAGCCGAGCCCGCGCTTGGCGGCCTCGCGGATGATCGGCTGCATCGCCGCATCGGTCGCGACGAAGCGTGCGCCCATGAAGTTCGACAGACCGACATAGCCCTGGATCCGGCTGAGGTGCCAGGTCAGGCGGTCGAGGTTCTGCTCCGGCGCGCCGGAGGTGAGCAGGGTCTGCGGACCGGGATCGTTGTCCGGATAGTCAAACGGCTCCATCGGAATCTGCAGCAGCACTTCGTGCTGCTTCGCCCGCGCCTGCTCGACCAGCTTGCCGGGGTCGGACCCATAGGGCGTGAACGCCAGGGTCACCGCGCGCGGCAGCTTGATCACCGCATCATTGGTCCGCGCCGCGCCGACGCCGAGGCCGGTGACGACGATCGCAATGGTCGGCATCTTCTCGGCCTTGGCACGGTCGGCGTCGGTGGTCATCGCATAGGCCGACACCGGCTTCAGCGCGCCGGCCGCGACCGGGATCATGCCGTAGCGCGACTGCTCCAGCAGCTTCGGATTGATGCCATTGGCCATCGCCGGCTCGGCCGGCGGCGCGTCGACCTTGTCGTCGCCGCTGCCGCTCGACACCACCACGTCCTGACGGGTGCCCTTGGAGCCGTCGATGATGGTGATGGTCTTCTGCCCCGGCTGAACCGCGTCCTTGCCGTCCTTCGCCTCGGCGAACTCGGACTTCGCCGCCTTGGCGGCGGAGGACTTGTCTGCGGGCGCGGCGGCTTCCTTCTTTTCGTCGGGGGCAGGCGGTTTGATCATCACTTGGACGGTCGGCTCGCCGCCGAGCGGATCGTTGTTGAACAGCGCGAAGCCGAGGAAGCCGAGCAGGAAGGCGCCGAGCAGCGTCGCGATCGCCTGGGTGATGGTGAACGGCAAGCGGAAGCGGCGCAGTCGCCCGCGCTTCTGACCCAGCGGTGTGCTCAGTTCGTCCGCCGACACAGACAACCGTCTCCCGAATCACCTGCCGCGACGATACCACGTCGCGGCGGACGGGCGGCACACCCGGTCCGCAACCGATCGGCCGATCGCATTGATCAGCAAAGGCCAAAAAAAGGGCGGCCCGAAAGCCGCCCTTGGTCGATGGAACCGCGCAGACGCGATTGATCAGTTCGCGGCCTTGTTGGCGGCCGGCTTGTCGATCGCCGCCTTGTCGCCCGTCACCGGCGCAGGCGCCGTGACGGTGGCCTTGATGCCGTGCAACAGATCGGCGGCGGTTTTGAGCGCCTTGTCGTCCTTGGCGTCCGGCGGCACGTAGGACTGCGAGCCGGTCTTCTCGTCGCCGTCGGCGCCTTTCAGATGGCCGCGCAGCGAGGCTTCGCCCTTGGTGTCGGTCCGCGCCTTGAGATCGTCCGGCACGTCCTGCAGCACCTCGATATCCGGGGTGATGCCCCTGGCCTGGATCGATTTGCCGGACGGCGTGTAGTAGCGCGCCGTGGTCAGCCGCAGCGCGCCGTTGCCGGAGCCGAGCGGGATGATGGTCTGCACCGAGCCCTTGCCGAACGACCGGGTGCCGACCAGCGTCGCGCGCTTGTGGTCCTGCAGCGCACCGGCGACGATTTCAGAGGCCGAGGCGGAGCCGCCGTTGATCAGCACGATCACCGGTTTGCCCTTGGTGAGATCGCCGGAATGCGCGGAGCGACGCTGGGTTTCCTCGGCGTTGCGGCCACGTGTCGAGACGATCTCGCCGCGATCGAGGAACGCATCCGACACCGTCACCGCTTCCTCCAGCAGACCGCCGGGGTTGTTGCGCATGTCGAGGATGAAGCCCTTCAGCTTGTCGGCGCCGATCTGGCTGGTGAGATTGGAGATCTCCTTCTTCAAGCCCTCGGTGGTCTGCTCGTTGAAAGTGGTGATCCGGATGTAGCCGATGTCGTCGGACTCGACGCGGGCGCGCACCGAACGAACCCGGATGTTGTCGCGCACCAGCGTGACCTCGATCGGATTGTCCTGGCCCTTGCGGACGATCTTCAGGCGGATCTTGGTGTTGACCGGGCCGCGCATCTTCTCGACCGCCTGGTTCAGGGTCAGACCCTGCACCGCTTCGTCGTCGAGATTGGTGATGATGTCGTTGGCCATGATGCCGGCCTTCGACGCCGGCGTGTCGTCGATCGGCGACACCACCTTGATCAGGCCGTCTTCCATGGTGACTTCGATGCCGAGACCGCCGAACTCGCCGCGGGTCTGCACCTGCATGTCACGGAAGCTCTTGGCGTCCATGTAGCTCGAATGCGGGTCGAGCCCGGTCAGCATGCCGCTGATTGCGGACTCCACCAGTTTGGAGTCGTCGGGCTTCTCGACATAGTCGCTACGCACCCGCTCGAACACGTCGCCGAACAGATTGAGCTGACGATAGGTGTCAGACGTCGCGGCCCGCGCAGTCGAACCCATCAGCACCGACCGCGGCTGGGTGACGAAAAGTGTCAGCGCAGCGCCCGTGACGGCGCTGAGGAGGATTACCGAAGTCTTGCGCATCATCCGCGAACCTTTTCGCCTTCATTTGCGGCCCACCATGGGCCTGGATCGATGGGAGTGCCGTCCTTACGGAACTCGATATAGAGAACGGGCTGACTGGCGTTCGCCGCCAGGATCGATGCGACCTGCGACGTCGATCCCATCGTCGCGACCGGCTCCCCCGTGAGCACAAACTGGCCGATGTTAACCGAAATGCGCTCCATCCCGGCGATCAGGACATGATATCCGCCACCGGCATTGAGGATCAAGAGTTGTCCGTACGAGCGAAACGGTCCAGCATACACAACCCAGCCGTCACACGGGGTTGTGACCTGCGCGCCGGCCCGCGTGGATAGCGAAATCCCGCGTTCCACCCCGCCGACGCCGTCGGCGCGGCCGAATTCGCGGATTCTGCTGCCATTGACCGGAAACGCAAGCATGCCCTTGGCCGAGGCGAAGGCGATCGCCGGGCTGAGCCGGCCGGGATCCTTCAGCGCCGCCAGATTGGGCTGACCATTCAGGGCCACGGGGCTACCCTTCTGGGTTGCGGCGGCGGCGGCCTTGGCGGCGCTCTTGAGGTCCTGCTCCATCTTGGCGATCAGGCCCTGCAGGCTGTCGACCTGGCGCGACAGCGTCAGCGCGCGCGAGCGCTCGGTTTCGATATCCTTCTCGACCGCGCTCTGCTTGCGCTGGCGTTCGTCGATCAGCGCGGCGAGCCGGGTCTGATCGGCGGTCATTGCGGCGCGGTCGTCGGCGAGTTGGTCGCGCTCGGCCGCGATCGTCTTGCGGACCGCGATCAGTTCGCCGAGATCGGTGGCGAGGCGGTCGGCGCGGTCGCGCAGATCGGGCACCACGGCGCCGAGCAGAATCGCGGTGCGCAGCGACTGCAGCGCATCTTCGGGGCGCACCAGCAAGGCTGGCGGAGCGCGGCGGCCGGCGCGCTGCAACGCCGCCAGCACTTCGCCGATTTCGCCGCGGCGTCGTTCGAGCGAGGTGCGGATCTGCGTCTCGCGCGCGTCGAGCGGCCCGAGCCGCGCTTCGGTTTCGCTGATCTTGGACTCGACCGCGCGCACCTTGGCGGCGATGTCGATCAGTTGCTGGTTGAGTTTGGTGCGGTCTTCCCCGATCGCCGCGAGATCGGCTCGGAGCTTGTCCTGAAGCTCGGAGGCGCGTTTCTGCTGCTGGCGCGCGGCCTCGAGTTCCTGTTCGCGCTGCCTGATCAGATCGGTCGTCGGCGATGGCGCGGCCGCAGGTTGCGCCTGCGCGGCGGTGATGATCGCGCAAGGCAGCAGCATCCCGAGACCGGAAGCCAGCAGACCTGACGGAAGCTGCGCTGCGAACCCACCCGAGACCAGGCTTGCGGACAACAAGGCGACCGACGGCCAGCCGGCGCCCGGGGTGTCGTCCTTCGCAGCCATGGACAAGGGGTGATGCATCTGATCGCTGCAGCGCTCGCTAGGCACGATGATAAGGATGTCCCGCCAAAATCGTTGCGGCCCGGTAGATCTGCTCCAGCAGCATCACTCGGACCATCTGGTGCGGCCACGTCGCGGCGCCAAACGATAGGCACAGCTTTGCCTTGCGCCGCAATTCAGGCAAAAGTCCGTCCGCCCCGCCGATCACGAAAATAGTGCCGGGCACCGATTCATCGCGCCAGCGGCCGAGCTGGGCCGCGAAGGCCGCGCTGTCGACGCTCTTGCCGCGCTCGTCGAGGGTGACCAGCGAGCTGCCCTCGGCCATCAGCGCCGCGATGGCGGCGGCTTCCTCGGCCATCCGGCCGGCGGCGTCGCGGGCGCGGCTTTCGGCGATTTCATGGATGTCGAGGCCGCGAAAGCCGAGCTTGCGGCCGAGATCGTCGAACCGCCCACGGTAGCGCTCGGCGAGTTCGCGCTCGGGGCCTTGCTTGAGTTTGCCGATGGCAATCACGGTCAGCCGCATCGGCCGGAGCCTTTCGCGCTGCGCCGCCTCGTTCGCAACGCGCCGCCAGCGGAATGCGCCGCCAGCGAAACGCATTGACGCGCGGCCTCGATCGCGGACAGCGCGCGCAACTGTGCGGCTGCTACAGCGTCTTCGCCGGCTGAGGTCCCTGGGTCCACAACCGCTCGATGTTGTAGAACTCGCGAACCTCCGGCCTGAACACATGCAGCACCACGTCGCCGCAATCCATCAGGACCCAATCGCAATTGGTCAGGCCCTCGACATGGATCTTGGAGATGCCGGCCTCTTTCAGCGCTTTCGAGACGTTCTCCGAGATCGCGCCGACGTGGCGGTTGACCCGCCCGCTGGTGACGACCACGTAGTCGAACATCGCCGATTTGCCGCGGAGATCGATCGCCACTGTTTCTTCCGCCTTCATGTCGTCGAGGCGGGAGAGGATCAGTTGCAGCGTTTCCTCGGCGGTCCCATGCGTCGTGGAGATCGCATCAGGAGGCGTCGCCTCGGCCTTGGCAGATCGCGAGGCAGCAGTCTTCGAGGCGGCCGTCTTCGAGGCAGCAGCGGTCTTAGAGGCGGCAGTCTTCGAAGCAACAGTCTTCGACGTAGCGGTCTTCGCTTTGGCGGTCTTCGCCTTAACTGTCTTCGCGGGGACTATCTCCTCCGCGACCGACTTCGGCAAATCCGCCTTGGACAATACAGATGTGGCCAGGGACCATTCCTTTCACTGTATCGCGCGCGCCGAATCCCGGCGCCTGAGAGCCATACTAGCACGATCCCGAAAAGTGGAGACCGGTTTTCGGAAAAGATCATGCCCGAACAAGAAACGAGGGCAGGCGGACGATTCGAAGATGCGTCATCCTGCTCCACCGATGTGGGGTCGGCGCTTTCAACATTCCAGACGGCGTGGACGCCTCATTTCTTCCAACTTCCGTCGGGGTTCCGAAGCGACGTCGAGGACAGCGGCGATTTCAGCCCGGTCAGGAAGATCCACGACGGCGCGGGACGATCCGCGAGGCTCGCCGCCGCCGTGCTCGGGAGGCGGTAGCGTTTCAGGGTCTGTGCGGCCGGCGCGGCGAGGGCGCGGAAGGTGGCCGGTGGGCGGTCGATCACGGCGATCGGCAGGGAATCCGCGATCCGTCGCCAGCGCTGCCAGCGATGGAACTGAGCCAGATTGTCGGCACCCATGATCCAGACGAAGTGTGCGCCCGGGCAGTGCTGGAGCAGATAGTCGATGGTGTCGGCGGTGTAACGGGTCCCGATCGCGGCTTCGAGGCAGCTCACCTGGATGCGCGGATCGTCGGCCATTGCCTGCGCGGCGGCGGCGCGGGCATCGAGTTCGCGTAGGCCCGAGACATCCTTGAGCGGATTGCCGGGCGACACCAGCCACCAGATCCGGTCGAGCTTCAGCCGCGTCAGCGCAAAGCGGCTGATCGCGCGATGCGCTTCATGCGGCGGATTGAACGAGCCGCCGAGCAGGCCGATCCGCATCCCGGGGCTGTACGCCGGAATGGCGCGGCGGGCGGCCACGGGATCCGGCGTCAACTCAGGCTCCGCGCGTGCGGGTCGTGGCGTTCACGGCCGGGTCTGTCCGGTGCCGTGAATGCGATATTTGAAGGTGGTGAGTTGCTCGGCGCCGACCGGGCCGCGGGCGTGGAATTTGCCGGTGGCAATGCCGATCTCGGCGCCGAAGCCGAACTCGCCGCCATCGGCGAACTGGGTCGAGGCATTGTGCAGCACGATCGCGGAATCCACTTCGCCGAGAAATTTGGCCGCGGTCTCGGCATCCTCGGCGACGATCGCGTCGGTATGATGCGAGCCGTGCTCATGGATGTGCGTGATCGCGTCGTCGACGTCGTCGACCACCTTCGCGGCGATCACCGCGTCGAGATACTCGGTGTCCCAATCCTGATCGGTGGCGGGCTTCACCCGGGCGTCGGCGCGTTGCACGGCGTCGTCGCCGCGCACCTCGCAGCCGGCGTCGATCAACATGCCGACCAGCGGCGCAAGGTGGGTGTCGGCGGCGGCGCGATCGATCAGCAGCGTCTCGGCGGCGCCGCAGACGCCGGTGCGCCGCATCTTGGCGTTGAGCACGATCGACTTCGCCATGTCGAGGTCGGCGGTGCGATCGACATAGACGTGATTGATGCCTTCGAGATGCGCGAACACCGGCACCCGGGCCTCGCTTTCGACGCGGGCGACCAGGCTCTTGCCGCCGCGCGGCACGATCACATCGACGGTCCCGTTGAGGCCGCCGAGCAGGAGGCCGACGGCGGCGCGTTCGCGGGTCGGCACCAGCGTGATCGCCGCCTCGGGCAATCCCGCCTCGCGAAGACCCTGCACCAGGCAGGCGTGGATCGCACGGCCGGAGCGGAAGCTCTCGGAGCCGCCGCGCAGGATCACCGCGTTGCCTGATTTCAGGCACAGCACGCCGGCGTCGGCGGTGACGTTGGGGCGGCTCTCGAAGATCACCGCGACGACGCCGAGCGGCACCCGGACGCGCTCGATGGTCATGCCGTTCGGCCGCTGCCAGCTCTCGGTCACGGCGCCGACCGGATCGGCGATGCCGCGCACCACCGCGATGCCTTCCGCCATGGCCTCGATCCGCGCCGGCGTCAGCGTCAGCCGGTCGAGGAAAGCGGAGTTGGCGCCGGAGCCCTGGGCATCGGCGACATCCTCGGCATTGGCGGCGAGAATCGCGGCCGCGCCGGCCCGGATCGCCCGTTCCATCGCCTCCAGCGCCCGGTTCTTCTGCTCCGGCGGCGCCAGCGCCAGCACCCGCGCGGCGGCGCGTGCCCTGCGCCCGAGGTCGGTCATCAGCGCGGCGAGCTCGGCGCTGCCGTCATTGGCTTTGAGGGATGCGGTCATGGGCGGCTGAGCCTGAAAATCCGTGTTGCGTCATGTAAATAGGCGGAAACCTCCGATCCGCCAAGCCGGTTGCGGGGAAACCGGGTGATCACTATCCTCTGGCGAGTTCTGAGGAGGCGCAGATGGCCGGCAGCTATAAGCTCGACGAGCACTCCGAGGCCTTTGTCGAAGGTCTTGTCGCAAGCGGCCGCTTCGAGACGGCCGGAGACGTGCTGCGCGAAAGCCTTCGCCTGATGGAGGCCCGGGAAGCGAAGCTGGATGCGCTGCGCGCCGAAATCCAGCAGGGGCTCGATAGCGGGCCGATGGAAGAATTCGATCCGAAGACTTTGATGGAAGACATCAAGCGACGCGGGCGTGAGCGCCTCGCAGCCGATCGCGCCGTTGCCGCCCAAAAGCGTGGCGCATAACCGCCGCATCAGTCCGAAAGCCCGCGTCGACCTCGACGCGATATGGTCGTTCATTGCGGCCGACAGCGAGAAGGCCGCAGATGCGATGATCGAACAGATCACCGCTGCCTTTGCCATGCTGACCGACAACCCCAACGCCGGGCGATTGCGTCCGGAAATCTCCGCGGCTGTGCGAAGTTTCCCGGTCAAGCGCTATCTGATTTTCTATGTGGCTGAGGCGAGCGGCATCAAGATCATTCGCGTGCTCCACGGCAGACAGGATCGGTCCCGCCAGGATCTCGCGCCCTGACCTCAGCCCGGCGCCGTTCCCACCACCAGATCGTCGCGGTGGATCATTTCGGCTCGGCCGCTGATGCCGAGGATCATCATCACGTCGGGCGAGGAGCGGCCCTTGATCCTGTCGGCGTCGTCGGCGTCGTAGGCGACCAGCCCACGGCCGATCTCGTGGGTGTCAGGGCCGCGCACGATCACCGCGTCGCCGCGCGCGAACTGGCCGTCGACCCGGATCACGCCGGCCGGCAGCAGGCTCTTGCCGGCGCGCAATGCCGAGACGGCGCCGGCGTCGATCGTCAGCGTGCCCTTCGGCTCGAGCGATCCGGCGATCCAGCGCTTGCGCGCTGTGACCGGGTTGGCGGGCGTCAGGAACCAGGTGCAGGGGCCGCCTTCGGCGATCGCCTTCAGCGGATGGTCGATTTTGCCGGAGGCGATCAGCATGTGGGTGCCGGCCGAGGTCGCGATCTTGGCAGCCTCGATCTTGGTCCGCATCCCGCCGCGCGACAGCTCCGAGCCCGCGGCGCCGGCCATCGACTCGATCTCCGCAGTGACGGATTCGACTTCGGGGATCAGTTTCGCATCCGGATTGCTGCCGGGCGGCGCGGTGTAGAGGCCGTCGATGTCCGACAGCAGAATCAGCAGATCGGCGCTCGCCATGGTGGCGACCCGCGCCGCGAGACGGTCGTTGTCGCCATAGCGGATTTCGTTGGTGGCGACGGTGTCGTTCTCGTTGATCACCGGCACCGCGCGCCATTCCAGCAGCTTGGCGATGGTCGAGCGGGCGTTGAGGTAGCGCCGCCGCTCCTCGGTGTCCTGCAGTGTCACCAGGATCTGTCCGGCGCCGATGCCATGACTGCCGAGTACTTCCGACCAGGTCCGGGCCAGCGCGATCTGGCCGACAGCCGCGGCCGCCTGGCTTTCCTCGAGCTTCAGTGCGCCGCGCGGCAGCTTGAGCCGGCTGCGACCCAGCGCGATCGAGCCGGACGAGACGATCATTACGTCGCGGCCGCCGCGATGCAGTTCGGCGATGTCGGCGGCGAGCGCGGCGAGCCAGTCCGCCCGCACCTCGCCGGCGCCGGAATCGATCAGCAGCGAGGAGCCGACCTTGACGACGAGACGGCGGAAATCATGAAGCTTCGGGCGGGCCATCGGACCGGTCTGGGTTACGCGCGCTGTCGCGCCGACATCAACGGGAACGACGTCGTTTTGCAGCACGGCACCCGCCGGCGCAAGCCGCGCCGCGGTCCTCCTTTCCGGTGAATCGGCCAAATCAGGCCGGTGACCGCAATCCGCGACGCCCGTCTTTTCCGGCCGTGGGCTGCTCGACGGGGTGACACTCAGAATCAAAAGCGCGCCGCGGCCGTCCATATCCCGCACCGAGAGGCACGGTGAGTGGTCCCATGCATCCGCGACGCGCTACGGGGCCGCCGATGCCGGAACCTTGCGGTGAGGATGGAATTCATATCCGAGCATGTTCCCGTTTCAGCCGAATGAGTAACTCCCATTCTAGCGCCAACCGATATCCAGCTTCTGCTCGCTCGCACCGAGCTGTTCGCCGCCAGGGCGTTTGACCACGCGGCGGCTGCGGATGCTGCCGCAACGGTCGATGATCGTCTTTGGCTTGAGTTTCGGCGGTCCGGTCTGGCGATGGCCGCGTTTCCCGAAGCCCTGCGCGGGTCCGGGCTGAGCGAGCCCGAACATCAAGGCGAATTATGTACCGTGCTGCGGTTGCTCGGCGCTGCCGACCTCTCGATCGCGAGGCTGATCGAAGGTCACATCAACGCGATTGCTTTGGTCTGCCGTTACGGCACGCAGGCGCAGCAGGCTTCGCTTGCTTCAGACGTCGGCGATGGCGCACTGGCCGCAGTCTGGGGCGCTGACGACGCGGCCGGGCTGAAGATTGTGACCGATGGCAGTCGCGCCGAGCTCGTCGGCCGCAAGATCCTCGCCTCCGGAGCCGGCTTCGTGACACGACCGATCGTCACCGCCAAGGCTGGCGAAGATCAGCTGATGTGTTTGCTGCGGCTTGCGCCGGACCATCCGGTGGATCTCAGTGGCTGGACCGCGCAGGGCATGCGATCAACTGCGACCGGTGCGGTGGATCTGACGGGCATCCCCATCGGCAGCGACGAGATCGTCGGCTCGGCCGGCGACTTCATGCGTCAGCCGTGGTTTTCGGGCGGCGCCTGGCGGTTCTGCGCCGCGCATCTCGGTGCAACCGAGCGGCTGGTCGAGCTGTTCCGCGATCATTTGATCTCGCGGGGGCGTGCGGCGGACCCCTATCAGTTGCAGCGCGTCGCCGTTTGCGTCGCCGCAGCCCGCACCGCGCGCTTCTGGGTCGAAGAGGCCGCGCGCCGGTTCGGCGGCGGGGATTGCAATCCCGACGCGACCGTGGCTTTCGCCAACATGACGCGGATGGTCACCGAACGATCCGCGCTCGACGTGATGGAGACGGTGCAGCGAGGCGCCGGTCTACTCGCATTCATTCGGCCAGATCCAATCGAGCGGATCTGTCGGGACCTGTCGACCTATTTGCGACAACCGGTGCCGGACCTTGCGATGAGCAACGCCGCGCGCGCGTGGCTGAACTCATCGGCGCCGGCGGGAGAGTTTTGATTGAACGCGTCAGAGTATCTCGACGGAGTTCGCCATCTGCCGCTGGGCTCGCTGCGCGACCTCACCGGCGGCGCGCCGTGGGTATTGCTGTCGCCGCATCCTGATGACGAATCGCTCGGCGCCGGCGGATTGATAGCAGCCGCTTGCGACGCGGGCGAGCGCGTCGACGTCGTCCTGATCACCGATGGCGGCGCCTCACATCCGCAGTCGCAGCAGTATCCCCGGCAACGAATGATCGAATTGCGCCGGACCGAACTGGAAGACGCCACGTCGATTCTCGGTCTGCCGCGTGACCAGTTACATCATCTCGGCCTGCCTGACACCCAGGCGCCGACCGAGGGTCCGCCGTTCGAGGCCGCCGTGGATGCAATTGCCGCGATCTGCGCGCACGCGGGCGCGAAATCGCTGTTCGTGACTTGGGACGGTGATCCGCATTGCGATCACGAGGCCTCTGCGCGCATTGCCGAGGCCGTGTGCCGGCGTAACCCTGGCATCGCCCTGTGGGCGTTTCCGATCTGGGGCTGGCATCTCGATCCGTCGTTGCCGCTGGACCGGCCGCCGCCCCGAGGATTTCGCCTCGACATCTCGGCGCAACGCGCCCGCAAACGCGCCGCGATCAACGCCCATGTTTCGCAGATGACCGGTCTGATCGACGACGATCCGAACGGCTTTCGCTTCACCGATGACCGGCTGGCGCCGTTCCTCGGCCAATTCGAGCACTATCTGAAAGTGTCCCCCCATGAGCCGAAGAACCGAGACGATCCCGGCGGATTACTTCGAGGATAAGTACCGCTCGGATATCGATCCGTGGCGTTTCCGCAGCAGTGACTACGAGCGCGAAAAATACCGATCGACGATTGGCGCGCTCGGCCGGCAGCGATTCGACGAGGCGCTGGAAGTCGGCTGCTCGATCGGCGTGCTGAGCGCGCAGCTTGCGCGGCACTGCGTCGCGCTGACGGCGATCGACGCGTCTCCGACGGCGATCGCCGCGGCCCGCGCCGCGGCTCCCGCCAATGTGAGTTTCGCGGTCGCCACGCTGCCGCAGGATTTCCCGTCCGGCTGTTTCGACCTGATCGTGCTATCTGAGGTCCTCTATTACTTCTCGCAGGCCGACTTGCTGAGCGTGGCGCAGCGTTGCGTCGAAGCGCTGCGGCCGGAGGGCGAAATCATTCAGTGCCATTGGCTGGGCGAGACGGATTATCCGCTGACCGGACGCGACGCGAGTGATCAATTCGCGACCGCGGTCGCCACTCGGCTGCCGGTTCGAACCGTCGTGCGTGACGAGATATATCGGCTGGAGCGATTGTCGGCGCGCTGACCTCAAGACGGAGCTGCCGCAAAACCATTTTTGCAATCGCGATCTGCCGTGGCAGATCGGAAGGGCGCAACGGCGCGCCCCGACGCAACGCCGGGCTGTCATTCGATATTCGTTGCCAGGCATCCGCAAACGGGACGCCGGGCTGGGTGAGCAACTTCATCGTGGCGTTCGATACTCGCCATCCGCGCGGCAGATCCGGCCGCTTCGGGCGCTCGGCGAGCAGGCGTCGAAGACGACCGCGGTAGATCGCCCGCCGCGTCGCTTGCAGGGCCGGTTCGAGGTCGTCGTCGCAGGGGGCATTGGTCTCCGCGTGGCGCAGCCGCATCGTATCGGCCGCTCCGCCCTGGGCACGACCGTCGAGCCGGCATGATGTCAACACCGATACAGCCATCGAATGGCGCACCTTGAAGCCGAAGTGCTCGAGCGCGGCCGTCAGCGCGACGTCTTCGCCCACCGGGCGCGGCGGCAATCCGCCCACCGCCTCGTAAGCGGCGAGCGTCAGCGCCAGGCTCGCGCCGGACGACACCCGATGGTTTGGCCAAGGGTCGTGCGGCCGCGGGTCGCAGCGCGCGTCGATCTCCGCGAGGAGTCGGAGGTAGGTATCTTCGAGCCGGCCGCGCGCGAGAAACGCATCGCCGAGACTGACGATTTCGAACGGCTCGGCGTCGATGTAGCCCGCCACGCAATCGACGCCGCTCTGCAGTTCCCGCATCGTCGCGGCGAACCAAGTGGGCGCAACACAGCTATCGGCGTCGGTGGTGAGAATTACGCCGTCGAACGCGCCCCGTTCGTTCAGCCGTGCGGCAGCCAGATCCATCGCGTGCTTGCGTGCGGTCCCAGCGGAGCGCTGTCCGGGCGGCAACTGCGCCTCGATGACGACGATGGGATGCGGCACGGAAGCCGCGAAGGTTCGCACGACGTCCGGGGTGGCATCGGTGCAATTATTGGCGAAGACCAGGATCTCGAACGCGCCGGCGCGGATCGGGGCGCCGACTTCGTCACGCTGCATGGCCAGCGCCGAAAGACAGCGATGAATTCGTTGAGCTTCATCGTGGGCGGGAATAGCAACGACGGCGCTACCGCGAGCCGTAAGTCGGTCAGCCTTCATCGTCGTCTCACTCACTGATACTCTCTCGCTTGTGAACCGCGTGTGTTGAAATCGTCGATTGTTCTCAAAGTGACAATGCGCGATTCAGTTCCTTCCGCTCGCGGAGCAGCGCGATCAGCGGGGGCTTGGCGCTTTCAACACGATCCAAGCCGGTGCGTGATCGCTGGCGCCTTCGCGCGCCCTGACGGCGCGATCGACGCCGGCGGCAAGAAGGCGTGGCGCAAGTTCGGGACTCACCAGCAGATGGTCGAGCCGCAGCCCGTCATCCCGCTCGAAGCGGTTCCGCCAATAGGTCCAGAAGGTGTAGACGCGCTGGTCGGGGTGCAAAGCACGGACCGCGTCGGTCCAGCCCTGGCCGAGCAGCTTGGCATACGCGCGGCGGCTCTCGGGTTGGATCAGGGCGTCCTCGTTCCAGGACTTGGTCGGGTAGATGTCCAACGCCGTCGGCGCGACGTTGAAATCGCCGGCGATGACCACCGGCGCACCGGAAGCGAGCAGCTTTCCGGCATGCCGATTGAGCCGCTTCATCCAAGATATCTTGTCGTCGAATTTCGGACCCGGCTGCGGGTTGCCGTTCGGCGCGTAGACGCACCCGACCAAGATGCCGCCGATCGCCGCTTCGATGTAGCGCGCTTGCTGGTCGTCGGCGTCGCCGGGTAGTTTGGTTTGGGTCACGATCAGCGACCGCTTCCGTGCGAGAATCGCCACGCCGTTCCAGGTCTTCTGCCCTACCCAGGCGGCGTTGTAGCCGGCGTCGTGCAGCGCCTGCTCGGGAAATTTGCGCTGCTCGGCCTTGAGCTCCTGCAGACAGACGATGTCGGGTTTGGTGCCGCGGAGCCATTGCAGCAGGTTAGGCAGCCGCTTGTTGACGTTGTTGATATTGAAGGTCGCAATCTTGACGCGACCGACGCTGGAGCCGCGCGAGCCCGACGGCGCCAACACTAGATCAGGTTGCGACCGAGGTCGTTTCCGACCATCGCCGTCGTTCCGAACATTGATTGCTCCTTGTCCGTTCGCAGTTACATCGCGTAACCCGCCGGACGGCGTGTTGTTCCGCGTTGAACCGATGACTACCGGATCGACGACAATCAGCTCCCCGACAGGGCGTCTTAGAAAGGATACTTCTCGCCTTTCGAGCGATCGCTGAGATTGCTACGATGATCGTGATGTGACGTCGATCATGGACTGTCAAGCAGCCCGTTGCTGTCGGGATGCTGCATCAGTGCAGGATTTCAAGGAGACCGTTGGCGAGGATTGTTCTTCCCTGCTCGTTGACTGCAGAAAACCGCAACTGGCCATTGGCTTGGATCTCGTTCGGTCGGATCGTCATGGTGCGGCCCGCGACGAGCGGAGCACGGAATTGTGCGGACAGGCGACCAAGGCGCCCCAGATCGGACGCGTCGACTGAGCGACAAATCTCTCGTGCGGCCAATGCCCAGGTTAGGGTGCCATGAACAATGATGTCGTCGAGGCCAACGGCTCTGGCAACGGCAGTTTCGGTGTGAATCGGATTCCAGATGCGAGCGCACTCGGAATAGATATGGGGCAGTGTTCGCTCCAATTGCAGCGCAGGAAGCGAGATTTGCGCAAGGCCGGAAGCCGACTCATCGGCGAGGTCGGACGGCAACTGTCCGAGCGGAGCGTCCGCGAAATCGACGCCACGCAGAATGGCCCCGGAGTACGACGTGATCAGACGATCGCCCGTCTCGTCATCGGTATGCCGAAAACTGGTGAGAACATAAGCGCCCGCGCTGGTCCGTCCGATATATTCCACCCGGCTATCGGTCCGAACGCGCATGCCCAGTTTCAGGGGGCGCTCAAATCGAGAGTCCTGGAGCGCATGGACCGAGCCTCGCTGTTCGTCGGCGCGTAGTCCGAGTGAGCTGACGCCGCGCTCCATGTCGGAGAGTGTCCACTCCAAACAGACACAGAAGGTCGGCGGAATGATCAGCGTCGAAGGCCGGCTGTCGTCCAGGTAAGATTCGGACGACAATCCCAGCGCCGATGCATAAGCAAGCACCCATCGCGGCGTGATCACGTTGGTCGCCGAGCGCGTTGCTCCCAAGGCATTCCGGTCAATCGGCAAGTCGATCTCCTTGTGATGACGCCGGCACGTTCGGGTTGCCCGTGCGAGGACGAGCGTAGAGTGCCGGGCAATGATGTCCCGTGGCAAACAACTCAGCGGATCGATTCGCTGAGTTTTTGCCGGTCGATCTTCCCGATCGGGGTGAGGGGAAATTCCTTGAGGACCCGGATGTCCCGCGGGACCTTGTAGGTCGCGAGGCCATCGACGCAGAATCGCTCGATGGCCGTGGTGTCGCGAACGGTGCCGTCCTTGAGTTTGACGAAGAGGACGCCGACCTCACCCATCACATCGTGCGGCTTGGGAAGACAAGCGGCAAACTCCACCGCATCATGCCGGCCGACGTAATCCTCGATCTCACGCGGATAGACGTTATAGCCTCCGGTGATGAACATCAGCTTCTTCCGGTCGACCAGCGTCAGATAGCGCCTCTCGTCGAGAACGCCGATGTCGCCGCTGTAGTACCACCCGTTTTTGTCGAGAGCCTCGTTTGTGGAGGCTTCATCGCCGAAATATCCCTTGAAGCAGCAATCGCCGCGGAGGGCGACCTCACCGCGCGCACCTATTGGGACTTCCTTCTTGTCGTCGTCGACGATCTTCAATTCGAATTCGGGCGCAATCTTTCCGACCGTAAAAGAAATCGTATCGGGATCGTCGTTCGCCTCGGTGTAGGTGACGAAGCCGCCCAGCTCCGTCATGCCGTAACCGGTAAAGACCTGGGGGACCTTCTCCATCATTTTCGCCATGACGGCGGGTGGCGTGGTCGCCCCCGCGACCGTCATCGTGCGCAGCGAGGACAGGTCGTATTGCTCGAAGTTCGGCAGATTGAACTCCTTGATGTACATCGCCGGGACCTGGTGCAGGAACGTGACGCGGTGCCGGGCAACGACGTCGAGCGCGTGCTGCGGATCGAAGCGCTCGATCAGCACCATCGATGATCCGAGCAGGAACGACGGGACAACGAGTTCCGTCGCTGCGCCGACATGGTTGAGGGGCATATGGACCAGAAGCCGGTCGTCCGCCTTCATCTGGAAACAGCGAATTTGAACGGCCAGGTTCACAATCAGGTTGCGATGCGTCAGGACGACGGCCTTGGGCACGCCAGTCGATCCGGACGTGAAGACGAACAGGGCTGCGTCGTCCGGATCGATCTCGGCAGTCCGTTGGGCGAGCCAATGCCGCTGCTCGCTTGTCGGAGTTTCGGCGATCGCGTCGAACAACAATCCTTGTTGCGGCTGATCGGTGTGAAGCTTGACCACTCGGCATCCGCCGCCATCCGCCAGGACTTCGGCAATTTCGTCGCAGACCGGACGATCGCCATCCCGTTCGACGACGAAGAGTATCTTGGGAGACGTCCGTGCAACGAGTTGGGAGACTTCCTGACCCTTGTAAAGGGCGTTGACGCCGACGAGCACCGCCCCGAGCTTCACGCAGGCCATATAGATGAGAATGTACTCGGGCCTGACGGTGCACATCACACCGACACGGTCGCCGCGTTCAATGCCCTGTTGGTGCAGCCAGACGGCAATGCGATCGGATTGCTCGTCGGCGTCCATCCAGCTGAGCGAGCGCGCTCCATTGCGCTCATCGAAAATGATCGCGGTCGCGTCTCTTGCCCGCTGGGCCGTTGTCTTGATCGCGCGCCCGAGAGTCGTGTCGTATTGATCCCAGATCATTGCTTCGCGGTCTTTCCCGTAATCATTTCGCAACGCGATAGGCTGAGCGGCTGGAATGCGGTGTCGCCGGGAATGGTCTGCAGAATGTCGTAATAGTCCCAGGGCTGCTTGATGTCGGCGGGTTTGCGAACGCGGGCGAGCAGCAAGTCGTGGACCAGTAGCCCATCCTCGCGGATATAGCCGCCGCGCGCAAAGAAATCGTCGATCCGGCCCTTTTTCATCTGGGCGACGATGCCTTTTCCGTCGGTCCAGTCGGCCTCGAGCGCTGATTTGAGGTAGTGGCGCAGGCCCGAGTAATCGGCAGCCTGGTAGACCGTCGGCATCCGCTTGAATTTGTCGTAGAAGGGCTTCGAAAAACCGCGGCTGCCGTCATCGTAGTTCCAGTAGAATCCCTCGACCAGATTCATCCCCTGCGCATTTTCAACGCCCATCGAGTTCACGTCGGAAATGAACAAAGCGAGAGCGGCAAGCTTTTGCGAGCCGCCTCCAACGCCGAATTCTTTTGCCTGCTTGATCATGTTGACGATATCCGACCCGCCGCTACCGAGGGCGATGACATCAGCGTTGGACGCCTGGGCCTGGAGGAGATAGGAGGAGAAATCGCTGGAATTGAGCGGGTGGCGGATGCCGCCCTTCACCGTGCCGCCGGCGGCCTTGATGAAGTTTTCGGAATCCCGTTGCATGGAGATGCCGAACGCGTAATCGGCGACGATGAAGTACCAGGACTTGACCCCCTGCTGCGAGAGCGCCTGCACTGCGCCGTTCGACAGCGCGTATGTGTCGAGGCCGTAGTGAATGCTGTTTGGGCTGCAGGATTCGTTGGTCAGGCGGGTCGACAGCGCTCCGGTCACCAGCGCGGTCTTGTTGTAGGTTTTGGCCATCTCGACCACGGCGAGCGCGACCGCCGATCCGGCCGCGTTGACGATGACGTCGACGCCGTCTTCGCTGAACCATTTGCGCGCGATCGAGCTCGCGATGTCGGCTTTGTTCTGGTGATCGGCAACCACGAGCTTGATCGGTTTGCCGCCGACGTTTCCGCCGGAATCCGCAATCGCGCGCTCGACCGAGAAGACGGTTCCGCTCCCTGACATGTCGGCGAAGGTGCCGCTCATGTCGGTGAGGACGCCGACCTTCACGGCGCCGCTGTCGCCGAACGCGAATTGCGGAGCCATCGCGCCGAAAAGGCTCACAATTGCCGCCGCCACTAACCCTCGTCTCATGTCTTCCTCCCTATTTTGAGGAAAGACATGCACTTGCAAAAGGCTCGCGTCAATAAAAATGACTGGTGACTCATGGATCACGTTTGTCGATTGCGCCCTGCCCATCGGATGTTACAGAGCGGCAGGAGCGAAAAGATGGGCAAACGTGCTGAAAACTCGGCCGCGATCAAAGAGCGTCTTTACGTCGCCGCAGCGGAAATCGTGGCGCAAGTCGGCTTTGCGGGCGCTTCAGTTGCGCGGATCACCGACAAGGCCGGGATCGCGCAGGGCACATTCTACAATTACTTCGAAACCCGCGAGGCCATCTTTGAAGAACTCGTGCCTATCTTTGGAAAGAAGCTGCGTGGGCATATCCGATCGCGGGTCGGCGACACGTTCGATTTCTATGAGCGCGAACGCATCGCCTTCGATGCCTTCTTCGAGTTTCTTCATGGCAACCGCTTCTTCGCACGCGTCCTGAATGAAGCGGAGATCTTCACCCCGGCTCCCCATCACGACTACTTCGAGAGCATTCTGAAGGGCTATCGCGCCGAACTGGCGCGCGCATCCCGGGAGGGGCAGATCCGCAAGCTTTCGGCGAGCGAAGTGGAGGTCATATCGCTGATGCTGATGTCGGCGCGGACCTATTTCGCGCTGCATTATTCCAAGCAGATTCACGAGTCGCGGAAGGTCAGCAGCACGGTGACCAATACGTATATGGACGTTGTCCGCCGGGCTCTCAGCCCATAAGCACGCCCACGACTTCGCCTGCCACTGGCGAGCGCTTCAAAGGACGTCAGGTCCGTGTCGGCTGGATGCCCAGGGTCGCGATGTCGCGGAGGATCAACACGACACGCGAAAGCTGCGGACCGCGCTCGCCAAAGGCGACACCGTCGGGACGGGCCTGACCCGACGTTCTGCGCCTCAGACGTCCTGCGGCGCCCACGGCTTGGCGTCGGCGGCGTTCTGCGCCGTGCCGATCGCCTTGTCGGACACCGGCGCTTCGCCGATCACTGCGGCGAGTGCGCGCAGCGCTTCCGGCACGCCGGCGCCGGTGACGCCGGAGATCAGAAGGGGGGTCTTCTTGGCGGCGCGTTTCAGCCGGTCCTTCTGCTTCTTGAGTTCGTCCGGCTCGACGGCGTCGATCTTGTTCAGCGCGACGATCTCGATCTTGTCGGTCAGCGTGTCGGCATAGGCCTCGAGCTCGCCGCGCACCGTCTTGTACGCCTTGCCGGCGTGCTCGCAGGTGGCGTCAATCAGATGCAGCAACACCCGGCAGCGCTCGACATGGCCGAGGAAGCGGTCGCCGAGGCCGGCGCCTTCATGGGCGCCCTCGATCAGTCCGGGGATGTCGGCCAGCACGAATTCGCGGCCGTCCGAATTCACCACGCCGAGCTGCGGATGCAGGGTGGTGAACGGATAGTCGGCGATCTTCGGCTTTGCCGCGCTGACCTTCGACAGGAACGTCGACTTGCCTGCGTTCGGCAAGCCGACCAGGCCGGCGTCGGCGATCAGCTTCAGCCGCAGCCAGATCCAGCGCTCCTCGCCGGGCAGGCCGGGATTGGCGTGGCGCGGCGCGCGATTGGTCGAGGACTTGAAATGCGCGTTGCCGAAGCCGCCATTGCCGCCCTCGGCCAGCACGAACCGCTCCTCGACCTTGGTGAAGTCGTGGAGCAGCGTCTCCTTGTCCTCATCGATGATCTGGGTGCCGACCGGCACCTTGAGCACGATGTCCTTGCCGTTGGCGCCGTGGCGGTCGCTGCCCATGCCATTGACGCCCTTCTGGGCCTTGAAGTGCTGCTGGTAGCGGTAATCGATCAGGGTGTTGAGGCCATCGGCGGCCTCGACCACGACGTCGCCGCCACGGCCGCCATTGCCGCCATTGGGTCCGCCGAACTCGATGAACTTCTCGCGGCGGAACGCCACGCAACCGTTCCCGCCGTCGCCGGAGCGGATGTAAACCTTGGCTTCATCGAGGAATTTCATGGGGCCATCCGTATCGCACGGGGAGGGGGCGCGGCAACACTTCGATCGCCGTATGAGGCCGCGATGCCACGATATGACGCTGCATCCGTCCGGCCATCGGCCTTGCGCCGGCGCGAACCGCCGGGTCATAAGCGGCCTCGCCAACGCGTTGTCCGGTCCGCAAGGGTGCCTTCTCTATATGGGGTTGTTCCGTAAAATCTCTACCGGGCCCGACGAACACGGCGCGCGGGCCGCCGGCATTGCCCTGATGTTGCTGGCGATGCTGGCGTTTTCGTTCGGAGACGCGGTCGGCAAGAAAGTGGTGGCGACCTATCCGGTCGGCCAACTGCTGCTGCTGCGGGCGTTCGCCGGCCTGGTGGTCCTCGCGCCGCTGATCTGGCGGCAGCGTGCGGCGTTCACGCGGCTGGAGCGGCCGGGGCTGCAATTGGTGCGGGTGCTGATCTCGGCATTCGAGGTCGCGGCGTTCTTCCTCGCCACGGTGTATCTGCCGCTCGCCGACGTCATCACGTTCTATCTGGCCTCGGCGCTGTTCGTCTCGGTGGGCGCCGCGGTGTTTCTCGGCGAGAAGATCGACCGTCCACAAATGATCGCGATCCTGATCGGCTTTCTTGGCGTGCTGATCGCGCTGCAGCCGTCGCCGCAGACCATGAGCTGGCCGGCGCTGATTGCGATCCTGGCCAGCATCCTGTTCGCGGCGCTGATGCTGATCACGCGGTTTCTTCGGCAGACGCCGGAGATCGCGCTGGCGTCGCAGCAATTCGTCGGCACCGCGCTGCTCGGCTCGGCGCTGATGGCGCCGTCGGGCTGGATCACGCCGGCCCCGGCCGACTGGATCTGGTTTGCGCTGGCGGGGGTCGCCTCGGCGGCGGGGCTGTTGTGCGTCAACCGCTCGCTGCGGCTCGCGCCGGCGAGCGTCGTCGTACCGTATCAATATACGATGATCGGCTTCGCCGCCGCGTTCGGCTGGCTGTTCTTCGGCGAGTTGCCGACGCTGTCGACGCTGATCGGCGTGGTCGTCATCATCGGCGCGGGGCTGTTTCTGGCGCTGCGCGAACGCAAGGCAGGAAACGCACCGCCGCAGATCAACGAGCGCTCCTAATCGGCGAGCGTCAGTTTGAGGCCGACGAAACGCGCGCTGAGGTCGCGCGCGCGTTCGCGACGTTCTTCGGCGAGCAGGCGCCGTTCGAGCGCTTCGAACGCCTCGATGTCCCGGCGGAATTGGTCGCGAACGTCGCTCGCGACGATCGTCAGTTCGGCATGGTCGGACATGGTGACCTCCTTTCGGGTCTGACATTTCCATACAGCGAACTGATTAAAGCCGGGTGCCGCCGCGTTCCTGCAAAGCCGAAACTGATCGTGACGTTAAACGTCTACGAACGCGCGAGCGGGTCGTCGCGGCGTCATATTCCGAAGCGTCGATCGAGATCGATGAAGCGGAAGCTCAACTGCTCGGCGCGCTCCCGGTGCTCCTCGGCGCGGACCGCGCGTTCGGACTTTTCGAACGCGTCGGCGTCCTGCTTGATTTCTTCGGCGAGGTCGCGGGCCAGAACGGCCTGGATGTAACGATGGGCAAGCATGTCGAACTCCCTGTTTGGAGCCTCGTGCTAAGCGATCGCGGCTGGGCTGCGTACTCGGGAAGACCCCAGCGTCCGCTGTTCTGGTTAAGCATTGCTAGCGCGAATAACACGACTTGCAGCGATCGATCCCAGAACCTCGAAACGACAACGGCCGGGACGAGCCCGGCCGTTGCTACTTTATCGTTTCGAGCGCGAGCGCGTCAGCGGCTGCGTCTGGTCGTGCCCCAGCTTTTCAGCGACGACCACACGCCGCGCGTCAGCCGGAAGCAGTCGACCGGAGTCGACGAACTGATCGCCTCCATCCGGTGCAGCTCGACGCCGGTCCACTGGAAGCCGCACTTCTCCAGCACGTTGCGCGACGCCGGATTGATCACCCGCGCGGCGGAGACCATCTGGTTGATCGCGTATTCCTCGAAGGTGAAGTCGATCACCGCCCGCGCCGCCTCGGTGGCGTAGCCTTGGCCCCAATGCTGGACGCCGAGCCAGTAGCCGATCTCCGGCGCGTCGCGGTTGCTCCAATCGACGCCGACGATGCCGACCGGCACGAAATCCTCAGCCTCGATCAGGAACACGGTCTCGTGGCCGTGCGCCAGCGACCCGACGAAGCGCGCAGCGTCGTCGCGGGTGTAGGGAAACGGCATGCGGCGGGTCATCTCCACCACACGGCGATCGTTCGCGAGCGAGGCGATGGCCGCTACGTCCGCGAGAACCGGTTTGCGCAGCGTCAGCCGCCCGGTCTCGAGGACGCAAGCCCTCGCCTCGCGCAACGAGGGCGTGATGGTCGGGATTTCCTGCAACATGGCGGGCTCCTGAATGCGCTTCGAAAAAATGCACGCAAAACGAAAAGGGGAGGCCGGATAATCCCGCCTCCCCTGGAGCCCTTTTTGTGCTCCGCCGGTTTGACAGGACCGGCGGACACAAGATTCAGTCCACCGTCTATTCAGCCGCCTCTGCCGCAATCGGAAGTACCGATACGAAGGTGCGGCCGTTGGCTTTGGCGCGGAATTCGACGCGGCCTTCCACCTTGGCGAACAAGGTGTGATCCGTGCCCATGCCGACGTTGAGGCCGGGGTGCCAGGTGGTGCCGCGCTGACGCGCGATGATGTTGCCGGGAATCACATATTCGCCGCCATAGGCCTTGATCCCGAGGCGCTTGCCCGCAGAATCACGCCCGTTTCGCGATGAACCGCCCGCTTTTTTATGAGCCATGGCTCGTCTCCAAAATTCCGAGTGATCTCTAGACCGATTCCGTCAGGGAATCATCTCACTTTTTATCTCGTGGCCTGCGGCTTACTCGGCCGCGTCCGCCGCGGGAGCCGGTTCAGCCTTGACGCGCTTCGGTCGCGGGCCGACCGAGGGCTTCTTGCCGTCGGCGAGGATCTCGGTGATCCGCAGCACCGTGATTTCGTCGCGGTAGCCGCGCTTGCGCTTCGAATTCTTGCGCCGGCGCTTCTTGAACGAGATCACCTTCGGGCCGCGCTTGTGGTCCAGCACTTCGGCTGCGACGCTGGCGCCGGCAACCGTGGGCAGGCCGAGCTGCGGCGTATCGCCGCCGAGCATCAGAACCTCGCCGAGCTGCACGATCGTGCCGACCTCGCCTTCGATCTTGCCTACTTCGAGCACATCATCCGGAACGACTCGGTACTGCCGGCCGCCGGTCTTGATGACTGCGAACATCGTTTTCATCCTTCGTGTTCGATCCCAGCCTCGGAGTGAACCGGGCCGGCTTCTTGTTCAGTCTTTGCGGGTTGCGACCTGAAAGGCCGCCTCAATCTGCGCGAATGGCTTCGCCCTCTACGGGGCTTCGGCTCCAGCCGCACAAAGCAATTCGGCGCGGGACCTGCCCACGCCGGGTTCGGAACTTATAGCCGCGGACCGCTTCAAGTCAAGGCGAAAGCGGCAAAAGCCGAGTCCGCACAAGGGGAAGCCGGTCGCTCGACAGGCGGCGCGGCGCGGTGCAACCAACCGGTTCCCCGATCGTTGTCACCGGGTTTTCACACCAGGGGACATGACCGATGGCCGAGGATACGCTGACCACCCACGCCGGCATCGCCGTTCACGGCGCCGAGCGACTGCCGTCCGTCGACGTCGATAGCTACAATATCGAGCTCAAGGACGACGACGGATTTCTCGGCGACCGCGCCAGCAAGGGCGCATTCCAACGCATCCTCGACGCCTCCCGCAAGCCGCTGCGCAAGAACGGCGAAGATCCGCTGGGCAAGAAGGCGACCGAGGAAATCTCCAAGGGGACGCTCGATGATATCCTGAAAGGTGACGACGTCGGAGCGGCTGCGCTGGTGCACGGCGCGATCGAGGAATTCGCCCAGGAATTGGCCTTCGTCACCCGCCGCTTCCTCAAGACCAAGGCCTGGGCCGACACCGAATGCATCGTGGTCGGCGGCGGCTTCCGCCAGAGCCGGGTTGGCGAGCTGGCGATCGCGCGCACCGACATCCTGCTCAAATCCGAGGGGCTGAAGGTCGATCTGGTGCCGATCCGGTTCGATCCGGACGAAGCCGGGCTGATCGGCTGCCTGCATCTGGCGCCGTCGTGGATTTTCGAAGGCCACGACAGCATTCTGGCGGTCGATATAGGCGGCTCGAACATCCGCTGCGGCGTGGTCGAGACCTTCTGGAAGAAGGCGCCGGATCTGTCGAAGGCTTCGGTCTGGAAGGTCGAGCTGTGGCGGCACGCCGAGGACGAGCCGACCCGCGAAGGCGCGGTGAAGCGGCTGACCAAGATGCTCAAGGATTTGATCGCCGACGCCGAGAAGGAGGGCTTCAAGCTCGCGCCGTTCATCGGGATTTCCTGCCCGGGCGTGATCAATGCCGACGGCTCGATCGAGAAGGGCGCCCAGAACCTGCCGGGCAATTGGGAAAGCAGCAAATTCCACCTGCCGCGCAGCCTGATCGAGGGCATCCCGATGATCGGCGACCACGACACCGCGGTCCTGATGCACAATGACGGCGTCGCCCAGGGGCTGAGCGAAGTGCCTTTCATGCAGGAATTCGACCGCTGGGGCGTGCTGACGATCGGCACCGGCCTCGGCAACGCCCGCTTCACCAACCGGAAAACCAAGGAGAAGGCCAAAAAGGACAAGGCCAAGGACGACAAGCCCAAGGAGAAGGAAAAGGAGAAGGACAAGGAGCGCAAGGAGAAGGCGTAAGGCCAGAGCACGGGACTTAGAGGCTGGAGCAGGGGACTTGTCTTCGCATCGTCATCCCGCTCTACGTTGTTGTTCGAGCATGATCTTTTCCGAAAATCGGTGTCCACTTTTCGGATCATGCTCCAGCCGCCGCCAGGCGCGCGCCGCTGTATTCAGCCCGGGGCCGCCGCGCCTGGCTCCGCCACTTCGGGCCTGCCGGTCGCGTGCCGGTGGCACTTTTCCCGGCTTGTCTATCCGGCTCGCCTCCCCTAGAACATCGCCGACCGCGCGGGCAGAATCGCCCGCGTTGCGCCGCGGAGAGGTGGCAGAGTGGTCGAATGCACCGCACTCGAAATGCGGCATAGGTGCAAGCCTATCGGGGGTTCGAATCCCTCCCTCTCCGCCATACAGGCCGAAAAGTCCTTATACTTCAGCGCTTCCTGACGTGAGTGGTTTGGCAGCCCATATCTTGGCCCATACTTCCGAACGGACGGAAAGTAGGATTCTTGGTAACTCCTCTGATCGGGAGCGGCGCGGCCTACTCGCGAGGTTTCGGGACGCGCCAAGGCTCCGGACGTAGCGGCAACATCGCCTGTCCGAGCGAAAGCCCCTTACTGGAGGAGCTGCCAGATCCAGCCACCGTTTCTCCAAAATAAAAGGTAGTCGCAGGATTCATTACGGCTTTTCTTGCAGCGGCCAAATTCACCAGGAGACAAATAGGCGATCAGGTTCAGGCGCTTGTTTTTAGAAATGCTTATAAAGCGGTCAACGTCATAGAGCTCATCCAGAACCTTGCGATAGGCACCAGGGCCCAATTGCTTGAAAACGACGAGGTAGCATCCGCGCGGCGAACATCCGTGCGAACCGCTGCACACATCGTGGGAATCGAAAAGAAAGTCCTTCGATCCATCACCGTTTAAGTCGATCTTTCTGACGCCCGGTGCGCCCCCGGCCGGAACCTGAAGACCACTCTCCTTACAAGAATGGGTTATCTCTCGGATGATTGCAGCAAGTTCTGTTGGAAGTTGTAGCTCGATTGAGCTGGATTCAGGGGTAGTTGTTGCCCCAGATTCGATCGCCAGGATTTGGAATCCGGCGATGCGTGCGCATGCAGGGATGTCGGTAGGTTGCTTTTCCTTGACGGTGACTGGGCATTGGTCATCGCCCGCCACGATATACGACAGTCCCTTCAAATTCGGCGATGCGCACGTCGTATCCATTCCGGTGTCGCATTGGGTGGAAGTCGATCCGATGGCTTTTGCTAGCGATGCTCCACGTGCATTCCCATGGGTATCTCGGGAGCGATCATCGTGCGATCTGATGTCGACGACCGTGCGCCCGTCTTGCGCAAAGCTAACTTCGAACTGACCATCTGCGCCCGAAATCACAGCGCATGTTAGGCAGTCTTCGCCTTTCAAGTAGCGTACCTCGTATCCTGCAAATCGCTTCTTGAGTGATTGCGGAGAGATTTTCTCGCCGAGGCGAACGGATTGGCTTGGGTTTGTTGCGTGGCGGATTGCTTGCGAGCTGAAGACGAATCCCTTCGGGCCGGCGTCCCGGGCTTTATCCTGTGCGCCCGCGGGCAGTTGTGCGTGTTCTCTGGATATAGCGGGGTCTGTCTGGTTGAGCCTAGGATCAAGTTGGGTGTTGCGGCCGGCCGTCGTCCTTTCTTCGGCTCCGGTTTTGACCAAAAGCCAGTCGCCTTTCGGTCCGCGAAAGGCGAACTGGCAATTGGTCAAATCTGTGCCGGAGCAGGGCACCGCTACGGGATAGGCCCTCGCAGTTATGACCGGCATCAAGCCGATCATCGTGACCGACACGGCCAGAGCCTTGAGGATGTCTTTCATCGTGGTTGCCTCATCGCAGGAGCGTCACGTAGTTCTGGCCAGATGCCATCGGCTGTACGGCGTAGTTGACGAGGTATTCCTTCGTCAGGGGCAGGCCTCTCTTCGGAGCTTCCTCCTTTATCTTTGCAATATCGGTCTCGGAAGTCCCTGTGAATCTCCCCATTTCCAAAAGGTCGCTCAGAATTAGCACCGAGCATAGGCTCTTGCCTCCTTGCTTGTCCGTAGATGTCAGTGTCGCGCTTTTTTCCTGAACCACAAAAATGCCGGGCGGCGCTTGAATGAATTGGCCGAATTCCTGCTGGTCGAACAGCTTCTTCACCGTCGTGAGGACGTTCGGGTCAGCGCAAGTGGATGCGTTGCCGCAGCCGGCGAGGCCGAAGGCAGTCAGAACAAGGAGCGCGATCATGGTGGGAGATTTCATCATGGCTAGCATGGCAGTGCCGTCCCCCTTGGCGTTGGTTGATTGGTTCTGATTCAGTCTGTGGCGTCGGATGTTTCCGCGAGGCGCGCGACAATGAGGGACAGGTTGTCGTGGCCACCGGCACGAAGGGCGCGGGCGGCGAGATGACGAACGGCGGCATTGGGATCGGCGGCTTTGCTCAACACATCCTGAATGACTTTGTCGGGTACCGTGTCGGTGATCCCATCGCTGCAGAGCAGTAGCGTTTCGCCGAGTGCTAGCGCCGGGTCCGCGTTGATGTGCGGATGGATCGGGACGGGAAATTCCGCGCCACCGAGGGCCTGGGTGATGCCGTGGGATATGCGGTGCCCAGATGCGTCGGTGCCACAATCCTGAACGTCGTCATGGCTGAGCCGAACGAGGTGGTCGCGTGTCTTGAGATAGAGGCGACTGTCGCCGACGTTGAACGCGAGAATCTGCGAAGGCGAAAGCACGGCGCCGACCAAGGTGCTGCCCATGCCGACTGTGTCGGACTGGGACTGCATCAAAGCGTAGAGGTGATCGTTGGCGTTTTGGATCGCCTGGGCGCAAGTCGCAGGATCTGCCAGCTTGTCCACATCCGCAACGAGAAGATCGAGCACGGCCCGACTGGCCAGCGCGCCTCGCGCGTGGCCACCCAAGCCATCCCCGATCATCAAGATGCAAATGTCATTCGCCAGCGTGAGAACTAGAGGCTCCGTCATGTCTCCAGTCAGGACATGGCCATCGATAGCCACGGTGTCCTCGTTGGCGGGACGAACGCGGCCGCGATGCGTGAAGGCGGCGGCATGCCAGACGGGCATCAATATCAACCTTGCGATGAGGAAGTGCTGGATGAACAGTTGGGCGGGATGGGCAATGCCTGCGGCAGGGAGTGCCGATCCCGATAGATTCGATTTGGGCCCCAAGAAATTGCGGGCTTTTGCGAAGAAAATTCAGGTGTGATATTTTTGCCGCGGTCTCGGCGTGGATAGAGGGCGGAAAGCGTCGCCAGCGGACGTCGGATCGCCGACCGCGTAGATCGCAAGACTTGGTTCGGCCTTACGAAGGGCGTCGAGCATGATCTGCAGTTGGCCCTTCTTCTGGTCGGCATCGAAGCCGAACACAATCAGGCGTGCGTCTGGATCGATCGCGCGTTCTGTCTTGCCCACTGCAAACTCGGTAATGAGCGGATCGAGAGCAGGCGGCAGGACTGCTCCAGCAACTGCGCGCACATTACGGCGCATTCCGTCGAGCCGGACGAGCGCGCGGCACGACGCTTGGTAGCGTTCGATCAATGCGGGGGCATGGTGGGTCAGGGTTGACCGGTAGCGGCGGAGCTGGCCGATCACGGCAGCGGATCCGCTGCGGGCACGCAATGCCGGACTGGTAAAATGCTTGGCCTCATGAAACACCACAGCGATGCTTCCGCTTTGTCGCTCCAATGTTGCGACATCCAGTCGATCTTGATTGCGTGTTGTAGCGGATGCGCCAAGCGTGCCGGCCGCGTTCTCGATCATGGTTTCTTCGCCTGCACGTCCCAGCGCGACCTCGACATCGATCACGGCCGCGCCACCCATGATCAGCGGATGCAATCCGGTCTTCTCGGCGCCAGCGAGATCGCTGGCTGCCCGAATCATATCGTTCAGGGTTTGAGGCCCGGCATAGTCGGTCCAGCCAATCGCGTTCGGTACGAATTGTCCGTCGATGAGTTCGGCTAATACTTGCTGCTGCCGGACGAGATATTTGACGTGGGTTTTGGGATTGGCTGTTCCGTCCCCCTGGTCGTCGATCCGAAATATCGAGCCGCCACGATGGTAGACGTTCAAGGAATTGCGGCGGACAGCGAGAAAGACGTCGTCGCGCAGGAGAACGTCCCGCCACCATGACACACCATTTTGGCGGGTCAGATGATCGAGGTGATCGAGGAATGCATCACCAACGCCGTGAGAATTAAAATTCTTCGGCATCATGCGGTGACCTCCCACCATTCGCCGTCCTGTTTCAGTGAGACGGCGTCGAAATGCTCGGGAAATGCCTGGGGTGCGAAGGTGTGGACCGGCACCAGCATCTTGGGCGCCACCGCTTCCGCAAGCCGCTTTAGGTCCTTGATGCTGGCATGGCCGGAGGTGTGAGCGTGGTCCAGCGGGATGCTGCGCAGGGCCAACGCTGCCATGAGCGCTTTGCCGCGCTCTTGCGTGAGGTAGCCGGCCCATTGCGACCAGATTGCAAACGCGCCGGTGAGGCACGTTGCCCGGTCGAGATCACCCAACATCGCCGGCCGGAACAACAGCGCGGCGTTCGGCGCCATCGCGGCGAGTTGTTCTCCGAAAATACGGTGGGAAACATGGTGCTCAAGAAGATCGAAACGGCCTGACTGTTTGATCTGGATGCGCTGATACTGCGGGACATAGAGCGCCACGCCGGGCCAGTCCGATTGGGGGATGTGGACGTTGTTGGTGGCCCGCAACATCTCGGCGGTGTAGATATCGATGATCAACGTGCGCCCGGTTCGCTTGCAGGCTCGGTAGAGGCTGACCATGCGGTCGATGTTCTGCGCAGACGCCGCAACCAGGGCCAAACCGTTGACTTGGCCGAAAAGCTCGACCATGCGCTGCTCCACCTCGGTCTCGGTCGGGAAGGCGAGGTCGGGATCGAGACGGCCAAAGCTCGACCCCTCCATCAGCATCACATCGATGCCCTTCGGCGGATGAGCAATCAGCTTCTCGAACAGCGCAGCCTTGCGACCGTGGCCGCGAATGTCGCCGGAGTAGAACAGTCGCCGCCCGCCGGCTTCGACTTCGATGGCGTGAGCGTCGTATGCCGAATGGTCGACGAGGTGAGGGGTGATCCGGAAGGGTCCGAACTGGAGCGGCGTGCCGTTTGAGTACTCGATCGGCCTTGCCGGTACGTAAGGCCGAGGAACGAAAGGTGCTGCGGCCTGAAGAATGCGAAGCGTCGCCGCGCCGAGCGCCACCGGTAGGTCAGGGCCCGCCAATGGAGCGAGACCCCAATGGTCGATATGCCCGTGCGAGAGCACCAAGCCCAAGAGATCGCCGCTGCCCGCCAAACCCTCGATGTCTGGATGTGATGCGACATTGTCCGCATCGCCGTCCAGCGGCAGGCCCAAGTCGAGCAAAAGCCGCGCGCCATCAGCCTCAAGCTCGATGCACGTCCCGCCGATTTCTTTCGTTCCACGGTGGATACGGACGCGCATTGGCAAAGCCGACTTCATGATCCGTCGCTGAATACGAACTGTAGTTCGTTTAGCGGCATCTAAGTCGAACTATGGTTCATGGTCAAGGCGTTAACCCGAAGCCAAAGTCGGGTATGAGTGGTGATTTTGAAAAGAACCT
>Ga0335397_10000101_pt1 | contig 92772 bp, 66 predicted proteins | sample MAT04_FD_205740 | JGI IMG/M metagenome (GOLD analysis project Ga0335397, IMG submission 205740) | Freshwater microbial communities from Lake Fryxell liftoff mats and glacier meltwater in Antarctica - MAT-04 (spades assembly) (version 2) ...
AGCCGAGGTCTATGTCACCAATGGCCCCTTCGATCGCGGCGAGGGGCTCGAGCGCTACAGCTTCTTCTCGAAGGTGACCCACGACTTCGACGATGGCGCGCGCCTCTCGCTCGCGTTCACGAGCTATGGCGCCGGCTGGAACGCTTCGGGACAGTTGCCGATTCGCGAGATCCGGGCCGGCCGCCTCGACCGCTTCGGCACCATCGACGCGAGCGACGGCGGCAACTCGCAGCGCCACAGCGTCTATGGCCAATATCGCGTGCAACCGACTGACGACAGCGAGCTCACCGTGATGGCTTGGCTCGAAAACTATCGCCTCTCGCTCTACTCGAACTTCACGTTCTTCTCGGCCGACCCGCTCAACGGCGACCAGATCGAACAACAGGACAACCGCACCATCTTCGGTGCCAAGGCCGCCTATCGCTTCGTGTGCCGCTGGCACGACATCGCCTTCGACACGACCATCGGGACCCAGGTGCGCAGCGACTCGATCGCCAACGGCCTGTCCAACTCGACCCAACGCGAAGTCCGCGAGCGCGTCGTGCGGGCCGACATCGCGGAGGGCAGCCTTGGCGTCTATGCCCAGGAGGAGATCACCTGGACCCCGTGGCTGCGCACGATCCTCGGCATGCGCATGGACTACTTCGGCTTCGACGTGACCGATCGTCTGGAAGACCTGTCGACGCTCGGGACCAAGACCTCGGGCGTGCGCCAGGCGACGCAGCCGAGCCCCAAGGCTTCCATCGTCATCTCTCCGGTCGACGACTTCGACGTGTTCCTGAACTTCGGCATCGGCTTCCACTCGAACGACGCACGCGGCGTCGTGCGCGGCCAGGACGCGGTCACCCCGCTTGCGCAGGCGAGGGGCTACGAGGCCGGCGTGCGCACCCGTCTCTTCGATAGCATCGACATCGCGGCCGCGGTCTATGCGCTCGACCTCGACAGCGAGCTGGTGTGGGTCGGCGACGCGGGCGAGACCGAAGCGCGCGGCGAGACCGAGCGTGTCGGCGTCGAGGCCGAGGTGCGGGCCGAGCTCACCGACTGGCTGTTCCTCGACGGCGACATGACCTGGTCGAGCGCTACCTACGTCGAGAACGCAGGCAATGGCAACGCGGTCGCCCTCGCCCCGACGCTGATCGTCTCGGGCGGCGTCTCGGTCCAGCATCCGTCCGGCTTCTATGGCCGCATTGGCCTCTTCCACCTGGCCGATCGCCCCGCCACCGAAGACGAGTTCCTGACCGCCAAGGGCTTCACCCGCATCGACCTCACGGCCGGCTATAAGCACGAGCGCTTCGAGCTCTCATTGTCGATCCAGAACCTGTTCGACGCCGATGTGCGCGAGGCCCAATTTGCCAATGTCTCGCGTCTGCCCAATGAGAACTCCGCCAGCGATTGCCCAGCCGGTACACGCCCCGCCGAGGATGGTGGCACATTCGCCGGGTGCGAAGACTTGCACATCACCCCGGGCGCGCCGATCAACATCCAGGCGACCGCCAAGCTTTTCTTCTGAGTGTAGTGCGGTCGAGCGTCGAGCCATGGCGCTCGGCGTTCGGCCGTGCTCTCATCTGGTCGTGAGCGACCTGCGACCGATCCATTTCCGCCCGATGATTGCCCTCGGTGTGCGCCTCGAGGTCGAGGCGTTCGCCGACCGCTTCACCTTCAAGCGCCCCCTGCGTCAGCCGCGCGTCGTCATGCTCGCCGACATCCGCCACCTCGGCATCGATCGTTCGCCGTCTCCCGCGGGTCTCAAGCGTGGCCTGACCGCGCTGCATCTACGCATGTCGCCCAAGCTCGTGACGCTGCCGCTCGACATCCGCGACGCTGAGACGCAGCGCTTCCTCGCGTGGCTCGCGACCGCCGCGCCTGCTGCCGACATCGCCGCGCTCCCCTGGAACGAAGCGGCGCAGCTGCTCGGCGTCGGCAAGGGCTTTCGCCTCTTCGCGAGCAAGCTCTTCGTCGTCGGCTTCGCGTTCGTCATCGGTGCCGTGCTCTTCGGTGCCGCGGGACTGAGCGTGCCCATCGGCTCATCGCGCGCCTTCGCCGCGGGCTACCGCTCGGCGCCGTTGGTCCTGCTCGCAGCTGGGATCGTCATGATGGTGGTGGGCTGGCGCCGCCAGAAGAAGAGCGAGCGCGGCGACGCGGACAAGGCGCGCGCGTCCCAATTCGATTAGCATTAGCCTTGCTTGTGCTTGGCAATCTCGTACGGGAGCGTGCAGACCTTGATCCGGGCCGCCGAACTGAACCTGGAAAACCGGTCGAGCGGTGCTACGCACAGGCCGACTGACCTGGATCGAGAACGCTGAAAGACCAACGGCCCGGAGGAAACTCCGGGCCGCTCTCCGTTCGCACCGATTCGCTGCGCTGTCCGAGCGTGCTCAGGCTTCGACTTCGACCTCGGGCACGGCGCTCTCGTCGTCACCGCTGTAGACCGTCTGGCACGCCGGGCACATCACCTTGCCGGGGCCGCTGCGATTCATCTTCTGGATGAGGTACGCGTTGCCGCAGGCGGTGCAGGCCTTCTTGATCGGACGGTCCCAGCTCGCGTAGTCGCACTTGGGATACTGGCTGCAGCCGTAGAAGAGCTTGCCCTTCTTCGACTGCTTCTCCTGCAGGATGCCCTCGTTGCACTGCGGGCATGTCACACCAGTCGAGATTGCCCGCGTGAACTTGCACTCGGGGTAGTTCGAGCAGCCGATGAAGCGCCCGAACTTGCCGCGCTTCTCGATGAGCTCGCCGGTGCCGCACAGGGCGCACATCTCGCCGGTCTTGGCGTCGCCCTGGAGCTTGATGGTGCCGTCGTCCTGGCGCTCGAACTCGCTCGTGAACTTGCAGTCGGGGTAGTTCTGGCACGCGACGAAGCTGCCGTTTTTGCCGAACTTGATGACCAATTTACCCTGGTCTTTCGGGCACTCGAGGTCGGTCGGGACCTCCTCGCGCTTGACGTTGCGCATGTCGGTCTTGGCGATCTTGAGGGTCCCCTCGAGACCCTTCCAGAAGTCGGCGAGCAAGCCCTTCCAATCGACTTTTCCCTCTTCGACCTCGTCGAGCTGCTCCTCCATGCCGGCCGTGAACTTCACGTCGAAGTGGTGAGGAAAGCTCTCGACCAGGAGATCGGTCGTGATGGTCCCGAGCTCGGTCGGAGCAAAGCGCGTGTCCTTGCGCTTCTCCGCGTACTTCTTGTCCTGGATGGTCGAGATGATGGCGGCGTACGTCGACGGGCGCCCGATGCCTTGCTCTTCGAGCTCGCGCACCAGGGTCGCTTCCGTGAAGCGGGGCGGCGGCTGCGTGAAGTGCTGCTTGCTCTCAATCTTCAGGAGCTTCAGCGCGTCCTTGGTCTCGAGCTGCGGCAGCTGCTCTTCGGCGTCCGCGTCTTCTTCCTCGGGGTTGTGCGTCTCTTGATGCACCGAGGTGTAGCCGTCGAACTTCTTGATCGAGCCGGTCGCGCGGAAGATGTGCTTCTTCGGGCCTTCGATGTCGACCGTGGTGCTCGCGTAGATCGCCGGCATCATCTGGCACGCCACGAAGCGCTGCCACACGAGGCGATAGAGCTTGTACTCGTCGTCTTCCAGAAACGGCTTCACCACATCGGGCGGCAGCTCGAGCGTGGTCGGGCGGACCGCCTCGTGGGCGTCCTGCGTGCGAGCCTTCGTCTTGAAGACGCGCGGCTTCTCGGGCAGGTACTGCGGCCCGTACTTCTTCTCGATGTACTCGCGCACCTCGGCGATCGCGTCGTCTGAGATGCGCACCGAGTCCGTTCTCATGTAAGTGATGAGACCGACCGCGCCGCGCTCACCGAGCTCGCGACCTTCATAAAGACGCTGCGCGACCGCCATCGTCCGCTTGGCAGTGAAGCGCAGCGCACGAGCCGCTTCCTGCTGCAGTCGCGAGGTCGTGAACGGTGCCGGCGGCTCGACCTTCTTGTCGCGCTTCTTGACCTCGCCGACCGCGAACGGGCCCTTCTCGACCGCCTTCACCGCGGCCTTCGCGTCATCGCCCGGGATGCGCTCGGACTTCTTGTCGCCGATCTTCAGGAGCTTCGCGCCAAACGGCGGCGGCGTCTTCGCCTCGAAGCGCGCATCGACGGTCCAGTATTCTTCGGGCTTGAAGGCGGCGATCTCCCGCTCGCGCTCGACGATGAGCCGCACGGCGACGGTCTGCACGCGACCGGCCGAGAGACCGCGGCGGACCTTGTCCCACAGCAGAGGGCTCACGTTGTAGCCGACCAGCCGGTCCAGGATGCGGCGCGCCTGCTGGCTGTTGTACTTGTTCTCGTTCAGGCGGACCGGCGCCTTCAGCGCAGCCTGGATCGCCTTCTGCGTGATCTCGTTGAAGAGCACGCGCCGGACCTTGTCCTCCGGCACCTTCAGCTCGGTGAAGATGTGCCAGGCGATAGCCTCTCCTTCGCGATCCGGGTCAGGCGCGAGATAGACCATATCGGCCGCCTTGGCCGCCTTGCGGATCTCGGTCAGGACCTTCGCCTTACCTTTGATCGTCTCGTACTCCGGCTCGAAGCCTCCCTCGATGTCGACGCCCATGCGCGACTTCGGGAGGTCCTTGACGTGCCCAACGGACGCCTTCACCTCGAAGCCTTTGCCGAGGTACTTGGCAATCGTCTTCGCCTTCGACGGGCTCTCGACCACAACGAGTGACTTGGCCACGGTTCGCTATTCTCCCGGCCCCGCACGGACGTGGTAACGTCCACCGGGCCAACGCTCGAGCACTCCCTCGATCTCGAGACCGAGCACGATTACCGCCAAGGCGGCAATGGGAGTGCCTGTTCTCACGGCGATTGCGTCGAGGTCAAGCCCCGGCTCCGCGCGCACCGCTTTGAGGATGGTGGTCGCACCCGCATCTCGTACGTTCGTCCGCGGTGCTTGCGCGTCGTCCGACCAGGGTGCCGGTTGCCCTCGTGCCAGCACCGGCCAACGCCGATTGCTCGCTTCCCGCCCGAGCCACCGATCCATCGAGCGGGGCCCGACCATGGGCACGGCTCCTTCGTCGAGCAAGAGGTGACATCCCTCGGAGAGCGCCTCACCGATGGCACCTGGCACCGCTGCGACCGGCCTGCCAAGCGACTTTGCGGCCCTCGCCGTGGACAGGCTGCCCGAGCGCGCGTGTGCCCGCGCGACCACGACCGCGCGCGCGAGGCCCGCGATCACGCGGTTGCGCGCGAGGAAGCGATGCTTCGCGATGGGCGTCGTTGGCCAGTACGCCGACACGATCGCGCCGCCTTCGGCAACGATGCGCGCATAGAGTGCTTCATGGCCGCGCGGATAGAAGTGGTCGTGGCCCGCGGGCAACACGACCACGGTGCGTCCACCGGCATCTAGCGCGCCAACGTGGGCTGCGTGATCGCATCCCTCGGCGCCGCCCGACACGACCGCGAGGTCACGCGCGACCAACTCGAACGCGATGCGGCGTGCGATCGCGAGCCCATACGGATCGCAGGCGCGCGCACCGACCACCGCGACCATCGCCTCGGGTAGGGTGCCGCGCACGAGCAATGGCCCGACGCTGCGCTGGTGTAGCTGCAGGCCACGCCGCACAAGCGCAGCATCGAGGGTCATGAGGTCGCCGGTCGCGCCCGCCGCATGGGCGAGATCGAGGACGAGGCTGTCGGTTCCGGCATCGCGATGGTCGATCGTCATGACGGCTTAAGTGGCGCCGAGCCGGGCGACTGATCCGGAAATCGCCGAGCAGGCGAAGCCGTGGCGAGGCGAGAGCAACCAGAATTTCTCGCGAGTGATGGTTGCGGTCTGGCACGGCGCTAGCATCGGTATTAGGAGCACCGCCTCCGTCGTCGACGGCGACCACCCCATAGGAACCGATGGACCATACCCAGACCGCGCCTGCGCCGAGCACCACCGACGCGACCGAAGGGACGACCGCGCCACGTGTGAGCGTCGCGATCGCGGCCGACGGCGAGCTCGTGACATTGGCCGGCCAGCTCGACCGGCACGCAGTACACGAGGTTTATGAGCCCTTGTTGCTGGCCATCTCGAAGCGGCCGCGCGCCTCATTGCGACTCGACCTCGCGGGTATCGAACGCATCGACAGCGCGGGCGTGGCGCTGCTCGGGACGTTGAATCGGCGGGCTGCCGAGACGAAGACCAAGCTGAGCCTGGTCGCCTGCTCCGAGGCCGCGCGCGACGCCCTGACGCTCTTCCAGTTGGAACAGCCGTCCGCCAAGCCGGCAGCCGGACCAGGCACGTTCGAGCAGCTCGGCGCCTACGGTCAGGAGTCGTGGCGAGGCATGGTCGGGCTCTTGTCGCTGGCCGCCGACACGGTCTACCTGACGTTCCGCGGCGCACCGCGCACGGCCAAGGTGCGCAAGGGCGCAACCTGGTCGGAGGCGGTCAAGGTCGGCGTCGACGCGCTGCCGATCGTCGGCTTGATAGCGTTCCTCATCGGCGTCGTGGTGGGGCTCCAGTCTGCCGCACAACTGCGACAATTCGGGGCATCGATTTATGTCGCCAAGCTGATCGCAATCTCTATGGCGCGCGAGATGGGACCACTGATGACCGCGATCATCATCGCGGGCCGCAGCGGGGCATCGATCGCCGCCGAGGTCGCGACCATGCAAGTCAGCCAGGAGGTCGACGCGCTCAACACGATGGGCCTCAACCCGGTGCGCTACATCGTCGTACCGAAGTTCCTGGCGCTCACCCTCACCATGCCGTGCCTCACGACTTTCGCGGTCGTGCTCGGCATCGTCGGCGGCTACCTGGTCTCGTTCCTCTACCTCGATCTCTCCGGTGAGGCGTATTGGACCACCGCCCTGGACGCGTTGGCCCTCGATGACCTCCTGCTCGGCCTCCTGAAGAGCGTCGTGTTCGCGTGGATCATCGTCCTGCTCGCGGCACACCGCGGCTTTCAAGCGCACGGCGGCGCAGAGAGCGTGGGCCGCGTCACGACGACCTCGGTCGTGTCCGCAGTCTTCTGGGTCATCGTCGCCGATGCGGCATTCAGCTTGCTCTTCTATTTCGACGGCTAGGGATGGGCAGTTCCATGAGTATGCAATATGTCATCGAGACCACTGACCTCGCGGCGGGCTACGGCGACCAGCTCGTCCTCGATGGTGTGGACGTGAAGATCCACGCGGGTGCTATCACCTGCATCGTCGGAGGCTCGGGCAGCGGCAAGTCGACCGTGCTCAAGGCGTTCGTCGGACTCATCCCGATCCAGCGCGGCACCGTCAGGGTCCTGGGCGAAGAGCTCGACAAGCTCGGCGAGGAGGAGCGCGCCACGTTGCTCTCGCGCGTCGGCCTGATGTTCCAGGAAGGCGGTCTCCTCAACAGCCTCACAGTGGCCGCGAACCTGGCGGTACCGCTACGCGCGCACACCCAGTTGCCGCCCGAGGTCGAGTCCGAGCTGGTCCGCATGAAGCTCGGCCTGGTGCGCTTGGAAGACGCGCTCGACAAGCTGCCCGGCGAGCTCTCCGGTGGCATGAAGAAGCGGGCCGGGCTGGCGCGCGCGCTGATGCTCGACCCTGAGCTGGTCTTGTGCGACGAGCCGTCGGCGGGCCTCGACCCGGCGACCCAGGCCGAGGTCGACCAGCTCATCGTTCAGCTGCGCGACACCCTCGGGTTGACGGTGGTCGTCGTCACGCACGAGGTCGAGAGCATCAAGACGATCGCGGATCGCGTGGTCCTGCTGGAGAAGGGCAAGGTCACTTTCGACGGCACTCTCGAAGAGGCGCTCGCTTCCGAAAACGAGACGCTCTCCGGCTTCTTCGAGCGTCGGGCCAAGCCGCGTTCGCCCGTGAACGAGGCGCAAGCTGCGGAGCCAGGCGAGACGATAGAGGTCGCTGACGACGCGCCCGCCGATGAGTCGATGTTCGGCACGATGGCGGTGGCACGATGAGCGACCTGTCCAAAGCGCAGAAGGTCCGGCTTGGATTCTTTCTGCTGATCGCCACAGCGATCGTCGCGGCGGTCGTGATCTACAAGGTCGGTGGCACCGTTTTCTCACACAGTGACAAGTACTTCGTGCGCATCTCGGGCGGTGTAGGTGGGCTCACGGCGGGATCGGACGTGACCTACAACGGCATCGTGATCGGCAAGGTGAACACGGTGGCCGTCGACCCGGTCGATGTGGCGATGGTGCGCCTCGGACTCGAGCTGCAGGAAGGCACCCCGATCCCCGAGAACACCACGGCGACAGTCGTCCTCCAGGGCATCACCGGCACCCGGCGCGTCGATCTCATGGGCGGCACCAACGGGGTTCGCCGCCGCCTCCCAGGCGAGGAGATCCCGGCCGGCGTCGGGCTCTTCGACGAGCTCCTGCAGAAGGCCGAGAACATCAGCGCCAAGATCGACACCATCGCTGACCAGGTGAACCGCATCACCAGCGAAGACAACCTCCTGCGCATCGAGGGCACACTCGCCAACATCGAGCGCATCTCCGCCGGGCTGGCCGGCACCATCGAAGACACGCGGCCGCGCATCGGGCGCCTCCTGGATGTAGCCGAGACCGCGAGCGGCGAGGTCAGCGGCGCGCTCAACGATGTGCGTTCGACAATCAAGAGCCTCAACGACGTCGTCGACCACACTGACGGCATCCTCATTCGTGAGGTCGGGCCGCTCCTCAGCAAGGCGAACTCGGTGGTTGCGAGAGTCGACGGCGCGGTCGCCAAGGTCGACGGCTTCGTAGCCAACGCAAGCACCTTCGTCGGCCGCTTCGACACCGCGGTCGGCCGAACCCAGAGCGACGTCCAGCGGGTGCTGGTCGAACTCTCCGACGGCATCGACAGTATCGCGCAGCTGGCGGAGATGCTGCGGCGTGACCCGTCGTCGCTCATCCAGGGCAAGACCTGGGCAGGACGTGATCCATGAATCGTGTAAATCGAATAACACCAATTTCCAGCGCGCGAAGTGGGCTCGGCGCCCCCGGTGTGTGCGCCGTGCTGTTCGTGATTTCGACCCTGGTCAACTGCTTCGGCACGAGCCAAGAGCCCGTGTACTACGCGCTCGAAGGCACGGGGCCGGTCACGCCGCGAACACGAACAGCCGCCACATTGGTCGTGACCCGCTTCGAGGTGCACGCGCCGTATGATCGGCCGGAGCTGGTCTATCGCCAGAAGGGCCGCGAGCTGCGCTTCTATCCGTTTGATCTGTGGGCCAGCAAGCCCGGCCGCATGATGGCCGAGGCGGCGACCGGGCACCTGCGTGCCGCGGGTCTCTTTGCGAATGTCTCGATGCGCTCGACAGCGGGGCTCGCGGACTACGAGCTGCGCGGCGAGGTGGTCACTGTCGAGGAACTCGACGTGGGCGAGCGCGATTGGCGCGCGCACCTGGCGATGCGCTTCGAGCTGGTGTCGCTGGCGACTGGTGAGGTGGTGTTGCGCCACGCCTTCGACAGTGAGCGGCCGGTGGCCGTCCGAACGGTGAGTGCGGTGGCGCAAGCGCTCGACGAGATCCTCGGGGCCGAGCTGACGAACCTGACGACCCTGCTCGCCGAGCAGCTCGCGCGCACTGCACAGGTCCCCTGATTGCAAATGCTTGAGTTGGACGTGAGATGGTCGACATGAGTCCATGTCGATTTTCTCGCGACGCGAATGGTCCCTCCAACGAGAGTGACTAGTTTTGGGACGCTAACGGCGCTTACGGTTGTCCGAGCCGCACGAGATGCGGGCCCAACACCAGCTCAAGCACTCAGTAGACCCCGCAAGAACGCCATCTACACCATCGACAACGCCCACGCAGGTATCCACTTCAGCGTGCGGCACATGGCCCTTGCCAAGGTGTGAGTCAACTTCAAGGGATGGCAGGCCGCTCTGCAACTCGACGACGACGTCACCCGCTCGACCGTGAAGGTCGCCATCGACGTGGGCAGCATCGACACCGGCGTCGACAAGCGCGACGACCACCTGCGCTCGGGCGACTTCTTCGACGTCGCTCAATTCCCGCAGATGACCTTCGAGAGCCGAAGGTTTCGGTCGGCAAAGACAACCGCCTCGCGATAACTGGTAACCTCGCCGTGCGCGACCAGACCCACGAGGTCGTGCTCGACGCCGCGCAGGGTGGTCGCGCCAAGATCCCTGGGGCAACGAGCGCGTCTCGTTCAGCGCCAAGACCCACATCGACCGACGTGAGTTCGGGCTTGGCTGGAACCAGCTGCTCGAGGCTGGCGGCGTGCTCGTTGGCGAGCGCATCGACATCGAGAACGAGATTCAGGCCATCCGCTCGGCTGCCGCCGCCGCGGCCTGATCGCTACCCACCGGGGCAGTGCGCGCCGTTGCACGCTACGAGCCCATTGTTGCAGCGGACGGCGCCCTTGCAGCTGCAGTCCTCGCCCTCGCACAACAGGTAGCAGTGGGCGTGGCCATCGCAGTGGAAGGCGCTGCAGTCGTCGCGCCCGCGGCAGTCGATTGTGCAAGTCGAGTTGTCCTTGCACTTGACGGCGGAGCAGTCGCTGTCGCCGCGGCAGTCGATGTTGCAGGTGCTGTCGTTGCGACAATCCATGGCGCAGTTGCTGGCACCCTGGCAGTCGACGTTGCAGGTGGCGTCTTCGCGACAGGCAACCTTGCAGCTCGCGCTGTTGGTGCAGTCGATCGTGCATTCGTCATCGTCGCAGGTCTCGGAGACTGGGGCTGGGACCACCGGCGTCGTGTCGATGGGCGGCGTCGTGTCGATGGGGGGCGTCGTGTCGAGCACGGGCGTCGTGTCGATGGGGGGGGGCGCCGTGTCGAATGGGGGCTCGGTGTCGAGTGCGGGCTCGGTGTCGAGTGCGGTTTCGGTGTCGAGTGCGGTCTCGGTGTCGAGTGCGGGCTCGCTGTCGAGTGCGGTCTCGGTGTCGAGTGCGGTCTCGGTGTCGCGTGCGGTCTCGGTGTCGAGTGCGGTTTCGGTGTCGAGTGCGGTCTCGGTGTCGAGTGCGGTCTCGCTGTCGAGTGCGGTCTCGGTGTCGAGTGCGGGCTCGGTGTCGAGGGTGGGCGCAGTGTCCTCTACGCTGTCAGGTCCGGCTTCCGGAGTGTCCGCAGTGGTCTCCACTCCGAGCAGCAGATCGATCTCGAGGAGCTGGTCGGACTTCACCAGATCGTTGGTGGTCAAAGTATCATGGTTGACGCCATCTCCGAGCGCGTCCATCTGTAGGGCCGAGCCATCGGTCGTCTCGCTGGTATCCCTGCCTTCGCGCACAGCCCGATTCGGCTCGATACATGCGAGCAGCAACACAGCCATCAGTAGCGCGGGGTGGGGAATCAAGCGACCTCTCGCATGCTCTGAAGCAAGTTCCGTGCAACCGCCCAACCCGAGTCGGGCGGCCGTTCGGCGTTCCGAGAGCCAGAGGCGCTGGGGCGATCGTGACCAGCGACGCATTCACTGTCCCATCGTGGTCACCCCCCGGTAGCTGGGTGGTCGGATGGTGGCGAGTGCGGTACTTCTCGGGCGTGCGCAAGCAAGCCATGGTCATGGGGGCGCTGGTCGCTTTCAACGCGGTGCTGCTCCTCGCGGGGCTCGGGCTCGGCGGTGACGCTGTCGTCGGCTCGGGCGTGCGCATCGGCCTCGTCTTCGACATCGGTGGGCTCGGCGACAAGTCTTTCAACGACGCCGCCAATGCGGGCCTGCAGCGCGCCAAAGAAGAGCTCGGGGTGAGCGTGCACACGATCGAGCCCGGCGATGGGTCCGACCGCGCGAGTGCGTTGCGCCAGCTCGCGGCTGAGGGCGACGACCTGGTCATCGGGGTCGGCTTCATCTTCACCGACGACGTAAAGAAGCTCGCGCTCGAGTTCCCGAAGACGCGCTTTGCCTGCATCGATTATTCGGGCACGCCCGGCGAGGCGACGCCTCCCAACGTCGCGGGCCTGCGCTTTCGCGAGCACGAGGGTTCGTTCCTGGTCGGCGCGATCGCCGGCTTGATGTCGAAGTCGCACGTCGTGGGCTTCGTCGGCGGCATGCAGATCCCGCTCATCCGCAAATTCGAAGCTGGCTACATCGCCGGAGTGAAATACGTCTGCCCGGCGTGCGAGGTGTTGTCTGCGTATGCCGGCACTGACCCCAAGGCCTTCGCCGACCCGGTGATGGGCAAGGAGCTCGCCGCCTCGCAGTACGACCGCGGCGCCGACATCGTCTACCACGCCAGCGGCAAGACCGGCGCGGGCGTCATCCAAGCCGCGCGCGAACGGAAGAAGCTCGCCATCGGGGTCGACTCGAACCAGTTCCACGAAGCGCCGTGCTGCGTCCTCACGAGCATGATCAAGAAGGTCGACGTCGCGGTTTTCGACGTCATCGCGTCGGTCTTGAAGGGTAGCTTCAAGCCGGGTGTGCACGAGCTCGGGCTCGCCGAGGATGGTGTCGCGTTCGTGCTCGACGACGACAATCGCGCGCTGATCCCGACCGACGTGGTCGTTCGCGTGCGCGGCCTCGCCGCTGAGATCATCGCGGGCAAGCTCGAGGTTCCATCGCGATGAGACTCATGCCTTCTCCGTCCGAGGCAACGCCCGCGCTCGAGCTGCATGGCATCGACCGCCGCTGCGGCATCACGCAGGCCAACGACAAGATCGACCTGATCGTACGACGCGGCACCGTGCACGCGATCGTCGGCGAGAACGGCGCCGGCAAGTCGACCCTCATGAAGATCGCGTATGGGCTCATGCGTGCCGATGCGGGCACCATCGCCATCAACGGCGAGGCGATCGCGCGCACCCGTCACCGGCCGGCCGACGCGCTCGCCCGCGGCGTCGGGATGGTGCATCAGCACTTCATGCTGGTCGGTTCGCTGACCGTCGCCGAGAACCTGATCCTCGGGCACGAGCCGACGCGTCACGGCGTGCTCGACATTGCGCGGGCCGAGCGCGAGATCGCAGCACTGGCGGAGCGTTACGGGATCGTTGTCGACGTTCGCGCGCGTACCGAGCTGCTCTCGGTCGGCGAGCAGCAGCGGGTCGAGATCCTGCGGATCCTATGGCTCGGCGCCTCCATCTTGATCCTCGACGAGCCGACCGCGGTGCTCACGCCGGGCGAGGTCAAGCGCCTGTTCGGGCTCCTGAAGTCGCTGGTCGCCGAAGGCAAGACGGTCGTGCTGGTGACCCACAAGCTCGACGAGGTGCACGCGATCGCGGACCGCGTGACGGTCCTGCGCAAGGGCAAGGTCGTCGCCGAGCTGCCGGGTGACTCGCCGCCCGAGGACATCGCGCGCGCAATGGTCGGGCGTCCCGTGCTGCTCGATGTGCCGAAAGCCGCGGCCACGGCGGGTGAGGTGGTGTTGGCGGTGAGTGGGCTCTCTGTCGCCGGTCGGGCGCGCGAGGCGGTGTCCGAGATGTCGTTCGAGGTGCGGGCAGGCGAGATCTTCGGCTTCGCCGGCATCGAAGGCAACGGGCAGAGCGAGCTCATCGAGGCGCTCGCAGGGCTGCGACCAGCGACAGCCGGCAGTGTGCGCCTGCGCGGTGACGACGTCACTCGCGCGAGTGTCGGCGAGCGGCAGCAGCGCGGCCTCGGTCTCGTGTCGGAAGACCGCCATAGGCGCGGGCTCGCGCTCGAGATGACGATCACCGAAAACCTCCATCTCGGGCGTCTGGCCGAGGTGAGCCGGCCGCTGCGGCTGGATCGGGCCGCGATGCGCGCACGCACTGCGCAGGCGATCGCCGAGTATACGATAGCGCCTGCCGATCCGGATGCGGTTGTCGCGTCACTCTCGGGTGGCAATCAACAAAAGATCGTATTGGCACGTGAGCTGAGCCGACCCAGTCTGCGCTGCCTCCTGTGCGCCCAGCCGACCCGTGGCGTCGACATCGGCGCCATCGAGATCATCTACCAGCGGCTCCTCGCCGCGCGCTCGGCGGGCGTCGCGATCGTGCTGGTCTCGGCAGAGCTCTCTGAGCTGCGCGCGCTGGCGGACCGGGTCGCGGTGCTGCATCGGGGGCGCATCGTCGAGATCGTCGCGGGCGCTTCCTTGGCCAACCCGGACGAACTCGAAAGAATCGGCGGGCTGATGACCGGAGCGCGCGCATGACCTTCGGCCTCTCCGAGTCGATGCGACGCGAGGTCTACGCGACGGCGCTAGCGCTCCTCGTAGCGATGGCCGCGGGCAGCGTGCTGATCCTCATCTGGGGAGTGTCGCCGGCCCGCGTCTATGGCACTTTGCTGGCGGAGACCTGGGGCAGCGAATATGGCTTTGGCCAGGTGTTGTTCAAGGCGACACCGCTCATCTTTACTGGGCTTGCGGTGGCGGTCGCCTATCGCGCGGGCCTGCTGACCGTCGGCGCCGAAGGCCAGATGGCGGCTGGCGCTTTCGCGACCGCAATCGTGGCCGCGGCGCTGCCCGCGGACACGTCGGCCGCCGTCGCGTTGCCGCTCGCATTGTGCGCCGGCATGGGCACCGGCGCAGTGGTCGGCGCGCTGCCGGGGTGGTTGCGCGCGCGCTTCGGGGCCCACGAGGTGATCACCACCATCATGCTGAACTTCGTGGTCGCGGCCCTGGTGATGTGGGCCGGTCGCACCGGCCAGTTCGTCACCGAGACCACCCACACGCGCGAGATCGTCGCGGGCGCGCACCTCGCATCGCTCGGGCTCGGTAGCAGCGCCGCGAACCTGAGCTTCGTGCTGGCGTTGATCTTCGCGGCAGGGGTCGCGTGGTTCTTCGGCCGCACGCGCACCGGCTTCGAGTGGCGCCTCGTCGGCGCCAGCGCGTCGACCGCGGAAGCGTCGGGCATCAAAGTGCGACGCGTAATCGTAATGGCGATGGCACTCTCGGGTGCGCTCGCGGGCGCAGTCGGCGCGAACACCGTGCTCGGTGATAAGCATTATTTCGAGGAGGGACTCGCGCGCGGCGCCGGTTTCATGGGCATCGCGGTCGCGCTACTCGGGCGTGGCGGGCCGTTCGGGGTGGTGCTCTCGGCGCTCTTGTTCGGGACCTTGGCGCATGGTGGCTTCGTGGTGAATGCGCTGGTCCCGCGCGAACTCGTCGAGGTGTTGCAGGCGGTCATCGTGTTGACGTTGCTCGCGACCTCGGCCGCCATTCGCCGAGCTGTGACGAACGCCGGCGGCGCGAAGGAGGGCGCCTGATGGAGGGCATCCTGACGTTCGCGTTCCTCGCTCAGGTGCTGCGCATCACGGTGCCTTATGCGCTGGCAGCGCTCGGCGGCACCCTCTCGGAGCGGGCGGGCGTGGTCGCGCTGGCGCTCGAGGGCATGCTGCTCGGTGGAGCTTTCGCGACGACGATTGTGGCACATGCGACCGGCAGCGTGGCGCTCGGCGCGCTCGCGGGCGTGGCCGGAGGCGCGTTGGTAGCGGCCACCTATGGCTTGGTCGTGCTGCGCTTCGCGGCCGATCAGGTCGTCGCATCGGTGGCGACGAACCTCTTGTTGTTGGGGCTGACGCCGTTTTTGTCGGGGCTCGCGTTCGGCTCGTCGGCGAGCTCGCCGCCGATTCCCGGGTTCGGCCCTGACGTTCTCCTGGAACCTCTCTTCTGGACCGCCCTGGTGCTGGTCATGGGCGTCGCGTGGCTGCTGCAGCGCACCGCCTTCGGGCTGAGATTGCGCGCGGTCGGCGACCATCCGGATGCGGCCGCGAGTGTCGGGATCCCAGTCATTCGTGTGCGCTGGGTAGCGGTCCTGTTGTCGGGTGCGCTTGCCGGCCTCGGCGGTGCGTGGCTCGCACTGTCGGCCGCTGGCTTTACCGATGAGATGTCGGGTGGGCGCGGCTATATCGCATTGGCCGCGGTCATCATGGGCAAGTGGCGACCCGCGGCCGCGGCCCTCGCGTGCCTGTTTTTCGGGTTCGCCGAGGCACTGCAGCTCAATCTGCAGGCCGCCGGTGGCGGTGTGCCACGCGAGCTCGTGCAGATGCTGCCGTATGTCCTCACCATCGTCGCGCTGACTGGTTTCATCGGACGCTCACGGGCGCCGAATGCGCTCGGGCGTCCGCGCTGAGAGCGGCTGGGACGGCAAGACCGCAAGAAGCCGGTGGGCCCTCGGTGCCACATTCAGGTGCAACAGCGACACCGCCATCGGCTGCGGCGGGCTCCGCTGGCTTCCGACGCGCTCCGGGTGTCGACTCTAACGCCTCGCGGCCGACTCTGTCTGAAAGGTCAGCGCGTGCGACCTCACGCTTGGGCGTAATCCCGGCAGGCGCCTTCAGGATCGCCTGCAGCAACACCGGCAGCGCGAGCTTCACGATGTCCATCGATGGGTCGAGCTGCTTTCCGAGCCCCTCGGCGACCATCAGGCCAACGTGTACGACTGTAAATGACGGATCGACCCGCACGCGATACTTGCGCAGGATGTTCATCACGCCCGTGACGACAACTGAGGCCTCGATCTCACCCAGCGGCTTGCCGGCCCAGCGTGAGAACCACGCGACGCACTCGGCCTCGTAGGTGGCGTAGTCGAAGCGCCCGACCGACGGCGCGTGCACGTAAAGGAGGCGCGCGATCTCCGGGCCGTTCTGTTGCGACAGCGCCGTGAACGTCTGGATCCAGGGCCGCATCAGCTCGCCCGGGATCTCGGCGACCATGCCGAGGTCGATCACCACGACCCGCCCATCGTCGGTCAGGAGGATGTTGCCCGGGTGCAGGTCGGCGTGCACGAACCCGTCGACGAACACCATCTGCAAGATCGCACTTGCGCCGATGTGGCCGAGCCTGGCGCGGTCGCCGCCGACCTTCTCGGGCTCGCTGCCCTTCACGCCGCGGATGAACTCCATCGTCAGCACGCGCCGCGTCGACAGCTCGGGCACCAGCTTGGGGACCGACAAGCCTTCGATACGCTTGAAGTTTTCTGCGAAGCGGCGGTTGTTGGCGGCCTCCTGGATGAAGTCGAGCTGCCCCTCGAGCGCCTTGCCAAAGTGCCCGATGGCGCCCGGCAAGGACAGCGGCTTCAGGCTCGGCAGCAGGTTCAACACCTTCGCCCAGAACGTCAGGATCGCGACGTCCCCGATGATGCGTCGGTCCACCCCAGGTCGCTGGATCTTCACCGCGACTTCCTGTCCGTTCGCCAGCGTCGCGCGATGCACCTGCGCGACCGACGCCGCCGCGATCGGTGTGGTTTCGAACGTCGTGAACTGCTTGACCCGCTCGCCGAGCTCGCTCGCCAGCATCTTGCGGATCGCCTTGTCCGACTCGGGCTTCACGCGGTCCTGCAGGCGCGACAGAGGCTCGATGTAGCCTGGCCCGAGGAGGTCTGGCCGCGTCGAGAGGATTTGCCCGAACTTGATGAACGTCGCCCCGAGTCGCTCGAAGTTGCGCGCCATCACCTCGCCGCGCAGGCGCTCTTTCGCCTCGCGAGTGATGCCCCAGCGGAACATGCGGCGCATGCCGTAGCTGACCAGCGCCGCGATCAGCACGAGCGAGATCCAGATGCCACGGAAGAACAGCCAGAAGGTGCGCATCACGCCGTCTCGGCAGCTTTGACGAGGCGCTTGTCGGCCGCGCGCGCGTGGGCCTCGAGCCCCTCGTGGCGCGCCAGCGCCGCCGCGTCGGTCACGATCTCGTGCGCCGCTTCGGGCGACGTCACCTCGAGCCACGTGCGCACGCGCAGGAACGTCAGCACCGACAGCCCACCGACATGACGCGCCGTGCGTCCGGTCGGCAGCACGTGGTTGGGTCCTGCGCCATAGTCGCCGAGCACCTCAGCCGCGTGCCCACCGACGAAGAGCCCACCATAGTGCTTGAGGCGCGGCACGACCGACCATGGGTCGGCGGTCATCACCTCGAGATGTTCGGGTGCCAGGCGATTGCACGCACTGATGGCACTCTCGAGATCATTGGCAATCACCGCATACCCATTCTCCAACGCCGCGCTCGCGGTCGCCGCCGTCGGCAAGGCCGCGAGCTGCAACGTCAATTCGGCATCGACGCGCGCTGCCAATCTCTCGTCAGTCGTGACTAGCACCGGCACCGCGTCCGGATCATGCTCGGCCTGTGCCAGGAGATCGGCCGCGATGGTCGCCGCATCGGCATTGCCATCGGCCAGCACGACCAGCTCTGAAGGACCGGCGAGCATGTCGATGCCGACATCGCCCGCGACCAGCTTCTTCGCCGCGGTGACCCAACGATTGCCGGGCCCGACCACGACATCACACGCTGGAACCACACCCGCGCCATAGGCCAGGGCGGCGATCGCCTGCGCACCACCAACCGCGAGCAACGCGTCCGCGCCGGCCGCATGGGCCGCCGCCAACGTCACCTGCACTGGCCGTGGCGACGCCACCCAAACCTCGTCGACACCCGCCGTGCGCGCCGTCACCGCGGTCATCAAGACCGACGACGGCAACGGGAAGCGGCCACCCGGCGCATAACATCCTGCCCGTTCGACCGGCACCACCGTGTGGCCCGCCTGCCCGCCGGGGATCTGGACAACCGCGTCCCGTAACGACGCGCGCTGCGCCTCGGCGAACACACGGATCCGCGCTGCGGTACGCATGAGCAGCGCCTGGTCCGCCATCGGCAGCCCATCGAACGCCGCCTTCAAGGCCGCCTTGTCGAAGACCAGCGGTGCCCCGGGCGCGAGGTCGCCGAGCTTCTCACCCCACGCGCGCAAGGCACTCTCGCCGTTGGCGCGCACGTCGTCGACGATCAGCGCCGCGCTCGCGAGCGTCGCGGCGTCGACCGCGCCCGACCCGCGCGCGGGCAATGCATCCGGTGTCGTACGCCGGAGCAACATGCTCATCCCTTGTCTCCCGAATTGTTCGCCGCTGACTCGCCATCGGCTCGCGTCGGAGCAGTCGTGACGGGACGCTGCGAACCGCCCGCTGACGTCGTCGCATCCGGTTTCGCGTCACCACGACGGCGCACAACCTTCAACGAGCGGCGGTCCAGCTCGGCCTCGACATCGGCCAGCGGCACGCCGGCGCGCGCGAGCGACACGAGCGTGAAGTAGAAGACGTCGGCGGCTTCCCACACGACCTGATCGGTGCCGCGTGCTGCGCCGAGCTCACGCGCCTCTTCGATGAGCTTCGCGCGCAGGAGCTTCGGATCTTCCAGGACACGCTTGGTGTACGAGCCTTCCGGGGCGATGTCGGCGCGGTCGCGCAGGCGCCGCGCGAGGCCACCGAGGCCCTGGTCCTCGCCCCAACAGGTCCAGGTATTCTTGTGGCAGAAGCCGCTGCCCGACTGGCGCACGACGAACTTCAGCGCGTCGCGGTCGCAGTCGAGGCCAATCCCGACGAGCTCTTGCAAGGCGCCGGACGTCTCGCCCTTGACCCACAGTGCGTCGCGCGAACGCGACCAGTACACGCCACGGCGCGTGCGCACGGCTTCTTTCACGCTCTCGAGGTTCGAGTAGACGATGCCGAGCGCGCGCCCATGCTCGTCGCAGACGACCGTCGGCCAGAGGCCATCGGGACGGTCACTCGTCATCGGCGCGACGAGCGCCTCGCCGAGGTCCATCTTGCCCGAATAGAGCGCCATGCCGACCTGCGCGTCGGCCCCGAGGCGATCGATCTCGGCGACCTCGGCCACAGTCGTGATGCCACCCGCGAACGTCACCTTGGACTTGCCCGCGGCGCGCACGATCTCGTGGATCTTGGCCATGTCGGTGCCCTGCATGCGACCTTCGCGCTCGACGAAGGTGATGAGGAAGCCGCCGACGAACGGCGCAAGCTCATGCAATCGCTCGAGGATTCCGCGACCGGTGCCGCGCTGCCAGCCCTCGACGACGACTTCGCCATCGCGCGCATCGAGCGCCACGATGACTCGATCGCGTGGCAATTTCGACAACAACTCGGGCTTGGCGGCGGTGCCGATGATGATCTTGGCGGCCCCTTTGTCGAGCCAGCTCACCGCCGTCGGCAGGTCGCGAATGCCGCCTCCGACGCGGCAGCGCGCGATGCCCAACAGCTCGTCGACGACCTTGGTGTTGTCGCCCTTGCCCATCGCACGATCGAGGTCGATGACCGCGACCTCACCAGCGACCGCGAAGCGCTGAGCGATCGGCCGCGGGTCACCCGCTTGGATCTCCAGCTCCTTGCCACCGATGAGTTGAACGGCGGAACCACCTTGCAGATCGATCGATGGAACGATCATTGTCGCACCTCATACCCGTGTGAGGCGAGCACCCGCTTGACGTCGCCGACCGTAAAATCGCCATCGTGGAAGATCGACGCGGCCAACACCGCGGAGGCACCTGCGCCGAGCGCGTCCACGAGATGTTCAGGATGGGCCGCGCCGCCCGACGCGATGACTGGCACCGACACCGCCGCCGATATCGCCGACAAGAGCGCCGTATCATAGCCCGAGCGAGTGCCGTCACGGTCCCAGCTGGTCAGCAGGATCTCGCCGACACCACGCGCGACCGCGGCCTTCGCCCAGGCGATGGCGTCGATCCCGGTGCGCTCTTTGCCCGAGCGAATGACGACCTCCCACGAGTCGCCGTCCGCAGCCGCATCGATTGCGAGCACCGTGCACTGGCTGCCGAACTCGGTCGCCAGCGCGTCGAGGATCGACGGGTCGACGACCGCCGCCGTGTTCACCGACACCTTGTCCGCGCCTGCTTCAAGAAGCCGCTGCGCATCGAGGATGGTCTTGATGCCGCCGCCTACGGTCAGCGGGATCGACAACACGCGTCGCACCTTGCGCACCGTCTCGAGCGCGTTGCCGCGACCCTCTGGTGTTGCCGACACGTCGAGCATGACGAGCTCGTCCGCGCCTTGCAGCTCGTAGGCGAGCGCGCGCTCCGCCGGGTCGCCCGCGTCGCGCAGCCCCTGGAACCGCACGCCCTTGACGATGCGGCCGTCTCTGACATCGAGGCACGGGATGACGCGCATCGCCAACATCACGTCACCTCGTTCGTGTCATTGGTCGCGAGCCATCGCTGCAAGAGCTGCTGTCCCCACGGACCCGACAGCTCTGGATGGAACTGACACGCGAGGATATTGCCACGCTCGAGCGCCGCCACGAAATTGCCACCGTAATTTGCAGTGGCAATATGCCAGGCACTCTGCCAGACATTCAACTGGTCGCGCTGGAGCGGCCGCGCCTCCTCCGCTCGAGCTTGTGAGATCCGGAAACTATTGGCGAAGTAAGCGTGCCCCGACTTCAGGAAGCGCGCACCTTCTGGTGCTTCGACCCGGTTCCAGCCGAGCTGGGGTACCTTCAGTTGCGCCGCATTTTCGAGCGCACTCGCAAAGCGCGTGACCTGCACCGGCAATACGCCGAGCCCCTTTACGCCGGCAGTCTCCTCACTCGACTCACACAATAGCTGCAGCCCGAGGCAGATAGCGATCGTCGGCTTGTCGTCGCGAATGCGCCCCACAAGCGCCTCACCCAGGCCCGCCACGTTCAACGCCGCCATGCCCGCACCGAAGGCGCCGACGCCCGGCAACATCACATGGCTCGCGCGCGCGACCAGGGCCGCGTCGCTGGTGATGACAGTGCGTGCCCCGAGCCGCTCGAACGCAGCGACGACCGACGCCATGTTGGCGACGCCAGTGCGCACGATGACGACCTCGACTTCTCTGATACCAACTCGCAACGGCTTCGCCTGCGAGTTGGGGAATTCGGTCCTCGCAGACATCAGAGGACCCCCTTCTCGCTCGGCACCACGTCCGAGCCGTCGCTCTTGACGGCCGCCCGCAGAGCCAGTGCGACGGCCTTGAACGCCGCCTCCGCCTTATGGTGATCGTTGTCGCCCGACAGCACCTCGACATGCAGCGCCATGCGGCCGGCGATCGCCAATGACTGCAGGAAGTGCGTCAGGTTCTCGGTCGCGATGGTGCCGAGCGTCTCGCGCACGAACTTCAAGTCAATCTTCGGAAAGGGCCGGCCCGACAGGTCGATGACCGCGCGCGCCAGCGCCTCGTCGAGCGGCGCATAGGCATGCGCAAAGCGCTCAATCCCCTTGCGGTCACCCAGCGCCTGGTCGAGCGCCTGGCCCAACGCGAGAGCACAGTCCTCGGCGGTGTGGTGGTCGTCGATGTGCAGGTCGCCTTTGCAGCTCAAGTCGATGTCGAAGCGCGAGAAGCGCGCGAGCGTCGCGATCATGTGGTCGAGGAAGCCGATGCCGGTCTTCACGTCCGACCGGCCGCTGCCATCGAGGTCGAGCAAGAGCGATATCGCGGTCTCGCGCGTGGTCCGCTGGATCTCCGCGCGCCTCATCGCCACACCCCGCCCATGTCTTCGGCCGAGCGCACGACCCGCGCCGCACCCGCCGCCAAGAGCCCGCGTGCGCTCTCGCCCTCAGGCTCGGCGACCGCAATCGCCACCCGACCCGCAGCGCGCACCGCGGCAATCTCGCTAGCATTCGTCACGAAGGTCCATTCCGACGGCGTCGTCACAGCATGCACCGCGGACATGAGGCGTGCGGCCTGAGCCGCATCACCCGGGCACGTCACACGTGCGCCATCGGCGAGGCCGGCCTCGCCCGGAAAGATCCGGATCCCGATACCGAGCGCCGCGAGCCCGTCGCGAAACCAACACGCCTGAGATTCGGAGGCGAATCTGGCAAATACGAAATTCGCCTCCGACCGCACCGGCCGCGCACCACATTCGAGCAGTACCTCGTAGAGTCGGTCTCGCTCCTGCCGCACGGCCGCGACGTACGCGCGCATCGTGGCCTCGCCCGACGCGAGGTGGGCCAACGCCAGCGCCAGCGACGTGGCCGCCACCGAGTAGGGCGGGCCAGCCGCGCGCAGCGGCTCTATCAGCGAAACCGGGCCCGCGACATAGCCGACCCGCAGCCCGGCCAGGCCCCACACCTTCGAAAGTGTCCGAAATACCAGCGCATTGTCGCAGCTCGCCAGGATCTCCGCGGTCGGATCCACGTCCGCTGTCTCGATGTAGGCGAAGTCGACCAGCATCAACGCGTTCGGCGCCGCGCGCGCGACGCGCAGGATGGCCTCCTTCGAGATCACGGCACCGGTCGGATTGTTCGGCGACACCAGCGCGACCGCGCGTGTCTTGTCATTGAGCGCCGCCATCACTTCAGGCTCGGGAAAGGCCTCGGCCGACCACGCCGGCGAGCGCACGACCGCACCGACGACGCGTGCATAGTGCGGCAACATCACGAAGGTCGGGCTCGGCAAGACGACCTCGTCACCCTCGGTGACATACGTCCGGAACGCGCGGTCCAACGCCTCGTCGGCGCCCGCCGTCACCAGCACCCGCGCCGCCTCGACCCCGAGCCGTCCCGCGAGCAGCGCCTCGAGCTTCGCCGACGATGGATAGCGGCGCACAAAGTCCGGATCGGCCAACGCCGCATAGAGCTCGGGCGAGGGCGGCGGACCTTCGTTGCCATGCAACGGAAGATCGATCGGCGCCGGGTGGCGCGGCACGTAATAGGCGGCGAGCCCACGCAGTCCGGCGATGGCGGTAGGCCCGCTCAAGGTACGATCTGGGACAGCCGCGCGACGATGATGTCACTGCCGCCTGAGGCCCGCAAAAGAGGAATGAGCTTGGGCAGATCCTTGTGCGGCACCGCGGCCTTCACGGCGTAGGCATCCTCGCCATGCAGGCGCGAGATGGTCGGGTGGCGCATGCACGGCAGCACTGCGACGAGACGTTCGAGGTCCTTGGCCGCGACGTTCACCTCGAGGATGACGCGCGAGCGGGCCTCGAGCACCGAGCGTAGCAGCATCGCGAAGTCCTCGATACGCTGACGCCGCTCGGGGGCCTCGAGGGCGCGCGGGTGCGCGAAGAGCCGGGTCGAGCTGGTCATCAGCTCTTCGATGATCGCCAGGTGATTGGCGCGCAGCGTCGAGCCGGTCGCGGCGTTGTCGACGATGACGTCGGCGTCCTCGGGCGGCAGCACCTCGGTCGCACCCCAGCTGCGCAAGAAGCTCGCGTCGAGGGCGCGGCGCGCAATCCAGCGACGCGTGAGCTGCTCGTACTCGGACGCGATGACGAGGTGGCGCTGCGGCAGCTTGCCGTCTTCGAGCATCGCTTCGGGCATGGCAGCCACGATGCGAACCGGGTCCAAATGAGTATCGACCAGCTCGACCACGTCGGCCCCGAGCTCGGCGACCCAGTCGGCGCCCGCGAAGCCGATGTCGCGCGCGCCCGCGTGCAACATGCCGACGATGTTCTGGGGCTTGAGGATCTTGGCTTCGAAGTTGTCGAGCGAGACGGTCGGGCGATAGCCGCGATCGTCCACGCGGACCTTGATCCCCGCATCACCGAGGAGCTGGAAGACCCCCTCCTGCATGCGTCCCTTGGGCAATGCCAGCTTCACGAGGTCGGGGTTCGAAACAGTCAACAGGGTCCTCCACGGCCGTGCGAACGGTCCCGATAGCCCAGATCGTCAATTTTTCCAAGTCCCGCGAGCCGACGAGGAGGTAGGCGCGAAGCGGCCTCTTGCGTTGACAACGGCGCCTGCGTCGCTAGCATCCACCCCGTTCACATCGCGCCGGGAGCACGAGCCATGTTCTGGACCATCATTCTCATCGGAGCTGCCGTCTCCGCCATCTTCGCCTTCACGCGTGGGCAGAATCCGCTGATCTGGTTCTTTGCATCGTTGCCCGGCGTACCGCTCCTGGCGCTCATGCCGCCCGCCGGCGGCAAGGCCCTGGGTGAGCAGAAGCGCGCCCGCCGCAAGGTCGGCGACAAGGTCGGCATGGTGGTCGGCGCGGGCATGCTCGGGCTGGTGCTGGTCCTGAAAATCGTCGGTGTCTGAAGCGGACGACGTGGCCGAGCCGACTGATGAGGCTCCGGCCGAGACCGCTGCCAAGAGTCCAGATGTACTCGCGGCGCGCCAGGCCGAGATGCTCGCCAATCGCATCGCGAAGAACGCGCGCCACCTCGGCAAGTGGGCGCGCCGCGAAGGCGTGAGCTGCTATCGCGTCTACGACTGCGACATCCCCGAGCTGCCGTTGACAATCGACCGCTACGGGCCCGACCACGTGCTGATCGCGGTGTGGGAGGACAAGACCCTGCGCCCTCGAGCGTGGCTGGACGCGATGTGCGAGGTGATCGCGACGACGCTGCAGGTCCCACGCGCGAACCTGCACATGAAGGTGCGCGCGCGTCAGGAAGGGCTCGCGCAATACGAACGGCTCGCGCAAGGTGACGTGCGGATCCGGGTCCAGGAAGACGGCCTGACGTTCCTCGTGAACCTCGACGACTACCTCGACACCGGGCTCTTCCTCGACCATCGAATCATGCGGCGGAACGTACGCGCCGAGTCTTCGGGCCGGCACATGTTGAACCTGTTCGCTTACACCGGCGCCTTCTCGGTGCACGCGGCCGCGGGCGGCGCCAAGACCACGACCAGCATCGATTTGTCGCAGACCTATCTCGATTGGGCGCGTGACAATCTCGCGGCCAATCACTTCGGCGAAGACCGCCATCAGCTTGTGCGCGCTGACATCGTGCAGTGGCTCGAGGCCCCGTCGAGCCAGCGTTGGGACCTGGCGGTGGTCGACCCGCCGACGTTCTCCAACTCGAAGAAGATGCGTGGTGTCTTCGATGTGCAGCGCGACCATCCGATGTTGTTGCGCCGAGTCTTCGAGCGCATGAACCGCGGCGGCGTCGTGTACTTCTCGACCAACGCGCGCCGCTTCAAGCTGGCGCCCGAGGCGTTCGAGGGCTGCGCGAAGGTCGACGACATCTCTCGCGCGACGCTGCCGGCGGACTTCCGCGACGAGAAGATCCACCGCGCCTGGCGGGTCGAGCTGGCATGATCCAGCTACGCCTTTCGCCGTATCGCCTCCGCCTGCCGTTGCCGAATTCGCGGTGCGCATGACGGCCAAGGACGGTCGCCTCGGGATCGGTCGTCAGTTGATGGTCGCGTTCGTCGCAGCACCGGCCTCGTTGCTGCGCATGTCGGGTCGCTCGTGGGCTTGGCTCGGCCTCTATTTCGGGCTCTCGGCGGCGCTCTTGTTCGGGCTCGCGGGTCTGTTCGCGAGCAACGAGGACTCGCTCCAGCGGGCCGCGATGGAGTTCCTGTTCCCCGCCGACTGGCACGGCCTCATCGACTTCATGCTGGCCTTCGTCTTCAAGTCGCAGGCCCAGCAGGTCGTCGTCAACGTGGTCCTGTTCGTCACACTGAACGTCGTGTCGCTGCTGTTCTTCTGGGCCAAGGAGGCGCTGTCGCAATCGTACGAGCGCGACCTCGCGGCTCGCGCGCGACGGTCATCGGACGACAGCGATGACGCCGCGGAAGACGCGGCCGACCCACGCTCGGCGTGGCGCGAATACCCGTTCTGGAAGGAGGCCCTCGAGGAGATCAAGTGGACGCTGGTCGGCGTCGCGCTGATGTTCGTCGTGCTCTGGCTCGGGCACTCGCCCGACGCTTGGCGCGACACTACGGCGACGGTGCTGTCGTATCTCGTCCTGTTCTTCACGACCGCTGGTAATTACCTGGCGCCGCCGATGCAACGCCGACGCTTGTCATATGGCCAGGTGTTGAAGGCGATGTTCCGCAAGCCGCTGTTGGCGTTCGGCTTTGGCGCAACCATGGCGCTGCCGCAGGTGTTGGTGCTGCATCTGGTGTCGGGCACGGGTCTCTCGGCGTTCGTATCGCTGCTTGTCATATTCGCTGTCAATATCGTCTTCATCGCCTGGTCCGCGGTCGCGGGCACGCACGCCGGCTTGACGTTGTTGCCGGTGGTCGAGGCACAGCGACCGTCGCGCTGGGTGACGCGCGTCGTCGGCTGGGTCGCGGTGCTCGGCATTCTCGTCGCGGGCGGCTACGTCGGCACACGTCTCGGCTCCGCGATTGCGAGCAAGAGCCAGATCCTGAAGTGCACCTATCGGGTCGATTGGGCGACGGTCGCAGTCGATACTCCCAAGCTCGGTGGCCTCCTGGGTGGCAAGCTCGGTGTCGGCGTCTCGTTCGAGGTGGAGATCCACAACCCCAATGCGTTGCCCGTGCGCATCGAGAACAATCGCCTGGTCGTCAGCGACAACGACCTCGTCATCGCCGAGTCGCACCTCCTGCCGCTCGATGTCGCCGCCAACGACACGACCCGCACGCGGGTCGGGCTCGATGTCGAGCTGCAAGCCGCGGGGCTTCTGAAGGGAGCGCGCATCAACCCACTGGCCTGGGACATCACGTTGTACGTCGCGCTCGACGACGACCTCGAGTTCCCGATCTATCTACGCGGCGCCGACTAGCGCGAGCGTGTCAGCGTGTCCGACTTCCGTGTCCCACGAGACACGAACGGGCCACTGACCCGCATGCGCAGGGCCGCTTTCTGGGCGGTCCAGAGTCGGCACGGAGCTTGCGAAGGTACTCCTGCAGCGCGCCACTTCGGCGCCCACTCAGGAGAGTCCGCCATGTTCGTCCGCACCCTGTCTGCCTTCTCGCGCCGCTTCTTCACCACCATTGTTGTCGGCTCGATCGCCGTCCCGACCATCGCGCTCGCGAGCCCCGACTCGGTGCCCACCACGCCCGTCGCGACCAGCATCGCTTCGCAGCTCGCAGGCAACCCCGCGGTCACTCTCGGCGCGCATGCCATCGCCCCGAGCATCGTCGAGCGCAGCCCAGTCGCCGCGGCCGGCGAGTTCGACGCTAGCGTCGGTGCCCTCTACGCGTGGGTTCAGGTCAAGAACCTCGGCGCCGAGACCACCATCTCGATGGTGTGGAAGAAGGACGGCAAGACCCGCCTCACGGTCGAGCTGCCGGTCGGTCACTCGAGCGCCTGGAAGACCTGGTCGAAGAAGGGGATCAGCGTGAAGGACGCTGGGGCCTGGACGGTCGAGGTGCTCGACGCCGACGGTACCCTCGTCGAGACGCTTGCCTTCAACGTGCGGGGCTCGGCCGACATCTCGCAGAAGTAGTTTCTGGTTGCTCTCGCCTCGCCACGGCTTCGCCTGCTCGGCGAAATAGCGAGGCTAATTGTCAGCGGAGATAGCCTGATTGCAGCGCGAGTCGTGGTTGGAGTTGTACCAGCCACGGGTGTTCGAGTGCATACCCGCGAGCACCTGCGAGACGCTCCCGAGGACCCACATGCCCCGGTCGGCGTCGCGGGCCTCGTACTCGGCGCGGCAGATGTCGGCGCGCTTGGACGCGGTGAAGTCGGTATAGGAGAAGGCGCCGCCAGCGCGTGCCAGCTCGACCGCGGCGTCCTTGCCGTCGGCGGTGACGAGGTAGGCGAGGTAGCGATCGAACGGGTCCTGCCCGCACCAGGCGTTCGCGGCGACATCGCAAGTGACCGTGACCTGCTTGTCTTCGACCAGGCCTTTCATGATCTCGTACGAGGCGAGGCCGTAGTACTCGTCGTCGCTCGTGCACACGAGGCGGCTGCCGTCGGGGGTCAGGCGATAGTCCTTGTCGCACTCGGGCGCGGCCAGGCCGAGCATGCGGATCGTGTAGCTCTTCGGGGCCGACGTGCCGACCCACACCTGCAGAGTGTCGCCGTCGATGACGTGACCGACGCGCGCCTTGGCGCCGTTGCGAAGGTCCCGGTTTTCCTGGACGATCTCGAATGGCAACGCGGTGTCGAGCGCGCCGTCGGGCGTCGTGTCCTGGATCGTCTCGCTCGCGTCGAAGACATCGGTGCCGATCTGCGGGTCATCGTTGCCGTCGCAGGCGAGGGCGCTGAACGCGACGCCCGAAGCGAGCACGACGGAGGCGGAGAGGGTTCGGGTCCGGAAGGACATCGCGGCTCCTGGTCTCGCCGACGACACCGAAGATGTTCACCCGGTGGGTCGCGCGAATGGCCATGCTGGCCAAGGCGCGCGGATGGTAGGCACCTTCGCGGAGCCGGCGCAAGCGCGATACACGAACCGTAGTGACCCGGTTCTCAGAGCTCCGCCAGGGCTGCCGCGAGCGCGTCGAGCCGCCAACTGAAGAGGCTGTGCGAGACCTGCATCACAAGCCACTCGCCGTCGCGTGCGAGGTCGAACGACGCGAAGCTGCCGCCCGCATCGATGTCGATCTGCATGCGAGTCATGCCGTTATCGGGGTCGAGGGCGACAAGACGCGCGGGATGGTCCATCGTCCAACGGGTCGCCGCGAACAACATGGTGGCAGCGCCACGCTCGACCGCAATGAACGAGTCCGCTTCGACCTCGGCAACCCATTGCTTCTTGCCGCCCGCGAGCGCATGCACGCGTCCATCCGCGAGGAAGAAGACGCGCTCGCCGAGGCGCTGCGGACGGGACTCGTCGGCCGCGGACAATGTCGTGCGCGCGACCAGGCATGGCGCCGCGAGCTCGTCGAGTGACAGCCGATGGTCGCTGCGACACTGCGCGAGGTCGAGGCCGACCGCTTCCGCTCCCACCGTGAGATAGACCTGGTCGCCAAGGACGAGCGGCTCGCCGAGCGTGGGTGTGCCACTCAGCGCGAAGCGCAGCGCGCCGTCATCACCGAGGACTGTCAGGCGACGCTGGTCGCGGTTGTAATAGACGATGCCTCCCTTCACCTCGTGCAGCTCAGGGAAGTCGTACGCTGATGGCTGCCCTTCGATGCGCCACGGCGTCTCCTCGAAGCACGGCTCGCACGGTGGCGGCACGAGCCGCCGTACGCGCCCATCATCGAACAGGACAAGCCCCTTGGCCGAGACTGCGAGCGGGACCGCGAGAGGATCGTCGGGTGCCGGACGTGGGGCTGCGACCTTCGTGGTGGAGTCCATTGCCAGGCTCGCCGTATCGCCTGCGGCTGCCGTTGCCAGGCTCGCCGTATCGCCTGCGGCCGTTGCCAGGCTCACCTCACCGTCCTTCGTCGCGATGACGAACGTTCGCCCGCCGACCTCGGTCACGCCGACGAGCTCGCCGTCCGCGACTCTGGTCGACGCCTGCGTGGTGCTGTTCAAGGCGGCGCCGACATCAATGAACGAATGGTCTCTGGTGCTGACCAGGAAGTCGTCACGCCCGAGCTCGCGTCGCGTGGGAGGCGGGCCCGCGGCGCCGTCGACCTGAACCACGAGGCCTTCCTTGCGCGCGTATGCCTCGCGGCACTGCACCGAATCCCAGTCGCCATCGGTCATGCAGACTACGAAGTCATCTGGCCAGGTCATGCACTCTTCGATGATCTTGACGGTGGCCTTGTCGCGGTCGGCACGCGTTAGCTCGACCGGCTCGACCGCGTCGCCGCCGAGCCCCTTTGCGACGCCGTTCGCGAGGCCCATCACGAGCCCGAGCCCGTCTTTGGCGTAACGCTCACAGCGGCGCTGCTTCGAGGGCCCGCAGGCGGCAAGGACGAAGCTGGCAATGATCAGTGATGAGCGCACGAGGACCTCGGGGTGGCTTGATGCGTGATAGACCGCTCGGCGCTGGCTGGTAAACGGACGGATAGGTCATTTTTTGGCGGGCCTCCATCTACATAGAGCTTGCGGTTGGCGATGCGTGCGTGGTAGTTGCCCGCGCCGCGTGAGATGGGCTTGCCCACGATGCGACAGCTGCCAATGACCGCGAGGTCGCTGGCACACCACACACCCCCTTCGAGGGTTTTCGTGGCGCCGGAGGGTCCGGCGTCCCAGGGGGTGGAGGCAAACGAAGACCACTGTCCATAAGAGAGGCTACGATGAGCAACGTCGGCATGCGTGACATGCTCGAGGCGGGCGTCCACTTCGGTCACCAGGTGCACCGTTGGAACCCCAAGATGCGTCCGTTCCTGTGGGGCCAGAAGAACGGCATCCACATCATCAACCTGCAGAAGACCGTCGGCTGCTTCCGTGCAGCGCTCGACTTCATGAGCCAGGTTGCCAAGAACGGCGACAAGATCCTCTACGTCGGGACCAAGCGCCAGGCCCAGGAGATCATCGAGTCGGAAGCGACCCGCGTGCGCCAGCCGTACGTCGTCAATCGCTGGCTCGGTGGCATGCTCACCAACTTCCAGACGATCCGCACCTCGATCGACCGCATCGAGACGATCGAGAAGCTGCTCGACGTCGGCCAGGTCGAGATGCTGGTGAAGAAGGAAGTCAACATGCTCGAGCGCGAGCGTGAGAAGCTCCTGCGCAACCTCGGCGGCATCCGCGATATGAAGAAGCTCCCGGGCGCGATCTTCGTGATCGACACCGTCAAGGAGCACCTCGCGATCGACGAGGCCGTCAAGCTGAAGATCCCCGTGATCGCACTTGTCGACTCGAACTCGGATCCGAGCCGCATCAACTTCCCGATCCCGTCGAACGACGACGCGATCCGCGCGTTGACGCTCTTCACGAAGGCCCTCTCGGACGCGTACCTCGCGGGCGCCGCGGCGCACAAAGAGACCTTCAATCGCGACTTCGCCCCGTCCTCGTCCGGCAAGGACGTCGATGTGGTGGTGCGCGGTCACGATGACATGGCGAACAAGAACTAAGGAGTTCAGTCGATGACCACGATCACTGCTGGCCACGTCAAGGATCTGCGCGAGCGGACCGGCGCGGGCATGATGGATTGCAAGAAGGCCCTCGAAGAGTCGAGCGGCAACTTCGAGTTGGCGATCGAGTGGCTTCAGAAGAAGCAGCTCGCCTCGGCCGGCAAGAAGGCCGGGCGCATCGCGGCCGAGGGTGTCGTCGCGAGCTACCTCCATCAGGGTGGCCGTATCGGCGTCCTGGTCGAGATCAACTGCGAGACCGACTTCGTCGCGCGCAACGAGGCGTTCCTGGCGTTCGCCAAGGACATCGCGATGCACATCGCGGCGTCGAACCCGCTGGTGGTTCGCGCAGAGGAACTCGCCCCCGAGCTCATCGAGAAGCAGCGCGAGATCTTCCAGGCGCAGGCTGTGAACGAGGGCAAGCCCGAGCACATCGCCAAGAACATCGTCGTGGGAAGGCTCAAGAAGTGGCAGGCCGAGAGCTGCCTCGTCGACCAGCCCTTCGTGAAGGACCCGGACAAGACGGTCACTGAGCTCGTCGCCGAGCTCACCACGAAGATCGGCGAGAAGGTTTCGATCCGTCGCTTCACCCGCTACGAGGTGGGTGAGGGCATCGAGAAGAAGCAGGACGACTTCGCGGCGGAAGTTGCGAAGCAGGTCGCGGGCTGAGTCTCGCGACGCTTTGAATCGAAGAGGGGCATCGTCAGCGATGCCCCTTTTTTTTGGGTCGTGTAGTGAGTGATGCGCGGCGAGGCGGCCGCCCGAACAGGAGCCACGAAGATGACCGAGCTGAAGACCAAGCTGAAGTATCGCCGAGTGCTGCTCAAGCTGTCTGGCGAAGCGCTGATGGGAGATCGAGGCTACGGCCTGGACGTGCCGACGCTGCAGCAGATTGCCCACGAAGTGGGTGAGGTCCACACGCTTGGCTGCCAGGTCGCTCTGGTGATTGGTGGCGGCAACATCTTCCGCGGCCTGAAGGGCGCGGCCGCGGGCATGGACCGGACGACCGCCGACCAGATGGGCATGCTCGCGACCGTGATGAACGCCCTCGCGATGCAGGACGCGCTGGAGAAGGTGAACGTCCCGACGCGCGTGATGAGCGCGCTCGAGATGAGGAACGTAGCCGAGACGTACATCCGGAGGCGGGCGGAGCGGCACCTCGAGAAGGGCCGCGTCGTCATCTTCGCGGCGGGCACTGGCAATCCGTACTTCACGACCGATACGGCGGCGGCACTGCGGGCGCTGGAGATCCACGCCGAGGTCGTCATGAAGGGCACCAAGGTCGATGGGGTCTACAACAAGGATCCGAAGAAGCACGCGGACGCGGTGCGCTACGAGACGCTCACGTACAACGACGTCCTGACGTTGGACCTCGGCGTGATGGATGCGACGTCGGTGTCGCTCTGCAAGGAGAATGGGCTGCCGATCATGGTCTTCGACATGACGATCGCGGGCAACATCACCAAGGCCGTGTGCGGCACCGTGACGTCGACGCTGGTGCGCGATCCCTGAAAAGCCGGACGCTGTTTGCTGAACGTTCGCAGCAATCCCAGGCATCGCGCCTCGGTCATCCTGCGAGACGCCGGGAGGTCGAGGCACCTCGCTGCCGCACGCGAGTGGGTGCTCGATCGCTATAGCCTCTTCGCCGCGATTGCCGAGCTCACTGAGTGGCCTTGTGCTTTGGTCGTGCGTGGCTATGCTGCGACCCGTCGTGGCCATGCCGCGACCCGTCGCCAGGAGTGCACGATGCTCGAAGAGATCTACGCCGATACCAAATCCAGCCTGCAGAAGGCGCACGAGGCCTTCAAGCGGGACCTCACCAAGATCCGTACGGGACGCGCTAACCTCGCGCTCATCGATGGCATCAAGGTCGACTACTACGGCGCCCCGACGCCGCTCAACCAGGTGGCCGCGCTCAACATCGCCGACCCACGCCTCATTACCGTGAAGCCCTGGGACAAGACCCTCCTCACCGCGGTCGAGAAGGCGTTGGTCGCAGCGAACATCGGCATCACGCCGTCGAACGATGGTGAGCTGGTGCGCCTGCCGATTCCCCCGCTTACCGGTGAGGTCCGCAAGAACCTCGTCAAAGAGCTGAAGAAGAAGTCCGAGGACGCACGCATCGTGGTGCGCAATGTGCGCCGAGACTCGAACGAGCTCGTCAAGGAAGCCAAGGTCGGCGAGGACGAGGAGACACGCGCGCTCAAGGCGATCCAGAAGTTCATCGACGAGGCGATCGCGAAGATCGATGCCGACGCGGCGACCAAAGAAAAAGAGATCATGGAGGTGTGACGGCATCACCTGGCCAGCGTGTTGGTCAGGCTTCCGTCGGGTGAGACCCGAATCGACACGGCGCCGACGGTGCCGGTCACGAGGGTCTCGATGTGGCGCGCGGCATAGCGCTCCATGATCGCCGGATGCGGCGGTGGGCGCTTGCCGGGCAGGCCCGAGACCAGGGCCAGGCGCGGTGACACCGCGTCGAGGAAGGCCTCGGTCGACGAGGTGCGACTGCCGTGATGGGGCACCTTGAGCACGTCCGCGTGGAGCTGCTCTGGGTGACTGCGCGCGCGCGCTAGCAGCGCCTCTTCGGCGGTGGACTCGATGTCGCCGGTGAGGAGGATGCGTCGCGCGGCGTACGTCACGCTCAGCACCAGGCTAGCGTCGTTGGTGCCCATGCCGCAGGCGTCTTCGCGTTCTAGGTCGGGCTCGGGCGAGAGCAGCTCGAAGGTGGCACCGCCGTACTCGACGGGTGCCGTCAGGGCGACGTCGTGGACCATCGTGCCGCTGGCCTCGAGACGCGCGACGAGGGTGCGCACGACGCGTGAGCGACGGGCGCAGGGCCCTATCCACAAGTGCCGGATCGGGATCCGCTCGGCCAGAGCGCTGGCGGCGCCGACGTGGTCGAGGTCGCTGTGGGTGATGATCAGCAGATCGATCGACGAGAACGACGCGGCGCGGAGCGCGGGAACCAGGATACGCTCCGCTATTTGCCGGTTCGGGTCGCGGCTGACCGAGGTCGGTGACGAGGCGGTGCCGCGGTGGCTCGCTTTGCCGCCGGTGTCGACGAGCACGCGCGTGCCGTCGGGTAGCCTCAGGCCGAGCGCGTCACCGTGGCCAACGTCGAACGCGATGAGCTCGAGGCCTTGGGGTGGGGACTCGACGACGAAGGCAAGCGCGGTGCTGGCCATGAGCCCGAGTGTTCCAAGGCGCAAGGCGTTGCGGGTGAGCCGCATCATCACGAGCAACGACAGGCACGCGAGCACGCCGAGCGCGAGTGGCCAGGCTTCGGTGGAGGCGCTGCCGGAGATGTCGCCGGCCATGCGGATGAAGTCGTTGAAGGCATCGCCGAGCAGCGCGAGCCAAGGCGCAAGCAGGTCGCCGAGTGGCGGAATCGCCAGCGCGATGAGCAGCCAGATCATCCCCGCCGGGAAGACGACGCCCATGAACGGGATCGCGACGAGGTTCACCCACAAGCTGTGCGTCGGCAGCTGGCCGAACCACGCGATGGTGAGTGGGGCGGTCGCGAGGAAGCAGGCAACGTCGGCGATGGCCAGCGTCGCGACGAAGAGGATGCTGTACCGCAACCACGGATGTAGCCCGGTCTGTGCGAGTCGATGCCGGATGCGGGTCGTATGCGGCGCGATGATGACGAGGCTCGCGGTGGCGGCGAACGAGAGCTGGAAGCCCGCGTGCAGGACGACCTCGGGTGCGATGAGGAGCGCCGCGAAGAAGCAGATACCGAGCGTGCGCCAGGTGCTCGTCGCCCGAAATAGGAGGATGCCACCAAAGGTCAACGCGAGCGCGGCGAGCGCGCGGTCGGTCGCATCCGACTGTGCAATGATCGCGGTATAGGCGGCGGTCACTGCGAGCGCGATGACGGCTGCGACCAGGCGCGGGCGATGCCCTTGCACGAGCGCCGCTGGACCGAGGCGGCGAAGGCCCGGGGTGTGTGCCGCGCGCACGAACACGAAGAGCAGGATGCGGAACAGTCCCCAGCCGACGAGCGCGAGGTTCATGCCGGAGATCGCGAGCAGGTGGGCCGTGCCCGTGTCCTGGTAGGCGTAACGCGTCTCGGCGTCGAGCTCGCTGCGGTCGCCGAGGATCAACGCGCGAAAGAGCGCGGTGGCCGAAGCGCTCTCGAATGTGAGGCGCTCGCGCAGGTCGAGAGCGACGAGCGTCGACCAGGAGGCGCTGCGCGGGTCGGGTGTCGGCAGCGTCTTCGCGCTCGCGAACAAGGGTGGTGGTTCGCGCGGTGTGGTCGTCGGGTTCAGGGCCACGCGCGGACGCCCGAGCTCGGCTTGGAAGGCGATTGCGCTGCCGACGACGAGAGGAGCGTCGAGGTAGTCGAAGGTCGCGCGGATCGGACGGTCGAGCTCGAAGATCTGGTCGTCGACCGTGGCGATCGGCTCTGCGAGAAGCGCCCGCGTCGACCTGCCGTCGGGCTCGATCGCGATGACGATGCCCGTGAGCGTGAGCGCCTGATCGAGCGGTGGTTCCGCCGGCAGCGGTACGCGCGGCACCGCGACGAGTGCACTGGCCGCGACGAACGTGAGCGCGAGCACCGGTTGCCACGACGTGAGGCGCACCAATGCCAATGAGAGCGCCGCGATGAGCGCCAGCAGCAGCGCGAAGCAGGTCGGCGGGAGCGCCATCGCGAGTGGCGAGCCGGGCTCCGCGCGCAACGCGAGCACAACTAACGCGTGCAGCGAGATCGCTACCGCGAGCACCAGCAGGGAACGAGACTGCCTCACGATCACCTCCGCCGGACGCGATGCTCGGTCAACGAGCGACGCGTTCAGCAGGGTAGAAGTGGAGGCGAGCGGCCAAAGTGATCCGCTTTTGTTCGTTCACCTCGAAGAAGAGCGGACGCTGGCAGAGATCAGAGAATGTGCAGCTTCTTCAGCACTTCCGATGCCTTGTCGAGCACGGCCTGGCCGTAGAGCTTCTCGGCCAGGCCTTTGAGCTGGTCGTAGAGGTTCGGCGGCAGCTTGAACGTGAAGACGTTCATGCCGGGGATCGCGAAGCGCTGCTCGACGATGCCATGTGGGCGCGAGAATTCCTTGAGGCCCTCGTCGCCATGAATACGGCCAAAGCCCGACTCGCCGACACCGCCGAACGGAATCGTGGTGATCGAGCCGAACGCGAGCACGGTGTTGATCGTGGCCATACCGGACACGATGCGCTCGGCCAGCTCGCGCACGCCGGACTTGCCGAAGACCGCCGCGCCGAGACCGTAGCGCGAGTTATTCGCGAGGCGGAGCGCCTCCTCGCCGTCCTTCACCTTCATGATCGGGAGCACCGGGCCGAAGGTCTCGTCGGTCATGATCTGCATGTCGGACGTGACATCGACCAGGACCTGCGGGGAGACCACGTTGCCGCTTATCGCATCGGGACCACCGACCAGGAACTTGGCGCCCTTGGCGGCCGCGTCGACCAGGTGCTTGCGGATGATGTCGACCTGCGCAGGCAGCGTGATGGCGCCCATGTTCGGGTTGGCGTCGGCGCCGAAGCGGACCTCTTTGGCTTCGGCCACGACCTTGTCGACGAAGCGCTCGTAGACCGACTCGTGCACGTAGCAGCGCTCGATCGACACGCAGGCCTGGCCGGCGTTGGTCATCGAGCCCCACACCGCGGCCTCGGCCGCCTTGTCGATGTCGGCGTCGGCGAGCACGATCATCGGGTCCTTGCCGCCGAGCTCGAGCAGTACCGGCGTGAGCCGCTCGGCCGCGGCCTGCATGACGCGACGACCGGTCGCCGGTGAGCCGGTGAAGGCGATCTTATCGACCGCGCCGCGCGCGAGTGCTGCGCCGGCGGGGCCACGACCGGTGACGACCTGCAGCACGTCGGGCACCGAGATGGTTTGAGCTGCAATCTTTCCGATCTCGCTGGCGATGAGCGGCGTGAGCTCGGACGGCTTGAAGACGACCGCGTTACCGGCCGCAAGCGCATAGGCGATCGAGCCCATCGGCGTGAACATCGGGTAGTTCCAGGGGCCGATGACGCCGACCACGCCGAGCGGATGATAGCTCACGGTCGAGCGGAGATTGGCCATCATGCCGGACGAGACGCTGCGCGTGGCGAGCGCCTCTTCGGCGCGGCCGGCGGCGTGCGCGACGTGTTGAATGGCGAGTAACACCTCCGACATCGCCTCGACCTTGGGCTTGCCGGTCTCGCGATGAATGAGGGTCGCGAGCGTCTCTGCGGCGGTCGCGAGGCCGCGGCGGAAGGCGGCGAGGTCCTTGCGACGCTGGGCATGGCTAAAGGCGCCCCAGCGACGCGAGGCCGAGCGGGCGCGCGCGATAGCCTGGTCAATCTCCGCCGGTCCATTGTCGGGCGCGTGACCGACGAGCGAGCCGTCGTTGGGGTTTCGGACTTCGATGCCTTGGGGTGCGAACGTCTGCGCCGTGACCATGTTGCCTCCGAGTGCGAGGGTCCTGGCTTAGCCGACTCCGCAGGCGTTGGGAAGGTGAGGTGCAACCTATTAGAACGGGTTTGCAGATTCGGCGGCGAGGCGTTCGCAGGGCTTGTTCGGCGCGGGTCGGATCCTTTTCTTCCATCACGCGTACGATTCCGGGTTCACACTCTTGGGCGTCACGACCACGAAGGATACGTATGGATGCGCATATCGAACGGCTCATCGGCCAGCGTGACTATCGGGGTGCGCTCGAAGCCCTCGCGAGTGAGCACGGCAAGGCGCTCGGGCGCTTTTGTTCGGGCCTGCTCGGGTCGAGGTCGGATGCCGAGGAGGCGCTCCAGGAAGCGCTCATCCACGCGCTGAACGCGATGCCCGGATATCGGGGGGAGGGTGTGCGCGCGTGGGTCTTTGGAATCGCGCGCAATGTCTGCGCGACCGAGCTGAAGAAGCGTACGCGCAGACGCTCGGTATGGGGCCGCGTGTTCGGGATGAGTGAGGACGAGGTCGTGCGACCGCTCGATGATGCGGACGCGCGGATGAGTATCGACAAGGCGCTGGTGCGCCTGTCGCCGGGGCTGCGCGAGGCGCTACTGCTCCGCTACCAGCAAGGCATGGACGCGACCGAGGTCGCGGACGTGCTCGGGATTTCGCACGCCGCGGCACGTAAGCGGATATCCCTCGGGCTCGCTCGCCTGAGGACGACACTCGATCTGACATCCGCAACGCTCTCAGCCAGCGCTGCGCGGCCATCGGCACGGCCCGTCGAAGACGGCCTGCGAGGAGAACAACCATGACGACCCAATGTGCACGCGTGACGACCCTGTTGTCGCAGACACCCGAGGCGGGCAAGGCGCTCGCGACGCTCGAGGCGGGGCTCGCGGCCCATGCGGCAGACTGCTCGAAGTGCCAGACGGAACTCGCGTCGGCGCTGCGTCTCGTCGATGGAATCGCGAACCTGCACAGCGACTTCGAGCCGCGGTCGAACCTCGCGGCGGTCGCCATGCGGCGCGCTGCGGAGCCGAAGACGGCGGACGTGCGCCCCGCGAAAGCCACGAGGCCGCTGCGAGGCTACGCCATCGCGGGCATCTTCGGCGCGGCGGCGGCGACCGCGGCAGTGATGCTGTTGCAGCCGGGGAGCAAAGGCGTCGACGCTCACGATGGTGAGCAGGCCAGCAGTCACGGGTCGGAGTCGCGACCTGCGCTCGGTCCTGCCAAGGTGAATGAGCAGAAGCCGGAGACCCCCGGCAAGGGGCTCACGGTCGCCGCGTGCCTCGGCGATGGTGGCGAGACGTCGTGCGATATCGGGCTCGTGCTCGAGACGGGCATCGGTGAGACGCGGGCCTTCCGCTTGAGCGATGGCACGACGCTGCAGGTCGACCAGGACAGCAAGCTCACCTTCGATGCGACGCGGCGCGGGCTGGCAGTCGTGCGCGGCGACGCGTTCCTCGACGTGGCCCATCGCGAAGATCTCGACAAGTTGATCGTGACGTTGCCGACCGGTGAAGTGCAGGTCCTCGGGACCGAGCTCGAGGTGCGGGCGGGCCAGGCCATGTCGGTCGTCGAGGTCGTGCGCGGTGTGGTTGCGGTCAATGGCGTTGGCGAAGGCGAGGGCGAGGCGCGCGTGAAGGCCGGTCAGACGGCCTGGCTGCGGGCTGGCAAGAAGCCACTCGTGAGGACGTCGACCGGTGCCGCGAGCCCGGGTCGCGACTGGGGTCGCGCCAAGAAGAACACCAAGGACGAGGCCTACGCGAACCTCGGGTTCGGATCGATCCGCGCGCGCCGGCCGGGTGCTGGGTCGGACGCCGACAAGCCGCTGCGCCTGGTCGATCACCTGGTCGAAGTGCGGGTGCAGGGTGCGTTCGCGAAGACGACGATCGAAGAGTCGTTCGCCTCGGACGAGTCGGCGGAGCTCGAGGGCATCTATCGCTTCACGCTGCCGCCCGGTGCGCAGGTCGCGGACATGGCGCTCATGGTCGATGGTCGTTGGGAGGAAGGTGGCTTTGTCGAGCGCGACCGCGCCGAGAAGATATGGGCGGGTGTCATCCGCAACGCGACGCCGATCATCAAGCGCCGCGAGATCATCGAGTATATCTGGGTGCCGGGGCCATGGCGCGATCCGGCGCTGCTCTCGATGAAGCAGGGCAATACCTTCGAGCTGCGCATCTTTCCGATTCCGGCGCGTGGCGAACGACGGGTGCGCATCACCTATACCGAGTCGCTGCCGCTCGTGACGGGTGGTCGCAAGTTCGTGCTGCCACTGCCGAGTGAGGGTGCCAATGCTCGGGCGGAGCGGTTCTCGTTCGCGATGAAGGTCGGTACGACGGTCGCTCCGTCGGACTTGCGGGTACGCAACTATGACCTGACGAAGACGGTCGAGGGCGGTCAGATCATGCTCACCAACGAGGCTCGCGGGTTCCGCGCCAAGGGTGACCTGGTCGTCGAGGTGCCCGACCTTGCTGCGGCCGACGATCTGTTGACGACCGCCTGGGGCAAGCACACGGGTGGTGATGATAGTAAGTCGGATGGCGTCGATGGCTACGTGGCGTTCAGCCTGCGGCCGGAACTCGCTGCGGTCGACGCGGAGAAGAAGCCGCTCGATGTGGTCGTTATCGCGGACACGTCGTACGGCATGCAGAAGGTGCGACTCGAACGATCGGCCAAGGTGCTGACGGGAATCGTCGCCGGCCTGGACGATGACGATCGGGTGCAGGTGCTCGCATGCGCGACGACCTGCCGGAGCCTCGGTGGGCTCGAGAAGGCGAGCGAGTCGCTGGCGAAGGACCTAGGCGCGCGCCTCGCGTCGCTCGAGCCGCTCGGGGCGACACGACTGACGGCCGCCTTCGAGGCGGCTGCGAAGGCACTCGGCGACACTCCGGTGGAGCGACGCCGGATCGTCTATCTCGGTGACGGCGTGCAGACGGTTGGTGAGTTCGACCCGGCGCGGATCGTCGAAGGCGTGCGGGGCTTCGTCGGTGACGCGCGCATCACCTCGGTCGGCCTCGGTGGTGAGACCGACGGGGCGGTGCTCGGGGGACTGGCGAAGGACCATGCTGGCAGCTTCATCGACTTCGCGAGCGCCGACTCGGTCAATGGCACCGTCGCAATGGTGCTGCAGCGCCAGCATGGCGAGCCGCTGCGCGATGTCGAGCTGGTGTTGCCCGAGGGCTTGACCGAGATGGCGCCCGCGCGCTTTGGCGACCTCTGGCCGGGTGAGGAGCGGCTGGTGACGGCGCGCAGCGCGGCGGGCGAGATCGAGGGCGAAGTGATCCTGCGCGGCACGCTCGCGGGAGAGGCCGTCGAGCGGCGCTGGAAGGTCGCCGTCGGCTTCGAAGAGGCGGCTGGCAACGCCTACGTGCCGCGCCTCTGGGCGGAGCGTCGCATCGCTGACCTGTCAGCTCGGGATGACCTCGGGACCAAGGCCGAGATCGTCAAGATCTCGCAAGCGCATCACGTGCTGTCGCGGCACACAAGCTTGCTCGTGCTCGAGAGCCCTGCGATGGCCAAGGCGTTCGAGGTGCACGCGACCGACGCGGTCGCGGACTGGACGGGCGATGTCGCGTCGCGGATCGAGGGTGGCGAGCTGACCGTCGAGACGGGCGCGACCCGCGACCTCGAGAACGAGGCGTCGGAGGAAGATGATGCGCAAGGCGATTCCTCGCCGACCGACGCGCTCGCGAAGAAGGACATGGACGCTTCCGACGCGAAGGTCGTGGCTGGCGCGGCGCGGACGAAGGCGGGTGACGATGGCAGTCTGGGCGTGCGGGGCAAGGGAGAAGCGGAGTGGAAGTCCGCGCCCGAGAAGGCGCGACTCATGCCGGGCAACGCTGGGACCGCTGGGCTCGCTGCGGATTGGGGTGGCGGCCGTGGCGGCGAGTGGGTCCAGATGAAGAAGGTGTGGTTCAAGGAAGCTGCCATCTCGGAGCACTCCGATCGAGATGGGACCAGCGCCGCGGACGAGCGTGAGCTCGAAACGCGTGAGCGCAAGCTCGATGCCGAGCCGGACAGCCGGGAGCGCACGATGGCGCTAGTGCGCTGGCACCTGCGTATGAACGCCCCGGAGCGAGCCGAGAAGCTGGCGGAGCGCTGGCTCGAGAAGGACCGGATGGATCCCGATGCGCTCGTCGCGTTGGCTGACATTGCGGCCCTGCGCGGTGACCTCGAGCGCTCGAAGGCCCTCTTGTCGTCCGCGGTCGAGGCCGACCCGCAGCGGCCGCTCGCCCACCTTCGCATGGCGAAGCTCTACGAGGCGGCGGGAGAGGCAGGCCTCGCGTGCGAGCATCGCCTGTCGCAGGCGTTGGTCGCGCGCAGCGACGCGGGTGCACAGGCTGCAGCCGTGCGCTGCGGAGCGCGCGAGGCGCGGGTCCTGTCGGGTCTCGAGGAAAAGCTGCGCGCCAAGGTCGAACGCTCGCTCGAGCGTGACCCGAAGCCGGTGCGCGTCAGCGGGCCCTATCGCCTAGATGCGAGCTGGGACGCGAGCGTCGACCTCGACCTGGTGGTGGTCACGCCGCAAGGGCGGGTCGTGAGCTGGCAGGGTGGGGCGGACGTGAGCGTCGACGATGTCGATTCACTCGAAGGCGAGAAGCTCTCGTTCAAGGGCAGCGACAACGGACGCTGGCAGGTGTTCGTCGTGCGTCACGACGAAGCCGATCATGCGCGCGTCGAAGGGGCACTACGGATCACGGCTCACGGCACCACACGACGGATCCCGTTCGTCGTCAGCGAGGAAGAGAACGTCCTGTCGGTCGCGGACATCGACGTCGCTTCCAAGTTCCGGTGGGAACGCATGTCGGAATAGTTCCAGCCCCGGACTGCTGGCCCTGAGCCGGCCGTATGCAGCGCCAGCCAGAGATGGCCGGCGCCAAACGGCCAGCAAACGTCGGCCGGTGCGGCCAGCGAGAAGTGATGACCTGATGATAGTGGGCTGATATGCGATCGGGTCGTGAGCTACCACGGACTGATCGCCTGCCTCGCCTTTTTCCTCTTGTCGCCTGTCGCCTGCGGTGACAATGCCGCCTCGGGCGATGTTACCGACACCGCGCCCGACGCGATCGAGACCACGCCTGATGGCGGCGACAGCGACGATGTCGAACTCAGCGGGGACGTCCCGGAAGTAGATGACAGCAACGCTCCGGACGCGGCTGACGTCAGCGACGTCGACACCAGCGACACGAGCCCCGACATCGACGTCGGTCCACCCAGGCCATCGACGTTCCGAGCGATCGGCGGCATGTCGATGGGGGCCGCAGCGATCAACGTCGCGCTCGAGCATCCGGGCACCTTCGACATGGTCGGCGCTCTTGGTGGCTACCCCGACTCGACCTACATGATGGCGCAGATGCTGCGCTTGCACTTCCAGGGCTTCTGCCCGCTCGCGGACCTAGCTGCGCGCGCCGACGACCTCGACAACCCCAACGCTGAACCGCCCGTGACGTGCGGCCCGGCGCTCCCGCAGCACGAACTCGAGGTCGCGATGGACTTCGATCACCTGCGCTACGACGACAATGGCATCACCATGACCCGCGGCTTCTATGGAGAGATCATCGACAACTTCTCGTGCGCCTACGGCAACCTCGCCGGACCGAGCCTGGCCGAAGCGCCGCTCCTGCCGGCCGGCATCGACCTCGCGTGGTGGAAGTCGACGTCGTCGAATGACCGTTGTGCCAACCCGAAGCCGATCCCCAAGGCTCTGTCCTATAACGCCGAATACAATCCGACCGCGGAGTACCCGGTGATCCCGCTGTGCGACATCGACGAGCCGGTGACGCCCGGGCTCTTGCCGTCCGTGTTCGATGTGGCCGCTCCGCGCAATCGCCCGATCGCCGCGCTGCTCGCGGTCGACATCAACCGCAATGGCCGTCGCGACCTCGGTGAGCCGCTGTTCCTGAACCCGTGGGAGCGCTTCTCGGATGTCGGTGCCGACGGCTGCTCGGACGACTTCGAGGATGGTGCGGGCGGCTGCATCGCCTCCGATCCCGGAACACCCGCAGGTGCGGTGCCGCCCAACCCAAATGATATCCCGGTCGATGTCCCGGGGGGCGACCCCAATGGCGACAACTACGACTGGACCCTCAACCCCAACGGCACCGAGAACAACGACGGCTACGACCTCGGCGAGCCGTTCTCCGACCTGGGTCTCGACGGCGTCTCGCAGGACGTCAGCGGCGCTCCCGATCTCGGCGAAGGCAACGGCGTCTGGGACACGGTCCCGACCTTCGCCAACGTGCTCGCGCACGACGCGGACACCAAGCTGCGCACGATCGACGCGGCCGACCTCGAGGGCATGGACTTCTGGTTCGACGCTGGCATCCGCGACGTACTGAACGCTGGCGTGGTCGCCCGCAACCTGGTCGCGACTCTGCGTTCACGCGGTCGTGAGCCGGTCGTCTATCACGACTTTACGAGCCGCCCTGGCTCGTTCGCGCCTGACCTCGCGGTTGACGAGCTCCTCAACTCGCTCTTCGACATCGACCTGTCGCCGGCCTCGATCGGCCGTGACGTCTACATCGAATACGGTGACCCCAACGCTGACGCGCTTGCAATCGCCAGTGGCGACGGCAAGCACGTCGGTTCCGGCGTCGACGCGGTCAATCGCATCGCGACCTTCCTCATAACGGCGATCCGCCGCATGCCCGAGCCCGACTACACGATCTACTCGCTGCCCGACCCGATCGCCCTCTTCCCGAGCTTCTACTCGCCCGCCCTGCACGCACGCCGCGGCTACACCATCGCCTTTCCGCCCGGCTACTGGGAGCCCGAGAACGCCGAGGTGCGCTACCCGGTCGTCTACTTCCTCCACGGCCTCGGCCAGGACGCGACCGACCTCGCCCCCGCCGCCTTTGCGACCGGGATCCTGATGAGCCAGGGTCGGCTGCCCAAGGCGCTGCTCGTGTTCCCCGACGGCGCCTGCTGCTTCGTCGACAGCGAGACGGGGCGACGTGAGTGCGCCTGCGGCGACAACGACAACGGCGTGCGCCAGTGCGTCGACCCGGCCTGCGAAGGCGAGGAGGCGTCATGCAATGTGCGGCCTATCCCCGACAACCGCCTCCAGCGCGAGTGTCATCGCGGCAGTCTGTACGCCGATATGCAGACCAACCGCTGGGGCGAGCCGCGCTCGGACCTCGGCTACAAGACCAGCGTCTTCGAGCTGGTCCAGCACGTCGACGCGACCTATCGCGTCCGGGTGCCGACACGCTGAGTGGCCTCGGACAAGGGCCCGAGCCTCCGACCACGTCGCCGCGAGATATGGGTCACGCGCGAGCCTGGTCCGACCACGGTTGGCGTGATCGGGATCACGCGCGAGCCTGGTCCGACCACGGTTGGCGTGATCGGGATCACGCGCGAGCCTGGTCCGACCACGGTTGGCGTGATCGGGATCACGCGCGAGCCTGGTCCGACCACGGTTGGTGTGATCGGGATCACGCGCGAGCCTGGTCCGACCACGGTTGGCGTGATCGGGATCACGCGTGAGCCTGGTCGGACCACGGTTGGCGTGATCGGGATCACGCGTGAGCCTGGTCGGACCACGGTTGGCGTGATCGGGATCACGCGTGAGCCTGGTCGGACCACGACAGCTACGAACGCGACCCGCGTCCGTCTGCTCGTCCCACGATCGGTCGCCAACGTCGCCGGTGTGAGGGGAGCCAGGGTAACAGACCTGACCGGGCACCTCGGCAACACTTCTGGTGTCGTCCGGGTGGCTCGCAGGAAAATCCACACCCGCGCTCGGAGACCGATCGCGTTAAGCCAGCAGCGCCATCAAGTCGTCGCGCGTCAGCCCGCCCCCGCCAGCACCTTGACCCAGGGCCGCTTCGGCCAGCTTCCGCTTGCTCTCCTGCAGGGCCAGGATCCGCTCTTCGACCGTGTCGCTCGCGACCAAGCGATGCACGAACACCGGCTTGTCCTGACCGATACGATGCGCGCGGTCGGCGGCCTGGTCCTCGACCGCCGGGTTCCACCACGGATCCAGCAGCACGACGTGGTCGGCCGCGGTCAGCGTCAGGCCGGTACCACCCGCCTTGAGCGACAGCAACAACACCGGCGGCCCATCGTCCGACTGGAAGCCCTCGACGACCGCTTGCCGATCGACCGTGCTGCCGTCCAAGCGCAGGAACGCCATCTTCGCCTTGGTCAGGTGCGGCTCGACGCGGTCGAGCAAGCTCGTCCATTGCGAGAACACCAGCACCTTGTGCCCCTCGGCAACCAGCTCATCGAGCAGCTCCATCAACAGCTCGACCTTCGCGCTCGTGCCGACGTCGTCCTGCCCTGGCACCAACCCGCGATGACACGCCGCCTGCCGCAGCCGCAGCAACAGCTCCAGCGCATGTAGGACGCTGCCTCCCTTGGCGAACTCCTCTTGCACTTCCTTCTGAGCCGCCGCCCGCAGCGCGTCGTACAGCAAGCGCTCGTCCGGCCCGAGCTCGCATCGCTCGACCAGCTCGGTGCGCGGCGGCAGGTCCGGCGCCACGTCCCGCTTCATGCGCCGCATCAGGAATGGCCGAATCCGCGTGCGCAGCTCTTGCGCGCGCACCGCATCGCCATTGGCGATGGGCCCCACATAACGCTCTTCGAACGAGGCCTTGCCGCCGAGGAAGCCCGGCTCCAGGAAGGCCATCTGCGACCACAGGTCGTTCAACCGGTTCTCGATCGGCGTACCCGACAGGCACATCCGGAAGCCGGCCTTCAGGCGATGGGCCGCCTTCGCGACCTGCGAATCCGGGTTCTTGATCATCTGCGCTTCGTCCAGGACGATCGTCTCCCACGGCTGCGCCGCCAGCAGATCGGCGTCCATACGCAAGAGCGACCAGGTCGTCAGCGTCACATCCGCCTTGGCGTCCAGCGCGCGATTCGCCCCGTGATAGACCGACACCTTCAGGTTCGGTCGGAACTTCGCCGCCTCCTTCGCCCACCCGAGCAACACGCTCGTCGGTGCCACGACCAGCGTCCGCCCGCGCAGCGCACACAGCGCCTGCAGCGTCTTGCCAAGACCCATGTCGTCGGCCAGCAGCGCGCCGATGCCGGCACGACCATGGAACTGCAACCAGGCCACGCCCTCTCTCTGATAGGGCCTGAGATCCGCCTTCAGGTCGTCGGGCAGCTCGGCCGGCGGCAGCTTCGAGAAGTCGCCGATAAGCGCCCGCAGCTGCTCGAAGCGCGGCGGCATCGGCACACCCAGCGCCTCGCTCAGCCGCGCCACGTCGCCGACTGCGGCCGCCGGCAGCTCGGTCTTGTCGCCCTTGGCCGCCAGCAGGTTGGCGATCATCGGCCCATACTGCTGGAGCCACTTGGTCGGCAGCGGCGCGAACCCTCCATCAGGCAGCGGCGCCACGGTCCAGCCGCGGCTCCACGCCTTCATCACCCGCTGGGGATCGGCCTCGTCACCGTCGGGCGACTTGAACCCGAGGCTCATGTTGCCCTTGGCATCGATCGCCACGCGCCCGACCAGCGGCCCGCTCTGCATAGTGAAGTTCTCCCATGCCTCGCCGGTGATCGACATCAGGTCCTTGTTGGCCCCGCGCTGGAACGCGTCGAGCTTCTGCGCGAAGCCGACCGCGTCCTGGCCTTCGAACTGCGCACGCCGCCCGATCTCCAGGCCCAGCCCCGAGAACAGCTTGTTCGTCAGGCGGTTTTCCTCGCGCTCATCGCGAAACGGCACCGGCGCATTCGAGTCGAGCAGCGTCAACGCCCCACGGTCGACACGCGCCACCGGCGGGTCGCCGTAGACCAACGTCGCCAACACGGTCAACCGCTCGTCTTCGTTGGTGTTGTCGAGCACCAGTCGCGGCGGCTCGACCTCGCCCTGCGCCAGGCGCTTGGTCGTCACCTTGACCAGGATCTTGCTCTCGAGCCGGTGGATGAGGTGCTGCAGGTCTTGCGCATCGCCCCCATCGAAGCCGCGCCCGCGCTCCAACATGTTGCGCTCGTTCTGCTGGATGCCGGCGTCCGCATCGACTGGCCGGATCTGTCCCTTCGCCAGCGCCGCGCCATTCTTGAACATGCGCTCGACGTCGGGGTCGCCGACCAGCCGCGCGAAGAAGCCGCGCCCCGCATCCTCGACCAACAGCTGCGGCATCACCGCGCGCAACGACACCTGCACCGGCTGCCGTTCGTACGTGACGCGATCGCCGCCGCACTTCACCAGCGCCGCCAGCAGCTTCTGCATCTCGACGCGCGGCACCTTGCCGCGTCGCCACGTCCCCATCGCCAGGTCGACGTCGATGTCGCCCGTCGCCTCCATGATGGTCGGTGCGCCACCCGTCGCCCGCTCACGCAGTAGCGCCATGTGTGGCACGTCGCGCGCGCCTTCCTGCGTGCGCACCCGCTCGAACGCCAAGACGCCGTCCTCGTCGTAGAAGCGATAGGCCAGACGCGCGATCTCCGCGCGATGCATCGGCACTTCCTCGCCGCTCTTGTCGGCCGAGTGCAGCGTGATGATCGCCGCCGCCACGTGCTCGCACACGTCGGCCACGCTCGGGCAGTCGCACTGCCACTCGCTGTCGCCGGGAAATAGTTGGACCTCCAAGGATTTCCCGCGCCCACCCGCGAGCACGATGAACGAGACCGAGTCCGCGTCCTCCGCCTCTTTGATGATCTTCTTTTCGCGCGCCAGCGACACACCTGACGACCACACCTGAGGCGTGGCCTTCTTCTGGATCGTCTTGAACAGCTTGTCGTACTTCTCGGGCTTGTCGGCCAACCTGTACCCCTACTGTGCGTCCCGCGTCTTCACGGCGCGTGCGGCGATCTTGTCGACGGCACCGGGTGCCACCAGCTTGAGCCACATGCCGAGCTTCGCTTTGGTGGTCATCACGACCTCGCGCTCACGCCGCTCGATGGCGCGCACGATGATGCGCACGCACTCATCGACCGACATCGTCTGACTCTCTTCGTCGCGCGGGCTCTGCCCGTGGGGCTTGCCGTCGGCACCAAAGCCGCGCTGCCGGATGTCGGTCGCGACAAAGCCCGGCGAAACCATCAGCACGTCGACGCCCTGCGGGGCGAGCTCGATGCGGACCGAGTCGAAGAACCCCTGCAGCGCATGCTTGCTAGCGGCATAGCCGCTGCGCGTAGGCACGCCGGTCTTGCCGGTCAGCGACGAGATCCCGACCAGCAATCCCTTGCGCGCCAGCACGGAAGGCAGCGCCGCGTGCGTCACGTGCACGGCGCCGAGGTAGTTGACGCGCATCAAGCGCTCGAACACGTCGAGCTCGGTCATGTCTTGGAAGCGCGCCCACATGCCGATGCCCGCGTTGTTCACGACCAGGTCGATGCCGCCCAGCTCGCTCACCGCGCGCTGCACGAACGCCTTGCACTGCGTTGGCTCGGCGACGTCGACCTGGATCGGCAAGGCTCTTACGCCCTTCGCGCGACACTCGGCCGCGGCCGCCTCGAGTTCGTCCTTGCCGCGTGCGCCGAGCGCCAGGTGCATGCCCCGTTCGGCCAGCGCCAGCGCCAGATGTCTACCGATGCCGGTGCTGGCACCGGTCACCAACGCGACCCGTCCCTTCAGATCCCAAGTCGCCACATACGCCTGCCTTGCCGGGGTGCGCCCCTTATTCGAGCGCACCTTGCACGGTCAGATAGGCGTTGTCACGAGCCACTTGCCGCACGTCGATGTTGATCACCGTGCCCGCCGGCACTGCCGTCGTCATGGCGCCGAGGTCGATCGACGGCAGCGCGAAGCTCGCCGAGTCGGTCAGCGTCGACAAGAGCTGTGGCACCAGCGCGTCGCGCACCAGCGTGATGACCTGCGCGTCGTTGTTGGCGAAGTAGCCCTCGTTGATCACGACATCGATGAACATCGGGTCCAGCGCGCCGAGCACCAGCTTGGCGACCAGCGCGCCTTCGTCGTTGGTCACGAACTCTACGGTCACCGGTGCTTCGGTCGCGATCCAAAGCCCGAGGTGGACCGGCGCGCCCGCGAACAAGGCCTCGGCGTCGAGGTACAAGTCGCCCACCTGGACCCGCTCGAAGCTCGTCACGCCATCGGTCCCGCACGAGTCGAAGACCGGCGGCAACAACGCATCGACCTTGATGTGTGCGTCCTGCAGGCCGAAGTTCCCGACCAGGCTGGCCGCCTCCTCCGGCCCGAGGTCCAACGACAGGGTGCCGCCCTCCCAGATGGCGAACAGCAGCTGATTCAGGAAGTCGTCGTGCACCCCCAGCTCGATCGGCGTCGGCGGCGGAAACGCGAGCGCGGTCGTCGGCGCGCAGCCGCGATGGTCGAGGCTGCCGAGGTGCTCATGCGGGCGCTGCGGGAACTTCGCATAGACCAGACCATCGACGCGCAGCTGCATGCGCTCGGGCGCGATATCGACACCCTTGGGCTTGGTCTGGATCACCAGGTAGTTCGGCGGCGCGCCCGGGATCGGCGACGGCAGCGCGACCTCCTGGTTGATGTTGAGCGCCGCGAACAACCCGTCCAGCGCCTTTGCCAGCTCGTCCTGGATGAGGCCCACGACCAGGTTCTCGAGCGCGTCGATGAGCGGCTCGCGCACGAACGTGATGACCAGATCGATCGCCGCTTGCCCGATCCCGGTCGGGTCCTCGATCGACACCTTCAAGCCGTCCAACTGCATGACCGTGTTCTCGGTCTGGGTGGTCGTCTCGCCATCGACGATCGCCAGGAAGATGTCGGTGTCGAGCACGACCCGGTCGGTCTCGATCTTGCCGGGCAGCGGCTGCACCGGCCGCTGCGCGCAGATCACCGCGACATCACACGGGAACAAGAGCGTGATGTTGCCGGTCAGCTTCACCAGCTCCGCCCGCATGTGAAGGCGCCCCGGCGTCAGCGTCAGGGTCACGATCACGTCGTCCACCGTCACCGAGTCGAACAGCAGCGTGCACTGGCCGTTGATGCAGCTGAAGCTGGTCAGCGGATTGGGCAAGAGGCTCGCGATGTCGAGCGACTCGATCACGAACTCGAAGATCGTCGCGAGGTCGTCGCGCGTCGCCTCGGTGCGATCGCCGTCGTCGAAGACCTCCTGCAGGAGCACGAGCACCAGGCCATTGTCGACGCCGTTGGCGGCGAAGGTCTGCTCGCGCATGTCATAGTATTGACTTGATTTTTCGACCGCACGGGTGGCCAGCGCCTCGTTGCCGTAGGGGTCGGTCGCGTGCACATCGAGGAGGTTCGCGGCGTACTTCAGCGGCACCTGAATCGAGAAGTCGCCGCCCGCTTCGGGGATCGGGATCGCCAGGTCGCCGACTCGCAGCTCGGCGATCTTGCCGAGGTTGTCGCTCACGTTGCCGGCCAGCGTCACCGCCGACAGGCTGTCGGTCACAAGCCCACGCGGCGGGCTCGTCAACGTCAGCACTGGCCGCGTCTGGTCGACCACCAGCGGGCTTGCCGCGGTCACCGTCGGGTCGGCGATCGACTTCGCCGTCACCGTGTAGATGCCCTCGAGGTCGAACCAGATCTGGTTGTTGTTGCCGCCACCCACGCGATGATGGCCGCCCGGCGTCGCGTCGATGCCGTCGACCGGGATCTCCTCGTCGATGCGGTTGTCGTACGCGTCGACGCCCTGGCCGCTCACGGTCGCGTGCTGGCCGATGAGGTAGGCGAGCTGCTCGGGCATGAAGTGCAGCACCATGCCGACGCGCGGCCCGGGCACCACCGTCAGGGTCGCCCTTGCGCGGTCTTCCTCCGGGACGTTCGCAGCAAAGCACAAGACCTCGTAGTCGCCGGCGGTGGTCGCGGTGATCGCCGTGATGTCGGTCATCGTGACGCTGTCGGTCGGCGTCACTTCGAGTCGCAGGTTGGCGCCGGCCGGGTTGCCGTACTCGTCTTGTGCCTCGCACTTCACCTGGGCCAGCTCGCCGGGTTGGATAGTCGCGGGCGACAGCGTGATGGCGGTGCGCACGGCGACTCCGGCGCTGACGTCGATCGGCACCGGGCTCGTATCGACGAGGCCCGCGTCGAAGTCGTTGCAGCTGACATTGTGCCGACCCGCGCGATGCGAGAATAGCTCCGCGCCCTCGACATACACGAGCTCGGTCGGGTCGACGCCGATCCCATACGAGCCGCCTGGCACGGGCTCGCCATGGCCGTTGAAGCGTGTACAGGTGACGGTCGCGCGCTCACCGATGGCGAGCGAGGTCGGCGTCACGCTGGTCTCGATCGTGACCGCCAGCAGCGGGTCGAACGGCGGACGCTCCTCATGGCAGCCCACGCCGGCAAAGAGGCATGCGAATGGCATCAGGAGGTGCCGAGTAGCCGAAGTCCGCGACGTGACCATGAAACCGCCTGTGCCTCGCGCGAGGCTGCTCACGCGAGTTTGTACCGGCGTTGTGAGGTCAGGCACAAGCGCGGTAACAACTTCGGGGCTTCACCGTGCCCTTCGACCCGGAAGGTTCTTCATGACCGAGTTCACCCCTCTGCCCTCGCTCACGGGCGGCCTCTTGATAGGCCTGTCCGCCTCGATGCTGCTCCTGACCCACGGCCGCGTCGCCGGAATCAGTGGCGCCTACGCCGGCGCCATCGCCGCCCCGCGTGCCGATGGCGGCTTTCGCATCGCGTTCGTCGCCGGGCTCGTGACGGCCGGCTTCCTGATGTGGCTCATCCGGCCCGAGGCGTTCCCGGCAGGACCGGTCACGCCGCTCTGGCTCACAGCCATCGCCGGCTTCATCGTGGGCTTCGGCACCCGCCTCGGTAGCGGCTGCACCAGCGGACACGGGGTCTGTGGCATCTCGCGTCTGTCGCTGCGCGGGATCGTCGCGACGCTCGCGTTCATCGCGACAGGTGCGATCACGGTCTTCCTCGTGCGCACCCTCGGGAGCCGCTCGTGAGCTCCAGCTCGACCGTCAAGAGCAACGCCTGGGCCTACCTCGCGGGGCTGGTCTTCGGTGTCGGGCTCGTGCTCGCGGGCATGACCGATCCCGCCAAGGTCATTGGCTTTCTCGACCTGCTCGGCGACTGGGACGGCAGTCTCATGTTGGTCATGGGAGGCGCCATCGCGGTGCACTTCGTGCTGTTCCGCGTCATCACGAAGCGCGCGTCGCCGCTGTTCGATGGCCGCTTCCACCTGCCGACGCGCAGCGACATCGACATGCGCCTGGTCGTGGGCGCGGGCCTCTTCGGGGTCGGCTGGGGTCTCGCCGGCTACTGCCCCGGTCCGGGTATCGTGAGCCTCGGCGCGGGCAGCATGCCTGCGGTCGTGTTCGTCGCGGCGATGAGCGTCGGCATGCTCATCCAACAGGTGACCGAACGCGACCGCTCGGTCCTCGCCACCGCCTGAGCATGTGCGCATTAGCGGGCACGTGTGACTGGTTGGGATTCGGGTGTAGCCTCGGCCATGGAGGTTTCTATGGCCAACATCAAGCTCTCACCCCACCTCGTCGTCGCCGCTGGTGACCGCGCCATCGCGTTCTACCAGGCCGCCTTCGGTGCGACCGAAGTCTCGTGCCACAAAGACGGTCGCGACAAGATCGTCCACGCCGACCTGCTGCTCGATGGCTTCGCGTTCTCGCTCGCCGACGAGAATCCCGAGTGGAACGCGCTCGGCCCGATCGCGCGTGGCGGCAGCCCGGTCGTCATGACGCTGTCGGTCGACGCAGACGTCGACGCCCTCTGGGGCCGCGCGGTTGCGGCCGGTGCCAGCGTCATCTATCCGATCGCGGACCAGTTCTATGGCGCCCGCTCAGGTCGCATCGCCGATCCGTTCGGCCACCAGTGGATGATCACGATGGAGACCGAGAAGATCTCCGACGAGTACCTCCACCGTCGCATGCTCGCGTGGGAAGCCGAGCATGCGGCCAAGAGCTCAGCGAGCTGAACCTTTTCAGGAGCGTCTCAGCGCAGCGGAAAGCGGCGCTCGAACGCGAGCCGCGCTAGCGACGTCGGGCCATCCATGATCGCGAAGACGACGCGTACGAAGACACCCTCGAGCGGTCCTTCGAGCGCGTCGCCGAACGCCCCCGCGACCATCTCGGGCGGATTGCCGAACACACCCGCGCCCCACGCGCCGAGGACCAACGTCTCGTGGCCATGGGCCGCCGCCACCTCGAGCACGCGCCGCGCCCGCACGCGCATCGCGGCCTCGATAGCGGGCAAGGCACCCGCGGTGCGCTCCAGCAGCAAGCCAGCGTTGACCGCCGGGCACGTCAGGAACGACAGGCGAAACGGCGCGTCGAGCAGCGTGCCGTCCTCGTCGCGGAACACGGGCACCGCGGGCGAGTGGATCACCCGGTCGGAGTAGAACGGGTCGTTGCGCATCTGATGGTAGCCGTACAGCGGCTGGTCCTTGATGCACGCGTACAGCGCCGACGCGCGGCACAGCGACTCCTCCTGCGCTTGCGCGCCGGCGAGGAAGCCACCGCCTGGGTTCTTGCCCGACCCGAAGTTCAGCACGACCACCTCTGCACCTTCGGCGACCAGGCGGCGCGCGGCTGCGAGCGTCGACTCGCCGGTCACCTCGATGTGCGTTCCAAAGCGCCGGGCATACGGCCCGAGCTCCTCGGCGGCGCCGTGCTCGCGCGTCTCGGCGACCGCCCTGGCGAATCGTCGGAGATGTCGACGCGCGCGCCCGAAGGCGCGACGTAGCTGCCCTGCTTGATGATCTCGACCGCCTGCTCAGCGAGGAGCTCGGCACGATGAGTGTCTGGAGGAGTCATGCCTTGATCATTACACCCGCTCGCGCGCTCGCACCACGCCAGCCGGGGCATCTTGCGGGCTAGCCATCGAGCACGCGCTGGAGGTCCTGCAGCGCGGTGCGCAGCCCCTCTTCGACGACTGGATGATAGAACGGCATCGCCAACACCTGCTCGACCGTGAGCTTCGATTGGATCGCCCACGCGACCAAATGTGCGAGATGCTCCACGCGCGGTCCGCACATCTCGGCACCGACCAGGCGGCGGTCTTCACGCCGCCCGTAGACGTGCACGATCCCCCCATTCTTGGCCATGATGCGGGCCCTACCCTGGCGCGCGTAGTCGACCTCGCCGACCGCCAGCTCGGGCGACCAACGCTGACCGACGACGGCGACGTTCGGGTCGCAGAAGGTGATCGCGAGCGCGACGCGCCGCACGCCCGGCTCGATGTCGGGAAAGCGCGCCGCGTTGGTGCCGGCGATGCGCCCGTCGTCGACGGCCTCGTGCAGCAGCGGATGTGAGCCGGTGATGTCGCCCGCGAGGAAGATCGAAGAGGTGCCGCACTGCAGGGTCGCGCTGTCGAACACCGGTACGCCGTTGGGATCACATGCGATCCCGGCGGCGGCGAGGTCGAGGCTCGCGACATTGGGATGGCGACCCACCGCGACCAACACGCGTTCGAAAGTCTGACTGCGCTCGCGCACGCCCTCGCGCCACGTGAGGCGGGCACCGCCGGCGACCGCCTCGGCCGCGAGCACTTCGCCTTCGCACACGTAGAGCTCGCCCTTCAATACGGCCCGCGCGGAGGCCGCGACCGCGGGGTCGGAGAGCCCTGCGAAGCGGCCGGCGCGCGAGATGAACGTGGTTTTCACGCCGAGTCGATGCATCGCCTGGCCGAGCTCTAGGCCGATGACGCCGGTGCCGATGACGGCCAGGGTCTTGGGCAGATCGGCGCGCTCGAAGACGGTGTCGTTGGTGTCGAGCGCGTCGCCGAGCGCGGAGAACATCGCTGGCACGGTGGGGCTCGTGCCGGTCGCAACCACGACCGCGCGCGCGTCGACCCGCACCTCGCCGTCGGGGCCGCTGACAATGACGCTGGTCGGCCCGACGAAGCGCGCGGTGCCGAACAGGTTCTGATCTCTTGGCAGCCGATCGTTGGACTCGAGCACGAACCCGACGAAGCGGTCACGCTCACGCCGGACCCGTTCGAGCACGGCCGGACCGTCGACGCGCAGGGCATCGGCGGCCAAGCGCAGACCGAACACGTCCGCGTGGCCGATGTCGTGAGCGCGTTCGCCAGCGGCGATCAACAGCTTAGATGGCATGCACCCGACCCGCGCGCACATCGTCCCGTAGGCGGCACCTTCGACCAACACCCAGCACTTGTTCGCGGCGGCCACCGCGCGCCGCGCATTCAGCCCGGCGGTCCCGGCCCCGAGGATCACCACATCGGTCTCGATCGTCTGCATTGCGCTCATCTCACCTCCGCCTCGCGATCTACCATCACACGCGGGCCTTGTCCGGGCGGGCTTGTCCGGGCAGCGAGCGAGGTATAGCTTCGCGGCGGATTACCCCCAATCTCAGACAATGAGGCAGCCATGAGCACGATGGACATCGCAAAGAAGCTGGTCGAGCTGTGCAAGGTCGGCAAGAACGCCGAGGCAATCACAACCCTGTACGCGGACGACATCGTCAGCGTAGAGGCCGGCGCCCCGCCGGGTACGTCGCCCGAGACCCACGGGCTCGCCGCCGTCCTCGCCAAGAGCGAGGGGTGGGTCGCCAACCACACGATCCACTCGGCCTCGGTCGAGGGCCCGTGGCCGCACGGTCACCGCTTCATCGTGCGCTTCACATACGACATCACCCGCCTCCAGGGCGGCCAGCGCATGACCATGGATGAGACCGGGCTGTACACCGTCGCGGGCGGCAAGATCGTGCGCGAAGAGTTCTTCTACGCGATGGGCTGACGCCGCAGCGCGAGTCGTCGGCGCGCCAGGATGAGCAGCGCCGACGGCAGCGTGATGCAGTTCGGCGCGACGACGAGTGGGTCGCCGATGGCGATGCCATAGGCGATCCAGCACGCCGCGTTGCCCGCAAGGAGGCCATAGGTCGCGGGGCTGACGGCTTCGAGGTCGCCGCTGTTCCTCACGGCGACGACCGCCTGCGGCAACGTCATGATGGCGGCCGCGAGATCCCCGAGGAGGCCGGTGACGAACGCACCCGCGAGCCCGGCGACGGTCGTCACGAGCACGGGGCCAAGGCCGTACACGAGGCCCATGCGCCCCAAGCGGCGCCGGCACGCGACCCCGGTGACCAGCGCCGCGGCCGCGACCGACGCGTTGGCGACCGCGATGAACGGGCTCGCGACGAGCACGCCGTAGACCGTCCACAAGAGCCCACTCTGGAAGGTCAGCGCGACGGTCGCGAGCGCGATGCCTTCGTTCGCCTCGTCGCTACCCGAGCGTCGCCAGGCGCGGATCGCCTGTGGCCACGCGAAGACGACCGTCAGCAGCGCCGCCGCCCAGCCCGAGACCTCGGCGAACGTCTCCAAGCGCTCAGGGCTCGAACAGCAAGATGTCGATCGCGTCGAGCCGCTCGAGCACCACCTCACGCCCATCGCCGACGACCTCGGAGCTGACGTGCCGGCCTTCGACGGAGCTGACACGACCGAACCCGGCAACACCAGCGACGTGTAGCCTCAGGCACGAACGCGATGCCTGCCCCCAGTCGAGCAGCACGATGGCGGTCCCCGCGGGCCCATCGAGTCGCAGCGCCTCGAGCAGCTCGCCGTCCTCGCCGCTCATCGGAACGGTCCGTACGCTACCGTATGCTGCCGCGGACACCGCCGGCCACACCGCGAAGTGGCGCGGGTTCGCGCCGTCGCCGCTGGGTAGCTCGCCCGTCACTTCGCGCGGCATCGCGGCTTCGTACTGGTTGCCCGCGAGGAAGGCATAGGCGATCGCGCGCCCCGCCCCATACGTGTTGGCGGTGATCGCCGGCCGGCCATCGGCGAAGGTCGCGACGACCTCCGCGCTGGTCGGATCGAGGGCCACGAGGCGACCGACGACCGGCAGCTCACGCTCGACCGTCATCGCTCCCGCAGCGGCTGTGACCACATCGGTCGGCGCGCTGCCAAGCGACGGTCGCTGCTCATAGGGTGCGAAGAGCGGCGAATGCTCGCGCACGCGCGGTGCGAGCCCGAGCACCTCGTCGAGGTCGCTGGTGATCGTGTCGTACGCGTCCGCGGTCGCCGCCCCAGGCATCATGACCAGCGTTCCTCCGGCCGCCACCCAGGCCGCGATGTTGGCACGCGCGGCGGTGGGCACGTTGGGACCGGCGACATACAGGACCGCATAGCCGCGATGCGCGAGCTCGCCGTCGGAGAGCCCCTGAGCGTCGACGATGTCGACCCGGAAGCCGGCGTGCACGAGCGCGCGGTGGAGCGCCTCCGCCTCGTACATGTAGTCGGTCTCGGCCCACTCATCGAAGTAGAGGCTCTCGCTCGGCAGCGCGATAGCGACGCGACCGCGCTCGGGCACCGCCGGGAACATCACGTGCTCGGCCTTGGCGACGCGGCGCAGCGCGCGAGCAATCGGCTCGTACAGGATCGTCTGGTCGCTCCAGCCGTCCGCTTGTAGCGACGTCGGCCCGAAGTTGAACATCTCGAGCTGCTTGCCGCCGCGCCCGAGCATCGACAGGATCTTGTACGACATCCCTTCACGCATGTGGCCCGACGCGTTCGGGATCACATACGATCCGAACGGCACGGGCCCATCGCGCACTTCATCGGCGGGCCTGTGATCCGCCTGGGTCGCGGCTGAGCGCAGGATGTCGAGGCGATAGCTCCACAGGTCGAGCCACGAATCGGGCACCCAGTCTTCCGAGAACAGGGCCTGCTTGCCGATGCGGCCGGCTTCGAACCAATCGACGCTGCCGGTGCCACGCTCGGGCCCGACCTCGGTCGGGTTGTTTTCGATGTGCGCGTCCCACCCGTTGTAGTGCCACGCGGTCGTGCCCCAGTTGTTCCAATTGACGTGCACCGGCAGGTCGCGCCCGACCGCCGTCTTGATGAACTCGGCCGCGTGACCCAGCCCGCGCGCAGCACTGACGGGGAAGAAGCGCAGCGTCCAATAGAGCCGCATGCGCTCCGGCAGGGTCAGGGTCGACGTGTCGAGGGGCTTGCCGAGCGGCGTGACCTCGGACCAATCGGCAGCCTCGAAGTCGTCGGGCACGAGCCCTTGCTCTTCCAGATAACGATGGAAGAACGAGAGCTTGTCGGGCGAGTCGCGCACCACGTCGAGCATCGTCGGGTAGTACCAGGCGGGCTCATCGGCGATGACGACATGGCCAATCGTGTCCTTCGATTCGCCGTGCGGCACGCTGTAGAAGACCGTCTCGTCGGCCCACGCCGTCAGCGCCTCGTCGCTGTTTTCGTCGGTGTCGAAGTCGAAGTAGGAAGGCGGCGTGTAGGTCGAGCCGCTGCGGCGCGTGATCCCACGCGAGTCGAGTGCATCGCGCACGACCTCAGCGGGCAGGCCCGACCAGGCGATCGGGATCACCATGTTGCAGCCGAGCGATGCAACCGTGTCCGCCAGCGCGCCGAGTGCTATCGCGTCCGCCTGCACGCCGATTATCGAATAGCATCCGATTGGATATTGCTTGGGTCGCTCGTCCTCGCCCAGGCCGACCGCGGCCGCGGTCTCGGAGCGGGCGATCGACACATCACGCTCGAGCTGCACGTTCACCGCCAACTCGTCAGCCGGCACCCCGAGCCCCGGCACGCGCAGCAACACCTCGCCGCCATCGGTCTCGACGCTGACGCGCTTCAACAGCTTACCGCCCGCGGTCGGGTCGCCCAGCGCGACCTCGATCGTGAGCGCGACGTGCGTCGGCGCGCCGGCGATCGACAGGTACGCGGTCGGCGCATATGCGAGCTTTTCGAGCACCCGATCGTATGTGTACCACTGCGACATCTCGCCGAGTGTGACCTGAGCCGCTTCGTAGTAGTCGCTGCCGATCAACATGAACTGCGCGACGAAGATGTAGTCGGGGTCGGTCATCGCGACGCCCTCGAAGTCGGCCGCGTCGATGCGCGCGCGCACACGCAGGTCGCGTTGGCGACTACCGGCCACATACTGATCGGCGACCAATACGACCGGCGTGCCGTCATCGAACGCGGCTGCGAGCACGCCGGACTTGAGCCGTAGCTGCTCGATCGCCACGGGTGCGGTCGCCGGTCCGCGCACGAGCGACAGGTCCGCGCTGACGACGCTGTCATCGATCACATCGCGATATGAGTCCTCGAGCACCGCGAACAGCTCACCCGACGCGAGCCCGACCGCATCGACGAGCGCGCGCTCGGACACGCTGATCGCGGCCGCGGAAGGCACCCCGTCGACGAGGCCCACCGACGTCAGCGGCAATGCGGTCGCGGGACCCGCCGGAAAACCTCCAGAGCGGCGCACGATGCGGTCACCCGCGAGTGTCATGCGGGTGTAGTCGTAGACGCCTTCGGGCAGCGCCGGCAGGTCGATCGCCGCGACGCGCTGTGCGCTGCGGCCATCATCTGCCAGCGCATAGGCTTCCAGCGCGCCGACGCCACCGACATACAGGAAGCGCCCATCGCGGCTCGCGACGAGGTCGGCGATCCCCACCCCATCGACCGGCGCGAACACATCGATCGGCAAGGCACTGTTGTCGCCCGTGGGTTCACCGGTCGCATCGAGCGGCACGATGCGCACCTGCGGATCGCCATAGCCAGCGACGTACAAGACTGGCGCCACGGGATTCTTCGCGAGCGCGTAGACGAGGCCATAGGGCACGCCCGGGTCGTACGTGCGCGCGGTTCCGAAGGGCTCACCATCGGCGTCGAGGTCGAGCACCGCGAGGCTCTCGAACGCAATATCGGTATTGCCGGCCAGCGGCGTCGACGCGACATAGAGCTTGTGGTCGTCGGCCGCGACCACCAGCTGCTGTGCGCTGACGGCCACGCCCGCTGCGCGCCGCGCGGTCGAGACAGACACCGATCGCGTGCGTACGACGTGGCCCTCGGCATCGAACGCGACGACGCGCACATCGCGCGCGAGCGGATCGTAAGAGCCATAGCGCCCGAGATACATGCGCCGCGCGGTTGGATGCACGCTCATCGCGGACAGTGTGAAGCCTGGCCCGAGGCCGAGGTCCCCGTCGACGTCGACGATGATCGGGCGCCCGACTGCCGCCTCGGGCCTGGCGATGAGATCGCTCGCGAGCGGCGCCGCACCAGCCTCAGTCGCGTGTTCGCAGACCCACGGCCCGACCTCCTCGCTGACGTCAGGCGCTACGTCGCCGAGAACATCGACCTCGGCGACCTCGTCGCGGATGTCGGCGAGCGTCTCGTCCTCGACATCGCCGCTGACCTCGACAACATCACCAGTGACCTCGACGCCATCACCAGTGACCTCGACATCGGGCGTAACATCGGCGTCCCCGCAGCCGGCGCTGACGCACAACAGGGCCGCAACCATATCACGAACTCGCATGAAATCCCCCAGTAATTGTATAGCCTTCGACGTGGCGATCGATCATCGGCAGGCGTCGCCGCCCTTGCCCTGGAGCGCTCAGGTCGAACAGGTCGAGCGTGTTCCAAGCCGGTCCAAAACGCTCGACGACGTCGCCGTCATGCAGCTCGAGGTGCCCACCCCATTCAACCGGCCACGGCCCTGGCGTGAGGTGCACGGCAAACCCGATGACGCGCCCGGGAGCCTCTGCGCGCGCATCATAGCCATCGCGAAAGGCGGCCTTGCACGCCTTGTCCGACAGCAACATCGGGTTGGGCTCGGCCCCCAGCGACAGCCCCGTCAGCGCCGCCACCCAGGCGACGCCATCGGCGCGCAGCCAGCGCCCGAGTTCGCACAGCGGATGCTCACAACCGACCCCCGGCTCGAAGCCAAAGCGCCACACCTGGAAGCCCGCGTCCGGATCGACCCGCTGATAGGCCTCGTGCTCGGACCCGCGCAGCGCCGTCAGCCAGGCCGCCGCCCGCGCCTCGGGAAACGCCGCCTCGATGCGCAGCCGCCGCGTCGCAGCGAAGCGACCCTGCAGCTGCGCAAGCTCATCGGGGCGCCCGAGCCGAGGGTTCAACATCAGTCTTCGCCTGGCCCTTTGAGCTCGCCCGCGAGCCAGCCGTTGATGCTGATGCGCGTCACCGACCGCCGCAAGAGCGGCACCCGATGGGGCCGCAACAGCGGATAGATACAGAACAAATCGAGCGTACCAAAGCCGGGTGCGATGCGCTCGACGACCGTGTCTTCGTCTGCTTCGAGGAACTCGAGGTGCCCGCCGTCTTCGTGCGGCCAGCTGTCGCGCGTGAGCCCGATGACGTACGCGACCAATCGGTCGGCCCCCTGGTCGGTGTGCGCGTCGAGGTACGAGCCGCGTGTGTAGTAGTCGATGGCGATGCCGTTGGCACCCGCCGACGCGTGCAGGGCCTGCCCGCTGATAGCGCTCACGAGGCGTGGCAGGTCGACCTCGCAGAGCCTCTGCGCCTTGGCGATCGGCCCGAAGCTCGAAGGCTCGCCGGCCTCCGGGAACCGCTGCAGTTGGCGCCAGAACACCGCGCGCACCTCGTTCACGTGCTTTTCGAAGAACGCGAACTGGTGCTCGCACGCGGCCTCGAACAGCGCGTCGGCAAGCCCCGGTGCGAACGCGTCGACGACCCGCAGCCTGCGCGTCGCGGCCCACTCGTCATGCAGGTCTCGCATGACCGCCGGGTCCGCGAAGCGCGGATGCAACGTCGGCGCATCATCGGGTGCAGACCAGCTCATAGGGCGGCCGACTATAGCCGGCAGCCTCTCATGCACAAGTGGTCGAACCGCTTCACGAGCGAGACCCGCCGAAGCGGGCCCCATCTCAATCATCAGCTCGCGACGATCACGCCTTCTGCGGAATCTCGAACAACCCGGCCGCGCCCATGCCGCCGCCGATGCACATGCTCACGATCCCGTAGCGGCCGCCGCGGCGGCGCAGCTCGTGGATGATCGTCGCGGTGAGCTTGGCGCCGGTGCACCCGAGCGGGTGGCCGAGCGCAATCGCGCCGCCGTTGACGTTGACCTTCTCGGGGTCGAGGCCGAGCTTGTCGCACACATAGAGTGCCTGCGACGCGAACGCCTCGTTGAGCTCGAAGAGGTCGATCTCCTCGAGCTTCACACCGGTGCGGGCGAGCAGCTTGGGGATAGCGAACACGGGCCCAATGCCCATCTCGTCGGGGTTGCACCCGGCGACCGCATAACCCCTGAAGATCGCGAGCACTTCGGCCCCGATCTCAGTGGCCTTCTCGCGCGTCATCACGACCGCGAACGCAGCACCGTCCGACACCTGCGACGAGTTGCCGGCGGTGACGCTGCCTTTCGGCGAGAACGCCGGCTTGAGCGCCGACAGCCCCGCCGCAGACGTGCCCGCGCGCGGACCTTCGTCGTCAGTCAGCCCACCATAAGGGATGATCTCGTCCTTGAACTTGCCGGCCGCAATCGCCGCCAACGCCTTGTCGTGGCTCTTGGCCGCGAAGGCGTCCTGACGCGCACGGTCGATGCTGTAGCGGTTGGCGACAGTCTCGGCGGTGTTGCCCATGGCCGTGTAGATCGACGGCTGCTCCACCACGATGCCCGGGTGCGGCGACGGCTTGTGACCCGACATCGGCACCGCCGACATCGACTCGACACCACCCGCCAGGATGACGTCCGCGCCACCCGACATGATGCGCTCGGCAGCGTGCGCGATCGTCTGCAGACCCGAGCTGCAGAAGCGATTCACGGTCTCCGCCGGCACCGACACCGGCAGCCCCGAGTACACCGAGATGATGCGCGCCATGTTGAGGCCCTGCTGGCCTTCGGGCATCGCGCAGCCGATGATCACGTCGTCGATGTGCGCGGGGTCGAGCCCCGGCACCTTCGCGAGCGCGCCCTGGATTGCGGCCTTGCCGAGATCTTCGGGACGCACGTCGCGGTACGCACCACGATTTGCTTTGCCGACCGGGGTCCGAACGGCACTCACGATGACAGCTTCACGCATGACTCTTTCTCCCGTCAGTCATCAAGTTGCGGTTCGGATCAGTTCCGGAGCGGCTTGTTGTTCATCAGCATGTACTGCATGCGGTCGATCGACTTCTGCTCGCCCAGCAAGCTCATGAACGCCTCGCGCTCGAGCTCGATGATGCGGTCCTCGCTCACCGGCACGCGACCATCGGTGTCGCCACCGCACAGCACGTTCGCGAGCTTGTCGGCGATCTTCTTGTCATGCTCCGAGATGAAGCCCGACAGCATCATGCCGTAGGTGAAGAGCTGCAGCGCCGCCGAGCCGTTCTTGCCCGGCAGGAACAGGTTCTGCGCCGGGCGCGGCGCGGTGTAGCCGCGGTCCGCGAGGTAGCGCGTGAGGCGCTTGGCGTCGTTGATACGCGTATCCGCGTTCATCGCGATCTCGTCCTGGGGACGCCCGAAGCCGAGCGAGAAGACCTCGCCCGCGCCGGTCGCGACCTTCGCCATCGCGATCGCCTCGAACGCCTTCTGCACGCGGCCGAGGCCGTCGAACATGTTGCGGTCGATCTTGAGCGGGGCGTCCGCGAACGCGCGCTTGACCAGGTTCAGCGTACCGCAGCCGCCGGGGATGAGACCCACGCCGACCTCGACGAGACCGAGGTAGGTCTCCTTCGAGACGACCATGCGTGCACCCGCCATCGCCATCTCGCACCCGCCGCCGAGCGTGAGCCCGTGCGGGTTGGTGACGACCGGCTTCGACAGATAGGTGAGGCGCTGGATGGTCTTCTGGAAGGCCTCGACGACCTTCTCGATGTCCGCGTACTTCTTTTGGTTGGCCTGCATGACGATCATCATGAGGTTCGCGCCGGCCGAGAAGTTCTCCGCCTCGTTCGCGATCACGAGACCATCGAAGTCGCGCTCGACGATGTCGCACGCCGTGTTGAGCATGGTCGTCAGATCGACGTCGACCGTGTTCATCTTGGTGTGGAACTCGAGGCACGCGATGCCATCACCGATGTCGATGAGGGTCGCGCCGCGGTTCTTCTCGATGGTCTTGCCCTGGCCCTTCAGGCGGGCGAGCGAGATCGATCCCGGGATGTCATTCTCGGGCACGAAATTGCCAGACTTCGCGAAGTAGGTCGGCGCGACCGGATCCTTTTTGTAGAACGCGTCGGCCTCGACGGCCTTGTCGATCCACGCCGGCAGCGGCAGCCCCTCGGCCTTCATGCGCTCGGCGGTCTTGCGCACGCCCAGGGCCTGCCAGGCCTCGAAAGGGCCCTGCTCCCAGTTGAAGCCCCACTTCATGGCGCGGTCGATATTCTGGATATCGTCGGCGATTTCCCAGGCGATATTCGCGGCATATGCCAGCGAGCGCGAGAGCACGTGCCACGCGAACTTCCCGGCGCGCGAGTCATCATTGATGATTGCGTTCAGGCGCTCGCTGACGTCCTCGATCTTGCCGATCTTCTTCAAGCTCGGGAACTCGGCCGGCTTGTTCTCGCGGTACTCGAGCGTGTCGAGGTCGAGCGTGAAGAAGGCGGTGCCCTCCTTCTTGTAGAAGCCGCCCTTGGTCTTCTGGCCGAGCAGGCCCTTCTTCACCATGCCGGTGAGGAAGTCGGGGATGCGGAAGGTCTCCCGCTCGTAGTCGTGCTCGAGGCTGTCGAAGCAGTTCTGCGAGACGTGCACGAAGGTGTCGAGGCCGACCACGTCGGCCGTCCGGAACGCTGCCGACTTGGGGCGTCCCATCGGGCGACCGACGATCTCGTCGACCTCCTCGATGGTGTAGCCGAGCTCGCGCATCGAGCCGATGGTCTTCATCATCGCGTAGACGCCGATGCGGTTCGCGATGAAGTTCGGGGTGTCCTTGGCGGACACGACACCCTTGCCGAGGATCTTGCGCGAGAACTCGACGAACGCGCTGATCGCCTTGGGGTCGGTGTTCGTGCCCGGGATCACCTCGAGCAGGTGCATGTAGCGGACGGGATTGAAGAAGTGGGTCCCGAAGAACACCTTCTTGAACGCGTCACCGCGACCCTCGAGCATGCCGTCGATCGACAGACCCGACGTGTTCGAGGTCACGAGCGCCGTGCCGTTCCAGTTGGCTTCGACCTTCGCGAAGAGGTCGCGCTTGACCGTCATGTCCTCTTTGACGACCTCGACGATCCAGTCGCACTCTTGCAGGCGCGCGAGGTCGTCGTCGAGGTTGCCGATCTCGATGAGCGACACAGCGCCAGCATCGACGAACAGCGCGGGCTTCGCCGCGATCGCCTTGTCGAGGCCGCCTTGGGCCCAGCGGTTGCGCGCTGCGCGGTCGCCTTTCTCGGCGTCAGTCAGGTTGGGAGGGACGATGTCGAAGAGCAGCACGCGAATGCCGCACGACGCGAGGTGAGCGGCAATGCCACCCCCCATAACGCCTGCTCCGAGGACGGCAGCTTTTCGGATTCCGGGGGCCATGCACAGCTCCTGAAGCGCGATGAGGGTGGAGCGCGCAGGCCCCGCCAAACGTCAGACGACCCTTTACTTAGGCGCGCCAGCGCTGCAGGTCAAGCACTGATTGAATCACCATTCATCGCCGCCCGGGCAGCCCCACCCATCGCTCACCGGATGCCGTAAGCGCTCACCAGAAGCTGCAGGACGAACGACTTCGGATTGCCCAAGGCATCGTAGGCCGAGCCAAGCACGACTGTGCCGTCCTGCGAGGCGCTGATCACATTGGTGAGGAGGACCCCGTCCGGGATCGAGACGCCAGCCTCGGCGAGCACGTCTGGGCTGAGGGTCAGGATCTCCCCGGGCGCATCGACCTGGTCCGGGTCGAGGAGGAAACCAGAGCCATCGGCGCGCCAGAACGCGGGCGAGCGATCGACTGCGAGGTTCTCCGCGAAGCCCGCGGCGAAGCGGCCGTCGTCCGACAGGACGGTCGCGCGATTGACAGGTCCGAGGGTGGCGGACGAAGCCCCGAGCCGCTCGAGCGGGGTCGTGACGCCGCTGCCACTTGCGTCGGTCCAGCGAAACGAGGACGTCGTGCAGCCATCGCAGGGGCCCGATGGAGGGCGTGATCTCGGCGCCGTCACCGTTGCCCACATCCACGCCGTCGCCCACATCCGCGCCGTCGCTCACATCCGCGTCACCATTGCCCACCGCCGTGCTGTCGAGACCTCGGTAGTTGCTTTGTCGCCCTCGACTTCGGCGACCGGGTCCACTTCGACAGCCGCATCGACTTCCACATCGATAGCCGCATCGGTCTCGACCGCGACATCCGCGACTTTTTTCCAGTGCCGTCAGCGCAAGCCACGAGCGCCGCAACGGTGATTCCACAAACGATGAGATTGGCAGCGCAGAACAGCCTCATAGCCGAAGGAAAGCCGAGCCAGGCGCATCGCGCAACCATCACCATAGGCCAGGGTTTCATTGGGGAATCTGCGATGCCAAACCAGCACCAGCCGCCAAGCATGTCGCGGCACGTAGCGCTATGCTGAAGTGGCCAAGTGATGCGATAGCAGAGGCGCGTTCTGTTCACTCAAGGAGCCCTGATGGCAACGGCTGGACTTCTCTCACTGCTCGATGACCTCGCGACCGCGCTCGATGACGTGGCCGTCATGGCGAAGCTCGCGACAAAGAAGACGGCGGCCATCGCTGGCGACGACCTCGCGGTCGGAGCCCAGGCGATGGTCGGACTGCATCCCAGTCGGGAGCTGCCTATCGTTTGGGCAGTCACGAAGGGCTCACTCCTCAACAAGCTGTGGCTCGTTCCGCTGGTCCTCGTCCTCACGCTGGTCGCACCGTGGAGCCTTACGCCGCTGCTCATGATCGGCGGTGCCTTCCTCTGCTACGAGGGTGTCCACAAGGTGCTCGAGAAGTTCGGCTCTAAGCACCATGATGCCGCCGCGAAAGACGTCACCCCCGCGGACCCGGTCGAGCTCGAGAGGCGCAAGGTTCGTGGGGCCGTCCGCACCGATGTGATCTTGTCGGCCGAGATTGTCGTAATCGCACTCAACGCCATTAGTGACAGAAGTCCCAGCTTTGCGATGAAGGCCCTGACCCTGTCAATCGTGGCGTTCGGACTGACATTCGTGATTTACGGGCTCATTGCCCTCATTGTAAAGGCCGACGACGCCGGACTTCACCTGGTTGAGCGCGGTGGTCCCGCACGGCCTCTTGGAAAGACCATCCTGTGGGTCATGCCGGTGTTCATGAAGGTGCTCGGCGTAGTCGGCACCGTCGCGATGTTCATGGTCGGCGGTGAGATCATCGCGCACGGTATGCCGGGGCTGGATCACCACTGGTTCGAGCACCTGTCCCAGAAGATCACGACCGCCGAGCCGTGGCTCTCGATCATCGAGAAGCTCGGCATCGTTGTTGTGGGACTCATCTGCGGGGTGATCGTCCTCGGCTTGACAATGCTGGTCTCGCCTATCTGGAAGAAGGCTCTCGCGCGCGTAAAAGCGGGCAGGACGGTTGGTGGTGATAGTCGGCGAGGCTGACGAGCAGTTGGTCCATTTTGTGTGCGCCAATGTCGAGATAGACAGGTCGAGGCGCTCGAGCCCGCGGCTGAAGCGCTCGCGCACGAGGTCGCGGAATTGTGGTGGGTGCAGAGGGAGCACCTCGCCGCCAAAGCCTGCGACCCAGGCGGCGAGCTCCGGCAGACCGGCGATCTCCGTAGGGTTCGACCGTGCGCAGGCGAGGTGCGGGGTCGGAGGGCTTGTGATGCACGGGCGACGATCTCGTGCTCTTGCACGGCGTCCTGGAGCTGCTCCAGGATTTTCGCCCTTGTGGGCGTAGTCGGAAGGCGCCTTGATGGTCGATCGAGGACTGTCGCACCTCGTCGAAGTAGGCGCGGCTCTTCGGGGTCATCGTCGCCAGCAGCTTGTTTCGAGCGCCGCGAGTGGCTCCAGCAGTCGCGATGCCTGGACGTTTGCGAAGAGGCTCTCGGAGAGTGCCAAGGCGATGATCTCGGTGGGTGCGAGCGGCACAACCGAGCCGCCTTCACGCGGTTCGAGCATGCGCCAGCGCTTTTGTAGTTCGTCCTTCTGAAGGGGAAAGCCCGCGTCTTCGAGGGCTTCGATGTCGCGGTAGAGCGTGCGGTGATCGCAGTCCGCCTCGATGGCGTCGTGTAGCTCCTGCACCGTGAGGTCATTGCGTGAGGACTCGAGGGTGCGCAGGGCGCGGCATTGGCGGACGATCTGATTGGCGTTACGCGACATGCGGCGACTATCACGGCACTGCCGGTGACGCGCCAATTTACAGGTTGCTCTCGCCTCGCTACGGCTTCGCCTGCTCGGCGACCGCTGGTTGCTCTCGCCTCGCCACGGCTTCGCCTGCTCGGCGACCGCACAGCTGCGAGGCACATCCGGGCGGGCAGCTCGTCTGCCATTTGGCTGCATTGCCGACCGATAGCACTTCGGAAGTCGATGGAGTGTTCTCTGCCGAGCAAGCTTGACCGCTACCGGGTCATCTTGGGGCAACGAGCCTTTGGGCGCCGATGCGCCAATACGCGGTCGAAAGCTGCAAAGCTCGGTCTGACGCGCGTCACGAGGTACTCCAAAGATGGAGGCACGCTCCGTGCACGGGCCTCCTCGCGGTCCGAGTTCGTCGCCGCCGAGTTCCGGATCTCCGAGCGGCGCGGTCTCCTGCGCACCCAGAGAAGTTGCGCATCGCCTATGTCACCGACCAGTTCCTGCCAGCCGACGCGACCGACACCATCCAGCTCGTGACGATGTCGGCGGCCTTCGGCGAGGTCGGCGCCGACCTGCGCCTGCTCTATCCGTGTATCGGAAGACAAAGCGACGCGGCCGAACCGACGGCGGCTGCACGCACGCTTGCCGAGCGTGCCGAGGCCCACCGGATCGCGAACCACTACGGTGTAAAGCCATACTTCGAGGCGGTGCCGCTCGAAGGCCCGTACCCGGCGCCGCTCGGGCTGCGTGGCCTCGAGAAGCTTTCGCATGCGGCGAACTCGACGCGCCTCCTCGCGAACGAGATTGCCGCGAAAGACGGTGCGGATATCGTCTACACGCGCAATCTGCCGATCGTTCTGGCGGCATTGGCAAACACGCGGCTGCCGGTCTTTTACGAGACGTATCGACCCTGGCCGATGCAGTCGCGCGCGAAACGCGTGCTGTTCGCGAGTCTACGCAACTCGCCGCGCTTCGCGGGCCTCATCCTGCATTCCGAGCTGGCGGCTGCGAGCTATCGCGATATGGGCTACGAGCCCGAACGACTCCTGGTCGCGCACAATGGTGTTGAGGCGGGTCGCTTCGCGGAGGGGACATCGAAGTTCGAGGCGCGTCGCTCGCTCGGCCTGGATAGGCCGCCAATAGCTGGGCGCGACGCGCAGCGAGCCATCAAGACCGAACGGCCAATCGTGCTCTACGCCGGCCAGGTCGCGCCTGGAAAGGGCATCGGCATCCTGCTCGACGCCGCCGAGCGCCTGGCGCGCGTCGACTTCGTGATCGTCGGCTCGCGTGGCGATGGGCCGATCGAGCAGCGCGCCGCAAAGATGGCGAATGTGCGCATCGTTTCGTGGCAATCTCCGGCGCTGGTCGAGCGCTGGCTCGCAGCCGCCGACATTGTCGTGATCCCGCCGACGCGCGGACCGCTCGAGAAGGTCGGCAATACCGTGCTGCCGATCAAGACGTTCCAATACCTCGCGTCGGGTCGGGCGATCATCGCGCCGCGCATGCCGGACCTCATCGAGGTGCTCGAGGACGGACACAACGCGCGCCTCGTGCGTCCCGACGACCTCGAAGACTTCATCACGGCCATCGATGAACTCGTGCGCAACCCCGTGCTCGCCGACGAGCTCGGCGCCACGGCCCGCCGCGAAGGCCTCGCCAACACCTGGCAGGCCCGCGCCGACAAGGTCCTCTCGTTCATCGGCCGCCGTTGCCCGCGCTTTGCCCATACGCAGATCGTGCCGCCACGCGGGGCTCGGCCCCTACGTCGCCCAAAAACCGATACACGCCTACTGGAGGCCGCGGGCCACCCGTAGGCGAGGAGCGCCTCTGCTCGGCTTGCTCGTGACGAAACCTGGGTCATGATGGGGCGCGCGCAAGGTCGTGCTTTTCGAGCGCTGCGAGCTGTGCTCCAACGGCTGATGACCAACAACCGCTATCCAGAGTCACCCGTCTTCTATCGCGCGCTCGACCGCGAGCTGCCTCTCGTCGTGCGCGGCGAGGGCGTGTGGCTCTACGACAGCGAGGGCCGTGACTATCTCGATGCGTGTGGCGGCGCATATGTCGCCAACCTCGGGCACGGGGTCGGCACGGTCGCCGAGGCGGTGGCCGATCAGATCCGCAAGGTGGCCTACGTCAACGGCACAGCCTTCACGAACGAGCCGGCCGAGGCGCTCGCGGCGGAGCTGCGCACACTCTCGCCGCGTGGCCTCGACTATTCGTACTTCTTGTCGTCGGGCTCGGAGGCGGTGGAGGCGGCGCTCAAGCTCGCACGCCAACATCACGTCGAGTCGGGCCGCCCCGGCAAGCACAAGATCATCGCGCGCACGCCCGGCTATCACGGCAACACGTTGCTCGCGTTGTCGGCCTCGGCGCGTGAGCACTACAAGAAGATGTACGGGCCGTGGCTCGTACCCGTGCACCTCATCGGCGCGCCCTATCCGTACCGCTGCGCGCCCGACGACCCGGCGATGACCGGCGACGCGCTCGAAAGAGCCATCCTCGAAGAGGGCGCCGACAGCGTCGCGGTCTTCATCGCCGAGCCGGTCGGTGGCTCGTCGACCGGCGGCTCGGTGCCGCCTCCCGGATATTGGCAGCACATCCGCGAGATCTGCGATCGCTACGACGTGCTGCTCGTCGCCGACGAGGTCCTGACCGGCGCCGGCCGCACCGGCCGCTGGGCCGCGGTCGAGCACTTCGATGTCGTCCCCGACATCATGACGATGGGCAAGGGCCTCTCCGGTGGCTACGTGCCGCTGTCGGCCGTCATCACCTCGCAGAAGATGATCGATCCAATCGCGCGCGGCTCGGGTGCCTTCAAGCACGCGCAGACCTTCTCGCATACGCCAGCGATCTGCGCGGCCGGGCTCGCCGCGGTGCGCCACATCAAGGCGCACGGGCTCGTGCAGCGCGCGGCTGCGATGGGTGAGGTGCTGCACGCGAAGCTCGCACCCTTGATGTCGCTCGAAGGCATCGGCGATGTACGCGGCATTGGTCTGCTGGCGGGCATCGAGCTGGTCTCGGACAAGGCCACGCGCGCTCCATTTCCACGCTCGGCCAAAGTCGCTGAGACCCTCGTCGCGGCTGCACTGGAGGCGGGTCTGGTGCTCTGGTCGAACGTCGGACACGCCGATGGTGTCAGCGGCGATCTGGTCATGGTCGCGCCGCCGTTCATCATCAGCGAGGCGGAGATCGATACCCTGGTCACGCGCTTGAAGATCGCCTTGGCCACGATCTGGTCGCGCCTGCAGATCTAGCGCGGTCACGTAGATTAAAAAGGTGCGGCGCCCCTGGTCGTTTCAGGGGCGCCGCAGACCCGCCCGGCGTCGTGACGCGAGAGGGAGTTGGGAGTGGGGCTCAGTTCCAGTCGGTGCGCGGGCACTGTGTGCCGAACGAGGTCTTGCCCGCGAAAGCCGCGGCCTTGCACGAGTTCTCGACGTCATCGAGCTTGGCGCCAGCGGCGAGGTCGCTCTTCCACTTGGTGACCTGCGCGTCGAGGGTGGCGCGGGTCGTGTCACGCATCGCAGTCTCGAAGCTGCCCATGCACTCGCTCAGGTCCGCGACGTAGTGGTCGCACGCGCCAATCTTGAGCTCGCCCTGGACAGCCAGGCCGGGGATCTGCGCCGCGCCTGCATTGAGCCCGAGCGCTGCCAAGATCTCATAGGAGTTGCCGTAGCTCGCGAGCGTCTTCATGCGCAGATTGGCTGGATCGAACTCGACGATGTCGAGCGTGTGGGTCGTGACCTTCTGGTTGTCAGCCGGCACGCCGAGGAAGCCGCCCTTGTAGACCAGCTTGTTGGTCACATAGGCCGCGAACAGCGGTCCTGCGCCGATGGTGGTCTCGACGTCGGTCGAGTCGCGCATGAACGAGCCACGGCGGTCGGCGAGGTAGGTGTTGCTGCCGTCGTGCTTGACCGGCTGACCAGTGCCGAAGTCGATCCACATGAAGTCGGTCGCGGCCTTCTCGGCGAGCGTGTTCTTGTAGTCCTCGGGACCCAGCTTGGACACGAAGCCGACATAGCGGTCGCGGTACTCGGGCACGCCCGCGCCGATCACGACGTCGGCCTTCGAGGGGATCGCGGCGGCCTTGAAGTCGGCCGGCAGGCCGGGTGCGGTACCGAGCTGCTGGAGCACGTTCGGCCAGTCCTGGAACGACCACACCTTGTCGACGAGGCCGTTCTCCTTGTAGCGGATGAGCAGGGCCGCGGGCAGGGTCGCGACCTTGTCGGTCGCCAACGTGCCGTCGGGGAAGGCGCCGGTGTGCTTGGCCGACCAGACATACTCGACGACCTGGTAGTCGGCCGCCTCGATGATGCGCTTGGCCTTGATGTGGAAGTCCGAGAAGCCAGTGCGGATCTTCTGCTGGTAAGCGACGATCTGGTCGACGCCCTCGAGCTCGCCATCGGGCAAGCCGACCTCAACCCAGTCGACATCCTTGTCGAAGTACTTGAAGGCCTGGCCGAGCTCGCCCTTCTCGAGCGACGCGAGCGTCGCTTGAATCGTCTCACTGCGGTCGAGCGGCGCTTTGCGGTCGGCGGCAGCCGGCAGCTCCTGATCGCGATCGGGCTTGCTCGGAGTCGGCGGGGTCTCGGCCTTCTCGGGCTTGGCCTCGGGCTTGCTCACCTGCGTGAGCGGCGACTCGGGCGTCTTTGGCGGCTCATTCTTGCCGCAGGCGCCAAGTGCCAAGCCTGCGACCGATACGATCGATGCACAGATGAGAGTGTAGTTGCGCATGGGGTTCCTCATTGATGTGGGTCTACGCGGCAACGACGTCGGGTCGCTCACCGTGGCCGCCGGCACTTGTGCAACCGAGGTGCCACCCGCCGGTGGCAGCGCGAAACCGGCCTCCGAGGCCGTCTAGGGCGAAGTGCGCAGGGCTGGCCGCACAGCTTGCGAGGCATTGCGCCGCAGCGCGATGCATGTCGCGTCCCACTTCGGGTCAGTGGCGGTTCACACTTCAGGGACTCGCGCCCACGTATCATCGACCTCGGTAAACTTGTCTGCCAGGGGTTGCCCGCTTAGAGTCGCGAAACGTCATTCCCTTGCGGGGAAGGCTGGAGGTCTCATGCGCTCGTCACCGCGCGTCGCTTCGATCCTGACATTGCTATCGAGCGCGCTCACTGTCCTCTGGCTCGGCACCGTGCACGCACAGGTGCCCGATAGCTCGACCGCCTTCCAGGTCGAGATCTTCGAGCCGCAGCCGGCCCAGGGTGTGAACCTCCTGAACCTCGTGAAGTCTGATGTGATGCAGCACCTGTATCCGTCGTTCGGCGTGTTCGCGCAGTACGTCGACGACCCGTTCGAGCTGGCTCGCCAGGCTGATCAGGACATCGTCGTGAGCCGCCTCGTCAAGAGTCAGTTCAAGGTCGAGCCGTGGGTCGCGTTCGGCTTGTTCGACATCGTCGACATCGGGGTCGTGATCCCGCTGGTCGTGTCGCAGTCCGGTGGCAGCCTGGCCTTCTTCAACGAACCGCAAGACGCCGTCGCGGGCTTCGCGATGGGCGACATCCGCATCGTCCCGAAGGTGCGCATCCTCGACCCCGACGATGCCTTCGGCTTCGGCCTCGCGTTCGCGGCGCAGATCTATCTGCCGACTGGCGACACCGCCACGTTCAACTCCTATGGTAGCGCGCGCTTCGCGCCGACCCTCGCGCTCGACTGGCGCGACGCGCACAGCGGCTTCACCATCGCTGCCAACATCGGCTACACGTTCCAGCCGCGCGCGACCGCCCACAACCTGGTGCTCGACGACAGCCTGCGCTGGGGCTTCGGGATCGAGGTCCCGCTGATCGCGGACAAGGTGAAGCTGCTCGCGACGATCCACGGGATCATGGCGCTCGAGGCCAACCGTGACCCGGCCGACCTGTCGAAGGCGTTGGACGACGGCTTCACGAGCCCGGTGGAGACCGACCTCGCGCTGAACCTGCGCTTCGGCGCCTTCGTCGTGCAGCTCGGCGGTGGCCTCGGTCTCACCAACGGCGTCGGCGCGCCCGACTTCCGCGCGTTCCTCTCGTTCGGCTATACGCCCGTGACCTACGACCGCGATGGCGACGGGATCCTCGACCGCGACGACAAGTGCCCCGACGTGCCCGAGGACAAAGACGGCTTCGAGGACAAAGACGGCTGCCCCGACCTCGACAACGACCACGACGGCATCGTCGACGTTAGCGACGGCGCGATGTTGCCCGATGGCTTCGGGGCCTGCCGCGACCAGCCGGAGGACAAGGACGGCTTCGAGGATCAGGATGGCTGCCCCGACCTCGACAACGACCAGGACGGTGTCCCCGACACCAGCGACGGGCGCCCTGACCTGGCCGGCTTCGGCGCGTGCCGCGACCAGCCCGAGGACAAGGACGGCTTCGAGGACGAGGACGGCTGCCCCGACCTCGACAACGACAAGGACGGCGTGCCCGACGTGAGCGACGGTGGGCCTGACGCTACGATGATCGGCTTTGGCCGCTGCCGCAATGAGCCCGAGGACAAGGACGGCTTTCAGGATGACGACGGCTGCCCCGACCCGGACAACGACCGCGACGGGATCCTCGACGTGAACGACGGCGCCAAGGACGCGTCCGGCTTCGGTGTCTGCCGCGACCAGCCCGAGACGGTCAACGGAGTTGACGATACCGATGGCTGTCCGGACCAGGTCGCGCCCAAGCGGGTGCGCGTGACGCAGTTCCAGATCGAGATCTTGGACAAGGTCTTCTTCGACTACAACAAGGCGACCATCCAGCCAGTCAGCTTCACGCTATTGGACGAGGTCGCGACGGTGCTGACGCAGCACCCGCAGCTGACGAAGGTCCGGGTCGAGGGTCACACCGACTTCCACGGCGACGACGCCTACAACGAGAAGCTCTCGCAAGAGCGTGCCGACGCCGTCCAGGCCTACCTGGTCGCTCGCGGCATCGCGGCGGGGCGCCTGGAGGCCAAGGGCTGGGGCGAGCAGCGGCCCCTCATCCCGGGGCCGGCCGGCAAGACGAACGACGGACGCGCCAAGAATCGACGCGTCGAGTTCCATATCATCGAGGTCAACGGGCAGCCGCATAGCCCGGAGAAGCCGGTGATCCTCGAGAAGCACGAAGAGGTTCCATGAACGGTTGTAAGTCATTACTTGCATTCGCGACGCTCTCACTCGGCGCCCTGCTGGGTGCCCCCGACGCGCGCGCCCAGACCGCGAACTGCGACTTCGCGACTGGCGCGGTCGACCTGTTCGTCAACGCGCGCTTCGAGGACTTCCTCGACTGCCCAGCCGGCAGCGGGCTGCCGTGCACGCAGGGTCCCAACGAGGTCGACCTGATCGGCTGGGGCGTGTCGCTCGCGGCGGGACCGGGCACGACGGGTGCGACCGGCACGACCAATGGCCTGGGCGACGCGGCCTGGGCGAGCAACGGCGGCCTGACCAACGTGTGCGTCGCGCACGGCACACACACGATCACCCTGTCGGTGCCCAACCCTTCGCCCTACGATCCCGAAGCCTCGTGGCCGAGCAACCTCACCTTCAACTTCACGATCAACCCGACCGATGCACAGACGGGCCAGCCGATCGAGCGCTTCTTCCTGACGGTCTACTTCACCTGCCAGTGCACAAGCGACGGCGACGCCTGTACCAACGACAAGTGCTTCAACGGCCTTTGTCCGTACGTCGCGGTGGCCTACGATCCGACCAAGCCCGAGGTCTGCAACGACAAGGACGACGACTGCGACGGCGAGACCGACGAGGGACTGCCGGCGACCGCTCCGGACTGCAACAACGCGAGCGTGATCGGCTGCGCCGACAAGACCCGCGAAGGCTTCATGACATGGGACGACTTCCCGCTCATCGCGGCCTGCGGCGGCGCCTGGACCGGCGCGGGCGTCGAGGGCGACCCGAGCTGCGGCCGCACCGCCGGCAACCACGGCACGTTGCCCGCGGGCACCGCCTGCAACGCGGCCGACCTGTGCCCGGCGGGCTGGCACGTATGCTACGGGCCCGACGACGTCGAGCAGCGGCTCGACAATGGCGACTGCACGGACGCGGTCGACCCGTTCTACCCGAACTTCGGCAGTGGTCCCGTTGCCGCCGAGGTCTCGGTGCCACCCGGTGGCGCCTTCTTCGCGAGCGCCGCACGGGCCGCCGGTGCCGGCTGTACCGAGGGCGTCAATGGCGGCAGCGGCGCATCGGGTGTGTTCGGCTGTGGCAACATGGGCACCGCGTCGATCGCCGACAGTTGTGGCTTCTTCGATCGGATCGCTGGGCCGCTCTGCGCGGGCCTACGCGACTCCGAGCCGACATTGGCCGACGATCCGGCGACCGACTACGGCTATGCCTTGTCCAGCGAGTGGGCCTGGTCGTGTGGACCGACCGCGGGCAACGAGCTCGCGCAGCTGAAGAAGACGCTGCCCGACCGCCAGGGCGGCGTGCTCTGCTGCAAGGACAGCGACCCCTCGCTGGCCGAGGTGTGCGACGGGATCGACAACGATGCCGATGGTCGCACCGACGAGACGGCGTTCGGCGGCGGCCCGGCGATCGCGGTCGGGGATGCGTGCGTGAAGGTCCCGGGCGGCAACACCTGCGGCGCTCTCGCCTGCACGCCGAGCGGTGGCTGGGAGTGCGTCGGCTCGCGACCCTGCGCTGATGTGACCTGCGACGGCGTCGACGACGACGGCGACGGTCAGACCGACGAGGAGTACGTCCAGACCGCGACGACATGCGGCACCGGCGTGTGCGCCGCGACCGGCACCAAGACGTGCGTCGCTGGCGACGAGGTCGACTCGTGCACGCCGGCGACGGCGACGGCGGCGAGCGACACGAGCTGCGACGGGCTCGACAGCGACTGCAACGGCACGACCGACGAGGACTTTGCGGCCGGGCCTTCGACCTGTGGTGTCGGTGCTTGTGCGGCGACCGGCGTACGCTCGTGCACGGGCGGCGTGGAGAGCGACACGTGCGTGCCGGGACCGAAGCTCGCGACCAGCGACACGACCTGCGACGGCATCGACGACGAGTGCGATGGCAACACCGACGACGACGTCCAGGCCACGGCGACGACCTGTGGTGTCGGCGCCTGCGCCGCGACTGGCAGCGAGAGCTGTGTCGACGGCGGCCTGGTCGATTCGTGTACGCCAGGTGTCGCGGCCGCGAGCGATGCGACCTGCGACGGCATCGACGACGACTGCAACGGCAGTGACGACGACGACTTCGTCGCGCGCGCAATGACCTGTGGTGTCGGCGCCTGTGCCGGCAACGCTGGCTCGGTGAGCTGCAGCAACGGTGTCGAGGACGACAGCTGCGATCCGCTCGAAGGCGCCACGACCGAGGTCTGCAACGGCATCGACGACGACTGCGACGGTGATACCGACGAGGGCTTCGACGTCGGCACCGCCTGTGATGGCGCCGACGCCGACGCCTGCGCCAGGGGCACCATCGTCTGCAACGCCACCTTCGAAGCCGAGTGCAACGAGACCAGCCGCGGCGAGGTCGAGGTCTGCGACGGCAAGGACAACGACTGCGACAACGCCATCGACGAAGGCCTCGAAGGGGCAGGGTGCTCTGACAAGGACGATGACACCATCCCCGACTCGCTCGACAACTGCGTCGACATCCCGAACACCGACCAGGTCGACTCGGACGGCGACGGTGATGGCGACGCGTGCGACGTGGTCGCTCAGGGTGGCGCGTGCGCCGGTGGCTCGGCGGGCGTCGACTACCTGTTGCTGGCGCTGGGCGTAGTGGTCATCGCGACCCGTCGAGTCTTCGCGAAGTACCCAGGTTGACAAAGAAAAACGGCCGAGCACGTCGGCCGTTTCTCACACCATTGCACGTGGAATTCACGAAGCGGGGCGCGCGCGACCGAGGAGCCGCGCCGAGGCTGGCCTCATAGGCCGCCGACGAGCGAGCGACGAAGGGCCCGCGCGCCCCGCTTCCGAATTCGCGGGCAGCCTGACTTCGTCAGGCCTTCGCTCACGAATTCAGGGAGCGGCCAAGGACCAGAGGGTCCCGTCGTCGATGGCGAAGAGGGTGTTGCCGACCGCGGCGATGCCACGCGGGTTGGTCCACACGCCACCGAGGTTCTTGTACTTGCCGTCCTTGCCCGACTTCCACAGCTTGCCGTCGCTTATCACATAGAGGGATCCACGCGCGGAGGTCATGCCGCGGATGGCGCTCCATCCGGCGCCGAGGTCGGTCGACTTGCCCGCGCTGTCCACGGCCCACAGCTTGTCGACGGCGATCGCGTAGACCTTGCCGTCGAGCGCGGTGAGGCTGCTGACGTCGGTCCAGTTGCCGCCGAGGTCGGTGTAGGAGCCGTCCTTGGCGGTCTGCCAGAGGTGCGTGCCGGCCAGGATGTAGAGCTTGCCGCCGACCGCGGCCATGCCGCTGACGGGCGTCCAGTTGGTCGTGAGCTTGGTGTATTTGCCATCGGTCGTGACCTCCCACAGGGCGGCGCCGCTGATGACGTAGAGCTTGCCGTCGAGCGCTGTGACCGCAGTCACGTCGGTCCAGTTGCCGCCGAGGTCGGTCGACTTGCCGTCGGCCGTCACCTTCCAGAGCTTATCGCTGCTGACGACATAGAGGCTGTCACCGATCCCGGCCATGCCGGCGACATTGGCCCAGCCCGCTCCGAGGTTCTTCCAGGTCGGACCATCCGCGCGTGAGCTGGCGCTGGTGCCGACAACGGCAAGCATGAACGAGACGAGCAACAAGAGTGCATTGAGTGAACGACGCATAAGGTACCCCCAGACGAGTTTCGGAAGACTCTATAAACCGCTGTTGAGCTTACCTGTCAAGCAGCCGGCGACGCCCTCGACGCCGAGTGATCAAAGAAATTCGCCGAGCAGGCGAAGGCGAGGCGAGGCGAGAGCAACCAGAATTCGCCGAGCAGGCGAAGGCGAGGCGAGGCGAGAGCAACCAGAATTCAGGGGTTTTGGGGGCGCAATCAGGGCGTCGCGGCCTTCTCCAAGACCGGGCTCACCACGGTCGTGGCATTCGGCTCGATCACAACGTAGCGCAGCCACGACCCATAGCCGGGCTTCTCGAAGCGCACGAGGCAGCGCTTCGCCTCCAGCTCGAGCGGTGGCAGAGGCGTGACACCCTTGAGCTGGTCATCGACGAAGACCTGCACGCCTTCGGCTGGGTTGGTCTTGATGTCGAGCTTGCCCTTCAACACCAGCTTGTCGAGCATCACGATGACGTTGGCCGCCCCGACCGCTCCACCGAGCAAGGTCGTCTCCGCGTCGTACGGCACGAAGCCCGGCTGCTTGACCTGCACCCGATACGCGCCCGGCGCGAGCAGCACCATCCACTTGTCGGAACGCGCGATTGGCGTGTGGTCGACCCGTACCTGTGCTTCGGCCGGCGCCGCGATCGTGAACTCCACGACCGTCGTGCCGGACAGCGTGAGGCGCGTCTTCGCCAGCTCGACCACCTGAGCCATCGTGCGGGCATCGGCGCTGTCGCCATCACGCGCGAGGAAGCCCTGCCCATACAAGAGGACCTTGTCCCAGCGCTTCAACGCGCGCGCAACCTGGACCAGATTGTAGAACAAGTCGGCGCTGTCCGGCTCGTCGACCAGCGGCTCGAGGACCGCCTCGAACGCGCTCAGCGCCGCCTCGTTCTTGCCGGCCTGCACCAGGCCCAGCGCCTTCTTGTACGACGCACGCGCCTTCACCAGGACCGCGTCGGGCTTCTCCTGAGTGAGGCCGACCGGCTCGCCGGCCCGTGCCGTCGAGCCGAATGCAGCGCCCGCGACGAGGCCGACCAATGCGACTCGTAGCGACCAACTCGTAACGGCGATCGAGACGCAGCGCGGAATGTGCCCGGTCATCACCACATCCTTTTCGAGAGCGACCCGAGGCAAAGCCTCCGCCTGCGCGCGCGATTCCTTCGGAGAATTCGTCGAGTAGGCGAAGGCGAGGCGAGAGCAACCAGAATTCGCCGAGCAGGCGAAGGCGAGGCGAGGCGAGAGCAACCAGAATTCGCCGAGCAGGCGAAGGCGAGGCGAGGCGAGAGCAACCAGAGATTCGTCGATACCAACTCGCAACGGCTTCGCTGCGAGTTGGAGAGTCAGTCGTCCGTGCGGTCCAGGATTTGCGCATTCTTGAGCAGCGTCGCCGCGCTCATTGCGGTGTTGTAGAAGGCCACATAGAAGACGCGCCCCACAAACGAATTGCTCGTCGGGGTGTTGCTGTGGTCGTTGCCTATGACCACGCGCCCTGTGTCCTCACCGCCCGTGCCGACCAGGCGCAGGACATTGTTCTGGGTGACGGTCGGCGAGGTGGTGGGCGTGACGCGCACACCGTCCACATAGAGGCGCAGGCGATCCGCGGCGGTGGCGTTCGCACTATCGAAGACGACGTGTGCAACCGTGCGCTTTGCGGTCGCGAGCACCAGCGGGAACTTCCACTGGGTGAGCGTGGGGTTGTTGGCCGCAGATGCGATGTTGCCGACCGTGACCTGCAGCACCGAAGAGCTCAGCATCGCCGCCGAGAAGCGGTTGTCGCCGTTCTTGTTGGTCAGCGCCGCGATGAACGACGCAGTGCTCTCTGCGACGCGACTGTCGGTGCCGTAGAACACGAGCTCCATCGTCGCCGCGGTCGAGCCGTTGAGGCCCGAGGTAACGAACTTGTTGGCCGAGTTGGTGAAGTCCGTGGTGCTCTGGGCCCTCGTCTCGCTGACGACGGTCGTAAAGTGCAGCGCCCCGAACCCGAAGTTGGCGATGGTGGCGAGTACCCCTTTGGCGGTCGTCTCCCCCACGGTGAGGTTGTGCGGGGTGGTCGCGGTGTCGCCGATCGCCGAGCCGGTGCCCTCGGACAGCGGATAGCGTGCGATCAGGTTGGTCGCCGACAACGTGCAGCTGGCGCCCGTCGCGAGCGCGCCGATCGTGACCGAGGGCTCCTTGGTGCTGCTGCCGAGATAGGGGCGCAGATAGACGTACTCGATGCGCCGCGGGTCGGCGTTCGAGGTTGAGAGATCGTCGGTGATGATGCGGATCCGATCGAGGCTCTCGACCCCGACGCCACCGAACGCAATTGGGCCGTTCGAGCCGCCCGGGACCGAGATGTTGTAGTTGTCGCCTCCCGCACCCGCGGTCATCGCCAGCTCGACGTCGATGTCGACCCAGCCGATCGTGTTCGCGATCGGCGAGAAGACGGCGGTGTCGGGATCGGTCGAGACGTCGAGTGTCTGCACCCCGAGCTTGGCATTGCTCAGCAGGGCCGTATGCACCGTGTTGCTGCTCCACACGATGCTCGGTCCGACACCCTCGTAGGGATAGGTTGCACGTACGCCGTCGAGGCTCGTGGCCGCGCTCATCAGGGCGTTGTTCCCGAGCTGCAACATGACCTGATAGGTGCTGCCGCTGCCGTAGGCCAGGTTAAAGCCGGTGACCCACTTCCAGCGACCACTCGCGATCGTCGTGAACGGCACCTGAGCACGCGGTGTCTCGATGAGGCCGTCGTCGGCGCCGGCGAAGTCCAGTGCACCCGTCGTGATCTTGACGTCGTCGGCTGCCGGCTCGGTCTCGACCCAGCCATTGCCGACGTTGTTGCCGCTGTCAGCGCCGGTGCGACCGAAGAAGTCGGCGTAGTAGAAGACGTCCGCCTCCTCGTGCAACACGCCGCCATCGGTCGTGCCGAAGTACATGATATAGTTGCCATCGCTGCCGCTCGCCGCGATAGCGGCCGACAGCGGGAACCACACCTTGGTGGCGGCGCTGTTCCAGGTCGAGCCGTTCGACGGGTCGAGCACACGGTCGATCTCGGTGTAGCAGAGGGCGGAGTTCGAGTCGCTGCAGGCTGCCGTCGGGCTCTGGTAGAAGATGCGCACGTCGTCGCCAGTGGCGGTCGACACGCCCGAGCCGACGAGGCCCGCGTGGTCGAACGCCATCGCGACCGCATAGTTGATCGGCGCGCCGTCGATGCCCGCGCTGATCGTCAGCTTCTTCGCCTGCACGCAGTCGGACGTCTCGTCGACGGTGCCGTCGCAGTCGTTGTCGATGCAGTCGCCACAGATCTCGTAGGGTGCCTTACCGAACGCGCAGGCGACGTCGCAGGTATCACCGAGGCCGTCGCGATCGCTGTCGAGCTGCACGTTGCCGATGGTGTTGTTGGCGTTGCTCGGGCAGTTGTCGCTGCAGCCGGTGGTCTGGCCTGTCGCGCAGGCCGCGCCCTTGTTGATGCAGACGTTGTCGCCGTCGGCGTCGTTGCTGTTGCCGAGCGCGTCGTCGCAGTCGGTGACGCCGGCCTTGAGCCCGATGCAGCCGCTGTTCGCGCCTGCGATGCCCCAGCCGTCGTTGTCCTTGTCGATGCAGGTGTCGACGCAGTCGGCGAAGGCGTCGTTGTCGACGTTCGCGAACGTCTCGTCGACGTCACCATCGCAGTCGTTGTCCAACGCATCGCAGATTTCGGTAGTACTGGGCGGCGTGAGATCGGTCGAGCAAACGAGCGCCGTCTCGGCGACATTGCATTCGACCGCGCCCATGTTCGAAGGGTCGCATACGCCGCTACCGCAGGCATCACCCTTGGCCTTGCCGACGTCATGGGGATCGTAGGCGGTCGTGAGCGTCGTGAAGATCTCGTCGGTCTGCCCATCGCAGTCGTCGTCCGCGTCGTCGCAGTGCTCGGGCGTGCGCCGGTGGCCGGCCACGGTGCTGCACGAGAGCGTCATCTTGGTGGCATCGACCGGATCGCAGATGATGGTGCCGCCCTCGCACTCTCCGACGCCGCACTCGTCGGCGAGCACGAGGTTCGTGTCGGTCGAGTAGAGCTCATCGTCGTAATTGATGGTGCCGCCGAGCTTGAACTGCTCGTCCGTAAACGAGTCGCAGTTGTTGTCGAGCGCGTCGCACAAGTCGGTCCCGTAGGTAGGTCGCTGTGCGAGGTAGGTCGCGGCCACGCAATCACCCCAACGGCCGGTCACGCACAGCGACGTCGGCTTGGTCGTCCCGAGGCAGACACCGCTCTGGTTTTCGCAGTTCGGGATCACCAGGTTGTTGTCGGTGGTGTCGGTGAACGAGTCGCAGTCGTTGTCCTTCGCGTCGCATACCTCGGGCCCGAAGTCGGGGCCATTGTTCGCCTCGTACTCGGTGTCGCCGCAGATGCCGGTCCAGCTGCCGCTCACGCAAAAGCTCACGGGCTTCCTGGCGCCGGCACAGGCGCCGTTCTGGTTCTGGCAGAGGTCGCGCACGAGGCTCGGGTCGGTCGCGTCGGTCAGGCTGTCGCAGTCGTTGTCCTTGTTGTCGCAGGTCTCGGCGACATCGCCGTGTATGCTGCCACCGGGGTTGGTGCTGCAGCGCGCGGTCGCGGTCGTCGCGCACTCGACGGTACCGATTGCGCACTCGCCGACGCCGTCGCAGCTCTGGCCGACGCTGCGCGTGGCGCTGGTCGCATCGACGATGGTGAAGCCGTTGTCGGTGACGCCGTTGCAGTCGTTGTCCTTGGCGTCGCAGGTCTCGGTGACGTTGCCGGGAGCGCTGCCGCTGGGGTTGGTGCTGCAGCGCGCGGTCGCGGTCGATGCGCACTCGACGACGCCGATCGCGCACTCGCCGACGCCGTCGCAGCTCTGGCCGACGCTTCGCGTGGCGCTGGTCGCATCGATGATGGTGAAGCCATTGTCGATGACGCCGTTGCAGTCGTTGTCGACGTTGTCGCAGAGCTCGGCGGTCGCGCCCGAGGCGGCGCCGTTGGGGTTGGTGCTGCAGGTGATGGTTGTAGTTCCGGCGCATTGGACGATGCCCGCTCCGCAGGCACCGACGCCGTCGCACGTCGCGCCGATGAGGGCCCCCTCGTAGGTGAAGCCCTCGTTGACGTTGCCATCGCAGTTGTTGTCGAGCGTGTCGCAGATCTCCGTTGTGGCCTGCGACGCACTGCCATCGGACAGGGTGCTGCACGTCGCGCGCGACGGGTCGACGGTCGAGCACTGGACGGTGCCCGAGCCGCACGCACCGACGCCCGAGCAACCTCCGCCGAGGCTGACGCCATTGTACGCGAAGCCCTCGTCGACGAGCTCGTCGCAGTTGTTGTCGAGCCCGTCACACGTCTCGGCCGTGACCTGAGACGCAGGCCCATTCGGGTTGGTGCTGCACGTCGCGGCGTCGGTGACCCCGACGGCGCACACGACCGTGCCCGCGCCGCACGCGCCGGTGCCGTCGCAGGCCGCGTCCATTGCCAGGTTCAGGTACTTGAAGTCCTCGTCTCTATTGCCATCGCAGTCGTTGTCGATGGCGTCGCACACTTCGTTCACAGCCTTCACATCTGAGTCGCACACGAGCGCCGACTTGTTTGCAGCGCACGCGACCTTGCCCGCCGCGCAGGTGCCGGTGCCGCACGTCGCGCCCTTGACCTTGCCGTTGTCGGCGGCGAACTTGGCGCCCTGCAACGTCGTGCCGCCGCCGGCACGGAACGGGTCGTCGTCGGTGCCGTCGCAATCGTTGTCGAGGTTGTCGCAGGTGTCGGTCTTCGCGCGCACATCGCTCGAGCACGTGAGCGCCGTGCCGGCGGCATTGCACACCACGGTACCGGGGGCCGCGCCGCCGCTGGTCGAGTCCTTCAAGCACTCGCCGATGCCGCAGGTCGCGCCTTTGATCTTGCCGTTGTCGCCCGCGAACAGAGCGCCCGCGAGCGGCTTGCGGTTGTTGCCGGTGGTCGCCACGAAGTCGTCGTCGATCGTGCCGTTGCAGTTGTCGTCCTTGCCGTTGCAGATGTCGGTCTTGGTGACGGTCGTCCCACCACTCGAGGTCTGACCGTTTGCGTCGGTGCTACAGCCGAGCGTCGTGGTCGTCGCGCACACGACGGTGCCGCCTGCGCACTCGCCCGCGCCGCAGGTCGCGCCCTTGACCTTGCCGTTGTCGGCCGCCAACAAGGCCCCGCTGACCTTGACGGAGCCGCCGACCAGATAGCTCTCGTCGACGCCACCATCGCAGTCGTTGTCGATGCCGTCGCAGATGTCGACCGGCGCGCCCGGGCTGGCCGGTGTGCGCGGGTCGCTGTTGCACTTCAATGTGAGCGTCGAGCCGCAGACCACTACGCCGCCAGCGCACGCACCCTCACCGCAGGTGTCGCCCAGGAACTTGCCGTTGTCGCCCGTCGCGAGCGCGTCACCCAAGGCCACGCGGTTGGCCGCGGTGTCGCGGAAGTCTTCGTCGGTCTCACCGTCGCAGTCGTTGTCGAGCCCGTCGCAGAGCTCTTCGCGCGGCCCGCCCGTCTCGGCGCAGGTCGTCTCGCTGGTGCTGCCCGGCTTGCACACGACCAGGCCGTTGTTGCACTCGTCGCTGTCCGAACCGTCGCAGCCGACACCGAAGCCGCGCACGGTTCCGTCGGGCTGGGTGAACGTGAAGTCCTCGTTGACGCTGCCATCGCAGTCGTTGTCGAGGTCGTCGCAGCTCGTCTCGACACCCGCCTCGTAGCCAGGCACGGCCGCGTAGTTGCAGTCCCAGGTTCCAGCCGCGGTGCAGGTCGCGACGATCGCGTCGCGATGGGCGGCACACACACCAAGGTTCGCGCAGGTCGAGTCGGCGACGTCGTTCAGCCCTTCGTTCATGGCGCCATCGCAGTCATTGTCGACCGCGTCGCACACCTCGACGCTTGCCTCCGAGCGCGAGCCATTGGGATTGGTGCTGCACGTCGCGAGGTCGGTCAGCCCCGGCGCGCACTCGACGACGCCGGTGCCGCAGCCGCCGACACCGTCGCAGGCCGCGCCAATGGCGAGGCCCAGGTAGCTGAAGTCCTCGTCGGTCTCGCCATCGCAGTCCTCGTCGTGGCCGTCGCAGATGTCGCTGCTCTTCGGCTCGATGGCCCCGACACACACCAGCTCGCCGACCGTGCCTTGCGAGTTGCGGCATTGCTCGGCGCCGAACGAACAGTCGCCGACATCGGTCGAGCCGCACTGCGCACCGCCGCCCGGATTGCCCTCGTCGACCATCAGGTCGCAGTCGTCGTCCTTGCCATTGCAGAGCTCGACGTGGCCCGGCCCGATCTCCTTGTCGTCGTCATTGCAGTCGACACCCGTGGGCCAGCCATCGCCGTCGACATCGATGAGGCCGATGCACGCGAGGTCGCCACCGGCGCAGTCCTGGTCGATCCCGTCGCCGCACTTCTCGGGCTTGCCCGGGGCGACGTTGGGATCGTTGTCGTTGCAATCGCCCTCGGCGACGGTCACGCCGTCACCGTCGCTGTCGCCGCCCTCACAGAAGGAGACGTTGCCATCGCAGTTCTTGTCGCAGGCCTTCTCGGCTGCGGCGTTGCCCTGCGCGCTGGTCGCACAGCATGGCTCACCGAGGCGACCCGGGAACACGCCAGCGTCGAAGTCGTTGCAGTCGGCCGGCGTGAGCGAGCCGTCACCATCGAAGTCCTCGGCGACGCAGCCCTCGTTAGCGACACCGTTGCAGTTGTCGTCTTCGACGGTCGCGCAGTCCTCCACCGACTTGCGCTTGTTGTCGTTCGAGCAGCGCATGCCGCCCGTGCCGTCGCACTCGATCGTGCCGCCAGCGCAGGCGCCGAGGCCGCACGCATCGCCCTTGTCGAGCACCTTGCCGTCGTAGCTGAGGGTCAACCCTTCGTCCGCGCCGCCCTTGCAGTTGTTGTCCTTGCCGTCGCAGATCTCCGGCTTGCCCGGGCCTGAGGTGGGGTCACCGAGGCCGCACGCGGCCGACTCTTCGCAGTCCGCGATCTGGTCATTGTCGGCGTCGACACATGGCGCGTCGCCGCCACTGCAGTCGTGATCGACCTTGTCCGAGCAGGGCTTGCACGTCGCCTCGACGACCCACGGGTTGGTCGTCGCATCGTTCCCGCCGCAGTCACCGAAGACCGTGCCCTGCGCACAACAGCCGGCCACGCTGCAATCGAGGAAGCCATCGCCGTCGGCATCACAGCCGCTCGGCAAGGCGAGCAGGCGCACCTTCAAGACGACCGCGTTGGCGAGGTCGACCTGACCTTCGAAGCGCACGACCGGGGCGCTGCCACTCCAGCCGGTGACGTTGACGGTGACGTTGCCGCCGCCCGCGAACGAGGCGCCATTGTAGTCGACCTCGAGCAGCACCGGACCCGCGACCGGGTCGAGGTTGCGCGCGGCCAGGTCGAGGTTGAAGCCTTCGCTGTCGGCCTTTGCCGGGAAGCGCTCTCCGTCCTTTTCGAACAAGACCCGCAAGCGCTCGACCTTGCCGGTCGCGGGGGCCTCGGACGTCACCTCGAGTAACAGGTTCTTGACGACAACCTTGTCCTCGGGACAGCCAGTGAGCATCGTCGTGAACGCGAGCGCAACGGCGGTCAGGGCCTTCGAGGTCGCGCGACACGGGGCGGATACGAAGGTTCTCGGTAGGGGCGACATAGGGTCTCCACAGGGTCTGACGGCGCGTGCGTGGCTCGGTGGCTCGATCGAGGTGCGTCGTGTGCCGGGACCGCGAGCGAAGGCCTGACGACTTCAGGCGGTCCGCGCACTGTCCAGAGGTTTACTTCGCTTCCTCGTCGTAGACCTGCAACACAAGGCCGGGCCGCACTTTATCAGGGTTGGCGGCTTGTTGCCACCCAAGCCCTGCCGTGCCTGCCGCGCCCCGACTCAGAAGTCATCGCGGTCGAAGTCGCGCGTGGCACCGTGCACCTGGCGGTAGGCCTCGATGCGATGGCGCGAGATCGGCTTGGGCTTTTCGCCGCAGCTCGAGCTCGCCATATCCGAGGTCTGGTCTACAACCACGGTCAGCTCGTGCAGCTCGTCCGTGTTGCTGTCCCAGAACGTGACCTCGAACTTGCCTGAGTCCTTGTCGCGGCGACGGAGCTGCAGGCCTTCGAGCGTGTAGCGGCCAGCGTTGTGGCGCACCCAGTATTCGGCCGCCTGGACGTCGTTCGCATAGCAGCTGCGACCACGCAGCCGATCGAGGTCGGTCAGGCGCCCCGCGACGTAGCCGCGCACGACCCGGCGCGCGGCGGCGACGTCGAGGCGGCCATAGGTGTAGCCGTGCGGCAACAGGACCAGCGTCGCGGCGAAGCGGTGGCCGCCGAGATGGGTCGTCTGGAGGACGCGGTCGGGGTAGTCCTTGGCGAGGTCCTTGGCCAACTCGCGGAAGACTGGCACACCGAGGCGCGCGCAGCACGGATCGCGGCGGCCATGGGTGCACACCAGCACCAGCGGCCCGGCCTGCTCGACCATGTTCGAGCCCTTGAGCACCGGCCCATCCGCGAGATTCGATAGGTCGCACGCGAGCAAGTCGTCCCAGCTCATCAAGGTCAGCGTGCGCGTGCGCACCTCACCTTCGCGCGAGGTGACGAGGAAGACGCGACGCGGAAAGTCGAGCGGCTCCGTCCGGCCATCGCGCACGAGCTGGAAGCGGGCACGCGGGTTCAGGTCGAGCCACACGCCGAGATGCTTTCGCACCGCGTCGGGGATCGTCAGCGTCGCGAGCGCGTCGCGCTCCCACTGACCATCGTGCTCGACCAGGAGCCAGCGCTCGATCTCAGCCGCGGCGGTTCCAAAAAGCGGTTCACCCGCATCGAGAGACTGTTGCGCACAGGTCGGAGCGTCCATCGTCGCGAGCCTTTCCCCCTTCGAGAGCTAGCGGGCACACTAAGCCACCCACCGCAAAAGCGGCAACTATTCGCTCGCGAGGGCATGCGGGGCCTTCGTCGCTCGCTTCTCGGCAGGCTATGAGCTTGGCCTTCTCGCGGTTCCTCGGCCGCGCACGCCTCGCTTCGCGAATACGGTCTCGCGCGGCGCGCAGGGGGGCTTCGTCGCTCGCTCGTCGGCAGCCTATGAGGCTGGCCTTCTCGCGGCTCCTCGGCCGCGCACGCCTCGCTTCGCGAATACGGTCTCGCGCGGCGCGCAGGGGGCCTTCGTCGCTCGCTCGTCGGCAGCCTATGAGGTTGGCCTTCTCGCGGCTCCTCGGCCGCGCACGCCTCGCTTCGCGAATACGGTCTCGCGCGGCGCGAGGGCCTTTGGTCGCTCGCTCGCCGGCAACGTTTGAGGTTGGCCTTCTCGCGGCTCTTCGGCCGCGCACGCCTCGCGAGCGAATCCCCCTGCGCCGTCACCTGCTGAATGAATTTCTATTCAGTGCCGTCGCGCTACCGCGGGTGCATCTTTTCCTACGCGGTTTCGAGGGGTGCGAAAATTGTTTCGCATCGCTCTGGATCCCGGCGCCCAACGTCCGTAGCTTCAGTGGGATGACGACCGCGACCCTTGACATGATGACGTTGAACACCTGGGGCTTCCGCTGGCCGCTGGCCAAACACCGCAAGTCGCGCTTCGCGCGGATCGCTGCCCACCTCGACGAGGGGCACTACGACGTGGTGTTGCTGCAGGAGCTGTGGGCCGGCGCGCGTGAGGCCCTGGGCGACAACGGCATGGACTGGGCGGCCGACGATACCCAGAACACGCGCGGCGTGCGCATGGTCGAGTCGGGCCTCGGTGTGAAAGTGCGGCGTGGGCTCGAGCGGTCGGTCGCGACGGTGAAGGGCCTCGTGCGCTCGTTCCGGCATCATCGCGGCTGGGACCGGGTCAAGACCAAGGGCATCGTCGGCGTCGACGTCGGCACCGAGCCGTGCGGACCCGTCACGTTCATCAACACACACCTCCAAGCGCAGGAGCAGCACGCCAAGATCCGGCGCTCGCAGCTCGACGACATCCTCCAGGCCGTCGACGGCGTGAGCACGCCTGTCGTCCTGAGCGGCGACTTCAACCTCTTCGACCATTCGAAGGAAGACCGCGCTGGCCACGACTCGCTCGAACGGCACGGGTTCCGCGACGCCTCGCTGCTGCTCGATCGCCCCGACGCGACCTACTTGCGGCACAACCCATACGTCGGCGGCAAGAGCGACTATCGCTTCGACCGGATCTACCTCCGCGATGGCTGGAACGGACAGCAGCGCGCCCTCCTCGCGGCAGAGTCGGTGCGCGTCATCGTCGACCACAAGGCGCCGTTCTCCGACCATGAGGCGGTAGCGGCGCGTATCCGCGTCACCCTCGATCCCGGCCCGACGCACTGAACGGCTCGAAGCCGTCCAGCGCTCAGCCGCCCGCGCAACCGATCAGAATCCGCCGCGAAGGTGCGTCGCGACGATAGCGCTCTCGACCGCGCTGGCGCTGGCACCGTCGTTGAACATCTTCATCGCGAGGTAATACATGCCACGCAGGTGCAGCTTGATCTCGGCGCCTTCGACATAGCCCTGCTCGAGCTTGGCCTGCAGCGCGTTGGTCACGCCCGCGCCCTTGCCGTCGGTGCGGTTGCGCGTGATGACCGTCTCGGTCGCCTTGAGGGCGCCGATCACCTGGTTCATCGTGGTGACGACCTTGGTTCCGGGAAGCGCCGGCGTCGGGATCCCTTCGGTGTCGATCGCCGGTGCCGTCTCGGCCAAGACCGTGTCGACAGCCGGCGTCGTGTCGGCGACAGGAGTCGTATCGATCGCCGGCAACGTGTCCTTGGCGACGACGGTGTCGATTGCGGGCGCCGTGTCGACAGCTGGCGCTGTATCGACCGCTGTATCGATCGCGGTATCGACGGCAGTGTCGATCGCCGTGTCGATCTCGGGCGCTGCATCGATCTCCGGTGTCGTATCGACAGCCGCCTCGGGCGCGGCATCGGCCGCGATTTCCGGAGCCGTATCGACAGCCACCTCGGGCGCCGCGGCGGCCGCGGTGTCCGGCTCGACCGTGTCGGGTGCCTGCGTCTCGGGCTCGATGATGTCCGGTACCTGTCTCGCCGCATCGATGGCCGCGACCAGCACTGCGTCCTGCGCGCCCACTGGACGGTCCGGCCCCGGCAACAGCACGAACAGGAACAGCGCGATGACCACGACGAGAATGGCCGCGACCACCATCACCATCGCACCCGAGCCACCTCCCGACGGAGGCTGACCGCCACCCGGCGGTCGTGGGGCAGGTGGCGGTGCGCCAGGCGGCGTCGGCGAGACGTTCGGCGGGCTCGCAACAGGTGCTGCGCGCGCGGGTGCCGGTGGGGTTGCCAGTCTGGCTGAGGCACCCGAGGCCACGCCCGATCCACCCTTGGTCACGCCCGAGCCCGCGCCACCCTTTACCGGGCCCGACGAGGCCGGCTGCGGCTTCGGAGCGTTTTCGTGCTTGCCCTTCTTGCCCTTCTTACCCTTCTGATGACGCGGCTCGGTGGCCGCGACTGGCCGCGACGACTGACCCGTCGTTGGCCCCGACCGAGCGCCAGCGCCACCCGCGAAGTCGAGCCCGGGCGCTTCCGGCAACAGCTGATCGGGTGGTGGTCCCGGCGGCAACATCTGGCTTGCCGGGATGAGCAGTGAGGACATCGCCTCGGTGACGTCGTAGCCCTGGCGCGCACCCTCGTCACGCACCGATTCCAGCACGACCGCGCTCTGCGGATTGGGTAGGATGATGTCGGCCGGCAACGGCTCGAGCTTGCTGAACGGCGTCGCGATGTCGGTCGGTCGACCGCCACCATACGCCACGGTATTGTCGGCGGGGACTGCTTCCTCTTCGAGCGTATCGGTCAACGCGTTGCGCCGACTCGCCACCGATCCCCCGAAGACCGCGGCCGCCGCGCGCAGACCCGAGCCAGCCTCGGAGAAGTCCATCGTCGAAACGACCTTGCGTGCGCCGCCGCGCTGCCGCCTGCCCGGCGTCGCGGTCACGAGCGCCTGCACCGCCTCGTCGACCGCGGTCATCGACTCGAGCGGCGCCACGCCCGGCTGGGCCATCGCGCGCTTGGCGATCGTCGCGAGCCCCGTCATCGCGGTCGCGGCTTCCGCCCCGCCGTCCTGCGCGACCACCTGCGACAACCGCTCGAGCAGCTTGCCCACCCGCTGCAGCTCGGCCTTGACGGCCGACCCGTGTGGCACCGCGGGCTGCGAATCGATCCCGGTGTCCACGATGCGAAGCGTCGACGAGTCGCCTGCGCCTTCGGCCGCCTGCGTTACGATCAACACGTTCGAGTCTATCAGACCGTGAACCTGACCGCTCTTGTGCAGCGCGCTCAGCGCGCCCGTAAGCTCCGCCGATAGCTCGAGCGCCTCGCTCGCCGTGAGCGCGTACCCGGTGAGCCATGAGTCGAGATAGCGCCCGACCAGGGACGTATGCACCGCGTAGGCTGAGCCTTCCGCCGTGCGCCCGCTCCACTCCATGCCCGCGAAGACCGGGTGCACATCCTCGGGCTGGCGCAGGCGCGCTGCCGTCATGGTGCTGTCGGCGGGCGAGTTCTCCTTGGCCCACAGCTGGACCGAGACGGTCTGCTGGTTCTGCAGATCGGTCGCGCGCCAGAGGGTGCGCCCGACACCGGTGTCGAGGAGCGCATCCAGCCGATAGCGGCCATCGAGCGTCTGGCCCTCGGGGCCCGCTGCGGTGGACGGGGAAGCAGCGTCAGTCATGTCGCAAGCCGCGCGGGTCGGTGATCATCGTGGAGCTCCCGGAGCAGCGGAGACGACCCTCCGTGCTGGAACCCTATGAAGGTGACCCGGAAACGCAACGCGGTCAATTCGCGAAGGAGACGGGCCCACGTCGTCGTCGCTCGCGCGTCGGCGGCCTTCAGGCCTGCCTCCTTGCGGCTC
>Ga0335397_10000103_pt1 | contig 91637 bp, 99 predicted proteins | sample MAT04_FD_205740 | JGI IMG/M metagenome (GOLD analysis project Ga0335397, IMG submission 205740) | Freshwater microbial communities from Lake Fryxell liftoff mats and glacier meltwater in Antarctica - MAT-04 (spades assembly) (version 2) ...
GGGTGGGCGCATCGGCAGAACGTATAGAGAACATTTGCGCCTGTCACTTGCCTTGGCGGGTCGCCTCGCCCAAGTCTGCGGGCATGACCACCCCCGCCATCCCGCCCCTGCAGGCCGTTATCGTGCCGGTGACGCCGCTGCAGCAGAATTGCACTTTGTTGTGGTGCACCGCGACGATGCGGGGCGCGTTCGTCGATCCGGGCGGCGACCTCGACAGGTTGCTGGCAGTCGCGGCGAAGCAGGGCGTGACCATTGAGAAATTGCTCGTCACCCACGGCCATATCGACCATTGCGGCCTGACCGGCGTGCTGGCGCAGCAACTCGGCGTGCCGATCGAAGGCCCGCACCCGGACGACAAGTTCTGGATCGACATGGCACCGACGGTCGGGGCGCAGTACGGCATCGCGGGTGCGGCCGCGTTCACGCCGGACCGCTGGCTGGGGCAGGGCGACACCGTGACGGTCGGCAACCTGACTCTCGACGTCCACCACTGCCCGGGCCACACGCCGGGGCACGTTATCTTCCACCATGCGCCATCGAACCTGGCGATCGTCGGCGATGTGCTGTTTCAAGGCTCGATCGGGCGCACCGACTTCCCCAAGGGCAACCACGGCGACCTGATCCGCGCGATCACGACGCGGCTGTGGCCGCTGGGCGGGCAGACCGCGTTCATCCCGGGCCACGGGCCGATGTCAACCTTCGCCGCCGAGCGGCAGTCGAATGCCTATGTCGCCGACGCGGTGCTGGCGGCCGCCTAGGCTATAAGCCCGTGCATGTGCGCCGAGATGATCAGCGCCCAGACGCTGGTGACGATCAGGATGGTGAAGGTGCCGGCGGTGCCGACCACGCGGCCGGCGTTGGGGGCGGGGCGGCCCATGCCCCAGGCATGCGCGATGCGGCACAGCACCAGCGCGATGCCCAGCACGCCGAGCGTCAGGCTGGGGCGGGCGTCGACGGCACTGGTGACGTTTTCGATCAGGCCCATCAGGATCAGGATCAGCGGTACGTATTCGACAAAGTTCGCCTGGGCGCGGATGCGGCTGAGCAGCAGCAGGTCGCCGCCGTCGCCGAGGCTGACCTTGGCGCTGCCGCGGACCATAGAGACGCGGACGCTGAGCACGAGCAGGATCAGTCCGCACAGGCCCGCGGTGGTGATGGTGATGATCATGGATAGCCCCCTAACGTTGCCGACGGTTTAAGCCTGCAACCAAATTTCGTCCACCTCGTTGAGCTTCCGTACCCCAGCCAAGGAGAGCAGACATGGACGAAGATCGCATCGACGGCGCGCTGAAGAACATGGGCGGCAAGATCAAGGAAGGCGTCGGCAACCTGACCGGCGACAGCAAGCTGCAGGGCGAAGGCAAGGCCGACCAGGTCACCGGCAAGCTGCAGAACACCGTCGGCGGGGCCAAGGACGCGCTGCGCGATGCCACCGACGGCGACCCGGCGACCTGACCGCGGGCTCGACACCGACAATGCGACGCCGCCGCCTTCCGCCAACGGGGGCGGCGGTTTTGTTGTTGCGCGGGCCATGCAAATCGCTATGTTCCGCGCCTCACGAAAGCCGGGGTTCGCCGCCGGTCGCACTGCGCGGCCGGCATTCGCTTTGCCCCCTATGATGAAGATGACAGGTGCCGGATGGCCGTTCCGAAACGCAAGACAAGTCCCTCGCGCCGCAATATGCGCCGCAGCCACCACGCTCTCAGCGCGACCCCGTATCAGGATTGCCCGAACTGTGGCGAGCTGATGCAGCCGCACAACATGTGCGCGTCGTGCGGGCACTACAATGGCCGTCAGATCGTCGAGGTCGGCGCCTGACCGACGGCTCGGCCGTGACGACCGGGGGCGTTCGTATCCGTGACTGAGCGCCCCGTTATCGCACTCGACGCCATGGGCGGCGACGGCGGCCCGGCAGCGGTAGTGGCGGCCGCCGAGGTCGCGCGCGAACGCTATCCGAAACTACTATTCCGCCTGTACGGCGATGAGGCGGCGATCCGCCTGGCGCTTGCAACTGCGCCGCGCGTCCGCGCCGAAGCGGTCGTCATCCATACCGATACCCAGGTGCTGGGCACCGACAAGCCGAGCCAGGCGGTGCGCAAGGGCCGCGGCACCTCAATGGGCCTTGCGATCGAAGCAGTGAAGGCGGGCGATGCGCACGCTGTCGTCTCGGCCGGCAATACCGGCGCGCTGATGTCGATGGCCTATCTCGCGCTCCGTACCATGGAGGGCATCGACCGGCCGGCGCTGGCGGCGCGGCTGCCGACGCTGAAGAACGATTCGGTGGTACTCGACCTCGGTGCGAACACCGAATGCGACGCCGAGAACCTCGTCCAGTTCGCGGTCATGGGGGCGGCCTTCGCGCGTACCGTGCTGGGGCTGGAGCGGCCGCGCGTGGCGCTGCTCAACATCGGCGAGGAGGAGCTGAAGGGCACCGACGAGCTGAAGGAGGCGGCGATGCTGCTGCGCGCCGTGGACCTGCCGATGGCATTCATGGGGTTTGTCGAGGGCGACAAGATCGGCCAGGGCAATACCGACGTCATCGTCACCGACGGCTTCTCCGGCAACATCGCGCTGAAATCTGTGGAGGGCACCGGCAAGCTCGTCACCGGACTGTTGGCGGAGGCGTTCAAGACCAGCTGGCTGACCCGCCTCGGCTATCTGCTGTCGCGTGGCGCGCTCAGGGCCTTGCGCGCGCATCTCGACCCGAACGCGCACAATGGCGCGGTCATGCTCGGCTTGAACGGCCTGGTGGTGAAGAGCCACGGCGGTGCCACGGTGCGCGGCCTTGCCAATGCCATTGGCGTCGCGCACGATCTGATCGTCGCCGACGTGCAGCGCAAGATTTCGGACGACCTCGCCAATTTCCGCGCCCACCGGCCGGCGCACGTCGACCTGGAAAGCAGCGCCAAGTGAGGCGTGCGCGGATCGTCGGCACCGGCGGCTATCTGCCCGAGCGCATCCTGACCAACGTCGAACTGGCGGCGCGCGTCGATACCAGCGACGCGTGGATTGTCGAGCGCACCGGTATCCGCCAGCGCCACATCGCCGCCAACGGCGAGCTGACCTCCGATCTTGCTGTTGCCGCCGCCCGCAAGGCCCTGGAAATGGCCGGCCTGACGCCGGACAATATCGACTTGATAATCGTTGCCACCGCGACTCCGGACCAAACCTTCCCGGCCTGCGCCACCGTCGTCCAGCACAAGCTCGGCATGACCCACGGTGCGGCGTTCGATGTCGGGGCGGTGTGTTCGGGCTTTCTCTACGCGCTCAGCGTCGCCGATGCGATGGTCGTCACCGGGGCCGTGAATACCGCGCTGGTAATCGGCGCCGAGACCTTCAGCCGCATCCTCGACTGGGACGACCGCGGCACCTGCGTGCTGTTCGGCGACGGGGCCGGGGCGGTGGTGCTGCGCGCCGAGGCCGGGGCGGGCACGTCGGCCGACCGCGGCATCCTTGCCCACCGGCTGCATTCGGACGGTCGCTACAACGACCTGCTCTACGTCGACGGCGGACCGGGTTCGACCGGCACCGTCGGCAAGTTGCGCATGAAGGGCCGCGAGGTGTTCCGCCACGCCGTCACCAATCTCGCGGCGGTGATGACGGAGACGCTGGCCGCCGCCGGGGTCAGCGCCGACGATGTCACCTGGGTGGTGCCGCACCAGGCCAACCTGCGCATCCTCGAGGGCACCGCGAAAAAGCTACACCTGCCGATCGAGCGCGTCGTGGTTACCGTCGATCGCCATGCCAATACCAGCGCCGCCTCCGTCCCGCTGGCGCTCGACGTGGCGGTGCGCGACGGGCGTATCAAGGCGAACGATTTGTTGCTATTGGAAGCAATGGGCGGCGGCTTTACCTGGGGCGCGGCAGCAGTCCGCTATTGAGACGGACAAGTGGGGAGGAGCAGGGGCGATGGCGACGACAAACGGGGCCGACGGGGCAATCAAGAAACAGGGTTCGCTGACGCGGGCCGACCTGTGCGAGGCGGTGCACCGCGAAATCGGACTGTCGCGCGCCGAAAGCTCGACGCTCGTCGAACAGGTGCTCGATCATATCGGCGACACGCTGATTAAGGGCGACAACGTCAAGATCTCGTCGTTCGGCAGCTTCGTGCTGCGCAACAAGGGGCAGCGCATCGGCCGCAATCCCAAGACCGGCGAGGAAGTGCCGATCGAGCCGCGCACCGTGCTGACCTTCCGCCCGAGCCAGCTGCTCCGCGAGCGCATCAACGGCGGATGAGCGACCTGCCCCAGCCGGCGAAGTCCGCAAGTGCCTTCCGCACCATCGGCGAGGTTGCCGGCGAACTCGGCGTCGCCCAGCATGTTCTGCGCTTCTGGGAGACGCGCTTTCCCCAGGTCCAGCCGCTGAAGCGCGGCGGCAACCGGCGCTATTATCGTCCCGCCGATGTCGACTTGCTGCGCGATATCCACCGCATGCTGCATGCCGAGGGCTATACGATCAAGGGCGTCCAGCGCCGACTGGAGGAGGCACCGAGCCGTCATCCGCGCGTCGTCGCGGAGGCATTTTCGCCGGCGGCGGCAACCTTCGCCCCCAACCTGCTCGGAGATCAAGGCGACACTGGCACCGGCGCTGCGACCTTCGACTCCGCCGCGTTCCGCGCCGTCCGCGACCGCCTGGCGGGCGCGCTCGCCGCGGCCCGCGCGTGAAAACGGTCGCGGTCTTCAGCGTCAAGGGCGGCGTCGGCAAGACCGCCATCGCGGTCAACCTCGCCCATGCCGCCGCAACCCAGAGCGCGCGGCGCACCCTGTTGTGGGACCTCGATGCCCAGGGCGCCGCGACGTATGTGCTGAAGCTCGCGCCCAAGGGTGGGGCGGCGGTGCGCAAGCTGTTCGCCAAGGACAGCGAACTCGACGGCGCGATCCAGTCGAGCGCTTGGCCGGGCCTCGACCTGCTCGCCGCCGACAAGTCGTTGCGCGGTTTGGAGGGGCTGCTCGCCGCCGACGACAAGGGCAAGCGGTTGCGCAAGATGCTGAAGGAGATCGAGCGCGACTACGACCGGGTGATCATCGATTGCCCACCTGGCCTCGGCGCGCTGGCGGATCAGATTTTCCGCGCCGTCGATCTGGTGGTGGTGCCGATGCTGCCGTCGCCGCTGTCGGTCCGCGCCACCGAGCAGCTGATCGATCACGTCGCCCGCAACCACGACGGCCAGCCGCCGGTGCTGCCGGTGTTCTCGATGGTCGACCGCCGCCGAGCGCTCCACCGGACCCTGGTCGACGCATCGCCGGGCCAGCCCGCCATTCCCTACGCCAGCGCGGTCGAGGCGATGGCCGTCCACCGCTCGCCGATCGCCGCCCGGACGCCGTCCGCGCCGGCCGCCCGCGCCTTCGCCGCGCTCTGGGCCGAGGTCGAGCGGCGATTGATGTCGCAGCACTGAACCCGATCAACGCGCGGGCGTTGTCCCGCCATGCAGTTGAAACCTCTCCACGACCAGGTTGTCGTCGTCACCGGTGCCTCGAGCGGCATCGGCCTCGCCATCGCCGAAGCCGCGTCGGCGAAAGGCGCGCGGCTGGTGCTGGTGGCGCGCAACGGCGACGCGCTCGATGACATCGCGGCACGCCTCAACGGCCAGGGCGGGCAGGTCGTCACCTGCGTCGCCGACATCGCCGACGCCGATGCGGCGGAGCGGATCGCGACCACCGCGATCGCTTCGTCCGGCCGGGTCGACAGCTGGGTCAACAATGCCGCGGCGGCGACCTATGGCACGCTCGCCGAAACGCCCGAAGCCGACCACCGCCGGGTGTTCGACGTCGGCTATTTTGGAACCGTGCGTAATTCGCTGAAGGCGGTCGAGCTGTTGCGGGCGCACGGTGGCGCATTGATCAACATCGGTTCGGTTCTCGGCGAGCGGTCGATGCTGCTGCAGGGACCGTATAGCGCGATGAAGCACGCGGTCGGCGGCTTCACCGAGGCGCTCAGGACCGAGGTCGCCGAGGCCGGCTGGCCGATCGCGGTGACGCTGATCAAGCCGGGCGGCATGGCGACGCCGTACCCGGAGCACGCCCGCAACCGGCTCGGCCATCCGGTGCGCATCCCGCCGGTCGTCTACGATCCCCGGCTGGTGGCGCGTGCGGTGCTGTTCTGCCTCGAACATCCGCGCCGCGCGATCACCGTCGGCGGCGTCGGCTATGCGATCGAGGTGTTTGGCAACGCCTTCCCGCGCCTGACCGATCTCGGCATCGTCGCTTTCGGCCGCGTGTCGCAAAGCATCGACCAGCCGCCGCCGCCCGACGCCGTCGACAATCTCGACGAGCCCCGCGCCGACGGGCGGATCGAGACCGTGCAGGATATCTACGTCCGCCGCACCAGCCTGTGGCTGGAAGCGCAACTGGCGCCGTGGCGTCTGGCCGGCATCCTTGGGGCCGGCGCGCTCGCCGCCGGGCTATTGGCGAGCACGCGCCGCCGCTGACACAAGTCTGTCGCTTGACGCGACAGGGACGCCGCACCATATGAGCCCCGTGGTTGGCACTCGCCCTGCGTGAGTGCCAGCACGCCGTATGCAACCGCAGCAATAGGTGCGACCTCATGAAATTCACGCCGCTCCACGATCGCGTGCTCGTTCGCCGCGTCGAAGCCGAAGAGAAGACCGCGGGCGGGATCATCATCCCCGACACCGCCAAGGAAAAGCCACAGGAGGGCGAGGTCGTCTCGGTCGGCACCGGCGCGCGCCGCGACGACGGCGGCATCACGCCGATGGACGTCAAGGCCGGCGACAAGATCCTGTTCGGCAAGTGGTCGGGCACCGAGGTCAAGGTCGACGGCGAGGACCTGATCATCATGAAGGAAAGCGACATCCTCGGCGTCCTCGCCTGAGTCGATTTCGCTTAAATCCCTGAAATCTGAAGGAAAACATCATGGCAGCCAAAGACGTCAAGTTCAGCCGCGACGCCCGTGAGCGCATCCTGCGCGGCGTCGACATCCTCGCCGACGCGGTCAAGGTGACGCTCGGCCCGAAGGGCCGCAACGTCGTCATCGAGAAGTCGTTCGGCGCCCCGCGCATCACCAAGGACGGCGTCACCGTCGCCAAGGAAATCGAGCTCAAGGACAGGTTCGAGAACCTCGGCGCGCAGATGGTCCGCGAAGTCGCCTCGAAGACCAACGACATTGCCGGTGACGGCACCACCACCGCCACCGTGCTGGCACAGGCGATTGTCCGCGAGGGCATGAAGTCGGTCGCCGCCGGCATGAACCCGATGGACCTGAAGCGCGGTATCGATCTCGCCGTCATCAAGGTCGTCGAGGACCTTAAGGCGCGCTCCAAGCCGGTCGCCGGCACGCATGAAGTCGCGCAGGTCGGCTCGATCGCCTCGAACGGCGACACCGTCGTCGGCCAGAAGATCGCCGAGGCGATGGAGAAGGTCGGTAAGGAAGGCGTCATTACCGTCGAGGAGGCCAAGGGCCTCGATTTCGAGCTCGATGTCGTCGAGGGCATGCAGTTTGACCGTGGCTACCTGAGCCCGTACTTCATCACCAACCCCGAGAAGATGTCGGTCGAGCTCGAGAACCCGTACATCCTGATCAACGAGAAGAAGCTGTCGAACCTGCAGGCGCTGCTGCCGGTGCTCGAGGCGGTGGTACAGTCGGGCCGTCCGCTGCTGATCATCGCCGAGGACGTCGAGGGCGAGGCGCTGGCCACGCTCGTGGTCAACAAGCTGCGCGGCGGCCTCAAGGTCGCGGCTGTCAAGGCTCCGGGCTTCGGCGATCGCCGCAAGGCGATGCTCGAGGATATCGCCACGCTGACCAAGGGCGAGACGATCTCCGAGGACCTCGGCATCAAGCTCGAGAACGTCACGCTGGCGATGCTCGGCTCGGCCAAGCGCGTCACCATCGACAAGGATAACACCACGATCATCGACGGTGCCGGTGACGAGGTGAACATCAAGGCGCGGGTCGAGCAGATCCGTGCCCAGATCGAGACCACGACCAGCGATTACGACAAGGAGAAGCTGCAGGAGCGTCTGGCCAAGCTGGCCGGCGGTGTTGCGGTCATCAAGGTCGGCGGCTCGACCGAGGTCGAGGTCAAGGAGCGCAAGGACCGCGTCGACGACGCGTTGCACGCCACCCGCGCCGCGGTCGAGGAAGGCATCGTCCCCGGCGGCGGTACCGCGCTCCTGTACGCCACCAAGGCGCTCGAGGGCATGAAGGGTGCCAACGACGACCAGACCCGCGGCATCGACATCATCCGCAAGGCGCTGTTCGCGCCGGTCCGCCAGATCGCCGCGAACGCCGGCCATGACGGTGCGGTGATCTCGGGCAAGCTGCTCGACGGCAACGACGACACGATGGGCTTCAACGCCCAGACGGAGGTGTACGAGAACCTCGTCCAGAGCGGCGTCATCGACCCGACCAAGGTCGTGCGCACCGCACTCCAGGACGCGGCGTCGGTTGCCGGCTTGCTGATCACCACCGAGGCCGCGATCACCGAGGCCCCGGCCGACGACAAGCCCGGTATGGGCGGCGGCATGGGTGGCGGCATGGGCGGCATGGGCGGCATGGACTTCTAGGAGCCCTGCCTCTCACCCACGAAAAAGGGGCCGCGGCGAAAGTCGCGGCCCCTTCTTCATGAGAGCGAGTGTGGGGCATTCGCCGACGCGGTCAGCGCGGAACCTGTTCGCCAGGGGTTCGTGTTCCCGCTGCGGCCAAGGCGGCATCGGTATCGGCGACGGCCTTTTGTTCGGCTGCCGCGATTGCCGCGTTGTCGGTGGCGGGTACGGCGGCGGGGCCGCGTTCGCAGGCTGCAAGCAGCGCCAGGGCCAACACGGCCGCAAGACGGCTCAAGGCTGCGGACTCTCGGGTGTCGGGGTGTCGGCCGGTGCGGCTGTCGTGCCCGGGGTCACGGGGATCGGCGCGGCACCGGCCGGCGGGGTAGCACCGGGGGCCAGCGGCGCGTCCTCGACCGGGCCGTCATCGTCCTCGTCGGGCGGATTGCCGTCATAGATCTGCGACTGCCGCCGCTGCAGATAGGCCGAGCGTACCGTCGCATATTCGTCGAGGCTGGATTCGAGCACGCTGTCGGCCCCGGCATCGATCAGCTTGGAGCGCAGATCGAGAGTGCTCACGGCGAACTGCGCCGCCTTGGCCGCGAAACTGGGGTGGAAGGCGGCGTTGCGGGCATAGGTGACGGGGTCGGCGACGCTATCGACGGCAAATCCGGTGCCGTCGCGGAAGGTCGACGGCCCGAGGAACGGCAGCATCAGATAGGGTCCGGAATTGACCCCCCAGACCGCCAGTGTCTGGCCGAAATCCTCGGACTCGGCCGGCAGTCCCATGCCGGTGGCATGGTCGGCCAGACCGCCGACGCCGATCGTCGAGTTGATGACGAAACGCTTCAACGTGTGCCAGGCGCGGCGCGGCTTGCCCTGCAGCACCGCATTGATGAACGACAACGGCTCTTCGAGGTTGTTGAAGATGTTGGTGATGCCGCGCCGCGCCACCACCGGCACGGCGAAACGATACGCCTGGGTGGCGGGCTTGGCGGCGTAGCGGTCGAGGCCCCGGTTGAGCCCGTAAACGCCGCGGTTGAACTTCTCGTAAGGGTCGCGGAGCGCCGGCGCGTTGCTGCCCGGCCGGGGCGTCGCGCAGGCCCCGAGCCCAAGCAGCACGGCCGCCAGCGCGACCGATGAAGCAATGCGCCGCAGCAACTTCGGGGACTCGGCAACCATGGTGCCGCGTTGCCACAAGCCGCCGCGGGCGACAAGCCACGCTGCGCCGGTTGACACATATAAAGACATCTTTATATCCTTCGCTGTGGCCGATGCACTCGACATCTTCCGTGCGCTTGCCGATCCCACCCGGATCCGCATCCTGCTGCTCGTGCGCCGCATGGAACTGGCGGTGGGCGAGCTCGCCGATGTGCTCGGGCAGAGCCAGCCGCGAGTGTCGCGCCATGTCCGCATCCTCGGCCAGGCGGGCCTGGTCCGCCGCTTCAAGGAGGGTGCCTGGGTGTTCGTGCGGCTCGGCGACGCGGCCGCGACGATGCCGGTGCTGGCGGCGCTCGATGCCTGGCACGACGGTGCCGCCGATGCCGACGCCGCGCGGCTGGCGGCGGTGCGCGCCGAAAGGGACACGGCCGCCGCCGCTTACTTCGCCGCGCAGGCCGAAAGCTGGGACCGGTTGCGCTCGCTGCACGTCGCCGAGAGCGAGGTCGAGGCGGCGATTGTTGCTGCACTGGCTGGCCGGCCGCTCGGTTGCCTGCTCGATATCGGCACCGGCACGGGGCGCATGATCGAATTGCTCGGACCGCGCGCGCGGAGCGCGATCGGGATCGACCGCTCGCCCGAGATGCTGCGGCTGGCGCGGGGCCGCATCGAGGCAGCGGGGCTGGCCCATGCCGAGGTCCGGCGCGGCGACATGTTCGCGCTGCCCCAGGCCGACGCCAGCGCCGATACCGTTGTGCTTCACCAGGTGCTGCACTTCGCCGATGCCCCGGCGGCGGCGATTGCCGAGGCGGCGCGGGTGGTCGCGCCCGGCGGGCGGCTGCTGATCGCCGACTTCGCCCCCCACGACCGCGAGGAACTGCGCGCCGCCGCGGCGCATGCCCGGCTCGGTTTCGATGCGGTGGTCGTCATCGGCTGGCTTCGCGCCGCCGGTCTCGAGGCGCGGGTCGTCGCCGAACTGCCGGCGCCGGCGGGCGTTGCCGAGCCGCTGACCGTCACCCTCTGGCTCGGCGAGCGCCTGGCGCTGGCGCAGGCGATCGCGGCATGAGCCTGACGCTCGCCCAGATGAACGAGGCGGCGCGCGCCGTGAACGCCCCGCTGTTCGCCGATCTGCCCGGCGATATCGGCGTGTCGTTCGAATTCTTCCCGCCCAAGACCGAGGCGATGGCAGCGACGCTGTGGCAGTCCGTGGAAACGCTCAGCCCGCTGAAGCCCCGGTTCGTGTCGGTGACCTACGGCGCCGGCGGCTCCACCCGCGAGCGCACCCACGCGACGGTGGCGCGCATCGCCAGCGAGACCGGCATCCCGGCGGCAGCGCATTTGACCTGTGTCGACGCCAGCCGCGACGAGATCGATGCGGTCGCGCGCGCCTATTGGGATGCGGGCGTCCGGCACATCGTCGCGCTGCGCGGTGACCCGCCGCGCGCCGGGGAATGCTTCGCCGCGCATCCCGACGGCTACGCCAGCGCCGCTGAACTTGTCGCGGGCCTCAGGCGCGTCGCGGATTTCGAGCTGTCGGTCGGTGCCTATCCCGAGCCGCATCCCGAGGCGACCACGGAGGGTGCCGACCTCGACCATCTGGCGCGTAAGCTCGACGCCGGCGCGGTGCGCGGCATCACGCAGTTCTTCTTCGAACCGGACACCTTCTTCCGCTTCCGCGATGCCGCCGCGGCGCGCGGCATCGATGCGGAGCTGGTGCCCGGCATCCTGCCCGTCAGCAACTTCGCCCAGCTCCGGAAGATGGCAGCGGGGTGCAACACCTGCGTTCCGGCATGGATGGGGCGGCTGTTCGACGGCCTCGACGACAAGCCCGCGGCACGTCAGCTGGTCGCGGCGACCGTCGCGGCCGAGCTGTGTCGCCGCCTCTATGCGGGTGGGGTGCGACACTTCCACTTCTACACGCTGAATCGCGCCGAACTGGCCTATGCGATCTGCCATATGCTCGGTATGCGGCCCGATGCGGCGTTGGCGCAGGAGCTGGCCGCGTGAGCATCGCCGCCGGCCTTCGCGCCGCTGCCGCGAGCCGCATCCTTATCAAGGACGGGCCCTACGGCACCGCGATCCAGGACCATGGCTTGGCCGAGGCCGATTATCGCGGCACGGTCCGGACCAACCACGACCAGAAGGGCAACAACGACCTGCTCAACCTGACCCGGCCCGACATTGTCGGCGCGATCTGCGACGCCTATCTCGACGCTGGTGCCGATATCGTCGCCACCAACACCTTCAACGCCAACCGCATCAGCCAGGCCGACTATGGGCTGGAGTCCGAGGTCGCCGCGATCAACCGGGCCGCCGCCAGCATCGTCCGCGCCAGCGCCGATGCCGCGACCGCGCGCGACGGGCGGCAGCGGTTTGTCGCCGGTGCCGTCGGGCCGACCAACAAGACGCTTTCGATCAGCCCGCGCGTCGCCGACCCCGGTTTCCGCGAGGTCGATTTCGACGGCGTGAAAGCGGTCTACCGCGAGCAGATCGACGCGCTGCTGACGGGCGGCGTCGACATCATCCTGATCGAGACGGTGTTCGACACGCTGAACGCCAAGGCAGCGGCGATGGCCGTGGCGGAGGCCGGCGACGAGCTCGGCCGCGAAGTGCCGCTGATGCTGTCGATGACCTTAACCGACCTCGCCGGGCGCAACCTGAGCGGCCAGACGGTCGAGGCGTTCTGGGCCTCGGTGGCACATACCCGGCCCTTGAGCGTCGGGCTCAACTGCAGCTTCGGCGCGACCGAGCTCCGCCCGCACGTCGCGGCGCTCAGCGCCCAGGCCGACACGCTGATCCAGGTCTACCCCAATGCCGGCCTGCCCAACGACATGGGCACCTACGACGAGCTGCCTGCGACTACGGCGGCGCTACTCGGCGGCATGGCGCGCGAGGGGCTGGTCAACATCGTCGGCGGCTGCTGCGGCACGACGCCGGCGCACATCGCCGCGATCGCCCGGGCCGTCGCGGGCCTGCCGCCGCGCCGCCTGCCCGTGCCCGCCCCGGCGCTCCGCCTGTCCGGCCTGGAGGCGTTCAGTTTTGCCGCTTAGTTCCGCGTTGCGCGCCGAGGTCGAGGAGCCCGCACCCGCTGTCGCGTCGTTCATCAACGTCGGGGAGCGCACCAACGTCACCGGCTCGGCGGCGTTCAAAAAGCTGATCATGGCCGGCGACTTCACCGCCGCCATCGAAGTCGCGCGCAACCAGGTCGAGAACGGCGCGCAGATCATCGACGTCAACATGGACGAGGGCCTGCTCGATTCCGAGGCGGCGATGGTCACCTTCCTAAAGCTGCTGGCGGCCGAGCCCGATATCGCGCGCGTGCCGCTGATGATCGACAGCTCGAAATGGTCGGTGATCGAGGCCGGGCTGAAGTGCGTCGCCGGCAAGGCGATCGTCAATTCGATCAGCCTGAAGGAGGGCGAGGAGGCGTTCCTCACCGCCGCCCGCAAGGTCCGGCGCTACGGGGCCGCCGCCGTCGTCATGGCGTTCGACGAGCAGGGCCAGGCCGACACCGCGGCGCGCAAGCTGGCGATCTGCGGCCGCGCCTATGATCTGCTGCTGGCCGACGGCTGGAACGCGGGCGACATCATCTTCGACCCCAATATCTTCGCGGTGGCGACCGGCATTGAGGAGCACGACAACTACGGCGTCGACTTCATCGAGGCGTGCCGCGCCATCAAGCTGCGCTGCCCGCACGTCCATATCTCGGGCGGCGTCTCCAACCTGTCGTTCAGCTTCCGCGGCAACGAGCCTGTCCGCCGCGCCATGCATTCGGTGTTCCTGTTCCACGCGGTCCGCGCCGGCATGGACATGGGCATCGTCAACGCCGGGCAGCTCGACGTCTACGACCAGATCGATCCCGAACTTCGCGAGGCGTGCGAGGATGTCGTCCTCAACCGCGTGCCGCGCGCCACCAACCTGACGCCGACCGAACGCCTGCTGGAGATCGCCGACCACTTCAAGAACTCCAGCCCCGCGGCCGAGAGGGAGGCCGAGGAGTGGCGCGGCTGGCCCGTCGACAAGCGGCTCGAGCATGCGCTGGTCAAGGGCCTCGATGCCTTCGTCGTCGACGATACCGAGGAAGCCCGCCTGGTCGCGACCCGCCCGATCGATGTCATCGAAGGGCCGCTGATGGCCGGGATGAACGTCGTCGGCGACCTGTTCGGGGCGGGCAAGATGTTCCTGCCCCAGGTCGTCAAGTCGGCGCGGGTGATGAAGAAGGCGGTCGCCCACCTGCTGCCGTACATCGAGGCGGAGAAATCAGAGGGCCAGCAGACCAAGGGCCGCATCGTCATGGCGACGGTCAAGGGCGACGTTCATGACATCGGCAAGAACATCGTCGGCGTCGTCCTCCAGTGCAATAATTTCGAGGTCGTCGACCTTGGCGTCATGGTGCCGTGGTCGACCATCCTGAAGACCGCCAACGACTGCAACGCCGACATGATCGGCCTGTCGGGCCTGATCACGCCATCGCTCGACGAGATGGTCACCGTCGCCGCCGAGATGCAGCGCGCCGGCATGACCATGCCGCTGCTCATCGGCGGCGCGACGACCTCCCGCGTCCACACCGCGCTGCGCATCGCGCCCGCCTACGACGGTCCGACGATCCACGTGCTCGATGCCAGCCGCGCGGTCGGGGTCGCGGGCGCAATGGTCAGCGAGACGATCCGCGACGAGCTGGTCGAGCGCACCGCGGACGAATACGAGGCCATCCGAGTCCAGCGCGCCGGCAATGCCAAGTCGAAGCTGGCGACGCTGGCCGAGGCGCGCGCCAATGGCTTTGTCGCCGACTTCGCCGCGCACCCGCCGGTCCGGCCGCGCACCCTCGGCGTCCAGCCGGTGACGATGACCGTCGCCGAGCTGGTCCCCTGTATCGACTGGACACCGTTCTTCCGGGCGTGGGAGCTGGTCGGCAACTATCCCGCCATCCTGACCGACGACGTCGTCGGCGAGAGCGCCACCAGCCTGTTCGCCGACGCGCAGGCGATGCTGGCCGAGATCGTCGCCGGCGACTGGTTGCAGGCGCGCGGCATCGTCGGCTTCTGGCCCGCACGCCGCGACGGGGACGACGTGCTGCTGTTCACGTCCGAGGACCGCGACGAGGAACTCGCCCGCATCCCGTTCCTGCGCCAGCAGGTCGCCAAGCGCGCCGGCCGCGCCAACATGTGTCTCAGCGACTTCGTGCACCCTGACGCCGACTGGCTCGGTGGTTTCGCGGTGACGGCGGGGCAGGGCATCGACGTCCAGCTGGCGCGCTTCAAGGCGGCGCACGACGACTACAACGACATCCTGCTGAAGGCGCTCGCCGACCGGCTGGCGGAGGCGTTTGCCGAGGCGCTGCACCAGAAGGTCCGCGTCGCGCTGTGGGGCCACAACCCGCAGGAGGCGCTGTCGAACGACGAGCTGATCCGCGAGCGCTACACCGGCATCCGCCCCGCGCCCGGTTACCCGGCGTGCCCCGACCACAGCGTCAAGCCGCTGCTGTTCGAGCTGCTGTCGGCGACCGCGAACACCGGTATCACGCTGACCGAGAGTTTCGCGATGCTGCCGACCGCGGCGGTCAGTGGCTTCTACTTCGCCCACCCGCAAGCGGCCTATTTCGGCGTCGCGCGGATCGGGCCGGACCAGGTTGCTGACTATGCCGCCCGCCGCGGTCTGAGCGTCGAACAGGCCGAACAATGGCTGCGGCCAAACCTCGATTAGAAGCCTGCGTCGTCCGTGCTGTCTGCGTCGCTCGCTGCAGAGCGTGCGCCGGTGTGAGCGTCAGTCGAAGATGTCAAATAGGCTCGACCGCTTTCTCTTGCGGCGATAGTCGTCGTCATCGCCGTCCCAGTCGCGACGGCCAGTCGAGGGTCCGAACGGCTCCGACGGCCGCTGGTACTGTTGCGCCGCTGCAGTTTCGCCGGGACCGCGGCCAGGGCTGTCGTCGCGGGCGGACGTGAGCAGCTTTTCCAGCTCCCCGCGATCAAGCCAGACGCCACGGCAGGTGGGGCAGATGTCGAACTCGACACCCGAACGCTGCACCGATTGCATCGAACCGTTGTCGTTCGGACAGAGGAGAAGCGGCATCAGACAGGCTCCTTCAGGGCGTTGAGGTTGGGGGTGCGGGTTCGCCATAGTGAATAGGCGACGCCCGCCGCGAGGATCAGGAAGGTCACACCGAGCGACCAGGCCGCCGGGAACTTGTCCATGCCGAGCAGGTCGGCGACGAAGATCTTCGATCCAATGAAGATCAGCAGCACCGCCAGCGCCTGCTTGAGATAAGCGAAGCGATGCAGCACCGCCGCCAGCGCGAAGTACAGCGCCCTCAGTCCAAGGATCGCGAAGATGTTGGAGGTGTAGACAAGATAGGGATCGGTGGTGATCGCAAAAATCGCCGGCACCGAGTCGACCGCGAAAATGACGTCGGCGATCTCGATCAGGATGAGCGCCAGCAGGAGCGGCGTCATGTAGCGGACCAGTTTTCCGGTCTTGGGATCGGGCAGGTGAACAAGGAAGCGCTCGCCGTGCAGATCGTCGGTCACGCGGAATCGGCGGCGAATGAACTTCAGGACCGGATTCTGCGAAAGATCGGTCGGCTTGTCGGCCAGCATCAGCATCTTGATGCCGGTGAGCACCAGGAAAGCCGCGAAAACGTAAAGTAGCCAGGCAAACTCGGCAACCAGGGTCGCGCCGATCCCAATCATGATCCCGCGCAGTACGATGACACCGAGTATGCCCCAGAAGAGCACCCGGTGCTGATATTGGCGCGGCACGGCGAAGAACCCGAAGATCAGTGCGATGACGAAGATGTTGTCGAGCGCCAGGCTCTTCTCGACGACGAAGCCGGTCAGATACTGGATGGCGGCGGTCTCGCCGATTTGCCACCAGATCAGCCCGCTGAACGACAGGCCCAGCGTCAGATAGCCTGCCGAAAGCACCAGGCTCTCGCGGACGCCGATCTCTCTTTGCTTGCGATGCAGGAGACCAAGATCGAGCGCCAACACCACGGCGACGATCGTCAGAAAACCCAGCCACATCCAGGCCGGTTTCCCGAGCCACTCGATTAACAGAAATTCCACCTGCCGCCTCCCTGTCAGGAAGTGCCGCTCGACCTGGGGTGGCTGAACAAACGGACCCAGGCACCGAGCACACTCGATCCGATCCGACATCACGATCACAGGATCGTCAGAGGGGCCCGGCTCGCCTCCGGAATATTGGCAAGGGTCACGAACTCGTCAAGGGAGCGGTTCGGCCAGACGCAGAGAAAGGCACCCGGCGCTCTGCGTCCGGCGGCGCGCTCGTGGACCGGCAGCTTGCGAGCGCGCGTTCGCAGTCGGTCTAATCCGGGGTGGCGTGGGTGGTTGGCCGGACCAGGTCGCCGACTATGCGGCGCGGCGCGGGGGCGCTGTGGCGCAGGCGGAACAGTGGTTGCGGCCCAACCTTGACTGAGGCGTTTTCGTGCGGGCTGTTCGCCGCGAGCGCGCAAGCGGTTCTATGGCCGGCGGCTCGCGCGGTGCCCGGACGGTGGCGGCAGGCAAACGCACAGACCACTGCCACCCGGATGCTGCCTCATGTTAGTTAAAGGCACATAACCACAACACACCGCGGCACTTGCCACTTGGCGGCTCCTAAAACCCTGATCTAAAAACCTTTTAGTACTAAGAGAGAGAAACCGCGCATCGGAATATTTTATCGACTCCGACCGGTTGTTCCGGTACAGTCACGAAACTTGGGCGAAAGAACTGGGGGAGTTTATGTCACTCGGCGTTTTCATGAAGTTTAGCCTGCGCGTTGTGTGCGGTATTTCGATCTCTTCGATTGCGGTGTCGAGCAATGCGAACCTGGTCACCAACGGGTCATTCGAAGCAACGTCGGCTTTTCCGGCGACCGACAACTACATACCGGTAACCGGCGCCACGGTGATTCCGGGTTGGGCCAGTTCGTATTACGGCGGCGAAGCCGTCGTCCGCCCGAAATGGCTGGCCGATGGCTGCGTCTTTTGCTCACCGAATTTTCAGGAATTCACATTCTCTGGCCCGCTGCCGGCGAGCAGCCCGGATGGCGGCAACTTCATTTTCTCGGATGCGAACTTCCTGAACTCGCCAATCACCCAGACCATTTCGGGACTGACGATCAACAAGGTTTATAACCTGAAGTTCTACCAGGCGCTCTCCCAACCACTTTTTGCGTCTCCCGGTCTCGGTACGCCGGGTGCGATTTCGGCTGAGTGGTCGGTCTCGTTCTTCGGGACGCAGTCGGGCGGTATTCTAACGGCCAATGGCGCGACGGGATCGATCTCGCCGTGGAGCCTGCAATCGCTGAACTTTACCGCGACCGCGACCTCGGGTGTCTTGAGCTTCCTCGCAATCGGCGGCGGTGACCCGCCGACGATCATGCTCGACGGCGTAAGTCTGCAGGCGGTGCCCGAACCGGGCACATGGCTGATGATGCTGGTCGGGTTCCTGGCTGTCGGCGGCGTCTATCGCCGCAATCGCTGGCGGTACGTCGCGGCCTGATCCGAGCGGAGGCGGCGGCGGTCAGTGGATATTCTGCGCGAGTTGCAGGCAACATGGCCGCCGTGGGCGTTCGAAGTCCTCAAGTTCGGCAACGGCCTGCTGCTGCTGGGGTTGGTGTTCGTGCCTCTGGAGCGCGTGTTCGCCGAGCGCGCCCAGCCGGTCCGGCGCGCCGGCTGGAAGACGGACGTCGCCTATTATTTCCTCAGCAGCCTGCTGCCCCCCAAGCTCGTTGTTCTGGCGGTCCTCACGCTCGTCTGGGCGATGCAGGCCTGGGCTCCCGAAGGCCTGTTCCCGGCGCTCGCCGAGCTTCCGCTGTGGGCGCGATTCCCCGCCGCGCTCGTCGTTGCCGAGGCGGGATTTTACTGGGCGCATCGCTGGATGCACGCGTCGCCCTGGCTGTGGCGATTTCATGCGGTGCATCACAGCGCCACCAGCATGGATTGGCTGGTCAACACGCGCGCCCATCCGCTTGATCTTACCCTCATGCGGTTGTGCGGTTTGCTGCCGCTCTACGGGCTCGGGCTATCGCGCATCGGCGGTCCGGGGATCGATGCGTTGCCGCTGATGGTGGCGCTCTTCATGACCGCGTGGGGCTACCTGATCCATGCCAACATCCGGTTCCAGCTGGCCCCGCTCCAGCCGCTGCTCGCGACGCCGGCCTTCCACCATTGGCATCACGAGAATGTTGGCACGACCGGTCTCCGGCACAGTAATTATGCCGCGACACTGCCGGTCATGGATTTGCTGTTCGGTACCTACCGCCGTGCCGGGTCGAACCGGCCCAAGCGCTTCGGCACCGACGAGCCGGTGCCGGACTTGATGTTCGATCAGTTGATGTTGCCCTTTATGGGCAAACGCAAGCACGCCGCCGGCATCGACGGGTATCGCGACCGGCCAGCCTCAGCCCGCATCGGGCTCGAGCAGCCGGTGCAGGTGCACCACCACATACTTCATCGCGGCGTCGTCGACGGTGCGCTGGGCGTTGCTGCGCCATGCCGCCTCGGCGCTGGCGAAATCGGGGAAGATGCCGACGATGTCGAGCGTGGTCGGGTCGATGAAGTCGGTGCCGCGCGGGTCGACCACCCGGCCGCCGAACACGAGATGAAGCTTGGACATGGCCGCGGCGCTTAGACCGCGGGCCCCTCCGCGGCAACCTCGGCGCCGATACGCGCCACCGTCTCAGCCAGCCACGCCTCGAACTCCGGCCCGTCCCAGGCGCGGTGATCGCCACGCGCATAGGCGAGCGCGTTGCGGTGATAGAAGGCGGCGTTGACCCGGTTCGGCACCCGGCTGTCGGCGGTCCGGATGATCTTGGCCGGCGATCCGACGACGATCGAGTTCGGCGGCACGATGGTGCCGTCCTTCACATAGGCGTGCTGGCCGACGATCGAGCCGCTGCCGATCACCGCGCCGCCATAGACCGTGGCGTTGATGCCGATCAGCACGTCGTCGCCGATGGTGCAGCCGTGCAGAGTCGCGTGGTGGGTGATCGAGCAATCCCGGCCGACCGTCACCGGACGGCCGGGATCGGTGTGGATCATCACGAAGTCCTGGATGTTGCTGCGCTCCCCGACCGCGATGTGCGCCGCCTCGCTGCGCATCACGACGTTGCACCACACCGAACTGCCGGCCGCCAGCCGGACCTTGCCGTAGATCGCGGCCGACGGGTGGATGTAGGCGGCGTCGTCGAGGTCGAGGAGGGTCAAGCCGACGCCTTGGCGTTCGCCGACTTCAGAAACGCGACCAGCGCGTCAAACCCGTTCTTGGCGATGTACGACGAGAAATCCGCCTCCTGCGTCAGCGCCAGGTTAATGCCCGAGATGGTCAGGTTAAGCACCTTGTAGCTGCCGCCTTCGGGCCGCAGCGTCCAGATCGCATCGAACGGCGCCTTGTTCGGCGTCGTTACCCGCGAATAGACGTCGATGTCGCCCTTGGTGCCGCGCGGCACGGTGCGGATCGGCTGAACCTTCGCATCGGCATAGTTCATCAGCCGGTCGCCGTAGGCGTCGATGGCGAACTCCGGCAGTGCCGCCTTATAGGCTGCGTACTGGTTCGCAGTGATCTGCGAGCGGTAGCGGCGGATCAGCCGGTTGCCGATCTCGTCGAGGTCGAATTCTGACGGCAGCATCTGTCGGAACCGCGCCCGGATCTGCGAACGGGACAGCGACTTGTCCTTGAGGATGGCGAAGACGCGGCCGGACAGGTCGTCGACATACTTGCTGGCGGCGGCACTGTCAGCCGGGGCCTGCGCCGCCGCCGGCGACAACGGGACGACCTGGGCCGTGGCGGCCGTCAACAGGCCAAACGCAATCTTCGTCGCGAGACGCATTGTAATTCCTCGATAGTGTGCCGGCGGCCTAGCGGGTCGTCGCTGCACCCCGGCTTAACCGTTGAGCTCACCCTTTGCGGCATCGACGACCGACTGGACTGCCGCCTTGGCCTGCGAGGTGACATCGCCAGCTTTTCCGACCACCGCCGACAACTCCTCGCGCGCCGTCCGCGCCGCAGCCTTGGCGGCGGCGGAAAAGCGGTCCGCGCTGGCCCCCAGCAGGCGGCGTTCGCGCTCGGTTTCGGGGAACAGCGCCCCCAACAGGGCACCCGCGGCCAGGCCGATAAGCACGGCGACAAGCGGGTTGTCGGCAACGGCCGAGCCGGATTCGCGCAACAAGGCAAAGTGCTCGCCCTCGGTCGCGACGCGATCGGCATAATCGTCGTCGTAATCGCTGTATGACTCGTTGCGGTCGCCGAGGTCGACACGGGCATGCTTCAGGCGCTGGCTGCCGAAGACTGCAAGGCCCGCCGCGACCGCGACGGCGGCGATCGCGGCGGGATGGGCACGGGCGAGGCCCAGGCCCTTGTCCAGCAATTCCTGGCCGCTCGCCTGCACCGAGTCCACGGCGTCGCCGACGATCCGTCGCGGGCTGAGGCGGTCCTGCAGCTCGTCGATGGTCGCGCCGATCCGATCCCGCGTGTCCTGCGCTTCCCCGGCAATGCTGCTCGTATTGTCCGCGGCCATGTCAGCTCCCCTTGAGTGTTTGCGCGTCGCGGCGCACCGACGCGATCGTCTTGTCCGGCGACAGGCTGACGGCGCTCAGCCGCTTCGCCCCGAGGCCGAGCGCGGCGATGCCGAGCACGGCCGACGCCAGCGACACGATCAGCGCGGCCCAGCCGGGGCCGACCACCGGAGTCAGCCAGCCGATGAACGCCGCGAACAGCGTCACCGTCGACCCCAGCATCAGTGTGACACCGACGCCGATCAGGATCGCACCACCCTTCAGCCCGGCGATGTTCGAAGCAATCTCTGACTTGAACAGTCGCAACTCGGTCGCGAACAGGTGCTGGACGTCGTCGATCAGTTGCCGCAGCAGCGTGCCGATCGAGGGGTCGCGCTCAGGTTGGGTCGCCATGAATAATGCTCCAAGCCAGCGCAGGATCAATTGGATGCCTTGAGGAACCGCGAGATCGCGAAGCCCGCCGCGACCGCGATGCTGATGGCGATTGCCGGCTGGGCGCGGGCGAACTCGCGGCCGTCGTTGACCAGATCCTCCACCGACTTGCCCTTGATTGTCTCGGCCCAGCGCTCGACCGCGTCTGCGGCGGTGTTGGCATAGCCTTCGAGCGGACCGCCGCCGACCTTGCCGGCCAGCTCGCGGGCGATGTCGATCAAGCCGTCGAGCGAGCCGGTGACCTGAGCCTTGCCCTCGTCGGCGAAGCTGCGCAGCTTGTCGACGGCCTGGTGACGGAGGTCGTGGGTCGTGTCGCGAAAACTGCGGCCGGCGTCGCCGCCGCCGAAGTCGCCAGTGCCGGCCGGATCGTGCAGGGTTGCTCCGGAAACGTCGCTCATCGTGCCATCCTTGTCTCAACTGTCGAACCACACCCTGAACGGCGGCTGGGCGACCCGGTTCCTTGCGTTGCTGGAAACTGTTTTGGTGACTAGAACGACGACCCGCAAGCCCAGCCATAACGCTGCCGAAAGGTTTTAGTCGCAGATGACCGCCATCGTCGATATCCATGCCCGCCAGATTCTCGATAGCCGGGGCAATCCGACGGTCGAAGTCGACGTGCTGCTGGAGGACGGCAGCTTCGGCCGCGCCGCGGTGCCGTCGGGGGCCTCGACCGGCGCGCACGAGGCGGTCGAGCTGCGCGACGGCGACATGGCGCGCTACGGCGGCAAAGGCGTGCTGAAGGCGTGTGCCGCGGTCAACGGCGAGATTTTCGACGCGCTGGCGGGCATCGACGCCGAGGAGCAGGGCGAACTCGATGCCGCGATGATCGCGCTCGACGGCACGCCCAACAAGGCGCGGCTGGGGGCCAATGCCATTCTCGGCGTCAGCCTCGCGGCGGCGAAGGCGGCGGCGGACGCCCGGGGATTGCCGCTGCACCGCTACATCGGCGGCGTCGCGGCGCACATCGTGCCGGTGCCGATGATGAACATCATCAACGGCGGCGCGCATGCCGACAACCCGATCGACTTCCAGGAGTTCATGGTGATGCCGGTCGGCGCGCCGACGCTGGCGGAAGCCGTGCGCTGGGGCAGCGAGATCTTCCACACGCTGAAGAAAGAGCTGAGCGCCGCTGCCCAGCCGACCGCGGTCGGCGACGAAGGCGGCTTCGCGCCCAACTTGAACGGGACCACGGCAGCGCTCGACTTCATCATGAAATCGGTGGAGAAGGCCGGTTTCCACCCCGGCGACGACGTGTTCATCGCGCTCGACCCGGCAGCGACCGAGTTCTTCAAGAACGGCCGCTACGAACTGGCCGGCGAAGGCAAGTCGCTTACCCCGCACGAGATGGTCGACTATTACGCAGACCTGTGCAGCCGCTACCCGATCCTGTCGATCGAGGACGGCATGGCGGAGGACGATTTCGAGGGCTGGAAGGCGATCACCGACCGGCTCGGCGCGACGCACCAATTGGTCGGCGACGACCTGTTCGTGACCAACGCGGAGCGGCTGCGCGACGGCATCGCGCGCGGCCTGGCCAACTCGCTGCTGGTCAAGGTCAACCAGATCGGTACGCTGACCGAAACCCTGCAGGCAGTCGAGATGGCGCACCGGGCGCGCTACACCAGCGTCATGTCCCACCGCAGCGGCGAAACCGAGGACTCGACGATCGCCGATCTGGCGGTCGCGACCAACTGCGGGCAGATCAAGACCGGCAGCCTGGCGCGCTCCGACCGGCTCGCCAAGTACAACCAGCTGATCCGCATCGAGGAGGAGCTGGGCGACAGCGCCGTCTATGCGGGGCGCGCAGTCCTGAGATAGTCGCAATAAACGCTTGAATCGGCGGGCAAGGCGTGATTCAAGCGGGGTTGTGACCGACCGCCTCGATCTCCTCGATCTCGTCAAGCGCGCGGTGCTGCCGGCGTCGATGCTGGCGCTGGTCGCCTACTTCCTGTTCCACGCGGTTGCGGGCAACACCGGGCTGCTCGCCTGGCGCGAGTATCGTGCCGAGAATGAGCAGTTGAAGGCGCAGGCTGCGCAGGTTGCGAAGCAGCGCGATGCGTTGGAGCGGCAGACCGAGCTGCTCGACCCGCGCCGCGTCAATCCGGATTTTGCCGATGAGCTGGTCCGCAAGAACCTCGGTGTCGTCGGCCGTGACGAGGCCATCGTCGACCTGCCGCCACCTTCGGCACATTGAGCCCGTTCGGGGGTTGAAGCGGCGGGCGCACCGGCGTAGCGGTGACGCCCCGGTTTCCGATGAAGGCGCGTTCCTTGGCCAAAGCCGCTGCCCCCAAGACCGACTCGCCGGTGCGCGAGCGGCCGCCCGAACCGCAACGGTACAAGGCCACGCCTGAGGAACTGCTCGGCTTCTACCGCGAGATGCTGACCATCCGCCGCTTCGAGGAGCGCGCCGGCCAGATGTACGGCATGGGGCTGATCGGCGGCTTCTGCCATCTCTACATTGGCCAGGAGGCGGTGGTCACCGGCGTCCAGGCGGCGCTGAAGCCCACCGACAGCGTCATCACCGGCTACCGCGACCACGGCCACATGATCGCTGCCGGGATCGACCCAAAGATCGTCATGGCCGAACTGACCGGCCGCGCCGCGGGCATCTCCAAGGGCAAGGGCGGGTCGATGCACATGTTCTCGGTCGAGCATGGCTTCTACGGCGGCCACGGCATCGTCGCGGCGCAGGTGCCGCTCGGCACCGGCCTCGCCTTCGCTCACAAGTACAAGGCCGACGGCGGGCTGGCGGTCACCTATTTCGGTGACGGTGCGTCGAACCAGGGCCAGGTCTACGAGAGTTTCAACATGGCCGAACTGTGGAAGCTGCCGGTCATCTACGTCATCGAGAACAACCAGTATGCGATGGGCACCAGCGTCAACCGCTCGAGCTCCGAGGACCAGTTGTATCGCCGCGGCGAGAGTTTCCGGGTGCCGGGTCTGCAGATCGACGGCATGGACGTGCTCGCGGTGCGGGGTGCCGCCCAAACCGCTGTCGACTGGGTCCGCGCCGGCAAGGGGCCGATCCTGCTGGAGATGAAGACCTATCGCTACCGCGGCCACTCGATGTCTGACCCCGCCAAGTACCGCAGCCGCGAAGAAGTCGCCGCGGTGCGCGAGAAGTCCGACCCGATCGAGCATGCCAAGATGCTGCTGATCGAGATGAAGGCCGCCGACGAGGCGACCTTGAAGAAAATGGACCAGGACATCCGCGCCCAGATCACCGAAGCCGCCGACTTCGCCGAGACCGCGCCCGAGCCGGCGCCCGGCGAACTCTACACCGACGTGCTGGTGGGGCGGTACTGATGACCGAGATCAAGCTCCCCGCCATGTCCCCTACCATGGAGGATGGCACGCTCGCCAAGTGGCTGGTCAAGGAAGGCGACACCGTCAAGCCGGGCGACGTGCTCGCCGAGATCGAGACCGACAAGGCGACGATGGAGCTGGAAGCCGACGACGGCGGCGTGGTCGAGACGATCCACGTCGCGGCGGGGTCGGACGGGGTCAAGGTCGGGACGCTGATCGCCACGATCCGCGGGGAGGATGACGCCCTCTCTCCCGGCTCGGCTGGCGCCGGGTCCGCCTCTCCCCAGAGGGGCGAGGCAGCGCCGCCCTCTCCCGGGACGGGAGGGGGCGAGAGACGCGCCGGAGGCACGGCCCGGGGAGAGGGAGCGTCCGACATTACCCCCGCCGCCTCCAAGCCCGACACCGCCGCCAAGCCCAAGGCCGGCGAGGAACCCGCCTCGCTGCAGGTCCAGCCCACGAACGTCCTCCCTGGCACCCCGGTCCACCGCCAGACCGTCCGCGAAGCGCTGCGCGACGCGATGGCCGAGGAGATGCGCGCCGACCCGCTGGTCTTCGTGATGGGTGAGGAGGTCGCCGAGTACCAGGGCGCCTACAAGGTCACGCAGGGTCTGCTCGAGGAGTTCGGACCCGGCCGCGTCGTCGACACGCCGATCACCGAATACGGCTTCGCGGGGCTCGGCACCGGCGCGGCGATGGGGGGGCTGAAGCCGATCGTCGAGTTCATGACCTTCAACTTCGCCATGCAGGCGATCGACCACATTATCAATTCGGCCGCCAAGACCAACTACATGAGCGGCGGCCAGATGCGCTGCCCGATGGTGTTCCGCGGCCCCAACGGCGCGGCGTCGCGGGTGGCGGCGCAGCACAGCCAGAACTATGCGCCGTGGTACGCCAGCGTGCCCGGCCTGATCGTCATCGCGCCGTATAGCGCCGCCGACGCCAAGGGGCTGCTGAAGAGCGCGATCCGTTCGCCGGACCCTGTCGTGTTCCTCGAGAACGAGCTGCTCTACGGCCACAGCTTCGACGTGCCGGAGGGCGATATCGTCGTCCCGATCGGCAAGGCGGCGGTGGTGCGGGAAGGCAAGGACGTGACCTTGGTCAGTTACTCCATCGGCGTTGGCGTCGCGCTCGATGCGGCGACCAAGCTGGCCGAGGCCGGCATCGAGGCCGAGGTCGTCGACCTGCGCACGCTGCGGCCGCTGGACCGTGCGACGGTGCTGGCCAGCCTCAAGAAGACCAACCGCATGGTCGTCGTCGAGGAAGGCTGGCCGACCTGCTCGATCAGCAGCGAGATCATCGCCATCGCGATGGAGGACGGCTTCGACGACCTCGACGCGCCGGTGCTGCGGGTGACCAACGAGGATGTGCCGCTGCCCTACGCCGCCAACCTCGAGAAGCTGGCGCTGATCAAGGTCGAGGACGTCGTCGAGGCGGCGAAGAAGGTTTGCTACCGGTGAGCCGCAATCCGCGTCTGCTGAAATACAGAGAGCTACTTTATCATATCCTTGTTGATGTGGGCCTTCACCCGCGACGTCCGGTGGCGAGCAACAATTACATATCTATGCCCAACTTCGTTTCGTTAGCTCATGTCGGTATTAGTGTGACTCGCTACCGCCTACGAGTAACGCTAAATTTGCGTCGCGACTTAGATCGCCGAAGGTTTACCGTGCTTCTTCGAGATCGCGATGCGATCGACGCGTCTATCGGCCAACATCTCGATTGGGACGACAAGAAGGAAGATCGCCAAAAGTCCGTGGTTCGGGCGGCGCTAGATGGCGGTTATCAGTCGGAAGAGAGATTTTGGCCAGATCAGCATCAGTGGGCTGCCACTACGGCTCGTCGCTTCACTGACGAGTTTGCGCAGCGCTTGTCGTGACGATGTCAGCTCAGAGCTAGGATACGGAATGCCCATCGACATCACCATGCCCGCGCTGTCGCCGACGATGGAGACCGGCACGCTGTCGAAGTGGCTGGTCAAGGTCGGCGATACGGTCAAGTCGGGTGACGTGCTCGCCGAGATCGAGACCGACAAGGCGACGATGGAGGTCGAGAGCATCGACGAGGGCGTCGTCCTCGAACTGCTGACCCCCGAAGGCACCGACGGCGTGCCGGTGGGCCAGGTGATCATGCGGCTGGGCGCGGAGGGGGAGGCAAATCCTCCCCGGAACGGGGAGGGGGACCGCGCCGCTTCAGGCGTGGTGGAGGGGCGGTCAAGCAAGCCCGCACCCCCGCCGCCCGCGGCAGAAACGAAAGCTGAAAACGCGCCAAGCCCGGCCGCCCCTCCACCACCGCCAGAAGGGGACGGCGGTCCCCCTCCCCGCGCCGGGGAGGACCGCGTCAACGCCTCGCCGCTCGCGCGCCGCCTCGCACAGGCGCAGGGTATCGACCTCACCGCGCTGAAGGGCTCAGGGCCCAACGGGCGGATCGTCAAGGCGGACCTGGCGGGGGCTCCCGCTCCCAAAGCGCAGGCGACCGCCGAAGGCCCACCGCCCCCTTCCGCACCGGGAGGGGAGAAGGCCCCCGCGCCGAAACCCGCCACCGCCTACCCGCCCCCCGAGGGCGTCCCCGTCGAGGCCATCAAGCTCAGCAACATGCGCAAGACCATCGCGCGGCGGCTGGCGGAATCGAAGGCGACGGTGCCGCACTTCTACCTGACCGTCGACGTCCGCCTCGACGCGCTGCTGAAGCTCCGCGGCGAGCTGAACGCGACTCTGGAAAAGCAGGGCATCAAGCTGTCGGTCAACGACCTGCTGATCAAGGCGCTCGGCCTGGCGCTGACCGAGGTGCCCGATGCCAACGTCCAGTTCGCTGGCGACACGCTCTACAAGTTCGGACGCGCCGACGTGTCGGTCGCGGTCGCCATCCCCGGCGGCCTGATCACCCCGGTCATCGTCGACGCCGCCAACAAGCGACTGAGCGTCATCGCCACCGAGATGAAGGACCTCGCCGCCCGCGCCAAAGACGGCAAGCTGAAGCCGGAGGAATACAGCGGCGGCACCGCGTCGATCTCCAATCTCGGCATGTTCGGCATCAAGCAGTTCGACGCGGTCATCAATCCGCCGCAGGGCTTGATCCTCGCGGTCGGCGCGGGTGAGGCGCGACCCTATGTCATCGACGGGGCGCTCGCCATCGCCACGGTGATGACCGCCACCGGCAGCTTCGACCACCGCGCCATCGACGGCGCCGTCGGCGCGCAATTCATGAGCGCGTTCAAGGCGCTGGTGGAAAGCCCGATGGGGATGCTGGCGTGAGCGAACCCTTCGACCTCGTCATCCTCGGCTCCGGTCCCGGCGGCTATGTCGCCGCGATCCGCGCCTCCCAGCTCGGCCTCAAGGTCGCGATCGTGGAGCGGGAGCGGCTGGGCGGGATCTGCCTCAACTGGGGGTGCATCCCGACCAAAGCCTTGCTGAGAACCTCCGAGATCTACCATTATATGCAGCACGCCGATGCCTATGGGCTGAGCGTGACGGGCGTCAGCTTCGACCTCGGCAAGGTCGTCGAGCGGTCGCGCAAGGTGGCGGGGCAGCTCAACGCCGGCGTCAAGGGCCTGATGAAAAAGAACAAGGTGACCGTCGTCGAGGGCGTTGGCACACTGACCGGCGCGACGCAGGTCACGGTCAAGGCCGGCGACCAGGAGCGCGTCCTCGACGGGAAGAACGTCATCGTCGCGACAGGCGCCCGCGCCCGCGACCTGCCGGGCCTGCCGGCGGACGGCAAGCGCGTCTGGACCTACCGCCACGCCATGGTGCCGCCGGAAATGCCGACCAAGCTGCTGGTCATCGGCTCGGGCGCGATCGGGATCGAGTTCGCCAGCTTCTATAGCGACATGGGGGCCAAGGTCACGGTGGTGGAAATGCTCGACCGCATCCTGCCGGTCGAGGATGCGGACGTGTCCGCACACATGGCCAAGACGCTGACCAAGCAGGGCATGACGCTGCTGACCGGGGCGAAGGTATCGGACGTGAAGCCCGGCGCGGACGGCGTTGCGGCCACGATCACCGGCGCCGACGGCAAGGCCGCGACCGACACCTATAGCCACGCAATCGTCGCCATCGGCATCGTCGCCAATACCGAGAACATCGGGCTGGAGGCGCTCGGCGTCACCACCGACCGCGGCCATATCAAGATCGACCCCTACGGCCAGACCAACGTCCCCGCTCTGTGGGCGATCGGCGACGTTACCGGCGCACCATGGCTGGCGCACAAGGCGAGCCACGAGGGCATCGTCGCGGTCGAGAAGATCGCCGGGCTGAACCCGCACCCGTTCAGCGTCGCCAATATTCCCGGCTGCACCTATTCCCGCCCCCAGGTCGCCAGCGTCGGGCTGACCGAGGCGGCGGCGAAGGAGCAGGGCCACGAGGTCAGGGTCGGCAAGTTCCCGTTCGTCGGCAACGGCAAGGCGATCGCGCTCGGCGAGGCGGACGGCTTCGTCAAGACGGTGTTCGACGCCAGGACCGGCGAGCTGCTCGGTGCGCACATGATCGGCGCGGAGGTCACCGAATTGATCCAGGGCTATGTGATAGCGCGCCAACTCGAGACGACAGAAGTCGAGTTGATGGAGACCGTCTTCCCCCACCCGACGCTGAGCGAGATGATGCACGAGAGTGTCCTCGACGCCTATGGCCGGGTGATCCACTTCTGAGGCAATCGGTTCGTCGCAAATCGGACTTGCAAGCGGCACCGCAGTGCCCAGATGCAGGGTGCGAAACCGGGCCCCTCTGGCGTGTCTCCGGGCACGCGATGTCGGCTTCGCATCGGGCATGCCCGGTGCTGTCGCAACGCGCCGGGTCTGTCCTTCACGAATGGAGGAGAGGCACGATGAAACCAGAAACCCTGCAACGCCTGCGCAGCCTGCACCTGCGGCTCGATCACGACGTCCGTGCCGAGGCGGCCCGGCGTCTGCCCGATAGAACGCGGATCGCGATCCTCAAGAAGCTCAAGCTGGCGGTCAAGGACCGGCTTACGGGCGCGCGGCCACTGCCGGCCTGACACGGAACCGACCGACGTGCTAGCCTGCCCCTCCGGAGAACCGGAAGGCAGGCTTCGTCGATGATGCTGGCGCTGGTCACGCTCATCGCCAGCCGTCGCCGTACCGGCTGCCGCTCGCGATGCCGCCCGAGTTCGGCACTAGCGCCTCGGTCAGCGTCAGCCGCGAGCGTAATGCGCTGTTCGACTATGATGCGGGCAGCGCTGGCAATTGTTCGGTGGTCGGCGGCGGCGGTTGGGTCGGTTGCGTCTTCAAGCAGCACCGGCGTACCAGCGAGCAACGGGCGGGCGCGAACGACCTGCGCGGCCGGCTCTACGATGAGGCGGGGCAGTGATCGCCGTCCGCGACGCCGCCGCCGACGATCTGCCGGCCAGACGTCGTCTACATGCAGCGCGCGGCGGGAACCGGAAGCGGCGGCTGACGGTTTCGGAGTCTTGGTAAAACAAGGCAAAAGTCATGGGCACTCAAGCCACGCTCGGCTCCCTCAGTCTGTTCACGATAATCGCGGTGCTCGTCGTCCTGATCGGCGCGGCGGTGTTGTTCTTCCGCAAGCGTTCCAACCGCGTCGGGCTGGGTGACAAGGGGATGAGCGACAAGCTCCACCGCGCCACGGAAACCCTGGACACGACGGCCCGGGCGCGCGACTCGCACTAGTCGCCGAGCGTTACCGGTTCGAACCGGCCGCTGCTTTCGTCGAGGACGCGCAGGCTGCCGTCGCCGATGCTGAACCAGGCGCCGCGCAAGGTCAGCTCACCCGCCGCGATTGCCGCGGCAACGAACGGGAAACTGCGCAGGTTGTCGAGGCTCAGCTTGATCGCCGCCATCTCCAGAACGGTGTGGGCAGCGACTTCGGGATGCGTCGCGGCGGCGCGCACGGCGTCCTGCCGCGCCGGTTCGATCATCGCCATCCAGCGGTCGATGAAGCCGCCCGCCCCGGCCTCGGCTCCGGCGAAGCGGCCGTTCAGTGAGGCGGCGATGCCGCTGCACTGGGCGTGGCCCATGACAACGATCTCGGCAACGCCCAATTGCGTCACGGCGAACTCGATCGCCGCCGATGCGCCGTGTTGGCCACCATCCGACTCGTAGGGCGGCACGAGGTTAGCGACGTTCCGCAGCACGAACACCTCGCCGGGCGCGACGTCGAAGATGCGGGTCGGATCGACACGGGAATCGCTGCACGCGACGATCATCACCGGCGGCGACTGGCCCTGGGTGGCGAGGTGGTCGAAGCGGTCGCGCTGCTCGACATAGCCGCCGTTGCGGAAGCGGCGGTAGCCGTCGATGAGCGTGGCGAAAGCGGTCATTCACAAGTCGCTACCAGCCGCCGCATTGGCAGGGAAGGACCGAGTGGTTATCTGTGCCGGCAATGACTGGCACCACCCCCGAACGTATCCGCAAGCCCGACTGGCTGCGGGTGCGCGCGCCGACCTCGCCGGCGTTTGCCGAAACCCGCAAGCTGATGCGTCGCCTCAACCTCAACACCGTCTGCGAGGAGGCGGCGTGCCCGAACATCGGCGAGTGCTGGACGCAGAAGCACGCCACCGTGATGATCCTCGGCGATACCTGCACGCGCGCCTGCGCGTTCTGCAACGTCAAGACCGGCATGCCGCGGCCGCTGGACATCATGGAGCCGGTGCGCGTCGCCGAAGCGGCGGGCGAGCTCGGCCTCCAGCATATCGTCATTACCTCGGTCGACCGTGATGACCTGGCGGACGGCGGCGCGGTGCAGTTCGTCCGCGTCATCGAGGAGCTGAGGAAGCGCGCCCCGAACACCACCATCGAAATCCTGACGCCCGACTTCCGCAACAAGGCGGCGAGCGCGGTCGAGCGCATCGTCGCGGCGCGGCCCGACGTCTACAACCACAACCTCGAGACGGTGCCGCGGCTCTATCCGACGATCCGCCCGGGCGCGCGCTATTACGCCAGCTTGCGCCTGCTGGAGAGCGTCAAGCGGCTCGACCCGACGATCTTCACCAAGTCGGGCCTGATGGTCGGCTTGGGCGAAGGCCGCCACGAGATGCACCAGGTGATGGACGACATGCGCTCGGCCGATGTCGATTTCCTCACCTGCGGTCAGTATCTGCAGCCGACCCCGCGCCACGCCAAGGTGATCGAGTTCGTTACCCCCGACACTTTCCGCGCCTATGCCAGCATCGCCCGCGCCAAGGGCTTCCTGCAGGTCGCGGCCTCGCCGCTGACCCGGTCGAGCTATCACGCCGGGGCGGACTTCGCGGTGATGAAGGCGGCGCGGGAGAAGGCCGTCCATTTGGGCGAAGCCCTAGAGACCAAGAATGCCGCGGCATAGCGAGACCCGGACGCTCCCCTACACGCCCGCGCAGCTGTTCGACCTTGTTGCCGATGTCGCCCGCTACGACGAGTTCCTGCCCTGGGTGCAGGCGGCGCGGGTCGTCGGTACAGAGGGCAATGTCGTCACCGCCGAGCTGATCGTCGGCTTCAAGATGGTGCGCGAGCGCTTCACCAGCCGCGTCACCCTCGACCGGCCGGGCCGCATCCACGTCGACTATATCTCCGGGCCGCTGCGCTACCTGAAGAACGACTGGGGGTTCCGGGACGCACCGGAAGGTTGCGCGATCGACTTCAACGTCGATTTCGAGTTCCGCAGCCGTATCTTCGAAACGCTGGCGGGCGCGTTCTTCGGCGAGGCCTTCCGTCGCATGGTCGCCAGCTTCGAGGCGCGCGCGCGGGAAGTGTACGGGGTGCCGGAGAGCGGTGCGGTGGCGAGCGGAGGTGCCGCATGACCGATGGCTACTGGGCCATTGGCTGATACTGCCGTCGGTACGCTCGGGTCTATAGCAACAACGTATCTAGCCTCAGTTTTGCAGCGCCAAACCGCCTTCCCGAAACATGACGAAGCCATCAAGGAGCTGTTGCTTAAGATGCTTAGCGCGGGTCCAAATTGGCGGAACCTGGAAACTCTTTCCCGTGTTACGGGGCCAGCCAAAACCGCTACCCGAGAATATTTGATCGAACTGGGCGCGCGAGGCTCTTCAAAGAATCCGGATTTATGGGGTCTCATATCGCGGAATCCCCTGTCGAGTATCGACAAAGGCCCTGAGCGGGTCACCCCAGTTATGGCATCAACAACGTCAGCGCCACCAGCGCCGCCTGCCGCCTGATCTCGTGGCGCCCGAGGTCGCCGAAATGCTGGATGTCGGCGACCGGCTTGTCGGGGTCGGCGCCCTTGCGGGCGCAGGCGAAGACGACGGTGCCGACCGGCTTCTTGGCGGTCGCGCCGCCGGGGCCGGCGATGCCGGTGATGGAGACGGCGGTGTCGGCGTGGCTGTGGTGCAGCGCGCCCTGTGCCATCGCCCAGGCGACCGCGACCGAGACCGCGCCGAAGGTCTCCAGGATGTCCTGGTTGACCCCGATCGCCTCCATCTTGGCCTCGTTCGAATAGGTGACGAAGCCGCGGTCGAACACGTCCGACGAGCCTTCGATTTCGGTCAGTGCCGCCGACACCAGCCCGCCGGTGCAGGATTCGGCCAGCGCGAGCATCTTGCCGGCGGCGCGGTTGGCCTCGATCACGGCCCGCGCCCGGGCGAGGAGTTCGGTGTCGAACATCAGGCGGGCACCCGCACGCTCGCCATCGCCTGCGCGGCCAGCCCCTCGCGGCGGCCGGTGAAGCCCAGCCCCTCGGTGGTCGTCGCCTTGACGCTAACCGCCTCAACCCGGAGCCCCAGCAGCCCGGCGATCCGCGCCCGCATCGCCTCGCGGTGCGGCCCGACCTTGGGGGCCTCGCAGATGATCGTCAGGTCGACATGGTCGATGATGCCGCCGCGCGCCGCGATCAGTTCGGCCGCGTGGACGAGGAACCGGTCCGATGCCGCGCCGCGCCATTTCTCGTCGCTGGGCGGAAAATGCTGGCCGATATCGCCCGCGCCGATGGTGCCGAGCAGCGCGTCGGTCAGCGCGTGAAGGCCGGCGTCGGCGTCGCTGTGGCCGATCAGGCCGAAGCCGTGGGGGATCCTCACGCCGCACAGCCAGAGATGGTCGCCGGGGCCGAAGCGGTGGACATCGTAGCCGCTGGCGACGCGCGAGACCATGGTGCGCGTGAACATTGCCTCCGCCCGCTCGAAGTCTTGGCGAGTGGTCAGCTTGAAGCCGCGTTCGTCGCCCGCGACGAAGGCTACCGACAGGCCCGCCGCAAGCGCAACGGCGACATCGTCGGTGGCGCCCGCGGCGGCCGCACGATGCGCCGCGAGGATGGCGTCGAAGCGAAAACCCTGCGGGGTCTGGACCCGGTGCAGGCGGTCGCGCGCGACCTCGCCCTCGACATGAGCGTCGCCCGAGCGCAGCGAGTCCGTCACCGGCAGGGCAGGGGTCGCGCCGTCGTCCCCGTTGAGCGCCGCCAGCACGCGGCGGGTCACCGCGCCCGGCACGAAGGCCCGCGCGGCGTCGTGGATGAGGACGCGCGATGGCGGCGCGGCGGCCAGCGCCTCCAGCCCCAGCCGCACCGAATCCTGCCGCGTCGCCCCGCCGTGCACCGGCGCGCCGAGGCCCAGCCCGGCAACGCTGTCGGCATAGAGGCCCGCATCGTCGGGGTGGATGACCACCGTCACCGCATCGACCTGGGCGGCCAGCGCCTCGGCCGCGTGGCGCAGCACCGCCTTGCCGGCGACCGTGCGATACTGCTTGGGCAGCCCTTCGCCGGCGCGGTGGCCGCGACCGGCGGCAACGATCAGCCCATGGGTACTCATGCCCTCCGCCATATCCCTCCCGCGCCTTGCCGAACAGGGGCAATGACGCTAGGTAACATGCCCGCTTTTTAGGCAGATTTCGTGACCCGTCGCGCTCCCGTCCTTGGCCCCATCCGCATCGGCCCGCTCGCCATTGCCGCGCCGGTGATCCTGGCGCCGATGACCGGCGTCACCGACCTGCCGTTCCGCCGCATCGTCAAACGCTACGGCGCCGGGCTGACGGTCACCGAGATGATCGCGTCGCAAGCGATGGTCCGCGAGACCCGCCAGTCCCTGCAGAAATGCGCGTGGGACCCGAGCGAGGAGCCGGTTTCCATGCAGCTGGCGGGCTGCGATCCGCAGGTCATGGCCGAGGCCGCGAAGCTCAACGCTGACCGCGGTGCCGCGATCATCGACATCAACATGGGCTGCCCGGTCAAGAAAGTGGTCAACGGCGATGCGGGCTCGGCGCTGATGCGCGACCTGCCGCTGGCGGCGAAGCTGATCGCCGCGACGGTCAAGGCGGTCGACCTGCCGGTGACGCTGAAGATGCGGATGGGCTGGGACCATGCCAGCCTCAACGCGCCCGAACTGGCGCGGATCGCGGAGGATCTCGGCATCCAGCTGATCACCGTCCACTGCCGCACCCGCTGCCAGCTCTATAAGGGCGTCGCCGACTGGGCGTTCATCGCCCGCGTCAAGCAGGCGGTGCGCGTGCCGGTGATCGTCAACGGCGATATCTGCACGCTGGAGGACGTCGATACGGCGTTGGCGCAGTCGGGCGCGGACGGCGTGATGATCGGGCGTGGGGCCTACGGCAAGCCGTGGCTGCTGGGCCAGGCGATCGACTGGCTGACGCACGGCCGCCGCCGCGCCGACCCCGGCCTCGCCGAACAATATGACGTGATCGTCGAGCATTACGGCGCGATGCTGGCGCTGTATGGCAACGAGGTCGGCGTCAATCTCGCGCGCAAGCACCTCGGCTGGTACACCAAGGGCCTGACCGGCTCGGCGGAGTTCCGCAACGCCGTCAACCAGCAGGGCGCGCCGGGGCAGGTGCTCGGCATGCTGGAGGCGTTCTACGCGCCCCAGATCGAGCAATCGCTCGAGCAGCCGCTCGAGCTCGCGGCATGAGCATCCTGCCGCTGCGGCGTCGCGCATCGCCGCCGCTGCCCGACCTGCTGACCGCGCTGCCGGTGCCGGTGGTGGCGCTCGACGCCGACGACCGGCCGGTGCACGTCAACCAGGCGGCGGAGACGCTGCTCAACCACAGCGCCGGGGTGCTGGCGGAACGCGGGCTCGCCGGGCTGCTGGTCGACGGGCGGCCGGTCGCCGAGGTGATCGCCGCGGCCCGCACCCAGGGCGGCGGCTATGCCAGCTACGACATCGAGCTTGGCTACGAGGGGCACCGCATGCTCCGCGCCGACTTGCTGATCGCGCCGCTCGCCGAGCCCGCGGGCTGGCTGGTGGTGACGCTGCAGACCCGCTCGGTGGCGTCGCTGGTCGAGCGGCAGATCGTCCACCGCGGCGCGGCGCGGTCGGCCAGCGGCGTCGCCGCCATGCTGGCGCACGAGATCAAGAATCCGCTGTCGGGCATCCGGGGTGCAGCGCAGCTGATCGCGCAGGACGCCGGGCCCGACACCGCCGAGCTGACGACGCTGATTACCGACGAGGTCGACCGCATCCGCGCCTTGGTCGATCGGATGGAGGACTTTACCGACACCCGCCCGCTGGCGCTGGGGCCGGAGAACATTCACGCCGTACTCGGCCATGTCCGCAAGCTCAGCGGGCAGGGCTTCGCGCGCGATGTCACCATCCGCGAACGCTACGATCCGTCGCTGCCGCCGGTGCGCGGTAACCGCGACGCGCTGGTGCAGGTGTTCCTAAACCTGATCAAGAACGCCGTCGAAGCCGCTGGCCCGGAAGGCGAGCTCAGCATCCACACCGCCTATCGCCAGGGCCTGCGCCTCGCCGGGGCGGACCGCCACAAGCGCGTCGCGCTGCCGATCGAGGTGTGCATCGTCGACAATGGCCCCGGCGCTCCCGCCGAACTCGCCGACCACTTGTTCGACCCATTCGTGACCAGCAAGGCTGGCGGCCGCGGCCTCGGCCTCGCGCTGGTGGCGAAGCTGGTCGGCGATCACGGCGGCGTCGTCGAGTACGAGCGCGACGCCGGCCGTACGGTGTTCCGCGTTCTGCTGGCGACCGCGTGACCGTCGTATTGGTCGCCGACGACGACGCCGCGATCCGCACCGTCGTGCGCCAGGCGCTCACCCGCGCCGGCCACGAGGTCAAGACCGTTGACAGCAACGCCGCGCTGTGGAAGCTGGTCGATGCGGGCGAAGGCGACGTCGTCGTCACCGATGTCGTGCTGCCCGACGGCGACGGCCTCACCGCCATCCCGCGGCTGCTGGCCCGCCGCCCCGGCCTGCCGGTGATCGTCATGAGCGCGCAGAACACGCTCAGCACCGCGGTGCGCGCCACCGAACAGGGCGCGTTCGACTACCTGCCCAAGCCGTTCGACATCGACGCGCTCGCCCGCGCCGTCGCGTCCGCACTGGCGGCGAGCGGCCATGTCCCCGACAGCCCGACGGCACCGGGCGACGACCTGCCGCTGATCGGCCGCTCGCCGGCGATGCAGGAGGTCTACCGCACCATCGCGCGCGTCGTCGCGACCGACCTGAGCGTCATGATCCTTGGCGAGAGCGGCACCGGCAAGGAGCTTGCGGCTCGCGCGCTGCACGATCTCGGCCCGCGCAAGGCCGGGCCGTTCGTCGCGATCAACATGGCCGCGATCCCCCGCGAGCTGATCGAGACCGAGCTGTTCGGCCACGAGCGCGGCGCCTTCACGGGTGCGGCGGCGCGCGTCACCGGCCGCTTCGAGCAGGCGCAGGGCGGCACGCTGTTCCTCGACGAGATCGGCGACATGCCCGCCGACGCCCAGACCCGCCTGCTCCGCGTCCTGCAGCAGGGCAACTTCACCACCGTCGGCGGCAGCCGCACCATCCGCGCCGACGTCCGCATCATCTCGGCGACCAACCAGGACCTGCCGCGCCGCATCGCCGGCGGGCAGTTCCGCGAGGACCTGTTCTATCGCCTCAACGTCGTGCCGCTGCAGCTGCCGCCGTTGCGCGAACGCAGCGGCGACATCGCGGTGCTGGCGCGCCACTTCCTCGACCGCGCCGCGCGCGACGGCCTGCCGCGCAAGGCGCTCGACAGCAGCGCCGTCGAGGTGCTGGCCGGGCACGGCTGGCCGGGCAACGTCCGCGAGCTGGAGAACCTGATGCGGCGCCTGGCGGCGCTGACCAGCGGCGACCGCATCGACGATATCGCGGTGCTGACCGGCCTGCGCGGCCCCGGCACCGGCCCCGGGCCGGCCACCGCCTCGAACGGCGGGCTGGCGGCGTCGGTGGCGGCGCATCTCGGCGATTATTTCGCCACCTTCGACGACGAGCTGCCGCCCGACGGCCTGTACGACCGCGTGCTCGCCGAGGTCGAGCGCCCGCTGCTGACCCAGGCGCTGGCGGCGACGCGCGGCAACCAGATCCGCGCGGCAAAGCTGCTCGGCATCAACCGCAACACGCTCCGCAAGAAACTCGCCGACCACGGCCTGGAGGCGAGCGCGGCGCGGGGTTAGGGGCAGAGGTGTGGCAGGCTGTTTTGTTCACGCAAACAGCTTCGAGTCTAAATTGGGTCTTATGCTGAGACAATCGAAGGATTGTCAGCCGCGCCCGATGGTGCATGAATTCCATCATGCAAAAAAGCACGATCCTATACCATTAATTAACCCTGACTAAGTCAGCCTCGAATTGTTTTGCGAATGACTCTGAGCGGATCATGTGCATCGACTGGATCGGCGGACTCTCCCAGCCCTCCATTAAGAACGGAGTATATCGAATATACTTCAAACTGCTCGTGTTCGGGCCGTCCACTAAGATCGCTGAGTGTCGCGTATTCTTTCACTTGCGCGCGGACCACAGGATTCAACGTTTTTCCCCCGTTTGCTGATAAGTTTAAAAGCGATTGGTTTCTATAATGCAGCATTATAACTGATCTACTAGGTTTTCCAGATACCTTCCGGCTCAGCGGGACGCCGTAGCTGATTGCCGCTCGCGCTAACCAGTGTGACCAGCCCCCTTCGTCGCGTTCGCGCAACGACTGTGTTCCTTTTGCCACGCCCTTGCGCTAGGGTTCGCGGTAATGGAGTCCGTCGGTCCCACTGCACCGCAGCGCGTGCGCCATCGGCGTCGCCGGCTGGCGCGCTGGGTCAACCGGGTCGATCTGTATCCGCGGCTCGAAATCGGCGTCGCGCTGCTGGTCGTCGCGCTCGGCATGGGCAGCTATGCGATCCTGACCGGCACCAGCGCGCCGGCGGCGGGGTTCTCGCCGTCGCTCGTCACCGCGCTGCTGGTCGTCAACCTGCTGCCGCTGATGGCGCTGATCGTGCTGATCGCGCGGCGGCTGGCGATTTTGCTCAGCAACCGGCGCAAGGGCACGACGGGGGCGCAGCTGCACGTCCGCATGGTGGCGCTGTTCGCCGCGATCGCCGCGGTGCCGACGCTGCTGGTGGTGATCTTCGCCTCGCTGCTGTTCCAGTTCGGGGTGCAGTTCTGGTTCTCCGACCGGGCGAAAACCGTGCTCGACAACGCCGACCAGGTCGCCCAGGCCTATGTGACGGAGAACAAGCAGCGGATCGTCGCCGACATCGACGTGATGGCGGTGGACATCAACAATTACGCCCGCGACTACGGCGTCGCCTCGCCGGTGTTCCGCGAGGGGCTGTTGTTCCAGGTCAAGGCGCGCAACCTGACCGAAGCGGCGGTGTTCGCCCGCGACAAGGGCGCGGTCACGGTGTTCGCCGCGGTCAACGTCGACGCTCAACCGCTGTCGGCGCGGATCAACAAGCTCGACTGGGCGCGGGCGCGGGCGGGTGAAGTGCGGGTGATCGCGTCCGCCGGCGACCGGGTGGAGGCGGTGATCCGCATCGATCCGGTGGTCGAACGCTATGTCTATGTCAGCCGCAAGGTCGATCCGCTGGTGCTGCGGCAGGTGGCGCGGACGCAGACCGCGCTCAGCGAATACAAGGCGCTGACCGATCGCAGCAAGGCGCTGAAATGGCGGTTCAACCTGATGCTGATGATCGTCTCGCTGCTGATCCTGGCGGCGGCGATCTGGTTCGCGCTGTGGCTGGCCAACCGGCTGGTGTCGCCGATCGCGCGGCTGGCGGAAGCGGCGGAGCGGGTGGGGGCGGGCGACCTCGACGCGCGGGTCAAGGTGCGCGGCTCGGCGGACGAGATCGGCACGCTGGAACGCGCCTTCAACCGCATGACCGGGCAGCTGAAGGCGCAGCAGACCGCGCTGGTCGCCGCCAACACGCAAGCCGACGCGCGGCGGCGGTTCACCGAAGCCGTGCTGACCGGCGTGTCGGCAGGCGTTTTGTCGATCGACGCGCACGGCATCGTGCGGCTGGCCAACCACAGCGCGGCGGCGCTGCTGCAGACCAGCGCGGCGGCGATCGCCGGGCAGCCGCTGGCCAAGGCGGTGCCGGAACTGGCGGCGCTGCTGGAGGAGGCGGCGGCGCAGGGCGATGCGGCGGGGCAGGTGATCATCGCGCGGGGCAGCGAGACACAGACGCTGAGCGTCAGCATCGCGGCGGAGGCGGGGGGCAGTTACGTGCTGACCTTCGACGACATCTCGGGGCAGCTGGCGGACCAGCGCCGCGCCGCCTGGGCCGACGTGGCGCGGCGGATCGCGCACGAGATCAAGAACCCGCTGACCCCGATCCAGCTGTCGGCCGAGCGGCTGCAGCGCAAGTACGCGCGCCAGATCGTCGAGGATCCGGAGACCTTCGCCTCGCTGACCGGCACCATCGTCCGCCAGGTCGGCGACCTGCGCCGCATGGTCGACGAGTTTTCCAGCTTCGCGCGCATGCCCAAGCCGGTGTTCAAGCCCGAGCCGCTGGCCGAGATCGCCAAGCAGGCGGTGTTCCTGCAGGAGGTGGCGTATCCGGGCATCAAGTTCGGGCTGGTCGTGCCGGCGCAATTGCCCGACCTTGTCTGCGACCGCCGGCAGATCAGCCAGGCCCTCATAAACCTGTTGAAGAACGCCGCCGAAGCCATTGCCGGGAGCGGTAAATCAGACAGCGGCGGCCTGATCGGCCTGGTCATAAGTCACCAGAATACCACCATAGACATAACCATCACCGACAATGGCTGCGGCCTCCCCGTCGAAGCCCGCGATCGGTTGACCGAACCCTATGTCACGACCCGGTCGCGCGGCACCGGCCTCGGCCTCGCCATCGTCAAGAAGATCGTCGAGGAACATGGCGGCACCCTCGAACTCGGCGATGCCCTCGGCGGTGGCGCGGTAGCGCGGCTGTGCTTCGATCTCGCCGCCGTTCACGCCGCGACCGAGGACGACCCTGTGCAGTTCGCGGAACAAGGATAGGCAATGGCGCTCGACATCCTCATCGTCGACGACGAGGCCGACATCCGCGACCTGATTGCCGGCGTGCTGGGCGACGAGGGTTATGGCACCCGCACCGCGCACGACAGCGACTCCTGCCTCGCCGCGATCGCGGAACGGCGGCCTTCGCTGCTGATCCTCGACATCTGGCTGCAGGGCTCGCGCCTCGACGGCATCGAGTTGCTGGAGGAGGTCAAGCGCCGCGACGTGACGCTGCCGGTGATCGTCATCTCGGGCCACGGCAACATCGAGACCGCGGTCGCCGCGATCAAGCGCGGTGCCTACGACTTCATCGAGAAGCCGTTCCGCGCCGACCAGCTGCTGATCGTCGTAGACCGCGCCACCCAGACCGAGCGCCTGCGCCGCGAGAACGAGGAACTAAAGGAGCGTGCCGGGGTCGAGACCGAGCTGACCGGGTCGAGTGCCGTCATCAACAACGTCCGCGCCACTATCAAGCGCGTCGCCGCCACCGGCAGCCGGGTGCTGATAACCGGCGCGGCGGGTTCGGGCAAGGAGATCGCGGCACGGCTGCTGCACCAGTGGAGCCCGCGCGCCAACGCACCCTTCGTCGTGGTCAGCGCGGCGCGGATGACGCCCGAGCGGGTCGAGGAGGAGTTGTTCGGGCAGGAGGAGGGCGGCCACCAGGTTCGCTCCGGCCTGTTCGAGCAGGCGCACGGCGGCACGCTGTTCCTCGACGACGTCGCCGACATGCCGATGCCGACCCAGGCCAAGATCCTGCGCGTCCTCACCGAGCAGAATTTCCAGCGCATCGGCGGCTCGCGCTGGGTCAAGGTCGATGTGCGTGTCATCAGCGCGACCTCGCGCGACCTCGCTGTCGAGATCACCGAAGGGCGTTTTCGCGAGGACCTTTATTATCGCCTCAACGTCGTCCCCGTGCGCCTGCCGTCGCTGACCGAGCGGCGCGAGGACATCGCCGAGCTGGTCAATTATTTCCTCGCCCGCTACGCTGCCGAACGCCGGGTGGCGACGCCGACGCTGAGCGAGGACGCGATCGCCGCGCTGCAGACCTACAACTGGCCCGGCAACGTCCGCCAGCTGAAGAACGTCGTCGAGCGCACGCTGATCCTGGCACCGCCCGACCGCACCGGACGGATCGAGATCGACATGCTGCCCGCCGAGGTTACCAGCGAACCATCGAAACTGGTTCCCGGCCAGGCTGTCCGCTCGATTATGGGGACGCCACTGCGCGAGGCCCGCGAGGCCTTCGAGCGTGAATATCTGCGCGCCCAGATCCGCCGCTTCTCCGGCAACATTTCGCGCACCGCCGCCTTCATCGGCATGGAACGCTCGGCGCTGCACCGCAAGCTGAAGGCGCTCGGCGTCGGCGAAGGCGACGGCGAGGAGGCGGCGGAGTGATAGCTAATCGGCCTGCGGTTGCGTGGTTCTGCGGCATGTTTGCGGTAAGCTGCAATAGCCTGCCGCAGAACGATACGAGCAAACGGCTCGACGATGCGCACAGGGCCGAATACACGCACCACGTGACTGTCGTCCAGAATCGCGGCGGTTCTATCGTTCTGTCCGGAACGAATGATGTTTTTCACTTGCCAGTCTATGCTAACACCTGTTCGGCTGGAGTTGATTCATCGTCCTACACCTTCCAACTACTAATATTTGAGTCGACTCTAGCTCAAGGGCCAGACTGCGGTCCGCCTTATGCATCAGGCAATCGTGTCTTGGCGTATGTTTATGAGAGCGACGGTCCCGGGGTCGGCACTGACTGGACGCTGCACCCCGGCAATATTATCGATGCGCCGCTCACTTCAATCGGTGTTGGATCGTATCACAGACATTTGGGATACCGTCGGCCAGACGAACACGCGATCGGCGTCATACAATCGAAGATACTTGGTATCAGCCCAAATGGCCGCCGGTACAACGGCTATTGTAACCAGTCATGTGGATTCGACGTTACGATCGACGGACTCAAGGTCAACTATAATTTCGATCACTCCCAGCTTGCGAAAGTGGGCCAGATCACGGACGCGATCGCGGATCATCTGCGTTCAGCGATAGTCAGGAAGGATGTGAACGACCGACAGAAATGATGGTTAGAACCCTTGAGCAAGAGCGAACTGCTCGCTACTTTGGTGATCGCTTACCCCGCCGGGCAAGCTGTCGACGCCGGACAACGGCGCGCTCGCGGGCCGGTGCAGCCCGCCAAGAACTCGAAGGGCCGCAAACATGGCTGACAAGGCTAATTCGCTGCAGGACGTCTTCCTCAACGCCGTCCGCAAGACCAAGACTCCGGTCACGATGTTCCTGGTCAACGGCGTCAAGCTGCAGGGCGTGATCACGTGGTTCGACAATTTCTCGGTGCTGCTGCGCCGCGACGGGCACTCGCAGTTGGTCTACAAGCACGCAATCTCGACGGTGATGCCGGCCAGCCCGGTTCAGCTGTTCGACGCCGAGAAGATCGACGACGAGACCGAAGCAGACGCATGAACTTCGGCGCGCGCCGCCGGTTGATGGCAGTATGACAGACCAGCACGCCCAACCGGGCTTCGACGCCGCGCGGGGCATCCGCTTCGGTGCCAAGACCATTGTCGTGTTGCCGTTGAAGGACGGGCAGGGCCGGGAAGCGCGTGACCCGGACGCCCGGCTGTCCGAAGCCGTTGGCCTGGCGCAGGCGATCTTCCTCGATGTCGTCCATCAGGAGGTTGTGCGCATCCGCAAGGCCGCGGTCGCCACCCTGTTCGGCAAGGGCCAGATCGAGCGCATGGCCGCCGCCATCGCCGCGACCGAGGCGGAGCTGATCGTCATCGACGGCATCGTCTCGCCGATCCAGCAGCGCAACCTCGAGAAGGAGCTGAAGGCCAAGGTCATCGACCGCACCGGGCTTATTCTGGAGATCTTCGGCGAGCGCGCGACAACCGCCGAGGGCACGCTCCAGGTCGAGCTCGCGCACCTCAGCTATCAGGCGAGCCGCCTCGTCCGGTCATGGACCCACCTCGAACGACAGCGCGGCGGCTTCGGCTTCCTCGGCGGCCCCGGAGAGACCCAGATCGAGGCCGACCGACGCCAGATCCGCGACCGTATGGCCAAGCTCAAGGGTGATCTCGAGGCGGTCAAGCGCACCCGCGGCCTGCACCGGGCGCGGCGGCAGAAGGCCCCGTATCCGGTCGTCGCGCTGGTCGGCTATACCAACGCCGGCAAATCGACGCTGTTCAACCGGCTGACCGGAGCGGACGTGATGGCGAAGGATTTGCTGTTCGCCACCCTCGATCCGACGATGCGGAGCATCGAGCTGCCGGGCATCGACAAGGCGATCCTGTCCGATACCGTGGGCTTCGTGTCGGCGCTACCGACGCAGCTGGTCGCCGCCTTCCGCGCGACGCTGGAGGAGGTGCTGGAAGCCGACGTCATCGTCCACGTCCGCGATGTCGCGCACCCCGACGCCGCAGCGCAGGCGGGCGACGTCGAAGTTGTGTTGCGCGACCTCGGTGTCATCGACGGCGAGCGGCGCATTCCGGTGATTACCGCGCTCAACAAGATCGATCTGCTCGATGCCGACGGCCAGGCAGCGCTGACCGGCCGCGATTCCGCCACCGAAATCGCCATCTCGGCGCTGACCGGAGCGGGCGTCGAAACGTTGCTAGAGCGCGTCGCCGACATCCTCCACAGCGCCGCGAAGCTGCATGCCGTGCGCCTGTCCGCCGCCGACGGCCGCCGCGCCGCCTGGCTGCACGAACACGGCGACGTCGTCGACCGCAGTGACGACGAGACCGGGGCGCTACTTCATGTCCGCTTGACCGACGCCGCGAAAGCCCGTTTCGACGCGCTATGAGCGATGACAGCTTCGGGGTGGAGGTGCTGGCGGACCCGGCGCTGTTGATCGGCTCGGGCTTCCGCGTGCTGGCCGACAACGAGCCGGCGCGGAGCCTGTTCGGCAACCGCCTGCTCGACCAGGACCTGCGCCTAGTGCTGCGTCATCCTGGCGTCCTCGACACGGTGCGTGAAGCGTTCGCCGACAACAATGCCGCCGAGCGTGAAGTGGCGGGACTGGGCGAACACGACAACGCCTTCCGGGTTCGCGCCGCCCCGGCGGGGCAGGCGCGGCTGCTGCTCAGCTTCACCGACATCACCCAGGCGCGGCTGACCGAGCGGATGCGGGTCGATTTCGTCGCCAACGCCAGCCATGAGCTGCGGACCCCGCTGGCGACACTGGCCGGGTTCATTGAGACGCTGCAGGGGCCGGCCGCCGATGACGGCGCGGCGCGCGAGCGCTTCCTCGAGATCATGGGCGGCGAAGCCGGGCGGATGTCGCGCCTGATCGACGATCTGCTCTCGCTGAGCCGTATCGAACTCGACAAGTACGTGCGGCCGCAGGTCGCGCTGGCGCTGCCGCCGCTGTTCGCCGATGTCGCGCGGACCCTGGCGATGCGGCTGGCGGCGGACGAGCGCCAGCTTATCGTCGAACCCGCCGCCGACCTTCCCGAGGTCATCGCCGACCGCGATCAGATCCTCCAGGTCATCCACAACCTGATCTCGAACGCGCTCAAATACGGGCACACCGCGACCCCGATCGTCGTCAGCGCCAGCCGCGAGGGGAACGTCGTCAAGGTTTTGGTTTGCGATGAAGGCGACGGCATCGCGCCGGTCCATCTCCCCCGGCTGACCGAACGCTTTTACCGGGTTGACACCAGCCGCTCGCGCAAGCTCGGCGGCACCGGGCTCGGGCTCGCCATCGCCAAGCATATCGTCGAGCGGCATCGCGGCGAACTGGGCATCGCCAGCCGGCTGGGTGAGGGTTCGCAGGTGTGGTTCACGCTGCCAATGGCCTAACCTTCGCTGCGGTTGTCATAAAACGGCAACGTTAATGTCATAGACTTCACATGCCCGCAGCCTAACCGCTCACACACGGTGAGGGCAGACCGGACGGTTCGGCGAGGTGCGCAAACCAGTGCCTCGCGCCCGACAGACAACCCGAGGAGAATGACCTTGTCGATCAAGTCACTGATGACCGCGAGCGCGATGATTGCGCTGGTCGCTGGCGCCACTGCCGCCGAAGCCCGCACCCAGATCCGCATCGTCGGCTCATCGACGGTCTATCCATTCACGACCGCGGTCGCCGAGCAGTTCAAGCGCCAGTATCCGCAGTTCCAGGCACCGATCGTCGAGTCGACCGGTACCGGCGGCGGCCTTAAGCTGTTCTGCTCGGGCGTCGGTGAGCAATTCCCTGACATCGCCAACGCGTCGCGCCGCATCAAGGCCAGCGAAGTTACCGGTTGCAAGGCCAACGGTGTTACTGGTATCGTTGAGATCCAGGTCGGTCTCGACGGCATCGCGCTAGCCCATGCCCGCAATGCCGCCGACTACAGCCTGACCGAAGCTGACATCTACAAGGCGCTCGCGGCCATGCCATTTGGCAAGAAGAACACGTCGCGGACTTGGAAGGACGTAAACCCGAAGCTTCCCGCGACCAAGATTGAGGTGCTCGGCCCGCCGCCGACCTCGGGTACCCGCGATGCCTTTGCCGAGCTGATCATGGAGAAGGGTTGCACGACGGTCCCCGCCATGTCGGCTCTGAAGAAGGCAGACGAAGCCAAGTACAAGACCATCTGCACCAAGGTGCGCGAGGACGGCCCCTACGTCGAGGCTGGCGAGAACGACAACCTCATCGTCCAGAAGCTGGCGGCCAATCCGAACGCGCTCGGCATCTTCGGCTACAGCTACCTCGAAGAGAACACTGACAAGATCAAGGGCGTCCAGCTGCAGGGCGTGCCGGCGACCTACGACAACATCGCTAGCTTCAAGTACCCCGCCTCGCGCCCGCTCTACATCTACGTCAAGGCGCAGCACCTGAAGGCGGTGCCTGGCATCAAGCAGTTTCTTGCCGAATACACTAAGGAATCGACGTGGGGGAAGGGCGGCTATCTCGCCCGCCGCGGCCTGGTGGCGTCGCCCGATGCCGTTCGCAGCAAGAACGCGCAGATTGCCAGCGCAGCAACGCTACTCGACCCCGCCGCCGTCAAGTAAGATGCTCCGCCGGCGGCGTCTGAGGGCACCGCCGGCGGAGAGCCAGCACCGCGACTCGGCCGGGGGGTTCGAAGCCACATGTCGTTGACCGTCATCACTCTGGTGCTACTCGGCCTCAGTCTGGTCGCGTTCACCACGGCGCGCGCTCGCGGGGCGATGTTCGCCGCGCCCGGCGCGCGTCATGGCGGTCTGGAGCTTGGGCGGGTGCACTCGCGGCCCAACTACCACGGTGCGTATGTCGCGCTGCTGGCGCTGGCACCGGCCTTGCTCGTCGTCGCGGTGTGGGGCGTAGTTGGCAACCGCATCGTCGCGGATCATGTCATCGACAGCGTACCCGCGGCATCACGGCCGGCGACCGATCTCGACCGTTCGGCGTTCATGAGCGAGGTCCAGGGCATCGCCAGCGGCGAGATGGAAGCGGGCTTCAACCCGGCCACGGTTCCGGCGGCCAAAGTCTATAACGAGACCAGCGGCAGCTATAACCTCATCGCGGGCGGCATTGCACTGATGCTCGGCGCACTCGGTGCTTTCTTCGCCTACCGCAGCCTGACGCCTACCTTCCGCGCCCGCAACAAGGTCGAGCGCGTCGTCATGGGGCTGCTGATCCTCGCCTCGCTGGTCGCGGTGCTGACGACGCTCGGCATCGTCCTGTCACTGATTTTCGAGAGCGTGCGGTTTTTCGAGAAGGTCTCGATCGTCGAATTCCTGACCGGCACCGTCTGGTCACCGCAGACCGCGCTGCGCGCCGACCAGGTCGGGTCGTCGGGGGCGTTCGGGGCGATCCCGCTGTTCTGGGGGACGATCTTCATCGGCGCGATCATCGCAATGATTGTCGCCATCCCGCTCGGCCTGATGACGGCCGTCTATCTCACCCAATATGCCGATCCGCGGGTACGCAAGTGGCTGAAGCCGCTACTCGAAATCCTCGCCGGCGTGCCAACCGTGGTCTACGGCTTCTTCGCCGCGCTGACGGTTGCGCCGCTGGTCCGGGACTTCGCGATCTCGATCGGTATTTCGAACGCGTCCTCGGAAAGTGCGCTTGCGGCAGGTTCGGTGATGGGGGTGATGATCATCCCGTTCGTCAGCTCGATGGCCGACGATGCACTGACCGCGGTGCCGCAGGCGATGCGCGACGGCAGCCTGGCGATGGGCGCGACGACCAGCGAGACGATCCGCAGGGTGCTGCTGCCCGCGGCACTCCCCGGCATCGTCGGCGGCGTGCTGCTCGCGGTCAGCCGGGCCATCGGCGAGACGATGATCGTGGTCATGGCGGCAGGCCTCGCCGCCAATCTTACCGCCAACCCGTTCTCCAGCGTGACGACGGTGACGGCGCAAATCGTCCAGTTGCTGACCGGCGATCAGGAGTTCGACAGTGCCAAGACCCTGTCGGCGTTTGCGCTTGGCCTTGTGCTCTTCGTCATCACGCTGCTGCTCAACGTCTACGCGCTGTCGGTCGTGAAGCGCTATCGGGAGGCTTATGAGTAGCGTCATGGCGACCACCGCTTCCACGCCCGCCGCGCGTCCCGACAAGGCCCCGACCGAATGGGCATCGGAGACGATGAAGCGCCGTATCGCCGGGCGTTACCGGTCGGAGGCTGTCTTCAAGTATCTCGGCCTCGTCGCGCTGGTCCTGGCCGGCCTGTTCCTCGTGTTCCTCGTCTATACGATCGTCGCCAAGGGTGCGACCGGGTTTCTGGGCACCGAGGTCAAGGTCACCGTCACCTACGATCCGGCGGCGCTCGGCATCGACCCGGCCGCCGCCCGTGGGCCGAACGGCAGGCAGGTCATCCAGGCGGGCGATTTCCAGACGTTGCTGAGCAAGGCCGGCGAAGCGCTTGGACCGAGCGCGACGGTGGTCAGTGAAGGTGCCTGGGTGGCGCTTCGCACCGCGGTGATGGACGACCCCTCCCTGCTCGGCAAGACGGTCGCGATCTGGGTGCCGGTGAACAGCAACGTCGATCAGCTCGCCAAAGGAAAATACGACCTCCAGGAGCCCGAGGCGACGCGCGGTATCGACGATGCCTCGGTGGCGAAGTTCAAGGATCTCGACCGGCGCGGCCTGATCCGGACCGGCTTCAACTGGACCTTCCTGTCGGCGGCGGATTCGAACGATCCCGAGCTCTCCGGCATCTGGGGCGCAGCCAAGGGTTCGCTGCTAACGCTGGCGGTGACGCTCGCCCTGTCGTTCCCGATCGGAGTGCTGGCGGCGGTCTATCTCGAGGAGTTCGCGCCGAAGAACCGGATCACCGACCTGGTCGAGGTGTCGATCAACAATCTCGCGGCGGTGCCGTCGATCATTTTCGGCCTGCTGGGGCTCGCGGTGTTCCTGAATTTCTTCAACATGCCGCGCTCGGCGCCGATCGTCGGCGGGCTGACGCTGGCGCTGATGACGTTTCCGGTCATCGTCATTGCCGGCCGTGTCGCGATCAAGGCGGTGCCGCCATCGATCCGCGATGCCGCGCTGGGTGTCGGCGCGTCGAAGGTGCAGGTCGTGTTCCAGCACGTCTTCCCGCTGGCGCTGCCAGGCATCCTGACCGGCACGATCATCGGCATGAGCCGCGCGCTCGGCGAGACCGCGCCGCTGCTGCTGATCGGCATGCGCGCCTTTGTCACCGACGTGCCGAACAGCCTGAGCAACCCGGCGACGGTGTTGCCGGTGCAGGTGTTCCTGTGGTCCGACGACGTTCAGCGCGGCTTTGTCGAGAAGACCTCGACGGCGATCATCGTCCTGCTGATCTTCCTGATGATGATGAACAGTCTCGCCATCTATCTCCGCAATCGCTTCGAAAGGCGCTGGTAGCCCCATGGAAATACCCACCGTCCCCGGTCACCACGGTGACGCCGCCGCCGACATCACGACCAAGATCACGGCTCGCAATGTCAACGTCTTTTATGGCGAGAAGCAGGCCATCAAGGACGTGTCGATCGATGTCAGCCTGGAAAATGTCACGGCATTCATCGGCCCGTCGGGCTGCGGTAAGTCGACCTTCCTGCGCTGCATGAACCGCATGAACGACACCGTCGCGAGCGCCCGCGTCGAAGGCAGTATCGAGCTCGACGGCCAGGACATCTACAAGTCGGGCATGGATGTGGTGCAGCTCCGCGCCCGCGTCGGCATGGTGTTTCAAAAGCCCAACCCGTTCCCCAAGTCGATCTACGACAATGTCGCCTATGGGCCGCGCATCCATGGGCTGGGCGGTTCGAAGGCCGACCTCGACGGCATCGTCGAGCAGTCGCTGCGCCGCGCCGGCCTGTGGGAAGAGGCCAAGGACCGCTTGCTTGAAAGCGGCACCGCGATGTCGGGGGGTCAGCAGCAGCGCCTGTGCATCGCGCGCGCCATCGCCGTCGATCCGGAGGTCATCCTGATGGACGAGCCGTGCTCGGCGCTCGACCCGATTGCCACCGCCAAGATCGAGGAGCTGATCGACGAACTGCGCGGCAAATACGCCATCGTCATCGTCACCCACAACATGCAGCAGGCCGCCCGCGTCAGCCAGAAGACCGCCTTCTTCCACCTTGGCACGATGGTCGAGTACGGCGAAACCTCGACGATCTTTACCAATCCGGTGCAGCCGCGCACCAAGGATTACATCACCGGCCGCTACGGCTGACCAGGAGAGTTCGCGTGGCCGAGCATACCGTCAAGTCCTACGACAACGACATCCACCAGCTGCGCTCGCTGATCAGCCAGATGGGTGGGCTGTGCGAGGCGCAGATTCTCGCGTCGATCGACGCGCTGATCCGCCGTGACGCCGATGCCGCGCTCGCCGTCGTCGCCACCGATGCCCGCATCGACGCGCTCGAGACCGAGGCCGAGGCGCTGGCAATCCGCATCATCGCGCTCCGGGCCCCGATGGCGGACGACCTGCGCGAGATCGTGTCGTGTCTGAAGATCACCTCGGTGCTGGAGCGCATCGGCGATTATGCCAAGAACATCGCCAAGCGCGCCTCGGCGCTGGCGCAGGCGGCGCCGATCGAGCCGATGGTGATTGTGCCCGAGATGGCGCGCGTCGTCGCCTCGATGGTCAAGGATACGCTCGACGCCTTCGTTGACCGCAACCCAGAAGCCGCAGCCACGATCTGCCAGCGCGACAAGAAGGTCGACGATTTCTACTCGAGCCTGTTCCGCAGCCTGCTGACCTTCATGATGGAGAACCCGCAGGCGATCACGCCGTCGGCGCATCTGCTGTTCATCGCCAAGAACCTGGAGCGGATCGGCGACCACGCCACCAACATCGCCGAAATGGTCTATTACAGCGCCACCGGCGAGCACCTCGCCGAACGGCCGCGCGGCGACGACACCGCCTTCGCAACACAGGCCACTTGAACGTGAAGCCGAGAATCCTGCTGGTCGAAGACGACGCCAACCTGGTCGAGCTGGTCACCTACAACCTCGAGAAGGAAGGCTTCGAGGTCACCACCACGCACGACGGCGAGGAGGCGCTGGTGCTTGCCGAGGAGAGCCGGCCCGACCTGATCATCCTCGACTGGATGATCGCCAACCTGTCGGGCATCGAGGTCTGCCGCCGCCTGCGCCGCGCACCCGCTACTGCCAGCCTGCCGATCGTCATGCTGACCGCCCGCGCCGAGGAGGCCGATCGTATCCGTGGCCTCGAGACGGGTGCTGATGACTATATCACCAAGCCGTTCAGCCCGCGCGAGCTGGTCGCCCGGGTCCGCGCCGTGCTGCGCCGCCTGCGCCCGGCGCTGTCGGGCGAGGCGCTCGACTATGCCGGCATCGTCATGGATACCTCGGCCCACCGCGTCACCCGCGACGGCAGTCAGGTCCAGCTCGGGCCAACCGAGTTCCGCCTGCTGCGGCATTTCCTCGAACATCCCGGCCGGGTGTTCAGCCGCGAGCAACTGCTCGACGCGGTCTGGGGCCGCGACGTCTATGTCGAGCAGCGCACCGTCGACGTCCATATCCGGCGGCTCCGGAAGGCGGTCAACGGCGACAATCTGCCCGACGTTATCCGGACCGTTCGCTCCGCCGGCTACAGCCTCGACCTGGAGCCGGTCGCCGGCTGAAGCCCGCTTCCCATCGGCCCTCCCGTCGCCTAAGTCCCCCGGCTCGACCACGCAGAGGGACCTGCATGACCATCCGCTTCAACGACCGTGTCGCCATCGTCACCGGGGCCGGCGGCGGCCTCGGCCGGGCCTATGCGCTCGATCTGGCGAAGCGCGGCTGCAAGGTCGTGGTCAACGATCTCGGCGGCGCGCGCGACGGCTCGGGCAGCTCCCTGAGCGCCGCGCAGACGGTCGTCGACGAGATCGTCGCAGGCGGCGGCGAGGCGATGGCCAACGGCGCCAGCGTCACTGATGCAGCGGCGGTCGAGAAGATGGTCGGGCTGGTCAGGGAACGCTGGGGCCGCATCGACATCCTGATCAACAATGCCGGCATCCTGCGCGACAAGACCTTCGTCAAGATGAACCTCGACGACTTCCGCCAGGTGCTCGATGTCCACCTGATGGGCTCGGTGATCTGCACCAAGGCGGTCTGGGAGACGATGCGCGAGCAGGCCTATGGGCGCATTCTGATGACGAGCAGTTCGTCGGGGCTGTACGGCAGTTTCGGCCAGGCCAATTACGGGGCCGCAAAGCTCGGGCTGGTCGGCCTGATGAAGACGCTCAGCCTGGAGGGCGGCAAGTACAATGTCCGCGTCAACACCATCGCGCCGGTCGCCGCGACGCGGATGACCGAGGACCTGATGCCGCCCGAGATGCTGGCGAGGATGGGCCCGGAGACGGTCGCCCCGGCGGCGGTCTACCTGGTCAGCGACGACGCGCCGACCAACGCCATCGTCAACGCCGGTGCCGGCGGTTTCGAGCGCACCTATGTCACGCTGACCCGCGGCATCCACGTCGCGCCGGACGACATGACCGCCGAGACGGTCGCGGCGCGCTTTGCCGAGATCAGCGACCGCACCGGCGAGATTGTCCCCGAGAACGGCGCGGCGCAGGGCGCGATGGCGCTGGGCGGGATGCGCTAGAGCCGCAACCGCCGCCGATCAGCCTGCGGCACGGCATCGGTATGTCCGTGTCGGCGTCACCACCCAGTCGAGCGGCGCATCCCAGGTCTCGGCGGGAACGTGGGCGATGATCTGGCAGTCGAAAGCCACACCGATGCGCGCGGCATCGTGGAGGGGCAACGTACGGTCGTAATGGCCCTTGCCGAAGCCGAGGCGGTTGCCGTGCGCGTCGGCGGCGATCAACGGCACGAGAATCACGTCGGGGTGACCGGCGGGAGCCTGCGGTGTCGGCTCGCGAATGCCCCATATGGAACTGCGCACGAGCTCCGGCGCATCGACGTGATGGAAGCTGAGCGGCTGAGCGTTGCCAGCGACGCGGGGCCAGATCGTGATGCCGACACCCGCCGGATCGATCTCGTCAGACATCGCTGCGTAGCCGGCGATGCCGGCATAGCCGTCGAGGAGAGGCCGAAGTCGCGCGACCAGCGCCGCGTTCAGGCGCCCATGTTCGCCAGCGGCGAGGCCGGCGACGAAGCGCGCACGGACCTCGCGCATGACGGTACGCAACTCGTTGCGGGTCGGGGAGGTCGGCGGGACCACCATGGGCCGTTTGCCTGTAAGTCCTCTGATGCCAAGTACATCAGGTGGGGACCATTTAGTTCGGACCAGGATCCGACCAGAGACAGCCCCCTAGGAGAGTGAATCGCCTCAGGGAAATATGAAGCTCGTACGCGGCAGTACCCGCCTTTTGCCAATGTAGGGCGAGCGGTGCTCCGACTCAAGCCTCCACAGCCGTCGCCAGCGCCTCGGCGCGCGCCGCCAGAGCCTCCAGCCGCGACAGGTCAGGATGACCACCGGCTTTCCTGACCTCCGACAGCTCGTCGGCGACCAGGATGCCGGCCATCAGCAGCAGGCGCGGCTCGCTCATCGTGCCGAGCGCGCTCGCCAGCTCGTCGGCCTTGGACTGGAGGTGGGCGGCGAGCGCGGCAAGGTGCGTCTCCTCACCGTCGCGGCAGGCGAGGGGGTAGCTGCGGCCACCGATGGTCACGTCGATCTGGGCCATCAGCGCGACTCCAGCAGGCGGTCGAGATCGGCGATGCCGGCTTCGACCTCTCGCTGCAGCGTGGCGTGTTTCGTATCCGCCGCCCGCTGCGCCCGCTCGATCCGTGCCAGCGCCGCCTCGATTCGTTCGGCGAGGGCGTCGGCGGGATCGGGCATGGGGCGCGGCTTTTCAGAAAGTTGCCGAGACTTGATAAGGCGCGGTGTGCGCTGGCGTCAATCGTCGATGGTTGACGCTGCGAGCGACGCTGGCCATAGCCCACGCGACATTCGCACCTGCACAAGAAAGTCGCCCCGAACGATGGCCGAATTGCCGCCGCGCACGCTTGCCAACGCCATTCGGGCACTGGCGATGGATGCCGTCGAGGCGGCCAATTCGGGCCACCCTGGCATGCCGATGGGCATGGCGGACGCAGCAACGGCATTGTTCGCGCGTCACCTGAAGTTCGACCCGACCCAGCCGAGCTGGCAGGACCGTGACCGCTTCGTGCTGTCGGCGGGCCACGGCTCGATGCTGCTCTATGCACTACTGCACTTGACCGGCTATGCGCGGCCGACGCTCGACGACATCCGGAATTTCCGCCAGCTCGGCAGCCCCTGCGCCGGCCATCCCGAGAATTTCGAGCTGGAGGGCGTCGAGACCACCACCGGGCCGTTGGGGCAGGGGCTCGCCACCGCGGTCGGCATGGCGATGGCGGAGCGGCATCTGAACGCGGTCTTCGGCGACGATCTTGTCGATCACCGCACCTACGTGATCGCCGGCGACGGCTGCCTGATGGAAGGCATCAGCCATGAAGCGATCGGGCTGGCGGGGCATCTCGAGCTCGGCCGGCTGATCGTGATGTGGGACGACAACCGCATCTCCATCGACGGGCCGGTCAGCCTGTCGTCGAGCGAGGACCAGCCGAGGCGCTTTGAGGCCGCGGGCTGGCAGGTGCTGGCGTGCGACGGCATGGACTTTGACGCGGTCGACGCGGCGCTGACCGCGGCCAAGGCGGACCCCCGCCCAACGCTGATCGCCTGCCGCACCACCATCGGCTTCGGCGCACCGAAGAAGGCCGGGACCAGCGGCTCGCACGGCTCGCCGCTCGGGGCCGACGAGATTGCCGGGGCCCGCGCCGCGCTGGGCTGGGACGCGCCAGCGTTCGTCATCCCCGACGGCATCCGCGACGCTTGGGCGGCAATCGGCCTGCGCCACCGCGACACGCGCACGGATTGGGAGGCGCGCCTCGCCGTCGATCCCCAGCGGCCGGCGTTCGAGAATCGCGCCGCCAACGAGCCGCCGCAGGCGGTGTACGACGCGCTCGACGCGCACATCGCGGCGCTGGTCGCCGCGCCGGTCAACGTCGCGACCCGCAAGGCGTCGGAAATGGCGCTCGAGGTCGCGGTGCCGCTCGCCTCGGGCATGTTCGGCGGCTCGGCCGATCTGACCGGCTCGAACAACACCAAAACCAGGACAATGCAGCCGTTTACCGCCGACGGCTATGACGGCAGGTACGTTTACTACGGCATCCGCGAGTTCGGCATGGCGGCCGCGATGAACGGCATTTCCCTGCACGGCCAAATGCTGCCGTTCGGCGGCACATTCCTGGTGTTCAGCGATTACATGCGCAACGCGATCCGCATGTCGGCGCTGCAGCGCACCCGCGTCGTTTACGTCCTCACCCATGATTCAATCGGGCTCGGCGAGGACGGTCCGACGCACCAGCCGGTCGAACATCTGCTGTCGCTCCGCGCGATTCCCAATCTCGCGGTCTACCGCCCCTGCGACGCGGTGGAGACGGCGGAGGCGTGGGCGCTGGCCATTGCCGACAAGCACCGCCCATCGGTATTGGCGCTCAGCCGCCAGAACCTGCCGCAGCAGCGCCTGATGGCCGCGACCGAGAACCTGACAGCGCGCGGCGGCTACCGCCTGACCCCCGCCACGGCGCCGCGCCGCGTCGTGTTCGTCGCCACGGGCTCGGAGGTTCACATCGCCGCCGCTGCCGCCGCGGCGCTGGAGGTTGAAGGCATTGGCTGCGATCTTGTGTCGATACCGTGCTGGGAGAATTTCGATGCTCAGCCCGAGGCTTATCGCCGCGAACTGCTGCCCGCCGATGCCCTGATCGTCTCGGTCGAAGCGGGTGTCACAATGGGTTGGGAACGCTACACGATGGTGCGCGGTTTACGGATCGGTATAGATAGCTTCGGTGCCTCGGCCCCGATCGACGCGCTCTACGACCATTTCGGCATTACCGCGCCCAAGATTGCGGCGCGGGTCCGCACGGCGCTAAACGCCGCCTGATTTCGCTTTTCGGAGTTTCCGCCCATGACCACCAAGCTCGCCATCAACGGCTTCGGCCGCATCGGTCGCAACGTGCTGCGCGCGCTCGTCGCATCGGGCCGCACCGATCTCGAGGTCGTGGCGATCAACGATCTGGCCGACGCCAGGACCAACGCGCTGCTGCTCAAGCGCGACTCGGTGCATGGGACCTTCGATGCGGAGGTTGCGGTCGACGGGGGCGATATTGTCGTCAACGGCAAGCGCATCCGCGTCACCGCCGAGCGCGACCCGGCCAAGCTGCCGCACGGCGAGATGGGCGTCGATCTGGTGCTGGAATGCACCGGCCTGTTCACCGATGCCGACAAGGCGCGCGGCCACATCACCGCGGGTGCAAGGCGCGTTTTGATCTCGGCACCCGGCAAGGGCGTCGACCTGACCGTCGTCGTCGGCGTCAACGATCACCTGCTCAAGGCCGAGCACCACATCGTCTCGAACGCCAGCTGCACGACCAACTGCCTCGCGCCGATCGTGCGGGTGATGCACGACGCCATCGGGGTCGAGCGCGGCCTGATGATGACCATCCACAGCTACACCAACGACCAGTCGCTGCTCGACGTCTATCACAAGGACCCGCGCCGGGCCCGCGCCGCCGCGGTGTCGATGATCCCGACCAGCACGGGTGCTGCCAAGACGGTTGGCGAGGTGATCCCCGAGTTGAAGGGCAAGCTCGACGGCATTTCGGTGCGCGTTCCGACGCCGAACGTCAGCCTGGTCGATTTCACCTTCACACCGAGCCGCGCGACCACCATCGAGGAGGTCAACGGGGCGCTGCAGGCGGCGAGCGACAGCGGCGCGATGGCCACAATCCTCGACTATTCCGACGAGCCGCTGGTCAGTCATGACTATAATCATAATCCGGCGTCGGCGACGATCGACAGCCTGGAAACGACGGTGCTTGACGGCCTGCTGGTGCGCGTCGTCGCCTGGTATGACAACGAGTGGGGTTTTTCGAACCGCATGCTCGATACCGCCGCGATGATGGGCAAGCTGATCTGAAATGTTCCGCACGCTCGACGATATCGGTGAAGTAGCGGGCAAGCGCGTGCTGGTGCGCGCCGACCTCAACGTGCCGATGGACGGCGGCCGGGTTACCGACGACAGCCGGCTGCGCGCTGCGATGCCGACCATCGCCGAGTTGGCCGACAAGGGCGCGCGCGTCGTCGTCCTGTCTCACCTCGGCCGCCCCGAGCGCGGACCTGACCCGTCGCTGTCGCTGCGGCCGGTGGCGGTCGCGCTCGCCGAAGTCCTGGGTCGACCGGTGACCTTCGTCGGCGACGTCGACAGCGCCGGTCCCAACATCAACGCACTGCCCGAAGGCGGCATCGCGGTCGTTGAGAACACCCGCTTCCACGACGGTGAGGAGGCCAATGCTGCCGCCTTCGTTGCCGACCTGGCGGAGCTCGGCGATCTCTACGTCAATGACGCCTTTTCGGCCGCGCACCGGGCGCACGCCTCGACGGAGGGGTTAGCGCATGTCCTGCCGGCGTTCGCTGGCCGCGAGATGCAGGCCGAGCTCGAACATCTTGAAAAGGCGCTCGGCAAGCCGGAGCACCCGGTCGCCGCCATCGTCGGCGGGGCCAAGGTGTCGTCCAAGCTCGCCGTGCTGACCCACCTCGTCACCAAGGTCGACCATCTCATCATTGGCGGTGCGATGGCCAACACCTTCCTGGCGGCGCGCGGCGTCGGGGTCGGCAAATCGCTGTGCGAGCACGACCTCAAGGACACCGCGCTCGACATTCTCGCGCGTGCCGAGGCGGCCCGCTGCACCGTGCACCTGCCCTACGACGTGGTGGTGGCGCAGACGTTCGCGGCGAACGCGCCGCATCGGACCGTCAATGTTCACGAGATTGGCCCGGACGACATGGTCCTCGACCTCGGGCCCGCCGCGGTCGAGGCGGCGGGCGACGCGCTCAAGACCTGCCGCACGCTCGTGTGGAACGGCCCGCTCGGCGCATTCGAGCTGACGCCGTTCGATGCCGCCACGGTGGCGCTGGCGAAGACCGCCGCAGCACTGACCCAGGCGGGTGAACTGATTTCGGTGGCTGGTGGCGGCGATACGGTCGCGGCACTGAATCATGCCGGGGTCAGCGGCGAGTTCACCTATGTCTCGTCGGCCGGCGGCGCGTTTCTCGAATGGATGGAGGGCAAGGCGCTGCCCGGCGTCGTCGCCCTGGAGGCCGCCCGATGATCGACCCTGACCGTCTGTGGGAGCGTTTGTATCCGGCGGTGTGGAAGCTGGCGCGCTCGGCCGGACCCATCCACGACCGTGTCGGCGAGGCGTTCCGCAGCATCCGCGACCTCAAGGGCGAAGATTTCGGCCCTGAGTGCCGGATCATCTACAACGACATCACGGCACGTCTGACCGCCGCGGGCGCCGTGCCGGACGGCAAGGGCGGCATTGCCAAGGGTGCGGTCGCCCACACACTCGAAACGCTGACCGAACCGCAGGTGAGCGAGATCGCTGAACATATTTTCGAGCTGTTCGTGCAGGTCGCCGAACTCCATTTCGGTCGCAAGTAAGGAGCCCCCGATGACCCCCGCCGTCCGCGCCATCCTCGCCAACTACGAATCCGATAATCCCGGCACCAAGGCGAACCTCGCGCGCATCCTGATGCAGGGGCGTCTCGGCGGCACCGGCAAGCTGGTCATCCTGCCGGTCGACCAGGGTTTCGAGCACGGCCCGGCACGCAGCTTTGCAATCAATCCGGCGGCCTACGACCCCCACTATCACTACAGCCTCGCCATCGACGCCGGGCTGTCGGCCTATGCCGCGCCGCTCGGCATGATCGAGGCGGGAGCCGATACGTTTGCCGGCCAGATCCCGACGATCCTCAAGGTCAACAGCTCGAACAGCTGGTCGACCAGCATCAACCAGGCGGTGACCGGCACGGTTGAAGACGCGCTGCGCCTCGGCTGCGCGGCCATCGGCTTCACCATCTATCCGGGCTCGGACGACATCTTCGAGCTGATGGAGGAAATTCAGGAACTGTCGGCGGAGGCCAAGTCGGTCGGCATCGCGACCGTCATCTGGTCGTATCCGCGCGGCGGCACGATCTCCAAGGACGGCGAGCTGGCGCTGGATGTCGGCGCCTATGCCGCGCACATGGCGGCGCTGGCCGGCGCGCACATCATCAAGGTCAAGCTGCCGACCGACCATATCGAGCAGAAGGACGCGAAGAAGGCGTACGAGGGCGGCGACTGGTCGACCCAGGCCAAGCGCGTCGCCCACGTCCGCGACGCCTGTTTCGCCGGACGGCGGATCGTGGTGTTCTCGGGCGGCGCGGCCAAGGGCGCGGACGCGGTCTACCAGGACGCGCGCGACATCCGCGACGGCGGCGGCAACGGCTCGATCATCGGGCGGAACACCTTCCAGCGCCCGCGCGCCGAGGCGCTGGCGATGCTCGACAAGATCGTCGCGATCTACAAGGGCGAGGAATGAGCGGGGAGGGCGAAGACCTAATCCCGCTCGACCCCAGCTTCGGCGATCGGTTTGCGCGCGAGAAGCGGCCACCGTGTCAGCTGTACCTGATCTCGCCGCCGGTGCTCGCCGATGACTTCGTCGAAACGCTTGCCGCGGCGCTCGACGCCGGGCCGGTGGCGGCATTCCAGCTGCGTCTAAAGGCCGTGCCCGATGCCGAAGTGCTGCGCTGGGCGGCGTTGCTGCAGCCGGTGTGCGCGGCGCGCGACGTGGCGTTCCTCGTCAACGACCGTGCCGACCTAGCCAAGGCCTGCGGGGCGGACGGGGTTCACCTCGGGCAAGGCGACGGCTCGGTTGCCGACGCGCGCGCGCTACTCGGGGCGACCGCGCAGATCGGCGTCACCTGCCACGCCAGCCGCCACCTCGCGATGGAAGCGGCAGAGGCGGGGGCCGACTATGTCGCGTTCGGGGCCTTTTACGACACGACGACCAAGCCGAGCGAGCATCGCCCCGACGCGTCGATCCTGACGTGGTGGACGACGATCAGCCAGCTGCCGTGCGTCGCAATCGGCGGCATCACGCCTGCTAGTGCAGCACCGCTGGTCGCAGCGGGGGCCGACTTCATCGCGGTGTCGAACGCGGTGTGGGGTCATGCCGACGGCGCGGCGGCGAGCGTCGCCGCCTTCGCAACACTACTCGAAATGTAAAGAAGCGAAACAAGGGGAAATATCGTGAAGTCAGTCGTCGCTCTCGTGTTCGCGCTGGTGATCGCAGTGCCCGCGCCCGCCGCCGAAGCGCCGGTCAAGGTCATGGTGCTGGGCAGCTATCATTTCGGCAATCCCGGCCTCGACGTGAACAACGTCGAGGCCGAGACGGTGCTGACGCCACGACGGCAGTCCGAGCTCGACCGGGTGGCGCGCTCGATCGCGACCTTCAAGCCGACCCGGGTAATGGTCGAAATGCAGAGCAGCGAAGCCGAATTCGCGGTCGCCGATTATCGTCGCTTTACCCCCGAGAGGCTGCCGACGGCAGCGAACGAAATCGACCAGCTCGGCTTTCGCATCGCGCGGCTGGTCGGCCTGACGACGGTCAACGGCATCGACGAACAGCCGAAGGCCGGGGAGCCCGACTATTTCCCCTACAGCGCAGTCGGTCCGATCGCCGCGAAGTTCGGCCAATCCGACCGGACCAAGGCCTTCGAGGGCGACGTCAAGCCATTCATCAAGGCATTCGACGCCAGCCAGAAGACCCGCACGATCGCGCAGCTGCTGGCGGTTTGGAACGAGCCCGGCAGCTATGTCACCGGTATTAGCGCATACTATAACCTGTTGCCGATCGGTGATGCGGACACGCAACCGGGGGCCGATCTCAACGCGATGTGGTACCTGCGCAACGCCAAGATTTTTGGCAAGCTGATGCAGGTCGCCAAGCCGGGTGACCGGGTGCTGGTCGTCTACGGCGCCGGCCACGGGTATTGGCTGCGCCATTTCGCGGCAGAGACCCCGGGCTATGCGCTCGTCGACGTGATGCCGTACCTGCGCCGCGCGCGCTGAGGGCAGCTCCTTGGCATGAACACCGCGCTGCGCTAGGACGCGCGCCACCCCTCCATCGAGCGCCCCCATGAAGATCAACAGCGTCGAAATCCGCCCCGGCAACATCCTCGAGTACCAGGGCGGCCTGTGGCGCGCGGTGAAGATCCAGCACACCCAGCCGGGCAAGGGCGGTGCGTACATGCAGGTCGAGCTGAAGAACCTGATGGACGGCCGCAAGACCAACGAGCGGTTCCGCTCCGCCGAGACGGTTGAAAAGGTGCGGCTCGACACCAAGGATTTCCAGTTTCTGTTCGCCGAAGGCGACAGCCTGACCTTCATGGACAAGCTGACCTACGACCAGGTCAGCCTCGATCGCGACCTGCTCGGCGAAGCGGCGGACTTCCTTCAGGACGGCATGGACGTCGTCATGGAAACCTACGACGACAAACCGATCTCGGTGCAGCTCCCCAGCCAAATCGAGGCGGCGATCGCCGACACCGAGGCCGTCGTGAAGGGCCAGACCGCGTCGTCGAGCTACAAGCCCGCGACGCTGGAGAACGGCGTGCGCGTCATGGTCCCGCCATTCATCGGGGTCGGCACCAGGATCGTCGTCGATACCTACGAGCGCGAATACGTCCGCCGGGCGGACTGATGCCCATTAAATCCGGCCTGATCACCGTCATGGAAAAGGCCGCCCGCAAGGCGGCGCCGCGCCTGCGTCGCGACTTCAACGAGGTCGACGCGCTGCAGGTCTCGAAGAAGGGACCTGCCGATTTCGTGTCCAATGCCGACCGGGCCGCGGAAGCGACGCTGCGCGAGGTCCTCGGCCATGCCCGCCCGACGTGGGGAATGCTGCTCGAGGAGCAGGGCGAGGTGAAGGGCGAGGACCCCGACCGTCGCTGGATCGTCGATCCGCTCGACGGCACCACCAACTTCCTTCACGGCGTGCCGCACTTCGCCATCTCGATCGCTGCGGAGGAGCGCGGCGAGGTCGTCGCCGGTCTGGTCTACCAGCCGCTCACCGACGAGAGCTTCTGGGCCGAGAAGGGCAAAGGCGCCTGGCTGCAGGACCGCCGCCTGCGCGTGTCGTCGCGCCGTGACATGGCGGACAGCGTCATCGCCACCGGCATTCCGTACAGCGGCCACGGCGACCAGGCACAGTTCGCCAGCATCCTGAATGCCGTCATCCCCAACGTCGCCGGGGTCCGCCGCTTCGGCTCGGCGGCGCTCGACCTCGCCTGGGTTGCGGCCGCGCGCTTCGACGCCTTTTGGGAGAGCGACTTGCAGCATTGGGACGTCGCCGCGGGCATTCTGCTAGTCCGTGAAGCGGGCGGTTTCGTCACCGACTATCGCGGCAAGGACGCCATGGTCGCGCGCCAGGAGATCGTCGCCGGCAACGACCAGATCCATTCCAAGCTGCACAAGCTGATCGCCGGGGTGATCCGCTAGCCCTGCTGCCCGGTTGTCCGCCGCAATAGGTTCAGCGGACCTTGACGAACTTCAGCGTCATGCGGTCTGATTCCCCGATCGCGGCATATTTCGCGCGGTCCTTGTCGCCCTCGGTCAAGGTCGGTGGCAGCGTCCAGACACCCTTGGGATAATCGTGCGTGTCCTTGGGGTTGGCGTTGACCTTTGACTCCGCAACCAGCTTGAAGCCCGCATCCTGGGCCAGCTTCACCACTGTCGACTGTTTCATGTAGCCGCTCGAATTCTGCATCGCATCCGGCATATTCTCCGGCAACCGGTGCTCCTCGATGCCCAATATGCCGTTTTTCTTCAGCGCCTTGTTGAAGCCGGCAAAGGCCAGTGGCGCATAGCCGCCGATGTACCAGTTGTGGACGTTGCGGAAGGTAACGACCATGTCGGCGCTGCCTGCGGGCGCGATGCGGCCCCAGTCCTTGTCGCTCGACGGCGTCACGGCGACCTTGTCGAAGGCGGCCGGGAACTTGTCCAGCCGCGCCTTGAAGCGCGCCGCCGACTTGGCCGCGCCGTCGCCCGCATCGGGGTCGGCGGCAGCAACATACAGCTTGCCCTGGTCGCGCAGATAGGGGGCAAGGATCTCGGTATACCAGCCGGCGCCCGGCGACACCTCGACGACCGTCATCGTCGGCTTCATGCCGAAGAAGTTCAGCGTCTCCACCGGGTGACGGGCAGCGTCACGGGCCTTGTTGGCGTCGGAGCGCTGCGGACCGGCGAGGATGCCGTCATAGGCCGTGGCGGCGAGAGCCGGAATGGCGGCGGCGGCGAGTATCAGGGCGATCAACGGTCGGTTCATTGGTCGAGCCTCGCTTGTCAGGGACAGGCGGCTTATCTAGCGCCTCCGGGACGCGCGGCAAGGGGGCAGGCATGGACGAAACGACCAGCCTGATCGCGCTCGTCGCGGCGTTGTTCGTCGCTGGCGTCGGCTGGCTCGGCCTGCGAGCCCGCGCTCGCGCGCCGCTCGCGGCTCATGCGCTGCTGCCGTGGACCGCGCTGCTGTTCATCGGACTGGTCGCGGCGGCGGCCCTGGCGGCGCATCTGCTCGGGGTTGGGCAGCGGGGTGGCCGCAGCGGCTTTTAGCCTGCGACCTCCTTGTCCCCGAATGCCGCCAGGATGAACGCGAACTCCTCCGCTGTCTCGTGCAGCGCCTCGAAGCGGCCGGATTTGCCGCCGTGGCCGGCGCCCATGTTGGTCTTGAGCAGCAGCGGCGCGTCGCCGGTGTTCAGCTCGCGCAGGCGGGCGACCCATTTCGCTGGCTCCCAGTAGGTGACGCGCGGGTCGTTGAGGCCGGCGGTGACCAGGAGCGCCGGGTAAGGCTGCGCGGTGACGTTGTCGTACGGCGAGTAGGCGGCGATGGCCTCATAAGACTCGCGGCTGTCGATCGGGTTGCCCCATTCGGGCCACTCGATCGGGGTCAGCGGCAGGGTCGCGTCGAGCATCGTGCCGAGCACGTCGACGAAAGGCACATGCGCGACGACCGCGCGCCACAGGTCGGGCCGCTGGTTGGCGACGACTCCCATCAGCGTGCCGCCGGCGCTGCCGCCCGAGGTGGAGATGTTGCCCGCCGTCGCATGGCCGGCGTCGATCAGCGCTTCAGCCGCCGCGATGAAGTCGCCGAACGTGTTCGTCCGCCGCTCCAGCTTGCCGTCGAGATACCAGCCGTAGCCGAGGTCGTCGCCGCCCCGCACATGCGCGATGGCGTAGGCGAACCCCCGGTCGAGCAGGCTGAGCCGGCTAGCCGAGAACGACGGCGGGATGGCGATGCCGTACGCGCCGTAGCCATAGAGGTGGCAGCGCCCGCCGCGCGGCATGTCACGACGCCAGACCACAGAGACTGGAATCGCGGTGCCGTCGGCCGCCGTCGCGCTCAGCCGCTGCGTCGCGTACAGCGCCGGGTCATAGCCCGACGGCACCTCCTGCACCTTGCGTGTCACCAGCGTGCGCGTCGCAAGGTCGTAGTCGAACACCGTCTGCGGCGTGACCATCGAGCTGTAGTGGAGGCGCAGCGCCGCCGTGTCGGGCTGCGGGTTGCTGCCCAGCCCCGCGTTGTAGCTCGCTTCGCGAAAGGCGACCCGGTGCTCGCCGCCGTCGTGGCCGCGGACCCGCACCGCATCGAGGCCGTCGACCCGCTCCTCGATGACCAGGCACGAGGCGAAGGCGGTGAGGCCGCGGATATAGTGCCGGTCGCTGCCGGGAATCAGCTCGGCCCAGTCGCCCGGCGCTGCAACCGGGGCGGTGGCGACGCGGAAATTCTCGTGGCTGTCGTTGGCGCGCACGAACACCATGCCGTTCGCCACGTCGACCTCATAGTCGATCCCGGTCTGGCGCGCCCGCACCAGAACCGGCTCGCCGCCCGCCACGTCGATCAGCCGCGCTTCGGCGGTGACATGGTCGGCGCTGCGGATGATGACGTGGCTGCGGTCCTGGCTGCGCGCGATGCCGACGAAGAAACTGCCGTCCGCCTCCTCGTACACCGGGTCGCCGGGCTCGCCCGAGCCGCGGACATGGCACCGCACCCGCCACGGTCGCCACGCCTCGTTGACCTCGGTCCAGTACAGCGTCCCGTCGTCGGCCCAGACCGGCGTGCCGATGCTGTTGTCGGCGATCATCGGCCCCGTCGCGCCGGTATCGAGGTCGCGGACGAACAGCGCGAACCGCTCGGAGCCGTCGGCGTCGACGGCATAGGCGAGCCAGCGCCCGCCCGGGCTGACTGCGTGGCCGCCGAGCCGGAAGTAGGCGAGGCCCTCCGCCAGCGCCGGCTCGTCGAGGATGATCTGCTCGGGCCCGCCGCCCGCGGCGCGGCGCAGCCACACCCGGTACTGGCCACCCTGAGCAAACCGCCACCAGTAATCGTACGCCCCGTCGCGGACCGGCACGCCGGCGTCGTCCTGCTTCACCCGGCCCCTGAGTTCCTCGTACAGGGTTTCAACCGTCGCGGCTTGCGGTGCCATCCACGCTTCGAACCAGTCGTTCTCTGCCGCCAGATAGGCGAGCACCGCCGGGTCACTGACGTCCGGATAGCCGGGGTCGCGCAGCCAGTCGTAGGGATCGTCGCGGACGATGCCGTGATGGGTGGACCGGTGGGGCACGCGGTCGGCGATCGGGGGGTGCTGCATCGCTGCCCTATAGTGGCGCGCGCGCGGACCGGGTAGGGTGCGGCCCGGTTTCGAAGGAGCTTCCATGTCCACCCACGCCGACCGTCTCGCCGCGCTGCGCGCCGAACTCAGCGAACAGGCGCTGACCGGCTTCGTCGTGCCGCTGACCGACGAGCATATGAGCGAATATGTCGGCGGCTACGCACAGCGGCTGGCATGGCTGACCGGCTTCGGTGGCTCGGCGGGCACCGCGGCGGTGCTGCCGGCCAAGGCCGCGATGTTCACCGACGGCCGCTACACGCTGCAGGTCCGCGAGCAGGTGCCCGGCGACCTCTACGACTACGCACAGGTGCCGCAGACCTCGGTCGCCGACTGGCTGGTCGAGCACGCCGGGCAGGGCGACCGTATCGGCTACGACCCGTGGCTCCACACCGCCGCCTGGGCCGCGTCCGCCGCCCATCGGCTGAACGCCAGGGGCGCGGCCCTCGTCGCCGTCGAGCGCAACCCGGTCGACCGCATCTGGACCGACCGCCCGGCGCCGTCCGCTGCCCGCCTCGACGTTCACGCCGATTCGCTCGCCGGGCAGTCGGCTGCCGACAAGCGCGCCGGCATCGCCGGATGGCTTGGCGGGCACCAGGCCGATGTCGCCGTCGTCTCGGCGCTCGACTCGATCGCCTGGGCGTTCAACGTGCGCGGCAAGGACGTCGAGCACACGCCGGTCGCCCTGGCCTTCGCGCTGTTCCACGCCGACGCCAGCGCCGACCTGTTCGTCGACGATGCCAAGCTGACGTCCGAGGTCCGCGCCCACCTCGGCCCGGACGTGCGCCTCCACCCCCGCGACGCCTTCATCGGCGCGCTGGAGGGGCTGGGCGGCAAGACCGTCACCGCCGACCCCGCCACTGCCGTCGCCGCGATCTTCGAGGCGCTGAAGCGTGGCGGCGCCAAGGTCGTCGAGGCACGTGATCCCGTCGCGCTGCCCAAGGCGATCAAGAACCCGGTCGAGATTGCCGGCACCCGTTCCGCCCACCACCGCGACGGCGCGGCACTCAGCCGCTTCCTTCACTGGTTCGCCGGCGAAGCTACGCAGGGTGGCCTCGACGAACTCGGTGCGGCGAACAAGCTGCGGTCGTTCCGCGAGCTGACCAACAGTCTAGAGGATTTGAGCTTCGATACCATCTCCGGGGCCGGGCCGAACGGCGCAGTGGTCCACTACCGGGTGTCGGCGGAGACCAACCGCCGGATCGAGCCGAACTCGATCTTCCTGATCGATTCGGGCGGCCAGTACCGCGACGGCACCACCGACGTGACCCGGACACTGGCGGTCGGCACCCCGACGCCGGAAATGCGCGACCGTTTCACCCGCGTGCTGCGCGGCCATATCGCCCTGGCGCGCGCCGTGTTCCCGGCGGGCACCCGCGGCAGCCAGCTCGACGTGCTGGCGCGTGGGCCTTTGTGGGAGGCCGGCCTCGACTATGCCCACGGCACCGGCCACGGCGTCGGCAGCTATCTCGCCGTCCACGAGGGGCCGCAGCGCATCGCGCCGATGTCGGGTGGCCAGGCCGGCGGCGACGAGCCGCTGGCGGCGGGCATGATCCTGTCGAACGAGCCCGGCTATTACAAGACGGGCGAATACGGCATCCGCATCGAGAACCTGGTGCTGATCGAGCCGCGCGATATCGAGGGTGCCGAGAAGGACATGCTCGGTTTCGAGACGCTGACGCTCGCGCCGATCGACCGTCACTTGATCGATGCGGCGGCGCTCAACGCCGTCGAGCGAGCCTGGGTCGACGCCTATCACGCCCGGGTGCGCGCCGAGATCGGCCCGGACCTGGAGGGTGCGGCAGCGGCGTGGCTGGCAGACGCCTGCGCGCCGCTTTAGGTTCGGGCAGTCAATAGGGAGACCACCATGATCCGCACCATCGCCGTCGCTGCTGCTGCCGCCGTGCTGACCGCCGCCGCGCCCGCCGGCATCACCTCCGCCTACGACGTCACCATGACCGCCATCGACGGCGCGCCGCTGCCGTTCGCCAAGTTCAAGGGCAAGGTCATGCTGGTCGTCAACACCGCCAGCATGTGCGGCAACACCCCGCAATATGAGGGGCTGGAGACGCTGTACGAGACCTATGCGCCCAAGGGCTTCACCGTCATCGGCGTGCCGTCACCCGATTTCGGGGGGCAGGAGTACGCCACCAACACGCAGGTCAAGCAGTTCTGCGAATCGAAGTTCGGCATCAAGTTCCCGCTGACCGAGACCAGCACGGTGAAAGGCAGCGGCGCGGTGCCGTTCTACCGCTGGGCGGCGGCGACGCTGGGCCCGAAGAACGTGCCGACTTGGAACTTCCACAAATATCTGGTCGGCAAGGATGGCCGCTTGATCCGCGCCTTCGACAACCGGATCCAGCCGACCTCGGCCGAGGTCAAGTCGGCGATCGAGGCGGCGCTGGCGGCGTAGTCTCCGCTTCGCCCCGTTCCCGCCCCTTGCGTTTGGCCAGGTTGGCGCGGAGCGCGGTGGCAAGGCGCTCGGCGCGCGGGTCGGGGGCAGGGGGCTTGGCCACGGACCGGGGATAAGCCTGCCGCCCTCGCCTTGACAAGCCGCGCGGGCGTCCCCCATAGCCGCCCGCACGCCGGGTCCGGACCCGCGTCATCGCCCGCGAATGGGCTGCCGTAGCTCAGTGGTAGAGCGCATCCTTGGTAAGGCTGAGGTCGGGAGTTCAATCCTCCCCGGCAGCACCATTCGCGACGTTGTAATGACCGGAGAACGTCCGCATTCCAACAGCGGTCCTCATGCCAAGCTTCCCGACGGGCAACACAAGGGCGCGCCTATGCAAAATGCGGGGTCAGCCAGACTGCTGCACATACGCACGCGGTGCGACCTTATAATGGCCGCCGGCATGAACTATGCCGCAGCCGAGTTCGAGATGCTTCGTTTCGGTCAACGCGACCGAGTTCATTCCTCTGCATTGATGGTGATGTCCGCGCTTTGCTCCCCGTGCGTCGCCGGTGTACCGGTAAGCGTAGCTGCGGGCGATGCACTGCGTCATCGTCTGGCTTGCAAGTTCGGCCGGTTCGGCGCTGACGTGAGCCGGTACGCGTCGGTTTGGCATAGCCATGCCAAGGAGTTTGTGGCGGGACACATGGGGACACAGCTCCAGCAGACGTTTCTCGACCTGCGGTCCGCCTTGTGCCGGTACCTGCTTGCCCGTGGTCTGGCGGTGGCCGACGCGGAGGACCTGTTGCAGGACATTTTCATAAAGCTTGGCCGTGATCGCGGCCCGGTCGATGAGCCGCGCGCCTATCTTTATCGCATGACGCATAATCTGTGGCTCGATCAGCGCCGCTCGACCGGCCGCAGGATGCGCCGGGATGACGAATGGGCGGGCGGCGGCACGGACACCGCCGAGTCCAATCCACAGCCGTCCTCCGAGCAACGGCTGATCGCACGCGAACAACTGGCGGCGATGGTCGCGGCGATCACTGCCCTGCCGGTCAGGACGGGCGACATTTTCCGGCGCTATCGGCTCGGCGGCCAGACCCAGAAGGCAATCGCCGACGCCCTCGGCATCAGCAAGAGCGCGGTCGAGAAGCACCTCTACCGCGCCTTTGCGGTACTGGCCGCGGCCCGCGCCGCCTGTGACGAATGTCCGCAAGATGCGACAATCGCTCCTCCGGAACGTCACAGCGGACGTGAGGACCGGGCATGACGAATGAAGCGGCGGAGGCGCTGAGCGACGCAGCGATCGGCTGGCACCTGCGGCTTGCCGATGGCAGCGGCGAGGATTGGGAGGCTTTCACCGCCTGGCTTGAGCAAAGTCCGGCCCATGCCAGCGCCTATGACGCGATCGAGGCGCTCGATGCCGAGGCCGGTGCCGTCGTTGCCGCGGCCGTGCCCCCATCGCTGGTCGCGGCCAACGATGACACGCCGGTCCGGTCGCGCCTATGGTGGTTCGGCGGTGCGGCCGTCGCGGCGTCGGTTGCGGGGGCGATGCTGCTGGGCTCGCAGGGGTTGCCGGGGCGGGAAGTCTATCGGATCGAGTCACGGCCGGGCCAGACCCGCCACGTCGTGCTTGCGTCGGGCGACACCATTACGCTGAACGGCGACAGCCGCGTGATGCTCGATCGCCGGAACGTACGGTTCGCGGCCCTCGAACGAGGCGAGGCATCGTTCGGAATCACTCATGATGCCGCGGCACCGTTCTTGGTCGAGGTCGGCGACGACCGCATCCAGGATGTCGGGACGGAGTTCAATGTCGCGCGCGGCGAAGACGGCGTGCGGGTCGCTGTCGCGAAAGGCGTCGTGGTCTACAATCCTGGCCGAGAGGCCGTGCGCCTCGGTGCCGGCCAGGTGTTGAGCGATCCCGGCGGCGACGGCGCAGTAGTCCTGACGCGGGTCGATCCGGCGAACGTCGGCGCCTGGCGATCCGGGCGGCTGAGCTACGATGCCGCGCCCCTGAGCCAAGTCGCGGTCGATCTGTCGCGCGCCACCGGGCAGCGGGTCCGCGTCGCGCCGGCGCTCGCCGATCGCCGGTTCAGCGGCACCATCCGTATCAGCGCGAGCCGGGACGTCCTGTTCGGCGACCTCGCGCAGATGCTGGGTGCCGAGGCGCGGCGTGAACACGATGGCTGGACCCTGGTCGCGCGCCCACGTGCCGCACAATGATTTATGGCTGACCGTCGCTGCGGTGCTGCTCGGTGCGACGCCGGCGGCGGCGGCACCGGCACGGGATTTTGCGGTAGCACCGGGGCGACTGGCGGACGCGATCGTCGACTTTGGTGTGCAGGCCGGGATTAGTATCGGCATCGCCGATCCTGGGCTCGCCCAGCACCTCACGCCGGGGGTGCGCGGCCGTCTGTCACCGCGCATAGCGTTGAAACGGCTGCTCGCCGGGACTGGCGCGACCTTCGCCTATATCGGTCCCGAGACGGTGCGCATCCTGCCGCTAGCCGGGCCGCAGACCCGCCGTCAGCGCCCGGCCGAGCTTGTCGCGGCCTCGCCCGCACCGGAGAGTAACGACATCGTCGTCGTCGCCAGCAAGCAGTCGACCGCGCTCCAGCGGTATGCCGGCTCGGTCGATATTCTGGTGCTCGATGCCGAGCGCAATGCACGGTCGGCGGCACGTGGGACGGCGGTGATCTTGTCCCAACTATCGACGATCGCGTCGACCAATCTCGGGCCCGGCCGCGACAAGTTATTCATCCGCGGCGTGGCTGACAGCAGCTTCAACGGCTCGACGCAGGCGACTGTCGGCCAGTATCTCGGCGATGCGCGGCTCAACTACAACGCGCCCGATCCCGACCTTAATCTCTACGACATCGAGCGCGTCGAGGTACTGCCCGGGCCGCAGGGCACGCTGTACGGCACCGGTGCGCTCGGCGGTATCGTCCGGCTGGTGCCAAACCTGCCCGACGCAGGCAAGACCACCGGATTCGCGTCGGCGGGTATCGCGGACACGCGGTTCGGCGGCACCAGCAGCGATGTCGCGGCGATGCTCAACGTGCCGCTGGTCAAGGAACGGCTGGCGGTGCGCGTCGTCGCCTACCGGGTCACCGACGCTGGCTATATCGACGACCCGGCGCGCGGCGAGCCGAACGTCAACCGCACCCGCAACACCGGGGGACGCGCCAGCATCCGCTATGAGCCCGGCGATGACTGGATTATCGATGCGACCGGTGTTTACCAGGATATCGCCGGGCGCGATGGCCAGTACACGCTGCGCGGCGAGCCGCCGCTGACTCGCAGCACGGCGCTCGCGCAGCCCTTTGACAACGACTACCGCCTCGGCGAGCTGCGGATCGCCAAGCGCTGGCAGGATTTCGCGCTGGTATCGTCGACTTCGCTGGTCCGTCATGACCTCGAGACCCGCTATGACGCAACCCTTTCGGGCGGCCGGCCGCGGCTATATGACGAGACCATCGGCATCACCCTGTTGTCACACGAGACGCGACTGTCGGGACGGCGCAACGGTACCGATGACTGGGTCGTGGGACTCGGCTTGATCCACAATGTCGACACGCAGCGCCGCCGGCTCGGCGAGCCCGTCGATCCCGCCACCATCATCGGCGTCCGCAATGCGGCCACCGAGGCGGCGGTGTTCGGTCAATACACGCTGGCGTTGACCCCGCGGCTGTCGGCAACGGTGGGCGCGCGCGTCACCTATGCGACCGCCAACGGCAACGCCCTCGACGACAGACTGCCCGAGGAGAACGAGCCCAAGCGCCACGAGACCCGCATCTCGCCGACGCTTGCGCTGTCGTGGCGACCCGCCGGCGGTTTGCTGCTGTTCGTGCACTATCAGGAAGCGGCGCGCGCCGGCGGACTGGCAGTGGCACCGTCGGCAAGCGCGCTCAACGTGCAGCGGTTCAGCACCGACACGCTGGCGATGCTGGAGGCGGGCGCGCGCCTTGGCGTGCCCGGGCGTGACCGGTTCGCTGCCAGCGCGACGGTGTTCTACGCGCGGTGGACCGATATCCAGGCCGATCTCGTCGATACGGCCGGGCTGCCGTTCACCGTCAACATCGGTGATGGCCGAATCACCGGCGTCGATGCGCGCGTTACCTGGCATCCCGTGGACCCGCTCACCCTCGAGCTGTCGGGTTTCCTCAACTCCTCAGCGCTGAAGCACCCGGCGCCACCGTTCGCGAGCGCCGACGAACGCGAATTGCCCAACGTCGCCGAGGCGGGCGGTCGCGCCGCAGCACGCTACAGCTGGCAGGTGTCGGCGTCGCACACGCTCGATCTCGATGCCGGCCTGCGCTACGTCGGCCGCTCCCGCCTCGGCATCGGGCCGCCGCTCGACGTCCGCCAGGGCGGCTATCTCGAGGCCAGCGCCGGCGGCCGCCTGAGCTTCGGCAAGGCCGGGCTGTCGCTCGACATCTTCAACCTGACCGACGTGCGTGGCAACCGGTTCGCATTCGGCAATCCGTTCGGCATCGCCGATCGCAACCAGATGACGCCGTTGCGGCCGCGCACCATCCGAGTGGGTTTCGATGCCAGCTTCTGACCGGCTGCTGCTCACCTCGATCCACGACGTCGGGCCGAAGTTCGAGGGCGCGGTCGATGCCCTCGCCGATAGGCTTGCCGGGCTGCTCGGCGGGCCGCGGTTCGCGATGCTGGTCGTGCCCGACCATTGGGACGAGGCGCCGCTGGCACGCTCGCCCGGTTTTGCCCGCAAGCTGCGCGGCTGGTCCGAGGCGGGCGTCGAGATGTTCCTGCACGGCTGGTGCCACCGCGACGACCAGGTCCATGCCGGGCAAGTTGCACGCTTCCGGGCGCGGCAGATGACGGCGGGGGAGGGGGAGTTCCTGGGCCTCGCACGCGCGGAGGCGGCGCGGCGGATGCGGGACGGCCGCGCGGTGGTCGAGGATGCCATCGGCGGGCCTGTCGCCGGGTTCATCGCGCCCGCCTGGCTGTACGGCGACGGCGCGCGCACGGCGCTGGCGGACGAAAAGTTTGCGCTTGCCGAGGACCATCTCCGGGTCTGGCGGCCGGCGAGCGGGCGTATCGTCGCACACGGCCCGGTAGTGACCTGGGCGAGCCGGTCGCGGGCGCGCATTGCCAGCTCGCTTGCCTTTGCCGCGGTCGCGCCCGTCGTCCTTGCCCCGCTGGCGGTGGTCAGGGTCGCGGTCCATCCCGGCGACACCAATGTTCCGGCGCTGCTCGGCAGCATCGATGCGACCGTCGCGCACTTCGCCCGCCGCCGCCGTGTCGCCCGCTACGGGGATCTGGCCGCCTGACGTTACGACGTTCGTCCGGTCCCGGCGTCATAGCGGCATGGCCAGCCGAACCTCGCGCCGATGACCCGGCCGCTTCGTATCCTGACATTCCTGCACAGCTTCGAGCCCGGCGGGGTCGAGCGGGTAGCGCTTCGGCTTCACCAGGCCTGGACCCGCGACGGGGTCGACGCCCGGCTGGTGATGGGCAGAGAGGACGGGGTTCAGCGCCGCGAATGGCCGGGCCTCGCCTACCGCTCGCTGGCGGTACCCTGGTTGGACCCGGCGCGCTTCGAGACCTTGTGGCTGCTCGCGCGCCTGCCGGGCGCCATCCGGCGCGAGCGGCCCGACGTGCTGTTCTGCGCCGGCAATACCTACGCCGTGGTGGCGGTCGCGATGAAGCTGCTGCTGGGTCGCGGCTGCCCGCCGATCGTCGCCAAGGTCAGCAACGACCTGTCACGCGCCGATCGCGGGCCGGTCGAACGCTGGCTGTACCGGGCGTGGCTGCGGATCCAGGGCCGCCTGATCGACCGCTTCGTGGGCATGGCAGCGCCGATGGCGGCAGAAATCGGCGACGCGATGCGGGTCGCCGTGGACCGCGTTGACGTCGTCAACGATCCCGCGATCAGTAAGGCCGAAATCGCCGGCCTCGCCGCAATCCGGCCTGTGTGCCATGGCGGCGGCACCCGCTTCGTTGCGGTCGGGCGGCTGGTGCCGCAGAAGAACTTCCCTCTGCTGCTGAAGGCCTTTGCCAGCGCCGCGCGGCCACGTGACCGGCTGGCGATTTTCGGCGAGGGGCCGGAGCGCCGCGCCCTCGTCGAACGCGCGCGCGAACTTGGTCTCGGGCGGCGGGTCGACCTGCCCGGCCATGTCGTTCCGGTCGCCGACCAGTTCCGGGCGGGCGACGTGTTCGTGATGTCGTCCGACTATGAAGGCGTGCCGGCGGTCATCATCGAGGCCCTCGCCGCCGGGCTCGCCATCATCGCCACCGACTGCAGCGTCAGCATGGCGAGCCTGCTCGGCGGCGGCGCGCTCGGCACACTGGTTCCCGTCGGCGACGCCGCCGCGCTCGGCAGGGCGATGCGGGCGGCCGCGACCCGGTGCCCCGACGTACTCGCGGCGCGCGCGCAGGCGGGGCGCTTCACTATCGAGACGGCTGCGGAAGCCTATGTCGAGGTCTTCGCCCGCCTCGCTGCGGCGCGGCGCGTCGCCGCGGGCCTTGCGAACTCGCGCCGCCCGCGGCGTCCCAGTGCCAGTCATCAACAGCTTCAGGGATAAGGCGTGTATCGGAATAGCCAGACATTCGATCGTCCGGTCGCCGCGATCGCGGTGCCCGCGGACCCCGCGGTGCTCAAGGCGGGGGCATCGTGGATCACCCGGCTCGCCGCGCCGGCGATCTCGCTTCTGGTGCTGGCCGTCGCGATTTCCCAGCTGGCCCGCTTCGACCTGACCAGCCTGCGCGCCGCCGTGCCGCGCAACCCCGCCTTCTGGCTGCTGTTCGCGGTCAGCTATGCGGTGCCGCCGCTCGCCGACTGGATCATCTTCCGCCGCCTGTGGCAGTTGCCGGCGGCGGGCTTCCTCGCGCTGGTCCGCAAGCTGATCGGCAACGAGCTGCTGCTCGGCTACGTCGGCGAGCTCTATTTCTACAGCTGGGCGCGCAAGCGGACGGCGATGACCGGCGCTCCGTTCGGGGCGATCAAGGACGTCGCCATTCTGTCCGCCGTGGTCGGCAACTGCGTGACGCTGGCGATGCTGGCGCTGGCCTATCCGCTGCTCGGCATGCTCCACCTCGGCGTCGAGCGCGGCACCTTTGTGCTGTCGGTGGCGGTCGTGCTCGGTACGTCGCTGGTGGCTATGCTGTTCCGTCGCCGCCTGTTCAGCCTGCCGCGCGCCGACCTGCGCTTCGTCATCGTCGTTCATCTTGCCCGCATCGTCGCGACCACCGTGCTCGCCGCGTGGATGTGGCACCTCGCCCTGCCGGCGGTCGCGGCCGGCATGTGGCTGCTGCTCGCGACGCTCCGCCTGCTGCTGTCACGGCTGCCGTTCATCCCGAACAAGGACCTGGTCTTCGCGGGCCTTGCAGTGCTGGTCGTCGGGCAGAACCTGCCGGTGGTCGAGCTAATGGCGCTGATGGCGGGGCTTATCCTCGGCACGCACCTGGTGCTGGGCGCGCTGCTGACCGCGGCCGAGCTGCCCGGCTGGAAGCAGCTGGCATGAGGGCAGCGGTCGCGCTCGCTATACTGCTGCCCGCCGCGGCGGGCGCGATGATCGCGTCGCGCCCCGACCTCGGCACCGCGGCGGGCACCTGTCGTGTGGGCGAGACCGGACCGGCCTTCCTGGTTACCGCGGTCGGGCTCAAGGACCGCAAGGGGACGTTGCGCGTCGAGGTCTACCCGTCCGACGACGACGAGTTTCTGGCCGACGACAACGTGCTGGTCGCCGCCGGCAAGACCTTTCGCCGCGCCGAGATGCCGGTCCCTGCCGCCGGACCGGCGGTGGTGTGCGTGCGCGTGCCGACGGCTGGGGCCTACACGTTGTCGCTGCTCCACGACCGCGACGGCAACCGCAAGTTCGGGTTCGCCAGCGACGGGCTCGGCTTCCCGAACAACCCGGCGCTGCACCTCGCTCCGCCGCCCGCCAGCGCGGCGCGCGCCACCGCGGGCACAGGCCCGACGCCGCTGACCATCCGGCTCAACTACCACCACGGCCTGCTCGCCTTCGGGCCGATCGGAGACCCCGCGAAGTGAAGATCGTCGATGTCTGCGCCTTCTACGCGCCGCGCGGTGGCGGCGTGCGAACCTATATCGATCGCAAGCTGATCGAGGGCCCGCGAGCCGGACACGAGATCGTCGTCATCGCGCCGGGCGCGCGATCGTGGACCGAGCATCGCGGGCCCGGCGCACGCATCGTCTGGCTGAAGTCGCCGCGCTTCCCGCTCGACCGCAATTATCATTATTTCGGCGATGCCGCGGCGCTCCACGCCATCCTAGATGCCGAACGTCCTGATGTCGTCGAGGTGTCGTCGCCGTGGCGCAGCGCCTCAATGGTCGCGGTTTGGCCGGGCCGGGCGGTGCGCACGCTAGTGATGCACGCCGACCCCCTCGCGGCTTTCGCCTATCGCTGGTTCGAGATGCTCGCCGACCGCCCGGCGGTCGACCGCGGCTTCGACTGGTACTGGCGCCACCTGCGCCGCCTCGATGCCGGGTTCGACAGCGTCGTCACCGCCAGCCGCAGCCTGACCGAGCGCATGGCCGCCGGCGGACTGCGCGGCGTCGCGACCATCGCAATGGGGGTCGAGCCGGGCATCTTCTCGCCTGCGCACCACGATCCCGCGCTTCGCCGCCGCCTCTTGGAGATGTGCGCGCTCCCTCCCGCAGCGACGCTGTTGATCGGCGTCGGCCGCCAGGCACCGGAGAAGCGCTGGCCGATGGTCGTCGACGCGGTGACATCGGCGCAGTTTAGCAACGCTGTCGGGCTTATCCTCGTCGGCGGCGGCCGCGACCGTGCCAAGATCGCCACCCGTATCGGCGCAAACCCGCACATTCGCTTGCTTGCGCCGACCACCGACCGCGCCGAGCTGGCGAGGATCATGGCGAGTTGCGACGCGCTGATCCACGGCTGCGAGGCCGAGACCTTCTGCCTGGTCGCGGCCGAGGCCGCCGCATCTGGCCTGGAACTGATCGTGCCTGGGGCCGGCGGTGCCTTCGACCAGCTCGATAGCCAGCGCGGCCGCTCCTATCTCCCCGGCTCGGCGGCTGCCGCGGCGCGCGCCGTCGCCGACTTCGTCGGCACGCGATCAAGGGCAACGCCGCTGGACCCGCTGCCGCAAGTCCGCACGATGCGCGACCATTTCGAGGAGCTGTTCGAGCACTATGCCGACTTGGCCCGGCCCATGCAGATTGCAGCATGAGCCGCGATTCAATCGTGGCGGGCTTGCCGCCCCCGTCTTGTCCAGGTCCGACCCGCGATGCGCTGGGCAACGGACACAGTGCCGGGCCGAACGCCCGCAGCAGCCTGACCTTCGTCGGGCTGCTGCTGTTCTGGGCGACGCGCAATACCAGGCAGAAGTGATTTTGAATTTAAGTCTATCCCGTGCGATTACATGGTAAACCCTTCCTACCACTGAAGAGTATGTATCTCGAACTACGGACAATATCTTCATGCTCAATGTAGAAGATTGGGTACCAAACAGCCGACAATGGACGGTAACGCATGACTACTTTTTTGCAGTTTTATGTTTAAGGGCTGCCTTTGCGCAAAGTTGCTCGAGCGGTCACCGGCACGCGCGACATTTTTATACATTTGTCGATGACAACTAGCGCTGCCTACACGGAACCCATCAGACCCGCCTAATCGCCGCTACATGAACTAAAGCGCCGCTGATGGGACGGCGAGCGCGTCCGGACTGAACATCACGGTGAATCGGCATTGCCCAGCATGGCAGGGGATCACGCTTGGGTTTCCTGCGCCTGATTAAGGTCGGTATTTCAGTCCTCGCCGGCAGCCCCATTCCGGGCGGCGGCGATGGCACGGCCCTCGCTGAGCTGCCAAATCAGCAGCGCAGGTATACCGACCGCCAGATCGCGCGCCCGCTTTACTAGCGACAGCGCCAGCAGTGCCTCCGGATCGAGCCCGAATAGTGGCGCGAGCAACAGGTAGGCAGCCTCCTGCACCCCCAATGCGCCGGGGATGACGAACGCGACGCTGCGGACGGCAAAGATCAGACTCTCGATGGTCAGCACCACCCACAGTGGCGCGTCGACGCCCATGAACTGCAGCGTCAGCCATGCGCCAGCCGCGCTCATTACCCACGCCAGCGCGTTCAGCCCGAACGACGCCGCCACTGCACGCCGGTCGCTGTAGATGGCGGTCAGCCGGGGTCGTACCCCGCCGAGCGATGCCGCTGCCGCCGGCAACAGCCGCGCGGCGAACTTGACTGCCAGATCGATCGCCTTGCCCTGACCGAGCGCGAACGCCGCCAGCAGCGCTACCGTCGCCGCCAGCCCCGCCAAGGCGAGCTTCAGCGCGCCGCCGTCATCCGCGCCTGCGACGACCGCCGCCAGCACGGCGACTCCGGCGACGGTCAGCACCGCCTGCGAGGCCATCTCGGTCGTCAGGTCGGCGACCATCGAGGCGTAGATCGTGTCGTCGGGGATGCCGTGGCCCGCCAGAGCGCGGCCGCCGACGACTAGGCCGCCCAACTGCGCGAACGGCAGCACGTCGGTCGCGCCTTCACGCACGGCGCGGGCCCACACGAAGTGGCGGAGTTGCCCGGGCGGAGACCCTGGTGTGACCGCCAGCCAGGCCCCGCCGAGCACGGTCAGCACCGCGACCGACACCAGGCAAAAGGCGATGAACCCCGGCCATCCGACGCTGAGCACGCTGGCCAGCACCTGCGCCGCGCCGATCGATCCGACGATCCAGGCGGTTGCGACAAGGCCCGCCAATGTGGCGAGGAGGATCACCCAGCGAGTCATGCCAAGGTTATGAACCTGGCAGTATTCAGGGTGGTGGCCGCGGCGCGGTTGGCGGGGGTGGTCAGGGCGGCGAACTCGTCGGTGTAGCGGTAACCTGCTGTATTACCTGGCCAATCGTCGCGGGTGGCGGGGTGGAGATAGATCTCGCTGAGGCCGTCTGGCAGCGCGGCGATGATCGCCCCGAGCCGTGCTGCCGTCATCCGGCCCGAATCGGCGAGGCCATAGACCTGGTCCGGCACGGTCATGCCTGCGCGCCGCAGCCGGCGTTGCAACGCCCGCGCGAACGGTGCCGCGATGCCGCCCGCGCCCGGCTCGACGGGGACGCGGACGGCGCGCATGCCGAAGCGGCGGCCGACGCGCAGGACCGTGCCGGCAATCGTCGGATGCAGGTGGAAATGCTTGTGCGCGTTGACATGGTCGAGCGGCAGGCCGGTGGCGGCGAAGGCGGCGAACTGCGCCTCGATCTCGGCGGCGAGCTGCCGCCTCGCGCGGGGCCGCAGGAAGATGTTGATCGCGCTCGCCACCATGTCGCTTCGAAAGCATCCCGATGCGTCGACAAGGTCGGGGATTTCCCGGGGCGGCAGCACCGGCCGTCCCTCCACGAGCACCAGGTGCAGCCCGACCCCGAGCCGCGGCAACCGCCGCGCCCGCGCCACCGCATCGGCGGCGGCCGGTGCCCCGACCATCAGGCTGGCGGCGGTGAGGATGCCGTCGACGTGCCCGCGCTCGACGGCTTCGTTGACGCTTTCATGGGCACCGAAGTCGTCGGCGGTGACGATCAGCGATCTCAAGGCCGGGCCCACCGTGCCGCCGCCGCTTCGTCGCCGGCCCTGGCCGCGACCCAGCCGTTGCCCGCCTCGTGCTTCCAGAACGGCGCGCGGGTCTTGAGCCAGTCGATCAGGAAGCTGGCCGCCTCGAAGGCCGCGGCACGGTGGCTGGCGGCGACGGCGACGAGGACGATGGGGTCGCCGGGCGCGAGGTCGCCGTAGCGGTGGATCAGTGTCCCGGCCAGCACCGGCCAGCGCGCGGCGGCTGCGTCGGCGACGGACTGCATCTGGCGTTCGGTCATGCCGGGATAATGTTCGAGCGTCATCGCCACGTCGCGGACAAGGCCGGTGAAGGTGACGACCGCGCCGATGTCGGTGCGGCCGGCTGTGAGGGCGGCGGCTTCCGCGCCGAGGTCGAACGACACCGTCTGGACGCGGCAGCGGATCACCCGCCGGTCACCGGCGGGAAGATGGCGATCTCGCTTGCCCCGGCGATCGACGCGCCGGTGCCGGCAAAGTGCTGATCGACCCCGACGCGAATCGCCGCGCGATCGGCCAGCGCCGCGGCGTGACCGGGCGAGCGGGCCGCCAGCCAGTCGAGCAGGTCGGCGACGGTGGCCAGCCCGGGCGGCAGCGCGACATCCTCCTCCGCAACCCCGACCCGTTCGCGCACCCACGCGAAATAGAGCAGCTTCGTCACGCCATGTGCTTCAAGCCGACCCGGAGATAGTCGTAGCCGGTGACCAGCGTCAGCCCCGCCGCCAGCCACAGGCAGACCAGCCCGATCGTCTCGGCCGGCAGCGCGGCGAGCAGCGGCTGCTCGCTGGTGCCCGCCAGGATCAGCGCGCCGAGCGCGATCATCTGGAAGGCGGTCTTCCACTTCGCCAGCACGCTGACCGGCAGCGACACCTGCAGGCCGGCGAGGAACTCGCGCAGGCCGGACACGGTAATCTCGCGCAGCAGGATGATCAGCGCCGCGATCACCGACCAGCCGTGGACGATGCCGCCGTGGACCAGCATGACGATGGTCGCGGCGACCATGATCTTGTCGGCGATCGGATCGAGGAAGATGCCGAGCTTCGACACCGTGCCGCGGGCGCGTGCCAGATAGCCGTCGAGATAGTCGGTCGCGCCCGCGATCGTGAACAGCACGAAGGCCGCCAGCCACGGCCCCCACCCCGGCGTCCACATCAGGATGACGAGCAGCGGCACCGCGAAGATGCGGCTGAGAGTCAGGAGATTGGGCAGGCTGGACAACACCGGGCGGGCATAGGCTATGGGGCGGGGCGGCTCAAGGACGAGGGGACAAGCATGCTGGTCAGCGAAGCGGTGGCGAGCCGGCGGTCGGTGCGGGGCTTCCTGCCGACGCCCGTCGATGCCGCGGTCATTCGCCGCGTGCTCGAGCGTGCCTCGCGGGCCCCGTCGGGGGGTAATCTCCAACCGTGGCATATCGACGTCGTCGCTGGCGCGCCGCTCGACGAGTTGAAGGCGATCATGGCGCGCCGCGTTTTCGAGGCTCCGAAGGGCGAGCCGACCGAGTACGACATCTACCCCAAGGCGCTGCCCGAACCGTATAGTCAGTACCGCTTCGAGGTCGGCGAGGATCTGTACGGCGCGCTCGGCATCCCGCGTGAAAACAAGCTGGCGCGGATGATGTGGTTCGCCCGCAACTTCCAGTTCTTCGGTGCGCCGGTGGCGCTGTTCTGCACGGTGGCGCGGACAATGGGCCCGCCGCAATGGTCGGACCTCGGCATGTACCTGCAGACGGTGATGCTGCTGCTGCGCGAGGAGGGCCTCGATAGTTGCCCGCAGGAATGCTGGGCGATCTATCCCGAGACAATCCGCGCCTTCCTCGGCACGCCGCCCGAGCGGATGCTGTTCACCGGCATGGCGATCGGCTTCAAGGATACGGCCGACCCGGCCAATGCGATGGTGCCGCGGCGCGCGCCGCTCGATGCCTTTGCGAACTTTCGGGGGCTGTGATGAGCGCCTGGGCGGCGCTCGATTCGGCACGGTCGCGGCTGGCGAGCGACTCCCTGCTCGACCTGTTTGCGGCAGAGCCTGACCGTGCCGCGCGGATGGCGCTCGACGTCGCGGGCATCCACTTCGATTTCTCGAAGCTGGCGGTCGATGCCGGGGTGATCGGCGACCTGGCGGCGCTGGCGGCTGCGAGCGACCTTGCCGGCTGGCGGGACAAGCTGTTCGCGGGCGCGGTCGTCAATCCGAGCGAGCAGCGCGCCGCGACGCACCCGCACGAGCGTGGCACCGGCACCGGCCCGGCACTGGCGGTCGCGGCGGCGGGCAAGGCGGCGATGCGCGCGGTCGTCGAGCGGCTGCGCGGCGACGGCACGACCCGCGTCCTCCACATCGGCATCGGCGGCTCCGCGCTGGGGCCGGCGCTGCTGGTCGATGCGCTGGGCCACGGCGGCGACGGCCCGCAGGTCGAGATCGTCGCCAACATCGACGGCGTGGCCCTGGAGCGCGCCGTCGCGCGCTGCGATCCGGCGCGGACGGCGATCATCGTCGTCTCGAAGACCTTCACGACGCTGGAAACCATGACCAACGCCGCGTCCGCGCTCGACTGGCTGGCGGCGCACGGCATCGCCGATCCGCGCCGCAAGGTCGTGGCGGTCACCGCCGCGCCCGACAAGGCGCAGGCCTGGGGTGCGGGCATTGTGCTGCCCTTCGCCGAGACCGTCGGCGGGCGTTATTCGCTGTGGTCCGCGGTCGGCCTGCCGCTGGCGCTGCGCTGCGGCTGGCCGGCGTTCGAGGCGCTGCTGGGCGGCGCGCACGCGATGGACACGCATTTCGCCGCGACGCCGTTTGCGGCCAACGCGCCGGCGCTGGCGGGCGCGTTCGACGTCTGGGCGGCGGCGGTGCTGGGCCAGCGCAACCGCGCGGTGTTCGCCTATGACGAGCGGCTGCGGCTGCTGCCCGCCTTCCTTCAGCAGCTCGAGATGGAGAGCAACGGCAAGCGCGTCGACCGCGACGGCACACCGCTCGACCGGCCGGCGGCGGCGGTGACCTGGGGCGGCACCGGCACCGATGCCCAGCACGCGGTGTTCCAGCTGTTGCACCAGGGCGATCCGCGTGGCCCGGTCGAGTTCGTCGCGGTGCTGGAGCCCGGCCACGCGCTCGGTGGCGATCACCACCGCCAGCTGCTCGCCAACTGTTTCGCGCAGGGCGCGGCGCTGATGCGCGGGCGGACGTTCGAGGCGGCGCTGGCGCTGTCGGGCGGCGACCGGGCGCTGGCGGCGGCCAAGACCTTCCCCGGCAACCGCGCCTCGGCGACGATTTTGCTCGACCGGCTCGATGCGCGCTCGCTCGGTGCGCTCCTGGCGTTCTACGAGCACCGCGTGTTCACCGCCGCCTGCCTGCTCGGGCTCAACCCGTTCGATCAGTGGGGCGTCGAGCTGGGCAAGGCGATGGCGAACGTGCTGGGGCAGGGCGGCCACTTCGACGCGTCGACGGAGGCGCTGATCGCGCGGGCGGGGCTGTGAGGTAGGGCACTTGCGCCGCCACCCCTATCCGATTATGTCTCTACTCTGTATAGACGGAGGCGGGTGGTGAACGCGAGCGTGCGCAAATGGGGCAACAGCCCGGCGGTTCGCATCCCGGCCTCGGTCATGGCGGCTACCGGATTGAAGCTCGACAGCCGGGTCGATGTGCGTGCGGAGGACGGCCGGATCGTTATCGAGCCGATGCCCGACGACGCCCCCTTTACCCAGGCGCTGACCGCGACGCTCGATGAATGGGCCAGCGACGAAGACGAGCGAGCCTGGGCCGATCTGTGACGCTCGACCGGTTCGACGTCGTTATCGTGCCGTTTCCGTTCAGTGACCGTCCGGTCGTGCGTCGCCGTCCGGCACTGATTTTGTCGGGCAGCGGGTGGAACGCCGCGAGCGGGCATCTCGTGTGCGCGATGATCACCAGCGCGCGCCAATCGAGCTGGCCGCTCGACGTGCCGGTCGGCGACCTGAGCGTGGCAGGGCTTACGGCAGCATGCATCGTCCGGATGAAATTATTCACCCTGGATCGTCATCTCGTGGAGCGGCGTGCCGGATCGCTGGCCGAACCCGACCGGGCCGCGGTGACCAGATCGCTTGCGGAGCTCGAACTGTGATCGCTCAGTCGTCGAGCGCGGCGTAGACCATGGTCCGCACCTCGCGGCGCACCGGGTAGGTCGAGCTGGGGATCAGCTGGGTCATGAACACCGCGACCAGCTCCTCGACCGGATCGACCCAGAAGAAGGTGCTGGCGGCACCGCCCCAGAAATAATCGCCGTCGCTGCCCGGCATCAGGGTGCGCGATGCCCTGGTGGAGGTGGCGAAGCCGAGGCCGAAGCCGACGCCTTCGTAGGCCGCCTCGCTGAACAGCGACACCGACAGCGCCGGCAGGTCGACGCCGCCGGGCAAATGGTTGGCGGTCATCAGGTCGAGCGTCTTGCGGGAGATCAGCCGCTCGCCGGACGCGGTCCGGCCGCCGGCCAGCATCGCATGGCCGAACTTCAGGTAATCGCCGGCGGTCGAGACCAGCCCGCCGCCGCCAGAGATGAACGATGCGGGCTGCAGGTAGGGCGAGGTGGCGGGATCGTCCTGCAGCTCGATCTTGCCGTCGCGGGTCGGCTGGTAGCAGGCGGCGAAGCGGTGGCCCTGGCCCTCGCGAACGTGGAAGCCGGTGTCGGCCATGCCGAGCGGGTCGAGCAGGCGGCGCTGCAGGAACGCCTCGAACGGCTCGCCCGCGACCTTGCCGACAAGATAGCCGACGACATCGGTGGCGACCGAGTAGTTCCACAGGTCGCCCGGCGAGAACTCCAGCGGGATGCCGGCCAGCGCCGCGATCATGTCGTCCAGCGTGCCGGCCTTCTCGATCTCGCCGATCCGCGTGGCGCGGTAGGCGGCGTCGACGTTGGTTCGCAGCTGGAAGCCATAGGTCAGGCCGGCGGTGTGGCGCAGCAGATCGACGACCTGCATCGGCCGCTTGACCGGACGGGTCTGGAAGCCGGTCTTGTGGGTGCCGGCGACGAACACGCCGAGGGTCTTCCACTCAGGGATATAGCGGTGAACGGGATCGTCGAGCGCGATCTTGCCCGCCTCGACCAGCATCATCAGCGCTACCGAGGTCAGCGGCTTGGTCATCGAATAGATGCGGAAGATCGTGTCCTCCGCCAGCGGCACGCCGCGCTCGACATCGGCCATGCCGCGAAGGCCCACATGCGCGACCTCGCCGCGCCGCGCGACCAGCGTCAGCGTACCCGGCAGGCGGCCGGTCTGGACATATTTGCGGTCGAGGAAGTCGTCGATCGCGGCGAGGCGCGCGGGGTCGAAGCCGAGGATGCTGGACATGGCGGTCCTAGAGGGTCGGCTGGTCGAAACGGCGCGGCACGATCTCGGCGTGCAGCTTCAGGATCGCGGTCGAGCCGGTGGTCTGGCACAGGCCGGGCACGACCGCGTGGACGACGCACGCCGCACTCGCCAGCGCCAGCTTGCGCGCCGTGCCGAGCGAGGCGCGCATATGTTCGAAATAGCCCTCGCCAACGGTACGGGGGTGGTCGATGAACAGGCGGGCGATCATCGGCGGGCCTCGTCGGTGGTACATTGCCGCTATCGCGCATCGCCGCGACATTCGCTAGAGGGGCAGGGCGGGCGATTAGCTCAGTTGGTAGAGCGCTTCCTTTACACGGAAGATGTCGGCGGTTCGAGCCCGTCATCGCCCACCAGACCCGTAGTAACTTTGTAACATACCCAAAACGAACGAAAAAACTGCCGATTGAGCTTGTGTGCACTGCACAAAACCGCGATGGGCCGCGTCCCCGAACACGGAAGGGACGTTTCAAGTGAAAGCCTATCTCAGTGCGGCGCTGTTTGCCGCCGCCGTCGCCACTCCGGCGCTGGCGCAGAACACGGCCCCCGCGGCGCCCAGTTTCACCGGCCCGCGTATCGAGGCGCATGTCGGTTACGACAACGTCCGCATCGGCAGCGACCTCGGTCACGCCGACGGCGTCACCTTCGGTGCCGGTGCCGGCTATGACTTCGCGCTCGGCGGCAGCGTCATCGCCGGCGTCGAGGTCAACGGCGACTTCTCGACGGCCGACAAGTTCGGCATCGACGCGAAGCGCGATCTCGACGCCAGCGTCCGTATCGGCACCTCGCTCGGCACCAGCGGTCTGATCTATGCCAAGGTCGGCTATGCCAACGCCCGCTTCGGCGCGAGCGGCGTCGGCTCCGGGAACGCCGACGGCGTCCGCGGCGCCATTGGCTACGAGATGATGTTCGGCCACGGCGTCTATGGCAAGGCCGAGTACCGCTACACCAACTACGAAGCCGGCATCAGCCGCAACCAGGGCATCGTTGGCGTCGGCTACCGCTTCTAGGCGGCACGTCACGGCAAACGACGACGGCGGGTCGCAAGGCCCGCCGTTTTCGTGTCAGCCGTCGACGGGCACGCCGGGCAGGTGCTTGCTGGTGCGGATGGTCAGGCTGGTCTTGACGCTGGCGACGTTGGGCGCTGGCGTCAGCTCGCTGGTCAGGAAGCGCTGGAACTCCTGCAGGTCGTGGGCGACGACCTTCAGGATGAAGTCGATCTCGCCGTTCAGCATGTGGCATTCGCGGACCTGGGGCAGGGCGGCGACGTGCTCCTCGAACTTGCGCAGGTCGGTTTCGGCCTGGCTCTTCAGGCTGACCATCGCGAACACGGTGATCGCATAGCCGAGCGCTTCGGGATCGAGATCGGCGTGATAGCCGCGGATCGCACCCGCTTCCTCCAGCGCGCGGACGCGGCGCAGGCACGGCGGCGCGGTCAGCCCTGCACGCTCGGCCAGCTCGACATTGGTGACGCGGCCCTCGGCCTGCAGATGACGCAGGATGACCCGGTCGACGGTATCGATGGCAACGCGGGATCGGTGCATCGGCGCAATTCCCAAAGCGGCTGGTACCGGCAGACTATAGGAATATTGCGAGGGCGCGCAATCTTCCGTCGCTGGAAAGCGCACCTGCGATGTCCTAGATAGGGCTTCAGGAGACACGAATGCCCGAGACGACACACGCCAAGGTCCTGATCATCGGCTCCGGCCCGGCCGGCTATACGGCCGCGATCTATGCGGCGCGCGCGGCGCTGGAGCCGGTGCTGATCCGCGGCCTGCAGCCCGGCGGCCAGCTGACCATCACCACCGATGTCGAGAACTGGCCTGGCGACACCAGCGTCATGGGGCCGAACCTGATGATCCGCATGGAGGCGCAGGCGGCGCACGTCGGCACGGAGCTGATCGACGATATCGTGACCTCGGTCGACCTGTCGCGTCGGCCGTTTACCGCGGTTTGCGATTCGGGCGCGCGCTGGACCGCCGATACGATCGTCGTCGCGACCGGCGCACAGGCGCGCTGGCTCGGCCTCGCGTCGGAGACGAAGTACCGCGGCTTCGGGGTGTCGGCGTGCGCGACCTGCGACGGCTTCTTCTTCCGCAACAAGGTCGTCGCCGTCGTCGGCGGCGGCAACACCGCGGTCGAGGAGGCGCTTTTCCTGACCAATTTCGCGTCGAAGGTCTATCTGATCCACCGCCGCGCCGAACTGCGCGCCGACGCGACCAATCAGAAGCGGCTGTTCGCCAACCCCAAGATCGAGATGGTGTGGAACGCCGAGGTCGGCGAGGTCGAGGGCACCGACGCACCGCTCGGCGTCACCGGCGTTACCGTCATCGACACCGCGACCGGCCACAGCCGGGTGATCCCCGTCGACGGGCTGTTCGTCGCCATCGGCCATGTGCCGGCGACCGAGCTGTTCGCGGGCAGCCTCGCGATGGACGGCGAGGGCTATCTGGTCACCGCGCCCGATTCGACCGCGACCAGCGTGGCGGGAGTATTCGCGGCCGGCGACGTCAAGGACAAGGTCTATCGCCAGGCGGTCACCGCCGCCGGCATGGGCTGCATGGCGGCGCTCGAGGCGGAGCGGTTTCTGGCGCACGGCCATATCGCGGCAGAGGCGCGCGAAGCGGCGTGAACCTCGACTGGGAAAAGCTGCGGCTGTTCGACATCGTCGCCGATGCTGGCAGCTTTACCGAGGCTGCGCGGCGGCTGCACATGAGCCAGCCGGCGCTCAGTCGCCAGGTTTCGGCGCTGGAGGACATGGTCGGGGCCAAGCTGTTCCACCGCCACGCCCGCGGCCTCGCGATGACGCACGAGGGCGAGCAGCTCCACCTCGCCACCCACGAGATGAGCGAGACGCTGGAACGCACCCGCAGCTCGATCGACGTGTCGCGCGACAAACCGTCGGGCGAAATTCGCCTGACCACCACGGTCAGCTTCGGTTCGACCTGGCTGGCGCGGCAGATGGGCGCGTTCCTCGATCGCTATCCCGACGTCAACGTGACGATGGTGCTGACCGACCACGATGTCGATCTCGCCAAGCGCGAGGCCGATTGCGCCATCCGCTTCCACCCGCCGTACCAGGGCGAACTGATCCAGAAGCCGCTGGTGCCGATTCGCCACCGGCTCTGCGCGAGCCCCGAATATCTTGCCGAACACGGCACGCCGACGACGGTCCGGGAGCTCGCCGGCCACCGGCTGCTCGCTTACGGCAGCGCCGCACCGAACGCGCTGAAGGGCATCAACTGGGCCCTGGAGCTGGAGCACGAAGGCAATCCGCGGGTTGCCGCGCTGACCTTGAACAACAGTTTCGGCGTGCTGCAGGCGGTCGAGGCGGGAGCCGGCATCGCGGCGCTGCCGAGCTATCTGATCCGCTTTTCGGGCAAGGTCACCGTGGTGATGCCCGAGCTGGAAGGCGCGATTTTCAGGACCTTCTTCGTCTATCCGGCCGAGCTGCGGAAGTCGGCGCGGGTGGTCGCGCTGCGCGATTTCCTGGTCGAACGGATGACCCGCGAGGAACTCGACCTGCCGAGCTATGCTGCAATTGCATAGCTGCACTGCAGCAAAGGCACTGCCGGCGAAACGAATGTTGATGCATAACGGCCTTGTTGCCGCTGAACGCGGCTGACCCCCCGGCCACCGCCCTCCCTGCGGTCCCCGGGTTCGGGTCCCGGCCTTCCTCCCCCCCCCTTGGCCGGGCCCCTGGGTATTCTGGGGCCGGTGGTCGCGAGACCACCGGCCCCTTTTCTTTGTGCGCGGCAACGGCTACCCGCTTGGCCACCGGCACGGACCTGTAGCTCAATTGGTTAGAGCAGGCCGCTCATAACGGCTCGGTTCGGGGTTCAAGTCCCTGCGGGTCCACCGGACGTTCTGGAGTTGATGCGCCCTGTGACCTCGACCGACGCCACGACGACCGCTCCGCTGTCGAAACGCAGCCTGGGTCAATGGATCTGGGCGGCGCTCGGCCTCGTTGTCCTCGGTTTGGCCCTCTGGGGCATCAAGACGATCTCGGGGCAGGTGACCTGGGCGGAGATCGTTGCCGATATCAAAGCAACACCGCCACATTATCTGGTGCTGGCGGCGCTCTCGGCAGCGATGTCCTACGTCGTGCTGGTGCTCTACGACTGGCTCGCGGTTCGGCATCTCAACTACAAGGTCGGCTGGCCGACGCTGGCCGCCGCGTCGTTCGGCAGCTTTACGATGAGCCATGCGCTGGGCCTGACCGTGCTGACCGGCGGCACCGTGCGCTACCGGATTTATACCCGCGCCGGGATCAAGCCGCTCGACATCGCGCTGATCATCGCGCTGTGCGGCTGGACCTTCTGGCTCGGCATCATCGTCGTCGCCGGCGTCGGCCTGCTCGTCGCGCCCGACCTTGCCGAGCCGCTCGGCGGAGTGCTGCCGGGACCGCTGAAGGACTATGCCACGATCATCAAGGACTGGGCGGGCGCGATCCTGCTTGCGGGTGCGGTCGCCTACACGATAACGGCCTGGCTGTGGCGGCGGGTGATCAAGCTGTACCGCTACGAGTTCTACCTTCCCGACTTGCGGGAGACGCTGCTGCAGATCGGCATCGGCGTCGTCGACCTCGCGTTCGCCGGTGCCGCACTCTACCTGCTGTTGCCGGACGCGGGCGCAGTCGATCTGCTGACCTGGCTGACAATCTACGCCGTCGCCATGGTCGCGGGTGCCCTCAGCCATGCGCCGGGCGGGCTAGGTGTGTTCGAACTGGTCGTCGTGGCATTGTTGCCGGAATCGCCGCGCGCCGGGGTGCTGGCGGCGCTGGTGCTGTTCCGGGTGATCTACACCTATATCCCCTTCGCGCTGGGCTTGTGCGTGATCGGCTGGAGCGAGTTCACCGCCCTCAGGGCCCGGCGCGGCGCCCGGCGAGCAGCCGTAACGCCCTGATCTGCCAGTTCGCTGCCAGGCCCTCCATCGCCAGCATCTCGGCGAGCAGGTCGGCACCCAGCGCACGCGCCGCGATGACCTCGGCGAAGCGCATCACCGGCCACGCCGGATTCGGCCGCTCGACGATGAAATGGGCGTCGCTTGCGCCGATCACCCCTGACTCCAGCACGCGGTAGTACCAGCCGCACCAGCCATACCGCACCATCGTGCGCGCCAGCCCCGGCTCGCCGAGCGCGAGCGCCAGCTTGAAGCACGGTTGCCGCGGCTGGGTGACCTGCAGCAGCGCACCGCCGACGCGGATGCGGTCGCCGATGTGGATACCGGTCTCGTCGGTGCCGGCGACGACGAGATTCTCGCCCATCGCGCCGGGGACAAACGCGTCCGCGAGGTCTGGGTAGGCTGCTGCCCAGTCGGGGTAGCGCGACAGCGGATAACCATAGATCGCCTTGTCGACGCCGCCATGGACGGTCAGGTCCGCTTGCGCGTCGCCCGTCAGCCCGAGTTCGCCGGCGTGGACCGGCCCGGCGATCGCTTGCTTCCGGTAGGCGCTCGGCACGCCCTTTGGTCCCAGCGGTGCGACCGTGCCGACACGGACCGCGACGATTTCGGGGCTTGCAATCATGCTCCCGCCGCCCCAATTTCGGGATCGTCGTCAACAAAACGGAAGGAGGTGGTCCAGTGTCTCATTGCTCCAAGTCGGGGACTGGAATTGCGGTACGCGGATACGAGGTGTCCGCGCTGTAACCCCTTTTTCGGTTTCACGACCGGCAATGGAAGGGCCGTCGGGGTTAAAGCCCCGGCGGCCCTTCGATTGTCCGGTGCCTGTGTCCCTGACGCTGCAATCAACCCGGGTAAACGATGCCTGCCGACCTCGCTGCAATCCCGCCGCTCTACCTGATCCTGCTGGCCGCGCTGGTCGTGGCGGCGGTTGCGGGTCGCCTGCCGGTGATCGGCAGCGCGGTTCGCCTCGTCGTGCTTGGCGTGACCGTGCTCGTCATGGTGATCGCCTTTTCCAACGAGGAGCAAGGGAGCCGCGATCTCGCTTGGCTGACCCGTACCATCGGTCAGGAGCGCCAGCAGGTGGTGGGCGGCGAGGTTCGCGTCCGGATGTCGCCGGACGGGCATTTCTGGGTCCGTGCGAAGATCGGCGACGCCGAGCGACGGATGCTGGTCGACAGCGGCGCGACCTTCACCGCGCTGTCGGTCGGGACGGCACAGGCCGCCGGAGTCCGGATAGAGAAGCCAGCGGTGCCGATCCTGCTGCGCACCGCCAACGGCACGGTGACGCCCGACACCGCCAGCATCGGGGAGTTGCGGTTCGGCGCGATCGTCGCGCGCGACCTCGATGCCGTTGTCTCGCCGGCGTTCGGCGACACCGACGTGCTCGGCATGAACTTCCTATCCCGGCTGAAGTCGTGGCGGGTCGAGGGGCGCACCCTGATCCTCGTGCCGAACCACCCGCAGCCGGTCGACGATGCGTAATGGTCGGGG